>Ga0302185_10000001_pt1 | contig 723020 bp, 626 predicted proteins | sample II_Bog_E1_1_FD_200231 | JGI IMG/M metagenome (GOLD analysis project Ga0302185, IMG submission 200231) | Peat permafrost microbial communities from Stordalen Mire near Abisko, Sweden - II_Bog_E1_2 | ecosystem: Environmental > Terrestrial > Soil > Wetlands > Peat | place: Sweden: Abisko... | reverse complement strand
GTACCTGTTTGCGGACATCCGTTCGCATCTGCTACACTATATGTATAGCTGCCCGCTGCCACATTGGTCGGGGTCAGGCCTGTGAGTCCACCTGTCCAGATCACTGCTCCGTATGGGGTAGTGCCACCTGATGGGGTCAGTGTAATAGACCCTGTAGAGCCTCCGAAGCATTTAACATTGGTCTGTGCTACTGCTACATTAAATGCTGAAGTAGGCTGAGTAATGGTCACTGTGCCGGTCGCTGGGCATCCATTTGCATCTGATATACTATAATTATAACTACCTGCAGCTACGTTGGTCGGGGTCAGACCTGTGAGGCCACCTGTCCAGGTCACTGCTCCGTATGGGGTAGTGCCACCTGACAAAGTCAGTGTAATAGAACCTGTAGAGCCTCCAAAACATTTGACATTGGTCTGAGCCACTGTTACTGTAAATGCAGCAGCCGGTTGAGTAATAGTCACACTATCTACGACTGTACACAATTTAGAATCCGTTACAGTGACATAATATTTATTAGGTGGTACATTGCTAATACCTGCTGTAGTAATGGTATTGCTCCATGAGTAAGTATAACCACCATTACCACCAGCCGGGGTGACAGTGCTACTTCCGTTAGCTCCGCCAAAGCAGAGTATATTATTGTCTGTAATAGTAGCTGTCAGTTGAGTAGGCTGAGTGACTATGGCGGTGGCGGTGGCGGTACAGCCATTATTATCTTTCACAGTGACCGTGTAGGTTCCTGCAAGTACATTATAGACGGTATCCCCGATAGCCGTCGAACCATTACTCCACTGATAAGTATAATTTGGTGTGCCCCCCGTTACATTGACCGAAGTCTTTCCCGTCATAGTTTGGAAGCAACTATCCGGCGATGCATTGGTCGTGAGACTCAATGGCGCCTGTCCCGATACAGTGCCTGTGGCTGTAGCCGTACAGTTATGCTGGTCAGTTACGGTCACAGTGATGTTTCCCGGACTGAGTCCGGTGGCAGTAGGCGAATTGGTCTGTCCGGCTGCGCTCCACGAATAAGAATACAAAGGTGTTCCATTGGACGTGACCGATGCTACTGCGGATCCATTATTCAAATATGAACAGGTAGTATTGACAGTGGCCAGGCTCACGGTCATTGACCCTCCCGGTTGTGTGACAGTGACAGTCCCGGACAATACAGTAGGTGCCTGATCAGAATAGTGGTATGTATATACACCTGCCGGCAGGTTGGGCACAGTCGCGCCTGTACCTACTAAGGTGCCGCCAGAATTATACCAATCTATTGTCACCGCACCTACAGAGCCGGTCACGGTGAGCGTCACTGATCCGTTAGAGCCCCCGAAACAGGAAACATTAGTACTACTTGTAGATTGTGTATACCCGCATGGCAGTTGAATAATATTTTGCGTGTATGTAAGGATCGCTGAACATCCATTGGCATCATGGAAATTGGCAACAACTGTACCCACCGGCAAACCGGTTGAAGTATATGTGTTAGGTCCCGGAGATCCTGCTATACCATCCCATGTCACGCCGTTATATGGCGTTGTTCCTCCCGAGATAGTTATCGTGGCAGTACCTGTGCCACCGCATGGCGCAGCAGTACTGGACGTGGTCGCACTAAGTGCAGACGGCTGATTGAGAGTATATGACGCAGTACTTGTACAAATTCCATCCGTGACAGTCAAATTATAGGTTCCGGCCGTCAGTCCTATATCACTCGAAGCTGACTGTCCGTTGCTCCATGTATATTGATAACCACCTAATCCAGCGCTGGCCCCAAAACCACCCGATGTAGCGACTGAGATGTCACCATTATTACCCCCATTGCAAAGGGGATTTGTCAAAGTTGGTGCCATTGAGATAGGAGCTGCAATAGTGACTATGTGGCTGAAAGTATCAGGACATCCTGATATATCAATTATAATAAGGGTAACTGTAAATGTACCTGTAGTCGAAAATGTGTGTGTAGGGTTTTGCAGGCTGGAAGTATTATTACCACCAGAACCGGGATCGCCAAAGTTCCATGCCCAGCTTTGAACTGTAGCGACATTGGAAGTTGAAATATCCGTAAAACTCATGGTCTGGGCGCAGGATTGATAGTTAGTGCCGGCTACCCAGTTAGATGTACTAAGTACACAAAACTGCTGGGTGTTTTCCGCCCCGCCCGTACTACCGCTCCATCCCCAGTTTACTATAGGGTTATTTGCAAAATATTGAGCCACTATATTGCCTGTATAGGTCAATCTCAAAACCCCGTCGAAATAAGCTGAGTATGTCTGGGTATTTACATTCCAGATGATCTCTGTAGTATGCCAGGCACCATCATCCATCAAAGCACCCCCTACTATGGCATCTACAGGGCCTGATAAAGTCCCCGTAGGATGCTGGACCTGCCCTGAATACTCGATAGCCATATGGTGATTATTAGGATCCCATCCATTTTGATAGGTATCATACTCCACTGCCAGTGAATTGCCAGGCAAACCGCTGTAACCAAGACCACCACCCTGTGCCCCGATAGCCGTAATGTTATTGGTCAGAATAAAGCATATACCATCAGCACCGCTTGAACCGTTATTCCCCAGATACACATTGAATTTGTAATCGAATGAGTTGTTCAGGTTGATGGTGTTGTTCTGATATACCCCACCACCCGAGTTGCCAACGTCTGGTGTCAATTGGTAACAATGACAACCCGGAAGGACCGTAGCATCATTGATAAGAGAGTAATTGCTCTGGGCCAAAGCAAAATAAGGCGACAATAAGCAAAGAAGAACTATCGTAAGTATATTTCTAATTGTCATTGAGATGGGTTTGTTTTGGTATATTTAGTCTAAGATAAGAAAAGCTTCTAAATATAGACTGTTTTTCCCATATAGGGTTGCAAATATTTGGTGTTTAGACTAAATAAAAAGCAATGTAAAGGCCCTGTTAAGAGGAATTGTTGCAACATCGTAGGGTTTTTCTAACTTCGCTGTTAAAATCAAACAGCAAATATGAAGTTATCAGACATAGTATCAGTGACAGGATTACCCGGATTATACAAGGCATCCGGCAAGCGTACAGACGGATTGATAGTGACCTCACTGACTGACGGCACGACCAAATTCGTCTCCGGCAGGGTACACCTTTTCAGCACACTGGACAATATCACCATCTATACCCAGGAAGGAAGTAAAGAACTCAAACAGGTACTGGCTGACATGAAAAAAAATGAGGCAGCACACGATCCCGCCAATGTCAAAACTGACGAGCAGTTGAAGGCATACTTCGAGGCTGTGATCCCCGACTATGACAAGGAAAAAGTATATGTGAGCCATATGAAAAAGCTCGTGGGCTGGTATAATATACTCAACGGAAAAGGCCTGATCAATGAACTCCTGACTGACGATACGGCTGCTGAAAGTTCATCTGCAGAAGATGCTGCTACAACCGCCGGTACTGAAGAAAAATCAGATGCAAAAAAAGGAGCCAAAGCTGATAAAGGTGACAAAACTGCCAAGCCCAAAAAAGAAACAAAAGCACGCGTCGAAAAACCTGCCAAAGCTACCAGCAAAGCTGCGGGCGGAGGTGCCCGAAAGACCGTAACCCCGAGGAAAGCATCTTAATCACTACCACCATAGCTGTCGTTTAGCACAGAAAAAGCAGCATGATAAACTTTATTCTGATAGGGGTTTGTATTCTTGCAGGCTTACTATTGAGAACCCTCAAGCTGATACCTGAGCATGCCCATCGGGGCATCAATACCTGGATCATCTATATGGCCATTCCAGCTATAGCCTTTAAATACATCCCTGCCATCAGTTGGAGTCGTGATCTATTATTGCCAGCCCTGATGCCTCTCATAGTCTGGTCTGGCAGCTGGCTGGTGTTTAAACTGTACTCTCTCAAATTTCATATTTCTCCGGCTACCCGCACTGCCCTCACACTTACAGCCGGGCTAGGCAATACTTCTTTTGTTGGATTCCCCCTGATACAGGCATACTATGGCCACGATGCCATCAGCATAGCCGTCATCAGCGATCAGGTCACCTTTGTACTCATGTCTACAGTAGGTGCCATGATGGCCATGAGCACATCAAGCGGCAAAAGCCTGGATCTTAGGTCAGGTTTGCTAAAACTCATTAAGTTTCCCCCTTTTGTTGCTTTTCTACTCGCATTGGTCATGCCTCATTGCATCAGTCTCTCACCCCTAAATCCTTTATTTGAAATGATAGCGGCCACACTGGTGCCTCTGGCGCTTTTTTCAGTAGGCTTACAACTCAATATCAGCGGCTGGAGGACTGAGGTAAAGCTGCTCTCCATCGGGCTGGCATATAAACTTATTCTCGCACCGCTGATGATCATCGGTATCGCACTCGCCTTGCACCTCAGAGGTATCATACCTCGGATAGGGGTCTTCGAAGCAGCTATGGCTCCTATGATCACAGCTGCGGTCATAGCAGACCAGTACCAGCTCGATCCCAAACTGGCCAACCTAATGGTAGGTATCGGCATCAGTTTATCATTCCTGACTACTGGAATATGGTATTTGGTTTTGCAATATCTGGTGGCTTAAAATGCATAGGCTTTCTTTTGCACTTATCAGTTGAACATAGCCTGCACTTTTTTCACTTATACATATAAAAAATCCATTTTTGACAGTATGCTGCCCCACTAGTGTCAAAACACTAAAATCCTGATCATCTATCTCCTAAGCATAATAAAAATTGATATTTTAGAAAATAAATATGCATAATTGAAATTCAAATTGCTTTAATGACTTATCAAATACAAATATAGCAAATATTTATTTGATTATTAGTACTATTTTTTGAGTCTGGTAGTTTAAAGTAAAGCACTCGAGCTTTGACAACATTCGAAAAGTTGTCAAAGCTGAAGCCTTTTCTATATGTGAACAACAAACTACTTGTAATATTAAAACAGGTGAAATTTGGTTTCCACATTTTAATACTTCACCTTCGTATTATAAATACATAAAATATATGCCTATGAATGCATACATTGCCCCCCCCCTCCATCGATTTATTTGTAATTTTTTATTTAGTTCAACAGCGCCTCTTGCGCTATAGTGGCTTCAGCCTTATGGTATATGATGATATACCGAAATTAGGGGAAGGCGCATAGATGAACCTTCCCCCTCGGACACTTGTGAAAGCCCGAGCATCCCTATTCTGGTAGAGACGCGGATTACAAATGCAAATCTACTAAAAGAGAGACAATCATCATCCTTCTTCTTTCATGAACTCATTAATCTTAAATAATATGAAAAAGATAAGTTATTGTCTGTGCGTGATGCTAGTGCTATTTGTTGCATCCTGCAAGAAAACGGAAAACACTAAATCTCCGACCACTACTGCTAATAATAAAACGTACAAAAGTGACCCAACAGGTGTCTCAAATGTCAGCGGTATATTAGTCTTTACTAGTATGTCAACCTTTCAATCTAATATTAATAATCTTATCAGTGAGCAGCAAGCAGCGGTAGCTACTTTTAGTGCTCAATTTGATTCTATAGCAAGTGACTCATTGGTCAATGCTGTGGCTGTATCATCCGGCTACAATGAAAATCAGACATATATAGATTTCGAAAATAGCCTTAGTTTTCACTCTTTAAGGATTGATTTTGATGCTATGCTTACTACATGGGGAACTAATGGACTGAATGATGCGGATCCAAATAATCCATTTATTTATTACAATGCGCATTCTTATGCACTACTTACTGTTCTCAATAGTGCTGGTGCAGTGGGTATAGGTACAGAGCTATACAAAATAATGAGAAATGGTGTGGTGTATGAAATAACAGATGGCAGTGTGACTACACTTAATAAAATTACAGATGCTAATATGGACAAACAATATGTAGCGTCCAATGTCGTCACACACAATTCCTCATTAATTGGCACACGCACCACTAATAGTCTTAAAAAACTTTCAGCAGGATGTTATAAAGATTATAATGGTGAAAGCTATATTAATTACGCTTTCTATCCCGCCGGCGGACAGCATATTCAGGATGCGATAGAAACCCACCAGTATTATATTTACTCTGAGTTTGAAACGTGGGCGATAAACTGGAAAAACACCAGCGGTAGCAACTATTCCCGTTGGTACACTAATTTTTCTTGCGGGCATAAAGAAGACGATAATACTTGTACAACAAGTACCGGAGCGTCAATAGGATGTATCGGCACCACATCAAACTCAATGGGCTGGCGGCAACATGATAGTTGGGTATCGACAAATGTTCCGGGTTCATCCATAGTTGTTCAGGTTCCCAATTACAGGACAAATACAAATCTCTGGCACCCTAATATCAGTCCGACAACCAATCATTATGAGACTTATTTGCAGTAATATTAAATGCAACTATACTCAAAGAGTAGGTGTAGCCATCTTTTGGCTATGCCTGCTCTTTATACCTATCTGCAATCTTTTGGCACAGGATAGTATGGTCGTAAATAAAAAAGCACCCTTTGATTATGACCAGATATTCTCTACTAATTATTGGAACTTCTTTGTTCGTCCATCTGTCACCTTTGCCACACCGGTTCACTTTTCGCATTCGCCATTACAGTTTGAGACGATGCCAAGTCCTGCTGTAACATTCGGCTGGATGTATCAGATCAATTTCAAAGAATCATGGGGGAAGAAATCAAATGAACTTACTATAGCGGAAAAACAAAAAACTTGCACCCATCTCAATAGATGGGGCATACAGACAGGCATTAGCATAAGCCTATACTGGAATAGTTTCAACTATTCATTACCTGCATCATACTCCGGTGTCGGTATGAATTTTGGCGCTCCTCAAAAACTAAAAGATGAGCAAGTATTAAGCATCCCCGTCTACGCAGTATATAAATTACCACTGTATGATAAATGTAATAGCTGGCTTGCTACTTTCAAGTTGGGAATTGATATTAACATAGAAGTAGGTAATTCATTCCAATATTCTGATATCATTGGAGAACCTAATGGATCAAATAACAAAACAGTATTTGAATTTTATCAGCAAACGACCTTTCGAGCTTACACAGCTTACCCTTCTCTTCATGCCTCGGCTGGGTTCAATTATATCATGCCCAATAAGAAAATGCTTAACCTGCAGATAGTGGGGAGCTATGCACCTTCATATTCTGAGCAGGGTACTTTTACTTTTATGCCCGGCACACCGCAGGAAGTGGGTGGCACATCTATCCGCAGACTCAACTATATTGGCTTTGAGCTTGATTATATTTTTACCCGTGTCAGGCATATGAAGAAGGCAAAGCCCGGATATAGAATACCACCTATCAAAAATTTATAGCAGCCATGAAAAGAAACCAAGCATTAAAAGCTCTATTATCACTTGTATATCTATTTGCCGCCCTGTATTCTTTCCCCCAGGGTGAGGATCAGGATACCCTCCCCATGCGGCAGAGGCATTATGATTATGACCGGATTTTTTCTACTAACCATACTAATTTCTTACTACGGTTCGATGTGGTGCCAGGGGTCACCACCGGCTTTCATCAGCCTGACTTGGGCTTACTGGTTAAATCTAGGGGTGGGATACAGATAGGCTGGGTATACCAGATTAATTTTTACCATCGATGGGGTTTCCAGACAGGACTCAGAGCGGGTGTAGATGCCGATAATACAGAGTTTTTTATTTCTAAAAAGTATTCTTTGTTACCCAATGATAATAGTTTCGGACAGAATAGTCTGATAGGAATTGCAGCGATCTATTTGCCACTCGATGCTTGCTATTATGTCCCATTTCATGATCTACAGAAACACTGGCTTGCTAATTTTAAATTGGGTACAGACCTAACATATGGAACCAGTACATTTGGGACGACAACATGGATAGACTATCCAACTAATACAACTTTAGCTACCCTTAATATTACTAACGGCAATACCAGGGCTAAATTTTTTGCATCTTTTCACGCCACTGCGGGTATAAACTATATTTTGCCTAATAAGAAGATACTAAACTTTCAGGTTATTGGAAATTGGTCTCCGCTTTTCAGAAACACTTACCACTATTCATTTTTGCCTGGCAGCAGCAAAGAAATTGATGGATCATATACACGTACCTTTTCCTATATCGGGTTTGAACTCAATTATATCCTTACTAACCCCTACAAGATGAAAAAGAAAAAGAGATAATATCACCAAAAGAGCATTTCCATATCCCGTGGCGCGTGTCCTCATGCACATGGGGAGGGTGAACATCGTCTCCGTATTCGCCTTAGCGAGAGATTATCTCTGCACCTTCGCCTCTCTGCGGCAGGTTATTCTTTGCGTTATTCATTCTCTTTGCGCTTAAACATCCATAAATATCCTGACAATTATTATTTTTACTTCATATGCTTGATCTCGCTTTTCGCAATCTCGGCCGTACACGGGAGATACTCGGTGTACTTATCAAGTGGGGTTTTGAAGATGTCGTCATAAACTCCACCCTTCGCAATCTGGTACCGGAATCTACCCGTATCAAGTGGATACGCGATGAGAAACCAGTGATGGAGTACACGCGGTATGAGCGTATCCGTATGGCAGCAGAGGACCTCGGTCCTACATTCGTCAAGCTGGCGCAGATCCTCAGCAACAGGCCGGATATTATACCCGAAGGTTTGGTCAAGGAATTTGAAAAACTACAGGACAGGGTCGCGCCGTTTGAGTTTGAAAAAGCCAAACGCATCATAGAGCGTGAGACCAATATGAAACTCGAAGAACTCTTCGAATGGTTTGACGAAAAACCTCTGGCATCCGCATCTATCGGTCAAGTACATAAAGCTAAACTTAAGACAGGCGAAATAGTAGTAGTCAAAATACAAAGGCCCGAAGTAGCTGAAATAATAGACCGTGACATGCAGATCATCAAGGATGTCGTAGCACGCGCTGACCGCTATCTCAAAAAGCAGGGAGTGCTACAAGCCGATGAAGCAGTTCGCGCCTTCGAGCGCGGCATGCAGAAGGAACTAGACTACCGCAATGAGGCCAGGAACATCGAGCGTTTTCGCTCAACGTATAAATTCAGGACTGACTTCTACATCCCAAAAGTATATCGCGAATACTCTACTGACAAGATACTCATCATGGAGTTTGTCGAGGGCTGCAAGATCACTGACATGGACCAATTGGTGAAATGGGGCATAGACCCTAAGGTGATCGTAGAGCGGGGCATGGACATATACCTGACCATGATATTCGAGTTCGGGTATTTTCACGGGGATCCGCATCCGGGCAATATACTCGTGCGAGAGGACGGTACGATCATCATTCTCGATTTTGGCATGATAGGCCAGCTGATGAAAAAAGACAAATATGCTTTCGCGGGGATATTTATCTCCATGGCTCGCAATGACGCACGCGAGATGGCCAATAGTATGATCAAACTGGCAGTAGAGCATAACATCACAGACATGCGCCAGTTCGTCTATGACCTCAATGACCTGATAGAAGACTATGCCTATCTCGATGTGAGCGAATCAAGCATACAGGATGTGATACAGCGCCTGCAGAAGATCATGTATGAATACAAGATCACTGTGCCAAGCGGTATCTTTATCATCTTCAGGGCATTCGCGATACTGGAAGGTATAGGCAAAAAAATGCATCCAAACTTCAGGACCTATGACTTCATTAGGCCATATGGTCAACGGCTAGTGACCGAGCAGCTCAAACCTGAAAATCTGGCTGAAGAGGCCAACAGCCGTTTCTCGACTTTCGCATCGATGCTAAATACATTTCCGGCAGAACTCAAAAGCATCATGCAGAAAACCACACGCGGGAAACTGCATTTTGAAATTGAATTGCAAGGATACGGATACGCTCTGAAGAAATGGGACAGTATCACAAACAGGCTCTCGGTCACCTATATCATCTGCGCACTGATGATCTCATCATCTATCGCCCTGCTGCCAAACTATCCCGAAGAAATGAAGTTTTACTATGGCATAAACCGGTGGAGTTTTTGTGGCTACTCCATAGCTGGTGGGCTATTTGTCATACTGATGTACACCATCGTCCGAAGGAGGATATATAAGTAAGGGACGAGTGGCGAGCAACGGGGGACGTTAATACAATCGACGCTATTACAAGATTTATAAATAAAAAAGGGGCTGAAACATCAGCCCCTTTTTTGTAAATATATCTTTCAGATTATTTTACGATAAACTGTTTTACTGATCTTGCGCCATCTGCATTGATCACAAGAAGATAAGCTCCCGGAGAAAGATTGCTCATTTCAAGTGGTACTTGTTTAGTTCCTGTCACATCGATGCTCTGAGTATTGATAGTCCTGCCCAAACCGTCTACTATAGACATTGTACCGTTGATGCGTGTATCAGACGATACAGTCACAGTAAAGTTGCCCTGATTTGGGTTAGGATAGATATTGAGGTTTAGCCCTGCAGATACTTCTGATATGCCTGAAGGATTTGATACAGTGAGTGAATATGGAAATACACTCGCAAAATTATAATTCTGAAAACATGAATCATATGTAGTACCTGCAAGTGTGAAATGTCCGCAGCCATTACCTGTGATAGTCAGCGGATAGTTAGCAGTAGCTGCATAAGTAGTTCCCGTAAAAATTGCGCAGGCAAATTGACCTGGTTTTAGCCAGGTTCCATTTGCCGGATTGCTGCTTTGTGTCATACCCGTTGGAATGCCAGTGATAGAAATTATTTCAATAGAATCTATAGGTGCTTTAAACGTCCCGGCAGGAATTGCAGAAACAAAATAATGTGCATCCAAAGAATCAGGAACCTTAATAGTAACTGTACCCGAAAAAGCTTGACCACCATATATAGTATCCAGAGACGCAGGATATACATAAGTACCGGAAGGATAGTGCGCACTTGCCGTATCAGGAGTACATTGTGCTGATGCACCTAATGCTAATCCCGCAAAAATTGATAGAAGAAGTAGTGTTTTTTTCATTGTTTTTGTTGTTTTTGTTTTTGTACTTTCCAAAATAAGGTAATAAATCGCTATTTGTCAAAATGATTTTCATAAAAAATGGGAAATCTGACATATATCATAAATACTAATTTTTAATTTGTAAAAAAAGGGAATGATCGATGACCATTCCCCCTTTGGTGAGATTTATCTAAAAGGATATTATCTGACTATAAACTGTTTGACTGACTTGCTCTCTCCTGTATTGATCATAAGGAGATAAGCTCCTGCTGAGACATTCCCCAGATCCAGATATATCTGACTGGTACCCGTCACATTTATATTTTGGACCTTTATCACCCTACCCAATTGATCAAGTACTGACATGGTGCCACTGATATGGTTTGAAGAGGATACAGTCACAGTGAAATTGCCCTGATTCGGATTAGGATAGATGCTTAGATTTATCCCTTCAGTGACCTGAGAGATACCTGCCGGGTAGCAGACATTGAGAGAGAATGGGAATATCTTGGTAAAATTGTAATTCTGCTCACACTGTCTGATGGTATTTCCATTGTACGTGAAACTTCCGCAGCCGGTACCTGTGATGGTAATAGGATAGTTGCCGGCAGGTGTCACGGCACCATTCACAGTACCCGAAAATACAGCACAGGCATAAGTAGATGGATAGAGCCAAGTACCAACAACCGGATTGCTGACGCTGGTGATACCTGCAGGATACCCTGTGATACTGGTAATGTCTATAGAATCAATATGTGCGAATCCGATTCCCGGTGGTAAAGTGAAGCCTGTGACAAAATCACTGACATCGAGTGAGTCCGGCACCTCTATGCTGACCTGACCAGAATATGCCTGATTTGTTATGATACATTGGATAGAAGGAGGAGATACATAGATCCCATTGCCAAACAAGGTCGTATCTACCGTGCAAGCACCTGTGCCATTACAAACATTGAGGCTGTAGTTGATATAAGCCGACAAACTACCGCTGACACATGAATCTATTGGAATACCCACTACATTGCCGTGGACACATCCTCTGCCGTGAATGTCTAATGGATAATTTCCCACAGTTGCAGTAGTAGTACCTGAAAACAAAGCACAGGCATATTGCCCACCATGAAGCCAAACAGAGTCTCCCGGATTGCTCTGTGCTGTGATGCCTGCAGGTGCACCATTTATACTATCTATAAAGATCGAATCAACATGTACAAAATAAGTATTGGCAGGTAAAGCTTGTACAAACAGATGCGCATCAAGTGAATCCGGTACCTTAATATTCACTGTGCCTGAAAATGAATGACCCTGAAGAATACATGGCAATGTCGCAGGATAAACTGTGACACCAGCCGTGAACTGGGTAGTATCAGGGGTACATACCGTATTAACCACAGGATTACATACACTAAGGCTATAGCTAAAATACGATGGGAGGACACCACTGTAGCATGTTTGTATCGGATTGCTATTCACGGTACCATGTACACAGCCGATACCGTATACAGTCAGAGGATAAGATCCTGCTGCTACAGTAGTAGTACCCAGAAACTGCAGGCAGCCATATTGGTTGGCATACAGCCACTGTGTATCTGTAGGATTAGTAGCTACCGAGATACCCGCAGGTGCTCCGGTGACACTGTCTATCTGCACAGAATCAACATACAGATAATATGTATTGGCTGGCAGCATAGTATCAAAAAGAGCTGCATCCACCGAATCAGGTATCCTGATATTGACATTAGCGCCGAAAGAACTACCCTGTGTGATACAAGGCAAAGATGCAGGATAGACAAAAACCCCTGCTGTGAAATTGCTGGAATCCGGCGTGCATACCTGAGCTGAAGCACCCAGTATCAGCATAGTGACTAATGAAACCAGAAAGAAAACTTTTTTCATTTTTATTATATTTTTATTGTTTCAAAGTAAAAGAAAAATTCCTGTTTGGCAAAAAAGGATTTGGCAGTGTATTTATTTCACAACAAACTGCTTTACAGATCTGCTTCCTCCTGCATTGATTTCCAATAAATAAACTCCTGATGACAGATTACTCATTTCCAGTGGTATCTGTTTAGTACCAGTCACATCTATGCTTTGAGCATTGACTACCCTGCCTAGTCCATCTAGTATAGACATAGTTCCATTGATATGGTTTGCTGAAGAAACTGTCACTGTAAAAGTCCCTTGATTAGGATTTGGGTAAATATTGAGCGAGAGGTCGCCGGATATATTAGTGATACCTGCAGGATTGCATACCTTTAGGTTATACTTAATAAAAGAACCAAGATTGCCGCTGATACAGGAATCAACAGTCCCATATATGGGGAATGTGCCATGCCCGCAGCCTCTGCCATAAACGTTTAATGGATAAGTACCTGCGGTATCAGTAGTAGTACCCGTGATCGAAATACAACCAAATTGCCCCCCATACAGCCATATACCAAGATTCGGGTTAGTCTGCACTGAAAGCCCGGTAGGGTAAGCACTAATACTATCTATACGCATAGAATCAATATGAAAATAATATAAGCCAGCGGGAAGGGCGGAAACGAAATCATGTGCATCGAGTGAATCGGGTACTTCAATACTGACGGTACCGGAGTATGCCTGGCCTATCGTGATGCATGGCAGTGAGTCAGGATAAACATACTTGCCTGCAGCAAAATTTGTGGTATCTGGTGTACAAACCTGAGCAGATGCGCCACATACCATCGTGATGATGATTGACAAAAGAAGTATCGATTTTTTCATTTTTTTGTTTTGTTTAATAATGACTAAAGTAAAGATAATTAATTAAATGAATGCAAGGCATGTCATCAAAGCCGCCCCACCATATCTATCGGATTCACCCATTTGTCAAAATCATCAGCTGACACATATCCCAAGTCTATAGCCGTCTGCTTGAGTGTCTTACCTGACTTGTGTGCGGTCTGTGCTATCTCAGCAGCCTTATAATATCCAATATGCGGATTGAGTGAGGTCACCAGCATGAGTGAATTATATAGGTTGTTCTGGATATTTGCCTCGATAGGCTCGATACCTACTGCACAGTGATCGTTGAAGGACACACATACATCGCCTATCAGTCTCGCAGAGTGCAGGAAGTTATAGATCATCACCGGTTTGAAAACATTCAGCTCGAAATGCCCGGTAGCCCCTCCGACATTTATCGCTACGTCATTTCCCAGTACCTGTGCCGCTACCATGGTCATGGCTTCGCATTGGGTAGGATTTACCTTACCCGGCATGATCGATGAACCGGGTTCATTGTCAGGTATGCTGATCTCGCCGATACCACAGCGTGGACCGGAGGCCAGCAGGCGGATGTCATTGGCGATTTTCATAAGCGAACAAGCGACTGTTTTCAGCGCACCGTGAGTCTCCACAATAGCATCGTGTGCAGCGAGCGCTTCAAATTTATTTTCCGCAGTGATAAATGGCAGACCAGTCAGCGTAGCGATGTGTTTTGCGACATTGACTGAATAGTTTGGCGGAGTATTGATACCTGTACCGACTGCAGTACCTCCGAGTGCGAGTTCAGACAGATGGGGCAGTGTATGTTCGATGGCGCGGATACCATGATCGAGCTGAGATACATATCCGGACAGCTCCTGTCCGAGTGTGAGCGGTGTGGCATCCATGAGGTGTGTACGTCCTATCTTCACTATGTGCATGTAGGCTTTAGATTTCGCGGCCAGAGTGTCCCTGAGTTTCCTGAGTCCGGGTATGGTCACATCGGCGAGTATCTTATAGGCTGCGATGTGCATAGCAGTCGGGAAGGTATCATTAGATGATTGTGATTTATTGACATCATCATTTGGCGCGATAGCTTTTTTTTCATCGAGGAGTGAACCGCCGAGCAATACATGAGCACGATATGCCACTACTTCGTTTACGTTCATATTGCTCTGCGTGCCCGAGCCTGTCTGCCAGACCACGAGCGGAAACTGATCATCGAGTTTGCCTGCCAGTATCTCATCGCACACCTGACCGATGATGTCAGCTTTATCTTTGGTCAAAACACCTGCATCAAGATTGGTCAATGCAGCCGCCTTCTTGAGATAGGCGAATGCGCGGATGATCTCACGTGGCATCTTATTGATGTCTTCAGCTATTTTGAAATTATGAACTGAGCGCTGTGTCTGTGCACCCCAATAAACATTGGCCGGTACCTCTACCATGCCCATCGTATCTTTTTCCTTGCGAAATTCCATTGTGTGATTTTTTATTTGCGGGTGTGAAGTTAATAGAAAAACCAGTATGGAAATATGAGATTTACAGGCTTATTTACAAAGTATTTAATATCCCCACCACCACATAATGGCTAAAGAAAAATCCCTTCTTGACCAGTTGCTTTTTTAGAATAATACATCCGCGTTTTATCATAAAATCAGAATATTCCTTCAGATCATACTGATGCGGATGTAGAATATCTCCGGGTATCAGGCGAAAGAGCTTTTTGAAGAAAGAATGATTGTGCGCGTCGATGGATACTACCACATAGCCTTCTCTTTTTGTTGCATTGACCAATCTGTCGTAAGCCAGGTCAATATTTGCCACATGGTTGATGGCATTCATGCAGAAAACAATGTCAAACTTTTCAGAAGCTTGAAAATCCTCCAGCTTCTGATTGATGAAAGTTGTATTGGGAAAATCCTCTTTGCAAAAAAAAGGAAGCGTCTCGGCATAAGTATCAAGTAGCGGATCAACAGCGGTGACTTTCTTGTCTGGAAATGCTATGAATATTCCCGCCGGCCCGCAGCCGAGATCAGCTATGGCCACTGCATCTTTGGTTTGCAACACATCCCCTATTTGATCCAGGAGGTTATTCCAATATTGCTTTTTCCAGCTATAATAGCTTTCTTTATCCTTGCCCGACAGATAGCGTCGCCACCATCGCAGTTCAAACCATTGCGCTATTTGCCATCTTACAGACATTAGATACTAGACTTTAGATATTAGACAATGCAAGAGTACAACATTATCAATTGTCAATTATCAATTGTCAATTGGTCGCCCTTATCCACAAATGATTTCATTATTTCCACATTCGTCTTTCTTTATGCAATATAACTTTGTCTGATAAAATAAACGTATAATTTTACGGACAAGCTGTATGTTGATCTATCGCTCCGGGCCAGACCCGGGGAGGAAAGTCCGGACAATGCAGAGCGCCGTATCCCGATAACATCGGGGCTGTCCCTAACGGGTCACGAGACAGTGCCACAGAAAATAACCTCCCTGCCCTATGCGGGGAAAGGGTGAAAACGTGCGGTAAGAGCGCACGGTCGGGTCATGGAGACATACCTGGCGGGCAAACCTTGCGGATTGTAAGCCCATGTAAACCGGTGGTCGAGGCCGGCTCGGTCGAGATCGGCGATTCGTCGCTGGTCACATCGGAGGGTTGGGTGCTACAGGTGCTGAGCAATCAGTATCGCAGATAAATGATAGATGTTCACGCGAGTGAAAACAGAATCCGGCTTACAGGCATACAGCCCATTTTTAATTATTAATTAATAGTGAATAGTTAATAATTGAAATGAAAACGACGAGAGAAAAGCTTTTTGTATTTTATTATTCACTATTAATTATTCATTGTTAACTAGCCCTACTATGCCAAACATCCTGATAGCAGACGACGAGAAAGCCATCCGCAAGACCCTCCGCGAGATACTCGAATACGAGAACTACAAAGTCGACGAAGCCGAAGACGGCCAGAAGGCATACGATATGGCCAAAGACGGCGAGTATGACCTTATACTTTGCGATATCAAGATGCCCAAGATGGACGGCATGGAGGTGCTCGACAAACTCAAAAAAGAAGGCAACGAGGCACAGATCATCATGATCTCAGGACACGGTACGCTCGAGACAGCGGTCGATGCGGTCAAGAAAGGCGCTTACGACTTTATCTCCAAGCCGCCTGATCTCAACCGTCTCCTCATCACCGTGCGCAATGCCCTCGACAAGCAGAACCTCGTGACCGAGACCAAGATCCTCAAACGCAAGGTCACCAAGACCCGCGAGATCATAGGCGACTCGCCCGCTATCATGAAGATCAAAGAGACTATCGAGCGCGTAGCGCCGACCGATGCGCGGGTACTCATTACCGGCGAGAACGGCACCGGCAAGGAACTCGTAGCACGCTGGGTGCATGAGAAGTCTAACCGCTCTCAGCAGCCGCTGATCGAGGTCAACTGCGCTGCCATGCCCGGAGAACTGATCGAGAGCGAACTCTTCGGACATGAGAAAGGTGCTTTCACATCTGCGATCAAACAGAAGCTCGGCAAGTTTGAACTCGCCAATGGCGGTACACTCTTCCTCGATGAGATCGGCGATATGAGCCTGTCCGCTCAGGCCAAAGTGCTCCGTGCCCTGCAGGAAAGTCGTATCACCCGCGTGGGTGGTGACAAGGACATCCTCGTAGATGTGCGCGTGATCGCTGCGACCAATAAAGACCTGACCAAGGAGATCGAAGAGGGTCGCTTCCGTATGGACCTCTATCATCGCCTCAGTGTTATTCTCATACATGTGCCATCGCTGCACGAACGTGCTGATGATATACCACAACTCGCAGACCGCTTCGTGCGCGAGATATGCGAGGACTACGGCATACCTAAGAAGGTCATCACCCCCAAGGCCCTCGAAGAGCTCAAGACCATGCGCTGGGATGGCAATATCCGCGAGCTCCGCAACGTGATGGAGCGCCTCGTCATCCTCAGCGACCTGAAGATCACCGAAGACGAGGTCAAGAGCTTCGTGACCAATACACAGGCCAAAGAAACACCTACCGACCTCTTCGAACAGTTTGATAAGTTCCAGGACTTCAAAGAGCATATCGAGAAACTATTCATCGAGCACAAGCTCCGCAAGTTTAACTGGAATGTGTCAAAGACCGCCGAGGTACTCGACATACAGCGCAGCCACCTCTACAACAAGATCGAGAAGTTCGACCTGAGGAGAAATTAAATCATGTCACGGTGAGCGAAGCCGAACCGCTTCATTACCCAGCCATCGCCGTCATTCCGAACGCTTTTCAACTTAAAACATATAAGTGTCAAAGCGGAGGAATCTCCTCGTGTATTATTCGGGCGTACCCTTCGGGCCGGCTATCCGCTGCTAGTCCTCGTTTCGCGAGGCGCTACACTCCGGGCTATCCGCTCCTATCCCTTACGCTTGCTGACGCCAAACAAAAGATTTCTTCGCTGGCCGAGGCGGCACGCTACGAAATGACAATCAGTCTTCAAATTCTCCCTGTATTGTCATTCCGTAGTTCTGCGAAGCTCTACGGAGGAATCTTTTATGCTCACCAAACATCTCCTATCCCTTACGCTTGCTGACGCCAAACAAAAGATTTCTTCGCTGGCCGAGGCGGCACGCTACGAAATGACAATCAGTCTTTAAATTCTCCCTGTATTGTCATTCCGTAGTTCTGCGAAGCTCTACGGAGGAATCTTTTATGCTCACCGAACATCTCCTATCCCTTACGCACGCAGGCGGCTGTCAATCCCCGCCCTCAAAACACCCCGTCATTGCGAACGTTTACCAATATAAAAAATATGTGAGCTAAACGTGAAGCAATCCCATTAGCATAAATGGCTTGTATTTCCTGCCAACAGTCACCTGCCACCAGCCAACTATTTTTTTCACTTATGTATTACAAAAAATCCTTTTTTACCACCTTAACCCCCCTTTTTCGAAAAAACACACATCTCTCATCTAAAATCAAATACACATTGTCAAAATTATAATTATAAATTAAAATATGCATAATGAATATTTATTTTGCTTTAATAAGTTACTCAATGCAAATATAGCAAATTGTATCGAATCCTCCAAACCCAATTCCTCCCAAGTGTGGAACAGTCACAAGGGCGTCACAGACGAAATAAGTCAAAAATCGAGAACAGAATAAATAAGGAAAAGTTTAAGTTATATTAGAGTTCAATAATTGCATTTGATAGATATAATATATATAGATTATGAGTGAAAATATTTATTGTAAAGCCTCAGATTTAAAAACAGAGAGCGATGTTGAAAATAAGTTTATCATAAATCTATTAAGCAACAAGACACCTTTAGGATTCAACTATTCTACATCTGAATATCGAACTAAGCCTAATATTAAAGCACTTTTAATAGATAAAGGTAGCTCAGGAAAATTATACTATCCCGATTATGTAATCATTTTTAATGGTTTGCCATTGTTAGTTATAGAAGCTAAGGCTCCAAATGAAGATATTGAAGAAGGCTTAAGACAAGCTAGATTATATGCGAATGAGCTTAACAGCAAATTTAGTCGCTCAATAAACCCCTGCCAGAGATTGATCGCGACAGATGGATTACGAACTATTTGTTCTTATGTTGATAGTTCCGAAATTTTCATAGACTTGAAATTTGATGAAATAGATCCAACTAATCCTTCATTTAATAAATTACTAGAATTTGGCTCGAAGGAAGTCCTCAATAAAGAAGCCGAGATTATACTTAAAACAATTAGAGGCGGAAGTAAATTTATTAAACCTAAACAATTATTAGGGGGTAAAAGTGTTCAAAATACCGAACTGAAAGAAAATTCCTTTGGATCAACATTATCGTTAGAATTTAGGAGCATATTCAATCCGGCTTCTCAGGAAGATAGAAGGAACATAGTAAACAATGCATACATTACTACAAAAAGAATTTTGCATCATGTGCAACCTATTGAGAAAATAATTAGAAAATCTAAAACCATTGGTTTAGACCACGTTAAAACTATTGAGGATACCGAAACTCCTACTGAAATTATAGATAAGCTTAGAAATAGAGATAGTTTACGAAATGAGCTGATTTTGTTAATCGGAAATGTGGGTGCAGGCAAATCTACATTTACAGATTATTTAAAAGAAAAAGCATTGCCCAAAGAAATTAAAGATAGTACAGCTTGGCTTTCAATTAACCTAAATAATGCCCCCCTTAATAAAGAAGAAATATATAAGTGGATAAAAAATGAAATAATAAATCGTTTAATAGAAAATCATCCTCAATATGATTTTGAAGAAAAAAATACACTTTTAAAACTTTATGGTTTGGAATTTAAGGCATTGCGTAAAGGGGTAGCACAATTTTATGAACCTGGCTCTTCTGATTGGAATAAATTGTTTGCGAATAAATTAATTGAATTAGAAAGCAATCCAGATATAAAAAGTAAAGCGCTCATTAGATACTTATGTACTAATAGGCAAAAACTGTTTGTAGTAGTTTTAGACAATTGTGATAAGCGCAAGACTGAGGAGCAGCTACTTATGTTTGAAGTTGCTACATGGTTAAAAGAGTTCTATGAATGTTTAGTTTTTCTCCCAATGAGAGATACTACATTTAACATTTATAGAAAAGAAAAACCTTTGGATACCGTAGTTAAAGATTTGGTTTTTAAAATTGATCCTCCTTTACTACGTGAAGTCATTATTGAAAGGGTAAAATACACCTTAAGAGTCATGGGAAAGGATAAAAAGTTATTATTTTATGAACTTCCTAATGGCATGAAGGTTGAATATCCGCAGTCAGAACAAGGATTGTATTTAGCGTCTATAGTCCGCTCTCTATTTGAAAATGTTTATTTCAACAGACTTGTTTCTGGCATAGCGGGAAAAGACCTTAGAAAGGGGCTAGAAGTTTTTTTAGATTTTTGTAAAAGTGGACATCTCGATGAAGCCGAGGTTCTAAAAATGAAAAAATTTGGGGCTCAACATATCCTCAAGAATCATTTAGTAAGCAAAATAATATTAAGAGGAAGTAAAAAATATTATGCAGGTGAGGAATCAATAATAAAAAATGTTTTTGCAAGTAATCCAGAAGAGGATGTTCTTCCAAACCCTTTTACACGATTATTTATTTTGAAATGGCTTTTTGAACTTCATTACAAGGATGGGCCAAGTAAAATAAAAGGGTTTCATCGCTCGAAAGATTTAATAATAAGTTTAGTTTCCTGTGGTCATAATAGAGAAAGGGTGCTAAAAGAATTAGATACTCTGTTAAAATATGGTCTTATAACCAATGAATCACTGTCAAATGATTTGGAAGACGAAAACGATTTGATTTCATTAACCTCGTACGGTATAATACATCTTGATCTTTTGGATGATTTGAATTATATGAGTGCCTGCGCCGAAGATGTATATTTTCGAGAAAATCAAATAGCAGTTGAAATTTGTAACAAAATGACTAATAAAACAGGAAACGGTCAATTTAGTTTTGAGACAATAATTTCTAATTCATTGCTACTTATAAATTATTTAGATGAATACGCTAATAATTTTATCCTTTCGCAAACATCTAGTGATTTATCAGTAGTGGATTATTCTAAATTATATTCATTAGCACAACAAAAACAGAATTTTAGTAAATATAAAATTGAACCTGATTATTATGTAATTGATCGCAAGATAAAAGAAAATCCTCCTGGAAAAGTTATTGAATGTGAAATTGTGTCAATTCAATCTTATGGAGTTTTTGTTGAATTTGGCCTCGATAATTCAGGAATGATACATGTTTCTAACTTTAATAAGCTTGGTAAGCATGTCGATGATTATGAATTAGGAGATATTATAGTGGCAGAAGTAGTGGCATATCGAAACGATCATTCAAGATATGATCTTAAATTTATTAAGGATAAAGAAGTTGATTAATTTTCCCGCTATCCTGTGTCTCAAAAATAAAACAGATGCTACAGTAGATTGACGGGTGAGATGCGGGTTGGCGACTACGGACCTGCCTACCGGACAGGCAGGCTTACTAAAATAAATACTTAATGCCGAGGGGATTCTTCGGCTTTGACATTTTTATTTTTTTAGATGAAAAGCCTCTGAATGACGCTTAGATGATGAAGATGGGAATAACAGCCCTTTGGGCTTTTTGCGTTCTTTGCGGTTGATCAACTTTGACTATTATTTTATTACCTTTATGATAAATGAATTCGTAATAGATGAAGTGGCTGGTCCTTCTTTTTTCCTTTATTATTCAGACAGCAGGTTTCTGCCAGCAGTTTAACCGGCAGCAGTTGCGCGACCTGTTCATTCAGGCTACTGAGCACAAGGCCGCTCTGGACTCTCTCACCCTGCGTCTGGAATCCATCGACAAGAAAACCCCCGTAGAGGAATGCTACTTCGGCATATGCAATGCCATATACTGCCAATATGATAATGGCAACTGGGCTAAAATGAAACATGTGCTCAAATCACGAAATCACCTCAACAGCGCTGTCGAAAGAGATCCCAAGGACCCGGAGCTGCGGTTTATGCGTCTGATGCTCGAGCACTTTCTACCGAGCTTTCTGGGTATGAACAAGCATATCCCCGACGACCTCAAGGTAATATTTGCCAATCCGGGGTTTTTGGACAATGACCCCGCATTGCAAAAAAAGGTTTGTGAGTTTCTGATATGGTGCAAGCGCTGCACACCCGCACAGGAGAAACTTCTGCAGGCCCAACTGGATGAGTTGAATAAAAATGCAAAGCTTTCCGTGGCAAAATAGAAAACCGCCTGATCGATCAAACAGCTCTATAGGGTGCTCATGGGGACAAGTTCTCAAATCGTCCTGCCCATCATCGGGTCTGTGAAGCTCTCTTTTCCGGTTTCCACTTTTCCGGCATACCTTTTCTCAAAAGAGTTATTGCCATTGATTTTCACTGACACATCATACCAGCCGAAATTTTTGCTCAGGTCTAAAGACACAGACAGAGATGCGTGCCCGCCCAGTTGTTTTGTTTGTGCAGCGCCCGAGTAATGGTCCGTTATTTCGATCGTGTATGTGGTAGTATCGTTATTGTGCAGGCTTATTTCGATATTGCCCGTCAGCTTGGTTGACTTATTTCCGGTTTGATACCTGCATGCTATATCCGGAGCGGCATCATCTTTATTCCCTTTGAAAGACCTGAAAAATCCATTAGGTCCATACACTTCCATATGGTAATTGCCGCTTTCGAAATCAGCTGATCGCCATGAATCTTTGATACTGTCTCCCGTGAGTACTGCATATGAGCGGACCTGTACATCGTCCTTATGTCTGGCATATGCCATGAAGGGGACACCTGCAGCATTTCCACCAAAAATATTTTTCTTCGATTCAAAGGATATTTCAAAAGCATCTTTAGTGGCATTCCATTTGCCATCAGCATATATCTCATAAGGCAGGGCATTCGCGGGGCGAATACCTTTTTCCTGTGCAGGCATATTGGGTGAATTCTCCGGATGTGTATTGATCACTTCGATTTCTTCTGCTGATAACTGCTTATAATCCTCAGGAGGGTTTTTGAATTTTGCTTTGTGAATGCTTTCTATAAACAGATCTTTGTTCAATGCAGCAGGAACGGTTATCTTCTCCCCCTTATACGGCCTGAATGTAGAGCTGAGATCCCCACATATGCTCCTACGCCACACACTGATATTCGTTTCTTTGATCTTCTTTCCCGTTTTATGGGCGAGGAATTTTTCGAGGAACTGTAAAGAGGATGTATGATCGAAAACCTGCGAGTTGACATAGCCCCCGCGGCTCCATGGTGAAGCGATCACCATAGGCACACGGTAACCCAAACCAATCGAACTTTCGCGCAGGTCTTTTGTATTGCCGCCAACTTTTGCTTTTTCCTGTGCCATAGTCACAAAATCAACTTTCGTATCAATAGAAGCAGAAGTTTTGCCGCTCGCTGCATCATAAGGGTTTGGCGCTACAAATGGAGGAAGGTGATCGAAGTAGCCGTCATTCTCATCATAAGTGAGAACAAAAATGGTCTTCTTCCATACTTCCGGATTCTTGGTGAGTATATCCATTACTTCAGATACATACCAGGCCCCAAACCACGCAGATCCCGGATGATCTGAAAAGGCTTCGGATGCCACAAGCCACGACACAGTGGGTAGATTGCCCTTCTCCACATCTTCCCGGAACTGATATAGCACATCACCCTTGGGGATATTTATTTCTCTTTCTGTATCGCCATCTTTGTATTTCAATGGCTCCAGATCGTGGTAGTGCGGGTCTTTTATGTTTGAAGAAAAAGCTTTCTCATGTATGTTTTTTTCAAAGGCAGAAAGCTTATCGTATTTTTCTCTTGTATAGAGCAGCTTATCTCTATTAACTCTTTCAAGCAGTCCTCTGCGGTCCTTTAATTGATTCTGCACATCTTTATAGTCTTTTTCACCAGCGGTCATTGCCGCCAGCTTTTTTTCAAGGCCTTCGATCTCTCCGGGTAGCGATCCGGATTTCTTTTCCAGAAAATTTATGTAGCGTCCTGAAAGTTTGACATTGTACTGCTTAAAAAACTCAATAGGATTATCGGTAAAATTATCAAGCCAGTAATCCTGCTCATCTGTCAGCAAACCATCAACGCTTATATCGTTCTGATAAATTTTCCAGGAGATATTATTTTCTTCCAGCCGCTCGGGAAAGGTTTTCCAGCTGGCCCATATATCATAATCGGTATCTTCATTCCATACCTGTGCTTTTGAATGTTCATTCTGTTCTGCGCGTATAGTTCCCGTCCAGAAATGGAGCCGGTTGGGGGTTGTGCCTGTTAGTGAAGAACAAAAATTATGGTCGCACACTGTAAAGGCATCAGCCAACGAATAGTAAAAAGGAATGTCTTCACGCGTATAGTACCCCATGGTGAGCGGCATTTGTTTATATGCTGCATTGCCGGGCTTCTTGGCCTGCAGCCAGTGGTCATATTTGCCTCCATTGCGAGCATCCGTTTGGTTTTCCCATGAATGGGGCAAAGAGCCCATCCATGTTATCTTTGTGTTTTTGATGTCAAGTCGAAAAGGTGAGTAGGTCTCGCCATTCTCATTTGTTTGCAGCCACACCCGATTTTTATTGGGCAAATGAATGGCACGGGGATCATTAAAGCCACGTACGCCCTGCAATGTTCCAAAGGTGTGGTCAAATGAGCGGTTCTCCTGCATCAGGAATACAATATGTTCAGCATCCAGATATGTGCTGCCCGGTTCAGGATTGATGGCAAATGCTTTTTGAATAGATGCAGGCAGGACTTGAGAAACGCCGGCTGCAGCAGAAAGCATTATTGCTTTTTTCAAAAACTCTCTTCTTGAATCCATACGAATAAATGAAATCGGTTTTCGTAAAGCTAATATAAACTCTCAAAATCAATCACCGAAATTCTATTCTTAACAGAATGATATTGTTGATGAATTTTTCTGACCTGATTTTCAGGCATACATCTGATCGCGCAGAACAAAAGGCCTATCCCTTTCGCAGATACTTGGTGAGGATCACGATCGTTTGCCCCTCTATTTTACCTTCTATTTGTTCGACATTATCCGCTACCAGTTTTATGCCTTTTACCACGGTACCAAGTTTGGCATTGAGTGAGGAGCCCTTTACATCGAGGGTCTTTGTGAGTACCACATTGTCGCCATCATGGAGTATGTTGCCATTGCTGTCGCGGTGCAGCTCCACATCGCTGGTATTTTCGTGATCACCGGTAGATCTGGCCCATGCCAGTGTATGTTCATCCAGAAACATCATATCAATGGCATCAGCAGCCCAGCTTTCATTTCTTAGTCGGTTTAGCATACGCCAGCTCACTACCTGTACTGCAGGCATTTCGCTCCACATACTTTCACTGAGGCAAGCCCAATGCTTGCTATCCAACTCTTCTTTTTTTGTCAGCTGCAGATTGCATTTTTCGCATACCAGCAGGCTGTCCTCTTCACGCTGCTCCGGATGTGGTGGTATATCATATATTATCAGATCTGTCTCTGATTTACAAAGTTCGCATTGGTTATTGCCGCGTGTCCTTAAAGCACTTTCTACACTCATCTTGTCCTTTTTTATGAGGGCGAAACTAAGCTTATTTTACAGCTTATAATTGCTTTATAAGATATCGATCACAGGTTACATTTTTTGCCTAAATTGGCTCAATACTAAATATTCGTATGACCACTATTCATCCATCTACTTTGAAATTTCTCAAAGACCTCGCCAAACACAATGACCGTGACTGGTTCGCTGCTCATAAGCAGTCCTATCTCGACTCCCAACAGAATGTCTGCGATTTTATCGATGAGCTGATCAGAGAAATGAACAGACATGACGAGCTAGATAATGTATCCGGCAAAAAAAGTCTGTACCGCATATATAGCGACGTCAGGTTCAAAAAAGACAAATCGCCCTACAATGTTCGTTTTGCATTCAGCCTGAGCCGTGCGACCAAATTCAGGCGCGGAGGTTACTACGTACATATCAAACCGGGCGGCAGCTATCTCAGTTGTGGCTTTTTCTCTCCCAATCCCGCTGATCTGAACCGTATCCGTCAGGATATTTCCGACAATTACGATCAGTGGAATAAGATACTCCGTTCAAAAACCATCGCATTAAATTTTGTCCCGATGGCCGGAGACAAAGTAGCTACAGCACCACGAGGCTATGATATCAAGCACCCCGGCATTAAATTATTACGCCATAAGCAGTTTATCCTGCGGCATTACTTCACGGATGCTGAAGTGATGGCACCTGATTTTCTGAAAGAAGTAAATAAAATATTCAAAGCGGTGAGGCCATTCTTTGATCACATGAGTGAGGTCCTTACCACCAATCTGAACGGTGAGCTAATAGTATAACGTCTATTGAGATTACTATAGAAAATTGTCATGGTGAGCGTAGCCGAACCGTGACGCCCTTCCCTGCCTGCGTGATTCAGTCAGGCAGGGGCTACGCTCAGGGTGACCCATTTTTCCAAAATAAAAAAGGTGCAGAACATATGCTCTGCACCTTTTTTATTTAATTGATTTGAATTTTAATGTCTTCCGCCGCCACCATGGCCGCCTCCGCCTCCCATATGGCCACCACCGCCACCGCGAGATGCACCACCGCCGACAGAGTGACCTGCCTGATTATAGCGTTGTCCGCCTATAGTACTCATGCTGTGTACAGCGGGTGAGCCATGGGTAGCTGCGTGAAATTGTGTTCTTTCGGTTCCCATACTCTGCTCATGCCCTGCATGTGAACTGGACATCACAGTGTGGCCTTCATGCATCGCATGTACTTCGCCAGCATTAGGACGGTACCTAACGCCATTTGGCCCATTGAAACTTGCATGATTGACCACATGCTCATTAAAGCCCTCATGACTGACATATACATTATGTATACCTCCACCTACGTGCCATACTGCAGTATTGTACATAAAATGTCCTCCTTCCCACCTGCCTCCATAGAAACCGGTTCCATAGTACCCGAAACCATAGGCGACACCGCCATAGTAGCCGATATGTGGCCCCCAGTAGCCGACGTGCCAGCCATAGTAGCCGCCATAAAATCCCCAGTAACCGGGTGTCCACAGCAAGCCTACAGATGGAGGCATGACCCATACGCCGGGTACCCAATAATATCCGCCATCACCCCAGGCCCAATAACCGGGAGTCCACAGATATCCATCACCGGGACATGGCGGCTGCACATAATCAGGCAATGCAGGAGGTGCCTGCTGAGATTGTACAGAAACAGTAGATGCATCATCAGTATAATAAGTATCGTCCTGGCTATGGCCAGCAGTGGCTGCAAAGATGCAGACACTAAATAAGATCAGTAACTTTTTCATGATCGTGGTTTTTTAATTGTGACTAGTTGGTTTATTAAAGGCTTAAGGTACAACTATTTTAAACTTTGCAAAAGACATGCCGAAATTATTTAAAATTCCTTAAAACTGCTTTGTGATAGTTCTCATAGTGAAATTGAGACGCCCAATAAAGTCTTAAATATCAGATGTATTGAACCGTACAAAGAAGAAATTTTTACCCAAAGAAAGTGTTACACAATTTCCTGAAAGAGTTATATAATTCATTCTTCCAGCTACTATTTATCACTAGAAAATAACATTCAAACTGATCTTAGGCTCCCAGTTGGCTGCCATTTTATTATTTCTGTAGGTCAGGCGCCATACACTGTCGAATCGCAGTATCTTAAAGATATTTTCCAGCCCTACACCTGCCTCCATATACGGATATGCCGACGGTGATTTGAAATCAAAGCCCGGCAGGAGCGTATTATAGTTTGACTGGCTGTAGCTGCCCCATATACCTCTCATATATATCACCTCACGGAGCTTCAAGCGCTGCACATACGGTATCTTATTGAGAATATAACCATCGAAGTGGTGCTCCAGGAACCAGGAGACATATTGGTCAGTCACAAACTCAAATTCGGCGAGCATATTGTAGTCGTAATTATTAAAAAAGTATCCCTGCCCGCCCGGTGTCACGTAGCTGATCGGATACGGGGACTTGCCCAGTATTTTGCCAAGTTGTATCGTATAATAGGTATGACCGAGGAGCCAAGCCAGACGTTGCTGCATGGTGAGCTGAAGGTTATTATACACACTGCGCTTGCCATCCAGGTCCAGCACACCGATGTGATAGTTAAACAGGAAAACAGGTGCGGTGGTCGGGATATAATATTTATAAAAACCTGCGCGGTAATATTTTTCGTTGTAAGAATACCGGCTCTCTATGCCCATCTCAAAGGTATTGAAATTAGGTATCGTCGCGATCTGCCCATCATCCCTTTTCACTTTGAAATCAAACACCCCCGGCTGGTCGTAGTAGGTCATATTGTGCACTACAAAATTACTCGAGAAGCTATGTATCCATTCATTGTCGAGGCTCATCTTCCACTCTCTTATGCTCATGATCTTGCTGAGCTCTGAGGGGCTGAGCAGGGTGAGCACATTGTCAAAGGTGAGGAACTGGCTCTGCGAACCGAGCTTATTGAGGTCATACTGGTAGTAAAACTCAAACTGCCGCCATAGGTCATTCTTTTCGGGCAAGGGGAAGTGTATCGTCCCGTTGTATCTCAGCACATGGTCTTTCAATCCATAAGCCGCATAGCCAAAGATATGGTAGCGGTTGCTGAAAAACTCATTGGTCTCCGCTCCCAGTCGCAGCCTCACTCCTTCTATGCTGTTTTCGCTGACGAACTTATATATCCGCCCGACGTCTACATCCCAGAATTGCAGTTTGGCAGTGGAGAAAAGTTTGATGACCCAGTAGATGTGTTTATAGGCCGGTACAGATTTAATGGTGTCGTGTATCTTGATGAGCTTGATCTCGGAGATCGTGAGCGGATCAAATCGCATCGTATCCCACCACTCACGGCTTTTGAAATGTGCACCGGGCATTATGATCTCTTTCTCGAGGCCATTGAATATCGTATCCTCTATAGGCACATCGATCTGAATATCCCTCCTGCTCATATGTTTCCGGACTATGATGCCCATCTGGTTATGCTTGGATGTCTTGATGATCGTGGCCTGCGACTGTACATCTTCGGAGGTAAGCATCCAGAATTTATTATTCATCAGGCTGTATGTCTGTGATATGGTATAGTCCTTGAGATAGTTGAGATTCGCACCCTCATTAGGCCGGAAAGTGATGGATTGGACAGCCCAGGTAGCAGAGTCTATCCAGGCGTAGCCTTTGAATGCCACATCTATTCTTGACTTACCCACGAAGTGAAGCTTATAACTCGTCCTGCCATCCTTTCGCAGAGTATCCGTGAGAAAGTAATCATATGTAGTACCATAGGCACCATTTGCAAACGGCCCCGTGAATGATTTCTCCAGGATCACAAAGACATCATCGTAGATATTGATCTTATCAAAAGTAAAATTGAGCAGGCTGCCGAGGGAATTGTTTTTGATACCGGTAAACTTGGTACCGGTCGTAAATCGTCGTATCCGTTCGGGGTTCTTTTTATAATATACATCCACGAGGTCCTCTTTGAGCAGGGCGGGTATAACTACTGTACTATCAGCAGTAGTATCGCGGTTCTCCAATGCGAACATAAAGGGCTTGAGTATTTTCATTTTCAGAAACCAAAGCTTTGGATTCACCACTCCTATCAGTATTTTCTGGTATTCGTGCAGTTTATAGTCGTCGAGGTTTTGATCTCTGTTATACTTTTTATGACTAACCACTTGACGATAAACGTAGAGTGCAGGTGTATCGATATGGTGGTGCCTGCCTTTTGTAGGTTTAATTACAACATCCTTGAGTTGTATAGCCTTATTGGTGATCTCAATTGTCAACTCTTGGCTTACTCCGCGCTTGATAGCAATCGTACGGGTGATATAGCCAATATAGCTCACCACCATGGAATCTGTCTTTTCGTAAAGGCGGAAATTAAAATATCCTCCATCATCGGTCTGGCCACCTGAGCCTAATCCGCCTTTAAATTTTATGTTCGCGTATGGGATGGGTTCTTTAGTCGAGGCATCTATCACCTTTCCCTTGATCTCGGTCTGCCCGAAGGATAGTTGACATAGGCTGAAAACTGCAAAAAACATCAGCAGTCTCAGGAGATATGGTTTAGGCGGTGGCATCATGCGCTCAGAGCGCTACAAATCTAAAAACTTACAAACGTTATTATCGATAAAATAGTTCTAAAACTGCCAAAAAAACTAATATTGAGAATACATACATATCCCAAATCAGTCAAGGCTGATTATTAGTCAGTAAAGACGGATAGGCTGAGAAAAAAGTGTGAAAGCCAGTCAGAATTTAATCAAATATGCAGGAAGATGAATTGAATCGTCATCTTCAGACGTCCAGATACCTCATCAGGGCATCGTAATTGTCTTTGACGTCCTCATTGTAGTTCTCATCATTATAGACGTCATCGACCTCATATTCATACCTCTCGAAAGCCGATATAATAGCCGATAGTTCGGTGGTGTTGAGCTTTAGTGTGACATCGACCATTGAGGTGGTCTGGTTTATATGTGAGTAGTAAGATAGAATGGTGGCGTTGTTGCTCTCCACGATACGTGCTATTTCTGATAGTTGAAAGTCCTTGACAGGTACAGACAGTGTGACAATGCCGCCTTCGTCCATCACAGACAGCAGCGATGCATATGCCTTCATAGAGCTCTCGGCAGTGATGAGTCCTATGTATTTCTGATCAAGAGACAGTACCGGTACAACTTTTACACTGTATTCTACTGCGGCCTTGATCACTTCAAACAGATGAGCGTTCTCATTTACGTAAGGCCTCTTGAGTGGTATCTGTAGATTTTTGATCGGATCATTTAGATGTTTGAGTGCTACTATCTCATCCAGATTGATAATGCCGATATACTTGTCGCCATCGGTCACCGGCAACTGGTTTACATTATACTCATGCATACGCACTATCGCACTCTCTCCGCTATCGGTGAGATCCAGGGGTTTGAGCCCTTCTGTTACTATTTCGCGTGCATACATGATCAAATCAGTTTAATAAAACAGAACAAAACAAACATTGTTTCACACTATTTCTAAATCTATATACGTAAATAGAGCAATAAAAGTGCCAAAAGGTTACTGGTGTGTATAAATTTTGTCCAAAAACTGCTGCATACACTGGTTGAACTGAGCTGGCACCTCCATCATAGGCGCATGACAGCAATGGTCCAGTATAGTGAGCTGCGAATTCTTAAGCAACTTTTTAAACTCCTCGCCTACAAATGGCGGGGTGATGGTATCATTAGCACCCCAAATGAGGTTGCATGGGATTGTGATCTTTGACAATTCGTCACGCAGATTATGCCTGACTGCCGATTTGGCTATGAGGACCGTGCGCAATGCCTTCTCTCTGGTATTGACGATGTCAAATATCTCATCGACGAGTTCTTTGCTGGCCAGTGAGGGATCGTAGAAAGTTTCAGCAGTTTTTCGCTTGATATATTCATAATCGCTTTTGCGCGGGTACTGGTCGCCAAGTGAGCTTTCAAAAAGGCCTGAACTAGCAGTGAGAGTCAATGAGTGGACATTTTCCTGACGCCTGAGTGTATATAGCAGACCTATGTGGCCGCCGAGAGAGTTGCCGATCAGGTTGAGGCTTTTGTAACCCCTGAGTTTCACAAATTCATCAACATGGTCGACCATGCCTGTCACTGAGGTACGCTCTATCTCCAGCCGATATAGAGGCAGCAGCGGGATAACGACTTTATATCGTTGGGAGAAATAATTGATAGTATCAGCAAAATTGCTCAATGCACCAAAAAGTCCGTGCAGCAGGAAGATGATCTCACCTTCGCCCTGCTCCACCCATTTGAATTCGCCCTCTTCGTGTATTTGAAATTGCATCTGATATTACCTGTTGAGCCAAATATAGTCTAATAAATTAATTTCGGTGCTATCACAGCTCGACCGTAAGTATAGTAAAGACTTTTCCAGGTCTTTAGCCTTAAATTACGATTTGACATATTTAAGCATCCTTTGCGTACAGAGACCTGGAAAGTCTACAAAACACCTTTTAACTATGCTGCAGGGATATATCTTCTTCAGGAGCGGTCTCTTTTCCTGTTCTGAATACTTCTATCCTATTCATCAGGCCCGTCACTACTGTAGACGTAGAAACATAGAATAATAATGGGGGTATGAAGCAAAACATGCCCCGCTTAAATGAGCTTTCCATCAGGCTGGATATAGGAGCATCCTGTTTATGCTCATCTATGAGATAGAATATCGCAAAGTAAACTGCGAAAGACACCAGCAGGAATATCAGGATATATGGTTTGTCTTTTCTGATGTTCTTTATGTTTAAAATAACAACAAGGAAAGACAACATAAATGTCAATCCATACAGCTGAATGCCCGGCGCCATAGTGCCATACTGTATCCATGAGAAATAGCTCAGGACATACCCCATCATCACTTTCAGTTTCACCATATTGATAGCGCCCATGTGGTCGACGAACCTGCTGCCCTGATCGGTCTGTATCTTCAGCTTGAGGTACAGAGTCCATATCACAAAAGGCAATAATGCCGATACCAGAAATATACCTGCCTGCCGCCATTTGATATCAGATGTAGCAAACATACCAATGATGAGTGTGCCTGCGAGTGCAAACCCAATGGTGTCATTTCGTATCCATAGAGACAGCCCGGTCAATATACAACTCAGTATAAAATATCTTTTCTCTTTGCCCTGCAGCCAAACAAATAAAACCAGGGCCGCATTGCCGACATATGCAGCGGTAGGCAGGTTGCCAAGCAGCAGTGCAGCATGAGAATATAACTCAGGCACCATCTCCAGCAGCAGGGTAAAGAATAGTGCATTGATACTGCTCACATACTTTCTGCAAATAGCATAAAAACCCAGAAGCAACGAGACAAAAAATAGCGTAGTGATGATCTTGTGCTGCATATCACCATATAGGTGCAGATAGGCTATCGCTCCATGAAATAAAGGTGGATAGATCCCACCCGAGCCCTGCAGGTTCCATTGAAAAAGGCTGATCTTAAGCACACCTTCATGAGCCATGACGCGTCCCAGTTTGTCAAATGAGCCTATAGCATCACGCTCGAGCGTAGGCCAGAAGAGGTTTTTTTCAGTGATAAGATAAAATAAATACAAGATCACGGACCCGAGCAATGCTGCAGGATAGTTGAGTGTCTTCAGCGACCATGTGCCGAGGTTGATGTCTTTCTTCTTGTCCTGCCAGTAAGCGAACATAGAATCATAGCAGGCTATCACGACGGCAAAACCCGCAAAGAACAAAACGATACTGGTGAAATGAAAGCCGATCATATCGCAGATGAACATAAAAAAAGTCTCTGCGGCTATGCCCAGCAAAAAAGAGAATGCGATCATTTCTTTCCAGCTCCAGTCGCGGCTGATACGGGTCATGATGCCCGCTCCTATCAGATACACCATCAATATGCCTACGAATGCCATCATAATTATTTGGGATTTATGATTTCGGATTTATGATTTCCTGAATCGGACGAAAAGAAACCCGGCTTTATCGGAGTACCCTGACTCGGAGTCTGGTCATCTTTGGGTTTCTCTATCGGTAAGATCGTTTCCGTCGGCCTTTCTTTGGGTTCATATTTCAGCTTGTCATATCCCCAACTATTGACGATAGCAACATGGGTCACTTTAGCATACAGGTCTTTTTTGGTATTCTTCTGATCTTCCGATATGCAGAGACGAGGATACAGGAAATACTCCATCCACTCGGGGTCATTGAGCTGGCTAAACTCAGGGGTAGTATCAATCGCGCTCCTGGGTGGCAGCAGTATGACAGCAGTATCGGGCGTATGCGCAGTGATAAACTGTATGTACCAGTAGTCTTCTATCCTGAAAAGTAGTTTGTCCTCCTGTCTCAATTCTGGCAGGTCAAAGTTGAGTCGGCGTGTCTCTATCTGATCAATCCTTTGTTTATTGCTTATCGCTACTTCTTTGATGGCGTAGTTATAGCCGGGTATGGTGACATAAAGCAGCAGCAATATGAACATAAGCACAAAAGTGACGACGAGATTTCTCCGCATCACCTGTGAGTCTGTTATTGGTTGTTTCTTTTTTTGCTCCGACATTTGTTTTACCCCCAAACCCCCTAAAAGGGGCTTTAATACAAGCCAAAATTGACAATTTATTATTAGTCTAAAAACCTATTTGCCCACATCAATCTGTAAATCTGTAGCGCACGAGTACCCATATAGCCTTCAGCCCGTCCTGCCAGTTGAGCTTTTTGCCTTCGGCAAAGCTCCGCGGATAGTAGTTCATAGGCAGTTCCTTGATCTTATAGCCCATTTTGGAGACCTTGGCTGTGACCTCCGGACAAAACTCAAAACGGTCATAGTCCAATTTTATTGAGCGCAGTATCTCCGCTTTAAACACTTTATAACAAGCCGGCTCGTCCGTGATATGTTGCCCATAGAGCAGATTGACTGTCCATGAGAGAATCCTGCCACCTAGTTGATAAGATCTGTAGAGGTGCGCCTCGTGTGTATTGAGGTAGCGCGAACCGTATACGACTGAAGCCTCACCACGCCTGATCGGTTCCGTGAGATGGATCAGATCATTGGGTTCTGTCTCCAGATCCCCGTCCTGTATGGTGATGATACTACCTGTAGTATGTGGTATTGCAGTTTTGATCGCGGCTGCTTTGCCTTTATTGACATCATGCGAGAGCATAATGATATCAGGATATTTGGCCTTTATCTCATTTCTTAAAATATTCGCTGTATCGTCAGTGGAGGCATCATCTACTATGATCAGTTCGATATTGAGAGGCACGCTCATGACCTTTCTGACTATCTCCCTGATGGTGGCAGATTCATTATAGACGGGCATGATGAGCGACAACTTCATACTGCAAAACTACGGGATTAATATCAAGGGACGAAGGGCGGGGGACGAAGGACGAAAATACATTTATCACAGAGTCCACAGAGAAAAGGGAGAAACAGTCTGGAGCACACAGAGACAATGACGTTATATTCGGCTCTGTGTTCTCTTTGTATTCCTCTATTCCTCTGTGATCTCTGTGATAACAGTTGTTTAGAAAATTCTATTGCAATAGCCGGAGATACTTATTTGCATCAGCAGTGCGGCCCTGCTTCTGATAGTAATCTGCCAGAAACCTGTACACAGTTTGGTCAATGCACCCGAGCCTGACGGCAGTCTCATAATAACTGGCTGCATTCGCCGAATCTCCTACAAGCTCATAGTATAATCCTTCATTGAAATGCGACTGGTAATAGCCCGGCGCCATATTCATAAATACCTTGTTGACCTCATGGCCTTCTGCGGTATGTCCCGTCTTCAGCAAAAGCAGTGCATGATAGAATACAGTGAAAGTATCAAACGGGATCTCCTGATATAGCTTAGTATAAATATCACAGGAGAGCTTTTTATCACCTACTTCATATTCCAGGCGGCCATACTGATAGGCCACATCTGTGAGGTCAGCATTGAGCGTATAGGCCTTTTTGAAATAATAATATGCCGAGTCGGGCACATATCGGTCATAGCGGTAGATCAATCCAAGCCTGAAATAGCCATACGGATAGGTAGGGCTGATATCACAGACATGATAAAAATATTTTTTTGACTCAGACAGGTATTTGTTTTGCAATGCTGTGTCAGCTATCTCTTCTGTTTTGTTCTTCAGCACACAGGCGTAGAAGTAATTTGACAGGGTAGAGTTGTCGAGGTGCTTGACATCGGTGCTCATCAGCGTGATCTGATCATGCCACTGAGGTACGCGGTTTATATCGAGCACACCATATGCAGTAATCAGGGCGGATGCGAGCCCCATGAGAGCGACTTTAAGTGCTGAGTTGGCAGCTTTAGCAGCAGATACTCGGCTATATATGAAATTGCATATTGCAGCAATGAACCATAAGCCCGGAAAAAACAATGCACGCTCAGAAACAATACCCGTATAGAGCATCACTATGTTGCTGTATATAGAGATAGAGATAAAATATGCCAGAATGAAAAACCCGGTAATGTCTTTTTTGAAAAACAGTACTACACCTGCTATGAAAATGCCAAGATGTAAAAAGATCGATGCTACTGCCACCGGGTCACCTATCTGTACTACCGGTATGGTATTGTATCCGTAAAAAAAAGAAAAAGGGTATGGCACCCACATGAACCGAAAGTAAAAAAGCAATGAAGCAGCAGTGGTGCCAATCTTGCTGGAGATGTCATTATACTTGACCAGCGGGTTCTCCAGGTCATAAACCGGGCGGTGCGCGAGCTGAAGAATCACCATCATATAGACAGCAGACATCACTGCGATCAGACCGATGATAGAGTAAAACAGCTTTGGGCTGCGGTGCCAGCCTTTGAAATAAAATAAGGCTGCAAGTATGCCCACCATCGGTATGCTCGTCAGCTTAGAAGCAAAGGAAAGCAGGAGACAAGCCAAGGTAAGTACCCCATATTTGATCTTGTCTGACGTGGATGACTTTAAAAAGAAGCTATTTGCCGCAAAGAAGCTGAGCAGACAAAAAATAAAGCTGAGTATCTCCTCACGGTTTTTGATAGATATCACCACCTCTGTATGTGCCGGGTGCACGGCAAAAAACAAAGCGATCAAAAATGCCGGAACAATATCCAGCGCAAATACTTCTGTCATCAGGCTAAGCACCAGCAGTACTGCGATGATATAAAATATCAGATTGTCGACATGGCTCACGTGGGGATCATTGCCGAAAAATTCTTTCTCGATCGCGAAAGTGATACTGGCTACTGGGCGATAATCAAACGAAAGTTTGCCGTCATTAAAGTAAGGATGTGTGAGGATATCCGGTATGCCCTTTATTCCTTCCTGTACATATTTATTGCTGTAAAAAGCAAAATCATCATCCAGTGAGTACTCATCATGCACCACATTGGCATAGCAGACGATACAGCAAATAATGAGTATTAGCTTTGACCTAAAGCTGTCCAAGACAAATATTTTTTTCAGGTCTGTGATCACACCAGATATTTGAACCGGTTATTTTTTCAGGAAGGTCATCAATAAAGCACCATCAGCAGAAATATACTTCACAGCGAGTGTTGAATTTGAGACTGATACCCGCTCAAAGATCGATGGTTTGTTTGTCAATTTGCTGAGGGTCTCTATTTCTCCCTGAGGGCTCGCCTTCCAGGTACCTACATCACTATTGCCATTATAGGCTGACTGGAATGTCTTGTCACTGTTGAAGGTCACTATCATACCTTTGAGTGCTTCCTGATATTTGGCTAGGGTCTCATCTGTTTTTTGTCTTTCTGAGGCGCTGCCAAATGCTGCTACATTTCCTATAGCAGCAGGTATTTCGATCCTGTCGAGTTTCCATACGCCTGCGAGGCTGTCCTCAAGGCTTTTGCCTTTAGATTGACCTGTGATATTGTCAGCATGATGCTTGGTACATCCTGCTGCGGCAGATAGTATCAGAAATACGAGCGGAAATACAAAAAGTGATCTGAGATCAGGTGAAATTTTCTTTGTCATATCGATGCTAAAATACTGTATATTATTTATTAAATCTTATCATATAGACCCATTCATGACCGTAGCAGATCGATCCTTCTTTTTCCATAGCTACCTGACTGGGCAGGTTTTCGAGACGGGCGCCACATATAGCTTTCGTCATGCCCTTTTGCAAACACAGGTTTTTAAAAAACCTTATCATGTCCTTAAAAAGGTCATTATCCCTATACTCCGGCAGTATACCTGCGTATAGGGTAGAAGCAGTAGGACTGTCGCGAAAATCTGATGCAAAACACTCGATCGGTTTGCCATTCAGATACCCGATATAGGCCTCTTTGCCTGCTTCTGTATCAGAGAACTGATCTGAAATATAGGAGCCGATATTCTCCATCTGCAGTGTCAACGAGAAATTTTTGGTAAGCAAGGGATACTGATAAAAACCAAATGGGACATCGGTATAAGTCCCGATGAGTAGTTCTTTCAATAGCTGCTTGTCTGCCTGCGTGGCTTTCTTAAATACAGCGATCGGCGCCGGATGCTGAGCATGCTCATGGGTGATAATGATCTTATAAAGCCTGATGATTCCCGTCAGGTCTGCCTCGGGTGCCATTGTCCTGAATCCTGATAGAAAATCACTGTCCGGATTGACTATTTTTAACCGAAGGTAATCCAGATTGAATTCTTTGACTGCTTTCTGTACATCGTTCCATTGATCAAAGTCTGAATTGATAGTGGCCCTGCCAAACCTGAGGTTAAATAATTTACTTTCTCTCCCTGAAAATTCTATCATGCAGATAAAAGTATTAATAAATTTGAAATACTCTAGCAGCATATGCGCAGATGTTAAAGTCCTGCAAATACAGTTCAAATGAAAATAGCCATCAGTAATGATTCAAGCCTCTACAAGATAATCTCCGCATGCGGACAGCTGTTTATCAGGGTTATAGAGACAATACTGACGGTTTTTTCAAAGGAAAAGGAGGCTATGATCGATCCCGCGAAATTCACCTGGACAAAATATGTAGAACAAAATACGCCACAAATACTCGAAGAACTATACAGGATAATGGAGCGATATGATTATATCCCCAGTCTGGGCGACATCTCAGATGAGCAAAAAAGGATCATAACCGGCGAGAGAAACTGGAAGACATTCATGCTCTATACCTATGGTGCCCGTATCGAAAAAAATATACGCCTGTGTCCACAGACTGACTATATCCTCAGAGGTATACCGGGTATGACGATGGCTTTTTTCTCCATACTGGAGCCGCATACCGGACTCTCCCCGCACCGCGGTACATTTAAGGGCGTCCTCAGGTATCATCTTGGCCTGATAGTGCCACAACCTGAGGATCTCTGCGGCATCAGGATCAATGATGAGGTGCATCACTGGCAGGTAGGCCGGAGTTTGATATTCGACGATACCTTTACTCACGAGGTATGGAATAATAGCGATGAAAAAAGAGTTGTGCTTTTTGTCGACTTCAAACGGGATTACGTTTTCCCGATCAACATCCTGAATAATGCCATGATAAAGTTGATACGCATGTCACCTTTTATTACGAATGTTCTGAAGAGAATTGAAGAGGGAAAGTAAAGTGCTTTCTACTTGGTCTTGCTGAATTTAAATGGACGGGAAACCGACCACCCTATACCATATTTCACACTGACGCAATAGTACCCATCTTCTTTTGCTGCGTGCTTTTCTCCGTTACCGACATACTCTACGATATGTAGATCAGTGCCTGATAGATGATACCATTTTATTGCAGAAGTTTTGCTATCAGCGATCAGTTTGCCACCCTTCTCGGTTATCACCGGACGTACCGGACGCCAATCGTGCAATCTATGTACCCGGTATGCAAATACATCCGGCTCAATAGTATACTCTTCCCTTCTGCTGCTTTTCACATCATCATATTCAAAGAGGGGTCGTTGTTTTAGAGTAGTATCCTGTTTAAAAAGTCCATAGTTCATCAGATAATTGCCGTTTGCTTCCTCATCGAGATTGGCGCCACCACCTGAGTTACTGACCTTATCGACGGGCGATATTTTTTTGATAAGCTTAATTACAGGTAATCCTTCCTTATCAAAATTTACAGTGAATTGATAAGCTGCACACTCAGGATGTTCGTCGTCTCCATTTGAGAGGATCGTGTATGAAATATTTCCCTGTTCATCTTTTACTGCATGAAAATCATGCTGGAGAAAAATGGGAACAGCATCTGAAGCTGCATTGATCTTTTGTTTATTTCTGTCTATGTGCCAGATCAGGTGCCCATCTGCGCGTGATATCTTACCGATACCGATATGCTTCAGCGAATAGAGGATGTTGCCATCATAGTCATAATCGATGGAGTTGGCATGCGACCAGTCAAAAACATTTTTGCCTGCCATCACACCCTGAGCATAACGATAAGGAAGGCAAACGGCGTCGATCCCCAGTGCTACCAATGGATTCCAGCTGAAAATATTTTTGCCTTTTGAGTCATCTATCGCAATGGTCTCATATATCAGTCTGACTGCTGAGTCGACATTATTTTTATACAGCTTTCTAATATCCATGATAGTATCATGGACAGGGAAATACATCATATCTCCATTGCCAGTCAGTCTGAAATCATGAGAGTCAATTTCTTTGCCGCGCCTGCAAAAAGTGTCTGTCATCTGAAAATCCCGGTTGCACATTAAGATAGCCAGATTGTTCATATGACCACCCAGTGTAATGACAGTGAAAAACAGGAATTTGTCGCCCTGGACTCCTGCATTGAGTATTATGGACCTGCTCGTGCTGAGGTCTGAAGCGGTGTCAGATGGGTGCAGGGCAAACCATCTCGGCGGCCAGGGTTCATCAGCGTCGATTATCTCCATAGCCGGTGCATACCTGATCTTCTTTCCCTGAAATGCATTATAATCTGATGTAGTAAGGACGAATGAGCCTGTGTCAGAAGGTTTGACACTTTTGAGCGAGATCGGGCATATCTTATGAAGTTCCTGTGCATGTACTATGTCGCATATGCATATCCCGATCAGTACAAATATTATATGCCGGTAGTATCTCATCGATTGCAGGTGTAGGAGACACAATGTATCAAACTTAATTCAAAAGCGAGAATACATAAAACAAAAAAACCTGCTCTTCACTGCAGGTTTCTTTTAGGGTTTGGTCGTTATTTATATTCCGCCTAGCAGAAAATATTAGTCTATGTTTTTGCCGGTTTTCTTTGAGAAGCGTACACTTGTACCTTTCACATCTTTGCGGCCTACGCGGGTAGCAGCACCGTCAGACAGGAGAGCTACGTTTGATACATGAATACCGCCTTCGGTTTTCACGATACCACCTTGTGGGTTTGCTGCATTAGGCTTAGAGTGCTTAGTGTTAATGTTCACACCTTCTACGATCACACGATTTTTTTCGCGGATCACTTCAGCTACACGGCCTTTTTTGCCTTTATCATCTCCGGTGAGGACTACTACGTTGTCACCCTTCTTTATATTCAGCTTCATGCTATTTATGATTTTTGATTGTTGATTTATGATTGCCTGAATGATTAAAGAACTTCAGGTGCGAGCGAAACGATCTTCATGAAAGACTTGTCACGCAGTTCCCTTGCTACAGGTCCGAAGATACGTGTACCACGTGGTTCGTCCTGATTGTTGAGCAGTACGACTGCGTTGTCGTCAAAACGAATATATGAACCGTCTTTCCTTCTGAGGGCCTTGGTAGTGCGAACTACTACAGCCTTAGATACAGAACCTTTTTTCACACCGCCTGTAGGCATTGCTTTTTTGATGGTCACGACCACTTTGTCGCCTACGCTGGCGTACCTTCTGCCTGATCCACCGAGTACACGGATCACCAGTACTTCTCTTGCGCCGCTATTGTCAGCTACATTTGCCCTTGATTCTTGCTGTAACATCTTCTACTATTTATGATTTTTGACGTATGATTTATGATTGCCTCGCGGCTGTTTCAGCAGTTTTGTATTGTCTCAATACTCACTACTAAATACTCAATTACTTATTTAGCTCTTTCTACTACTTCTACCAGTCTCCAGCGTTTAGTTTTGCTGAGCGGGCGTGTCTCCATGATACGCACTGTGTCGCCGGTTTTGGCATTATTGGTTTCATCATGGGCCTTGTACGTTTTAGTACGCTTCATGAACTTACCATATATAGGGTGCATGATCTTAGTGACTTCAGACACTGTAATGGTTTTATCCATTTTGTCGCCGACCACTACACCTACACGCTCTTTTCTGAGATTTCTTTCTGTTGATTCCATTGCTTATAGTTGAAAATCGCTTAATTTATTTAGTTGCTTTTTTTCTGCTGTTGAGATGAGTGATCATACGTGCTATGTCCCTTCTTTTAGCACGGATGCTCATAGGATTTTCGCTGGATGACACTGCATGAGTGAATTCCAGTTTACCCAGTGCCAGTTTCTCCTGTGCTATACGGGCTGTCAGGTCTTTGTCTGCCAGGCCTTGTATATCCTTTAGTTGAATTGCTTTATTAGCTCCCATTGTCTTTTTAGTTATCTGTTATTAGTAATCAGTTGATCAGGAAATTAAGCCGTGATCTCCAGTGCATCCCTGCGGGTTACGAATTTTGTTTTTACAGGCAGTTTCTGAGCTGCGAGACGCATAGCTTCCTCAGCTACTGCACGGGTCACACCATCGCATTCAAACAGGATAGCACCGGGACGAACAGGCGCACCCCATCCTTCCGGGTTACCTTTACCTTTACCCATCCGCACTTCGAGTGGCTTGCGAGTGATCACTTTGTCAGGGAATATCCTGATCCAAACTTTTCCCTCACGTTTCATGAAGCGGGTTACCGCTACACGCGCTGCTTCGAGCTGCTTATTGGTGATCAGGTGGGTATCCAGTGATTTCAATCCGTAAGTACCAAATGATACTTCGTGACCGCGATTTGCCACTCCTTTGATCCTGCCCTTTTGGGTCTTTCTCCACTTTGTCCTTTTAGGTAATAACATAACCTGTTTATTTATTTTTGATTTTCGATATGTGATATATGATATAAAAATCAATCATAAATCATATATCATAAATAACCTTATCTTCTTCCGCCGCCGCCGCCTTGGCCACCACGTGGGCCTTTATTGCGTGGCTGTCTTCTTTCGCCATCACGGCCACCGCCTCTATTATCTCCGCCTCTGTTATCTCCGCCCTGACCATGCTGGCCACCACCTTCCGGCAGTGAACCTGCGAGACCAGCTGTGAGATCCCTCTTGCCATATACTTCACCTTTGCATATCCATACTTTCACGCCGATCTTACCATATACAGTGAGCGCTTCGTAAAAAGCATAGTCGATATCAGCCCTCCATGTGTGGAGTGGCGTACGACCTTGTTTGTATTCTTCGCTGCGGGCCATTTCGGCGCCACCTATACGGCCTGATACACGCACCTTGATACCTTCGGCACCCATCCTCATAGCAGAAGCGATAGCCATTTTGAGGGCCCTTCTGTAGTTGATACGTGCTTCGAGCTGCTTAGCGATAGTTTCAGCTACGATCATAGCTTCTATCTCAGGGCGGCGTATTTCAGCTATATTGATCTGAACGTCCTTGCCGGTCAGTTTCTTCAATTCTTCTTTCAGACGGTCTACTTCATTGCCACCGCGACCGATGATGATACCCGGGCGAGAAGTGTGAATGGTCACAGTTATTCGCTTCAGTGTACGCTCGATCACGATACGGGATATACCTCCCTTATTGATACGGGCATTGATATACGTGCGTATTTTCACGTCTTCGACGAGCTTCTGTGCGGCGTCTTTGCCACCGAACCAGTTGCTGTCCCAGCCCCTTATGATTCCGAGCCTATTGGCTATCGGACTTGTTTTCTGACCCATTCAGTTGATTGTTTTTTGTGAATTTTCCCGAAAAATGGACTGCAAAGATAGCTTTTATCCACACTATCACAAATATTTCTTAGAAAAAATTGAGCGACCTCTTGGCAGGGCTTTATTTGCAGGGTATTTCGTACAAATACACTGTGTCCAATAAAGAAAACGGGATGGTAGAAAGCGGTTTTTGTCATCCTGAGCGTAGCCGAAGGGTGACATGGTTCGAGGTTCGACTTCGCTCACCTTGACCGCTCACCATGACAGGCTTAAAATCTTATAGCAAAGCTGCTACAGATCGGGAGCTGTTGGTATCCATCATAAAACGGGTCCAGACGGACTTGACCTTTTTGCCCACGCGGATGTCCAGCCGGACATAAGTTTGGGTAGGAACTTTTTGCTTTCGGATCTCATCCAGTACCTCCCGGCTCAGCTGGTCGCCTTTGATAAAATAACTTTTGCTGTACTGCTTATTGATCAGGGAAATGGTCACCGACAATACCTTTTTGGCAGAGTCGGGTACATTCTCCGTAGTGGAAAAAGAAAAGACCGACTTAGGCCGGAAGTTATTTTTGTCATAAGTGAAATTTCGCTCCAGTGTCATATTATCTATGGTCACAGTTTCGACCTGTTTGCGGAGGGTCTTTGGATAGACCTTTGGCTCAGCTTTGACTATGAGGCGTTTGTATAGGAGGATGCGATTATTGCTGCTGAAAAGGATGATGCGCAGGGTCAGGGTATCATAGCCATCCTGCTTCCTGCTGTTTGGGGTGATGCGAAGGAAATTGTCGACCTTGACCGCCAGACCGCGCTCGCAGAATAACTCAGCGAACTGATACTGCGGGTCGATGGTCATCTTATAGGTATATTCTTCATTATTGATGAGCGTATCTATATGTGGTGCCAGGCGTATCTCATGCCTGCCATCCATCGGTATATATATGTCGGATTTGCCCTGGGCATATGCCTGGATATGCCATATAGATATGACAATCATGAAGATGCAATATGGGGCGGACCGGGTCAAAACAACATATGATTTGTTCGGTCTTATTCGTAATACATGTATTAAAGTTTCAAATTGAGGGTGTAAAGTGATGATTTGCAGGATGTTTACCCTCAAACCCCCTAAAGGGGGCTTAAACAGCCGCGTATTGTATTAAGCCCCCTTTAGGGGGTTTGGGGGTAATTATGTACCTTCATCCAAAAGAAAAACCCCGTGAAAAAAGCCCTCATTCTTTTACTCCAGATCATCCTAGCGCTCAGCCTCTACTCCCAGCATTTTGTATCCAGGAAATGGGATGCACGTTTCGGGGGAATAGAGTCAGATCAGCTGTATGCCATAAAGCAAACACGTGATGGTGGCTATATACTGGGAGGCACATCATATTCAGGTGTTGGTGGCAATAAGACCCAGCCCAACTGGGATATCACACTACAAAGTGCGGACTACTGGATAGTAAAGACAGATGCCAACGGCAACTACCTCTGGGATAAAAGATACGGTGGTACGAGTGACGATTTTTTAAATGCCATATGTGCCACCAGTGACGGAGGTTGCCTCCTTGGCGGGTACTCAGCTTCTCTCATCAGCGGGGACAAAACCCAGCAGCCTTGGGGTGGATGGGACTACTGGGTGGTCAAACTGGATTCTCTAGGTAATAAACAATGGGACAGAGACTTCGGAGGCACCAATGATGACCTTCTATTCATGGTAAGGCAAACGAAAGATGGAGGTTATGTTTTATCCGGTCGTTCCAACTCTCCAATCAGCGGAGATAAAACTCAGGATGATTGGGGAGATGATGATTACTGGATAGTCAAAATAGACAGCGCAGGCAACAAACAATGGGATAAACGATTTGGTAGTATAAATGAAGATAAAAACCCTGACGTAATTCAAACACCTGACGGCGGATATTTGATTGGTGGCACCTCTTTGGCATATGATACGAGTGGAGATAAAACACAGATGAACTATGCACCCGCAGCTTCAAATTTCTGGGTAATAAAGACAGATTCACTAGGCAACAAACAATGGGACAAGGTATATGGCGGTATATATGGAGAAGATTTTGGTAATTCCCTCAATACTAATGATGGCAATTATATATTGGGAGGTACTTCTTATGATTGGATCAGTGGAGATAAAACAGCCCCTTTTTGTGGCTATTGGTTGGTTAAAATAGATACAGCAGGCAATGAATTAGGTGATTGGGCTTACGGATCGGAAGAAATAACAAGATGTCCAGAAACTTTTGGCAGTATGACCAACACGTCTGATGGTGGATACCTTTTGACAGGTATTGGCGGGACAGATACTGGTGGAGATAAGACATCAGGTAGCACAATAAATGGTGGAAGCGTATGGACTATTAAAATCGATTCACAAATGAATAGGGTTTGGGATCAAACAGCATTCACTACTCAGGGAGAAAGTCAATCATCAGGAGCACTTCAATGCTCTGCAAGTTGTTATTTAATAAGTTTGCCAACTGCAGCAGGAATAGGTGGAGACAAAAGCCAGCCCAACTGGGATACGACGGATGCTACCTTTGACTACTGGATGGTAGAGTTCTGCGATAGTTTTCCATTAGGCATACAGGAGCCGGTGGGAGCTATGCACCTTCTCATATATCCTAATCCAACCTCGGACGATCTATATATCAATATCCAAAAGGACAATCTGACTGGGGCATCTTTTACTTTGACAAATACCGCTGGTCAGACCATCTATCAAAGCACATCCGACCATCTCGCTCATTCTTACACGAAGATCCTTGATCTCAGTAGACTCCCTACCGGAGTTTACATACTCAATGTGATAGTCGATGGTGAGCGGATAGTGAAGAAGGTTTTGAAGGAGTAGGAGCGCTGGCCCTTTTGTCATTCCGCAGTTCTGCGAGCTCTACGGAGGAATCTTTCTTTGTGCCTATGAACGAAAGATGTCTCCACTGCAATGCGCTTCGCTGCATTTTCGTTGCGACATGACATTTGTGCTTGGAGGTTCGGACGAAATTAACTATATTTGTATTCTATAACCAATTAAAGCAAAATAAAATTCAATTATGCATTTTATTATTACTAATAATAAATTCTTCTATGTGCAATAGATTGATTTGACGGAGTTTTAACATTTGTCAAAAAAGGGGGGTTAAGGTGGTAAAAAAGAAATTTTCGTAATACATAAGTGAAAAAAGTAATAGTGCGATTATTCAGAAGAATGAATCAGCCTAAATTCTCAAATTCACGAATTTCTCTCTATACTTGTCAGATATATGAAGCCCACTGACAAACAAAAAAAAACCGCTCCGCCTCCGCCTAAGGCAAGGCCAAAGGCAGGTGAAAAAATACCCGGTACTGTGCCTGTGAGGTTCAGCGCCATCATATTTAATGTAGTAGGTGCTGTGGTCAGTTTTTTATTTCTCTCGGCATTCTTTCAGCACCATGAGCCTGACCCCGCCAATCCCACAGAGACACATATGAACTCAGGCTATGACTGGCTGGTCAATACCATGCTAAAGGGCAATCTCGAAACGATAGAGAAAAACCCCGACAAAAGCCTGCTGGAAAAATATGAACTCAAATGGGGACCGGGTGAGATACTATTCGTAAACCAGATCAAAACCACCGTACCTGATACAGCTACTATCATGCTGCCTCCGGCCAAAGTATTTAAAGAAGTGGGTTTTGTCATGACACAGACAGGTCCTGTGGTGCAGAAAGCTGGTGAACCCAACTGCAAGACCTTCAGCATGTCTGAACTACCCTGGATCACGTACTTCGTGTATCCGAGGAGGGTGGTCTATGCAGACTCAGTGGGCACAGACCTGCACGGTGCCAGCTACATAGTCTCTATCGGCGGCTGGGGGCTCGACAGGCTGAAGTATCCGGTAGATAATCCGCAGTCGTTTATGGTCTTACCCGTCAATAAATAAATACAATGTTCGTACTCATATTCCTTTTAGGATTCACATTTTTAGCGCTGCTATCGCGTGACTTCAAACTCACGGAGAAACTGGCACTGGCCATGCCTATCGGGCTTGGGCTGACGAGTTTTGTGATGTTCTTTCTGGACCGCAGTATACACTCTATCACATCGGGTAGTGTGATGACATCGGTCGCTGTGCTTATGATCGCTTTCAGCTTTGGCAGATTGTATCTGGACTTCAAAGCCAATGACCTGCCGTGGAAACGCTCACGTCCTAAAGTAGACCTGAGTTGGCTGACACTGGTATGGATCGTATTCGCAGGCATGACCGCAAATCTGGCCTGGGGCATCACACAGAAATGTCTCTACTGGCCGCCGGCTGAGTTTGATACGATACTGGGCTACGACCTACTCTCAAAGGCCATCGCACACGAGCATATCATATTCAACTCTGTACTGCTCAGCAAAGATATGGTCAATGGCTGCGGGCCGCGCCTGCTCTATCCGCCGCTTCTGGCTCTCTGTAATTCGCTATGCTACATGACAGGTCATGAAGAGCCAAAACTGATCAATGCCTTCTTTTTCATTTCATGGATATTTATTATTTATTTATTGCTGCGCAGGTTTGTTAGCTCATCAGGCGCTATCATCTTTACCTTTCTGACCGTGGTGGTACCGGAGATGTTTGCCCATGCATCTTTCTCACTGACCAATCTGCCCTGCGCCATATATACGACCATCGCAGTTATGGCATTTGTGATATGGTATGAGCAGAAGAAAGAAGGCTTTTTCTATCTCTCATTTGTCGCGATGATATTCGGGATATGGACGAGGTCGGAGTCGGTGTTATTTGCCGGAGGTATACTGCTTGTGCTCCTCTACGTGGCTATCCGCGAGAAGCGCTATAAATACTTGCTGATCTATGCTACCAGTGTCATTCCTTTTCTCTTATGGAACATAATGCTGAAAGCATACGTGCCCCGGGACCCGACGGGCATCTTTGTCACCAAGCCATTTTATGATCCGTCGAAACTCAAGCAGGTACTCAATGCTGCCTGGGAGCTGATGAGCAGCAGCAATATCTATGGCCTTACATTTTATATCATCATCGCCGGATTTTTCCTGATACTGATCGCTAACATTGCTATTCATTTTGCGAACAAGCAAAACAAATATGTACTTGGTGCATTTGTGATCTGGTTACTCATATATGCTGCTGCCGGGGCCAATATATTCAGCATTTCACTCTTTGCCCTGCTGATGATCGGGGCCGCATATATCAATGGTGAAAAATGGGAGCTCATGCTGATATTTTTCCTCGCACTGGGTACATATACATTGACGTTCTATCAGATGAAAAATGATGATGGCACATTATTCAATCCGGGTGGATGGATACAGTCAGGCTATAAGCGCGGACTCTTCTGCTATGCGCCACTGGGCTTATTCATAGTGGTCACGAGCCGATGGGTATCATGGGGATTCGGGAAATTGGATGAGCAGCTCAGGCTATTCAGGAAAAGTTAACAGCCACCTCACCCTGCCCTGTCCAAAGGAGAGGGAAAACAGCCGCTTGGGATCTAATTTATTCTTTGAAAGAGAGAAGCTATGACAAAAGCAGCACCTGCTGCCAGTGCACCGATGACCATAGTATAGATGGCACCTTGCCATGGTTTCTGCCCGGTCACTTTGCTTTTGACATATCCGAAAACAAGTAATGCCAGCAATGTGACGACAGCCGAAACGATCAAACCCGTATGGACATCGCTGCAAAAGACGTAAGGCATCAGCGGTATCAGTCCGCCGACGATGTATGATGCACCAATGGTGAGAGCGCTATTGCGTGCGCGATTGGCATTGGGTTCTTCGAGTCCTAGTTCATAGCGCATCATAAAGTCGACGTATTGTTTTTTATTTTTTGAGAGTTCATCGACTATCTTGTCCTGGACCTCTTCGTTGATACCATAGCCAGCGAAAATCTTTTTGACCTCTTTACGCTCTTCCGCAGGGTAGTGATCGACTTCATAGTATTCGCGGGCCTCCTCAGAGCGGTAGTGCTCTATATCAGTCCTGCCTGAGAGATAACCACCAAGGCCCATAGCTATGCTGCCCGCCGCTATCTCTGCTATACCTGCGGTGATGACGATATGAGCTGAGTCTACAGCACCGCTCAGTCCCGCTGCCAGCGCAAAGGGAACAGTGAGGCCATCTGCCATACCTATGACGATATCGCGTACGAGGTCCGAACTTTGAAAGTGGTCTTCCTGATGCATGATATAGTGTTAAGGCGCTAAGGTAAATAAAATGAGCAGTAGAAATAAAACACAATTGTCAGATGGCTGAAAAGCATTCACCTGACAGGGGTTCGAACTTAATTTGGAATATAATGCTACTAATCGTTTCAATCCCCAGATAAAGATAAGTGTAAATGATGGTGGTCGTCAGAAATAGCAAACCCGCGAAAGTCTAATCTTTACGCGGGTTTGGTAAAATGTGGTAATGGATTTGCAGAGAACACCGTCCGCAGTTCGAACCAAATATACAAGGATTCTGAGAGAATTTGGGCTTTACGGGCAGTATTACATTGCTGTTCTCCTTTCTGGATGTGATTAGTTTACTGATGATGTGGGCTTTCATCAGGCGCTCACCTAGTGGCTACTAATCTACTAAACAGAAAATTGCTGACAAGCGGAAATAGTAGATTCAATGTCCCTTTGGGACAGTGAATCGCATAAGAACCAAGTCTCAAATGCTGATGGTGGTATATAGATCCCATTGTCCAGCATATGATGAAAGAACTTTTTGAAAGTGTCATTATTGCCTGCACTAGCTGACTGAAAATCTGTGACAGCATTTTCACAAAAGTGAATACTGATCATCGAACCAAGCTGATTGACAGTGTGAGGCGTGCCCTTTGAGCTAAATACCTGATGCATTCGCGTCTTAAGCTCTTGTGCTTTTTGATCTAGTTCTGCGTATAGATGCATGCTATCGTCCAGCACCTTTAGGGTAGCCAGGCCAGCGCTCATGGCGAGAGGGTTACCACTTAGGGTTCCTGCTTGATATACATTGCCCAAGGGGGCTACCATGCTCATAATATCTTTCCTTCCTCCAAAAGCACCCACAGGTAGTCCGCCTCCTATCACTTTGCCAAAGGTCACGAGATCAGCCCATACATTGAGCTTCTCCTGTGCACCTCCCGGAGCAAGCCTAAACCCTGTCATGACCTCATCAAATATTAAAATGATGTTGTGGTCTGTGCATAGCTTGCGCATGAGTTGGAGATATCCATCCTTAGGTAATACGCATCCCATATTTCCGGCTACTGGTTCTACTATGATCGCCGCGAGTTCATCCTTATGCCTCTTGACCAGCTCTTCCAACGCCTCCGCATCGTTGAAAGCAACCACGAGAGTATCGTCAGAAACAGCAGTTGGTATGCCTCCTTCTTGTTTTATATCCAGGGTTGCGACACCACTTCCTGCCTTTTTGAGAAACATATCAGCGTGCCCATGATAATGCCCTTCAAACTTTATGATCTTGGATTTGCCGGTAAAGCCGCGAGCTAATCTCACAGCACTCATACATGCTTCTGTTCCGCTATTGACCATACGCACCATGTCGATATTGGGGACCATTCTCTTGATCTGTTTGGCTATTTCTATTTCCAGATTGGTAGGAGCACCAAAGGAGAATGCTTTTTTGCATTGCTGTTCCAGCGCTTCCTGTACCGCAGGATGTCTGTGACCCAATATCATAGGACCCCAGCTATTGATGTAGTCTATGTATCTATTGTTGTCCTCATCGTACATATAGGCACCTTCTGCATGTTTCATAAAGAGGGGAGTCCCTCCTACCTGTCTGAATGCACGCACAGGGGAGTTGACCCCTCCGGGTATATGTTTCTGCGCTTCTTCAAATAATGCTTTGCTTCTCTCTGTATTCATTTCTCCTATTAAAGTGTTTTACAAAACTGTTTGGCAAAATAAGTGGCGATCATATCTGCACCTGCTCTTTTGATAGCTATGAGAGATTCTCTGACAGCAGCTTCTTCATTCAGCCAGCCATGCTGCGCTGCTGATTTGATCATAGCGTATTCTCCACTGACCTGATACGCAGCGACAGGAACCGCCACCACATTTCTCACGTCGCGTATGATGTCCAAATATGCTCCGGCTGGTTTCACCATCACTATATCTGCTCCTTCATTTATGTCGTCCTGTACTTCTTTGATGGCCTCTTTGCGATTGCGCGGATCCATCTGGTAACTCTTTTTGTCTCCAAAGCCAGGGGCACTATCCAGCGCATCCCTGAAAGGTCCATAAAAGCACGAAGCATACTTAGCGCTATAAGCCAGTATACCCGTCTTGGTGAGTTTATTATTTTCCAATGCCTGCCTGATAGCACCTATCCTGCCATCCATCATGTCAGAAGGGGCGACTATGTCAGCCCCGTGTGACGCATGGAGCACACTCATTTGGCTCAATACATCCACTGTCTCATCATTGATGATCTCATGACCTCTCACCAGTCCATCATGCCCGTATGGAGAAAACGGATCAAGTGCAACATCAGTCATGACAACCATACTCGGCTCAGCGTCTTTGACTGTCCTGATAGCTTTTATCATCAGTCCATCCGGATTGAGTGCCTCTGTACAGGCGTCGTTCTTCAGCGCATCAGGTACTTTTACAAAAAGCAAAACACTCTTTATTCCCAGACCCCAAAGCTCTCTTATCTCAGACGGCAGATTATCTAGGCTAAGTCTATAGTATCCGGGCATAGAGCTTATCTCTTCTTTGACTCCTTTGCCCTCTGTGACAAATAGTGGCACTATGAAGTCAGAAGGTGTAATGATAGTTTCTGCCACCATCTCCCGTATAGCGCTACTTTGTCTGAGTGTCCTGTTTCTTCTTTGCATAAAATGGTTTTATACCCAGTCAATAGGTGAATGAAGTAATTGCTGAAGCTTAGCTTCCTCACTGCCGGGTTCCGGTTTGTAGTTATACTCAAATCTTACTTCCGGCGGAAGGCTCATAAGGATGCTCTCTGTCCTGCCATTGCTTTTGAGTCCAAAAATAGTGCCTCTGTCATGGATCAGGTTAAACTCTACATATCTTCCACGCCTTATTAGCTGCCAGTGCTTTTGGTTCTCATTATACTCTAATCCCTTTCGCCTCTCAACTATTGGTATATAGGCTTCTATAAAGGCATTGCCATTTGACTGAGCGAAAGTAAATAGCTTTCCAGGGGGGACATCTGTGGAAGGTTTCATGTGGTCATAAAAAATACCGCCTATCCCTCTCCGTTCATTGTTTCTATGCGTGTTGACGAAATAGTTATCGCACTGCTTTTTGAAAGATGAATAAGCATCTGCCTGAAAGCTATCACAACTCCTTTTGTGGACTCTGTGAAAGTGAATAGCGTCTTCTTCAAAAAGATAATAAGGAGTCAGATCAGCTCCTCCTCCAAACCATGAGTCTGTAACCATACCCTTTTTATCATAGACCTCAAAATATCTATAATTGGCATGTGCTGTAGGCACCATAGGGCTGCGCGGGTGAAGGACAAGAGATATGCCACAAGCAAAAAACTTGTCTCCTTCTACCTTGAGCTGCGTCCTGATGGCATCGGTGATGTTGCCATATACCTCTGATGTATTGACTCCACCCTTTTCAAAGACAGTACCGTTTTGTATCACGCGTGTGATACCTCCGCCTCCTTCTTCGCGTGTCCACTTATCCTCTATGAAAAGCTCCTTACCGTCAGCCAGTTCCACTGCACGACAAATGCGATCCTGCATATCCCTTATCCATTCTGAAAATTGCTGTCTCATTTCTTCTTGTACTCTTTTACCGCATCCACAAATGCTTTAGCATTGTCTACCGGAACGTTGGGAAGAATGCCATGACCTAAATTTGCTATGTATCTCTGTACACCAAAATCATCGATCATTTTAGTCACATCTCTTTTGATCTCTGCAGGCGTAGTCAAAAGTTTAGCCGGGTCAAAATTCCCTTGTATGGTGATCTTACCACCTGTTTGCTCTCGTGCATATGCCGCGCTTACAGTCCAGTCTATACCTACAGCTGAGACACTGCTATTGGCTATCTGTCCAAGGGCATACCAGCTTCCCTTCGGAAACAGTATGACAGGACAAAGCGGACTGAGGGCGTCAGATACCTGCCTGGTATATTTATAAGCAAAGTTTGTGAAATCCACAGGAGATAACATCCCGCTCCAACTATCAAAAACCTGTACGCAATCTGCCCCTGCTGCTACTTGGGCTTTAAGATAGGAGATAGTAGCATCTGTAATCTTTTGCAAGAGCTGATGTGCCAGATACGGTTGGCTAAAGCAGAATTGTTTTGCCTTATCAAAGGTCTTGCTGCCTTTACCCTCTACCATATAGCAGAGTATAGTAAATGGCGCACCTGCGAAACCAATCAGTGGCACTCTGCCGTTAAGTTCTCTTTTCGTAAGTGATATCGCCTTACATACATAGTCGAGACGCTCTGCTGCACCTTCAACCTGCAATGCATCTATATCTGCCTGAGTACTGATGGTATGCGGTAGCGATGGACCTTTGCCTTCTACCATTAGCACCTTCTCACCCAATGCCTGAGGTATGACAAGTATATCTGAGAAGATAATAGCAGCATCGGGACCAACTATATCTATAGGCTGCAACGTGATCTCACAGGCCAACTCAGGAGTCTCTACTCTGGCGAAGAAGTCGTATTTAGCCTTGAGTTTAAGATACTCTGGGAGATATCGGCCTGCCTGCCTCATCATCCATACAGGTGGCCTGTCCACTATCTCACCTCTGAGGGCTTTCAGAAAAAAGTCATTTTTAAGTGTGCTCATTTATTCTTTATTACTTTCTATGTTGAACTATTGCGTTGATCATTGTTTCGGGTTCAGGGGAGTCAACCACTATAATTTCCGCTCCTGCAATCAGAGAACTCAAATATGCTCCCGTGGTGTTTCCTATACAGCTGTATAGTGTTTTGAACTCAAGCTTGTTGTTTTTCCTATAACTATCTATCCCACTGGGGCTGAAGAATAGAATAGCTTCATACTCATCACTGATATTAGGATATAGCATCTCTGTATGATAAATAACCAGTGGCGTATATGTAACATTAGCTTCTTTCAACTTCGCACTGAGTGTATCCATGCGTAAGTCTCCGCATATGTGAAGTACGGATTTTGCTTTTTTGTCTGCGATTATCATATCAGCCAGTTCCTCTGATCCTTTAGCTATCGCCCCTATGCGGATACCATGCTGCCTTAGCTCATTATTTGTTTTACCACTGATGGCATACACGCGCAATGGAGCTATAACGTCTTTACTATGCTCATTCTTAAAAAACAATTTTACTGCATTAGCACTTGTGAAGACAATAGTGTCAAACCGACCGGGTGATAGGATCGACAGATCAAAATCCAAGGGTGTTGTTCTGATCACATCTATACATGTCACCGCAACACCATTTCCGCTAGTCTTTGCTATCAAGGAGCCTTCCAATTGCTTAGTCGATAGTATTCTCATTGCTCCACTTCTTGTTTCTTATTTCTTCGAGTAGTTCCCGCGCTCCTGACTGTGATAAAAGCTCAGATGCAGCTAACTGTCCGGCATTCTTCCAATCTGTGCGATCGAAGTCTTTTTCTACTTTATAAAAATTATCTCCGTCAAATGAATGCATGGCTCCTGTGAAGTGGATGCGCTCCTCGGAAACAGATGCGTAAGCACTTAGGGGGACGGAACAGCCTCCCATAAGGGTACTGAGAAACTGCCTCTCAATATATCCGGCAATAAAACTCTCATTGTGATTGATACGCGAACATATGTCTGAGGAGATCGTATCATCCTCCCGGCATACGATACCTACTATACCCTGAGCAGGGGCGGGTATCATCCAGTCAAGGACTATGGCATCTGATGGTAGAAGCCCAAGTCGCTCCAAACCTGCCTTGGCAAATATCACTCCATCCATACCTTCATTCTCAGCAAACTTTCTGAGCCTTGTCTGCACGTTGCCGCGAATAGAAGCAGTAGTATGAGCGGGATATTGGGCCAGCCACTGTGCTCTGCGCCTTAGGCTGCTGGTAGCAATAGTAGCTTTATGGCCTCTGTCAAATATCGATCTGTCTTTGATCAGGGCAACGTCCTGATGTGCACCTCTTTCTAAAACAGATATAAGTTTAAGGCCTTGCGCTATTTGAGTCGGTACATCTTTGAGAGAATGAACAGCTATATCTGCCTTACCTTCCAGAAGAGCAATGTCCAACTGTTTAGTAAATACTCCGGATACACCCAATGCATAAAGGGGTTGTGTCAACTGCATATCTCCGGTACTTTCTATGAATATGAGCTCACACTGATGTCCTGATCTTTCCAGATTTTCTTTTACCGTCTCGGCCTGCCATAAGGCCAGTTTGCTGGTACGCGTAGCTATGCGAATGGTCTGCAGTTTATTGGCCATTTTATATACGGACTGCGCCAGCCTTCTCTTCGGAGAGTTTCATCAGATACTGACTACGGCGCTTTTTCCACTCTTTATATTCTTCAATATTTTCCTCTATGATCTCCATAGCCAGAGGAATCTGTTTCTTTCTATTTTCGATAGTTTCATCTACTATTTTGGATAGTTGATCTATATCAAACAGCTTCACACCTCCGATCTCCCGGACATCTGCACTGACATTAGAGGGTACAGCGAGGTCAAATATTATTTTTATAGATGTTCCTTGGATATGTTCCTTGGTAATAAGAGGATGATCTGCACCTGTAGCCACGATCAGCGTATCTGTTGTATTAAGTACTTCTTTGTGCTGGTCTTCCTTAGCATACTTCACATTATAGTCACAAGCAAATCCCTCTGCTTTTGATTGATCCCTGTTAATAAGCGTAAGGCTGTGATTGGGTAGATAGTTTACGAGATTTTTGAGTGTCAGTGCTCCTATTTTGCCCAACCCCATCAGACAGACATTCTGATGATTCCCTTCTTTGATCTCCTGCTTGAGGAGTTTCACGACAGCATAAGACACAGAAGTAGTCCCGTCTGAAATATCTGTATTGGCCTTGATCTGCTTTGATGCTTTTAGAGATTCACTGACCAGTTTCTCCAATAGACCGCTTACCTTATTATTCTCTTTAGCCAGCGCGAAAGCATTTTTGATCTGGCGCACTATCTCATAGTCACCAAGTATCTGAGAGTCTATACCGGATGCTACTTTAAACAGATGCCTGATCGCTTCATCGCCTTCCTTCACAAAAGTATAGTTCCCGATTTCTTCTTTTGTCACAGTTGTGTAATTTTCGAAGATCTGGTATAACTTATACAGTTCGTTTGAAGTAGTATAGATCTCGGTCCTATTGCAGGTAGAGAGGATGAAGAGATCATTGACCAATGGGCTTTGGGTCTCCTGATATATTTTTTGTATTGCTGCAGTGGAGAAAGCAAACTTATTTCTGATCTCCAGAGGAGTATTGTGGTAATTTACTCCCACAATCGTCAAATCAACCATATTTTGAGTAACCATGAATTTACTTACGTAATTTATCGCGGTGCAAGATATGCTCAAAGGCAACCTTTACTATATGACACAGGTCATTTTTGCAGGAAATGACAATTCTATGACAAAACTAAACCCGCGCTGTTTTGTTTATTGGACAATTCCTGCAATTTTCACACCATGATAGAAAAAAAGACCGGCCTTATCTTACTCAATCTGGGATCCCCCGATAGCTACTCTGTAGCAGATGTCCGCAAATACCTGCGTGAATTCCTTATGGATGAGAGAGTTATAGATATACCATGGGCATTCAGAACGCTATTGGTCAAGGGTATCATTGTCCCTTTCCGGGCTCCGAACTCTGCAAGAGCCTATCAAACTATATGGACCTCACAAGGATCACCATTGAAAGTCATAACTATGCAGTTTAAGGATGCCTTGCAGCAGCAGCTGTCCATTCCGGCATCAGTAGCCATGAGATATGGCAGTCCGACCCCCGAGGTAGCATTCAAAGAACTGAGGTCGAAGGTCGAAGGCTTAGAGGAAGTCCTTATAGCTCCGATGTACCCGCATTATGCCATGAGTTCCTATGAGACGGCCATAGAGCATGCTGTATCTCATATCAGATCGGTACAAAAAGACATTAGCATCAGGATATTAAAACCATTCTATAATGAGCCGGCATATATAGAATCGCTCGCTGCCAGTATCAGGCCTTATTTGGAGGGGGATGAATATGATGGGTATCTATTCAGTTATCACGGACTCCCGGTGCGCCATCTCAGAAAGTCTGACACTACAAGAAATCATTGCTATGTATCAGGTGATTGCTGCGAGATCAAGTCCCTCGCATGGGACACTTGCTATAAACATCAGGTCAAAATCACTACCAAACTTGTAACAGAGAAGCTAGGTTTTGACCAGGCCAAAGTGACTCTTACCTTTCAGTCGCGTCTGGCAGGCGACAAATGGCTACAGCCATATACAGATATAGCATTGGAGGAATTGCCCAAGAAGGGAATCAAAAAACTACTGGTGCTATGTCCGGCTTTCGTGGCTGACTGTCTGGAAACTCTCGAAGAGATGGATGACAGGGGCAAAGAGATATTCATGCATAACGGGGGAGAGGTTTTCACGCGGGTGCCCTGTATGAATACTCAGCCTGAATGGGTCAGGACGGTAGCTAAATACTGCGAGGGCTACGAAAAAGAATATGCAGCCATGTGGAGCTGAGCTAAGAACTGATCTTCGTCATATATTTCCCGGCATTAGCCTTTGATATTTGTATCAACAAACAGATGCCATGCAGATAGACTCCGACCTCATAGCCAAATACAATCAACCCGTACCCCGCTACACGAGCTACCCGACAGTACCTTTCTGGAAGGAAAAGATAGAAGTAGGGGCATGGACGGCAGCACTCAGGGAGCAGGTCAGGATACATAATGCGGAGGAGGGCATCAGCCTCTATATACATCTGCCATTCTGTGAGTCGCTCTGCACCTACTGTGGATGCAATAAGCGGATCACTCATGACCACAAGGTCGAGAGAGATTATCTGGATGCCATCAAAAAAGAATGGGACCAATACCTCTCTCTCATGCCCGCTCCGCCTCTGGTCAGGGAGCTGCACCTCGGCGGTGGCACTCCGACATTTTTCTCTCCTGAAAATCTGAGGGAACTAATAAGCTATATCCTCGCCAGTAGTATAGTGCATCCCGAGCGAGAGTTTAGTATCGAGGGCCATCCCAATAATACTACCATGAAGCACCTGACCACGCTGTATGATCTGGGATTCCGCCGTATCAGCTATGGTGTACAGGACAATGACCCAACCGTGCAGAAAGTCATCAACAGGATACAGCCTGTAAAGAATGTAAAAAGAACGACCGATGATGCGCGCGAGGTCGGCTTCTCCTCAGTCAACTATGACCTGATATACGGACTACCGCTACAGACACTGGAAGGGATGACGAGGACCATGGAGCAGGTACTGGAGCTGAGGCCCGACCGGATCGCCTTCTATAGCTATGCGCATGTGCCCTGGACCAGCAGGGGGCAGCGGTTATTTGACGAGAATGACCTGCCGGGTGCTGACCTGAAGCTACAGCTCTACCTGACCGGCAAAAAGATGCTGACCAAGGCGGGATATACAGATATAGGGATGGACCATTTTGCTCTGCAAGAAGATGATCTTTACAAAGCATGGAAAGAGGGTACGCTGCACCGTAACTTTATGGGCTATACTACCCAGAAGACGGCTATGCTGATAGGATTGGGAGTGTCAAGTATCAGTGATATCGGTACTGCTTTTGCGCAAAACGAAAAGAACCTTTTGGACTATTACAAACTGGTCGGTAAGGGAATACTGCCAATACAGAAAGGATATTTTCTGACAGATGAAGATGTTTCATTCCGGGATTATATTCTGGACATCAGTTGCAGAAATGCTACCTGCTTTAAGTCAGATGATATGGCATTATTGGAAAAAGTCACTTTCCCCGAACTCGATAAACTGGAAAATGATAACCTCATCACCAGAGATGCAGATAAACTTGTGCTGACTGAAACAGGCAAACATTTTCTCAGGAATGTGTGCCGGGCATTTGACCTGCATCTGCTCAGAAATCAAGCGATGGAGCAGAAGACTACATTCAGTAAAGCTATTTAGCAGCCTGATCATTCCCAGCAGAGCGATAGTGCTTATATATCCTTATGGCACTCATCAATATAATGATGAACAACATTAGCCCGGTGAGTGCCCAGACGAAACTCATGCTGTCTTTGACCACTACGAGCATGACGATAGCTATGAGAAAGACCGTAGCAACTTCATTCCACACCCTGAGTTGCTGAGAGCTGTATCTGAACATTCCTTTCATTTGCTGCTTGAAAATAATATGCAGGCTAAAATGATAAGCATAGAGTCCCAGTACGAAACAAAGTTTAATGATCAGCCATGTAGGTAAAGCAGCGTACATGACATACATCCAGGTACCAAATACTAATGTGAGAATAGCTGAGGGCCATGTAATACCAAACCACAACCTGCGGGTCATAATACCCAACTGTGACAATAGTATTGATCTTTCAGGCTCTTGTTTTTCATTTGCCTCCGCATTGTATATAAACAACCGTACAATGTAAAATAGCCCACTGAACCACGTGACCACAAAAATGATGTGGAATGCTTTGATGTATAAATACATTCAGTTTGCCAGTTTTAGATGAACCTCCTACGCCATAATACAAGCAGAGCTCGGTAGAAATATATTACTACGTTGCAGAGAGGATGGGATTCGAACCCACGATACGCTTTCACGTATACACACTTTCCAGGCGTGCTCCTTCAACCACTCGGACACCTCTCTTTTTAAAATGGATTGCGAATATAAGAAATAGTATTGACTAGCTTATATTAAAGACTTTGAGCGCATTCTGGGTAGTGGTTTCAGCCACTTCGCTATAGCCCTTGGACATTATCTTTGCCACCTCCTCACAGATCAGTTTGATGTATGCCGGCTCATTGCGTTTGCCTCTGTGCGGTACCGGTGTGAGGTACGGGGCATCTGTCTCAAAAACGATATTTGATAGTCCTATCTGCGGTAGTACCTCTCTCAAGCCGGAGTTTTTGTAGGTGGCGACGCCGCCTATCCCCAGATAGAAACCCAGCTTGATGATCTCTCTGGCTTCCTCCAGCGAACCGCTGAAACAATGAAATATGCCATTGATCCGGCCTTTGTATTTCTTTACTACTTCTATACATTCGTAGGTCGACTTACGGGAGTGGATCACTATCGGTAGTCCTCTCTCCATAGCCCATCCTATCTGTATGTCAAAAGCCTCAAACTGCTGCTCGCGATATGTCACATCCCAATAAAAGTCCAGTCCGATCTCGCCGACAGCATAATATTTTGTTCCATTATTTAGATACTCACATGCTATTTCCAATTCTTCTTTGTAGTTCTCTTTTATACTGCATGGATGTACCCCCATCATTGGGTATATGGTTGGTTTGGGGTCAATACCACCTCTGGTTTGGCAAAGTTTCAGCACCCTGTCGTGCGTCTCTGAATCTATGGCTGGCAGAAATATCTTCTCTATGCCATTTCTGTATGCCCGGTCCAGCATAGCATTGATGTCATTATCAAAATCCGGCAAGTAAATATGTGTATGGGTATCTATCAGGGACATGGGCCAAAGGTAAAAGGAAATCAGTGAATCGGTGAATCCGGAAAACAGGTTTAAAGGAATTACTACCGATTATTCAGGCAAAACATCAAACCTATATCCGAGTTGATGGTAATGCTCCAAAACCCGAGGCAGGGCGTAAAGCACTTTTTCTTTTGCCTTGAGGCTATCATGAAATACTATGATCGAGCCTGGTGCTGCGTTATTCAGCACATTATCGAGTACCTGCTCTTTTGAGACCTTCAGGTCAAAGTCAAAGGTCAGCACATCCCACATCACTACCTTGTAGGACTTTTTTAGGTGGTTATATTGAGAGGGGCTGATCTTGCCATAGGGTGGCCTGAAGAAAACCGTTTCCTCCAATTCTATTTCTATACCATCAGTTGATACGGGTACCTTGGACATTACTGAACCCATTGTAGCAGCACATTTTTCGACATTTTCAATATAGACATCATTTGCCGTATACCATCCATTCAGGTGGTCCTGTGTATGATTGCCAATGGTGTGGCCTTCTTCCGCTATTCTGTGATATATCTCCGTATTAGCCTCTATATTTTTCCCGATACAAAAAAAAGTCGCCTTTGCCTCATACTTTTTTAATTCATCCAAAACTATCGGGGTCACCTCTTCTATCGGACCATCATCAAAGGTCAGGTAGAGTATCTTTTCGCGTGTCCTAACCTTCCATAGCGCTGCGGGAAATAACCGGCGGGCTGCTTTGGGAGTTTTCACTATAGATAGGGTATCAAGCATCTGTATGTTTATTGCTAAAACTTATTTCCACATCATTGACAAAAAAACATTTCGAGGGTTTAATGCCCTGCGAATTTATTTATTTTCCTCAGGACTGCCATTTTATTGAAAATACATATAATAAAAAAAGTGGCCCATCGGATATTTTTGATCTTATTACACATTTCGGGAGCCCAGTCACACATTAGTTTGTGCAGGGCTGTTGTTTTTTCTATTTTCGCCACTATGAGTGAGAGAAGAGTAAGAGTACGTTTCGCCCCGTCGCCTACGGGTGGCCTGCATATAGGCGGGGTGCGTACAGCATTGTTTAATTACCTGCTGGCAAAAAAACACGGTGGTGATTTTATACTCCGTATTGAAGATACTGACCAGAACCGATTCGTAGAAGGTGCTGAAAACTATATCATAGAAACACTGAAATGGTGCGGTATAGAGCCGAATGAAGGCATAGGCTTCGGCGATGGGCCTCACGCGCCATACCGCCAGAGTGAGCGTAAACCCATGTATAGGGAATATGCAGAAAAACTGGTCAATTCAGGTCATGCTTACTACGCATTTGACACGGAGGAGGAACTGGAGAAGTGGCGCGAAGACATGAAAGCACAAGGTGTGCCGTCACCTCAGGTCAATGCTGTCACAAGGCAATACCTCAAAAATTCCGCATCATTATCCGCTGACGAAGTGAAAATACGACTGGATCGAGGAGACAAATATGTGATACGTTTTAAAATGCCGCGCAATGAGGATGTCAAGTTTCATGACCTGATACGGGGTTGGGTCACATTCAATACCGCCCAACTGGATGACAAGGTCCTGCTCAAACACGACGGTATGCCTACTTATCACCTCGCACACGTAGTAGATGATACGCTCATGGACATATCTCATGCCATTCGCGGCGAAGAATGGCTACCCTCGGCACCACTGCATGTATTGTGCTTCCGCGCTCTGGGCTGGGAGGGCTCCATGCCCCAATATGCCCACCTGCCGCTGATACTCAAACCTGATGGCAATGGCAAACTGAGCAAAAGAGATGGCGACAGGCTTGGATTTCCTTCATTCCCTCTCACCTACACCTCATTCAATAAAGAAACCAATCAGGAGGAAGTAGCTACAGGCTACCGTGAGCATGGGTTTTTCCCTGATGCATTCATCAATTTTCTCGCACTCATCGGCTGGAATCCCGGTGGTGATAAAGAGATCATGAGCAAAGAAGAGATGATAGAATTATTTTCTCTGGAGAAAGTACACAAAGGCGGTGCTAAATTTGACTATGAGAAAGCTAAATGGTTCAATCAGCAATACCTGAAGTCAAAATCCAATCATGAACTGGCCGAAGCTATCAAGCCACTCATTATAGAAGCGGGATTCACACTCAGTGACGCCAAACTGGAAGAATATTGCGCACTCGTCAAGGAACGCGCTACATTCCTCAATGACCTTGTCACCATAGGCAATTTCCTATATAAAGAGATCCTATCATACGACATCGAGACTATAAAAAAGAAATGGAAACCTGAGATCAAAGTCAAGTGGGATGAATATATCGCAGGAAAGGACCTGCCGAATATCGCACCCGATGTTTTCATGAATGAATTTATTACCTTCACAGGATTGAAAACGGGTGAAGTGATGCCGGTGCTGAGAGTTGCCCTTGCGGGAGTTTTGCAGGGACCACCGGTGGTGGAAATGGCGAAATTCCTCGGTACAGAGGGTACAGCCGGGCGCCTGAAAAATTCTTTTGAATATTTTGAAACAGTACATTAATTTTATAGAAGAATAAACAGAATATTTTTCGAAAAAAATAGGAGGATTTAAAACACTCTTATTTATTTGCCGTAAAGATTCTATACTTTGTTTAACACCTTAAACTAAAATCCCATGCCACGCAAAAAACGCGATGAAGAAGAAGAGGAAATGGAATTGAACCCAAAGAAGAAAAAGGCCGTCGATGATGACGATGACGATGATGATGTAGAGGAGTTGGATGATGATTTGGATTCTAAAGAATTCGATGATACAGATGTGGAACCGTCGGAAGACGATATCAAAGATCTGGACCTCGAAGAATTTGAAGACATGATCGACAATAAGTCTAAAGGCCGCAAGAGCAGCAAGAAAGATGACGACGACGATTTCGATGATGACTTTCAGGAAGAAGAAGATTTTGACGACTTCGGTGAGAATGCCGGATTCGATGATGATTTTTAGACCTCACCCCGACCCTCTCCCAAGGAGAGGGAGGAATACACAGGAAAGCCGATAGTGTTTCCTATTAAATATACATGATGTCGCGTCCCATTAGAATATTGGTTGCTAAAGTTGGTCTCGATGGTCACGACCGCGGTGCCAAGGTCATAGCCTCTGCGCTGCGTGATGCAGGTATGGAAGTGATATACACCGGTCTGCGCCAGACGCCCGAGATGGTGGTCAATGCAGCCCTGCAGGAAGATGTAGACGCTATAGGTATCAGTATACTATCCGGTGCCCACAATACGGTATTCCCAAAGGTGCTCAAATTGATGCATGACAAAAAGATGGATGATGTGCTCCTCACCGGCGGTGGCATCATTCCCGATGAAGATATGCAAAGCCTCAAGACATCAGGCTGCGGAGAATTATTCCCTCCCGGCACTCCCACTGCTACCATAGCCGACTATATCAAAGGCTGGGTCAAAGAGCACAGAACTTTTTAAAAGTTAACCCTCCTAAATCCTCCCTAAAGGGCGGTTTGCATATTTCCCGCATTTCTGAGGATTGTGGGCGTGTGTGTCAGCCGAACGGTAATCTCTTGTTCTTCAATGACTATCGCCTCCGTAATCTTCTCCACGATGGTCCGCCGCTCCTCAAGCGTCATGATCGGCCATTTGGCATACAGCATCTTGGCATCGTTAAGTACAGTTTCGGAAGATTCGTTCTGCACCCGGAGAAATGCGATCTCCGCCTCCAATTCCGGCATCCGCTCGCTTAATTGGCTCAAGCGAAGCTCAAGCGGCCCGTGATGCTCCTTGAAGCTGTCGCGCGACAGCTCGTTGTTCATCCGCATGGTGACAAGTTCGGTCGCCTGCTTCCTCACCCTTTCAGATTCCTCGCTGATATTCTCGAGCAGCTTTTCTTTTTCGGAGATGACAGATTCGGATTTTTCAAGGTAGGTGCTTGGGTCAACCTCCGTAAGCAAAAATCCCTTGAGCTGCTCGAAGTAAATTTCATCGATGTCGGAGACGGCGATTGATCTTTTGCACAAGCGGCACTCGTATTTGTTGCTACGGTGGTACACGTACATTTTCTTGCTGCATGAGCAGTGAACGTAACCCGACAGCAGGTGCACCGCCTTTCGTCCCGGCCTGCTCCGCTTCTTTTCCTGCGCGTCTAGGATGCGGTTGCACTCGTCCCAGAGTTCGGGGGAGACGACGGCGAGGCATTCGGTAAAGACCCACTCGGATTCCGGCTTGAGCTCCTTCTTCCCCTTGCCGCGCTTGTTCGAGGTGTAGTTGGCGAGATGGGTTCCCTTTGCGGTGGGGTTTCTAAGCATGAACTTGATGCCCGTGTCGTTGAAGAGACCTCCCTTGCGTGTCCGGTGTCCCATCTCATTAAGAAGTCTTGCAACTGTTCTTTTGCGCTTGTGAGTTAAGAACAGTTCGTAGACGAGCTTTCTGATGGGAGCTTCCTTCTCATCTATTTCAAGCCGCTTGTCGACCCACCTGTAGCCGAAGGTCGCCTCCCCGCCGATCTGCTTCCCGAGCCTGGCTCGGATGGGCACGGATGCTGAGATGCGTCCCGATATCTCCTCCCGCTCGAACTGCGCCATAGCGGCAAGGATGGTGTAGAAGAGGCGGCCTGCGGGGGTCGAGGTGTCGATGGATTCGCCGATGGAAACCAGGTCTGCACCGTGCTCGCGGAAGTACTCGGCAAACTCCAGAAGCTCCTTGACGTTCCTGGCAAGGCGGGCGAGCTTGGAGAAAATCAGGCCGGCGATCTTGCCGTCGCGCACGTCCTTCATCATGCGCTTCGCCTCGGGATGCTGCATGACGGACTTGCCGGAGACGGCTTCGAGGTGGTAGGTTTCGGCTACGTGCCACTCCTTGGCCTCCGCGTAGAGCTGTGCGCGTTTCTCGTGGTGTTCGGGGGAATCCCCCTTGGCCTGGTCTTCGGTGGAAACCCGAATCCAGATGCCGATGGATTTTGGCTGTTCCATTGTCGTTCTGTTTTGTCGTTATGAAATTAGGAAATTTGCGAATGTGTTCAAGGAAAGCTTACCAGAATGTCCGGCAGAAAAAACAACATGAAACTTGTTGAAAGTGACAAATTGACTACCCCTTCCCAGCAAAAGCTAACTTTACGGAAAACCTAACGAGTTACGTCAGCCGACACTCATTCGCCACCGGGGCAAAGAATCTCAGCATACCGATGATTGCCACGATCTCGGATATGCTCTGGCATAGCGATACTAGAACGACAGAGGTGTATTTGGATAGTTTGCCAAGTGATATAATGGGCGATGCTCACGAAAAGATCATTAGATAGTTCCTCAACCGCAGTGATGCGGTTTTTTTATAGATACAATATTGGTAATTTAGTATTGGCTAATCTCCTCAAGCAAAAGGCAGAAAAATTATATTGTTTCTGATTTCCCTGTTCTCTCCTACAGGAAATATCAGAACAAAAGCATTATAAGAGTTATTGAAAAACTGGAATTCAAAAGGAATTGGTCCATTAGCGGTTCTCAATTCCACATGACCTGTTAGTACCCCCCTTTTTTTATGATAATATAATTGAACAAATGGCCACTTGTACCCTAAGGTTTCATTCCATTCAATTATTCCAAATTCATATTCAAACTTAACTGAGGTTAAGAAATTGCGCACTCTACATTTGGGAAGCTCACCATTAGGAGTAATGTTTTCCAAAATCAATAAAGCACATCGTTTATCTGAGCGTTCTACATATCGCCTAAGAGTGGCGTGAAGCGAGGCGCCAAAGTGTTTCGCAGTTGATAATGAAGCATTTATTCCCAATTCGTACTTTCCCATTTCCGAATCAAAGCGATCATGCTGAAATAGGGTCACAGACGCAAAATAATTAGCCTCTTCCTCAAATTCCTCATGGACATCGGCATCTAATGTCTGATCATCATCCAGACAACACAATATCTCGTGCTGCCAGTATAGAACATCGTGACCAACTTCATGAAGCTTCACAAAGCTTTTTCTGCTTTCAGACATAGAATGATCCAAGTAAATTATTTTCTCGGGTCGATGTAACATGCCTCGAATTGATCCCATGATATTTGTGAAATTATTCTTGGGGGATTCGGTCCATGTCTCAAAAAAACCTTCAGGAACATTAGACAGATCGATGTGAGATACAACTGCAAGGTCAGAATATGAAATAATTGTGTTTATGGGAGTGGGGAACCTATCAAAAGAGTTAGAAGCTTTGAGAATTTCATGAGATATTTTTTCTATATCTTTTTTCGTATGTTCTTCAACCATTACTTCTTCTTTGACTGGAGAAATTGCATGAATTCTACAACCTTTGATTTGTCATCATCTGAAAGGTTTCCGGCGTAGAAAGCAATTGTTCTCATTAATGGGGGATTTGATTCAATACTTGCTTCTTGAATTATCCCAGCAGCGGCAAGTAAGGTTTCCAGCTCAACTCTATATATGGATGCTAATTTATAAAGGACATTCGCAGAAGGCTTCTTTATCTTGTCATTTTCGAGTTGACTCAGATAAGCGTTTGATATACCCGTTACCTCTTCGACCTGACGTAAAGTAAGGGAAATATTCTCCCTATATTGTTTCAGGGTTCTTCCTAATGAAAGTATTTCACCAGCTGAACTCATTATCACAAATATATTCATAAAACTCTCTCTTTTTAGTACGTTTTCCACAAAAGAAAGTTGGTTGATAAATAAATTTAGCATAAAATTTAGCAATCTTGCTTGATATATTTAGATTTGCAAAGAAATTATATGTTCAGGCTCTTAGAAATATACTTTCTATGATTCATAAAATTACTTTGGGTATTCATATTGGTCATGATCGGTCTGCAGCTATTGTTAGGGACGGTAAGCTGATTGCCCATTTAGCTCAGGAGAGGATAGATCGAATAAAACATTCAAATTCGCCCGAAATACCCTATGAAGCAATAAAAAAGCTATTGGAATGGTGTAATATAAAACCCGATCAGATAAGCGGTATCGGTATTAGTTACACTAATGTGGTTATCGAAGACATCCTCAATCAACTTTCCGATGAACTAAGAGCGACGTTAGGAATAAACGATATTCCGATTATTGGAGTCGGTCATCATCTCGCACATGCCTATTCCACATATTTTACTTCTGATTTTAATAAATCATTAATATTGGTTGCAGACGGCGCAGGAGATATTGTCGGAGCCAAAATTGAAGCAGAAAGCATTTATACCGGTCACGCTGGCAAAATCAAACTAGAAGAGCAGCGTTTGCAGGATTTTGGTTTAATGAAAACAGATCGCAGGAATAGTTTCTATCCTGATTATATGCATCAGCTTGACCTGAATAAGGAAATTAGTATCGGTAGAAAGTATGAGCAACTGACATACCTGATTGGATTCAAACATGGTGAAGCCGGAAAAACTATGGGACTGGCTTCCTACGCTAAGCCATTAATGGAATTAGAGCAGCCAACCTTTTCAGGGTTGGACTTTTCCCTTACATATCAGGAGTATCTCGATAAAGTAAATGAATTTAGAGTACAGCATAGACTTTCTTGGTATGAACTATTATCCACCCAGAAAGAGAGCATAGCCTCGTTGGCGCAGTTAATAGCAGAAAACTATATACTCACCATCTTGAATAGTATTAATAGTAAAGGAGATTATAGTGATCTTTGTCTAGCTGGTGGTGTTTTTTTGAACTGCCTCCTGAATCAAAGGATTTTGGAAAAAGCAAAATTTAAAAGGATTCACATCATTCCAGCTGCAGGTGACGATGGACAGTCAGTAGGTACAGCAATATACGCTTATCATCAGGTATTTGAAGGGATCAACCCATCTTCAGCACCTCTTCCATATTTGGGTATTTCTCATTCAGATATGGCTATTGAAGAGAGGCTCAAATACTTCAAATTACCGTTCCAAAAACTAAATGACTCAGATTTATGCGCCTTTTTGGCAAAGAGCCTAAGTGAAGGCCAGACTGTAGGAATGATGCGTGGACGGTCTGAAATGGGGCCTAGAGCTTTATGTCATAGAAGTATTATCACAGATTCTCGGCCGGAAAGTATGAAGGACAAGCTTAATAAATTAAAAGGTCGTGAATTGTTTCGACCTTTCGCTCCTGTTGTTACTGCTGAAGATGAATTTAAATATTTTGAACTTATTCAAAGTTCGCCATATATGCTCTTAGCGACAAAAACTAAAGAGCAATATAAAGAGGCACTGGCAGCAGTCACTCATGTAGATGGAACGGCCAGGGTGCAATCTGTTTTAAAAGAGCATGACCCATTCATGCATCAGTTACTTGAAAGCTTCAAAAGCTTAACAGGATACTCAGTACTTCTAAACACTTCTTTTAATATCGCAGGTGACCCAATCGTAGAATCTCCTCATGATGCAATTAGTGCATTTCTGAATTGTGATTTAGATTTACTGGTGATGGAAAACTATCTGGTGATAAAATCAAAATAAGGGGGTGAAATACCCATTTGCCCTTGGGTACCGTAATGAAACGACAGTGTTTTCAGTTTTAATAAATATAGCCTCACCCGATATCGCAGTAGCTAATAATTGTCTTTTGAACTTGTCAATAAAAAGGAATTCATTATTATATGCATTCAAGGTCGATAGATACTTCATTCCATTTGTTTCACTGGATTCACCAAAAAATCTAATAATGTTTGATATTGCTAAATAGTTTGGAAAGATACCATCATTTGCACCTAAAAATAAGAGCCCTCGTCGTTTTAATCTTTCGTGACAAGTTTCAAATCGTCTTTTAACACTTTCCGGTGGCGAAGAATTTTGGAGGTCAATTACACCCGCCAAATTATCGAATGCCCAATCGAACAACCCGTTTCCATATCTTATGGAATTTTCTTGACCAGCGTTAATATAATTGTGCGATAGCATTCGGTTGTATTCGTCATCCCCAGAAAGGTGGAGACAAAGGGTAGCCAAAACTAATTGAATTCGCATAATTGAGTCCGATAGGTTATTCTTCGCTGCAAACAATAGCAAATCCTTTAATTCGCTATATAATGAGGAAAAAGAAAGAGAATCTGAAGCGGGGTAAAGGATACTGACAATTAGAGTTGTTAAATAGGTATACGTTGTAAGTCTCTTGATCCCCAAACCTTTTGAATAAAGGTAAGCTTCATTTGCAGAGTCAGTAGCGTTTTCTTTACCACTTAGCAAGTTTAGGCCTGCCATTGTGATTAGGTGGCAAAGTTTCAATTTCTCATCACCACATTTTTCGACAGCGGTAAGTGCTAGGCCGGCATAATTTGCAGATAGCTCGAGATGGTTTGTTTTTCTATAATATTCTTGAAGCCTATCATTAAGATCAAATTCCAATTCGGGACTTTCGATATTTCGGACTCGTAATTCGCTTTCAATTTCTAGCATCAATTGCAATGCCTCAGAGGTCTTACCCATATTTTGTAAACCATGGGCTCTAAGTTGAGCGATGGACAACCCAAGCTGTGTTCTTTTAGCTTTACGCGGATAAAGTGTTTTAAGCATTTGTTCGGCTTCGAGGCAAGCTTGTTGACCGATATATAATGGGAAGTTATGAATACCCATGTATGCTTTTGCTAGTATAATTTTTGCAACTTCCTCCTTTGGTATCTTCAAGGCATTTGCACACTCAAATAATGGATCAAGGAAATTAAAATATGACTTGTCAATTTCTTCTGAGCTAAAATTTGAGATGCTTTGAATTCGTTTCCAAATAGGATTAAAATAATTCATCGCAGCAGAATACTCACATGAAAAGCAACGAAGCTCACCTTTTTCAAACTCTGAAAGGAGTTCAAATATTTCATTATTTGAAAAAAGCAATTCTGAACACCACTTTCTATTTTCAGGGAGTCGCACGAATTTCTGCAAAAAATGAATTATATTTTCGTGGGCGAAAGTCAGTTTGGATGAAGATGAACTTTCTTTTAAAAACCTTCGTTCCAATAAAGAAATAAATACACGGTCATTTTCTTTTCCATCTAAAAACAGGTTGGTAATTTTATCGGAAATCTCAAACCCAAAAAATGAAGCGATGACCAAAAACTTAAATCCGAGTTGACCCTGATTCGATAATTGTAAAGAATACAATCTCTTTAAATACAATTCTTCAATCGAGTCTGGCAAGGAAATATCTGATGAAAACCTTTCAATATCAATAATTCCTACATATTTCCGAGATAATAGTTGAGCTAGATCCGAATCAAGAAGAAACTGAACAAATTCGATGATTATAAACGGGTTGTTTTGTGAAAGCCTAAGTATTTTCTCGACAGCTGTTTCCGGGGCATTCGTGATTAACTGACGTATCAGGCCCTCCGATTCGGTTTCTTGAAAAGGAGTTACTTGAAAGTTTAAATCCATCCGATTCTCGATAGAGCCTAGAACCTGCAAAAGAGAAAAATATGATTCATTTGGGAAAGTAAAATCGTTTCTGCCAGTTAAAATAAGTATAGTCGAATTTTTCTTTTTTGAGGGAGATAAAATATAATCCTTAAATACTTGAATCACTTCTGTGCTGGCATGATGTAAATCTTCAAAGCTAATTACCCATTGGCTTATGTTCGGGTTAAATTCATTAAGGAATTTACGTGAACACTCTTCAAGACTTTTTGTTTCAATCAATGCACTAAAATTAAAGTCTGTATCAAACTGCTTTGTAAATTCAATAAAATCTGAAACTGAACTCTTTTGCGAAAAATAATACTTAGCAAAGTGATTCCTACCTCCTTGCATCATTTTCTCCGCTTCTTCAATAATTCTACTTTTGCCTATACCCGCCTCACCGGTAATACTTATAATTGCTAAACCCATATTTTTCCGGGTTAAGTCAATTATTTTATCTCTGATTTCTCGATGAGCTTTTCCTATAAAGGAAGGCTCGAACACGAATTTTAATTTGTTTTCTTGAATCAGAATAGTTTCATGAGTGCCATCAACATCAATAGCTATCCTTAGATCGGCAGGCCCGTCAAAAAGGATACGAGTATATTCCAGCCTATAGGTTTCCAGCCCATTACCGGAAATTAATTTATCAATTGTCGCTAGTGAACCGTACCAGCTTTGATCAGTTGCTAATTTAAGTGAGACAGCGCGGGTTTCTTTTAGGTAATTTCGTACGGATAAAAAGAGTTCGATCTTATGGCTTTCTGTAAACTCTCTTTGTTCAATTTGATATTCCACAGATACACGCTCTACGTCATTCATTTTTTTTATTGAAGGAATTGAGACCCCTCGTTGATTAAATTCCTGCTTCAGATCATGGTCACTATTCAGTAAAGCTGCTAAAAGGAATTTATCTATAAGAACAAACTCCACGTTTCTTGCTCGCCAATTCTGTTGCGCGACAAATTGGTAGTATGGGGTTAATGTGGAATTTGTTACGAGGACATAATAGTCTATTTCGTCCTCGAAATTTTGAGCGATATCTTCTATAAAACCTCCCGCTAACCTCTCGTGTGTTGTCCCTTTTACTTCAAGATATACTCGAGTAGTTTCTTTAGCAATGTTTCGTGGAATAAAAGTCCCGAAAAGTTCAAAAGAAGCATGTGCATTAATTTTGAAATCTTTTCCGTAATCATTTACCGCTTGCGTGGGAAAAACTTTTACCGTACCACTAGGGGTAGCTATTCTATTTATTAAATATTCTCCAATAAGTTTTTCGAAAGTGTGCGCTTTTGACTGAGGGATTTCCCAAACCAAATCGTTAAATTCCCCACTAACAACTTTTGTAGCTCCAGGCATTTGATCGATTATTAGTAATGTTCAACTTATAAGCTGCCTCATATCATAGTATAAAATTGTTGGCTATGCTACTATTCACTCAGGTTTGATGCCCCAAAATACTTATTTTTTCTTAAATTATGTTTTCGCTTTATTTCCCTGATAAAAACTATACTGCGCTTTACTTACACGTTTTTGGTGACACGATAGCAAATAATCTTATCCAAACCTTTGCTGGTGCGCTTTTGTATTCTCTTGGAATGCCACTCGCCTTGGTCATTTTGTTCTTTGGGCTTGAATTCGGCCTGCGAGGACTTATTGCACCGGTAGCTCCCATCATTGCGTCTCGAATCGGTATAAAAAAGGCAATGAGTGCTTCTTATGTCTCACTGATTATATTTTTTATTTGTCTAGGACTTGCCCATATATCCCTATACATTGGATTTTTTGCATTTATCTTTAGAAGTATTTCGCGAGGTATTTATTATCCTTGTGCCGATACACTCCATTCAGTTCTTATCAAAGACGGATCTCGAGGGAAGCAATATACGTTTGAACAGGTTGGTGTTGCAATTTCAGGCCTTCTTGCAACAATTATAGGGACTGCTGCTCTTTTACATGCATTCCATTTCGCGATAATTTGTCTGATTGCAGTTCTCTTGTTGGCGATTGCACCTCTCATGCTAATTATGGATGAAGTGAACATATCTATCCGGCCACAAATTTCAACCGCCTATAAATTTTTAATTTCCGAGGAGTACAAAGAAAACGTTCTTCCATTTTCAGGATATGCAGTTGCAATTATCGGTAACATTACAATTATGCCCCTTTTTATTTTTGTATTGGTTCATAAGGCAATTGCATTTGGAGATATCATTTTTTATGGATTGCTCATTCAAATAATTTTCTTACTCATATATGGAGTTTTGATGGATCGCAAAGGACACAAGGAGACCCTTCCTGTAGTAGGAGGGTTGCAAATTGCTGGAAATATGGGCTTTATTATAGCGACGTGTGTTCCATATGTCCTTATCCCTCTAACAGGAACGAACAATACTATATGGAGTTTATTTATGAGTAATTATAATACAAGAATTCAGCAAAAAGCGAATAAAAGAGGAAACGCATTTTTGTTTAATACGGTCGTTCAAATGAATCTATGTTTTATAGAAGTGATTGTACTGTCAGTACTTGCTCTTGTAGCCTTATGCTGGGGAACAAAAGTTTTTGTTGCTGTGTTTCTTATTTCTTGTTTGGGATTGATAATGTCTATGAAATATTTTAAGGATTAACCTCTGGTTATGGGCTTTTACTTGAGGAAGCTATAATAGGACAGTTATATGTCAGCAATTGATATTTGCAATGAAACTTGTGCTACTACCCCTCCTCTTTACAATTCAGCTTTTTCTATCCAAAATTATCAATTCCCCGAAGAAGGTGATCCGATTATTGAGACACTAGAGACAATTTTATCTGTACTCGTCTTTGGCGGCACAGATTTTTCAAATAACGCTCTAACTGCTTTAAATTTATCAAAATCGGCTTGAAGTGAATTTAGTGTAGGCTCATCGACCTTTTCCTCTGGATTACTATGTCCATCAATATATCCGCACGATCTTTCAAATAATTCTACTAAAGTAGCCTTTGAACCATTTATAAGCTCACCATCAACTTCTGCAAATTTTGTAAAAGCAATATTTTTCTGATACCGTTTTACAGTTCCCTTAAAAATATCCTGCTCTACGAGAAGTTCTATGGCAGCCCTCAAGTACCCGTAGCCTCTTGCTGCAAGCTCAGCTTCATTTTGCTTTTCTTCCTTCGTGGAATTGAGAACGTTATTGATCTTCGTTACATAACTCTTTGTCGAATTAATCCCATCTTCGGAATCGGTTATATATCCGGTTTTGTCGAAATTTCGGCTTGAATCGTATAATTTCTTGGGCAGGCCTTTGAACATTCCCTGACTGCAATGGTAAATGATCTCATTAAACAGAAGTACGCTGTGAGTGAATATTACGACCTGCCTTTCTTGAGATAAACGAATTAACCTTCTAGCAACATCTTCAATTATAGTGTGATCAAGACTATTAACAGGATCGTCAAAAACTACAGGAGAATTGAAATTGTTTAACTGCAATTCTGCAAGAAACTCGGCTAGCGCAACGGCTTTCTGCTCGCCTTCACTTAGGATATCCTTTAGTAAATAGCGCGACTTTATTTTTTGTAACAATTTTGAATTACCCTTTTGAGTACCGAAATTAAGATCGATTTTGATATGGCTTTTTCTCAAATCCGCCAACTCTTGCCTAAATTTTTGTTCGAAATTTTGTTTTACAAGTGCTTCCCTTGCTTCCGTAGTTTTTTTGCTCAAGCTTGTTGTTGAAAAATGTGATTTCTTGGATTCAAGAAGAGATACAATTTTTTTCTTTTCAATCCCATTCTTTATCTCTTCAACTTTTTCCGATAGCAACTTCCTATCGCTTAACTCATTTAATTTGTTTACAATTTCCGTTTCACTTTCCGAAAGTTTCGAAAGCGTTTCATTTTTGAGCAACCCTTTAGCCTTGATTTTCTCTAATTCAGTCTCCAAAAAGCTGATGTACTTGCTATAATCGACGTCAAATTTGGATTCTTCAGTTAACAAGTTTGAAAGTATCTGCTTCGTTAAAGAAGATATGATTGAATTGTATTCGGCAATCAACGCAGGTTGAATAACCGACCCGTCCTCGTTTGTTCCGAACGTGCTTTGATGAAATATAATTTCGCTGTTCACTGATTTTGCTTTCAGCACAATCGCATCCTTTTGCCCGCTAAGTTTTTTTATCTGCTCCTGTGTTGTGTCGTTTAAGATAAGTCTGTAATTTTTTAAGAGATCAGCAGCCTTCGATTCCAATGGCTGAGAGCAATAAAGGCAAACATCTTCATTTACTGTAGGATAATCAGGCTTATCCAAAAGCTTAAGGTACTGATCGGCGGCCTTCAAAAAACTCAGGAATTCCTTTGATTCATAGAATGCAATGCCGTTAGTTTCGGCAACTTCACTTAATCCTTTCTTCGTTTGTGTCTCAAGAATAGCGATTGCCTTGTTGCATTCCTTGAATGTATTAAACTCCGCAATCGTAAAATTCTTTTGCGTATTCTTTATAGCCAATAAAGCCGATTCGATTTCAGTATATTGTTTTCTCAATTCTGAAATTTCTTTTTCTAACAAATTCTTGTTTAACCCTTCCAATCGGATTTTCAGTTCTGCTGCGCTTGCATCATGCTCTGAACTATACAAGGCAATCTCGTTGAGCTTCTCCAGTGACGATTTTTTGTCTAGGGTATTTATGAAATTAAATTGTGGCGTATTGGGTTTGAGTGCTGCACCCCAACTAAACACCACTTGATGTTTACTGATTTCTTGGTTCATTAAATCGGCCAGCTGATTCAGTTCTGCGCTAATGAGTTCGAATATATAAAATCCGAATGGCGAGACTATTAAGCTGCGGTCACCGCTCAATGAAATGTTGACGCAATTATTATTGAAGATAGAAAGCGTTTTAAGTTCATTATAGGGCTGCTTACCTTCCCATTTAAATTCCTTATCGACCCCATCTGCTATGTATGTGATCCTTGCACTTTGGGGAATATCGGCATGATTGACATCTGACAATATTTTTGTCTGCTCTTCATAACTGAATCCTAAAGATTTTAAGATGCGTCCATAACCTGTCTTTCCTGTTCCGTTCGGACCAAACACTACAGTGAGACAATCGCTAAAATTGATTGTTTGCCCTTCGGCTAATTGATTCACCCCTTTAACTTCGGATAGACTGCTTAATTTCAATAATACCGCCTTGCCGTTGAAGGGCGGCTTTGAAACACCTGCTCTTACCAAGCGTTTTTTCAAATCCAAAGATTCAAGAAACATATCAAATATTTCCTTTCTTTCAGTGGATGTTAAAGGAACTTCATGGCTCACCAATTTGCTCACCAGTACTCTGCTCCAATCTGCATACCCCGCCGTCCATTCCCAGACATAGTCAATAACGGCTTTCGAGGGATTTACATCTTCGAGTTGGTTGACGGTATCAGACATATGTTTTAGGATTATAGAAAAGTTATACCATATAGCTTATACTGTGCAAAGTAAATAATAAATTATTTATAAAATATTTAAATAAACTAGACAAAAAGCACGCATAAATGTCGAATTCTTTTTGTCTTGCTTGCTCGAATATTGAATCAATTCTCCCTATTTTTATGTCATGGAATACTACCAACTTAAATATTCATTCACGCCACAGGGCTTGAATAAGGAACAAACAGATTATCTGTTTTGCGAAAGTGAACGTTTAATAAATGTAAATGATGCACTGAAGCTTTTGAACGACAATATCGACCGAAATGACAAGTTCGAGCCTACATTGATAATTAATAGAATTACTAAGGAAGCATATGATTCTAAAGATATAGGAAGAAAATATCAAATTACATAGGGCTGCAATTGCCGGATTATTTATCGGGCTGCTTCTTCACTGTCATTAAACTCATTCTTGAGACTTATTTTCTTTGCGAATAAATTCAAAAGCCCCAAGCTCATGGTGTAGATGAAATATGCATCCTCTTTCGTATAGTTGGGTATTTTGCGAAGTTCTTTCTTACGTGTTTTATCATGGATGTACTTCGTGCTGAATTCAAAAAACTCATAAATCCCTTGCAAAAAATGCGTGTAGCCTACTTCGTCGTGGTTGTCTTCAAGAAATAACTCTTTGAGAGATTCTGCAAAAGATTTGTGATTTTCAATACCATCTCCGATTTTTATATTCTCATAAAATCTTCTTGCGTCAAACATGACTTGCTTCCATTCTCCTTTTTTGATTGAAAGCTCCATGTCCTGTGTGCGTTCATAGAGCCTGTCATAGAGCTCCTCCCAATCTGCTTTTACCTCTTGCTTCTCTGGTATGGCAAATTCGAGCAGGATAAAGTTACCGATCCCAAGCCCTTTGGCGTATCTGTAAGTCCAGTCGCTTTGGGATATGCCATAATGAATTTTATATTCTTTAGGAACGATTCTTAGTTGAATGTGGGTTGAATAAACAGCCTTAATATCTGTTCCTTCCGGTATTTCCAAATGCCTAGCTTTAAACTCAAAAGAAAAATCAACTTTTTGATCGACATAAGATGATCTGACCTTTTCAATATGATCTATTGCCTTTGGAGATAAAAAGACAGTTAAATCAATAGAAATACTAGACGGACGATTTTCGTTGTTTAGAATTCGAATTCTTTCAGAGGTATCCATAAGCCGAATGACCTCTGGGTTCAGTGATCCTAGGCTGGTTTCACTTATTACCGCAATCGTCTTATTGCCCACGATGAGTTTACCACTTATTGAAAGTGGCATTTCAAGTTGATAATAGTATTCTACGGTAAGCCTTACCTGAAGAGCCGGATCGACAAATGCCTCGTCTATGTCAATTCTTTGTATTGAGATTTTCATTTCATGAATTTATTATGAAACTTACCAATTGAAATTTATAAAAATTTCTGACCGAAAGGCAGTTTTTCATAAATAAGTAAAAAACTAATCAGTTAATCCATTAACTCTCATTTTGTACTCGTCTATAAGATCGTTTACATATTTTCGGAACTGATCAACTTGGGAGTCTGTCATATCTTTAGTAATTTCTTGAAGACATTTATTGAACTTTGCAGTCCATTCAGTTGTTCGTTTATTTTTTTCTCTTAACCAGTTCTCCCCCAATTTAGGGCGAGGCATGGGATTGTCAGAAAGAAAGTCTGTTGAGCTGTCGAGACACTTCCTTAATTTTTCTCTAAGTTCTTTCAAGTTGAAATCTTCCATTGTGATAATTTTGATTATTTATTTAAATATTTTTTGATTTATAATTATGGTGTGATAAAATTCGGCTAACGCATTTTCCGTGATATGTGAGTATAAAGCCTACTCATCTTTATTCCCTGCTTGATCATTGTGGCTGGTACACCGTGATATCTAAGTAGCATACAGGAGAGCATGATTTGTATGTTTTCGCACAGATAATGTAATTTAATAAACCTGTAATGGTTTCTTCTTGATATAGGATTGCTATGTGTGAAATCGTTACGAAGGTCAACAACTTTTTTTGCGAATGCTTTTCTGTTTCTAATTTTAAGGAGATTATTATACAAACTTGAATACATCTTTTGTAAAGAAATAAGTCGCTCTAAATAAATAACTTTTTTACCTGTCGTATCTCTATGAAACGCCTCGAGTGCACGAGCTAAGCTCAAAAATTTATCAGAAATAAAATACTGCTTGCTATGGTAAGTAGAAAAATATTGATCTTCAGTTGGCTTTAATTTCACCATATTGCCATACCAATTTTTAAGCACTTCTGGGAATATTTTCGATATTCGAGCATACGAGATCAAGGTATCCATAGGTAAAATCTCTTTTTCTTTCTGCTTTGTTCCCTGATTAAAGAAAACCTCTACTTCATAAATTTTTTTGCTATTGCGAATGTTTAGAAATCCTCGCATTCTTTTCACAAAAGCAGGGCGTTGGAGACATAGTGTCAAAAAATTTTGAAAGTGGGATACATCGTCAAATGCGCTCCATAACTGGGCTTTTCTCTTGTATGTGAATTCAATCTCTGTCCTTTGGGTAATCGAAACCTCTTTCCTTACCATTTGATATGCTGGCGGCGGTTTGGCGGTAAAATTCATCGTGACAGTTTTATCGTCACTGATTGGAATTCTAATAGATTTAGGCAATTCATAGTCTATTGAAACTTTGTGTTCTTTGGGATTATTATCGATTTTTTTGAAACCTGTTTGGATATTGAGCCAGTCTTCTATGTAGGAATAATGAACCGCTATCTTATTAAATGAAATATCCATTTCCGAGGTAAACAGTACATCGCCGACAAAAAGATAATTTGAAGCATACTTTGCATAACTCATTCCAGAAGTCGTGAATTGGCGAAAAATTTCAAAATTATTGAACAAATTTATTGCCTTACCGTTCTCCAATTCCCCATATATAAATTTTATACCTCTTTCTAAATCGCGAGGAAAATCACCCATTAGATCAAGGGTCAAGCCGTCATCAGCATCGTAAAAAAGTGTGCCATGAATACTTTTATCTTTTCCCCCTGGCAAATAAAATATCCCTTTGTATTGGAAACTTTCAAGCATTGCCCTTTAAAATTTATTTTAGATCTTACGCAATATATAGATAATAGATTAATTTGAGACTAGACACACAATAAAATAAAACCCGTCAATGACAGATTTTGTTTCTACGAATGAGTGCCCAGCCTTGAAATTATCATTTCTACAACAGGCACACTCACCGCATTTCCCAGACACTTATATCTCTGCCCATCGCTGATCGACACCAGGTTTCCTTTTTCATCAATCCCTCTTTCAGTCCACCCGTCGGGAAATCCCTGCAGCCTCTCGCATTCAAGCGGGGTCAGTCGGCGCAGCCTCTTGTCATGTGTGGGTGTATAGACCTCGCCTTTTGTTGTCAGTGTTTGAGACAATCCTTTTGCCACCCTGCCGCGCCTGAACTTAGAATTTGGAAATGAAACATCAACACCGTCGCCCACGGCTGCCATCGCATACCCTACTTTAGTGGCTTCTTTTACTGTTAGTACAGGTGTCCCTTGTATAATATCTGTTGCGCGCGTCTCTCGGATAGGAAATACTTCGGGCCGGTACGTGCCTCTAAGATTTCCGACAATGTACACCCGCTGTCGGTTCTGGGCAAGCCCGAAATCCTTGCTGTCAAGCACCTGCCACTGTGCGTCATACCCCAGTTGGTCAAGCGTACCGATGACTGTGGCAAAAGTCTTCCCCTCGTCGTGGCTGAGAAGCCCCTTGACGTTCTCAAGCAGCAGATACCGAGGCTTTGCATGTTCGACAATCCTTGCGATCTCAAAAAAGAGAGTTCCCCTGCTGTCAGCGAACCCGCCGCGCTTTCCCGCGATGGAAAACGACTGGCAAGGAAATCCTCCGACCAGCAGGTCAAAGTCCGGCAGGTCTTCCGGTTCGATCTTCGTAACGTCGCCATAGTTTTTGTGGTTCGGGAAGCGGGAGCGGTAGATGGAAATGGCGTAGGGGTCTATCTCGGAATATCCGATGCACTGCGCCCTCCTGCCGATTCCCCTCTCGAATCCTCCGATCCCCGAAAAGAGTGATAAGTAAGTCACATGAGTAATGAGTTAGCTGATAATTCGAATGCACATATTATCTAGGGCGGTTCTGTGGCCCCGTGCATGACGCTCACCGCGCTGAACGGCTTGCTCGGCACTCCGTCTATCATGAGCTTAATAAAAAAGGAGTGATTGGGAAGGTTGATAAACCACTCCATCGTGAACACCGGGTACATCTCTCGCGCAAGCAGCTGCGCGTCCTCGGTGCCTACGCGGAACGAAATGAGCGTCCCTATGTTTCCGAGTATCGCCCGGCGCATCTCGTCGTCCATCTGGTACATGTACTGATTAGCCAGTACCAGTCCCACACGAAATTTTCTTAGCTCGCTCAGCATGCCGACCGTAGATAATGTCAGATAATTTTGGAATTCATCCAAGTACAGCATGAACGGGACTCGTAAATCTTCCTCCGTATCTACCCTGCTGAACGCCGCCGAATTGATCGAGCTAATGAACAAGGCCCCTAGCAGGTGTGCCACGTCCTCGCCCAGATGACCTTTTGAGAGATTGACCAGGATGATCTTCCGTTCATCCATCGCCTTCCTCAGATAGACCTCCTCTGTGTTCTCGATCAGCACCCGCCTGATGACCGGATGCGCGAGCATCCCGCCCATCTTGTTGAGCACAGGCAGAAGATCGAAGCGCATGTAATGTGGGAATTCCCTTTCCCAAAAGAGACTGACGCTTATATTTTCAACGCGGGCAACACACTCGCGCCTAAATGTCCTATCCAGTAACAACTTGGGGATGTCGTCCAGGGTTGCGGATGGCTGGTCAAGGAGTGTGAGGATCGCATAGCGCAAAATATGCTCAAGCTTAACTCCCCATGCATCCGACCACAGTTTCTTGAAAACGTCCAAGATGCTTGACGCGACAAGCGACCTTTTTTCAACCGATACTTTTTTAAAAGGATTGTATCGAAGGTTCAGCCCTGCATCGGGGACGTTGAAATATACGATGTCCTCCCTTCGATACTCCGGTATCGAGCGGAAAACGGCCTCGACAAGGTCGCCGTGCGGGTCAATCAGGCAGGCGCCGCGCCACACCTCCACGTCCTGCATCAGCATGGTCTTTATCATCGTTGACTTCCCCGTGCCTGTCTTCCCGATGATGTACGTGTGCATCAGGCGGTCCTTTTGCCAGATGCCGAAGGGCTGGTTTCGATTGCGGAAGTCTGTCTTTGCGAAATATGTGATGTCTGGATTCATGCGCTCATTTTTGCAAATCACTCACCTCAAGCCTACCTATGTGAAAATGCAGAAACAACAAATTCACAGCGTTGCCTCAATGGCTTTTGAGAAGCTACACTCGGTTCATGACATCACTTCATGAACATTTTGAAAACTACATGAGCGAATGCCGATACGTAAAAAGGTTGCGCCCCGCAACTATGAGGACTTCACTCGAAGCATTCAAGCATTTTGTCAAGATTATGCCGGAGGTAGGCTCAATGAACGATGTCTCCCATAGTGTGATAACCGTGTTCTTCAAACGCCTGCAAACACGGGAAAGGACAATAGGCCAAGGAGTTAAGGTCGTTGGAATCAAAGACTCAACCTTATTAACATATGCAAGCAGATTGAAAACGTTCTTCAAGTGGCTCACGGACCACAAGTACATTGATCGAAATCCATTTGAGAACCTCAAGCTCCCACGACCCGTATTCGTTGACCACCGATCCCTCACTGGAGAAGAGATAAGGAAGATCATGGGGGCTGTAGCACAGAACGCATCAAACCCCTTTCTCTTGAAACGTGACATGGCTATGATCGGAATATTGACCTTTTGCGGACTAAGACGAAATGAGCTTATTTCTCTCGAAGTAAGAGATATTGATTTATTCACTGGCTTTATTACCATACAGCCTGAAACCTCAAAATCAAAAAGGCTGCGCAAAGTCCCAATCAATATTCATCTGAAAATGCACTTGCTCGAATATTTAGAGGAACGGAAAAAACGCGGCTGCAAGACACCATATTTGTTCGTGGCAAATGGCAGAGATAAACGGTTTGAAGTTCCCGGACTGAAACATTGGGTTAAGCGCATATCCAGACTTTCAGGTGTCAAATTTCATGTTCACAGGTTCCGTCATACGTTTGCAACAAATCTCGCCATGCATGATGTAGGTGCAATTAAGATTCAGAAGCTCATGGGACATACCGATCTTAAAATGACCCAAACATATTTGAGGTCGGTTTCAACAGAGGAAATGGGCGAGGACATAAACAAGCTGTCTTATGAAAATTTGGCATAGCACAAGGGCGCTTTCCTATCTATTCGAAAAATCATTCCAATAATCCGATAGGGTTCGTTTGTAATGACAAATGAACGATTGGTTATAAAGCTCCATTTCATCTCACGATTTAACAAATTAAATTTTCAAATCAATTCTTACATGGCTATTTTCAAGTATTCAATCACGTAAAACTATTGCCTATAGATAAGCCCAATAATGACTGCAGCACCCTTTGGGGGATTCGGCGAGTTGTTAGATAGGGTAGATAATTAAGCACAGCGTAGATAAATGTTTGCTCTGTGCTTAATTATCTGCTTATGATCGACAAAACCGACCGGAATATGAAAACCCAAAAATGGATATTTACCTTCAAGGTTGAGAGCACGACCGAAGGTAACAGTCGAAGCAAACTCCCCGAAATCTTAGCATGGCTCTTAATAATGCTTGAGATATTCTTTTTCTGTATTCACACACTTGCACGCTAGACCTTTTTTATTTCGATTAGACGTAATCACTTAAAAAACCAAAAGCACCTTGGCTTTCTAGAAGCCAAGAGCAATCATCGCACGCAGTAGTCCGCAGTGAGCAGTACTTCCGGTATAAGATGCATTAAATACCAAGACTGTGCGGGCCCAAGTAAAAGCTGATCCCTTTTCTGCTTGGTTCACGGTAGCTTCAGATCGACAATCGTTCGCGTAAATACTACAGGGGGAGCCTCTTCGGAGCTCCCCACTTTGTTTGTAGGAATGTTAATCGACGGGCATCTCACACCTTGTTTTTGAAGATTTCATATAATCTGCTATACTCCTGCCAATCCTGTTACATTAAAACTAACTTATCCAAACTATCCGTGAGCTTCTCTGCGGGGAGTAAACAGGACATTACAACGGCGTAGGTTTTATCGACAAAACCTTTGTTTATAATGCTTTCTAGGAAATCATAATGTAGTCTTTCTTACGAACAAAGAGGTCTATCTTGATTCTGATAAAAGTGTTGCTAATTATATCCGTTTTTGATAAAGTGGGCAAATCGTGACCCCTTTCCGCACAAAACAGGTCATGGGTTTAAGATCGCTGCCGTTGTAGCTCAGCCGGTAGAGCAACGCTTTCGTAAAGCGTAGGTCGCCAGTTCGATTCTGGCCAACGGCTCAAGGAATGGTTTGGATTCACAAACCATCTATGGACATAGAATTACTAGCGCACAAGTTTTGCGATTATTCACATTACATGCGCGGATACTCGCCCGAAACAATTAAGAGATACCAAAGAATCATAAGCTTTTACTGTCGATTTGCTGATATAAAAACCATTGAGGATATTACAGAGAATAATCTCAGGGAACTTTTTGTCAACGGTCGAACATACAGGCATTGGCAGTCTAGGACGTTTATCGTTTATTACCATTCATTGACTGTCTTTTTCAGGTGGTGCATAGCCAATAACTATCTTGCACAAAATCCATTAAAGGACATTGAGCTACCGAAGGTTGAAAAACGCTTGCCTCCGAAACTGACCAAGCAGGATGCCATGACGCTTCTCGAGGTCGTTTATAACTACCCATATGATTATAAGTTCCTGCGATACAGAAATCATGCGATATTCTCAATGTTCATTTTCTCTGGGCTGCGGAAAAGTGAGCTTTTGAAACTCAGGCTTGCGGATGTCGATATACCGAACTTGAGCATCTTCGTCAATCAGGGGAAAGGGAGCAAGGATCGGATTGTGCCGATCAGCTATACCCTCGCCGAAAGCCTCAAGCGATACTTGGAGGAACGTAAGCGTTTAGGTAAGACATGTCCTGAATTCTTCACCTCCCTAAACAGGAATATGGGTTTCAGGAACATAGGGTTGAAAAGGCTTGTCGGTAAGATAAGGCTGGCATCAGGGATTACGTTTACCGTCCATAAGCTCCGCCACACCTTCGCCACGCTCATGCTCGAAGGCGGCTGCGACATCTACAGCCTCTCCCGCATGATGGGTCACAGCGACATCAAGACAACGACTATCTATCTCTCAGCAAGTGCAGAGCATTTGAGGTCACAGGTCGGAAAACATCCGCTCAATGACTTAGTTCGGTTTGGCTAATATGGTTTTTTATGTTTCTTGGGTGGAAACACTTTTCCTGACACCCCAAAAAAGGAAAGGTGTTTTCCGTTTGGGAAACATGAAAAAAGAATTTACTTAACTCACGGCGGGTCAGGTTACCACTCGGAAAAAATTTGTTGAATTCAACAAATTCGCGTTGGTATATTCTTTATCCGTATCGTTTACCATAGATGATGGCAGCACAAATAACAACGTTGCCCATCACTATGCTCATTCAACAAAATTTTTTGCGCATCGTCCGCAAACGCACCCAGCTCACCCAGGTTGACATCGCTTCAATCCTGAAAATATCCGACTTTGCTAATGTCTCACGGTGGGAGCACGGGCGCAACAAGCCCAACGTCGAGGTGCTTCTCGTGTATCACCTCCTCTTTGCGACCCCCATCGAGACCCTCTTCGAGCGGCAGAAGCACGAGCTCAAGCCGGTCATCATCCCCCGCATCCGTGAACGGATATCCCATCTTAAATCGCTGGAAAGCGATTTGAAGGTGCAGAGCCGCATCGGCTTCCTCGAATCCGTTCTTACCAGGCTAACAGCACCAGCCGTATGAATCCTGAAACCCCCGTGATCCTCGCCCTCTACCCGAACGCAATCGGCATCGGTTATGCCTGCCTGCAAATACCCGAACGCCTGCTTGACTATGGCATAGCGACGGTCAAGCCTATGTCCAACAGCAAGCTCCTCACGCGAACTGAGAAATTCATGGACTATTACAAGCCCAAGATAATCCTGCTCAGGGAAACCGGCTTGTCAAAAAACAGCGGGCGGACCGACAAGCTCATCGAGGCGATCTCTACGCTCTCGGGCGAAAAGGACTTGCCTGTGTACAGGTATACGAAGCAGCAGATCAAGGACGTATTCGAAATATTCGGGGCAAAGTCGAAGTTTGAAATGGTGGAAAGAATAGTGAGGATGCTGCCCGAACTAGGGCCGCGCGCACCGAAGCAAAAGAAGTGGTACGAGAAGGAAGACTACAACATGGTACTGTTCAACGCCGTGTCGCTCGCTGTCACGCATACGTACCTGACGGAATAGTCTGCATCGGATAAAATGACTGCCGTGTCGGTGGTCATTTTCAATTCTTACATGGTAAGAAGCATTTGTTGAAATGAACAAATCCGCTCCATTTGCCCGTATTTGTTCTTCTCATATACTCATGCAGGTTTTAAATTCTTTCACAACAAAAAAACACGCAATGGAAAAAACAAGCCACGACATCTACGCGATTGTCACAGACAAGATCATCAACCTTCTCGACCGGGGAATTATCCCTTGGCGCAAGCCCTGGCACGGCAGGGGCGCACCGTGCAACCTGCTTACCATGCGCCCGTACCGGGGCATCAATGTCCTGCTTCTGAACATGCTCGGCTACAAGCAGAATTACTTCCTCTCGTTCAACCAGGTCAAGGCCATCGGGGGCTCGGTGAAGAAAAACGAAAAGTCGCAACTCGTCGTCTTCTGGAAATACCTCGGGAAAAACAACGAAACAGCAACCGAGGAAACTGCCGAGAAGAAATCAAGACGCGTGCTCAGGTACTACCATGTCTTCAACGTCGAGCAATGCACCGGCATCCCTGACCGCTTCATTCCTCCCGTCCCCCAAAACGCCAATGATCCTATTACGCTATGCGAGCAGACCGTTTTGGGGATGCCGAACCGGCCCGACATATGTCATCTGGATAACGAGGCCTACTACGTACCGACGGAAGATTACGTCAACATGCCGGACATTGAGTACTTCACTAAAAGCGAAGCGTACTACGCTACGCTCTTTCATGAGCTTGTGCATTCCACCGGGCATTCGAGCCGCCTTGACCGAAAAGGCATTACCGAAAAGACAACCTACGGGACCGAACTCTATTCGACCGAAGAGCTGATTGCGGAACTCGGCTCATGCTACCTGCAATCCCATACCGGGGCGGTGTACGACCAGCTGGCCAACAGCGCCGCGTATATTCAGGGATGGCTCAAGAAGCTCAGGGAGGACAAGCGGTGCATCATCTACGCGAGCAACTGCGCACAGAAAGCCAGCGACTATATCCTGAACATTCATCCGTCAGATGCCGATGCGGACACTTCGAATATTTCTCACACTGAATCCGTCGTGTCATGATGTCAAACCTTCTAATGGATGAACTGACCGACAATCATTCCGTGACTGTTGTCCAAGACCCGAGGCGAGAGGAATATGTGGCCGAGGTGTTCATAAAAGACAATGGCTTTCTGTGGTATGCCGTCCTACGGTATGGGTTTCAACCCACGCTTGCGAGGCTCTTTCAGGACACCTATGCCCTCAACTGCAAAAGCCCGAGGCCATATATGCCGGGGCAGGCTTGCGACGGCTCTATTACCTCTCCCGTCTTTCACCTGTACAACCAGCTGTGCACTCATCTGGAACTTGACCCGATCACGCTCTACAATGAGGCATATGATGACCATGTGTTCACGTGCGACCAGCTGAATGAGAATATTGCTTTTGCAGAATGGCAGGAAGTCGAGACCATCCGGCAGGCTGATGCCGATACCGTTGCCAAAGTGATCGAGAGCATCCATGAAGTGAATATGCATCAGTTGGCGAATTTGCTTGAGGAAAAGCTATCGCTGTAATTTCTAACCTGAGGCTGTGCCTCGGGTTTTTTAGTGACGGGAAAATTGAACCTTAGAAAATGTAGTAAAGGTTGTATTGAATGGTCGCTCTATCAGTCAAACCCTTCGCCGAAGAATTCCTTCGGCGTCATGCCGTGAGCCTCGATGATTTTGAACAAGCTGCTGACGCGCAGGTCCTCGCCGCGTTCGTACTTGCCGTACTGGGAGCGATTGATCTTGTATTCGTAGGCGAAGAATTCCGAGTTCGAAAACCCCTTCTTCACTCTCAGTTCCTTGATGCGTTTCCCGAGCTGCTCGAGCCTGGTGGGACCGTGCCGTTTAGTCTGCTTTGCCATCCCATAAAATAACTAAGAAGTATTCCCTTAAAGAACCTTCAATAGAACACTTCCAATAAAGTACTCCGAATAAGAAGTATTTTATATATTAGCTTCATCATTCACCAATTAAAAAATAAGACAAAGATGAAAAGCAAGACAATCATTCTGATGTTGCTGCTCTCAGCAAAACTAGCAGCCCAAAGCCCACTCCCCGACGGCGTGACCCCGCCGGACTACAACGGCGACATTATCGCATATGATACCGTCACCAAGCAGGTATTCAGACTCGAAAAGCAGAAGGGCGGGTACGCCGTATCGAACAAGGCCTACAGCGGCAGCAAGCTCGGCAGGACCGTTGAAGGCGGCAGGTCGCCAGTCAGGATAGGCGAGAACCAGAACGTCCGCTTCTTCATGAGATGGCAGGGCATGATGGGCATGGATGTGAACCCCGCCGACGTGATGGGCTTGGGCAGGTTCGAGACGAAGAAAGGCAAGCGGTCGGTCACGATCCAGTCCACCAGGCAGGGCTTCCTGAGCTTCGGAAGGAGCGAGACGGGCAGCAATCAGGAGTACAGGGTCGCCGTCGATTTCAAGAAGATGGAAAAGGAAGTTGTTGAGATCGTCCTTTCGGGCAAGCTGCCCCCGGGCGAGTACTTCTTCGGGAGCGACCGCTCGACGGACATGATGTGCTTCGGGGTTGACGGATCGAAATAGCAAACACTTAAACAACAAAATAAAAACATGAAAAGATCATCAATAATCCTCCTCTGCTCGTCAGCCCTGCTCTGCCTCCTCATAACAAGCGCGTGTTCCCACAAGCTGAGCCGAGGAAAGGCCAAGGAACTCCTCCTCGAAAAGGGCGGCTTCCCGCGCCCCGTGACGGAGACCTGGCAGTGCGGCGAGGTCAGCTACTTCGGCGACGGTTCGCGGGACATCGCGAAGCAGCATCGATATGTAGACGGCGGACTGGTAACCTTCACTCCGATAGGCACCAACCCCGGAATGGGCGGCCTCTACACCGTCTTCCGCATGACCTTCCCTACTAAGGCGCAGGGGTACGTGGTGCAGATGGCACCCGACCATGCCGACGTGAGGATGGCCGATCTCGTATTTGGGAACATAACGGGGATACGGGAGGCCGCAGACGGCAAGGAAGCGGCTGTTGACTTCACCCTGAAATACGACAACCTAACTCCGTTCGGTAATGCAAGGAATGCGACGGACGCGGACAATGGCCAGCCGGAGACCTACGACAAGGACAAGGTGATGCAGATGCATACGAGGCTTGTGAAATACGACGACGGCTGGCGGACGGAATGACCTTCTTCGCTGCCCTCTTGCCCCGAAAAGCGTATTTGTATTGGCTGTTTGTATCTGGCAAGGGTGAGCACAAGCGAAATGAGCAAGTCCGATGCGTCGCGGTACGAAGCAAAAGTGGGAGGGCAGGGTCGAGCCAAGGAGTGGATTGCCCTTCCCTTTTGACTTCGTGCCATTGAAAAGTGGGACGGCGAATGAAGCGCTGCGCACTCTTGCCTACATGCGCGGAGGCGGCTTTCGGAATGAGCCATGCACTTTCCGCGAATGGAGGAAGTGGCTGGAGCGCCGCAACGTGCGAGAAATGAAAATAGCCCTTTGGACTCATAGGCTGTAGATACTCTCTCTCAATTTTGTGTTTATAAAAAAGAAACGCTGGACAGCGAAATGAAATCCCAAGTACGATGCGTAAAGCTTCCGCAAACAAATCCATTTAGCTTATGAGCTGTCTACTTCGATAAGCTTATGACGTATGGCATACATTAGAAGCCCTGCTGTATTTTTCGCTCCTACTCGGTGAATTAATATTTGCCTAATCCTGTCTACCGTAGCGCGACTACAATATAGCTTTCCCCCAATTTCAGTACTGCTTAATCCTTCATTTAAGTAATGAATTATGTTGGCTTCTCTTTCATTAAATTCAATCCTAGCTATCGGAGTTTGTTGTTTATGCTCATGTATCATTTCGAGCAGAATTGGATTGATTTTTTCTGAGTAATGGAATTCACCTCTTGAAACTTTTTTTATCGCACTATACAGTTCATCCCAGTCCCCAGTTTTGGATAAAAACCCGAGCGCTCCGGCATCAATAACATTCTTGATTACTTTGTTATTCTCCTCCATAGAAATAACAAGAGTATTAACGCTAATGGACTCTGAGTGGATTTGTTTTAGTACTTCTAGGCCAGAGATTCTGGGCATATGTAGATCAAGCAGTAATGAGTATGGATATATTATTTTTGTTTTATGCTTATATTTGTAGTCAGACAGGAAAAGAAAATATAATTTTATGCTAAGGGTATACGTATTCCTGTTGTTTTATCACATTGTGCTTTCAAGTTATGGAGTGGGTTCCCTCAAACCTAAGTCTACCTTCACCAAGAAAGATATATTTCAGAGCGCTTATTTTCTCAAAAACGTTCCGGGCTTGATAACTGACTATAAGAGTCAACCTATACGTTATTTTGCAGACCATGATGGTGTAAAAGTGTTTCTAACGGATGAAGGCCTGATCTATAAACTTTCACCCAGAGATGAATCGAAAAGCGAAGAACCGCAGGCGCAAAACCGAGAGCATATGCAAAAAGGAGAAAAAGGAAAGAAGGCATATTCAATAACCTCTGGGTACGTGACTGTACATTGGATCGGCGCCAATCCTCACCCAATGATTGAGGCTGAGAATAAAAACAACGGCTACTATACCTTTCTCGCTGGTCATGCAGATAAAGAATTACACTCCTTAGTGACGGATGGCTATGCTAAGGTCATTTACCATGACCTGTATCCCGGTATAGATGTGGAATATAGTTTTCCTGAAGAAGGCGGTATGAAATATAATTTTATTATACATCCGAGAGCAGATGTTAGCAACATAAGAATGCAGTATGAAGGAAGTCTAAATAAAGATGAGAGAGGTAACATTATCGTTCATGCAGTCACAGGCGACCTGATAGAGCATATCCCTATATCGTATACATCAACTAATCGGGACTATGTTCCCTCTTCTTATGAAGTACGCGATAGCATAGTTACCATCTCGCTACCTAAAGGTTATGACCATAGCCAGACTTTGGTTATCGACCCTTGGGTCACAGTGCTAACACAACTGACCGTACACAATCTTGGTTCAGCAGTAGATTATGATGCAGCCGGAGACCTATATGTATATGGAGCTGGATCTACAAACTCTAATGACCTGACTGACTATCAAAAGGTGGCGAAATACGATGCTACTGGTAATTTCCTATGGGTTTTTATGGGGTCTGTGCCAGCGGCTAGCTGGAATACAGTCGGAGGATCACCCGTTAACTATTTATCAAATATCAGAGTAGACAAGACTACGAATAAAGTATATGTAGGACAAGCGGCTAACAACGCAGGAGTACAGGCAATAAGGCTTACATCTGCTGGAGTGTATGATAATTTTATAACTGTAGCGAATACCAATTTTACAGAAATTTGGTCATTTGTAAGTGATTGCTCGACCGGGTCTATTGTTATTCTGGGTGGAAGCTCAAATACCAATCATAGCATTGGGATTATAGACACGGTGACAGGGGTTATTACAAGTAGTTGCATTACCCCTTTCGGTACAATTGCTCAGGATATAGTAACCGGCGCTTACGATGCCTATGGGAATTTATACGTTATAATGGCATCTTTTCTTACTCTCGGTGTTAACAATACAATATACCGAGCCAACACTTCCTACAATAATTATGTATGGACTGCCCCTTCCGTATATAATTCATTTACCGAGATACAAAACCTGCCTGCATTTGATGTCAATCGAAGTACTAATAATTTCAACGGCTTTGCTGCCAATGCATCGTATCTATATTCTTATGACGGATATAATTTGGAAGCTTTGGACCTGACAAATGGAAATGTAGTGGGCACACCGACCTCAATAGCCGGGTATGTACCTTTAGGCCAAGGAGGTATCGTAGTGGATTACTGCAATCATATTTATCTTGGTGGTCAAGGAGTAATAAAGACCTTCACTTTTGATGGAAATACCTTTACGGCTGGTGCAGATATTGCACTAGGGACAGGCTTTTCTACTGATGCGGTAAATGATATTAAGTATGATCCCTCAAATAATCTCCTTTATGTGGCAGGTTCTCAGGTTGTGGGTACATATGTAGCTCCATATAACGACACCTGTACTTTGACTAATATATTTACGGCGGTAGTCACTCCCATCTGCAATGAAGCTTTTGTGCAAGTCGTACCTGTTAGTGGATTGGCAAATCCAGCTATTGCATATGTATGGGAGGATAGCACAGGGACTATAATCAGACAGACTCTACCTGACACTGTCCTTACAGACACACTCACTAGTATAAATGTCGGGAAATATACCGTGCAAATTCAGATCAATCTAAATTGTAGTGGCATTATTATCACAGATAGTTTTACGATTCTTTGCAATAATCTATTACATACGCCGGATACGACTATATGTGCTGGTCAATCTGTAACCTTATCAGCTATGGGCATACCTAGCGGGGGTACATATAGTTGGGTGCCGAATGGCACGGTGGATTCATTCATTACTGTCTCACCCACGGCAAATACCACTTATGTCGTCACTTATACCCCTTTATCAGGGCTACCTATTACCGATAGCATTCATGTTACTGTCAATCATTTTACTTTGAATGACGTTATTGATAGTCCATTCTGTGTCGGGCAGACATCTGTCATTAATCTTTTCCCAGACCTTTTATTTGCTGCGGATTCACCGATTATATATCTTGATAATGGCCAGAATGTTTCAGCATCATATAATGCTTTATCAGGCACTCATTATATCTCTGCGACCAATAGCAACGGGTGTGTTGTTTTCGATACCTTGACGATACCTGCTATCACCCCTTTACTCTCGGATACACTCTATACCCGCCCCGTACAATGCAATAATGGAAATGATGGGGCTATTGCGATCACAACCCAAGGGGGTAATCCACCCTATTCCTACCAGTGGCAGCAACTATCCACTATACAAGGCAGCATAGATACTACATTGAGTGCAGGTGTTTATACCATTATAGTTACAGATGCAAAAGGATGTGCTGATACTCTATCTGAGTCAATCAGTGGCCCTACTCGTACCAACCTTTTTGTATCTCCCAGTGATACTTCTGTCACTATAGGCAATAGGATACAGATAACCTCTTTGCTATCACCCATGCCGACCAGCACAGTTACCTATCAATGGACTCCAATTACAGGATTGAGTTGCACGACTTGTGCTAATCCCACTATTCAGTCTAATATAACACAAGATTATATTTTAGTGGTTAAATATGGCCCCTGCCAACTGAGTGATACTATTCAGGTAATAGTTCAAAATAACCACACCTTATATATTCCCAACGCATTTACCCCGAATGGTGACGGAATTAACGATGTGTTTTTGGTATTTGGAAAAGAGATCAACTATTTTCATTTGCAGATATTCGACAGATGGGGCGAAAAGGTGTTTGAATCTGATGATGAAAATCAAGGATGGGATGGAACCTACAGAAGGGCGATTCAACCGCCAGGAGTCTACGTATATACGCTTGATATTTCCTTTTTCGGGGCGAATTCGGAAACCCATAAAGGAAGTATCTCCTTGATAAGGTGACTTATACTACAAATCATAACAGCAATACGGCAAGCAAAAGAACCTAATAAACATAAATCGATCTGAAGTATAGAAATTGGTATTTGTGAAGTATTTATTATTTTTATGCATTCATTTAATTCAGTATAAAGTTTTCATAGGTTCAAAAGTGGTCATCTCGAAAGGGGTGGCCATTTTATTTGTATATTAAAGTATGCATGAATGCATTGTTGCTCGACGATATGGTATCCACAAATAAATAGACTGAATCGGCTTATACTGGTGAAGATGCGGTGAAAGCTGCAAGAACAATACAATGATCTTGCCAAGGATATTCTTAATCCTCCAAAATGAGCCTAGCTGTATAGCAGTATAATGGATATAGCAGGCGGCTGGACACAGCTCGATAAGAATCGGTTTGGAGCCAAAAATTACAACAAAATACTTGTAAAATATTCTCCATGCGTATGTTGGCAGAGCGGCACACATTAAATATTTTCGTATTGACTGAATAATCAATAACTAAAATGCCTCTATGAAGCCCAGACACCGCCCCGCCCTCAGCCTCGGGATTGTTTCCCTGTCCTTCTCATTGGTGCAGGCCTGCCGAACGGAAGGAGGGCAGAACCATTCGCACTTCACGGAGTACCTGCCCACGCTGCTCTTCCTCGCCTTCGTCGCCTACACGGTCTACTTCCTCGTGCAGCCGCGCTTCGAGGTCCTCTCGCACTGGCACCACACCTTCGACAACCTCCAGTTCTCCTCTCAGGCGTTCTACGAATCCGTAAAAGAAGGAACTGCCGCACGGGAGCTGCCCCAGCTCAGCTTCGACCGCACCACGTACCAGGAGACGCTCATCTTCGGCGCAAGCAGGCAGTACCTGCGGATAGAGCGCGGCACCTACGTCTTCGACATCTGCGCCGCGCCATTCGGCACGGGGTTCTACGTGTCGTGGTGGTTTCAGGAGAAGACGACCTTCCTGAGGCGCATGATAACGAGGATACCCGTCGTGGCGTGGTTCCTCGGCGCAAAGACGTTCCGGCAGATCGACACGGAAACGGCATACAGGGAACTTGTGCACCTCGGAGTGCTCGATGCGATCGACGCCATGACCAACGCGAAGGGGGCGAGAGTCCTGAGCGAATCGGAGAGGGCCATACAGCCGTCCAAAATGTTCACGATACAGTCATGAGCAGCCTGTCGGAATCGCTCACGGAATACTTCTACCAGTGGGAGGAACGGGGTCGGGGCTGGTACCTCTGCGTCAGGCCCGTGCGTCTCGAGCCGCCTTTTACACCCTTTTTGCCTCCGACCGCCGTCCCCAAGCCGCTTGCTGACGACGGACTGAACCCGATGCCCATAAAGGCGCTCTGGAAGGGGCTGACGGACATGTTCTCACAGCAACCAAAGGCCGATGTCCGCGAGAAAGGCAGGCGGACGCTGGCAACCCTGGCAGATACCGACAATGCCCCGCTGTGCACCCTTTCCGTCTCGCTGCCCAGGGACTTGAGCCTGTCGGGATATGAGGCCGAGCAGGTGCTGCTCATGCTCTCCTACTGCAAACACCCCGTCAGCTTCGAGCTTGTTGGAACGAAGGGGAGCATGAGAATCCAGATCGCCTGCAGCGCACCGGACGAACCTTATGTTGTGAGCCAGTTCAAGACCTTCTATCCCTCCTGCACCGTCCTCTCATCGGAGGATGCCCTAGATTGCTTTGGTGATTCGGAACTGGACACCGTAATGCTCGACTTTGGGCTGAGGCAGGAGTTCATGCGGCCACTTGCCATCCCCGACCGCAAGACACCTTCGCCCTACCTCGGCCTGTCGGGGGTGTTCGACGTGCTCCGGGACGGCGAGTGCGCCTGCATCCAGGTCCTCTTCCAGGGCGCGACCCGCCCTTGGACAAGGAGCATCATGCGGTCGGTCACGGACGCCTGCGGCGACTCCTTCTTCGCCGACGCGCCCGAGATGCCGAAGCTCGCTGCAAGGAAGGTATCCTCGCAGCTGTTCGCTGTTGTTGTTCGGGTCATGGCGGCAACAGGCGCGCGCGGGAGGACTGACGATATAATGAGCCACCTGGCGCACGGCCTCATTGGGCAGACGGCCTCCGCATGTAATTCTCTCATTCCCCTCTCCATAGGCGGCTACAATGGCGACGAGCATTTCAAGGATATCATCTCGCGCAAGACGCGCAGGTTCGGTATGCTGCTCAATACAGAGGAGCTTGCACTTCTGGCGCATGTTCCAGACGAAAGCCTCCTGATCGGCAAGCTGGCAAGCGAGGGCAGGAAGACCAGGCCTGCGCCGGAGATCGTAAGGGGACACGAGCATCTGCTTGGCACGAACCGCCATCAGGGCGTCGAAAGGCCCGTTTCGGTGAGCGTCCAGGATAGGTTCACCCACATGCATGTGATCGGTGCCACCGGCACGGGAAAGTCCACATTCCTTCTGAACGGCATCGTGCAAGACATCCGAAACGGAAACGGCGTTGCGGTCCTTGACCCTCACGGCGACCTCATCGAAGCAGTGATAAATTACATTCCCGAGCACAGGAAAAAAGACGTGATCGTCATTGATCCGTCCGACAACGAATATTCCGTCGGGTTCAACATCGTTTCGGCGAATACCGAGCTTGAGAAGGAGGTGCTGTCGTCCGACCTCGTCTCCATGTTCCAGCGATTCTCGACGAGCTGGGGCGACCAGATGAACTCGGTGCTTGCCAACGCCCTGCTTGCCTTCCTCGAAAATACTGAGAGAGGCACCCTGCTTGACGTGAGAAGGTTTTTGTTAGAGCAATCTTTCAGGGAAAAGATTCTTAAAACGGTCACCGATCAAAGCGTAATATATTACTGGAAAAAGGAGTTCCCGATCATCAAGACGAATTCGATAAGCTCAATACTTACGAGACTTGACAGCTTCCTCAGGCCGAAGGCGATCCGGTACATAGTGGGCCAGAAACAAGGACTTAATTTTGATGACATACTGAATAGCCAAAAGATTCTTTTGGTCAAACTCTCCCACGGGCTGATCGGCGAGAGCAACAGCTACCTGCTGGGCTCGCTCGTCGTCTCGAAGATTTACCAGACGGCGCTCGCACGGCAGAGCACGGCCAAAGACGGCCGCAAGAATTTCTTCGTGTACATCGACGAGTTTCAGCATTTCATCACGCCGTCCCTCTCCCATGTCCTGTCCGGCGGGAGAAAATATAATGTGGGCCTTGTATTGGCCCACCAGTCCCTTGAGCAAATATCCAAATCTGATTCCGAGCTTGCGTCGTCGCTCATCGCCAATGCGGGCATCCGCATCTGCTTCAGGCTAGGAGAAAGCGACGCGCAGAAACTGGAGAAGGGGTTTGCCTCGTTTGCGGAAGAAGACTTGTTGAACTTGGGAACCGGAGAGGCTATCTGCCGTATCGGTCGTTCGGATATGGATTTTAATTTGAGTGTTCTCAAAAACATTCCCGCCAGCGACCAGACTTTCATTTCCCCCGGTGAAGTTATCCGGACATCCCGCGAGAAGTACGGCGTCTTGAGATCTGGCCTGGAGGAAATGGTGAATCCAAAAACTGAATATAAAATTGAAGAAAAGGTGTATGAGCTAGTGGTTGAAGCATCACTGAAACCTGTTGAGGTTCCCAAGCCCGAAGGAAAGAAGGAAGCCCCTGCAAAACCTGCCGAGGAGGTCCGGGTGATTGAAGATCCCCAGCTAGTAGCCGACATGGTCAGGCGCAAGGAGGAAAGCAGACACAAGTACCTCCAGATGCTCATAAAGCGCAATGCCGAGAGCAGGGGCTACAAGGCGACATTGGAGCAGCCGACAAAGGACGGAAAGGGTCGCGTAGACATAGTTCTTCAAAAGGACAAGATAACATATGCGGTTGAGGTGGGAGTGACGACCACAAAGGAATGGGAGGTCCACAACATTGAGAAATGCCTCACCGATGGGTTCATTAATATCATCGCACTGTCCGAAGATATGAAGGGGGCCGATCTGATGGCGCGCAAACTCACAGAATGCGGAATCCTGCCGAAGGATTCCGACAGGGTGAGGGTCTATGATATGACCGGATTCATGGGGGTACTGAACGCGGAGGACATTGACAGAAACCCAAAAACTAGGACGATCAAGGGGTATAGGGTCAAGGTGGAGTATGGGGATGAGAGGTGATAATAAAAATTAATCAGAGCTTTAAAAAATATCAAAAAAAATACACCATGGTAAAATGACTTTGTTCAATAAGGTAAAAGAAATTCAGACTATTGATGTTATGTCTATTGACAGAATCTTTTTACACATTTCAATATCACATTCTCCAGTATGATAAGGCTTCCCAATAATTTTTGAAATAATAGAATAAAGTTTTGAGCGTTTTATATTCCCTGATTTCCACAACGGGTCCATCTTATCATGTACTTTCATTCGCCATTGCCTAAGCTCTTTATTTGCCATAGTCCCTAATGGTGCCTTCGTATTATTATGGCATCCTACATATGCATCACAATCTTTGCACCAGTAGCACATATAAGATTTCCCATACCTTTTACCGTATATCTCAGAATTGTCACACCACCGAGCCTCTCTTCCACAATAAGGACAAATCATATGCCTGGATTAATTATGTTTAGTTTGATCAGTTAACTTTAATGGTCTCCCATATATATATTCGATTAATTAAGTCCCTTTTGATGTATCAAAAAAGTGTTTGCGATAATCGCAAACACTTAAAAATACAAAACTAGACTTTCCGAAAACAAATAAAGAAGCTATCAGCGCTTATTGTTGCTCGTGCATCAGAAGGCTCATCGTCATAGTGGAACTTCCAACCTTCACTGCTATTAATTAAGGCTGAAGCATTAGTTGTTTCCTGAATAGAACTGCTTTCATATGGGGATATTATAAAGCTTAGTTGTGGTAATTTATTGCCTCCTATTTTCCACAATAATGCTAGTCCAAAATCTCCTAAACAAACACAATTCATACTTGAAGCAAATTCTCTAAATTCTTCCATATGGACTTTTTCCTTATTCCTGTATAACAGAATATCAAGAATTGAACCTTCACTATACCACTTGGGGACATTATTATGATTCAAAATATCATACCCCCCCATTTTCGTAAAGTATAGCTCGTCTTTATGGTTGGCAAAGAAATCAGACATAAGAAAATGCCTCGGCAAAATCAAATGATAAAATGTTATAAACTGAAATTTTGGTGAAGATGAAAAGGAATTATGAGTATTATTATTCATATTATTATATATTTAATTTGTAAATGGCTTACTTATATAATAATATACAGTATAGTAAATTAAAAATCAATCACTGCCGATAATTATCTAGAGTTATATTTAAAAAATTTACATTTGCATTCTTTAAAATCAGGTGCAAAAAAATGTCTGAAAAAACAATTGACTTCGCAAAAGATAACGTGTATCGACATTTGTATCCAAGCATGTTTGAGAGCTATTTATGCACAGCCTTTTCATCCGATCCACATATTGATGATTTGACACTTGATTTTTCCAACTTGGATTTTGTGGATGTATCTACCTTGCTTAATATATGTGCCTTTGTTCAATACTATATAGAAGATAACGATAACAAGATAAAGATTGCTTTGCCCAGAAATAAGAGTGCATACACTTTTTTTAAATACTGGAATTTTAAGGAAGCATTCGAAAAAGCTGTAAACAATAAATTTTCATTTAATAATTGTTTAGTTGGCGATAATGTTAGTTTTTATAAAAATTTCTTTGCTGATAATAATCGGGAAGATTTGACAAATTTAGAGGAGTGCAGCCAAAATTTCTTTAATAATAGTGGTCAAAATATTGCCTTAGAAAAACTGTTTAGGTTTCAAGAAAAGCCATCAGATAAAGAACAAAATTTCTTTGGAATAAAAAGTTTTGTATTACAAAGGGATTCTAGTATAGATTCTAACAATGTTTTGCAAAATGAAGTTCATAGATGGCAACACAATGACATAGAAACTGTAATAAGTAATGTTATTGAGAAAACCGATAAAGGATCTTATGTTGGTTATGTTTCAACCAGGATAATATTAGAAAGCGTATCTAATGCATTGGCGCACCCCAATGGTTCTCTTTTTCAGATAGCTTCAAGATTTTCAAAGCCACATAAAACACCTGAAGGAAAAAATGAATTTGCTATAGTATTTTGGGATAATGGAATTAGCATGATTCAAACCTTAAGCGATGCTCATAATACCCTAAAGAAAAACATAAAAGCTAATTTAAAGACGGGTACAATATTCCCCAAATTTAATCTTAACATCAAACCTATAGATACAAATGAAGCAAAAAAAGTCTTTATTGATGTAGATCTCCTAAAAGAAGATTTTCAAGAAAATTATTTTGAAAAATACCAGTCAGTTTACGGAGAACCATTCATTTTTCTTGCTACTTTCTTCCCAGGAATAAGTTCAAAAGCTGACGAAAAGAAAGAAAATTCAGGATATGGTTTGTATGAGTTATTCATGGCGGTCATAGAAAGTTTTAACGGAAAGGTAATAGCTAGATCGGGAAATTACCGATTAGTTATGAAAAAAGCGTCTTCTAATAAACCTTTTACTTATGATGTGGATATTAAAGAAAGACCGGCTATAATTTCAGGAAAACCCTTTAAAGGGAACCTTTTATCAATAGTTCTTCCTATACACGAAAGAAATTTGATTTGAAACCTAGAATTATATTCCCAATAATTTTCAATTTTTCCAATTCCCAATTTGATGCCAAATTTGGTAAGGCCTATTTGAGGTTCGTTAATAGTTTTTTTGAAGTCTTAAGTATTATCATATCTTGTAAGATTCCCAACTTCTTTTTCCATTCTCCACAAAAAAACACTTACAACAAAGATGCTCCGCTTAAGTTACAAGAGGATTTCAAATTTGCACTAATTACTAAGAAGCTTGTTACAGATGATGGAGAAAAACTTATTGATGTTGATAATATAATTCTACTTGATATTAATAATGAAGGACAACCAATAGACTCAAGAAATGTTAAAGCCCTACTAACATATATAAATTCCCTCATGTGTAATGCTGCATTACATGACGGACAAGTAGCTTTTATTATAATCGCTAATCGTATTTTTAGCATTGAGGATGATTTTCAGAATTCTGAGTTTTTTCAATTCGTAGAAAAAGGAAATGTATTATTGCTCAGTCACAAGGGAGAATTGTCTAATCTTACTGTTACAGCCTTATATGGGAAGACATTAGTTTCAGAATATAAGGAGAAAGTAAAATCTGTATTCAAGTCACAATACAAAATAATTTTCGGTGATGCTTTAGAAAAGTTCAAGAAAAAATTAGTGGGATTTGTGGGTCATTTCCCTAGAGAGATAAATGGTCAAATTGATAGATGCCATTTTTATTTTTACGATGGAAAATACTGTCAAAAGGAATTAAAGGAAATTCTGCTAGGAAAGTTAAAAGCCCTGAGACCCGACTACCTTATAGTTGATTGTGCAGAATCTCCTTGGTTGTTTCAACCAGTTTATATGGCTGTTGCAGAGATAGCTGATGGGCCAGCAATACAAATCATAAGGTATGATGAGAAACTAGAAATACATGAACAACCCGTACCGGTTTACAAAGAGGAGTTACGATCTCACATATCGAAAATACCGGGCGACAAAAAGGTGCTTTTGCTTTTTGATTTAATACATCATGGTAATAGACTGGAGAAAGTAGTTACTGATGTTAGATCATTAAACAATGCCTTAAGCATAGAATACCACACAGTAATTAGAGCGATCAACGACACAGAAACAGACAAACCACTGGGTGAATTTGAGCTGAGAGGTATAAAGATACTGCCATACCATGAAGTACGTCAAAAGGATGTTATCCAAGCACATTGTGATTATTGCAACAAATACAATATCCCTTATAATGACAAGGATGATTTAGATTCAATTGAGTTAACTACTCCGAATTTCTGGATGCTATGCAACCAATCTAAGTATAGACCCGAAAAGAACCCTCCTACTTATCGCCCCCCCCTCAGAGCAGTTCCAAACTTTCCGAAAATGCTATGGGAGAATGGGGCCTTTATTGCTCTAAAGATAAAGGAGCTATTACTGAAAAGTCTACATCTTAATGAGGAACAACTATCGAACATAACTTTTATTGGGCCTAATGAAGAAGGAACCCAAGCCATAAGTACATGCTTAAGTTCCTTTATGGATGTTGAACTTATCCTCATAGATAAAGAAGCCATCAAGACTACTAACTCAAAGAATTATAATGCTAATGAGATTCTAACAAACTTTGAGTCTGAGTCTTGGTGCAACTCACTATATGACGTAATTGGAACAGGAAAAACAAAGGAGATTATTATTTTTGATGAATTTTGCGTTACGGATAATACCCTAAAAAACTATTACAACTTTGCCAAAAGACTTGACTTTACAGTGAGAGCCTTTTTCCCCATATTCAGATTCAATGAAATTCCGGATATAGATGGAATTCCAATATATTCGTTATATAATTTTGGTCTAAAATCTTCACATTACTCTCTTAACCATGTCAAACCCAACACAGAACCAAAGCTTCAAGTTCCTACAGGAGGAGGTAAGAAAAAAACTGGAAAAAATAAAGGACATAGAAGAAAGTAGTGTTACGCCTACTTTAAAGCAAGAGCAATTCAGCTTATTGAAAGGAGAAATCGATTTGCTTGTTGATGATATTTTGAAAGTTTCCAGACAGATAAGTCTCACTGAAGAGATTAATGATCAGCCCCTAATATTAGGTTTAAGTGAAGAAAGGAAAACAAGGGTCAAAAAAGCCATATTCAATCTAAACGCTTTTTTTTCACCTTATCTGAGCGCTATAAAAGACATCCATAATCACAGACCAGCGAATTGGTATGGTGACTTGTTTGATAAGAAGCACAACTTCACATTGAATCCAGAAGCATATTTAGGATTCAATTCTTTTCTTTGGCAGAAGCTCCCAATCATATCAGACATAAATTATGTGGTGGCTCCAGATATTGAAGTATTTATTAACGACAGTGTCGAAAGGGTTAAGGGTGGTGTTAATTATTCAACTAATAATATGTGGGAAATCGATTTTTTAATACTAAATAATTTTATCGATCAATTTGAAGGCAGACCAATTGAATTAGAAAATTGTATTGCTCTATATATAATTCATGAGGCCTTCCATAAGGAACATCATAAATTAGACCGTTACACCGTTGAAGGCATTGGCGACTTTTCCAGAGTTATTGAGGAGGCCGACTATCAGGCAGATGTTTATGCAATTATAAATTTATTAATATATAGATTGAGGAATCTTGATAATAAGAAAGGCTTAGAGAGGGTACTAGATTTGGCAATAGGCCTCGTAAACACCGCTCTAGATACAACATATGCTTTTGCAAAAATGGAAGGTCGCCCCCCATATAAGAGAAGTCAAATAAGACGAGTTAATAGAACACTGATTTGGGTTTACCAATTGCTAAAATTGGAAGAGGCAAAAAAGAATCCCTATGAGCAGCATTTCAAAAATATATTAGACATACTTTCGCAAAAACCTATTCTTGATGTGTCAGGATTAGAAATTTTCACAACAAAGAACCGGACCTATTTTAAGCTGGACATTGAACGTGCAGACAAAATTGAAATAGCAACATTTAAGGATAACAGCATTTATAGAAATGAACCTAACCAGATAGGATTTCAAAAAATGTTTATTGAAGGGCTACAAAATCTAGATAAGATAAAATTAAAGGAAGCTTTAACATCATATCTCACAAAAGCTAGAATACTTTGATATTAGCATTATCTCAACTTTAAATTAGGCATAGTTATTTCCTACTTTCATAGAACTTAGAAAAGCAAATATATTACTAGTAAATAGATCGTCCTTAACCGTTATATAAAAAAGAGACCCCCTATAGGGTCTCTGAAGTTTAGCCTTTCCTATTCTTTCTCAGTGGCTTAGGCACCTTTGCGATCAGTTGGGAAAAAGGCAAGCCTTCGTAAAGGGAGGACTTTAATACAAGACAAACAGGCTGTTAAGCCTCCCTTTAGGGAGGTTTGGAGGGTGATAGTCCCTACATATCTCTATATTAGCTACGTATCCTAATGGAAAGGATTAGAGAATGCAGGATTATGCAAAAGTGAATCATCGGTCAATGCATTGAGAAAAGCTAAAAGGTTTGCTTTGCCAGATGCATCCAGATGTAATCCCCCTGCAGCTAAATGCTGCATGCCTGATACGGTCACATTAGGTGAATGCCTCAGACTGTCACTATAGTGGCCAATGACCTGCTGCAGTGTAGCATACCTGCCGTCATGCATATATGGTGCAGTGACTGCTACATTGCGCAGTGTTGGTATTTTAAACTTGCCATAGTCCATCGAGTCTCCATCTATAGCACCCCGGCCTTTGTCCACAAACTGACATAAAAATTGTACCGTATCTATGGCATTATTAGCAAATATGGCCGAGGGTTGCTGGATAGCAAATGTCAGGAACGGGCCATCCTGATGACAGTGGTAACAATCACCTCCGGTAGTACTAAAGAATGAATCAAGGCCTGCACTCTCTGGCCCTGTGAGCTCAATATCACCCCGATAATACTGATCTATGCGCGAGTTTGAAGAAACAAGTGTCCGAAGGAACTGTGCGATAGCTTTGACCATTTTGTCCTCTGTGATATCGCCCGGTCTGCCAAATGCCTTTTTGAACAGATAGGTATATTGCGGTGTACTGCTCAGATAGTTTATATCCGCTACAAAATCGGGGTGCATCTCATGGTTCAAGGCATCATTGACACAAGTTTCCACAGAGGACTGTCTGCCATCCCAGAAAAACATAGGGTTCATCCCCATATCGACAAGGCTCGGTGTATTTCTGACCGTAGAGCCCAATACATTCTGGCTGAGTTTTGTGTTATCGCCGAATGCATACTGCTGCTTGTGACAGCCACCGCATGATACGCGTTTGGTCAGTGATAAAGTGGAGTCATAAAAAAGCATCCTCCCCAATTGTATACCTTCGTATGTCATTGGATTATTGGCGGGGGAAATGACAGGTCGGTATAACCGTATGCCGGTACGTAAGAACGGTTGAATATAAGGTCTTCCTACATATAAGCTGTCTGGATCACTGGCGCTGTTATGAGATATAGGAGGGTCATGTTTGCAATTTTGCAAAAAGACTATACCTATCAGCATCAGGGCACCAATAATTACTCTGATATTTTTCCTCATTGAAGTGAGAAGATTTGTGAGAAATCATCAATAAATTTGAAAGCCAAGGTGTCATTGCTACTTTCAGTTTCCGTATAATTTTGAGTAGCTACATTGATAGAACTACTATTGCCATAGAATATATTCTGCATCTGCGCATTCAGTACCAATGTCTGGCTGCCACCACTGACAGAGAAATTCTTAGGTAATACCGGAGCGGTAGTATAGTATGGCCCTGTTCCGACATGATATTCGAAAGAAGTTTGGGGATTAGAGGTGTGGTCCGCATATCCATCCACATAGGTAAATACATATTCTTTGGAAGGATCTCCCCAGGTCATACCATTATTGTCATACAGGGGATTTGTGGAGTCTGTGCTTTGCTGCATAGCGTCCTGGGTCGGGTCAAGGCCGATATTGAATCTTATGCCCTTATAGCTTCCTGCCGGCGCTGACACACTGATACTCATTCTCGCAGGATCGTCTAACGAGAAATAAGCTATAGGTTCCACCTCCACACTATCTCCATTGGTATAGATCAATTTAATGTGTGACAGGAAAAATTTTAAGTCCTGAAAGTCATAATTATTGCCATCGAGGCATGGATATACATGTTGCAGAGCTATAGTATTAGACCCAAGCACTGGATTTAGCTTTATGACAAGCGTCCCGGAGGTAGCAGATTTATGACATGATGTCATCGTGATGAGCCCTATGACCACAAATAGTGTACTTAGCTTTCGCATGACAGATTTATTTAGTATAAAGTTAGTCATTATTCAGTAATGGACTTCGGAAAAAATCACAAATATCTACGTTGATATCCATGCCACCAGATTTAATATTTGACAGCTATTTTGAAGGTAAGTTTATAGTGACTGGTATTTTAACGTTTGCTCTCAACGGCATTATGTCTTATTGCAAGGAGAATATGTGTGAAAAGTCAGCCATAAATGCAAATGCCACAGAATCATTATTACCTCCGGTTTCGGTATAATATTGAGTATTAAGATTGACTGAATAGCTGCCATAGAATAAATTCTGTGCCGTAGCATTTAGTATCAGTGTCTGGTTGCCCCCATCTATCGAAAAGTTTTTGGATAAAACAGGAGCGGATGTATAATAAGGTGCAGTACCTACATGATATTCGAAACCGCCACTTGGAGTTGGACTGACATTTCCATCTACGTATGCAAATACATATCCTTGACCGGGTCCCCAATTATCCATACCATCAGTATTATATAGCGGACTGGAGGGGTCACTACTTTCCTGCATTGCATCCTGAATAGAGTCCAAACCAATATTGAACTGAATTCCTTTGTAGCTCCCATTAGGAGCCGAGACTGTGATGCTCGTATGCAGAGAATCAGAGGCTCCGAACAATCCGATAGATTCGATCTCTATAGTACTATTGTCCGTGCGAACCAGTTTGATATGAGAGAGAAAAAATCTAAAATCCTGAAAAACAAAATTCTTGCCATCCGGTCCCTGATAATTTTGATTGATAGCCAAAACACTGGATCCGAATGTCGGATTGAGTTTTATTGTTAGCTTTCCCTGACTGCCAGCTTTATGACAAGACGTAATTGCTATCAGCCCAAAGACAATAAGCAGAATATACAGTTTTCGCATGGCAGATTTATTGTTTATAAAAGTAATTATTATCGGAATGAGAATCAAAAAAAATGACTTTTTAATGCCCTTTTTTAGCCAATCCTTATCTGATTCAGGGCAATAGTTCAGGCCTCTCTGGCGTTTATTATATACTGTCTTATGAAATAGCTATTTCAGTCAAAGAGGCAGTTTCTATACTAAAAGAAGCCAAAAAACACAATAAAAAACCTATTACGCGTTTATAAGTGACAAAAAATAAAAATCACATGGTACAACTATCTACATTTGATCAATTATTACTCATGGCTTACGGAGAATTAAACCCCACAGATGCCCGCACACTACAGGAGCAGCTCAAAGCGGACAATGATCTGGCCAGAGAGTGGCACCAAATCCTCCGCCTCACAGGCCAACTGGACAAAGCCATGATCGCACCCAGTGATACTTCTCTTAAAATAGTATTGGAGCATAGCTTCAAGACGGAGCACCTTCAGGAGATATAAGCTAAATGCTGCTATTGTATAAGCACTCAGCACAGAGTGCTTATATTTGTGTATTGCTACATCTAAAAAGTAGTTAAATATCATAATTAAATGTTGTAACATCTAATTTCATCGTATCTTTGTATCCTAAAAAATTAAGATATGGAAAAGACAATATTGCATAAAGCTAGTACACGCGGCCAGGCCAATCACGGCTGGCTCAACGCCAAACATTCTTTCAGTTTTGCCAATTACTATGATCCAGCACGGGTGCATTTCGGTGCACTCAGGGTGCTCAATGATGATACTATAGCTCCGGGAATGGGTTTCGGCCGGCATCCCCATGACAATATGGAGATCATCACTATACCTCTCGAAGGTGCTATCGAGCATCAGGACAGCATGGGCCACAAAGAAGTGATCCAAAGCGGAGATATTCAGGTCATGAGCGCGGGCACAGGTATCACTCACAGTGAATACAACGCCAACAAGGACAAGGCCCTCAAGCTGCTCCAGATATGGGTGATACCAAATAAGCAAAACGCTGAACCTCGCTATGGCCAGACCACTCTGAATAAAGCCGATAGAATAAACAAGCTGCAGGAGATAGTATCTCCCGGCCCTACCGATAGCGGTATGTGGATCAATCAGGATGCATGGTTTCATCTGGGGTCTTTGCAAAAAGGTTTTCAGATCGACTATCAGATCAAAAAATCCGGGAACGGAGTTTATGCTTTTGTCATCGAGGGTGATGTCACGATCAATGGCATATCTTTGAATAAACGTGACGCACTCGGCATCTCTGATACTGACAAACTCTCTATCATGGCCGACTCCGATGCGGAATTGCTACTGATAGAAGTGCCTATGCTGAAGTAAATGCAAGTCGATCTGAGTATCGGGCAATCAGTAAATCAGTTTGTTATATCAGCCCCCAAACTATTTTTCAAGAATGGTTTGGGGGCTTTTTGTATTTTGCCAGCTCAAATTTATATAACCATTAAAAACAATTGATATGGGATTTGTACAGGAATTTAAAGAGTTTGCCATCAAGGGCAACGTGATGGACCTCGCAATAGGTGTAGTAATAGGTGCGGCATTCGGCAAAATAGTAACAGCATTGGTGGCAGATATTGTCATGCCGCCAGTCAGCGTAATACTATCCAAAGGCGGTGGTGACTGGCGCACATTGACCTGGCATACGATAAAAATTGGTGACTTTGCTGGTACGATACTTGATTTCCTTATTATAGCTACTGCTATTTTTCTGGTCGTCAAAGGAATCAATGCTTTGAAAAAACAGGAAGCAGCAGCGCCTGCCCCTGTAGAACCTAGTTCTACAGATAAACTGCTCATGGAGATCCGTGACTCATTGAAAAAATAATACATCTCTTTCCCTCTCCTTCGGAGAGGGTCAGGGTGAGGTAAATAATTTTTATCGCTTTTTTGTATCTGAAAGCCTTTTCGTTTATTCGGAGGGGCTTTCTTTTATGCTTCTGACGGCATCAGCCATCGAGTCAAAGATGTTCGCCTTCCCCATTTTCTCAAGTACGCCCATCTTATCCATATTCCCAAGAACGGCTGCCTGAGTTTCGACCAATACCAATCTTATTTTCCTAACGCCACATTCTTTGTGTACTTCCTTAATGGCATGGACACCTGATGCATCTATAAATGGTACATGGCCCATCCGCACGATGAGAACTCTCGGTGGTGTCTCGATCACTTTCAACGCATCTTTAAATTTATACGCCGCACCAAAAAAGAATGGTCCTTCGATCTCAAAGACCTCTACACCTTTCGGCAGTGATTTCATTTCACTGGCCCTCTGGTCGTAATTCTCCCCGATCTCTTTATCATTCATTTCTTTTGGCATAATATCCACATGGCTCAGCTCCATCATGTTTCGCATAAAGAGAAATGAGGACAGCACGATCCCTATTTCTATAGCCACCGTCAGATCGACCAAGACTGTCAGGCCAAATGTGATCAGGAGTATCGCTATGTCGCTTTTCGGTCCGCGCAGCAGGCCGAGAAAAGTCTCATACTCGCTCATATTATACGCCACTACCACGAGTATCCCCGCCAGACATGCCATGGGTATCAACGCAGCATACTTGCCTACGAATAGCATAATGATCAGCAAAGTGATCGCATGTATCATTCCCGCTATCGGGGTCCTGCCGCCATTCTTCACATTAGTCGCTGTGCGGGCTATCGCACCTGTCGCAGGTATACCCCCAAAGATAGACGATGCCATGTTTGCGACACCCTGAGCGACCAGTTCCACATTAGATTTGTGATTGCCGCCTATCATACCGTCAGCCACCACAGCCGAAAGCAGCGACTCTATCCCTCCGAGCAGAGCTATGGTAAATGCCGGCTTGATCAGGTGCCTGATAGTAGCGAGGTCGAGCATCGGTATATGCGGCATGGGCAGCATAGATGGTATAGCACCGAACTTGCTCGCGATGGTCTCTACAGGTAGATGAAAGACTGAGACTGCCACTGTACAAAGCACGATAGCAACCAGCGATCCTGGTACACGATGGGTTATCTTTCCGAAAAACGTGGTGATGACGACAGTACCCACTGCTATCACTATAGCATAAACATTCACACTGCTCATATGCCCTGCATAGGCGACCCATTTATCTATGAAATCTGCAGGCACAGCCCCCATCTGCAGGCCCATGAAGTCTTTGATCTGAGAGGAAAAGATGATCAGCGCGATACCGCTCGTGAACCCTACTATCAATGGATGCGGTATGAACTTGATGACAGAGCCCAATCTGGCAAAGCCCATCAGCATCAGCATCACTCCTGCTATAAAAGTAGCGATGGTCAGGCCCTCGATACCATACTGCTGCACAATACCATATACTATGACGATAAAGGCCCCGGTAGGCCCTCCTATCTGTACCCTGCTACCGCCCAATGCTGAAATGATAAAGCCAGCAACAATGGCTGTGAAAAGTCCCTTCTCCGGTGAGACACCTGATGCGATGGCAAAGGCAATGGCCAGCGGTAGTGCCACGATCCCAACGATGACTCCGGCCGTCAGGTCTTTGAAAAACTGCTCCCTGGTATAACCTTTCAGAGTAGTCAGTAGTTTCGGCTTGAACATTTCAAAGTTGTACATCTGTCAAAGTTACAACCCTATGATGTCCTTGCCAATTCTATTATGCACAAATGTTTGTGCCCTGCCTCGTTGTTGTTCAATGCGACAACAAAGGGTACTTCAAGTATTATTGACCACTACTAACCTTTATGAATTTCGCATTGGTCTCTTCACCATCAGCAGTGAACTTCACCATATACATCCCGGCTGCCAGTCCGCTGGTATTAAATGTGATCCTGTCAGCAGAGAAAGACTCCGCCACCGGAATGACATTGCCCGCCACATCGTACACAGTAGCTGTCACGCCGGCAGATAGGAATGATGCTGATTCGGCGATTATCATGTCACTTGCAGGGTTTGGATAGAACTTGATGATTGACTGTGATACTATCCTGCTGATACCGTTAGGCTGATAAGCATATTTAGCTAAGAAGGTACTATTATTATGTGTGGTGCTGTTATTGATCAGTGTAGTAGCGCCGATGATGATGTCATCAGATTGAAATGCGCCCACTACATACACATTTTGAGATGGATCTGTACACAGGCCATTAGCATAGTCATAGGACAATCCACCTGCTTCGACAGCAGACACAGGGTTACCATTATGATCAAACATTACCACAAAAATATCATCCGTCGCTCCTGTATTATCAAAATTCGTTATCGCCTGACCTCCAAAATTTATAAAAGGAGAATAGTAATATCCGGTGATGTATACATTACCGACGGAGTCCACGGCCACACCGTCAGGCACATCATTCTGATCACCGCCATAACCATTGGCCCATATCAGATTGCCGTTAGGGTCGTATTTTGCGACAAAAATGTCTTCCGACCCATCAGTGGTATCATTGGTCAGCTGCTGCGACCCGAAAACTGCTGTGGGTGAACTGTAAAACCCTGTGACATAACTATTGCCTGCTGCATCTACCGTCACACTGCCGGCATAGTCGTCCAGGCTGCCGCCGGCATCATTTGCCCAGAGCGCATTGCCGCTCGAATCATATTTTACTATGAAAATATCATTCCATCCATCTCTTTGATTCGTTATGGTCTGGCTCCCAAATTGTAAAGATGTGCCATTGAAACGCCCTACCATAAAAGCGTTGCCAAACTGATCGGCGCTCAAGCCATATGCCTGTGTACCACCGGTAGCGTCATAACTGGTTTGGGCCCATAGTACGTCCCCCAGGCTATCACATTTGATCAGTATGTCATTATGGTCCTGTATCGGAGCAGTGGAATTATAATATTCGGTTTGTCCTACCAAGATAGAATCTGATTCAAAAAAGGCAGCTATAAATACATTGCCGGAAGGGTCGGTGGCCACACCCTGCCCCCGGTCATAGTAGTCACCTCCGAAGCTTTTTGCCCAGAGGAAATTGCCTGATGAACTTATTTTGAGTACGAATATATCATCGGTAGAGTCTGTAGGGCCATAGTTGTATATAGTACTCGGCCCTGCGGTGATCGAGTCAGACTGAAACCCTCCTACTACATAGGCATTTCCATTCTTATCAGTGGCTATCGCATTGGGGTAATCATAGTATGTGCCGCCGAAACATGTGGCCCAAAGCACATTGCCAGAGGGATCATATTTCACGATAAATACATCATTAAGATTGCCACCGGGTGTATGATTATATAAGGTAAAAGCCCCGAATGTGATGCTATCTGCCCAGAAATAACCTGTCACTAAGATATTGCCCTGACCATCTACCGCTGCGAATTCTGCACCGGATGCGGTATTGGTATTGCTAGGTGTTATGGCTGTTTTGGCCCACTGCCATTCATGGCTTTGCGCCGAAATATTCAAACAAAAAAATAAGTACAAGGCAATGATCAGGTATGTTTTCTTCATATTTCGTTAATTCAATTTTCTCAAAACTATGAATTGTACTTTGTCTGACCGAATTATTCTTGTTAAAATCATTGATTTTTGCCCCAACGTGAGAAGGTTTGCCCCATTTCTTGAGGTAGATTTAATGCCTATATTTTGCTATATTAATTTAATATTGCTATTTTTGCATTGATAGGCTAATGCCGTTCTGTGAGAAGCAAATTGTACCTGCTAATTTTTATCTTCTTCGCGCTCTCCGCGTTCTTTACGTTTATTTTTCACCGCTAAGGACGCGGAGAGCGCAAAAGAGAATTCTAAATAAACAAAGGCTGCAAGCTGACAGAGTATTGATTTAATGCCAAAATGGCATTAAGCGGGGGTCATATTCGAAAATTAGTTATACATTTAACAAATAGCAATATTACTTTATTTTATTTGTATAATGCTAAATATTAAAACTATAGGAAAATACTAAAAAATCACTCAATAATGGGAAAATAGGATTATTTCTATGTATAAATGAAAAAAATGTAGTGGCTGAATTAAACTTAATCCTGCCAAATCGACCGATAGGAACTAGAACTTATGTAATATTTATTACATCGGACCGTTTATACACTTTAAACTTATCCATAACTATGAAGAATTACACTTTGCTATTTATTGCTACTCTGCTATTAATATGCTCATGTAAGAAAAAATGCGATGGTGGCTGCGGTGCAAATTATATATGCAACAATGGTCAGTGCCAGTGTAAACAATGGTATGAAGGTGCAAATTGTGACATCCCTATGAGTCAAAAATTTGTAGGCAGTTTCGCAGGTATACTATATACCAACGGTAGAAATCCCAAACCAGATACATTGGTCTTTTCAAACATTAATTTTGGTAGACTTGTCCCGAACTATGCTTTCACACCAGCTTTCACCACTGCTGACCTCACGGCCGCCCAACTAGATTCAATGCTTGGTGGAATATATTTGAGCTCATCCACTCAGGGTAATTGTTTTATTGAAAATGCCTCGCAATATTTTGATAACAATATTAACTGTGGCGTATGCCAGATAAATGCAGAAGGAACTATCATTTCCCTTAGTTATTCGCCATTAATTGTAAGTCCTATCTCGGCTATGAATCAGCCGTTGGATTCGACAGTCATTTATACTTTCACCGGTGTCAAGATGTAGCTGCTCTAAATATTATCACTCTTTAGCAATTGCACTTTTGCTATCCCATATTAAACGGTTACCTTCGCGCCCATGCACTATTTATCAGTAGACAATATCTCCAAGTCTTTTGGAGCAAAGCCATTATTCAACAATATCAGCTTAAACATATCAGAAGGTGACAAGGTCGGTCTCATAGCCAAGAACGGCGCCGGCAAAAGCACCATGCTCAATATCATAGCCGGCAGGGACAATACAGAGAGCGGCAAAATATGGGTGCACAAGGATGTCAAGATCTGTTTCCTCGATCAGGAACCTGTGTTTGATCTGGAGAAGACCGTGGTGGAAAATGTATTCGAGCATAAGCACCCTGTGATAGATGTGGTGAAGGAATATGAGGCACTGATGACAGAAGAAGAGCCTGACGGCGACCGTCTCGCACATGTCATGGGCAGGATGGATGAACTCAGCGCTTGGGACTTTGAGAACAAGGTACACCAGATACTCACCCGTCTCAAGATAGGCACACTGTCACAGAAGGCAGGCTCACTATCGGGCGGCCAGAAGAAACGCCTCGCTCTCGCCAAGACATTGATAGATGTGGAGTTTGACTCCTCACGTAAACTCCTCATACTCGATGAGCCTACCAATCACCTCGACTTTGATATGATAGAGTGGCTGGAGAATTTCCTATCGGATGCGAAGGTCACACTCATACTCGTGAGCCACGACAGGTATTTCCTCGACTCGGTGTGCAACGAGATCATGGAGCTCACACCTAATGAGCTCTATACCTACACCGGCGACTATGAGTACTTTCTGGAGCGCAAAGCGGAGCGCGAATCAGCCGAAGGTGCGAGCGTGGACAAGGCGCGTAACCTGATGCGCAAAGAACTCGAATGGATGCGCAAACAACCAAAGGCCAGGACCACTAAATCCAAGTCCCGTATCGATGCCTTCTATGACCTGCAGGACCGTGCTGCGGGCAAGATCAAAGACCAGGACCTACTGCTCAATGTGAAAATGTCCCGTCTGGGTGGTAAAATACTCGAACTAAAAAGGGTATACAAAGCATATGGTGAAAAGAAGATCCTCAACGGATTCGACTATACATTCAAACGTGGCGACCGTATCGGTATCATCGGCGAGAATGGTGTCGGCAAAACCACTTTTCTCAATATCATTCTAGGACAGGAAAAAGCTGACTCAGGTAAAATAAATACAGGTGAAACCATAGTCTTCGGCTACTTCGATCAGAAAGGTTTGCAATGGAAAGATGACAAACGAGTGATAGAGTATGTCAAAGATATTGCAGAGCATTTCCCATTAGCAAACGGAGATAAGGTCTCTGCTACCAAGTTTCTGGAGCTGTTTCAGTTTACACCGGAGCAGCAGTTCACTCATATCTCCAAGCTCAGCGGTGGTGAGAAAAAGAGGCTACAGCTGCTGGCGATACTTTTCGAAAATCCGAACTTCCTGATACTTGATGAGCCTACTAATGACCTTGATCTTATCACACTGCAGGTACTTGAAGATTTCCTTCAGTCATACCAGGGCTGTGTCATTATAGTATCTCACGACAGGTATTTCATGGACAAACTGGTAGACCACTTGTTCGTTTTTGAAGGCGAGGGAAATATCCGCGACTTTCCGGGCAACTATACCTTATACCGTTTCTACAAAGATCAGGAGAAAAAGACAGGGGTATTCAGTGATGATGCCAAGTCGTCCTTCCTGAATGCAGCACCTACTGAGAAAAAAGAGGAACCGAAACCGGAATCGTCCAACAATAACAATACCCCAAAAAAGCTTTCCTTTAAAGATAAATTTGAGTTTGAGGCGCTGGAAAAAGACATGCCGGTACTTATTCAGGAGCGCGACCAGCTCAACGAAAAGATAGCCTCCGGTGCACTCCCATACGATGAACTCGAAAAACTACTTAAAAGGATCGCAGAGGTTACCGAACTTCTTGAACAGAAAGAACTCAGATGGCTGGAGCTGAGCGAAAAGGTCAGCTGATCTTCATTTCCCCTACATTTTACTCTTTTATGAGCAAGTTCTAACTCACTACATATCATGTATTTGGGTCTTATAGTGTTAAATATTGAAACATAATCCAGGAGTATACCGTAACACTATAATAAACCCCCAAATCATGAAATATTTATACTCCATATTGATCATAGCTATCGGATTCTTTGCATTACCAGTCATTTTTGATGTTTCAGGGCATGTAGCTGACCATCTCAGATTGGCCGGAAAAGATGGGGATGACAGCAATCCATCCAGATTCGAAAAGATCGACCGCTACAACGAAAATCAAGCTAATACACCAACCACTAAACCGATTGCAGTAAGGATCATTAAAGAATAATTTCTTTTCATATCATATTTCAATACCAAAAGGCCTGCTCGTTTGAGCAGGTTTTTTTATTTCCGGGGCTACCCGTTCTAATCATTGTTTCGATTCCTTCGGAGGTATCTCGGACCATCAAACCTATCAGACTATAGACTCTTGTTTAGCCATGATGGATGAGCTAATAGACTGGAATAAAAGCTCATCAACAATGACAATACAACAACCTGATTACTGATCGATCAGAAAGTTTAATGAAAGTCTAAAGCTTCTCCAGATCGATACAGATAGCCATCAGCGTTATTCAAATGACTGACCTTTTCCGTCAGCTGATGCTGTCTTTGCAAAATATTTTCCTGATTTACTATAAAAAAAACAGCACCAGGCCCCACGCCTGATGCTGACAATTTATGCATAGAGAGAAAGTTTAACGTGCTATGACCAATCTGCTCGTGAGCTGAGTGTTTGATTGGGTATGTACTGTGACTATATAGACACCTGACGGCAGGTTCAGCCCTACGACCTGATAGTTCTGTATCTGAGGAAGAAGCGTGCTGTATACCACTTGTCCGACCTCGTTTACTATACTCACCTCATTGATATTGTCGGTGGTGCTTGTCAGCGCTATATTGAGCTGGCTGGATTGATTGAGCGGGTTCGGATACACCGACAGTGTCGATGCACTCTTATCTGATCCGCCTGTACTACCATCGAATGTAACATCTGTGATATTAGTATACTCAAAGTTGCCATCTACATCCACCTGTTTGAGGCGGTAGTAATTTATACCCGACAGTGGCTCCTGATCGGTGAATGAATAGTCAGTCTGTACCTCTGTAGTGCCTGCACCTTTGACCTGTCCAATCTTCGCCCATGTTTCTGCATCAGATGAACGCTCCACATCAAAGTGGTCATTGTTTATTTCTGAAGCGGTTGCCCAGTTGAGAAGGGATTGTGTTTCACCGAGTTTCTCGGCATTAAAGTAGAGCATAGTCACTGGCAGCGCACCAAGCCATTTTATAGTATATGTAGCAGGTGCAGGATCGACCTTGCCCGCGGCATCTGTACTGCCGTAGTTAAAGACCGCCTGTGTAGAACCAGCTCCAGTGAATTTCACAAACAATTTGGTCGGGTCAAAGTTTGTGATCGTGGTATATCCCATGATTTGCTCATATGACTGGAGTATTCCGTCGCCATTAGCATCATAGTATAGTGTATTGCCATTCATGCCTGCCAGGCTGGTGATCGTAAAGGTACTGCCTGAAGTAAATGTGCCATCTTCCGGATCTGAGCCTGCGAGTATACCAAGCGAATGGGCAGGTATCAAACTCTTTTGAGAGTTCAAGCCAGGATATGGTATGATATATGTCTGTACAGTAGTCGTAGGCAGCTGATCGAAACCTAACAATGCTCCCGTCACATTACTGATTCCGGTCTGGACTATCAGCAGGTTTGGCGTAGCATCGACCCCGGATCCTGCAAGGTTATTGGTGCCATACTGCTCTTTAGTACCAACCCAATTGTTAGGCCATAATGATCCACCGGAGCTGCCACCTACAGCTGGGTTTGAAGTTCTGGTTAGTATCGTCATACCACTGGTATATGCGGGAGCATTAGTAAAGCTGAAAGCTCCTGTAGCCGTGATCAGGTTGGTCTGTAGTACTGTGTTAGTATTGTCCGACAGTACTGCGTAGATAGTCTTGCTTAGATCTGTAGTCGCATCAGTACCATCTATTTTGCCATTGCCATTTGCATCGTCAAATATATTGCCTGTGATATTGACATAACAGTTTTGGATCTTTAAGTTGACGGCTGAGTCCCTCTCGCATCCGTTTGCATATATTGCATATACTCTATAGGACCCGGAGTCAGATGCAGGTAATGTAAGCATGGTTGTATCCTTCGAATAGCTTACGAATCCATTAGGCCCACTCCATATAGTAAAGGTCGCCGAATCAGTAGCTATGAGGGTGACAGGGCCACGCGCACATGAAGGGCTAGGACTGACTGACGGCACAGGCAGGGGCAGTGCTATACATGGTACTGCATAGTCTTCTACCTCACCAGTAGCCGCAAATCCGGTTGGCAAAGCGATTTGTGTACTGTCATTGGCTATCCTAAACCTGGCGTAAGTACCGGAAGATATTGCAGAGAAAGTAGTGACATTGAATGTCATCGTAAAAGATTGTTCTGATGTGCTGGATGGTATAGTGACAGATGCCCTCTCTGCTGCATCAAATACTCCATTTTTGTTGAAATCTATCCATCCTGCTATAGTAGCGGGACTACCTGTAGCATTCATCGCTGTCAGATTTACGGTATATGTACTACAGCTCGCACATGGCGTAGGGAAAGTAACACCGTCATCCAAACTGTCCAGATTGGCGGCTACAGAAGGCTTACCATCCGCATCGCAGGTGACTCCCAATCCCAGATACAAGCTGTCAATGATATTATGATATGGCCCTCCGCTGGCAAATAATGTACTGTAAGTATCAGGCGCATCACCGAAATCGAAACTGCTTTGTACAGAAACATCATCGAGGAAGTTACCTTCAGATTGATTGCCACCAAATGAACCTACTGCATCGAATGCAACGCGGGTAATATATTGGCCTGCAGGCACAGTATAAAAACCTGTATGTACACCCCATGCGAATTCTCCATCGATAAACTGTCCTTGAGTGATCGGATTCTCCGGTGTACCGATCTTGAGCAGGCAGGTATCGGCCCCAAAACGACCTCTGTGAGCAAAGCTCCATGAAAGTTTAGTGCCTGGTGACGTATATACATCCTGATAAAGAGCACCATATAGATTGGCTTCTAGCTCCATAAAATAAGTACCGTTGTATGCAGGTACATTCACACCGCCACCATTAAAACCATTGCCCCATTGCTCTATCATTCCGTCGGTAGCCGTAGTTCTCCAATATGGCATATTGGATTCTGAAGTAATAATGTATGTGCCTGCACCTATATCCGGGCCTTGTTCAAAGCTTGGATTTTGGAAGCCATTGTTGCAAGCAGTCACCAGCGGTGCAGTGACATATATCTTGTAGTCTTCTACTTCTCCGTTTTTAGCCAGTCCTGTAGGTGCGGTTACATCTCCCAAAATAGTATCAAACCTGAACCTCATAGATGTAGGACCATATAGTATGGAATCAGATACAGTGAATGTTATTGTATTGGCACCAGCTACGAGATGTTTATTTATGATCAGGTATTCATCATCCATTTCATATGAATTATTCTGATTGAGGTCAGCCCATGCGTTTAGATAACCTGCAACACTAGCTGTGACTACAATGGTATTAGTACCCATTGTTACGATATTGTCTGTGGTAGGCACACCGATATTGAAATTCACGCCATCTTCATCAGCAAGGCCTATTGTGTCATCACCGAGTGCATTGACAGAAGGTTGTCCATCCAGTTCTGCATCAATGAGCGAACCTAAGTATACACCTGGCACGATCATATGCCCTGCGCCGTTATTAGCAGTCAGGGTAGGTACACCCCATGCGTCACCATAGTCGATAGATGCTTTGAATCCGAATGTAAAGAGTGCGCCATCATTTAGATTAGCGCTGAAGGTAATATTAGAACCTACTGTAGAACTGGCCGCGATATAAGTCTCATAGATACCATCGTGATTAGAATCTATCAGCATATATGGGGTCATAGATGCAGATATAGGTGCATAATAATTAAAATTGACAGTAGATGTATTCAATACATAGTTTGCAGTGATCCTGCTGCCGGTCTGTGATGCTCTCCATACAGTAGTAAGAGCAGCATTGATACTGTTTGGCAATCCAGATTTAGCATCCAATGTATCCGGGACACCATTGTCACTGGCCATCAGGAATGAGTAATAGGTCAGGCCTGTAGCGCTATTGATCGAAAGTTGACTGGTATTGATACTCACCGACTGGGTCTGCTTGAGGCTATCGATATTATCCCAGCCTACACCAAAAATATTGTGATTATAGGTTGTTGTATTACTGGCTGCATTCCAGAATATAGCTCCGCTCGTAGCCACATAGTTTGTAGCAGTGGACTGGTTGAGTGTAAAGCCATATTTTAGTGCCAGATAGCTCTCTACCTGGTTTTTCTGAGCTGCGGTCAATTGCTTATTGTATAATATCACTTCTGCTATCTGACCTGTCAGATAATTTTTAGTACCTACACCGCCTATATATCGTGAACCGATGGTATATACTCCATCGTTGAAAGCCGTAGCCGCATACGCAACACTGTTTGCAGCAGTTCCCTCGCTATAAAAATAGTTGTCGACAACGCCTGAGTTGGCGAATATGGATGTCTCCAGATGATATTGTCCAATCGCATTTGCATTGGTATAATTACCCTGAATATTTTTATTTCTTTCTGTAAATATTTCTCCATTACCACGTTCGAAAAGAACAGCGCTGTTTGTATTAGCAGTGCTACTATCTGTACCACCTGATGCTACGATAGAGAATATCCCCGAAGCACTACCCGATGTAGTAGAAACCTGAGTCACTACAAATGCGGAAACAGCAGTGGATGTGACAGCAGTGCCAAAGGCTCCCTGCAAGCCACCTGAGCCAGCGAAGTTTACAACCGGATATGAGTTTATAGAATTATTGACCAGTGTAGGTGATGTACCATTCACTGTACTTGCATTATTGCTAAGGCCGCTGAGGTCATCCCATGCAGTCACATTGCTACCTGTGGTAACAGCTGAGTAGTTAGCGGCGAGCCAAAGAGCATCATTGCTTGGAATACCGCCCGGCGAGGTAAAGTTTAACACGACTACGGTACTACCGCTGGATGAGCAGGAATTGAGATCTGATACTGTCACTGTATATATGCCGGCATTTGAAGGTTGAGCACTAGTGATAGACGGACTTGTCAATGTAGAAGTAAATGAAGAAGGACCGCTCCATGAGTAGGTATTTCCGCCGGCACCACCAGATGCAATGAGAGATAGATTGATAGTTCCATTGATTAATATTGGGCTATTGGATGAAGGAGTGACTGTGGGTACAGGATATGCAGTATAAGTGCCTGAAGCACTTGCTGTACATCCGGAAGCGTTTGTCACTGTAACCCGATAAGTAGTAGTGCCTGAAGGAGGAGCTACACTGATACCGGCAGTAGTGGCACCTGTGCTCCACAAATAAGTGCAAGGGCCTCCGGCAGTGATTGTCGCAGTAAGTGTCGAACTGGTACCGCTGCATACTGATACGCTATTGACAGTGGCCACAGGTGCGACAGCAGCAGTCACAGTACTTGTGACCGAAGCAGTGCAAGTCGCGGCATTAGTAGCTGTCACGGTATAGGTACCTATTGAGGAAACTGTGATGCTGGCAGTAGTAGCCAGTGTACTCCAGTGATAGCTGGTACCCCCTGTAGCAGTGAGGATAGTCGAAGCACCGGAGCAAAGAACTCCGTTATTGACTGTAGGGGTGGGGATCGCATTGACCGTCACTGTACCGCTGGCAGTCGCGGAACATCCCGATGCATTAGTAGCGGTGACTGTATATGTAGTGGTAGATGCAGGAGAAACGGTGATGGATGCAGTAATAGCACCTGTGCTCCATACGAATGTAGATCCTGCCGCGGTGACAGTAATGGTACCATTATTGCCCGCACAAATAGTTGTATTAGTAACTGTTGGAGTCGGATTAGTAGAACTCGTAACAGTGGAATTGGCTGATGCTGTACATCCCAATGAACTGGTACCTGTCACTGTATATGTGCCTGCAGAACTGACAGAAATACTCGTAGTAGTCGCACCTGTGCTCCATACATAGCTGCTGGCCCCTGATGCAGTCACAGTAGTTGCTGTGCCGGAACAAATGACCCCATTCGTCGCAGTCACTGTAGGATCGGAGACGATGACCACTAAGCCGGTAGTTGATGCCGTACAGCCTCCAATACTAGTCGCTGTAACGGTATAAGTACCAGCTGTAGCTGTGGTAATACTCGTCGTGGTCGCTCCTGTGCTCCATTTGTATATTACACCGCCGCTCACAGTCAGGGTAGCTATCGCACCTGAACAGATTGTATCATTTGCTACTACAGGTATAGGCAGTGCATTGACAGTAGCGATACCACTAGCAGTGGCTGAACATCCCAATGAATTTGTAACCGTGACATTATAAACTCCTGCAATAGTGGTAGTGATGGTATCGCTGGTAGAACCTGTACTCCACACATAGGTAGCACCTGCACCACCACCGGTAGCGATAAGCGTATCAGTACCACCGGCGCATGTAGCAGGGTTATTAACTGTGATGACCGGAGTAGATGATGTGACAGTACCGCTGGCAGTAGCTGTACATCCAGCTGCGTTGGTAGCTGTGACCGTATATGTGCCTGCAGTAGCAGTAGTGATACTGGCAGTGATAGCTCCAGTACTCCAGTGGTAGCTGGTACCGCCTGTAGCTGTGAGGGTCACGGTAGCTCCGTTGCAGCTGGTAGCATTATTGACACTAGGTGTAGGAAGTGCATTGACTGTCACGGTCACAGATACACGGCTGGCAGATACACAACCTGCAGCTGTGAGTGCCTCTGCATAATAAGTAGTGGTAGATGCAGGTGTGACCGCAAAATTGGCAACACTGGCTGAATTACCCAGAAGTGCACCTCCTGTAGCTGCAGTCCACCAGTTTATGGTGTTGCCGGCTGAGGTAGCATTAAGTTGCGAAGTTGCTCCGACACATATTGAAGCCGGAGTTGCAGTTACAGCTGTAGGAGATCCTGGTAGTGGATTGACAGTCACAGTCACAGCCACACGGCTGGCCGATGCGCACCCTGCTGCTGTATATGCTTCTGCATAATAAGTAGTGGTAGAAGCCGGAGTGACCGCATAGTTCACACCACTGGCTGAAGTACCCAGAAGTGCACCTCCTGATGCCGCTGTCCACCACCTGATAGTGTTTCCGGCTGAAGTGCCATTAAGTTGAGATGTTGCTCCCGCACATATCGTAGCAGGTACGGCTGTCACTGCTGTAGGTGCAGCTGGTACAGGATTGATCATGACTACATTGCTCGCGCTGGCTGAGCAGCCAGTAGCAGGAGTAGTCACTGTCACAGTATAAGTCCCGCTGGCTGAAGCGGTAATAGCTGCTGTCGTAGCAGAGCCTCCGGTTGCATTCCACTGATAAGTACCCCCGCCTGATGCTGTCAGAGTACCTGACCCGCAGAATGTGCTGGGGCCAGCAGGTGTGATAGCTGCAGCGGGAAGAGGATTAACAGTGACTACATTACTTGCCGAAGCTGTACAACCAAATCCACTCGTCACTGTGACAATATAGGTCCCACTTGCCGAGGCTGTGATAGCTGCTATAGTAGCTGAACCTCCGGTTGCGTTCCACTGGTAGGTGCCGCCTCCTGATGCTGTCAGAGTACCTGACCCGCAGAATGTGCTGGGGCCAGCAGGTGTGATAGCTGCTGCCGGAAGAGGATGTACTGTCACAGTATTGCTCGCCGAAGCAGTACAACCTGCGGCACTGCTCACAGTGACCGCATATGTGCCGTTAGCTGATGCTGTGATAGCTGCTGTAGTGGCAGATCCACCGGTAGCATTCCATTGGTATGTACCTCCACCTGACGCTGTCAGAGTGCCAGATACACAGAATGAACTCGGGCCTGCAGGTGTGATAACTGCTGTCGGAAGAGGATTGACTGTGATTATTGCGATGGCTGTGTTTGTACAGCCTGTCACTATATTTGTTACAGTATATGATATCGTATCAGTACCTGCTGACACACCTGTCACTACTCCTAATAGAACAGTCGCGCTTGAATTTGATGAACTCCATGTGCCGAGTGCTGTAGCATCTGACAATGTGATTGTACTACCAACACATACAGATGTAGGGCCGGTAATAGCATTTACTGATGGTAATGCGTTTATAGTGACTGCGGCACTACCTTGAGTACCCCATCCGCAGGCATTGTTCGCCCTGAAATAATATGTACCTGATGCAGATACTGTCTGGCTGGCAGATGACGTCGCAGTAGATGTTCCACCGCTGGTTGTATTCTCCCAGTATATGGTACCACCGGTTCCACCGGTAGCTGTCAGTGTAGCACTACCGCAAAATGTGCCACCTCCACTCACTGTGACAGCAGTAGGAAGTGGATTGATAGTGACGGTCACTGATACACGGCTTGCCGAAGCACAGCCAGCCGCCGTAAGTGCCTCTGCATAATAAGTAGTAGTAGATGCCGGACTGACCGCATAGTTCACACCGCTAGCTGAGTTGCCCAGAAGTGATCCTCCAGTCGCAGCAGTCCACCAGTTAATGGTGTTACCGGCTGAAGTAGCATTCAGTTGAGATGTCTGACCTGCACATATAGCAGCCGGAGTTGCAGTCACTGCAGTCGGTGCTGAAGGAAGTGGATTGACAGTCACAGTCACAGCCACACGGCTAGCCGATGCACAACCGGCTCCTGTCAGTGCCTCCGCATAATAAGTAGTAGTAGATGCCGGACTGACCGCATAGTTCACCCCACTTGCCGAATTGCCCAGAAGTACACCTCCTGAGGCTGCCGTCCACCAGTTAATAGTGTTGCCGGCCGAAGTAGCATTAAGTTGTGAAGTTCCTCCTGCACATATCGAAGCCGGTGTAGCTGACACTGCTGTTGGTGCTGCAGGTATAGGATTTATAGTAACCACATTGCTGGCGCTGGCTGAGCAGCCAGTAGCGGGAGTAGTCACTGTGACCACATACGTGCCACTGGCAGAAGCTGTGATACCCGCTATAATCGCTGAACCGCCCGTTGCATTCCAGAGATAATTGCCTCCGCCTGATGCGGTCAGAGTACCTGATCCGCAGAAAGTGCTCGGGCCTGCAGGAGTGATAGTAGCTGTAGGAGTTGTATTGACCGTAAAAGTACCCGCACTCGTAGCTGTGCCACCAGCAGTGGTCACCGAGATGGTACCCGAGGTAGTACCTGAGGCAGGTGTAGCTGTAATGCTAGTAGCACTTACCACTGTATATGAAGCCGCAGCGGTTCCATTAAAGCTTACCGCTGTGGCGCCTGTAAAATTTGTTCCTGTGATAGTCACCAAGGGAAGGCTTCCCGAACATCCTGATGTAGGGGTAAAACTCGTAATAGTCGGTACAAGTGATACAGTATAAACTATAGTTACCTGACCTGCGCCGCCGGTGCCGCCGGCATAATTATTGTTATAACTGTCAGCACCACTACCGCCACCGCCCGGCGCTACTCCTGCGAGTCCTGCCTGATCTTTATTGCCACATTTAGTGTTATAGGAACCATTGCCACCGGGATATGCTCCTGTGCCTCCGGCTGCTGTACCTCCGCATGAACCAATAGTAGGAGATGTTCCTACTCCGCCGGACCCGCCGCCGCCGCCGCCGGTACCAACTATGGACGATGCATCGTAACCTGTACTTCCAATACCACCGCCATTACCGGCGATACCTGTCCCTAGGAAAGTCGAACCACCTGCCCCACCTGGAAATGTAGCACCGTTAGCTCCAGAAGAACCTTTGCCGCCTGATCCACCTGATGCTGACCATGTACTTCCGCCGATAGTGAAAGATGTAAGGCTTCCATTTCCTCCATTCCCTCCACCTGATGTACCGGCAGTACCTCCGGTACCGATCGAAAGGGTACATGATGTACCCGCAGTCACTGCTATTGTCGCATATCCGCATCCGCCGCCGCCGCCGCCGCCGCCATTTCCCCAGGCAGACCCGCTATTATTACCGCCGCCGCCGCCGCCGCCGCCGCCCCAGAGATATACTGTGATGGAGGTGACTCCTGCCGGTACGGTCCATGGACTTGCAGGATTAGTGACTACAGTTTGGGCATCTGCTATGAAAATAGTGAGTGATAGCACTATAAACAAAACCGCCCGTACGATGACGGGGATAGTTTTAGCGTGCATTATAGGATACAACTTTTTCATTTCGAAGTGGGGTTTTCTTTCATATACGATACAATACATCACTTGTTTCATACAAGCTTGTTAAAGTGACACGTATATCGTTTCTTTACCATACTATACAAAGGCCTCTCTTTCAATCAGACATAAAACACAAAAATCATCACAAAAATCAGCCTTGTGGGTATATAGTATAATAGGAAACATGTACGTATTTTGCCATAAATTGTTCACCAAAGGACATGTTAAAACCATATTTTCAATCGAAATCAATAGAAGCAGGCTGCGATGAAGCAGGCCGAGGCTGCCTGGCAGGTCCGGTATTTGCTGCTGCAGTGATACTGCCCGTTGACTATCACCATGACATTCTGACAGATTCCAAGCAGCTCTCAGAGAAAAGGCGAAATGCACTTAGAAAGGATATTGAGGCCAATGCACTGGACTTTGCTGTCATGGCCATAGATAATATCAAGATCGATGAGATAAATATTCTGCAGGCTTCGATCCTGGCTATGCATCAGTCACTGGATAAATTGAAAACTCAATTTGGCTTCATTATTATCGATGGGAATTATTTTAAACCTTACCATAAGATACCCCATAAAACTATCGTCAAAGGTGACAGCTGTTATTTTTCGATCGCTGCAGCATCGGTTCTGGCCAAAACCTATCGTGACGAATATATCACTCAGGCGCATGAGCTATACCCTATGTATGACTGGATAAAAAACAAGGGTTATGCCACAGCATCGCATCGCGCTGCTATAATGAAACATGGGCTATGTCCGCTGCACAGACGTTCATTTCAACTGAAAGAAATGCAATTGGGGCTGTTTTGATCTCTGAAGTTTGATTTCGGAATTCGTCAAAGAGAGAGTGCAGATATACTATTTGCCAAAATCCGAAATCCGATATTAAGATAAGATCTTCTCCAGAGCATTTTTTCTTGACCCTTTGATGAGTTGAGTTGTATTTTCAAAATGCTGTGCTTTATACCATTCTTTCAGCTCCTCGGTATTTTCAAAATAGAGGACATCGTCTTTGCCCTTGAGCATTTTAAATCCATCGCCTACATATATGCGCTGAGATAAGTGCATATGACTGACCATGTCTATGATCCTGATATGTTCATCCTGGCTGTAGGTACCCAGTTCCATCATCTCTCCCAGTATTGTGATCTTATTCGGGGCATCCAGTTTTTCGAAATTTCTCAGTGCCTCTACCATGCTGGATGGGTTTGCATTATATGCATCAAGGAGAATAGTGTTGGAGCCTATAGTAAGTTTTTGTGAGCGGTTATTGGATGGCACATAGTTTTCTATTGCTTCTTTTATACTTGAACTTTCGACACCGAAATACCGTCCGATACAGATAGCCGCCATTACATTTTCAAAATTATAGCTGCCGACCAATTGAGTCTGGATTGTCAGGCCATCACTGGTTCTGACTGTGAGAAATTCCCCCTTGCTTATATTCTCCCCGCCGCCATAGTATATAATATCCTCTGCACTCAGATACTCGGTTGCCTTTTTGACAAGGATCTCACTCAGGGATGAGACAAATAGTTTTCCCTTCTTCTTTGCTATATGCGCATAGAGTTCTGTCTTTCCTTTGACTACCCCGTCTTCGCCACCGAATCCTTCCAAATGGGCTTTGCCTATATTGGTGATCAAACCAAAATCAGGATCAGCATATACACAGTAGCCGGCTATTTCACCTTGATGATTGGCTCCCATCTCGACTATCAGAAACTCTGTATCTACTGGTGTGCTCAGCAGGGTAAGCGGCACACCTATATGATTATTCAGGTTGCCTTGTGTAGCCACCGTGCGAAATTTCTTAGACATTACGGCTGCTATCAATTCTTTGGTCGTGGTCTTGCCATTAGAACCGGTGATACCAAGGACAGGGCAGCGAAGCTGATGACGGTGATAGCCTGATAGCTCCTGGAGCGTAGTGAGCACATCAGCAACGAGTATGAGCCTGTCGCTATATTGCTCACTGTCTGGTTGAGCTTCGTCTATCACTGCATAGGCAGCACCTTTTTCCAGCGCTTCTATAGCAAAGAGGTTGGCATTATACTTATCACCCCGCAATGCAAAGAAGATACAGCCCTGTCTGACCTGCCGGGTATCTGTAATGATACCAGAAGAGTCGATGTAGAGCTGATATAGTGATGCTACGTCCATACATAAGTGAAAATAAAAAACCCCCGATTATTATCGAGGGTTTTTGCTTTATCTTTTAGAGGATCAGGTTCCTTTAGGGAACTTTCTCTTTCCTTTTTCTTTGAAAGCATTTCCACCTTTCTGCATATTACCGGATGGTGACCCCATCCTATCCATTGCACAGCGGAAACCGAGATCGTCTGTAGAGAGCGACTGGTCAAGATAGCGGCGTGTACCTGGAGAGAGGTAGTATGCACGATCTTTCCATGATCCCCCTTTGTACACCCTTGACTCATCATTGATCAGTGATGACTGTCCGAATTTGTAATCTACTGATGACACCTCGTCACCATCTACATAGTTTCTTACATCACCTGTTCTGTAGTTTCTGCGGTTAGCAGCTTCTTCTTTGGTTACGATACGGTATTGTATCCTACCAAGGCTATCCTTTTCTACAGGTTTACCATCTGCATCCACTACTTTAGTCTTAAACTCATTACCACGGAAAGAACGGAAGTCGTTCTCATCTATACTGGTCATCGGGCGATATACGTCCAGCACCCACTCATTTACGTTGCCAGCCATATTATATAGACCGAAATCGTTTGGCATAAATGATTTGACTGGTGCTGTGATATCTGCATTGTCATTCAGCTTACCGGCTACACCCATGTTATCACCACGTCCGCGTTTGAAGTTGGCGAGGAATGTTCCCTGCCACATACCTGCTTTAGGATATCTGGTAGATGTTCCGTTCCATGGATATATCCTTCTGTCAGTTACTCTTTCTTCACCAGCAGCTGGTTGGTTGCCTATCAGTGCCAGCGCTGCATATTCCCACTCAGCCTCTGTAGGCAGGCGATAAGCAGGGAGCAGAATACCATCCTCCAGATTTACATTACGAGTTCCGCTTCCGCTTGGGTTAAGGTCTTTCATCGGTCTTTTGCCGGCAGCACCTTCGTATTGTCCGAGCAGATATGATTCAGTATTGAAGTTATCATTACCTACCTGAGAAGGATTTTCTGCTAACACACCTTTGTCTATCAGGAGCCTTTCATTCACACGGTCAGTCCTCCAGCGTGCATAGTCATTCGCCTGCAGCCAGCTCACGCCTACTACCGGATAGTCATTATATGCAGGGTGACGGAAGTAATACTCAACATATGGCTCATTATAAGCCAGCTCATCACGCCAAACCAGTGTATCAGGTATTGCCTTTTTGACCACTTCCGGAAAATCCGTACCAAAGACACGGTTCATCCAGTAGATATATTCACGGTAATGTACGTTTGCCACTTCCGTTTCATCCATATAGTATGAACTCACACTCACCCTTCTCGGGGTATTGTGATATTCAAACAATACATCATTCTCGGTATTTCCCATCACGAATGTACCACCTTGCACATATACGAGACCGGGGCCTGTTTCCTGACCTTTGTAGGGATGTACCTCAAAACCACCGTTTTTGGAGTTGTTGTATTCCCATCCGGTCGCGGATGATTTCTCCTTGCTGCACGAGGCAATGCCGAAAAAAGCCGGCAGAGCTGCCAAAACAAAGATCTTTGTGAAATTGATTCTCATTGCTTATTCAGAGTTTTTAGTATTCTTTAAGAGTTTGCTAAAATAAAAAAAAATTAAACAACTAAAAATTTAAAATTTCAGGACATTCAATATAATTCTTATCAATATGTGGATGCAGAGAGTTATCGCTGTTTCCCGACCAGTTGAAAACCAGTGACAACTCATGGCTTCCGCCTGTCTGGCCAGCCAGCCGTGATACCGTGATATCATAGCTGTATCCGAACCTGATCCTTCCTTTTCTGATCCCAACGACCAGTATGACAGCGTCAGGATTGTTAAAAGCATACCGGAACCAGGGCCCGAAATAGAATATGCTCACTCCTGCCATCATACCGGCATTAAACTGCACGTCACGTCCCTGATTCGCTATTAGAACGTTAGGTGATACGAAAATATTGTATCGATAGTTACGGGTATGCTTGATGTCAAAATGTGAGCCGAAGTGCCCTGTAAACCTATATGGGGTAGAGGCCCTGCCGGATTCAAAGAAAGATTCATTAGGTGTGAGCAGGTTGCGCACTGCTATCCCTCCGTATATTTTGTCTGAAAAGAACAAGAGTCCCGCCCCTACATCACCATGATAGGTACTGAGCTTGCCGGGAGAAGGTTCTGCAGTGGGATTAGGATTCCCATTGTTATCTACAAATCCTGTATAAGGATTGATCTGATCATAAAACTGCAGTTTGTCCCAGTTGATATGCTCCTGTATGAATGAACCCTCTATGCCGAGCCGCATCCCTACTTTCTTAGACAGTTTGATCTGTACTGCATATGAAGCTGTGATGGTATTTTTTGCCAAAAGTCCTGCGGCTGTGTAGTCACCGGTATATAATATCCCGATACCGCTGTGCGCTTTAGGGATATAACCGTCCACGCCTACCATATATGTAGTAAAGCCTCCGTTGAAACCACTGCCCAACTCCGGCCACTGGTTGCGATAGTTGACCGATACACGCGGACCATAGGATATACCAGCCAGCGCAGGATTGACATATAGTGGTGCTGCCCAGTATTGAGATAACTCCACTGCCTGACCGATAGCAGAATGACATACACCAAGCAAAATCAGGAAAAATGCAATAAATTGCACCTGTGTATGAAGAATGTATTTTGTTTTAGAAAATATCATAATAAAATTAAAAGCCTGTCGTTTTTAGCGGGTTCGAAAATACTAATGACAAACGACAAACCACGCAAAATGTTATCCCGAATCAACATAATGTTATCTCTACTGGCTATTTTACTGCATTTCGGTGCAGCCGGCCAGACCATACAAAGAACCATAAAATGGGACAAAGTAGAGAAAACATACACCAATACAAAAGGTGCTAAGGTCAAAACGCTCTCTTTCCCCGGTGCTGTAGCCAGCGAGAAAGACGGTTTTCAGCCACACTACAGAGAAAATATCAGGGTGCCCGAATATGGCGATATCACGCTGTCTCTCGCTGATGAAGTGTATGAGAGCGTGACCACCACAGATATTAAAACAGACAAAATAGCAAGCAGCATTCAAGTAACTGCTATACCCGGAATGATGCGTAAGGCCCCATATGCCATCGTCTCATTCGTCCCGATCAGAAAGAACCCAATGACCGGACGTATAGAGAGACTGGTGAAGTTCACACTCAAAATAGATAAGATAGAAGCTAAGGCAAATCATAAACCTAAGAGATTGCAAAGCTATTCTAACAATTCTGTTTTGTCTTCCGGCAGCTGGTATAAGGTAGGCGTGACCACTACAGGCATCTATAAGCTTGATTACAATTATCTGAAAAACACCTGTGGTTTTGACCTCGCCAATACCAGCTTTTCAACCATAGCTGTATTTGGCAATGGCGGCGGCATGGTGCCTGATCTCAATTCATTGCCACGCTATGATGACCTTCAGGAAAACCCGACATATATCGTAGACAATAACGGCAACAATAAAGTGGATCAGGGAGATTATATTTTATTCTATGCACAGGGACCCGATCAGTGGGCTTACGATAGCACCATTGCAGGTTTTGATTTCACCAAAAATCTTTATTCTGATACCAATTATTATTTCATCACGTCCAGCCAGGGCAGTGGCAAAAGAATACAGGCCATCTCATCATCATCAGGTGCCAATCAAACCATCAGCCAGTTTGACGACTATGCAGCCCACGAGGATGACCAGTTCAACTTTCTCAGTTCGGGCAAATTATGGTTTGGCGATATGATGAATTCTCTCAGTCCTACCTACTCGGCCAATTTCAGTTTCCCTAACCTTGTCACTTCTTCTCCTATCCGCTATTCATCGACCGCAGTCGCATCGTCATTATATAATTCCGGTATAGCTGTTACATTAAACAACAGCCAGCAAGTATTTTCCCATAACATTTCCGGCACTGACCTGAATGATGCCTACCCCAACATTTATCTCCAGGACCAGGAGACAGGTTCATTTTCCTTATCATCAGGTACTTTTTCGCTGACCTATACCTTCAGCAATCCGGACCAAACAGGCAGCTCAGTAGGCTATATTTATAATATCGTGCTTAACGCCAAAAGATCGTTGAGCTTCACGGGCAGTTCTATGTTTTTCAGAAGCATAGCCTCGGTCGGGGCCGGCAAGGTCAGCCAGTTTAATCTTAGCTCCGCCACATCCACTACTCATATCTGGGATGTGTCTGATTTCACCGCTATACAGGAGATCACACCATCGTCTAACTCCGGTACGCTTTCTTATACTGTCCCTACTCCCGCTCTGAGAGAATTCGCAGCAGTAGATGTCAGCGCCAGCTTGCCAAACCCGATCGGTATATCGTCTGTAGGCAATCAAAACCTGCACGCAGTAGGCCAGCCGAATATGCTCATCATCACACCCGATGATCTGCTCAATCCGTCAAATGACCTTGCTGCTTTTCACAGCCAGTATGACCACCTGACAGTCAAAGTAGCGACCCTCAGCCAGATATATAATGAGTTCGGCAGCGGCAGGCTTGACATATCTGCCATCAGGGATTTTATCAAAATGGTCTATGACCGGGCCCCTGACTCTGCCCACCTGCCTCGCTATGTACTCCTCATGGGCGACGGATCATATGACCCGAAGAACCGCGTACCGGACAATAATAATCAGATGCCTACCTATCAGAGCCCGCAGTCTCAAAACATAACCGACTCATATACTACAGATGACTTTTTCGCATGTCTCGACCCTACAGAGGGTGGTGACATGGGCAATCCTTACCTGATGGACCTGGCAATCGGCAGGCTACCTGCGGCCAGTGCCACCGAAGCACAGGGCATGGTGGACAAGATCAGGCTATATAAGTCATCAGCCACACTGGCATCATGGAGAAACATAGTCACTTTCGTATCTGATGAGCCCTGGGATGACAGAGGCGGCGGTGGTGGTGGCGATGAGTTTGAGGGAGATGCAGATGGCATAGCCGATATGGTAATGGGCAATGATCCTCTATATAATGTCAGTAAGATCTATTGCGATGCATACCAGCTGGTATCCACTCCCGGAGGTGGCCGATATCCGGATGTCAATACCGCCATACTCAACCAGATCAATACCGGCACACTGCTCATCAGCTATACAGGCCACGGCGGCACCAGCAACTGGGCCAATGCGCGCATTTTCAACCTCAGCGATATTCAGAACCTCGCGAACCATGAGAAACTGCCTTGCTTCGTCACAGCTACCTGCGAGTTCAGCCGTTTTGACGATCCGGGCCTGAAATCTGCCGGTGAGTATCTGATCACTAATCCCATCGGAGGGGCCTCAGCCATGGTCACTACCGTCAGGCCAGTATACGAGGGCCCTAATGTATCACTCCAAACACAATTCTATACCGATGCCTTTATCCCTTATCAGGGACGCACCCCGACTGTCGGTGAAGTCCTATTACAGACCAAAAATTACCTTGTTAATTATGATACAGGTATCACAGGTAATACCCGCATGTTCGTACTGCTCGGAGATCCGGCCATGACGCTGGACTACCCTCAGTACAATGTGGTGACCACCAAGGTAGATAATGTGCCCATCACCCAGCCGCATGATACACTGAAAGCCCTCAAATATATCACCATATCAGGTGAGGTGCGCGACTGGACCGGGGCCAAGATGACCTCTTTCAACGGTACCTGCTTCCCACTCATATATGATAAGCTGGGGCAGTACCTTACACTCGCCAACTATCCGGGATACGAAAATTTTCCATATGTTGCCTATAAAAGCAACCTCTTTAAAGGACAGTGCAGCGTGATTAACGGAGCTTTCACTTTCTCCTTTATCGTGCCTAAGGATATCAACTATGCCTATGGCAATGGCCGTCTCAGCTACTATGCTGACAACGGGATAATAGATGCCGGCGGCTATCAGAATACCAATATCATCATCGGCGGATCATCTGACTCGGCTATCACGAGCAAGGTAGGCCCAAGCATCAAGCTGTTTATGAATGATGACAAGTTCGTCTATGGCGGTATCACCGATGCCAATCCAAAACTCTATGCCGAGCTAGCTGACCCATATGGTATCAATACCACCGGAAATGGCCTCGGTCATGACCTGACCTGTGTGCTGGATGCCAATACCCAAAACCCGATAGTGCTCAATAACTACTATCAATCTGCCCTCAACAACTTCAGGCAGGGCACGGTCTTGTATCCGTTCACAAACCTGTCTACCGGCTCTCATACACTTAAGATGAAAGCCTGGGACATACTGGACAATTCATCTGAGGACAATACCGAATTCATAGTCGCATCTTCTGCCAAACTGGCGCTGCAGCATGTATTCAACTATCCAAACCCATTCACGACCAATACGCAGTTTATGTTTGAGCACAACCGCCCCGGCGAGGAGCTGAACATTATGATCCAGATATTCACCGTCTCGGGTAAACTCATCAAGACCATACACCAGGAGCTGGTATCGACAGGATACAGAGTGGACAATATCAGGTGGGATGGACTGGATGACTATGGCGATAAGATCGGCAAGGGTGTATACGTATATAAAGTAAATGTGCAGGACGCCGAGGGCGGCAGTGCTAACCAGTTTCAGAAACTGGTCGTGCTGAGGTGAGGCGGAGATATTTGGGGTGTATGTTAAATATGACATTTTGCTATATGCGCATACCCCCAAACCCCCTAAAGGGGGCTTTAACAGCCAACCCACTAATGTATTAAAGCGCCCTTTAGGGGGTTTGGGGGTTGTATTATCAGATTTTGAAATGAAAAATTATTTTGCTATTTTTACATTTAATAGGCAATAAAAGCAAAATTAATTTTCATTATGCATATCATCAAAATAAATATTTAATTTGTATATGCATATACTGATTAATAATGACGAAAATAGTGTTTTGGCACTAGTGGGGGGTATACTGTCAAATATGAATTTTATTTTATACATAAATTAAAAAAAACGACTTTCCCCGTCTGGCCTTTAAAACGGACTTAAACAGCCAGTTTATTGTATTAAAGACCCCGATTAGAGGGTCAAGGGCTAAAATAAGGGCTTGATATACTTGAATAATAATTGTAAATGATTAAATTTGCCAACCACTAAAATTCTGAATGAAGCAACATCTACCTTTGTTTTAATCAACCAATAAGTTTTAAACGATGCGTTTTACAGGAAAGAAATTTGCCCTTACATTAGTGTCTCTGTCTATTGCTGTTGCCTCATTCGGTCAGGGTGTCACAGTCAATACGGTCACCACTGCGGTACCATTTCTCAGGATAGGCGGTGACAGCCGCTCCAGCGGTATGGGCGATGTGGGCATAGCCATCAGCCCGGATGCCAATGGCGCACAGCTCAATGGTGCCAAGATGGCATTCATAGAGTCAGATTATGGTGTAGGCCTCTCATTTACCCCATGGCTCAAGTCATTGGTCAATGATATCTATCTGACCAATCTGACAGGATTCTATAAGATCAAAAATGTACAGACCATACATGCCTCATTGAGGTATTTCTCTCTGGGACAGATACAATATACTGATGACAATGGTGTCAATACCATTCAGGTACACCCTAATGAGTTTTATTTTGACGCAGGTTATGCGCGGAAACTAGGTGATATCGCCTCTGTAGATGCTACCCTGAGGTTTATTTATTCCAATATCGCCCCTAATGCCGGCACTAATACGGAATCTGTCAAACCCGGTATAGCAGGCTCGGCTGACATATCTGCTTTCACAGACAAAACATGGGGTGAAAAAGGCAACTCTGACCGCAGGCATGAACTGCTTTGGGGCATATGTATCTCTAATATAGGCAGCAAAATGACCTATACATCTAATGTCACCAAAGACTTTCTGCCCGCCAATCTCGGTATAGGCTTCGGGTATAAACTACACCTGGATGCTAAAGACGACAATACTATCGGTATATATGCTGACCTCAATAAGCTACTCGTACCTACTCCTAATAATCCTGTCGGCGGCAATGCGACCACACCTAACGGTTACGACTACTCTACACATCAGGCTAATGAAAGCCCGATCACAGGACTGATCACCTCCTTCTATGATGCGCCGGGTGGTGCTTCTGAGGAGCTAAAATCTATCATCACTCAGGTAGGGGCGGAATACTGGTACAAAAAATTGTTTGCCCTCAGGACAGGTTTCTTCTACGAAGACCCAAGCAAAGGAAACAGGGAGTATATGACCGTAGGCGCCAGTATCAAATACAGCGTGGCCTGCCTGCACTTCTCATACAATGTACCTGTGACCAGCCAGCACAATCCGCTCGACAATACATTCAGCTTCTCATTGGCATTTGAGTTCAAGAAAGGCGGCATCAAGAAAAAACAGCCATCTGACGCTCCTGAATCAACCGGCGACAACGCTCCTGTACAAAAACCAAAGAAATCAGCCACAAAACAACCTGATCAAGCTCCTGCTGGTTCACCACCACCACCATCGGACCCTGATCCTACTAAGCAGTAAATTGATTTCGGAGGGTGGAGTTTTGATTGCGGCTGTGCCCACATCAAAAATCTGAAGTCCGAAATATTATCAGCTGATAAACTCAAACCAGTTCTTTATCATCTGTAGTCCATATGGAGATAATATAGACTCAGGATGAAACTGCAGACCTGCTATTTTTTTCTCAGGATGGGCTATGGCCATTATTTCGCCTGTTGAAGTTTCGGCTATTACTTGCAGCTCGGTAGACGCTACATTCTCCAGTATCAACGAGTGATAGCGCATCACCTCTATCTGCTCAGGTATATTTTTGAATATGGGATGTGCCGTATGTCTGATCACACTTGTCTTGCCGTGCATTGGTTTGATGGCAGCTACCAGCTCCGCACCATACACCTGACCTATAGCCTGGTGACCCAGACAGATACCGAGGATGGGAGCAGTGTCTTTGAAGGTCCTGATCACATCGAGTGTGATACCCGCATCAGCAGGAGACTTGGGCCCGGGAGATATGATGATCGAGTCAAAATGCTTCTCCCCTATCTCAGCCACTGTCATCTCATCGTTCCTGACCACGAGGCAGTCCTGTCCGCACTGCATCACATAGTCGCGCAGCATATAGGTAAAAGAGTCGTAATTGTCAATAAGAAGGACCAAGTGAATGAATAATTAATAATGAATAGTGAATAATGGAAACAGCATTATCCTTTTTAGTTATTGTTGATCAGGTTCTCTATATCGTGAAAGGCACTCTTGAACGCGGGTATGATCTTTCCTGAGTACTCTACTACTGTCGGTCCGACATTGGCGATATAGGGATAGACATGTGAGGTCATCTTCTGATGGTCAGGGAAAACCTCCCACTTGTTCAGAAACCATATCAGCACACACATGATGTAGATACTGATCATGGAGAAAATAACACCTCCGATCAGCTGATTGACCAGATTGAGTGAAAAGGATTTCAATACCTCCTCCAGTGCCCAGGCGATTATTTTCACCAGCAGTACGATCAGGAGAAACATGATGATGAAAGCTACTATAGCCATCGCCTTGGGGCCGAGATTGAGTGAGCTATGAAGGAACTTCACTGCAACGTATGAGAACTTCAAAGCACCGATGATACCGAGAAAATATGCCGCCAGCGAGAACACCGAATAGATAATACCCTTCTGATAGCCCCAGTAGAAGCCGGCACCAAGAAAGATCACAAACAGAATATCGAATATCATGCAGAGAAGTAAAAAATATTATGGCAATAAACTCTTAACGATCTCAGACACTTTTTTATTATCTGCTTTGCCGGCGAGGGCCTTTGATGCAGCACCCATTACCTTGCCCATTTCTTTCTGCGAGGTAGCGCCCGTCTCGGCTATTATTTTCTGGATAGCAGCTTTGATGTCCTCATCGCTCATCATCGCGGGCATGTATTTTTCTATCACGGCCACTTCTTCTTTTTCTGTCACAGCGAGGTCAGCACGGTTTTCTTTTTCATATATCTCTATCGATTCCCTGCGCTGCTTGATCATCTTGGTCAGTATCTGCATTTCTTTTTCTTTGGTCACCTCACCTGTACCACCTTTTTCGGTTTTGACCAGGAGTATTGAGGCCTTGATAGCACGCAGTCCGCGCAGTGCAGCCTGGTCTTTTGCGATCATTGCAGTTTTGATATCGTTGTTTACTTGTTCTTCGAGTGTCATGACAGTTATTGGTTTAGAAAGTAAAAGTATTAAAAAAAGGATATGAGGGGCAAAGGTATTTTTCCAAAATCATTGCTTGCTAAGTTAATTTACTGGATTTTTGCATCCATGTCAGATATCAAAACCACTACTATAGACCAGCTCGGCGAATTCGGATTGATCGATCACCTCACCCGCCGTTTCAAACTCAGCAATCCCACCTCATCCAAAGGCATTGGCGATGATGCAGCTGTGATACGTCCAAACGGCAAGCAGGTTATCGTCAGTACTGACCTGCTGGTCGAGGGTGTCCACTTCGACCTCATGTACACTCCCCTGCGCCATCTGGGCTACAAGGCCATCGTGGTCAATCTCTCTGACATCTACGCCATGAATGCCACGCCCAAGCAGGTCACCGTCTCTATCGCCATATCGAGCCGCTTCACGGTGGAGGCGATGGATGAAATATACGAGGGCATCTTTCACGCATGTCAGGTCTACGGTGTCGATCTGGTCGGCGGCGATACTACATCCTCTCTCAAGGGCCTCGTCATCAGTGTGACCGCCATCGGCGAAGCAGATGAAGACAAGATCGTCTACAGAAACGGCGCCAAAGAAGGCAATCTCGTCTGTGTGACAGGCGACCTCGGCGCTGCCTATCTGGGCCTGCAGATACTCGAGAGGGAGAAAAGATTGTTCCTCGAAGACCCGCAGATACAGCCTGAACTCGATGACCAGAAATACCTCGTGGGCCGCCAGCTCAAGCCAGAAGCCAGAAGGGAGATCATAGAATACTTCAACGACATCAATCTCAAACCTACCGCCATGATGGACCTCAGTGACGGACTATCATCTGACATGCTGCACATCTGCAGTCAGTCAGGCGTAGGCTGCGAACTGCATGAATCCCGCATTCCGATATCTGAAGATGCCTATGACCAGGCACTCAAATTCAATATGGACCCGATCACCTGTGCGCTCAATGGCGGCGAGGACTATGAGCTCCTCTTCACCATAGAGTCGGAAGATGAGACCAAGATCGCCAGCCATCCCTACATATCAGTGATAGGCCAGATCACTGCTAAAGAAGAAGGCTCAGTATTGCTTACCAAGGGTGGCAATAAACACCGCCTCACTGCTCAGGGATGGAAGCACTTTTGACTGCTTTTAGCAGCAGCCTAAATGCATCATCATTATTGGTCCTGTAGAGTGCATTCGTTAGATCTTCTTTTTCGCGCTGTGTGAGATGCAGGCTCAGCGCTGCTTTCTGATTCTCCTTAGCAGCCACATATTCAAATGAAATGGTCCTCACTTTGCCATTCAGTTCCTCATTGGATAATCCCAGTTTCTGGTCCATTACAAAATCCTGATTGCTCATCTCATTGCCGAATATAGTTCCAAAGGGGTTAGTGAACATAGTGAAGAGATCTTTTTTCTCCACGCTCATGTCATCATATTCATGCCTCGCGCCATCCCTGATCTGTATAATAACCACACCGCTGGTGTTCTCATTGATCCAATCCTTGAATGTCTGCATTATCCTGAATGTAGGTTCATAGCCCAGATCATCCAGTGCTCCGCCATCGAGTATGGACGTCTCAGGAGTAGTTGGCAATACGGAATTAGGCAATATCAGTGGGAATGTCGCATTCATACGTAGCGCACTGAGTAGTGTCAGGTTGTCTCCATGCTGCTCCTTAAAGAAACGGCAAAAATCTATCGCATCTATCTCCAGGTTACGGTTGGTGGTGTATTTCCCCACCGGCCTCATCATAAAACTGACCGGCTGCGGACTGATAAAGAACCGCCTGCTGTCATTATTGACCTCCGTATGTATCATGAGCAGGGGGATCCGGGCAGTGAGCTCATCTTCATAGTAGTCCTTAATGCGTTTATCAAGGAGGTGATGCGTATTGACAGAAAGTTTGCGCTCCATCATATAGCCGCGGTCTTTGAAATACCTGAAGCTATCCAGTTTGAATTTGTGCATCGGCACAAAGACATCATTGCTCAGTATGGATATGCAGATCGGATTGAGCAGGTCTTTGCTGATATTTTCTGCATACTCAGGATCATCGAGGTCTATCGGACTCCCGCTGCGCCGCTGCAGGTATAGCTCGCGCAGATAGGCTGCGCCAAACATACCTCCCGATGCACCCGATATCATAAATGTCTTGTCAAAAAGCGTGCCTCCCATCAGACTGTCAGCATGCTGTATGACCGATACAGCAAACATCGCCGCCCTCAATCCGCCGCCGCTCACATTGATAAAGATCAGCTTTGGTTTCTCACCGGGTTTTAATCCCCAACTGGTTTTCTTTTTCCAGTTTTCGAGTATGGTAGTGAAATGCCTTATATCGCTTTTGATCTGAGTGGGCGACGACATTGCTCTGAAGGCATCTATGTCATAAGCTGCTTTTTTAGAATAGTCCAGTCCATACACCCTGCTCTGATAGCCCAATGTGTCAATTTTGTAGAGTTCATTAGCGACGAGAAAAAATACCACAATAGCAGTTGTAGCCCAGCCTCCTGTCCAGTACATAAACACGCCGAATAGGGATATAATGAGCGACAAAAACATGAACAGGCTGGCCGCAGTGGGAATCTGAAAAAGCGGATTGTCCATAAAGAACCCTATGCTCAAAAACATGACCGCGATGACAGCTTGCGCAAAGAGTGCATTCCAGTGGTGCTGCCTGTATATGAGCCGCATGGTCTCGGGATGGTAGTGCTCCAGTTTGCTGATTGCGGCGGGCCGCAGTTTGTAGCTGATGTAGTGCCCCACATGCACATACGGTAAGCCCTGCTGATCGTGGGCATCTGTGATAGGCTTGAATATCTTGCTCTGCTTATAAATTTTTCTCCGCTCCTCTTCGAGGCTCATCGCTGTGCGGTTAGTAAAGGTAAAATACACCGCAGTAAACAATAGTATAATGACGAACCCTATCGTGAAACCAACTATACTAAAGACGATCTTAAAAGTAGAGTAATGCTGATTCTGTAGCTGAAAGCGTGCTATGGCTATGAAGTAATTGATCAGAAAGGCTACGGGTATGATTGAATTATTGAGAAAGTAAACTCCCATCGGCCTGTGAAAACGCGCCATGAAGGTGAAGCGATAGCTATGCAGCATATAGCAATTGAGGTTCCACGAGACATAGAAAGCGCCAAAGCCCATACCTACGAGCGAGAATGCCAGATAGCCGGTATGATCGAGGTACTCAGGGTCAAAGAACAAATACGGCACTCCGTAATTGATGGCAAAGCGGCCTACGATGATAGAAAAAAGCAGCACCCAAAATGCCAGCAGTAGCTGGTGACGCTTCAGGGATACAAGCAGGAGCTGAACAGGGAAAGAATAGTAAATATTTTTAAGCCACCTCATATCGTTTCAAAAGTAACAACTATTAGCTATGGTTATAGGTAAAAAAGGGCTTTGTCCGGCATTGTCAAAATTTTCACTTATACATATAAAAAATCCATTTTTGACAGTATACTACCCCACTAGGGTCGAAACACTAAAATTATGACAATATATTAATTAAGCATAATATAAATTGATATTTTTGAAAATAAATATGCATAATTGACATTAAATTTGCTTTAAACCATTATTAAATACAAATATAGCAAATTGCTAATGGTCTGCCAAATTAATTTGTCAAATGAATTTAGCTTCTAATGCTCCCACTCTATTGCACCAATGCTACCAAAAGGGCTGGGGCGAGGATTATCATATAAGTCTTTCGGGGCCTGCATGCTATTAGCCTTGCCAAGAACTATAGAGCCACTGTCCGGCATATAGTTGTTTGACGATGGCATCATAAACAGCTGGGGGTGGAGTGACTGGGGTTCTACCGCTGTGTCGATATTTGTTATACTATTGGTCGCTCCATAGGCGGTGATAGAATCGGCTACTGTAGTGAGGAAACAATTAGTAAATGAAATGTGGTCGGATGACTGTTGGGCCAATCCAAAACCCATCTCATTATAGTTTGAGCCTGTGTTGCCTGCTACAATGGTATTAGTGACAGTGACCGAAGTGGGATAAGGCCCGACCTGAGAGTTGTCCAGATAGAAAGCCCTGTCCTCGACCGAGAACACAGGGTTCTGAGAACTGGTATACTGGCTATACGAGTTGGCGAGGGTGCAGTTGTTGAGATTATATGTGCCTCCCATACCGACGAGCATCAGTGACTGGCTGCAGGAGAAAAATAAGCAGTTGGTTGCATTCAGATTGGTAGCGAGCGCCTGCATGGCAGTGGCTGAGGTATTGCGGATGATGACATTGTTCAGCGTGACAGTAGGAAGGGTTGGGTTGCTGGTGTACGTTTTAAGGTTTGAAGTAGTGATCTGCGCCTGCGCTATCTGGTCGAGCACATACTCATCTGAGATGCCAAAGGTAGACTGGTCTATGATGACATGGCTGAGATTGACAGTAGCGATACGGCTGTAGGTAATGCCCAGCCACTCGCCCGGCAGGCCTGCATAGTCCGTCCTGATATATTGAAAGATAGTGGAGTCAGACCAGCTCGTAGGCACAGGTGAAGTCGTCAGTGTGCCATCCACCGTGATCACAGCATTTGGGCCCATAAATATCTTGCAGCCAGGTGGTATGATGCAGGTCGCGCCGGTATCTACTGCAAAGACGGCTAATCCTCCATTCGGACTGAGTATGATATTGGGTTTATCTACAGGAAATGGGAAAGTCGTGCCTCTGAGGACATGGTAATTGAAATAATAGTGCGCATTCTGGCCTACGGCTTCCAGGACAACATTCTGTGTGATGCCATTGGTGATGAACTGTATCTTGTCCTGTATCACAAAAAGGTTATTGTTGTTATTGGGCTGGATCGTCACCTCAACGAATATATAGATGCTGTCGTGGCCAGGGATGTCGACGTTCTTGTATTCTACTCCGGGCGTAGATGGCGGCAGGCCATTCACATTGATGCGAAACTGCGTGCCTGCCAGCTGAAGGAGCTTTATGTCAGAAATATTGATGGACTTGCTTTGTGTATTGCGAACCGTAAAGCCCATCGTGACCGAGCCAAGGGTGGTGAACGATGTATCAAACAGTGTATCTGCTGAAAAAGTTAAATCACCATGAGTGGTGAATACTTCTTTGTGGCAGCCGTTCATTACAGATAAGGCTGCAATAAATGGCAGTATGAGAAAAAGAGGTTTCAGGAAAACTTTCACGGATAAAATTTCACGATAAACGTACGGAAAAAGAATTTATTACACATCATTTGTATTAAAACCCTCTCCTTCGGGGAGGCTTGGGTGGGGTCGTCATTATACTGCTATACAACTTATCTCGACTTGTACATCTTTGGGAAGGCGTGATACCTGCACAGTCTCACGCGCCGGAAAGTCCTTTGTGAAGAAACTGCCATACACCGCGTTGATACGCGCAAAATCGTTCATGCTTGTAATAAAAATGGTTGTCTTGACGATATGACTATGGTCCAGACCGTATGCCTTGAGAATGGCGCCCAGATTTTCCATTACCTGACGGGTCTCTGCCTCTATGTCGCCCATTATCACTAGACTTGTAGCCGGATCGATAGGTATCTGGCCTGATATGTAGAGCGTGCCGTTGACCATGACGGCCTGGCTATAGGGGCCGATAGGCGCCGGCGCTGCATCGGTAGGGATGATCTGTTTGTCCATGATTATTATAATTTTGAGGTATTTATATTACGCAGCGTTGGGGATATAGCCCTTTATCGATGACAATTCTTTTTCTTTAGAATACTTCTCTTCTTCTATATCATAGTCGTTTTGTAGGCCAAGCCAGAACTTTGGCGAATTACCGAAATACTTGCTCAATCTTAGTGCCGTATCGGCAGTGACCCTTCTTCTTTCTTTCAAAATCTCTGATATTCTGGTTTGCGGGATAGCAATATCTTTAGCTAACTTATAAGCTGATATATTGAGAGGATGAAGGAATTCTTCAAGCAGGACCTCGCCCGGATGTATGTTTTTTAGCTTTTTCATTATAGATCGATTAGTGATAATCCAAAATTTCCACTTCTAATGCGTTATTGTTGATCCATTTGAAAATGATCCGCCACTGGTCATTGATACGGATACTATAAAACTCTTTCATATTTCCCGATAGCTTCTCCAATCGGTTTGATGGCGGAACTTTCAGGTCAGTCATATTTGTAGAGTTATTAAGCATCCTTAGTTTTCTTCTGCCCGCTTCCTGAATTTCAAGAGGTATCTTTTTCACCCTTTCACCCTCCCATATTTTTTCAGTTTCCTTGCCTCCAAAAGATAAGATCATACTACCGCGTTGAGTTACTAACGCCAAAAGTAGTAATCTTTTTCCTGAAATACAATGATTGTTATACCTTTGATTATTGAATATCAAACTTCGATACAACTATATCTGATGAAAGTATTACTGATAGGTGAGAATGACAGGGTGGAGGAACTCAAAACAAAGATAGGCGAAAGGCCAGATCTCGAGATAGACCGCTCTGATGGTGACGCCGAGGAGGACTTTGACCTGTATGATGTCATCTTTGATCTCAACTTTGACGATGACCCATCCAATCTGCCGCTATACGGTGCCCTGCGGGAAAAAGCAGTGTTCGTCAGTGCCGTGAAGCTATCCCTCGCTGAGGCCATTTATACTACAGGCACTAAGGTCAAATGCAGGCTCTTTGGCATCAATTCGCTGCCAACTTTCCTCTCTCAGTCTAAATGGGAAGTGAGCCTCTACCGCAAATTTGAAACTCCGGAGCTGACGAAACTTATGGAGCTATTCGGGATCGATTTCCTGCCTGTTGAGGATCGCGTCGGTATGGTCAAACCGCGTATTATATTTATGATCATCAATGAGGCCTGCTATACACTGCAGGAAGGCACAGCTACGATAGAAGACATTGACATGGGCATGAAGCTGGGCACCAATTATCCCTTCGGGCCGTTTGAATGGTGTGACAAAATCGGCATCGACAGTGTATTTGAGACCCTTGCCGCGATGTATGAAGACACCAAAGATGAACGGTATAAAATATGCCCGCTCCTCAAAACCAAATATCTCAAGGGTGAAACTTTCTACCGCGAGAAGAAGGAAGTGAAGAAAAAAGGCGACCTGGATTTTTAGCAGAAAAAAGAAATGAATGATCACCCCTAAGGTCCGCATCCTTAAACGAAATCTGATAGACGATACCAAGTGGAACCTAACCATCAAGGAGGCTGCCAACAGCTTGCCTTATGCATATACCTGGTATCTCGATGCGCTTTGTACCAAGTGGGTAGGTTTTGTGGTTGGAGATTATGAGTTTGCGATGCCGATGGCTGTCGGCCGCAAATGGGGCCTGCTGTATGTCTATCAGCCACTCTTCTGCCAGCAGCTGGGGGTATTTTATCGCAGACGTAGCGAGGTCATCATCGATCTGATGCTGCAGACAGTGCTCAAAAAATTCATCTACGTCAACTATAATATCAATTACAACAACGCCACCAAGACTCCGCTGAGAGGATTCAGCAAAAAGAAGAACCTTACCATAAAACTCAACGACAAGCATGCTGAAATACAAAAAGAATATTCTGAAAATACCCTTCGAAATATCAAGAAAGGACAGAAAGCAGGTTTGATCTTTGAAGAAGGCGATAAGAAATCATGTGAGAATTTTGTTGACTTCTATATAGCAAATACAGCAGTAAGAGATGCTAATTTTAAATCAAGACATATTGAATTGCTTAGACGGCTCGTGCATCAGTTTATCATACACGACTGTGGCAAATTGTATTTAGCAAAAACCGCGAATGGGCAAATTTGTGCCGGCGTCATTGTAGTGGAAACACAAAATCGCATCATTCATTTGCTGCCATCTGCCGATGAGCATGCCCGTCAGAATGGCGCTATGCAGTTTCTGCTGGATGCAGTGCTTAGCCACTATTCAGGCTCTGATAAAATTTATGATTTTGAGGGCTCATCTGTGGATTCTATAGCCCGCTTTTATGAAGGCTTCGGAGCAGTCAATGAAGCCTTTTTTGTACTCGACAAATCACCATTCAAAGCATCCAAACTCGGCCGCGGAGCCTGATGATTATTAATCTATAAAAATATCGATCACAGCTCCGATAGGTATGAACATCCCTCCTTTCAGGACTACGAATTTATCTGTGCGGGCCCATATGCGTGATGTTATTTCACGTTCGCCATCTTCAGTATCAAACAAAATACGTACGTTATCATAATGATGGTTGCCCATCAGCATGGCCATATATAGCTTCTGATCCCTGGTTTTTACTTGTTCCTGTATGTACATTTTTTGTTCATTTTTGAAGATTACTTTTAATAATTCCTGTTGGTCGATTTTCCTGGCAGCACTCATATATTACTCAAATTTTCCCGGGCTAATTACAGTCCGAACATTACTAATCTCTTCTTCTTCTTCAAGGTGGGATAAACGGGTAGGATGCATGTATATACGGCATCACAGAAAAAAAGTTATATGATTTATGAAGAAAATAAATTATAGTTTAGAACATAAGTAAGTCATGCCTATTGTTTTTAAGCCGAAAAAATATTTAGTTTCATACCTCAAGGTTTGACTGAGGAATGATGAGTCCTGTAAACATTATCCCCACCACTATCTTGAGATCAAAACATGCGCAGATTTCTGTTTAAAGCGACAATTATGATAGTGGGCCTATTGATGCTCCCTGCTATTCTTTTGCTGCTACCTATAGACAAAAAATATCAGTACGCCTTCGTGAAAAATGCCTGTTCTCTGAAATCAAACTATATCTATCACCGCATCTATGAGGATACACTACCGATAGATGTGGTTTTTCTTGGTTCTTCGCACACCATGTGCGGTATCAATGATTCTATAGTACAACAAGTACTCGATGATCATGGCCTGCACCTACAGGTGAGCAATATGGGCTTTTGCCGGCTGGGGCGCGATATGGAGTATGTGATATTCAAAGATCTGTTGCGGCATAAGAAACCTAAAATGCTGGTACTGGAGGTCAGGCAGGAAGAGCCGGAACTCAGCCATCCTGATTTTGGCTATATAGCTGATCTAAGAGATGTGATAGGTGCACCACTGATCATCAACAGGAGTTTCTTTCCCGACCTTCTACATGCCTATATGGTCCGGCTAAACTATAATCGCGACCTGCTAAGCCGGAAAGATTACAATGCTCCGTATGAAGCACCGCATCTGGCATTTCTCCAGAAAAATATCATAGCTGATACATCCGTCCTATATGCCGGTGCCCGATTCAGATGGCAGCGCTACTACAGCCATACCCGGCCGGCCTGGGGCGACAGGATCATGACACGCTATCCTAAGAGCTATGTCAGTATGATCATGGACCTGGCAAAATCAAATCATATAAAGGTAGTGATGCTTTATATCCCCAATTTCGGATATCCATATCATAAACCAAAGGAGCTTGCATACTACCAGGAGATCGCAAATGTGATACTGATGCCAAATAGCTTTTTTGATAATGAGAAATACTGGATGGAAGATGAGCATCTGAACACTTCAGCCGCTGCTATTCTTAGCGACTCGGTGGGACATTATATAGCCGGACATCTCGATTAATATTCCCTCATCAGCACCTGAATGGTCTGACGGGATATCTGGCGCAGCAGGATGTCTTTATCTTTGGTGAGGCGGTCTATGATGCCGGTATTGTAGTGGCGTATCGTGAGCAGGGTAAGGTTCTCATTGATGACTATCTGAAAGTCGTTACGCAACTCCTCCAATATATTCTCGATCTTTTCCTTTTTGGCATCGATACATATAGAAAAACTGATCGCAGCATTCTGCATCATATTGATACGAAGACGATGTGCTGCAAATACAGAGAACACTTTCGACAAATGGTCTTCTGCGATAAATGAAAAGTCCTTGGCTGAGAAAGAAAGTAGGGTTTGTTCGCGTTTCAAAATAATTATCGGTGGGAGGAAACTGGTATTGGCCGTCGCAGCAATGATACTGCCCCTTTTGCCATGATCAATAAATGAACGGACCTCAAGCTGAATGTTTTTGTTCTGGAGCGGTTTGATTGTCTTCGGGTGTATCACGCTGGCTCCATAGTAGGTCATTTCTATTGCTTCGAGATAAGTGATCTCACTGAGGAATTGCGCCTCCTTAAATTCTTTCGGATCGGCATTCATCACGCCAGCCACATCTTTCCATACGGTCATGCGCTCAGCATTCAGAGCATAAGAGAATATCGCAGCGGTATAGTCAGAACCTTCTCTGCCGAGTGTAGTAGTAAATCCCTCTGGCGTACTACCGATAAATCCTTGCGTAATGACAAAGCCATCCTTGACCAATACAGGGATCGTATCATTGATCGCTTTTTCCGTTTTCTTCCAGTCTATCTTGCCTTCTGTGTACGCATTGTCCGTATGTATACATTGTTTCGCATCGAGCAAGGTGTTCTTTATTCCTTCGCTATTGCAGTAGATACTCACTATAGTGGTAGATATATACTCACCCACAGAGACTATCTGGTCATAGACGAAATTATAGTTGTGGGACTGGTCCTGTAGCAGGAAAGCTTTTGCCTTTTCGATTATTGCACCCACAGCCAGCTTTGCTTCTTCACCTTTACCATCAAACAGCTCATTGATAATGGCCAGATGTTTCTGATGCAATTCTTCCAAAACATTTTGCCATGCGGAATCTCCGGCAGTATAGAGATTCACTACCTTCTCCAGTTCATTGGTGCTTTTGCCCATCGCAGAGATGACCACTACCTTTTCCTTAGCAGGATTGGCCTTGAGTATGGTTGCGACATTTTTTACTGAAGGGGCATCTTTGACCGATGCACCACCGAACTTATACACTTGCATGGCGCGTAATTAAAAATTAATATTTAAAAGATAAAAATTTTTAACGCTAATTCTAAAAGCTCCTTTGTATTTCGAGCCCCTGACAACTGCCAATACCAGCTCAAATCAGCTCAGTTGGGAAAATCCTTTATATTTGAAAAGACATGAAAAAGAAATATGTAATAAGCCTGTTAATCCTTTTTGGGAGTAGCATCTTTTGGGGCAAGGCCCAGACTACGATCAAAATGGAGCTGTCGGGTGGGGTCTATAAAATACCATGCAAGGTCAACGGCCTCGCTTTGAAATTTATTTTTGATTCGGGTGCTTCTGATGTATCCATTTCTCTGACAGAAGCCCTTTTTATGCTGAAGAACGAATACTTGAGCGAAAAGGACATAATGGGTACGGACTATCATCAAAATGCTAACGGTGAAATACAGGAGGGTACTCAAGTGAATATAAGATGCATTGAAGTAGGCGGGCAAAAGATTTATAATGTAAAGGCTTCAATAACTAATACAGTAGATGCCCCGCTGCTTTTCGGGCAGAGCGCTATGCAGCGGTTTGGGAAATTCTCCATTGACTATGCCACAAATTCTTTGATTTTAGGAGGTGTCAGGACTACTGAGACTGCCATCGCTCCAGCCCCGCCAAAAGCTGGTCAGACATATAAAAAAGTTTGCAAAGACATTGATGGTAATACTTATAAAACTGTAAAAATTGGCACACAAATATGGATGGCAGAAAACCTAAAGACTTCCCGCTATAAAGATGGCTCTGCTATCAAAAAGATAGAGGATAAAACTCAATGGGAATTTGCAGATAAATCACAGACTGCCGCTTGGTGCTATTATGATAACAATTCAGGTAACAACCCTACTTATGGCAAACTATACAACTACTATGTAGTGACCGATCCACGCAGTTTATGCCCCATAGGCTGGCATGTACCTAAAGATTGGGAATTTACAATTTTGACCGACTATTTGGGCGGCAATGAAGTAGTAGGCGGTAAAATGAAAGCGATTACACTTTGGAATGCACCCAACAAAGGAGCGGACAATTCATCCGGTTATACAGCGTTCCCCGCTGGTACCCGCTACTCCGATGGGGCCTTCGATGACCTTGGTGTCAACGGTAACTTTTGGTCTTCTACCGAGATCAATAGTCGCACTGCTTGGTGCTTCATCTTGAGTTTCAAATATTCGGCTGGTGGCCGTGTCGTTAACTACAAGGAAGCTGGTCTTTCAGTTCGTTGCATTGAGGATTGATTTATTTGATTATTTAGACGCGTATACATCCAAGACAGTTATGGGAAACAAAAGCTCTAATCCTAGAAACAACTATTTGAAAGTCCGGATAATTGCTAACTAAAATTAGAGCCGCGCCTTACCTAATCTTAATAGATACTTTAAAGCTCTTACCTGTTTTCTCTATCTTGATTGCTGGTTTTAACAGCAATAAGGCAGAAAGGATAAAAACAGTCATTTTGACTCATTTTATTCACTTTCAATTCGCATAAAGGTTACCCTTCTATGCTTAGTGTAAAACTATAAAATATTGGATAAGCTTTGAAATGAAATGTAAAATCCCAATAGCCTTAGCTTCTCGATTTCTCTTCAATGATTTGATTTGTACGTTGAATATAGCCCCAATAAACCTTGTTTCTTTTCCAATAACTAATTATAGACAGTATTGTAAATATAATTCCAAATGATAATATTGTAAATATTGCAGCACATGTATTTAATTTCAATGGAACGTTATTGTTGATTAAAAAACAGCAAGCAGAAAATGTAATCAAGGGGATATTAATAATAGTGGCTTTAGATATTCGTAAACGTGCATATTGACTGTCGAGATAAGCATGAGTATCCTTATCAAAGTGGAGGATACTTATTATTAAGCCTTTGTTGCTATAGACATTTTTCTCCTCAGCACTTTTAAACATAGAGAAAAATGGAGCATTCAAATAATCAAAAATGATACCCAAAGTATAGGAGATCATGATAATAACCAATATAAAGAAAGTTGGTGATTTACTAAATATATTCATAAACACTGAAGGAGTCATGAAAAATGAGAGTGTAAACCCTGCTATCCATAACAGAACTTGAGCACCAATTATTAATATATCCACTAATAGAGCTGTTGTATTCATGTCTAGCAAATTTTAGTAAGAAAAAATACTTCTAATAAATATAATACTAAGTACCTATTTGTGATTCCTACATTACCACCGAAGAAGGGATATTAGGGCTACTGGGGTTTGCAATTACTTTCTGCAAAAGGGGATGTACGATCAAGTCCATATCTTCCATAGGAATGGCCCCAAGCAGCGGTGTGTCACCTAAAATAAGCGCACCAGTGAAACAACTGCGATTATCAAAACGCACCATTATCGGCCCGGAATAGGAGACCACTTTCTTGCCTCCATCAGCAAGAGTTACTTCGCGCTTTTCCAATTCTTTCAATTTGAGTTGTATAGCCACATGCTCCGGTAAGCATAAATGGTAAGCACCAGTGTCAGCGAGTGCTGTGACAGTAATAGGCTTCAACCCCATATCAGATGGATTAGCCAGATCAAGATTTACATATACAAGTCCCATAAATGTAAAGATAAGCTATTTCGGATAAAATATCTTGCAGTCTATCCATTCATTGTCGAATGTGACACCTTGCTTCTCATACATCTTTATAGCAGGTTCATTCCAGTTCAGCACCTGCCACTTGACCATATTGGCACCCAGTGCCTGCGCCTCTCTCAGGAAAGTATCCAAAAGTTGTTTGCCGGTTCCTTTGCCCCTCATCTTTTCTTTGACATACAGGTCATCTAGATACATATACTTGCCTTTCCAGCTGGAATATGCCCAGTGATATAGTGCCAGGCCCACTACTTCGCCATCCTGCAGCTCTGCCACCAATGTGTGAAAGAACGGCTGCTCGCCGAATCCTTCGCGCAGCATTGCCTCTTCCGTATTCCATACAGCATCGGGCGCACGTTCGAAGGCAGCCAGTTCTTTGACTAATTGAAGCATCGCAGGCACATCTTTAGACTCTGCTTTTCTGATCGTGATATTCATGCTTCAAAAATACAAGGATAGCAGAGAACACAAAGAATTCTGAACTGTATTCCACCCTCTCCTTTGGAGAGGGCCGGGTGAGGTGGCTTTTACGCAGCTTTCAGCCTGCTGAGATTGGTCTTATTGATCTTTTCTTCACAGTATTCGCGATTGACCTCAAACTCTTTGATATCCTTGTCAGAAGGTATGTCAAACATAGCATCAGTCATTATGGCCTCGCAGATGGAGCGCAGGCCGCGGGCACCGAGCTTGAATTCCATTGCCTTATCTACTATATAGTCCATCGCTTCATCGGTGAAGGTCAGTGCGACCCCTTCAGACTTGAATATCTTAAGGTATTGTTTGACGAGCGCATTCTTAGGCTCAGTGAGTATGGAGTGAAGTGTTTTATTATCCAGCGGATCGAGATGCACCAATACAGGCAACCTGCCTATGAGTTCAGGTATGAGGCCATAATTTTTCAGATCAGCCGGGCTGATATATTTGAGGAAATTTTCCTTATCCACCTTATCCTTGTCTTTGCCTTTTTTAAATCCGATCTTGGCCTGATTGAGCCTTGATGCGATGAGTTTGTCTATTCCTTCGAAAGCTCCGCCGCATATGAATAAAATATTCGCAGTGTCCACTTTCACCATCTTAGCCTCCGGATGTTTTCTGCCGCCTTGTGGTGGTACCAATACCTCCGAACCTTCAAGGAGTTTTAGCATAGCCTGCTGTACACCTTCGCCTGATACATCGCGTGTGATAGACGGATTGTCACTCTTACGTGAAATTTTATCTATTTCATCAATGTAGATGATGCCATGCTCTGCGGCCTTGACATCGTAGTTGCATACTTGCAGCAGACGGGAGAGGATGCTCTCGACATCTTCGCCTACATAACCAGCCTCAGTGAATACCGTAGCATCCACGATCGCAAACGGCACATTGAGAAACTTAGCAATGGTCTTGGCAAGTAACGTTTTGCCGGTACCTGTCTGGCCGACCATGATGATGTTTGACTTCTCGATCTCTACATCGTCATCTTTGCGCTGGTTGAGCCTTTTATAGTGGTTATATACGGCTACAGAGAGGTATTTTTTAGCCTCATCCTGTCCGATCACATATTGATCGAGGAAAGCAGAAATGTCCTTTGGTTTCAGAGAGTTAGGCAAAGAATACTGGAACTTCTTCGTTTTCTGAAATAGCTCCTCATCTATGATCTGCTGGGCCTGGGCCACACACTGATCACATATCTGGCCTTCTATGCCTGATATCAATATTTGGGTCTCGCGCTTCTTCCTTCCGCAAAAGGAGCACGACTGTTCGGCGTCTTTTTTCATACTCTACACAATTATACGGAATTGTAACCTTAAAGTTAACCCGCTTATTCTTTTTTGTTATTCCTGATCAGTACCTCGTCTATCATTCCGTACTCCTTGGCCTCCTGAGCTACCATCCAATAGTCGCGGTCACTATCCTTGATGACCCTTTCCATCGACTGGCCACTGTGCTCGGATATGATATCATATAGCTCCTGTTTGATCTTTTTCATTTCCGCTACAGAGATCAGGATGTCGGCCGTTTTGCCGCCTATGCCTCCGAGTGGCTGGTGAATCATGACACGTGCATGTCTTAGGGCCGTGCGTTTCCCTTTCTTGCCTGCACAGAGCAATACTGCGGCCATAGAGGCGGCCATGCCTGTACAGATAGTAGCCACGTCCATATTGACATACTGCATGGTGTCATAGATACCTAGACCTGAATAAACCTCGCCTCCCGGTGAGTGGATATATATCTGCACATCAGAGCGCGAGTCAGAACTCTCCAGAAAGAGCAGCTGCGCCTGTACGATACTGGCTATATAGTCGTTGATCTCGGTACCGAGAAATATGATCCTGTCCATCATCAGACGGCTGAATACATCGACCTCACGAAATGGCATCTGCCTCTCCTCGATCACCGTACGGGTCAGATTGCTGATTCCGCTTTGAGCCGTCGCGTTCATGTATTTCTCCAGGTGCATGGTGCTCATGCCATGGTGCTTCACTGCATAGTTCTTGAAATCTTGTGCTTCTTTCAAATTCATATTTAGACTCTCCTGATTTTTGTCAAAGTTTTGAAAAATATTCGGAATAAACCAAATGTAGCCATTCTGCCCATATTTCCGCTGCCTAATTATGGATTATGTTACAGAAAGGATGTTGTTAAGGACGGCTGGCTGGCGATTTTATTGTCTCTACCCCCAACCCCCCTGAAGGGGGCTTTAACAGCCAAATAATACAGGTATCACAGAGAACACTAAGGGATGAGAAAACAGCCGGGAGCACACAGAGCTTATAAAGCAGCATTATTCTGTGTTCTCCCTGTATTCCTCCCATTTCTCTGTGCTCTCTGTGATACTGACTGTTTTGTATTACTTTTGTTTAAATAATTTAAAGCAAAATGGAAAATAACAATATCAACGACCTGATAGAAGAAGGCAAAAAACACCTCTCAGAACTCCAGCAGCAGATAGATAAACTGGCCGAAACAGCCACCAAAGTAGCTGGCATAGGCGCTGAGGAATTCGCTAAAAAGGCTGACGAGATCATCAAGGAAGCTGCCACTCACGTTGAAGCTGCAAAAACTGTAGTTGAAGAAAAAGCAAAAGAAGCCATGGCATCTGATGAATTCAAGAAATTCGAAGATGAGGGTAAGAAGGCAGTGGACGAAGCACAGGTCAGGATCGCTGAACTAGCTAAACAAGCCAACGCTATAGCCGATGATTTTGGAAATAAACTCAGAGACATTTTCGGAAAGAAGTAATCTGTTGGCGGGTGGAGGGTGACGGTAAACAGCCACTCGCTCTACGCAAATTGCTGTTTATATTCATACTCCAGGCAACTGCCAACCAACACCAGCCACCTATTTCACCCGCATCTTATTGCCCTTTGCATCGTGAGTCACCTCAGCTAATCCCAACGCCTCCATCAGCGGTGGGATATACATCCCAAAGCGTCCGCGCAGGCCTTTCTTGAGGCCATACCAACCGCCTACAGGGTTTTTTTCTGAGCGTCCCCATGCTTCTACTGTGCCGTCTTTAGCAGGTTTCTGCTCGTCGGCAGAGCCGAGTTCCATCCAGTCGCCGTGCTTTTTCAGCATAGCATGCAGGTCATCGAGGCAGCGTATATCATAGTGCAGGACAGTTTTGCCCACAATGCATACGAGTACTTCTTTCCCATCTTTTTCATCCACGTGCATAGTATATTCTGAGCTGAGTGGTGGCGTCTTCAACGCCATAGGTTTTTCTTTTGTTCCGATCTTGTATTTCATCTTTATCAGGTTTATGAGTTGAAAATATCTTTTGAAGAACCCACCAATGTCAGCAGTTCCTGTTTAGGTGGCACTTCGGGCCCGCTTGCTTTAAGCTGCTCCTGAAAAGACTTAAACGATGGCAATACCATAAGCACTTTCTCATCTTCATCTGTATTGAAGAATGCAGAATGAATAAATGTTTTGCCGTCGGGGCTCAGACATACATTATAGTTGATGCCGGAGTTATTTATGGCCCGCAGGTCAGCCATCACAGTTTTAATGTTGCTCTGGTTTTGCCCGGCGTATTCTGCCTTAGTGGTGTAGGTCACTTTTACTATTTTCATTTTTGTTTGTTTTTATGTTTTAAAAAAGTCTTTGAAATAAAACTTTCAGGGTCTCTTTGCTTTGTGGTTAATTGATAAAGCTACAAGTCATTGCCTTAAGGCGATAGACCTGGAAAGTTTGGATACCAATCTTTTGACGCTACAGCCCGGAGAAACGATAGGCTTTTAAGCTACTTTTTCCAGATATTTTTCCATCACTACTCTATTGTGCTCTAAATGATGCAGTTGCAGTTCCGCCGCAGGCGACTCAAAAGGATCGATTTTCTGGATTATTTTCATCCTGAGGTCAAACAAATGTTCCTTATCCCCTTTGTCGGCCTCCCGGACCATATCGATCTTCACCAGTTCTTCCTGCAGCTTTTGTTTAGGATTAAAGATGCCATTGAGCTCCGAACATTGATGACAGGTACCTTCTTTATTGATGAGCGCACACCGTCCGTCAAAGACCTGAATCATCTTGCTGCGGCCTGTGTGAAGATAATATTTGATCATAGCCTCGGTAGAATCGAGAATGATGGCTATCTCGGCGACTTTAAACCCATATACTTCTTTTAGAAATAAACACAACTGCTGCTCCAGTGGCAGCGACTTAGAGACACAGGTGAAACAGAAAGTGATGTGCTCTTTGATCTCAAAATGCCCCTGCGCTGAGTTCATCCGGATATCCATGGCCTCAGCGAAAAACTGTTTATCATTCATCGCAGCCTCACGGCATATATCGCCTACATCTTCCGTCCAGCGCCTTTTGGCACGCAGATTGTCTTTGGCCAGATTAGATGCGATAGCAAAGAGCCATGTCTTCAGCGAAGATTCTCCCCGGAAAGCATCGAGTTTTTCATGCGCTTTGAGATAAGTATCCTGCACAATGTCGTCAGTATCTGCCATAGATGCTGTGATACGATGGATATATGATCGCAACTGGCCTCTTATCTCTTCAAACTCCGTACTTAATTCTTCGGTGTTCATGTGTAGTGTTTGGAAATAAATTTAATCAAATTCTTCGGCCAGCCTGTATTGAGATTTGACAACTTTCAGAAAGTTGTCAAATCTGAAACACATAAAAAAACAGCCACCTGCTTGTGCAAATGGCTGTGTGTATCTTGTATTCCGGCCAACAGTCATCTGTCAACCGCCAACATATTATTGTCCCAAGGTAATGCGACTTACATCCACATTGTGTTTCTCTATCAGCTTGCGGAGATTGATCAGCGCATACCGCATACGGCCTAGTGAGGTATTTATACTGACGCCGGTATATTCTGCTATTTCTTTGAAGCTGAAATCAAAGTAATGACGTAGCATGACGACCTCTTTTTGCTCCTCAGGCAGCATTTCGATCAGGCCTTTCAGCTTGTTTTCGCCCTTCATCACGTCCATATGGACCTCATGCGGTACCTCATCAAACCTGAGTACCTTAAAGATGTCATCCCCATCGCTGGTCACCACCCCCGGCCCGCGTTTCACACGACGGAAGTAGTCTATGCAGAGGTTATAGGCGATACGCATCACCCATGGCAGGAATTTGCCTTCATCGTTGTACTTGCCGGAGCGCAGCGTGTCTATGACCTTGATATACGTCTCCTGAAAAATGTCTTCGGCCAGATAGGAGTCCTTGACCATCATGTAGATAGAGGTGTACACTTTGTCTTTGTGGCGGGCTACAAGGCGTTCGAAGGCCATTTCGTTGCCGGCGAGGTACTGCTTCAGCAGGTCCTGATCGCTCATTAGTGGTGTGCGCATAGATTTACGATTTATTGGGTTAATAAAATGTAGAATCTATGCTGCGATAGGCGATTGGTTTTATTTAGTATTAAGTAATTAGTATTGAGTATTGAGACTGATACAAATGAAACACTCATTTGCAAGGTCTGTTCTCTAATGTTTAAAATGTCTAAAGTCTTAAAAAAATCGCAGGCTAATGCTAATTCACTTATCTTTGACGGCCCGCTAAAAAGAGTAGAATAAATTCGATACTATATAAAGTTTGATTACGAATGTTAACCAAAGTTAATAAAGGAAATTCAGATTTCCAAATAAAAAAACAAATTGATACAAAAATAATAATCAAGGGTGCCCGCGTCCATAATCTCAAGAATATCGATCTCCAGCTGCCCAAGAATCAATTTATAGTTTTCACAGGTGTGTCCGGTTCCGGCAAATCATCCCTCTCCATAGATACGCTCTATGCCGAGGGCCAGCGCCGCTATGTCGAGAGCCTCACCTCCTACGCACGCCAGTTTCTCAGCCGTATGGACAAGCCCGACGTCGACTATATCAAGGGCCTCTGCCCCGCCATAGCCATCGAGCAGAAAGTTTCTACCCGCACTACGCGCTCCACTGTCGGCTCGCTTACAGAGATATACGATTACCTTAGGTTATTGTTCGCCAGGATTGGCAAAACCTACTCTCCTGTCTCCGGCCAGCTCGTCAGCAAACATGAAGTGGTCGATGTGGTGGATTATATTTTTGGCCTGCCTGAGGGCGAAAAAGTATTCATCTATTATGAAGCAATAAGCAAGGGTAAACTGAATGAAGAATTGAAATTACTATTGCAGAAAGGCTTCACCCGTGTCAAATGGCTCGGCGAGACAGCCAAGATCGAAGACCTGATCGACAAGCCTGAAGTAGTAAAGTCAAAAGATAAATCCATCAAGGTACTCGTGGACCGCGTGATCGTAAAAAATGAAGAAGAACTCAAATCGCGCGTGGCGGACTCTGTGCTCACTGCTTTCAATGAAGGCGGAAATGAGTGCTTCGTGGAAAATCACCTCTCCCAAACCCTCTCCAAAGGAGAGGGCTTAAATACAAGCCCAAGCAAGGCTGCTTCTCCCTCTCCTTTGGAAAGGGCCGGGGAGAGGTTGATCGTCTTCAACAATAAATTTGAAGCGGACGGGATGAGCTTTGAGATCCCCTCTCAAAATCTTTTCAATTTCAATAATCCATATGGTGCCTGCAAGACCTGTGAAGGTTTCGGTTCTGTGGTGGGCATAGATGATGACCTGGTAGTACCTGACAAGACGCTTTCATTATATGAAGGTGCAGTCGCTCCCTGGCGTGGTGAGAAAATGAGCGAATGGCTCGAGCCTCTGCTCAAGAAAGGCATCTATTTTGATTTCCCTATACACCGTGCATACAAGGACCTCACCGCAGAAGAGAAAAAACTGCTGTGGACAGGCAATGAACACTTCGAGGGCCTGACATATTTCTTCAAATACCTCGAGGAGAAAAGTTATAAGATACAATACCGCGTCATGCTATCGCGCTATCGCGGCAAGACGACCTGTCCTGACTGCCGAGGCTCACGTATCCGAAAGGATGCACTCTATGTCAAGGTAGCAGGTAAGGATATCGGCGAACTGATGATGATGCCTATCAAGGACCTTTATACGTTCTTTAAGGAATTAAAATTCTCACCGGAGGATAAAAAAATATCCGACCGGATCATCCTGGAAATAAACAGCCGCCTGCAGACCATGATGGACGTAGGCCTCGGCTACCTGATGCTCAACCGTCTTTCCAATACTCTCAGTGGTGGCGAGACCCAGCGTATCAATCTGACCCGTTCGATAGGCAGTAATCTCACTTCATCGATGTACATCCTCGATGAGCCGAGCATCGGCCTGCATCAGCGCGATACTGAGAGACTGATTACAGTGCTTAAAAACCTCCGCGACCTGGGCAATACAGTGATAGTCGTAGAGCATGATGAGGATATCATGAAAGCATGCGACCACATAGTGGACATGGGCCCTGAGGCAGGTATCAACGGCGGTGAAGTGATTTACAATGGACCGGCGAAAGACATCACAAAAGACAAACATAGCCTTACTGCAAAATACCTCAATGGCGAGCTGAAAATTGACTACCCCAAGATACGCCGCCAAACCATCAATGCTCTGTATGTCATCGGGGCTAATCAGCATAACCTGAAAGACGTAGATGTGAAGGTACCTCTCAATTGCTTGACGGTAGTGACTGGTGTGAGCGGCTCTGGCAAAACCACTCTGATCAAAAAAATATTATACCCTGCACTATTGAGACAGTTCGATGGCGGTGGCGAGAAGCCGGGTTCATTCCGTGAGCTGCGTGGAGACCTGAAGAAGATAAGCGGAGTAGAGATGATAGATCAGAATCCTCTAGGCCGTAGCTCGCGCTCCAATCCAGTGACATATGTCAAAGCCTACGACGCAATTCGTGAACTCTTTGCCCGTCAGCAGCTGTCAAAACTCAGGGGATATACCGCTGGTACTTTTTCATTCAATATCGAAGGTGGTCGCTGCGAAACCTGCAAAGGTGACGGAGAAGTAGTCATAGAGATGCAGTTCCTTGCTGATGTGCACCTGCGCTGCGAGGTATGCAATGGCCGTAAGTTTAAAGAGGATGTACTCGAAGTGCAGTACAAGGACAAAAATATATTTGAAATCCTGGAGCTGAGTATAGATGAGGCGATGGAGTTCTTTAGCGAGCAGAATGATATCATCTCAAAAATAGCTCCGCTCAGAAATGTCGGCCTCGGCTATGTGAAACTCGGACAGTCATCATCCACGCTCAGCGGTGGTGAGGCACAGCGCGTCAAACTGGCTTCTTTCCTGACCAAAGGCAACGCCACACAGCCACTGCTTTTCATTTTTGATGAGCCGACCACCGGTTTGCATTTCCATGATATCAATAAACTCATGTCGTCCTTTTACCAGCTCATAGATGCAGGCCATACGGTAGTGGTGATCGAGCACAATATGGATGTGATCAAATGCGCAGACTGGATCATAGACCTCGGTCCCGATGGCGGCGATGAAGGTGGCCATCTGGTATATCAGGGCACGCCCGAAGGACTGCTGAAAGTAGCGGAGTCGCACACGGCGCACTATCTGAATGAGAAGCTGGTGGAGTGAATAGAAAAGCCTTTTGTTTCCTAAGATAGGAGATGATTAGTTGGCCATCCCCCTCATTTGATAGAACATAATCCCGAGCAGGAATGGGATAAGCCAAGTAGCGGTATTTATAATTAGTACAATACCAAAATGCTTATATTCTATTCTTTTCACGGCCTTCAAGAATACTAATAAGAAAGCCAAAATGAAAGATGAGGCAGTGATTAGCAAGATTAATTCTATGACAACTTGTTCAAACGAAGTATTCCTCCCCATTAAAGAAACTATATATAGGAAACAAAAAAATTGCAACAAAGCGCTTATTACAACTACATAAAATAAAAATTTAGAAAGCGTATTCATAGCTGCAATTATAACCTAATAGCAGATCCAACACCATCTTTTCCATTCACATTTCTATACTACAAAAATATGGCAATTATTTAATTCTCCTCATTCTGAAAATCCTGTAAATTCTGGTCTATAGATACGCATGGTCCCCGCCCCCCTTGGCATATTCCTTTTCTACCTTCTTTTTTGCAAAAACATTGATCAGCCACTGCTTAAAGGGTGTGAGAGCTTTCAACTCAGGGTTTTGTCCGTGCTTCTTATACCTGTCAAAGAATGCTTTCATCGATAGCACCGCAAAAGCCGCACAGGTATTATGATCGAGGTGGTCGCTCTGATTATTGAGCCTGATATCTTTCTTTCCTGCTTTCGTCATATGGTCATATGCCACCTCTGAGTTCTTGTAGTTCACCTCGCGGTCACCCTTGCAGTAGCATAGCTGTACCGGCGCTTCAGGATGCCAGTCGGTGAGGTTATTCTCCTCCAGCCTTTTCAGAAATGGAAAGTCAGGGTTATCCTTAAACTGCTCTACCATTTCAGGCTTGACTACTTCGCTTGGTATCTTAGGCATGATCTTGTCCAGGTCATCATAAGACTTATTCCTCACGGGTCCGAAATATCCGCGTAGCAATGTGTCATATGGAGATTTGAAAACGGTGTAGATATCGGGGTTCGGAAAAATATGATAGGCCGTCTGATAAGAAATGATCAGATATGGCAGATAGAATGGACGAGGATAGACCTGAAACATGTACTTGGCCTGCTCTCCTGTCATGTCATATGCACCTGACATAGGAGAAGTAGCTGTCACCTTAAACCTGGGGTCATGTTGTGCCTCGATATATTTCTGCGCAGCAAAAGATGAATGCCCGCCCTGAGAGTAACCTGTCAGAAAAAGCTGTCCGTTGGTCTCATAGTTCATCGTTTTTTTAAATTCCTCCACTGCATAGAGCATGTATAAATATGACATTGCCTCGCTCCACGCATGCTGATAGAGATGCTGTCCATCGCCTTTGCCCATGCCGTAGTAGTCTGGATAGAGCGCCAGATAGCCGTCAGCCGCCATAAAGAGGCAAATGTCCTGCTGTGAGTCATCGTCAGTGATATCACGCGCCTTGCTGATCTGAGTGCCGTGGCCGAACATAAATGTCGGAGCTTTCTTACCGGCCTTTAGTTTAGGTACATACATGATACCGGAGCAATTGATCCAGGTAGAACTGTCTATCCATGGGGCCTTGTATATTATCTCATAGATGTCTACATCGTCTTTGATCGGCATCGCTATGACCGGCACATGGTGTTTCTTCCACAGGGCATGTAGTGTTTGTTTAGTATGACTTTTGACCAGTGTAGCGCTGACCAGATAGGCAGTCGGAGTGTTTTTGAATCCGAAGCTGCTGCATGTGATCAGAAGTGCAAGGGTAAAACAGAGATATGACTTCATTGTTTTTGTAATTTGTGTGGCATAAATACGGATTTTAGCACCGATTGTTGTTTACCGGGATTGAGCAATAAACCAAAGCAGTTTATTAATCTGTGAAAGCGATAATAAGGTTTAAAGGGCCTGGTATGCCTGACAAGAAGTCATCAATCTATGGTCAAAGCGACCATATGGTTTTTTAACACTTGTTTTTTAGTGCATAAATATCAATCACATACACATCAGAAACCTAAAACCATATAATTTTCAGATACAACTTGCGTTTCATTTCATAGAAGCAAATAGTATTTCCCCCATACGATTTTGTCTTATTATAATAGTGGACCAAAAAGTGCTTCTTTTCTGATTGCCGACAGGATCCCGTGAATATGTGGAATGTTTAACAAACTAAAATTTTCTGTATGAAAAATTTTACCTGGGTTAGTGGACACTATAACCGATGTTATAAGTGTTACCCGGCAGTCGGAGTAAAGTCCGGCTGTTCGTGTTTGGATAAATCACAAATAGTGATTAAATTTAATACCACAATGCAACCTTTGTAAACAATATTTCTTCCTATGTATAAATGTGACTGATTTGCCAAACCCATGAGGACGGATTATATCATTTCTTAACCGAAAAAATCCCACTATGCGAAACAGCTTTTCCCACCCTCCCTGACAGTTCTCATTGCTTATAGTTTTCCAGTTGAGTGTGCCACTAACCCTGATACATTGTTAACAGCTAAAACTAAAAGTCATGAGAAAGCTAAGTAAACTCTATACCGCTGTGATCCTTGCCATATCTCTTATCGGATTCAGCAAAAACTCCTCGGCTACCACATATACCGCCTCAGTCAATGGCAACTGGTCAGCCGCAGCCACCTGGGGTGGCAGTGCTCCCGGTGCTACTATATCAAACGGAGATGTTGTCATCATTCCTCTCGGCTATACCGTCACTCTTGACGAAAATGTAACCATAAATAGCACTTTATCCTCGGTCGCAGTCGCCGGTACACTGAATGGCAGCGGTACTAACGGACTGACCATTACTTCCGGTACACTCGCAGGTACAGGTAGTGTAGCGATCGATAATCTGACTGTAGGTGCTTCCGGTTTGATCACTTCTACCGGCAGTATATCAGTCAATGCATTTACAAATAGCCAATTGCTCCTACCCATTACGGCTGCGGTCAGTGTCGGCAATTCGGTGACTTTCAATGCAGGTGTGGTACAACTCAATACCGGGGCATCGGTCACACTAGCCAATAACATCACGCTCAATATGTCGGGCGGTTCACTGTCTATCAATGGCGGTGCCATAACTATGTCGGGCAACTATAATCTGATGTATTCGGGATCAGCATCTGCTATAGGTATTGAAGCTGCTGCCACAGGTCTAGAGAATGTGACGATCAATCTTGCTTCATCCGGTTCTCAGCTATCCATGTCTGCTGATTTGACTGTAGGTGGGACGCTCTCTATACAGTCAGGACAGTTGGTACTCAACGGCAATAATCTGACGATCAACGGTACAGTCAATTCATCGACCAGTGGTTCTGTTTATTCTTCCTCTTCGTCTAATATCTCAATAAATGGTTCGGGCAATGTGGGCACACTGACATTAAGTTCGGGATGGAATACTGTCGGCGGGTTATCTGTCAATATTGGCTCCGGTGGCAGTGTGTCTCTTGGTTCTGATGTCATAGTATCAGGTGCCTTGACACTATCGGGTGGCAACCTGAACCTGAATAGCAATAACTTGACTATAAATGGGACAGTGAATTCTTCAGGAGGCTTTGTTTATTCATCCTCCTCTTCTAATGTTTCCATAAATGGTTCAGGCAGTATCGGCACTCTCGCTTTTAGCTCCGGATGGAATACGGTCAATAATTTATCAGTCAATATCAGCGGCTCAGGTGGCGGTATCTCACTCGGTTCTGACCTCACCGTATCTGGAGCATTGGCTTTGTCAGGCGGCAGTCTGTCCATCAATGGCAATAACCTCACATTAAGTGGTTCAATGAGTGCATCCGGTTCCGGTTCTATCAGTGGCAGCAGCAGCTCCAGCCTGACACTGAGCGGCTCCGGCAGCATGGGTAGTTTGTCGTTCTCTTCAGGCAGTGCTATGCTCAATAACCTCACAATAGATATCAGTTCATCAGGTTCTGCATCACTAAACAGCAGCCTCGGGGTAGGTGGTATGCTATCGCTGACGAATGGTACACTCAATATCGGCAGCGATACACTCACAGTCTCAGGTAGCGGTAGTGTACAGGGTGGTTCGTCGGCCAGCTATGTGATCGCTACCGATGTAGGCCGATTGGCAATGTCAGTAGCTAATGCCGGTGGCTCAGCGATGTTTCAAATTGGTACTACCGCCAATTACGCCCCTGTCATGATCACAAACAATTCAAGCGCTTCGGGCAGTTTCTATGCCAATGCACATGCGGGAGTATTTGCTGGCGGGACAACCGGTGCAGACATCTCTGCTACACAGAGTGTGGTCAATACCAGCTGGGATGTAGAGTCATCCATTGCATCCGGTGCTAATGTCAACCTCCAGATGTATTGGAATACCAATATGCAGGTCAACGGATTTGACAATACACAGGCCTATATATCTCACTATACCAATGGTGCATGGAATACAAGTGCTCTTGCCGCAGCTACCGCCCAAGGCGGAGGCACATTCTCACTCGCACTGGATGGTGTGACCTCGTTCAGCCCTTTCGCCGTATTTGACAAAAATACTTCTACCGGAATAAAGAATGTAGCTGATGATGATGCGCTCAATCTATACCCCAACCCTGCAAGAGATGTGGTGTACCTTAGCTCATTGGATCCAAATTCCGGTTACAGTATCGATGTGTACAATATGAACGGGCAATTAATGTTTGAAAAAGAAGCCAACAACAACGCGCTGGATATATCTTCATTAGCATCCGGTCTATACAATATAGTTGTCGATCAGCAAGGCACTACATACAGAACGAAAGTCGCTGTGATCAAATAATCATATCAGCTTTTTCTCCCTTCTCTGTTGTCATCCCGGTTTGATTTCTGATCAGGCCGGGATTTTATTTTCCCGAAAAATATATCCGGCAGTCTTGTCTGCTAAATCTGTCACACTGTCCAAAATTCACACACTGCACATTATCAGCGAGAAAAACTAAGTCCCTGATGGGTTTGCCTTATCACGGGAAAATGTACTTTTATACTGAGCGATTATCTCATTTCTTGACGTATACAGAGATAGCTTCACCCTAAAAACCAACTCATTTTTTGAAAAGGCTGCATTATTTCTTTTTCTTACTACTGCTTTGTTCATATGGAGCGAAGGCACAAGACCTGATCGGCAAGATCACCGATCAGGACAGTGTGCATTCACCTTTGTTTATGGCAGAGGTGACCCAGATGCAGGACGGCAAGACGATTGCCACATATAAGACCTACTTCGACGGCACATTCCGGATCAAGGTAAAACCTAATCAAAGTTATGATCTCAAAGTTTCATTTCCGGGCAGAAGTGATACTATTGTTACTATCTCAGTAGATAAACACGGTACGCTATACACTGGCACTCTTTTTATTTCTTTGCGCAAAGATGGACTCCGGCTCACAGGTTTTATACTCGATCAGGTACAGGATATTCCTATCAAGGACGCCTGTATCATTCTTCGAAATGTAATGACCCGCAAGGAGGATAGATACACTACTGATGTCAATGGCAGCTATAATCTCAAAATGGACTATGAGACAAACTACACCCTTAGAATTGATAAAATGTCACCGGGCATTCTGAATAAATATGAGGATACGAGTTTCAATATTTCAACCATAGGTTTTAATAAACCCCTTGATTTCCGCCTTGACATCAAACTGGGCCCTACCAATGGCTACATAGCCCCGAGGCCTGAATATGACCCGCATGCCAAACACGTCAATAGAAACCTTAAACCATCGCTGGTGGTACTGGGCAGTAAAGACTCCGTGCAAAAACGAATACAGGACTCGATCGTACTGTCACTAAATATTCAGCTGACCAGAAAAGATTCTGCCATCGCATCGATCGACAAACAGATCCATGCTGCCATTAGTAAGACGAATAATGAGCCTAAAGTGGCACTCAGGGATATGGATGCCGATGAAAAGAAAAAACAGGATGAAGAAGCCGCCAGAATGGCACAAGAGGTAGAAGCCAGAAAACGCGAACTGGCCGAAGAGCAGAAAAAAAAGGACCTCGAAAAAGCAGAAGCTGATCTCAAAACAAAACAACTGGCAGAAAAAGAACTACAGGCCAAACTGGACAAAGAATTACAGGATGCAGAAACTAGAAAAAAACAACAGCAGGCACAAACAGCGGCCAATCAACTGAAAGAAATAAATGCGGCCAAAGCAGCAACGACCCAGGATAGCCTGCTCAAAGTAGCCCTTGCTAAAAATAAAGAGATCATGGCCAGACGTAAACACGTCGCTGACTCTCTGGCGCAGGCCCAAAACCAAAAGATACAGGTCAATAATGATGCCACCCCGACAGCTAATAAGCCGACCGAAAAAAATGTAGCAACTACGCAAATAGCTAAAACGGATATACAGAAAAATGAAACGAAATCGGACAAGGAAATACAGGACAGTCTCGTCAAAAATGCAGAAGCAATCAACCGTGAAACCATGCTCAAGCGCAAACACGTGCTGGATTCGCTGATCAATATAGAAAGTCAAAAGGTACAGATCAAAACCGAAAACCGTGGCTCGGATAGGGATGCGCACATCAAAGACAGTATAAAAGTAGTGCAAGCCCGGCAAGCCGAGCTACAGAAGAGGCTGAAGGCTGAAAGGGTGCAGGCAGAACAAGACAGCCTCCTCAGAGTGGCAGAAGCCAAAAATAAGGAGATGATGGCCCACAGAAAACATGTCGCTGACTCTCTGGCACTGATCGAAAGCCAAAGGCTGCAAGCTATCAGCGATGCAAAAAAACTAGAAAGGGAAAAACAGGAATATGAGCTGAATGAAAAACAGGCTCGTGAGAGAATCCAGGACTCGATCGCAAAACAACAAGCCGAGGCTGCTGAGAATCAAAAGATAGCCCGCGAACTGGCCAAAGCCAAAGAGGATCAGGCATTGGATTCAGCTGCCCATAAAGCCGAACAGGAAGCTGCCGTCAGAAAGGCCCAGTTAGAAAAAGACCTCGCTGCAATGAAGAAAGCCCGCGAAGAAGCCGAAGCAAAAGTACTCGCAGAAAAACGTGAGAAAGAAACCAACGATAAAGCAGCCAAAAAGGAAAGCAAGCGTCTGGCCAAAGAGCTGGCAGAGCAGAATAAAAAACAAAAACTGGCGCTGGAGGAAACCAAAAGAAAAACAGAAGAGCAGAAACGGATAGCAGACGCCAAAGCAGAGGCAGAAGCAGAACAACGTGAACTCGAAGCCAAAAGGACTCTCCAGGAACAAGAGAAAAATCAACTGATACAGCAGCTCGGCAAGCTGCAAAAAGATGAGCAATCTGCCGTGACCAAAGATCCGGAAACAAAAAAACAGGACTACGATCCTGACCGGGCACTCAAAAACGAAAAAGAAAAAACCGTTAATGCCTATCAGGTCAACGTCCTTCAGCAAAACAAAAGAAGAGCTGATTCTATGACCAATGTTTCTCACCCATTGGTCTCTACCGGTCTGGGAATAAAACTCATCAATGCCAAAGGCTATGTGAAAAATGGTCAAACTGAAGACCCGATCCCTAATGTATCTATCAATATACGGCGTCTCAATAGCATCGTATCACAGGAGGTCACATCAGATGCCAATGGCAAATATGACATCATAGTAGATAGCGGATATTTCTATCTGGTATCTTTTTACAAAGACAAATATGAGATCAGTAAGCAGATTCTGGACCTGACATCATATAATAAAGCCGAATACACGATGGTGATCCAGTATCTCAAAGAGCGTGACGATTTCGACCCTAATGCTAAAATGCCCATCATTCAGTTTAGCAAAAACAGTTCTAAAGTACCTGCAGATGCCTGGACCGATATGCAGTCAATCGTCAAAATGATGAAAGACATACCAGAGCTAAAGATCAAGCTCTACGGGCTAGGCTCAGTGGATGAGGACTATCCTATGGAGCTATCGGTGACACGCGCCAGGCTGGTGGCCGACCTGATACTGGAGAGCGGTATCAAACCCTCACGTATACGTATCAATGGTATCGGCCCCTACCGCCCGCGGTCAGGCTGTACAGAGGGCAAACAATGTACAGATGCTCAGTATCAGCTCGACAGGGTCGTGATGTATAAGGTGGTAAAAGAATAATTAAAAAAAGAAAACTTCATTGCAATGATCACCCGGGAATCGGCACTCTCCTTCGCTCAACATTGGATCGAATCATGGAACTCCCACGATCTCGATAAAATACTAAGTCATTACAGCGATACTTTTGAGATGACGACACCGTTTATCGTGAGCATCATGAATGAACCCAGCGGCACATTATGTGGCAAAGACAAAGTTGGAACCTATTGGTCAAATGCCCTTAAGAAATTCCCTGAGCTGGAATTCAAACTGATAGATGTACTCTATAGTGTAAACTCGATCACTATATACTACCACTCTATCCTCAATAAAAAAGCCGTTGAGTTCTTTCTCTTTGGCAATGATGGTAAAGTGATCAAATCAATTGCTCATTATGATTAGGTGTAATATTTAAGGCCTGTTACACAGGCTCTGCCCGATATATAGCAATATCCACAGATATACTATAATAACTCATACTACCTAAGCAGTCTTTCCCTTATCTTTATCTTCAGCAAGTAGAGAATAAACCTTATAATTACATTATCAGCTCACTCATTACCGTATAGAAAAAAATAGTAATGATTACGCATTATTATGAAAGGTCAAAATAATTTTATCAAGTCAGGGATAGTTTATACTATTCTTGGATTTCTACCTACTGCTTCACGTTTTGTTTTATTCCCGCTGTTCCTGCATTATCTCTCTCCGGAGGACTTTGCCCTGATCAGTTTAAATACTATGGTGGCCAGTATACTCCCCACTTTTATCACTTTGGGCTTGGATACATCGATCAACAGGTTCTATTTTGATTTTGTCAAATATCCTAAAATCGAAAAGGCATTCGTATCGACACTGATCATCAGTATATCCTGCACTGCCTTGGTGATTGGCGCTATTTTTACCGGGATCGGGCCTAAACTATTCCTTATCTCGTTCAAAACCCAGCGTTTTTCGTTCTTCCCTTTCGGGATCAGCGCCCTGCTCACAGCCATACCTACCGGCTTATATTCCCTATACTTAAACTATCTGAGGTGCAGGAAAGACCTACAGAATTATGTGATATTAAACCTTGGCTTATTTATTTTTTCATCCTTAGGTGAAGTGATCGGTATCATCTTTCTGAAAATGCCTGTAGAGCATTTGATATGGATCAAACCACTCGTCCTATGGCCTTTTGTGATCGTTGCGACGATCTCCATTCTATGGAAAACCGGTATTCATTTTGAAAGAAGGCTTTTGCGTATAGCTATGAGTTACAGCACGCCGCTTCTACCCCATTTGATATTCGGCATGGTCTTTATCTATACTGACCGTATCATGATCGAAAACAACCTTAATCTCACCTATTTGGCCATTTATAACCTCACTATGGCCATCAGCAACATAATAGATATTTTTGAACAAGCCCTAAGGAATGCTACCTTCCCTAATATCTATAAGCTACTGAAGCAAGACGTAAGTGCCAATGTGGACGCGATCAGCAGGATACACAGCATGAATGGCCTGCTCCTGCTTTCTATTATGGCCGTTGTGGCTATCATGGTACCTATTGGTGATTATTATTTTCTTAAACCGGTATATCGTCCACTGATCTATCTGATCCCCTTTGCGCTGAATATCTCTGTCATCAGGTTTTTCTATATCGTTTATGCCGAACCATTGTTTTTTTTTAAAAAGGTAAAGCATGTATCTACATCAACTTTTTTACAAGGAATTTTCTCGATCTTGTTTAACTTTTTGCTGATCCCGAGATTTGGATTGATGGGAGCTATCATAGCAAACATTATATCAAAATGTATCCAGGTTATTTTCATTTATTACACTTCCATCAGCATCAAAATATTCAGTTACAGGGTTGGCTTCATTCTGACTTGCATGTTTATCATGATGGTTATCCTTTTAGGCTTGACCTTTAGCTCCAGGTTTCTGATGGACTCAAGGCAGATCGTCCACATACTGGCATCCATACCGCTTATCTTTGTTTCCTTTGCATTTATATACTTTGTACGGAAAAACAACATATCTATAAAGCAACTATGGTAGATATATTCATCACTGACTGTCGGGACAGGTATGACAAAAGCAATCACCACGACAAAATATTATACCGTGAGGGATTCATAGAAGACTGTAGTTTTATTGATAAAGCAGGTATCGAAGACTTTAACAACTCTCTGGTGGGTCTCGAAGATGAGGCTAGCAGATTGATGCTGGAAAGACTAGATGAAGACACCCAAAGCATCATAGAACAGGGTTTGACATTCGGGGCCAATCCCTTCATATCCTCTCTTCCGGTCACAGAAAAAATTCACAGCGTACTTTTTAATTTTAATAAGCATTTTGTAGTCAGGCAGTGTCTGATGCAGCTTGTGCTGGAGCGTTTGTTTGTGCGCCTATCTAGCCCAAAGCTGCCCTTGATCCTGTGTCTGTCAGAGGATTATTATCTCACTCAGGAGATGCCATTCGAGATCAGGTCGGCCACTTACTATAAGGCTTTTAAAAATGTCTATCTGAAATTTTTGCTCAAGCAGGTATACTATTTTTTCCGTCGTCTTTTTTCCAAGTCCACACCTATAGAGAAAACTCAGATAGCAATCGTCATGTACGACATACATAATGAGTTTGAGCTTTTCAAAAAATTTATGGAGCTCGCGAAGAAGCAGAATAAAGTAGCGATCACTATAATAGTAGTCGATAGCGGCAATCCACCCGAGAAAAAAGTGGATACGACCATGTATACCGGAGGTAATGTGAAGACAGTGCATCTATATGACCAGAAATCCAATTTAATATCTGATTACAGTGGTTTTTATGCTGCGTGCCAAAAGATCGATCCGCTTTATAGTGTCTTTAAAAAGGCTCGATTCTGTGAGGTAGAGGATGTACAATATGCATTCACCGACAATGTCATCTCGCAACTGTCTCCCGATATATGCCTGTATATAAACATCCAGGAGTTTGGCAGGGTAGTCGCCAATGTCTGTGCTAAACATAATATCCCATCGATGTGTGTGGAATATGCTTTTGCTTTTGATACCTATACAATGGAGAAAAGGATACGGTTTGATCTCAGGGCCTGCATGAGTGAGATCACTGCACAAAACTGGATCAAACATAAGGACCCTACTCCCCGGCATGAGGTAATAGGTTTCTGCAAAATAGATGACTGGGCCGAAAAGCTCACCCTCAGGCAAAGGTCCAACGAAAAGCTTTTTGACAATGATAAGCGGACCATATTATTCGCCAGCACCTGGGCACCAAACTCGAGATCTCCCCTGCTGGCGGAGAAAGGAAAAATAGTAAAAGAGCTATCTGAGGTCTGCCATCGCAATAACTGGAACCTACTCATCAAAAAACATCCTTCGGAATTTGACACGCTGGTCAGCGAGGTGTTTGAGCAAAATAAATATCCAGATCAGAGAATAGTCGAGCACAATGAAATGAGCCTTTTTGATTGTATCTATTATTCGGACTTCATATGCACCCAAAACTCTTCGGCTTTCATCGAGACCTTATATTTAAATAAACCCTTTTCATATATTACAGCCAATGGTGAGAACGTCTGGGCAAAGCTTTCCTACTTCTCCAGAGAGAAAGCGGTCAGGACATTTGATTCGGTCAATGACTATGAAGAATACCTGATAGCCAATAGCGGAGAAGAAGCATATCGGAATTTGTTGTCGGAGTTTATGAAACTGCAGGGAAAATTCCTCTATAAGACCGATGGGAAAGCGTCTGAAAGATTACTTGCATTAGCAGAGTCATTTGTCAAATAAAATAAAGAGGTAAAGCAATATGGATATCTCGATAGTGATACCGACATACAACAGGAATGACATTTTGTACAAGCACCTTGCCATAGCCTATGCGGAGTTGAAAGGCCTCGACTATGAGATCATCGTGATCAATGACTCAAAGACCAACAAGGTAGAAGCACAGCCCCAGTGGCTCAGCAATATATCCGTCGTCAACAACCCTAAGCAAGGCGTGGCATCTGCCAGAAATCTCGGAGCCTCTCTGGCAAAGTCAGAAAACCTGCTATTCATAGATGATGATATGATCATCAATCGCAAAGCAGTGGAGCGTGCTATCGAATTTCTAAAAGAAAATAAAACAGCCTGCCTGAATATAAACTGGGTATATCCGGATGAACTCAATGCAAAACTGCAGACCTATCAGTTTGGCAGATATCTGGAGCACTATGGCTTTACCACACTCAGAGGCTGGTGGGGCACAGGTCTGGAATGGAGGGCGGATCAGATTTTCACAGTAAATGCTGCTGCGAGCTATTTTCTGGCGATGACCAAAGATAGTTTTGAAAAAGCGGGCAGATATGATGAGAGCTTTCCTTTTGCCGGTTTTGAGGACCATGATTTCGCTGTGAGGCTGGAGCGCACCGGCGTCACGACCTATATGGACACGAGGGTCATGGTATGGCACAATGAAGCTGACCGCGTCGATCTGAGCGGATGGATGCAGCGCAAATACCGCGGCGGGCAAACTCGTAAAGTAGCCGTAGATGCGGGCCACAAAGACCTCGAAATCGATTATAATAACCTGAAAGGAAAGCTCTACTTCATCATCAGTAAGACTGAGTTTATGTTCAATGCTGCACTAAAGCTCATACCGAATAATAAAATGTTTGATCCGCTGTATTTTCGTATCGTTAATATACTTTTAGGCACCAATCTGTACAAGGGGTACACCAAATAGCAAATGGCCAAAGTCGTCTACATAGTATCCAATATCGATAAGGCTGTTTTCTTTGAGCATACAGCCCTCATGCTGAGAGATGCGGGTGTGGACCTGAGTTTTATTCTTATCAATAGCAGCGATGGGTATCTAGCTACTTTCCTACGCGCGAATGGTTTCACAGTCCACTTTCTGGAGGTCGACAAACTGCTATTCTCCTGGCGACAGATCATAGCCTGTACTAAGATACTTCGCGATATTAAGCCACAGGTAGTGCATTGCCACCTATCTGCGGCCAATTTTGTCGGACTCATTTCGGCCCGGCTCGCTGGTGTGCCTATCAGGATATATACCAGACATGCCGGGAAACCGCTGGTTACCTCATCCAAAGAAAGCATACTGGATAGGCTTCAAAATGCTCTGGCGACCCATATCGTGGCGATCACGGAGAGCATCAAACAACTACTACTGTCAGAAGGCGTGAAGGAAAGTAAGATCACGATCGTGCATCATGGCTTTGACATCAGCAGAATGATGAAGCCCGATGCAGATGAAATAAAAAGAATAAAACAGCAATACAATCCCGATAATAAATATCCGGTGGTCGGCGTGATAGCCCGCTGGATGCAATGGAAAGGCATACAGTATATTATTCCCGCTTTTGCGAAACTGCTGAAGGACTATCCTGATGCTAAGCTCTGCCTATTCAATGCTTCTGACAATGCAGACTATAGCCCTGAGATCAGTGAGATGCTGCAGGCGCTTCCGGCCGGCTCCTATCAGCGGGTGGGCTTTGAGAAAAACATCTACGACCTCTATCATCTCTTTGACATTTATGTCCATGTGCCTGTCAATCCATACTGCGAGGCATTCGGACAGACCTATGTTGAAGCGCTTGCTGCTGGAGTGCCGTCTATATTTACCTTGTCGGGGGTAGCGAGAGAGTTTATCACGGAGGACAATGCCTATATCGTGGACTTTGAGAACAGCGAAGCGATCTATGAGAAAATGAAAGCGATACTCGCCAAACAAAAAGACCCGGAAATGCTTTTCAAGAATGGTCAGGAGGTGGTCTCAAAAATATTTTCTCTCGAACTCTATATCTCTTCGCTGCTGTCGATATATAGGTGAGCTGCTTTTTTGATGCTGAGCTGCTATCATTGCTATCATAAAATATTCAACCCAATAATTGATTTTCGAACGAGGCTGAAAGCTAGTAAAACAGTGCTTTTTTTATTATTGCGAAAACCAATTCGAAAACCAATCCTGCCTGAAGCGCTCTGTACGGCTCGCTGTATAGGTTTCCGGGATATCGGTATTTTCTCTTCGACCGATAAACGTTGATATACCTCAAACACTATATAAAGGAGCAGTCCTTCAGGTCCGCAAGTTTTTGCCATTTATACAAATAATGCTATATCTGCACTATTGAATAAAAATGTTCTTTGACAAAGCAGTGTCGCGATCACAGGATCAATTGACTGATCCTGTTGATGACATCGGCGCTTTCCCAGTCCTCGGGATTGACCTGCTCATATACTTTCACACCTTTGGCGTTGAAGATATAGTTGGTCGGATAGGTGTATATATTGATATCGTGGAAGCTTTTCTCCGAATGGAGGATTATCAATTTGTCGCCGAAATGTGCCTGAAGAGTTTGAAGCTTTTCGATCGGTTCATCGCAGATACAGACCACCTGGAGTTTCTGGTTGGATAGTTTGGTCTGAAGGTCGGCGAGCTCGGGCAGCTCCCTCATACACGGACCGCACCAGGTAGCGAAGAAGCTGATGAATAAAGGATGCCCGGCATAGGATGAAAGGGATACCTGATGCCCGCTGAGGTCAGTCAGCGCGATGACAGGCAGATCGATACTAGGCGGTATCCTGTATCGCTTATAGAGGAAACCTGCGACTGCGAGCACAAGAAATAATGGAATGACGACAGTGAAGATGTATTTTCTCATGGTATGAGGTACCTGTTTTGATAGTCTTTCTGACTGCGGCGTATCACTTCATAGGCTTCTTCTTTGCCATAGATGCCATCGATCTGTACGCGGTTGTCTTTGTCGTTAGGGCCTTTCTTATATGTCAGGAAATAATGTTTGAGCCTCATCAGGATGGCCTCATTCACATCGGTGATGTCATGCCAAGCGCCATAGACCTCGTCGCCTTTCATAATGGCTACGATCTTGTCGTCAGCCTGGTCCTGATCTATCATGCGGAATCCCCCGATAGGAATAGCCTGCACCAGTATGCCTCCGCGTGCGATAATCTTTTCGGTCAGGACTATGATGTCGAGCGGGTCCTGATCGCCTATGATACCTGTGCGGCCTGTCTTGTCCATGCAGAAATTTCCAACCTCAATATCGCATAGGGTTTGAGGTATGAAGCCGTAAAGCGAAGGAAATATATTGGAGTACTTCTGCGGCCTGTCTACCTTGATGAGGCCTGATGGTTTGTCCACTTCATACTTGATCGTATCTGTGGGCACTATTTCGATAAAAGCCGTACAGATCTCAGGTGAATTCTCTCCTATGTCCACACCGTGCCAGGGATGCAATTGATACTTAAGATTTGGGTCCATTTATTTTTGATTTCTGATATATGATTTCTGATTGAAATGCATTTGTCTAATGTCTCTTGTCTATCTCGTCACCAGCTGCCACCGGCACCACCACCGCCAAAATCGCCACCGCCGAATCCGCCGAATCCACCACCACCGCCGCCATCGTCATTGCCTCCTCCTCCTCCTCCGCCGCCCATGAGCGTCCCGAGTAGGAACCAAGGCAAGAATGAACCGCCGCCTCCATAAGTCTGACCGCCCCTGCCTCCACCAAAGAAGATGAGTAAAAGAAAGATGGCAACAATGATAAGAGCGATCCATTTCGCATGACTAGCCGACCCATCTGTGTCATCCTTTGTATTATCATTGACGAACTGACCGGAGAGCCTCGCGATCATCTCATCAGTAGCAGCATTGATACCAGCATAGTACTGTCCTGCTTTAAACTGAGGAGTGATGACATGATCGACGATCCGCTTAGCTATGATGTCAGGCAGATTGGCTTCTGTGCCACGGCCAGTAGCGATAAATACTTTATGATCGCCCTGAGATATCAGCAGCAGCACACCGTTGTCCTTGCCCTTCTCACCTATACCCCATTTAGCTCCCAGCTCAGTGGCATATTGTGCTATATCAGCACCGTTGAGAGATGGTACGATCACTACTGCTATCTGAGTAGAGGTAGAGTCACTATATGCCACAAGCTTTTGCTCCAGTGTCCGGGCATCGTTATAGGTCAGCATACCCGCCATATCATTGACCAACCGTGGAGGATCAGGCCGCTCAGGGAGTTTGATATCCTGAGCAGACACGGATATCGAGAATAGAGAATAGAGAATAACAAATAGAGAAAATACCTGCTTAGAGAATGGCTTTCCATTCCCTCGTCCCCCGCCCCTCGTCCCTTTTTTATCCCTCACTGATATCATTGCTTAATTCATTTATGTCGCCTGCTTCGTGAGGAAAATATTTTGCCAGATGCCTTGCTGATTCATTGATGCCGTGTATCACACCCGCCTGAAACTGCCCTTCTTTGAAGTACTTTGCCATCTCTTCTTTGGTACTGTCCCAGAAATCATCAGGTACCAGATCATTAATGCCCTTGTCGCCGATGATAGCGAAGCGCTTGTCTTCATATGCCAGATATATCAATACACCGTTGCGCTTGGCGGTCTTGTGCATATCCAGTTTGCTAAACACCTCGGCAGCCCGTGCCAGCACATGATGCTTGCAGTGTGGCTCTATATGCACCCGTATCTCTCCCGAGGTCTGCATCTCCGCAGCAGCAATAGCAGCCACTATCCGATTCTTTTCAGATGAGTTAAAGAGGTGTTTGCGGAACAGCACTATTTGGTATTATTAAAATTGACAGTAGGGGCCTTGTCACTGCCCGGAGCAGATTCGAAATAACCCTTCTCCTGAAATCCGAACATACGAGCTGTAATATTGGCAGGGAATTTCTGTATAGTGGTATTATAATCATTGACCGCCTCGTTAAAACGGTTACGCTCAGTATTGATCCTGTTCTCAGTACCCTCGAGTTGCGCCATCAGTCCTGTGAAAGCCTCATTGCTCTTGAGGTCAGGATATTTCTCTACGGAAACAAGGAGCCGTGACAAAGAACCAGTCAGCTGTCCCTGCGCCTGATCAAATTTCTTGATGTCATCAGGAGAGAGTTTGCTCGGATCAAGCTTGATACTGGTAGCGCTGGCGCGGGCCTGGATCACATCTGTGAGCGTTTGCTGCTCGAAATTTGCTTCGCCTTTGACAGTAGAGACGAGATTAGGTATCAGGTCAGAGCGACGCTGATACGAAGATTCAACGTTTGCCCACTGTTTGGACACTGCTTCGCGTTTCTCGATCATAGAGTTATAACTGCACGACGACAGAGAACTTGCTATAAAAAATAGCGCTAGGATCCTTACTATGTTTTTCATTGTGATTTTGATTTTGATGTAAAATAAGGAAATAATGTCATTGGGATAAATAATCGGAAAAACTATAACAAGCTTTGGTATAAAAATCCCTAATGATATATGGATTTATGTATTAGTTCATACTTTAGCGAAGACGATAACTCAAAAAACAAATTGTATGTCAGAACTGATAAAAGACTTTAACGACTACCGCAGCCGAATGAATGATGTGATCCTCGCCAAAGACAATCTGGTGCTCAAGCGCTTTTGGAGCCTGGACAATCAGGCCTATGCCGACGGCGCGCTGGACGCCAGGACCAAAGACCTGCTGGGACTGGTCGCGTCTATGGTGCTTCGCTGTGATGATTGTATCAAATATCATCTCGGCAAAAGCTACGAATTAGGCGTGACTACCGAGCAGATATATGAAGTATTCTCTATAGCCAATCTCGTGGGCGGCTCTATCGTGATACCGCATACACGCAGAGCTGCAGAGTATTGGGAGGAACTGATCAAAAAATAGTTGGATAAAAAAAAGCACCGATCACTCAGTGCTTTTGTGTTTTGGGTGGTCCCGCCTGAGCCGGTCCTCTGATATATAGCTTCTGGGAGTTACCCTTTATTCGCTTGTAACAGCCTTGTCATCCAATCAATTATACGTTCATTTATGATTTTCAACCGTTTACGTTGAGAGTGTTCTTGCCACATCAGGAAGCAAAGTCTGCGTGCTGAGTCTACGTAATTGATGCTGTCGATTATTTTAATTCAGCAGCACCCTAACTTACAAAATTTGTAACATCACTTAAGAATCTAAGATTATAGCTACACGAATCCATAAAATTGTTGCCGAAAATTTTGGAGGTTCTTATCTTATATCATGCCGTCAACTCCCAAACCGCATTTTTTGTTTTATCACTTAAAGTACCCCAAAGATGGTTACATTCCTTCTTCAAAAGGGGAAGCAACTTCTCTATCCGGTCCAAATTATATTGGTCCGTCCACTCCAATAAACTCGGGCCTAAAATAATCAGTGTGGGAATAACTTCTAAATTACCTAACAGGCCAATAAAATCATGCAAATCATAGCTATCACATTCAACTGCACCCGCAATTTTCATTCCTTCCGGAAGAGAAATTGTTCCATTATCTTTTATCCCCTCCAAATGACCTAAGACAACTTGCGCAACTGTGACTTGTTCCCAACAAAACTCTGGGAGAGCTTTAGCCGTAAATGGGTTTATAGCTATGTTTACATATCTCCAATCGTCTCCCATTAAGTTTCTTAGGTGCTGCCACTGCATATAATTCAATTGTCCCTGTAATAGCACCCAAAACTTTGGCATCTGTTTCTTCTCTCTTGCGTTTGAAAGAACATTTTGCATAAGCGTAGCAGCAGTTTCAACTGAATTATCATCAGTTAAAACTATTCTTATCAATGTAGTTTCTCCATCGAAAACCAAGGGGTCTGTATTCAGTATTTCCTGAATAATTGCAAAGTCCTTCTTAGGGTCTAATGGCGAGATTAGTATGGGCATTCTTCCATTTCCCAAAAGTGGTTCGACACTTTGACAAATAAAATCGGATATACTTTCTGTTGTTCTGTTTCCCCAAAAAAGTTCGTGGCTTTTATACCAAGGAGCGTTCACCCCCCCCAACAAATCAAGAATATTCTGTGTGTGGGATTTAGGGTCATTCTTTTTGACAAAAAGCGCTTGACAATAACCAATAACTGCACCGGGAATCCCCATCGTGTAATGGCCTAAAGGCTTTTCTAATTTATGGACACAATCATCTCTCAGGCTATGACACTTGAACGGTAACTCAAGTTCTTGCCGTAAATTTCGTAAAGGCAGATTTTCAGCTATTTTACAACCCATTTTTTTTGTTTAAGTGTTAATAATAAATTGACTCCGATTTTTTGCTATTCGCTCCAATGGAAAGGTTAGATAATTAAAAAGCAATGCAATTATCACCAAGCCGATTATCCCGACCCAAATTTGGTTTACATTGAACAATCCTTCGGCAACGATAATATGATAACCCAAACCAGCATTTGATGAAATGAACTCACCAACAAAAGCGGCAAGCAAAGCCATGTTTATGTTTATTCGCACCCCGGCAAGAACCCAAGCAACTGAAGAAGGAACAACAATTTTCTTGAAAACATCAATTTTGGTTCCTCCAAACGATTGAACTAAGACAATCAAGTTACTATTCGTCTGTGATGCCCCGTTATATGCTTGTGTCAAAGCAATTACAAAAGTTGAGAGGAATCCTATTACAACTTTTGACATAATTCCAGTTCCAAACCAAAATATAATAATTGGCCCTAATGCAAACACAGGCAATGCTCCAAGAATTATTAGATATGGCTTCGTCATTTTATAAACTACTTTTGATAACCATAAAGACAAACCAAATATCGTTCCAAATGTTACCCCCATTAAAAAGCCAAGAACCGTTTCAAGCATTGTTATACCAAAATCACGAATTAAGTTACCCTTCAAAAGTGATAAAAGAAATTCCTTTGCAATTCCATCGGGGCTACCTAAATAAAATTCATTTTTTGGATTAATAATAATATAGGATTGCCAAACTAAAATCAAAGTTAGTCCTGGAAGTAATAACAACAGTATATCTTTTACTTTTTTAAGCATTATTAATTTTATGGGAAAAGTCAAGGCCTATTATAACATTATTTATGTTTTCGATATATCGATACAACTCGTTTTTCATTATTAAATTTGTTTCCATCCTTTCGCTTCTGTTGACGTTTATTGTAAAGCTTTCCTTTATACTTGCCGGGCGAGGAGTTAGCACAACAATATTATCCGCAATCTTTACCGCCTCAATCAAGTCGTGTGTTACCATAATTGCAATCAGATTTTGTTCAGTTACAATTTTCATTAAATCTTCCTGAAGTTCTCGCCGAAGGATGTAATCTGTATTGGCAAACGGCTCATCCAAGAGCAACACGTCTGCTCCTGAGACCACAGCACGTATAATTGAAACTCTTTGTTGCATCCCTCCTGAAAGAGAATTTGGATAGGCAGTCACAAAATCCGTTAGACCGTAAGCAATCAATAGCTTTTCCGCTCTTTCAATTACCTCCACTGATAAGGTATTTCTTATTTCAGCCCCTAATAAGACATTATCTCTTACAGTTCTCCAAGGAATCAAAGAAGGCGCTTGAAATACATATCCGATTTTTGGCTTTGCTTCTACACCATTCTTCGTGAAAACAATTTTACCGCTAATAGGTGCTAACACACCAGCTATCAGGTTTAACAAAGTGGTTTTCCCGCATCCACTTTGTCCAATCAGAACGGTAATGGAATTGGACGATAGGTCAAGAGTTAAATTCTCTAATACTTTAAGATGGACTGATGCTTCCTCATCATAATATGAAAATGAAAGGTCCTCAATATGGATATTAGTGCTTTTCAATACTTTGATATTAAATAGTGATGGACTTACTTTGAGGCAACCAACTTGGTTCCCATTCACTTTTCCATCTATTATAAACACATCTTATTTTCCACATTAACTTAGCATTCTCTACAATCCGGCCTAAATTCGGCTTTGCTCGTTTATTATATTTGACAAGTTCAAGAACTATTGCAACAACAGAAGGGCTGAAAATTTCATGACCTAAATAATGGGATTCCGTCAATTGACTTAATTTCCCTGTTAGTACCCAAAGCGAAGTAATAAAGAAAAAACTGGACAAAAAGCTTCTGAAAGGTTTAATAGAGTGATAATCCACAACTATGGCAAAAATATCATAAAGCAGTCCTAAGAAAAAACACAACGCTGAAATGTACATAGCTGATGAACTTAACATCTTCAACAACTCCACATCCTTTATCAAATGCTGAAGTATAAAATAAATCACACTTAAGATAGTAAAACCCAATCCAATCGGAAATAGCCAATCCCTAATCGACTGAAATAATGGTGGAACCCTTGCAAGTTCATTATCTTTTACATTTCTTTCATACTGTCTAAACCTATTATATTTATTTTGAATAGACTGCTTCGCTTGCTCAATGAGAGTCAATGAACAAGGACAATCAAATTCAAAATAGTTTTCAATCGTAGTAAGTCTTTTCTTTAGCTCTTCGGACAAACTCTTTTCCCATATTTTTTTACTATTTGCGATGCTGCATTTATAGAGCTTAAGGTCCTCATTGTATATTTTGTCTGCAACTAAAACCTCTTCAAAAAATTTCCGCATATATTCGGAAGTCCAGCCAGCTTCCTTCGCATAAAAATGCTCATCTTTATATTGCATTAAAATCTCGCTTGCAGTAACCGGGTCTTCCTTGATAAATTTAATAGCAGCTTTTATTCCTAAAATTAAATTATCAATAATGGCTTTCTTTTCATCATCTATATAGTCTTCCTTACTTGTAACCAGAGAAGTCATAATCACATTCTCAAATGGCCTAAAGCCATCGTCATTTTGCTGTCTATAAAAGGCCTTTTGAACAATATGATAATCTTCTTTGTCATTAGAGAATAGATACATATCGATTGGGTCCATTGTTATGTACCCAATTTTGTGATTCTCCCTTTGCTTTTTGGAAAGATAGTAATCTCTTTTGTCGTACCATTTCTTTTCATCACCAGGTTTTATGTCGTGATAAAGTATAGAAGAGATTTTTTTCTCAATATCATTAGCCTCTACCTTGTGCTTTGATAACTGTTCGAATAAATCGAAATAAGCTAAAGCATATCCTGTCATTCCTTTTGGATGAACAATAATTTTATTTTTATCTATTTTAAGAGGTACATTGTTTTGACCATTTTTAGGATAATAATCAATTGCCCAATAACACATTTTGTTTATCAAAGCGCTAATTACCTTCGGTTCCTTATGCCCATCTGTGAAACTATCAAGACCTTTTATTATTCTCATTGGGTCGCAAACAGCTAATATAGCGTCAGTTGATTCACTTCTGTCGAGTAGTTGCTTAATTAACTCATCTTCTATCACGCTGTCTTGACCATCAACTGTTTTTTTCTTTGGGTGGTCGGGATAACCAAAATCAATGTTAGCAAACTCTCTCGAGAGTGTAAGTTCCTTTGCAATGTATAAAGGAGCATAAAGCGGAGAAGGTAACGCAAGAAGTATTTTATATCTCATAAATTCAATTGGGGGAATAAATGGGCCTATTTAATTTTCATTCCAGTTAGTACTTCGTTTATTAGGTCTACTCGCACATTTTGTTCCCTAGATGAAGTGGTCTTTAAATCGCCAGCGGACACTCGAACCTTGATTGCCTTGTCCCAACTATCTCCAGACATTAAAATAGAACGAGGAATTACTTCTTCACTAAGCATTCTGTTCAAAGCCTCCAATAATACCTCCGGTTTTAGTTGGGGAAAATATTTCTGTGAAGTTTTCAATGCAGCATCTTTGTTGGCGTAAATATCATTGAGCGACTCCTGAATTGACTTAAGAAGTGCAATGGTAGTTTCTTTGTGAGTATCAATATAATCTTGCTTTGCCATCATTCCCGTGAAAATTTGGTCACCTAAAATTTGCGGGTAGGATAACACCACCCTCGCGCCTTGATTTGTAGCATTTGAAACGTTAGGCTCAAGAGTCATTGCGAAATTTGCCTGTTTAAGTAACATAGGGGTGATTTCGGTTCCAGGCTTATTCTCTATAATCTTAACATCCATCTCTGGGTTGAGTCCTGCATCTTTCACAGTCCGTATTGTATAGGTATACGCAGTCATAGGTTTAATTTGCGTTGAAATACTTTTACCTTTCATAGTCACCTTATTCATCTCCTTGATTGTTGTATCCATCGTTAATCCCCACACGGCTATCTTTGAAACGATTTGTGCAACAACACGAGTATTAGCACTATTTTCATTTGAAATTGGAACATACATCGGGTCCGCTACTGCAAATTGTGCTTCACCACTTGTCATAGCCGCAAAAGAATTGGCCGCAGTTCCACCTGTAACGATTTCAACATCTAATCCATTACGTTCAAAAATTCCAGTTTCCTTTGCATGATATAATGGAAGGTAAAGCAATGTTCTTAATGCTTCGTTTACGACCAGTTTTTCATGTTTCTTTTCAGGGGGAGAAGATTGAATTGGATTAATTTGCCGATAACCGAAATATCCACCAATGCCAATAATAATAACAACCAGGATTATCAATATTGGTCTTGTACTTTTATTCATAATATTCTATTTTAGTTGAGTAAATTTAGATTTATTTCAAGAATCAAATTAACAATGACACCAAATCAAATTTATCTTATAAAAAAATCCTTTAAGCTAATAAAAGCGAATTCTTCAAATATAGGAAAAAACTTCTATCAATTGTTATTTTCAACTTATCCTGAAACGAAGCAACTTTTTAAAAATAGTATCGTTGAGCAGGAACAAAAGTTGATGGGGATGATTGCCATAGCAGTTGCTAATATTGATGACCTCTCGCCAGTTGTTTCTGCAGTTAAAGACTTGGGTAAAAGACACACAATGTACGGTGTGAAAGATGAACACTATGATATGGTAGGCTCCGTGCTTTTAAAAGCTTTTCGGCAAGAATTAAAAAAAGAATTTGATACCGAAACGGAAGAGGCGTGGAAAGTACTTTACAATATTATTGCTAACACGATGAAACCTTAATTTCTGATTATTCGATTACTGCTTCTATTTGTACTTAGAAGCTGCTCTATCTTGTTTATCTATATTTTCTTTAAGAAGGTTACAAAAATTGTAACAACAACTTATTGCTGATATTTTACCTTATTAGTAAGTTACCTATACTTGCCTAAATTGACCACTCCCATATAATGTTTCATGGTAGTGGTCCGGCTCTGACAGCCGAGTTCCTTGCTGCATACCTATTTGGTGTTTTTATCAACTCGGTCTTCTACTATTCTATTGTAAATTTTTAAAATGTCTAAAGGCAGTTTTTGCTTTGCGTAAAAACTTTCACCTACTGGCTCTAAATCATTATCAATCATTAAACGAAGGCATTCTTCTATAATGTACCAGGCCATATTTTGATTATCAAAATCCATAACAGGTTTTACTGTATATGGCAAAGCGGTAAACTGACTCAAATCATTATTCGTAGTACTCCATCTACAAAAATCGAGGATTATTGGGACAATTCTGAAATTGGGATTCTTAGCTTTTTTTTCAAAAGCCTTCGCAATTTCATGCTCGTGGATGTATTCTGTTTTCATAAAGTTCGGACTTACCATAAAGCAAATAATATCGGCTTCATCCATCCGCTTTTGAATTTCTTCCGTCCATACAGACCCTGCTTCAAGTTCACTGCAATACCATGTTGCAACTTTGCCATCTCGCTTCATTGCAGTCAAGTGCTCTTGAAATTTTGCAACAAGCCGATGGTCTTGTTTAGAATAAGATATAAATATGTTCTTCATTTTGATTGGTTTTTTTAGATACTTCTTAAAATCCGTCAGTTTATAATACTTATTATCATAAAGAAACACCCAATTCTCCTTTTCCTCATTATCATGAATAAATTTCAAGGGAACAAAATCTGCTCCGTTAACAGAAACACATTTAGTTGAATCCAAATCTTTATTAATGTCGTCTATATCCACAATTACTTTATTAAGGAAAGATTCACTCGCTGAACCATTAATTGCGTGGACATTGATAAATGCTTTTTGTCCCGACTTACTGGCGGGAATGAATTTTACCATTACTATCTCTTTACTTAGTTCATCTTTTACAACGATTCCTTCTTTCCAGTAGTAGTACAAATTAGAATTGTTTGGTTCTATTAATACCTTTTTACCGTAGCGAGAAAAGAAATCGAGAATTACATTCTTGTAAATGAAACTTTTGTATTGAAATCTATATGTAGGCATAGAAAATAGTGAAGAGAATATTTTTACGCCTTGAACTGGCTCTTTGGGCAGATACAATGGGGCAATATAAGTTTTGTCCTTCGTAGGATGGTCAAATATTATTTTGAAATGAAGCATTAAATTGATTGTGTTTTGTGCTTCACTATCCATCATTTTCTTACGGAGCACTCGTAATACTAATTCTTGATTAAACTCTCCATTGGTAGCATTTAAATCCAGTAGAATTGCATAAATGTTGTCCAAAACTTGCTCTTGATTAATGAATACTTTGTCCTTTAGTAAAGGATTCTCAGGATAATAAAGTAACATCCCTATATCGCTTAAATATTGAGCAAAGCTTTCTGTGTCTTGGTCACTGAACAAAACCTTCTTCTTTTGACTGTTATTCTTGCCTTTAACTTGTTGGAGGTTACTAATGATATTGTTACAATATTTTTTAAACTCCTTCAACTGAAATGGTTCTGAAAATTTCCCGCTTTCAATTTTTTGCTTTATAGCACCCCATGTTCCCAAGTACTCTTGTCCAAGTATTGGCATTGAATCGAAAATTTCAAATATTAATTCATTTAGAGAGTTTAATCCTCGCTTTTTCAGAACTGATATATCAGAGAAGTCAAAAATTTTGGGGTATTTAGTTTTAAGTTCTTCTTGGTCGATAAAATTCTTGTCAATTTTCTTGTCAACTTTATTTTGAACTACCAGCACGTTCTCGTTTTCCAAAAATTGTCCGCCAATGGCTTCTTGCGAAGAATATATGTGCTTTGTCCAATCTTCTCCCTTTTTAATCGATTCATCAACTGATGCGTCTCGGTCATCCAATAATTTTGCTATTGCCCTTTCAGCTTCACTCCTGTTTCTTTTCTTGGTGTGAAAATTTATAGAATCGAGCCAATACTCCAAGGGAAAACTTTGAATTTTAACTGGCTTAATTTCTCCATTTAATTGCCTCTGCTCGAGTTCAATTTCATCAAAATGATTTGTTAAAGTCTCCCAAAGAACAAGGTAAGCCGTATTGTTAGTAAAAAACAAATAGTGCGTATCGTGATAATATTCTTGCCCACCAAAATCAAAAATCCTTACAGCGTATTTCCTCTTCTTGTAAGTAACCTTCCATTTCTTAACCTCCATCCAATGTGTAGTAGCAATATTCTTATTCACTCTTTTTTTCTCTAACCAATGAATAAGAGTTGATTTCCCTGCATTGCTATTACCTACTAAAATTAACTTGATGTCCCTATTGATAAAGGCTGGCAAATTTATTTTTTGCTCTGCCTCTAACTGGTCAAAATAGGCTATTACTTTATCTCGACCTTGTGCAATGACTTGAGGTCGTGGAATTGATAAAGGGTTGTTTGCAATACTAATTGTATTAACTTCCCATTTAGAGTCCCTTATATCCAACTTGGTAATTAAACCTCTGATAGAAGTTAAATCAGTAATTCTATTGGAATGTAAATCCAGTGTTTTTAAAGAGCGGGAGTCCTTAGCAAAATTAACCTTGACTATATAATTGTTGCTCAAGTTAATTTCTTCTAAAAAAGTGAGATTTGAAATATTGGGAAAAACAGAAATACGATTATTGTTTATATGAAGTATTTTGAGATTTCTAAAATTGACAACGCTGTCAACTTGTTCAATTTCGTTATTACTGAGGTTTAGAGAAGTTAAGTTTACGAGATTTGATAAAACGGAAATATCAGTAATGTGCCACCCCTTAATAGATGCACGCTTCTGTTTTTCGCTTTTCCAATTCCCCCCACAGACTAAAACTTTCAGTTTTCTCAATTTTTGAATTTCCCCTGGTATTTCAAACAATACATTATCGCCCCAAGGATTTGAACTGGTCTTGCGTTCCCAGCCGCCGTTTACATATTCACCCCATTCATTACTGACTATGAGCGTTTCTAAGTGCGCATTTGAAAACACTTCCTTTACTTCATCCAAGCTTGTCAAACCGCATTTTCCCAAGTCTAATGTCTTCCCTTTACTACTTAAATTGCGCTTTATTAAAGCCCTGACATTATCCAGCCGATTAGTAAATCTATTAAGTATTATATTTCTAAAGACACTTTTAAATTCATAAGTCTCGTCTGACGAAATTTTAAAAATATTCGGCATAGGAACCCAATATTTAATATAGGGATATTGGGCCTTTAAAGAGGCTAAGCTTAATTTTTGTATTTCCACCTTTTGAGCAACACTGAAAACAGCAAAAATCGTTGCGTTAGGACTTAGTATTCGAATTTCTTCCAGATGATTGTTGTTGCGCTTACTGTCACCGATGTTAAAAACCACTAACACTATAACATTGTCATAACTCTTAAGATTTTTAACCGTTTTAAGTGATTCAAGTTCTTTTATTTCCAAAATTACCTCATCCTTACCATCTGACAGAATCCAATCTGCCATCGGAAGACCACGAGTTCTATTTCTATCATATTGGTCATACTCTGTCAACCATTTAATTAATGTCGTTTTCCCAACACCCTTGGAGCCAACCACAAATAGATTACACTGCGCTATTTTTTTTGCGGCAACTTCTTTACGTACTGGCATGTTTTTTAAGTTTTGTTTATGGCGATTAGTTAACCAGCTTTATAGAAATTTTCGATGGATAGAGTTAATTCAAAAAATAAATAATGATATTTTATAATGAATCATTATGAATCCAAACTCAAAGCGAAACTTACTTACAAATTTTGTAATATGAAATTTATTTTTGGAATATTGGAAAGCTATTTTTAATATTACAATATGTTTGTTGTTCGGGCTAAACCATAAAGGTTTATCAAAAGTCAAAACAATGAACAATAGCAAGTCTTCATTCAGCATATCTGAATTTCTCTCACTTTTACAAAAACACCCTGTAAAAGCATACAATTTATTTGTATCAAGGGGAAAATACTTCAATTCGGAATTTTGGGAAGAATTCAAAAAGGTTAGTCTTTTTGACCTCGAAAAGCAACATCCATCATCAGAGAAGCAATTAGAGAATTTTGTTGTTATACAATTCTTAGCATACGTGCATGCTGAGCTTGGTAAGTGCATTAAAGCAAAGAAGAAAGAGATTGAAGCATTAAAACCAAGCAAAGAACTACTGTTAAAATCCCTGTACTTATGTCTTGAGTTAGCTGATAAGCAAAACGGATGGCCTTCATATAATGAAGAATCTTTTAGAGCGATTAAACGGATTCTGCAAAACATCAAATTGAAATCCGGTGGTGAAAGCAAGGATAGCCCAAGCAAGGAATTATTTAATGCTGCTTTGGCACTCCTTGAGTTTACTATGGACCAAGCCTCGATTACTGAATTCCTTGACCTATTTCTATTTGCGGGTTTTGAGTATAAAAAAGAGGAGGAAGGACATCTGTTAGTGTTGGATAATAAGTCTAAAAGTAAGAGTCCATATCTGAACAATCTGATTAAATCCCAAATAAAAAGGGCGCACCTAAGAAAAGAAGCCCAAACTCTTATTTCCGAGGATAAACATTTCTTAATAAACGACCCTGAATGGAGAACGAATGAAGGACGTCTAACTGTTTTACACAATGAAAATTTTAAAGTTTCTGAAACTACACCGGGGACAACTTCCAAACAAGTGCCCAATGAATTATTTGAAAAACTTAACTCAGATGACCCTGCGATAAAAAATGAAGGCATAATATGGCAAATGTGGTATCAGGTTGAACAAGGATTTCACCTGAATCTCAGAGAAGCCATTTCAGAAGCTTATCTGCCAAATGATGTTATTGACATTCATTCCTTAAAAATCCCATTTAGTGAGGTTTTGCAAATAAGCATTTTTGATTTCTTCTGTATCACTTCTTGTATTGTGTCAAACGCCAAGATATATCAGGAGTTGTCCCAATCTCCATATAGTAATATTGGAGCATTGAAATCTCTACTTTATAATAGAATCCAGAAGGGGAATTCCCATTTATCCGAAAAGGAAATATACAAAGAGTGTGATTCTAACTTAGTACTGAATTACAAAGAATACGAGAAAGGGCTGACCTTGAAACCCCTTCTGGCTTTTGCCAAGACTGATATGCTTTCTATGTTACGGAAAGTAGAAGAACTCAAGCAAAAAACTGATGATGAATTAATAACTATTCTTGATTTCCTATCTAACCTTGCATCCAGTTTGCCTTTTAGCCCCATATACAGAATAGGCGAAAAGTATTACTTTTCATACTCTTCCTGTTCACCTCGATTTAATCGGGTCATTTATGATTCATTTATATCAAATGAACTTTTCAATGATAAAAACAAGGAAGCCTATAAGCAGAAAAAGATTGGTACTGACCAAAACGATAGGTCCCAATTGTTTCATCAGTCATTACAGGATGATTTACTGAAATATGCAACTGCCGCAAAAACAGTCCAAAGACCTGGTAAAAAAGGGGATTTCGATGTACTCGCCTATTTCAAAAAAGAAAACGCTTTACTTGTTATTCAGGTTAAACTAAGTAATACAAGTCCATTTACTGAGAAACGAAAAGCAGAGTGGATTGATTCACATTTAAAAATGAAAGGTATCGCTCAGATTCAGGAAGACTTGGAGTTTCTGGATACTCCAATGGGTATGGCCTTTGTAGTTAGAGAACTTGGGTTAAAGAAAAGCCCGCCTCATGGCATTAAGATTTACCCATTGATTGTGACCGATAACTTCTATGCTGACCACCTTTCCCTGCCTATCAACAAAAGGAAGCAAAGTGCTAGCGTTGTAAGCTATTTTGAATTAAAGAACCTCATTCACAATAAAAAAGTTGAGGAGCGGCAAGAATCATGGGAAATTGACAAATCAGAACCTGCAAAGAGTATCATTTCCCTTGTTGAAAAGAATACTTTTTGGGGATTTATCAAACCATTAATCACAAAAGCTAAATTGGAGAAATCACTATTCATTAAAGGGGAATTGGATATTAAACTTAGGTTATAAAAGGCATGGTTTGAACTATCGGCGCTCCGATAATCAAACTTCAAACCATGTTATCTCAAGATTTAAGGCCCCAACTATCGCTGAATTTTCATTTATGGCAGCCATGTAACTATCAATGCGGATTCTGCTTTGCTGGTTTTCAGGATGTCAGGAAGTCAATATTGCCCGCTGGCCACCTTTCCAAGGAACAAGCCGAATCAGTCGTGCGTCAGTTAGCGGAGTTTGGATTCGGGAAAATAACCTTTGCTGGAGGAGAACCAACGCTCTGCCCTTGGCTGGCGGATTTAATTACGCTGGCTAAGGAAGCGGGAATGGTCACAATGCTTGTAACCAATGGGAGTAGGCTGAATCAAGAAATACTTAGAAAATACAAGTCGTCTTTGGATTGGGTGGTCTTGAGTATCGACAGCATCATACCTGAAACGAATCTTAAAGGTGGCCGATTTCAGAACAAAAGGATGCTGCCTGATGGTGAATACTATTTAAAACTTGTCGAAATAATTCATGATTTCGGTTTCAAGTTTAAAATCAACACTGTCGTTCACCGCCATAACAAAGATGAGATATTGGCTGAATTTATAGAACAGGCTAATCCTTTACGCTGGAAAATTTTCAAAGTGCTCAGTATTGACAATCAAAATCAGGAGACCTATTATGATTTTGAAATAACCGGCGATGAGTTCTCTCGTTACTTAGAAGGGAATACAACATTGCAAACTAAGAATCTAATGGTTCCCGAAGACAATGATGCAATGAGTTCTTCTTATATGATGATTGACCCTGCTGGGAGGTTCTTCGATAATTCGGCAGGTAGGCATACTTATAGCCAATCTATATGCGATGTAGATATTTTAAAGGCACTCAGTCAAATAAGCTTTGATAATGAGAAGTATAGAAATAGAGGGGCCGTTTATGAGTGGTGAAGCTCTAAAAAAATTTACGGATTCATTCCAAACAATACATTGCGTTCATAATCTCAAATATGGACGCAATAGAATTTGTCAATCGTTATCCCTTATACATCAACCAGTTTTCTAAGGTCGTTAAGCCAGAATATCAGAATGTCATCCGAAAGATGAGAAAACTAGACCCCCACAATGTCGTGAAGCCTGAACATTACTTTAGCAGTGAGGCCGAGGCAGTTGGGGTCGTATTCAGGCTATTCCTGCGGAAACTGAAAGATTCGGCACCGGAAAAGTTATCCAAAGAGGATAGACAGTTGAAAATTGAACGAAAGATTGAGGCTGCTAAGAAACTGTTATCCGCAAACGGTATCCAGTCGCAGGGTCTTTGGAGCGTGGATGACATTATAGAAATAGCCAGAAAGTTGAAGAAGCCATGCAGTAAGAAAGACGCCCGGACCATCCTTGCCAAAATTGAGGATAATTTCAATGCTGAGGTCGGGATAACTTGGCAGTCAGTGGAGCAGTGTGTAGAGGATTATTTTCTGATATAGGGAAATTTTAACATATAAGTGGTGAAGTTTTAATAAAGAAATTGAAGATTGTTACAAAAATTGTAACATTAAGCCCGAAAACAAAAAATACTTAACTTCGAAAAAAACTACTATGGGATTTGCTTTAAGCCAAGAAGGAGATACAGTAAAACTTTTCATTAGTAACGTTAGTTGGACAAAGTTATATCCATTACTCAATAATGAAACCGTTACAGTTAAACTATTTGGAGTTTGGATGGAAGCCAGTTTTCAAAAAAATCAATCCCCTACTTCGGGAAGGTATGTCACTGTGAAATTGCGGAATCAAACATTGCCTTTGAATAATATAATAGGAAAACTTGTTGAGAAAAATCCTCTAAAAAAATTCAAATGGATTGATAAGGACGAGGTATTAAAATTCTATGCTGAATATGCAAAATCATTTGAATGGAAAGAAGTTAAGGATAGCTACTCGGCTGAAGAAATCTGGTCTAATCTGGTAGAAGCCTATGCAAACTCTACATTAGGGGTAGTGGAAGTAGATATTGAAACAAGCGAATTTCTACTGAAATATGAGGAGCTTGCGCACGGATTTAGTTTTACTTTTTTTAATTGGTCAAAGCTTATATCGGTATGTGATTCTATAAAGGAATTATTCAGCACCGGCGAATGGAGTGCTTTGCAGGATGCAATCAAAACGAGACAATCGTATGCAACAAGTAATCTTAAATCTGACTTTAAACTTGCCGGCAATGTAAACCGGATGGTTTATTTTATTAGACGCTTGAAGAAACACCCTTATAGTTAAATGCAAGCGGAAATCGGTCCAATTCATTTCGGTCATTTCGGCTTTCGTTTAGTTGATGGCCGTATATTGCATTGATAAATATCTACTATGAACATAGCGGCAGAACTATCCAACGAAAAGGATTTGCACGTATATCTGGAAGGAATTGACTGGGCGAAGGTAATTCTCCCGTTTGAGAAAGAGAAAGTGCAGGTCGGGTTGATTGTCCTCGTCAAAGACGGGCAGCACATATTCCACGATATGGTCAACACCCCCAACGGAAAACCAATGTCCGACCGGGCACTAAAGTTCTGCCAGAATGAATTGAGCATAAAAGCGCTGGCTGAGAAACTGGCTACGCTTGATTTGGGTGAACCTTATGAAGTCAGGCTTGGAAACGGACGCATAGCCTTACGAAAGCAATTTACAGACGCTTATAGTATCACCTTCATAGATTATCCGAGAAATCAGCCTTTTGTAGACTGGCTTGCCAAAGGCCTTCCAAGTCATGAAGCTGACCAGATATTGAAATCCGTATTAGGCCAATATCGATATTATACCAAGGACTTTGCAGAGTTTAAGGATTTCAAAAGCCTTGAGGATTTTGTAGGCCATAGGTTTGAGCAATGGCATGCAGAAATTGTAAAAGAATTTGAAGAGGGCATTGCGAATGGAGTGGTAAAATGCGAAGGTTGCGAAAACGAATAGTCAAGTAAACTAACGTCGCAATAAGCTTTCATGTTACAATTTTTGTAAGTTGCCTAATGTCTCACTGTATACTATAGATTAGCTCCACATATACATCCAGCTTCTATTCTCTGTGTTTACTTTCCAAAACTTTATGCCACTGCCTTTGATTTCCTCACCTACGGACAATCTGTCATCATAGTGGACCACTGCGCCTAATTCCAGAAGTATAGTGAGCTTCGGACCATCATCTGTGCAATAGACTTCTTCAATAGGTATGTCGTGGATTTCGATAAAGCGCAGCAACTCTGCCCGGTTCCAGTTATCCCTTGCCGTGACCACCACGCACCTGTGAGTCCGGGACATCACCCTGATGTGCTTTATCATCTCGTTGAAAGGTATCCATGATTCTGGGTCGACAAAGGAAGTCGGCTCGGTATCAACTACTGAGGCGTTTAATACGCCGTCAAAATCGAAGGAAAGAACAGGCCTGGTCAGATTTGATTTTTCAGCGGAGTTCATGCGGCTGGCTTTAATAGAAGTTCATATTCCCGATTATAGGCATCAGGCCAGAGCTCTTTATATTCAAGAACGCGCGCGTGCACGTATGCGGCTTTATGGTAGTCCTCAATTTGAACATAGTGGGTTCTCAGGTCAATCAAGCACTCCACGCCTATGTTTTCCGTCTCGCCAGTCTCAGCATCTATTATAATGCCGTCAGGCTCGAACAAGACAAGGCCGCTTTCGCGAAGGCATTTATAGATGGTGTCCCATTGGGTTTGTCTTTCCAGTTCTTCCATATAACAAATTTAGCATGAAACCGGTCAAGGGAAAAATACAGACGTTTTTCATTTCGTTCCTAAGTGTATCTTGCAGTTAATATATAATGATAATGAAAATAGCGGCCCAACAAATCGGAAAAGACTTGAAAGTGTTCATAGAAGGTGCCACATGGAAAAAAGCAACGCTTCCTTTGAACAACCAAGCAGTAAAAATAGACCTGGTGGTCTTTATCATTGATGAAAAACGCATTTTCCATGATACCTGGAGCAGACCGGACAAACCAGACACCGACCCTACCCTTACATTCTGCCGTGAGGCAATGACCATTGCAGATTTAAAGAAGAACCTCAAGAAGGCCGGGTACAGTTACCCACCCTATGAGGTTAGGCTCAGCAGTCCGCTGTTCTCCTTAAAGAAGGAGTATCTTAACGCTTATTATCTCAAATTCGAGGATTATATGAATAACCAAGCCTTTACGGAATGGCTTTCATCGTTTCCGGCACTCGAAGGTGATTTCCTTTTGCAACGAATCAAGAATACGGGACGTTATTACAGCAAGGATTGTTCTGAATTTAGCCAGTATGATTTTATAAGAGATTATATCCGGGACCGCTTCGTCCTATGGTATGATTCGACCGTTAAAGACTATAAAACATACCTGGAAAAAGAAAACGAAAATAAATAGAGCATGGAAGCAACAAAACATGTACGTACTTTCGAGAATTTTGACAAGGAAGAAGAGGAAAAAGAGAGTGAGTCATCTAAGGAGACTATAAAGAGAATATGGGATGTGATTGACAGCGGCGATTTCTTCTGTGTAATAAGTTCATACAACTCTGGGGACCCTGAATCACTCGAAGGAGACTATGAGGAACTAAAAAATGATGTTTTGAGGCTCAAATATGCCTATTTGGAGCAGAATATTGCCTACAGTTATTGTCCAGGGGTTGGCCAAACTACAGTAAAGAGAAAATCCCTTTTTGTTCCATTGATGCAGTACGACGAACTTTTAGCTCTCGGCAAAAAGTATAATCAGGAAACAATCGCTTTCGGGGGCAATGGCGGGGTCACAGTTGTAAGGGTAGCTGATGAGGGTGTGATTCTTGAAATCAAAGCCGAATCCATGAAGCTCTGTTGGAACTTCCTTTTGAACGGTCAGCAGAATATCCCCTGGTGATTTGCCATCCCTTTCAAATTAGTCGGCCTTTCCATGACGCTCCTGAGGCTTTCAGATTCCAAAGACTTACAAATTGCTTATTTGTCAAAAATAGCTCACCAGGAGCGACCTAATGCGACCAGGAAGCGAAATTAGCGGCCTGGTCTTGTCTGGTGTCCTGTTTTGGGTCTAAATCAGCCGACTTTGGTTTAAAGGAGAAGTCGCCTTGCCCGATAAACCAGGCGAATATTCATTAATTTATTTTCTTTCGGAGTCATTTCGGTCGCCCTTAAATCGCCTAATGTAAGTTATGCCGCTTACTTTGCCCAGCACATAAGAGCCGATGTTCACTTTCCCGTCAAGGATTTCTGCTATCGGTAGCGGATAATGGGCCACCGCTTTCTTGAACTTCACTATGGCGCCGGGATTGAATTTTTTATCAGTGCTTTCTTTCACCTCAAATTGCTGTTTACCCAGATACATCAGGGCCACTTCTATGTGGTTTTCATATCCCAGGCGTATTATTTCGCCCTTTTTTATTTTTTCCGGTACCAGTTCTTCAATCTCGATGTAATCCGAAGGCGTTTCGCCTATCATCAGTTTTTTAGATAAATCCTCCCACCCCTTATGCCCGAGATAGTCACTGATTATATCCAGCGTGTAAAGTCTTGGCTGCTCATTCCCCTTACTCTTTGTGAATCCGAAAAGACGTTTGAGCGTACTGCCGCTTAATCCGGTCTTACACTCTTTGGAGATGTGTGAGGACAGAGCATCGCAGTCTCTTGGATACCGGACCGGTTGACCGAATTTATCTTCAATCATATTCTTGATGACCTTGGAAAGCATCGCTTTTTATTGCGAATCTAACGTATGGAACGAAGCGGAAACCTATTTGAACTAAATGGTCAAAAAGAACTTTGTGAATGATTTGAATGACCGATAAAAACGAAATGGATTGCAACTATTTAGACAATTTTGTTTGACATGATTTCATAAACCCGAATAACTTAATTTTTTTTTAATCTTAAAATATTACTCTTATGAGTTGGGATAGAAAGTTTATAGACTATGGTATAGTCGCAGTAGAAGGTCAGAAAGTCAAAGTATATAGTAATCCTCAGTTTTGTATCAATATTGATGTTGGAAAAGATATTCAGAGTGCTTATTGGTCTGGCGATTCGGTAATAGTAGTATTAGAGAATGGCGAAACAAGACAATATACAAGCTATCAATTTCATCAAACATTATAATAAACGTATTTATGCAAACATTCACAGCGTCAAGGCTATCGGATGATAATAGCTTGTTTCCATGCAAAATTATTGTGTGCTCAGATAAAATTACGGTAAGGATACCGGGGCTTTTTGGCAATAAGGATAAAGACATTCGGTTTGACAAGATTTCAGAAGTTTCTGTAGATACTCCTTTAGTTGGTTATTCGACTATCACATTTTATACAACCGGAACCGGAGTTGTCAGAGCGCACGGCTTTACGAAATCTGAAGTGAAAGAGATAAAAGAACTTATTGAATCTGATAATGAAGATTCTACCGAGCGTGAAAGTGAGCCTGATGATTTGGATAACGAAACTTCTGATTCCAATAATGATGATTCAGACGAATATGATTCAAAACAAAGTAGAGGGGGAGTTTTTTTAGATGAATCCAGTGATAACTATGAGGTGTCTGAGGCATTAAAGCTAATATCTGAAGCAAAAAGAAGAGGAGAAGACTATATTGAAGTGTGGAATTCTGATTTAGAAAAGGGAAACGCAAAGATTCTTGCAAAGATGGGATATAACGTAATCGCTAATGAAATGGATTCAAATTGGAATATCTCGTGGTGAGATAAAGTCTAAGTCTCAAAAATTTAAATTATGAAAATGACGTTCCTGATGGTTTTACTAGAATCCATTGACTGGAATAGCGGCTGCTATGGGAGCATAGGAATGTTTGCAAAGATAATATCATGGACGGCAGGAATTATCGGTGGAACAATCGGAGGGTTACTCGGTGGATTTCTTTTTCATTGGACAACCTCATGGTTGACCATCCTGTTGATGTCAGATGCAGGAAAGCTTTTTAGCCAGGTAGTATGGTTCATCGGCGGATTTATAGTGGGAGCTTTTCTTTGTTTTGGATTTGTATTGTCCTGGTTCTGTCATTAAAAAATGCCCGCCCAAAGTAATCCGACCATCTCTGTTTTATAAAAAAAGCAAAAATGTATTTGAAAATAAAGCGGAAAATCTATTTACTACTTGACCCCTTCGACGGCGGTACAAATTGGGACAGAGTAGTAAATACTTTCATTGTCATTCTAATTATCCTGAATACCCTTGCTGTAATTTTTGAAACTGTAAACAGTTTCTATCTACGTTATCAGGGGATGTTTAAATATTTTGAAATATTTTCAGTTTTTGTTTTCTCTATTGAATATCTGCTCAGAATCTGGACCTGCACCTTAGCGGATGAATTCAAAGGGCCGGTAAAGGGAAGATTAAAATATATTGTTTCATTCGGTGGTATAGTTGACTTAATATCTATACTGCCGTTTTATTTACCTGTATTAGCTGGCTATGATTTGCGATTTATCAGAATGCTCAGGTTGTTCAGATTTTTTAAGCTTGGCAGGTTTCTCCATGCCGTAAAAGTTATTTCATCAGTCCTTCATGAAAAGAAGGATGAGTTATTGATAAGCCTCAGTATAACCTTATCTTTGATAATCGTTGCTTCATGTATGATGTATTTTGTGGAACATGGAGCGCAGCCAGCTAAATTCGCCAGTATACCGGAAACTATGTGGTGGAGCGTTTCCACTTTAACAACTGTGGGTTATGGCGACATGTATCCAATTACTCCTTTAGGAAAAACTTTAACCGCTTGCTTATCAATTTTGGGAATTGGCATGTTTGCTCTTCCAGCCGGAATACTGGCATCTGGCTTTTCAGATGTGATGAGAAGGCATAAGAGTGAACAAAATTATTGTCCGCATTGCGGGAAAGAATTGCAGTGACATTTACTATCTCTAAAATTGAAAGGTTATAAAAGAGCCGAATGTTTCTCACAACTTCTTTAACTGACCCCTTTTCTCAATACGACAGTTTGGGAAAATATACCTACATCTGGTGTTATTTCGCCGGTTTGTCGGGGGCAATAACCGGCGTCATTATAGGTGTTAAATATCTCCACTGGTCGACCACATGGTTCGTAATCAAATTCAGGCCTAAAGATGGCAAAGCGATAAGTCAGGTTATATGGATGATGGTTGGTGCGATTTTTGGCTGGTGTGCTTTTATTGGGCTTGCACTTTCATTCTTCTGCAAAAATGTTGAAGCAATAACAGTTTTCCGTTTCTGGCCATGATACCGCGATATATTTGCTAATAAACGCAAGTGTTTCCCGCTTTTCCTGTTTTTAATTTCTAGGTTTCCGACGGTTCCTGCATACTCGCTATGTAATTATTTTTTTAATCAAAACTACATAGTCATGAAAATTGAAACAGCTATCAAAAAAGTGGTTGCGTTCCTCGAATCAAATCCAGGTGCAACCAAAGCAGAAATCACGGCCAAGACAAAAATCGCCGGGATAGAACTTACAAACGTCATCAAGGCCCTCCGCAAGGAAGGCCGTCTAATCGAAGAAGGGGAAGGCAAGGAGATGAAGCTCTCCATCAGTGCCGAACCGGAAGTCACTGAAGAACTGTCAACCGAACTGGAGATACCAGTGGAAGATGAGCAAGAAGCTCCAAAAGGCAAAAGTGCTGGCAGGAATAAAGACCAGTACAAACTCGATGGTGAGCTCTACGGCAAGGGCCGTATAGTCCAGGCGGTGGTGAGGAAGTATGTGGCCGAAAATCCGAAGGTGACATACAAACAACTCAAGGAGGTCTTCCCTGATGAGTTGCTGAACAGGTTCGGAATTTTCCAGGACGAAAATACCGCAAACAGTTTGTCAGGTTCGAGACCCAGGTACTTCATGTCTGAAGAAAAAGGTGACGCCATCAAGCTGGGCGACCGCAAAGTGGTATTCACCTCGTCACAATTTACAGCCGATAGCGTTCAGCCACTTTTGGCAGTCGCCAAGAAGCTCGGTATGAAAATCACTACCGTCAGCAAGTAGCCAAAGTGTTTTTTGTTTGCCATAGTCAAAACGGCCTCACCAGTTGAGGCCGTTTTTATTTTACAGGCATTTTATCAATAAATCGGCCAAGTGCCTCAGGAGAGACCTAATGAAGCTGATTATTCCAATTCTCATTTATAGTCTATACTCGAGTAACCCCCAAAGTATAATAGCTATGGACGAATCACAACAGAAGATGATTGAAACAGGCCTGGCCATGCAAAGGAGCATGATGCAGTTTGGGTTGTCGATGTATACACCGGACTTTGCGTGCAAGCTACTTGCCTATTCCCTATGCTTCGGCGGGGCGAATGAGGCGGTGGTCCAGAATGCCAAACTACATTTTGCCATCCGGGCATGTGCCGAGTTGCTGAACATAAAAGGCGGGGTGATACCAGACGTTAAACTGATGCCGGCATTACATCAAAGGATTAATGAACTTGGTCAGGGCGGCAGCAAAGTAGAATGGCTGAAAGAGATAACCGACCGCTATGGTGTGAAGATTCCTGAGACAGGTCCTATGAAGGAGTATCAAAAGCAAATCAATATTGGGCCTTAAAAGATTTGCTATGAATATCCCTTGATGCGTTAAACGTTTTTCCCTTCATCATGGTTCTTCTATACTCGTGCTGACCGTCAATATCGATGAAACACACGAAACCATAGAAGAACATGCCAGATAATAACTCCACAGTCAGTAATGAATCCCGGCCCTTAGCACTGCTGTATAAAACAGATTTATCGGTCGAAGGAATTAAGCCAGCCAATGGCCGGTATTTCAAACTGGAGGAAATGCAGGCCTATGTTGGCGGCCTGATTGAGATAATCCCACTTGACGGTGACGTACTTGAAGATAAGCTGCTGGTCGTAAACGAGGAAGGTAAACTCGAAAATCTCCCCCTGAACATACTTGCTACTATTGAATGGGTCAAGTACTACGGACAAACAGATTATGTCTCTGGTGATTGTATCATTTGCCATCCGAGTTTTATAAGATAATTACACTGGGTCGCTGAACTGCAACGCAAATTTCCAGTCTCATGGTCCCTACTTGTTACAATTTTTGTAATAAAACACCTTATAGTCAAATAGTAAGTACAATTAAAAGACGTCTCAATTCTTCTTGGTCAATCTCCTAAATAAGTTGATGTTTTCTATCTGAAATCAATTACATCAATAAAAAGCTGAGCAATGTAACTGCTTAATTTATGCTGAGTGAGGCCCAAGTGGGTATTCAACTCCTGAATCGCTACATGCCATTCTTGTTCTGATTTGGGGCCATTCACACTTATATCTCCAACGAAATAGATGTTTAACAGAAACGCCGGAATACCTCTTTTAACTCTGAGATAATATAGGTGCGCTAATCGGTTGGCATATTGGTAGTATTTTCCCGACCAGTCAATGTCGTTTTTAAACTCTAAATACGCCTTTGTTTCTTCCAGTGATTTACGAATAAGAAGTTGCGAAGGTACACTCTTGGCACCTGATGAAGATGAAATTATTTCAGGTAGATTTGCCTTCGCTTCTACCAAAATAACGCTTCCTTTATTCGTAAGTGCCAGAGCATCCCATTGAGGTCCATAGGAAGGCCAAAACTCCTCCAATTTTATTTCATCCTGTTTGAGCTTCATTAGTTCAATAAAAGCACCATCTCTATATTCCGCATAATCGTCTGATTCAACAGGTGACTTCCACTCAATAGTTTCTTCCTGCAATTCGGGAAACCGTTGCTTTAGCTGTCCGTTTATGAGGTCGGGGTATAAATTGGTAAGTAGTTGTATATTTCTCAAACTACCTTTGCTATCCCGGCTCTTTTGTGGAAATCTGCCCATAAGATGAAATCTGTTTAATGCTTATAAAGAGCATCGACAGTTAGGAAATGTGGATGATATACCGGGCATGCTTCATCAGCAAGATTCTTCCAGCTTAATATATTTTTCCCGAAAACCCTATCCATAGCTGGTTTGACCTTTTTTCCAAAAGTCGAGTATCTATCAAAGAATAGTGATGATGCAATTGCAACAAAAACAACTTCAACATCGTCACCCACCAATAGGTTAATCAAATCCTTGTCTTTATCAAAAATCAATACTTGCTTTTCATCAAACGGTTGTTGAACTTTTGCTTCAAAGACAACTATCTTTTTGTCGGAAAAGAGACAAAGGTCAAAGGTTCTTTTTTCTGAAAATTGGGTCTTGTATTTTTGATTTGCAGTCCGAAGGGATTTGTCCCCTTTAAATCCAAATTTCTTGATGAAATCCCGATAGAAGCATACCTCATACGCTGCGTGCCATTCAAGCGCTAAGTCATTTTCGGTTATACCTGGCATTGAAGTATTATTGAACATCCACTTTACAAAATCATTTGGATTGGAACGCATTAGGAAAAATAGCTCAGCACAGAAATATCTTTCCTCTCTTGAAACATGCTCCCATTTATTGCCCATAAAAATACCTGGGTTCATATAATTTTAGGATTTTAGAACGGAAATATAGTAATACAATACTCAGATTGCCCTATTCCATTGTTACAATTTTTGTAACATTAAACCAGAGTATTCAAATACCTGTATATGACAACCATCGCAAACGTGTCAAGACAACAATATTCTAACAGGTCATTCCTCTCTTTCGTCCAGTCTTTCTGAGGTTCGGCCATCATCTGTTGAAACAACAGGCTTGCAGTTTGGCCTTCCTTGACGGCCAGGTTATCATAGCTAAGGTCAGGCATGACAAAAGGCAACACGCTCTTTATAGAATAAGAACAGGATAGCGTATTGTCGTATACCCACCTTTTCTGAAATGGAATAGCTAAATCAACCAGCCTTACAATGACAGCATTAACTCTCTCCTCATATTGAGGGTAAAGCAGTGAAAGCATGTTCAATTTTGACCGCTCGAAACTAACACTCCATACCAGAATGTCACCGCTTTCACCGAGGTCCGCTAAAAGAGCTTTTATGAAGTCCTCTCTGAAATCCTTTGCCGGGTCAGCGAGAAAGAAGTTGTGCAATGGCTCGGCATCTTCGCTTTCAATTGTGTGGAGCGAATATTGAAAAGTCATTGCATCGTAGGGACTTGAATTGTTGAAAGGAGGCAATGCAAAGGCAACCGTTTCAAAATCCATGAAAAGCAGCGGATATTGTAGCTTACTCACGAATTCCTTGAGTTTAATAGGGTCGAAATAAAAACCTTTGTTAATGTGGGATTCTACAATGAAATTATATGGTGGTTTCAGTTTTTGCCACTCTTTTACATCCGAAATTTTCTTTATTCCTGCATGATAAAGCCTGAAACGCTCCTCCTTTCGGTATAAATCGAAATCAAGGATTGATTCCTCTGGCACATGGGAGAAACAGTGGTCCTTGAAGTCACAGGTATACGGTTTTGTACATTGTGTACCAATAGGAATGGCAGGAACGGTCTTCCTTGAGCATACCTTCTTAAGGCTGGCCACCTGCTCAGTTATTTCATCCTGTAATGCCTGAATCAGGTAAGTGACCGGTTCTATCTTGAAAAGCTTCTCTACCACTATGTCGCCTATCCTTTCGTAGTCGCTATTAAGATGGATTATCGAAAAGCTTTCGACCTTAATACCTGATTTTTCCATTACCCAATATTGCAGTGCGGCATCTGTCAGGTTTATGTCGTGAACCTTTGTTGAAGACTTAACCTCATAGGCATGCCAACCTTGGTCCCAAACAAGAATATCTAATGCGGCAAGCACTTCTTCTTGTTGGAATGCTGCTTCATAAATTACCTGCCTGCCTTCGGCAATCAATTTTTGAGTTAGCTCTAAAGAAGGGCGGTAGTCGAATGGGCTAGACGGACTGGCATCAGTACCACCAGGGAATAACTGCTGTGCAAGTTTCCCTACGTCATGGCCTTGGTCAAAAATGAATTGCTGCCCTGGTGCCGTAGGCGCAATTAAGTCTCTCATGTGCTTTGACAACCAGAGGCTCTTTTTACAGATGCAGCCACGTATGAATGTGGATTTTGATAAAATATGTTTATTACTTATTGTGGTCATGAACCGAAAATACTAAATCGGAAAATACTGGTGCTCATTTTTTATTGAGACTTGCACCCTACTTCTTGTAGTAAGAGTTGGAAATCGAAATATGCAATACATTTTTCATCAAATTCCTTACCTTTCAATTCGATTGATAGACTCGGTAGTATTCTACTGAAAAACATATCGAATGAAGATTAAGGATATTCGCCAGTATCGCACTTTTTATAAGGAAAAGGTAAATGGACATGGTTCAAACCGTGATGAACATTTCGTTGGTGTTACCCATACAGAGAGGGGGGATAAAAGTTGGGGCTATTTCAGCATTACACACGGTGACAAAGAAAAGCTTCAAACGGATGGAATAAGAGGATTTCTCGAAGGATTCCTTGACATGGCCCGAGATGCTCAAGCCGTCTACGAGTTTCTGCAAAACTCAGTAGATGCAAATAGCAGCAGATTCGCAATGTTTTGGGGCAAAGATGAACTAGACGGTAACGAATACCTACTTGTTCTAAATAACGGAAAGCAATTTGACTTTCCTGCTGTCCGGTCAATTTTAAATGTTGGGGTATCTACCAAGAATGCGGAAGAACACACCATCGGAAAATTTGGAATAGGATTTAAGTTAGCCCATAGGTTAGTTGGGAAGGACAATGGCCTTGACGAGCTGTTGAATAAAAATTACGGGCCAGTTTTATTCAGCTGGAAAAACGCAGAGTTAGAAACTCTTTTCAAGTTAAACGGTGCCGAAATTCAGCCAATTCAACAGAAATATAATCTTTTAGAAAACCAAGAATGGCAAGTTATAGGAGATGAACCGTGGCTGTTCAAAATTTTGATTACCAATTTCCCCTGTGCACCTGACGAAACTATAAGAGACACCCAATACAGAGAAGTAGTCTCAGCTTTTTCATTAGACGAAATAAAAGTTCTGTCAAGATGGTTAAATATATTTTCCTCTGAAATTCCTTTATCAGAATTTAAAGAGGGTTCATTATTTTTTATCCGCTTAGGAGAGGACAAGAAGCACCATTTAGAAGATTCCAATTTAAAAGAAGGGTTAAGATTTTCTCTTTCAGTTTTAAATCACACTTCACAACACAACACCAGAGGACTAAAACATGTAAATCTTAACAAGGAAGAACTTGAAAGTGTTGACTTGAGATTTTTGCCATTCACAATTTCAAAAGAAAAAGACAGGGACAAATATAACTGGGTTCGTTTTGACAAAACTGAAAACCTTACTGAGCAGGAGTTAAAGTTGACTGAAAAAGATTCAGACATTCAATTCCTGATGGGTTATTCCTCCTTTGAGAAAGCGGAAGAAACATTTAAAGATGCACCCAACTTCTATTTGTATTTTCCATTAAGTGAGGAGAAGCATAACCTGAAGTTCATTATCCACTCAAATGCTTTCTATAAAGCATCCCACAGAACTTCATTGCATGTAGGAAGTCAGGAAAAGTTTGGTATAAATGAACGGTTGCTTTCAACATTCGCAAATACACTTGTGGATTATTTGGTTTTCTGCGTCAATTCCAATGAAGTTTCGGACAAACAAGCGTTTAAAGACATTTACGCGAACCTTCTTCTATCAGATGAAAGTAAAGAGCCCAATAGGCAATGGATAAACAAGCCACTGGTATTGCCATTACTGAAATTTCTAAAAGAAAATATTCTGGTAAAATCAGGAGATGAATTCGCATTGGTAAGTGATGCGACTAAAGTCAAAATCAAAACAACGAAGGTTCCGATTGATACAACCGCTATGCTAACAAACCTTCGATGGTTTTATTGGAGCGATAATTCCTTGTTGCGAATTCCAGCAATGAGCAAACTGGGCATCGCAACTTTTTCCATTGTTGACTTTCTGAAAACAGCAAACGCATTTGAAGCAATCAATAATTTTATAGATGGCAAAAGTGAGAATGCTGAAATTGTTTTGAGCGAAATTAATACGGAAATTATCGTAGAAAAATCAGATGAAATTCTAAAAGAAAATATATCCAAGCTTAAATTGTTTGAATTTGAAAGTGGCAAATTCTTGTCTATTGAAGCTTTGAAAACAAACCCTGAGTGTTCCCAACACCTTATTTTATTCGGTAGTATTGATTCAATTAACGATGAATTAAAGAAGGCGAATTTTATTATATCTAAAGACACTCTTTCTAAATTTGAATCGCTCTACGGTTTTCTCAATAAGGTTCACTTGATAGAATACTTTGAATCTGAGAAGCTTAATATGCTGCTCAGCAAAAATTTCGAGAAAACCACTTTCTCGCCTGGGGAAAAGAAAAAAATATTTACATGTCTTTTGTCTCTCAATAAAGGAGAAAACGCTGATGTAATAATCAGGAGGATGAAGCTCCTAAAGCTATTTAACAATAAACTGGGTTACACAGTTGAACTTGGTCAGCTAATAAAGGAAACAAGCAAACCTTGGCTTGCATCTTTTTGTATTGATGGGCAAGAATACTTCGAAGATTTAGACCGATATTTAGTGCCAGATGATAAATCTGTTTATACCAATATTGTAATCCCTCTATGGGACAAATTTGTCGAAGACAAAACGGGATATATTAGAAGTATCCCGGCCAGTTTCCTTGATGAAATCGTTAAGCTTCAACAAGAGACCAATCAAAAGGAAATGCTTTCAAGCAGAAAATACGTTTTGATTGACAACGAATTTCGAGAAGCAAGCGAGGAAATATTTTACTCCCCAGAATTGAGGACGCTAACTGATGAAGATTATGATAAAGCGAAAGGACTGTTCGCCAAATTCTTTCTAAAAAAATTCCCCGATAAGCGAACTCTGCCTTACCTCAAACTGCCTCCATTTCTCCTTCCCGTTTCAGTTTTGTCGTCTTTAACATTGTTAGGGAAAACCGAGATAAGCTCCGAAGAAATTGAAACTATGGCAAAATCCTTTGCCGCAGCAAAAATTGAACTGTTTGAAAAATTTATTTTGCAACCGAAGGGAACAAAAATATTTTTCAGGCCAATAGCAAGAGGGGAAAAACAAATTGGCAGTTTAACATCAGATGATTTAAAAAAATATGTTGCTTCATATCATTCCGAATTGGTCGTTGCACCGGAGATTAATGGATTAAACGACTTCGTCTTTTTAAAAGCCGGTGAATTCGGGAAATACCTAATTGACCAATTTGATTTCAATGACGAAAAGAGAACACATTCGCTTTGTGGGATTATTTTGTCAGAAGATGATAATGTAAAAATAGCCTTCATCAATAAACACGCTAATCTTACAATAGAACAAGGAAACCCGAGCACAATCAGTCATCTGAATGACATTGTAAAAACAGCATTACAAATTAGCGATAAGCAAAGGGCCACTGAAATATTAACTACAAAAATCACTTTCAAGACTTTAAGTGACTCAACATTCTCTCTCAAGGATATTCAAGGATTAAAAGCAAATAATATTTTCTTTGGTGAAACCGAAGAGTATAAACTTCTGTTGTCAGAATTGTTCAAGCAAGACGACCTCAGTAAGGTCGCGTTTGTAGAAAATGTATTGGAATCCCTTTCATCCCTGATTTCTGTCGAAAAAGTAAAACTGCTAGCACTATTCAATCTGGGCAAAGAGGCAGACAAGAAAGAAATATTTCAAAAGCTGACCGCTGATTACCAAAGCAATGGAGGCCTTTTAAATGCCGCTCAACTTGGGTTCATTCTTCTCTACAGCAAATTTGACAATGATACTATTACTGTCAAAAGCTTTAAGATTAAGTCAGGAGGGTCAGTGCAAAGCATTGAGGGCAGTTTTGGAATTTCAGTTGCTGAGTTTGGGTTGTTTAAAAATGAAAGTTACTTGCCACAAAAGTTTTTGGCAATAAAGGACATTCTAAAACTTTCCCGAAACAACCCTGTATTTGAAGTAGATGGCACTAAACTATTTTTGAATCCGTTTATAGTCGGAAATTCATTTTCAAGTCCTCCATTGAAGGAAAGTTTGAACGATGAAGAGCAGATTACATTCCTTGAATTCTTATGCGCTAACTATAGCGGCAATGAGCTTCTCCAATTTAATCAGAGTTGGGACACTATTTTTGGATTTGAAATAAGTCTAAAATCCATTTCGCGTTACAGGTTGAAGGGTAAAGAGGATTTGCCGGAGAATATTCATAAATGGTGGAGTGAGGCTGACGCTGAATTGAGGAGAAAAAAATCCATACTACTTACTTCGCTTGGACTAAATACGAAGGTTCATAGGTTGCGTAGGTTTTTGCTCGATAATGAGTTCACGGAAAAATTTGAATTAAATGATTTAGATGCCATCCCACTCTCCCTATTGGCAAATACGTTGGTTGTGTGTTACAGTCAAGAAGCCGGATATAATATTGGCCCCGGAGACAAGCAAATCCAAATATTTAAGGAAGTTGTAAGGCGAATATTGGCTGATAAAATTATTAACTGCCCACTTCCCTTTATTAAGTCAGACTTGCAATACGCTCTTCGAGTCGCTAAACATGGAGAGGATTATTATTGGGATAGCCATTCATTATTGAATACCTTGTCCGAAGGGGTAAGCCGTGATGACATTATCAAATCAATAAAACATTACCTATATGATGCAATAACCTTTTCGGAATCGATTGAACTAAAATCTGTTTTAAGAAGTGTTGTACTAACTACTGGGATTGATTTTGAAAAACTGGATATTGGAGCACTTGAGTGGTCTGAAAAATTTTATTTGGATTGGAAGGAAAAGCATCCGACACTCAAGCTGAAATATGTTGATTCAATTCCAACAAGGCTTTATGTGGACGAGAGCTTTGTAAAAGATTCATTGAATTTCGAAATAATCAGGAAAGACGATGTACTGTTCATTCCAAAGAAATATTCTTTTGATGAAGTTAAATCACAGATACAGCATAGGCGCTTACTGTCAGAAGCTGAGTTAAATGAGCTCACAACTTCATTCGAGCATTACCAATTACAATTTAGAGAACTGTTTGAGAATTATGTAGCAGACGATGAAATAAGAACCAAACTTGATGCAATAAAAAAGGAGGCATCATTACTTGCGCAGAAGAAGGAGCTAAAAGAAAGTTTAGCAAAAGAAAAATATACTTTTCAGTGGTTTGTGGATTTTTTAGAATTAGAATGTTTAAATGATAACGAAGCGGACGCCTCTGTACCCGAGAAAGAAATTTCCTTCTTCGTTGCTGATAGAGAAGATGACTCTGAAAGGATAATAGTACTTCGCGACCCTAATAGAACAATAACGCCAACCTTGGAGTTTTGTGCTGATTTTCATGCGAAATTTTATCGAAACTCTGGTACTCCAATTGATGTAAAAATTCAGGGCGTTTCTAAGAAAGGGCAAACAGTTTTGGCAATTCTTTCTAACCCAAATGATTTGAGAGGAATTGACCTCAAAACTGAAATCAAAAGAGTCGAACTCATGTTCTCTCGCTCGGTTGATTTGTTACAAAGGCTCCTTAATGCGTTCAAGAGAATGGAATATGATAATAGTTGGGCATCAAAATACAATGTCAAAGACAACCTGACAGAAAATATAGATTTTATCTTTGGTCCTCCTGGAACGGGGAAGACAACTACTATTGTTAATCGTGTCATTCAAATAATGCAGAATGAGCCCCAAGCTAAGATTCTGATTCTTACTCCAACTAATAAGGCCGCTGATGTTATAGCTCATAAAATCTTCAATAATTCAACCGGAGATAACGATTGGCTTGTCCGTTATGGTGCAACTTTTAACCAGGACTTAATCCAAAACGACGTGCTCAAGGATGCCAATACGTTTTTGCTGGAGGCTTATAAAAGGTGTGCATTGGTTACAACGATTCAAAGATTTCCCTATGAGGAATTTATTGAAAAGATTGTTGACAAGAAAGAGATTAAAAAAAGAATGTGTGATGCCGATTGGGACTACATCATTTTTGATGAAGCATCAATGATTCCTATTACCTATATCACTTTTGGTCTGATGAAGTGTTTTGAAATGACTAATGGCTCAAAGACACAATTCATCATTGGAGGTGACCCAAAGCAAATACCCCCGATAGTGACAATCTCAAACGAAGATTTACCGGCAGATTTTGAAAAGGAAGAGAATATTTATTCAATGATTGGCCTTGATAGTTTTATTGAGGAAGAGCAAGCCAAGATTCCTCGGTATGGAAATAAAATCGAGAACCTAAAAACTCAATACAGAAGTATGGAGAATATTGGAAAGCTCTTTAGTCATTTTTCCTATGGTGGTAAATTATCTCACCATCGATTAAATAGCACGACGCAAATTAAGCCTTTGCCTCATGGCTTTGCTTCTCTGGGAATAAAACCAATATCAATAATTCGCTTTCCGGTAAACTTGGATGAATCTGTTTACAAACCTGAAAAGTTAAGACAGAGCCCCTATCATCTTTATTCCGCGCTACTTATTTTAGAACTGATTAGAAAGCTTAATTCATCCATTTCTGATAAAGACGAAGACTGGACAGTTGGTATTATCTGCCCCTATAGGTCTCAGGTAACACTCATAAACAAAATGATTGAATCGCTGTCCTTAAATCATAAATTAAAAGTCATTACCGATACTGTTCATGGATTTCAAGGTGATGAGTGTGATTTAGTTTTCTTTTTAATGAACCCCTCAAGCCATTCAATCTCATTAGACCCAAGATTATTTTTGCATAAACATTATTTGATAAATGTGGCAATTAGCAGGGCCAAGGATTACTTGATTATTCTTTATCCAGATGATAATACATTGGGAATTGAAAATTTGTATAAAATCCATAGGAAACAGCCTAATAGCATTGAGCATTATATTCAAAATCTTCTTGGGATTAACATAAATGACATCACAATTCAGGCATCAGAACTGGAGCAGCAACTTTTCAATGAAAAAAAGCATATCGAGAAAAATATTTTGACGAATAAGCACCAACTGGTAAATGTCTATCACTTGGCAGAAAAAAAGTATTTGGTAAGAGATAGTTCCACAGCCATAGACATTCAGTTTAGGATATAAGAGAAGATAACCTTTAGGAACCATAAAAGATTTAACCTCAAACATCAGAATTTAAATAGCCGCCTTGACGATGATAACCTGATATTTTAAATGCTTCATTGAACTTCATATCATTTGCTAAACATATTAGCAAGTGATATTATTGAAGATGGGCGGTACTTCGGATGCAGCCCTTTGACGCGGCCCTCATGACAGCGCACACAGTCAGTTAGCTCATTACCTCAAGTACTGAGACATCTGATGTACCGCAGGTTCAAGAACTTTTTGAGTATTCAGAATTACCTGACTGAGTGAAATAAGATGTACTTCGATGTTACAATTTTTGTAAGTACAGACTACATTGATAAAATCCTCACCGGATATTTTGGGTTAATATTCAACCAGCTATTGCAATAATTTATTTGTATCCGCCTTTATTTTTGGCTTCCTAAACTCTCCGAATCAACAAAAAGAGTAATTATCAGAGTAAATTTGACACATCTAATGAGAAAAAAAGCTGTTATTAACGGAAAGTTGTCCTATTTTTTTACTTTTCCGTTTCGTCTAAGGCCAATTAATGTTTAATTGGAATAACTATTTATTACTTGTTAAATTCAATTATTGAATGCCTTTAAACATTTCACATTTAGAAAACGAAATAATTGACCAATATCTATATGACGAAAACCCCACTCGTCCATGGATAATTGGGTTTAGCGGCGGTAAGGATAGCACTATGCTTTTACAAACTGTATGGAACGCACTACGGAAAATCGAACCTATACTTTTGACAAGGAAGATTTACGTTGTCTGCAATGATACCCTTGTAGAAAACCCGAGAATTGTAAAGTTCATTAATAAAACACTTAAGAAAGTTCAGAAAGCTGCCAACGAACAGCAAATTCCCTTGATAGTTGAAGAAACAATTCCTAAACTTGATGATAGTTTTTGGGTTCGTTTGATTGGCTTGGGTTATCCTGCTCCCAATAAATTTTATCGTTGGTGTACCGAAAGATTAAAAATAAATCCTACGACGAGACTTATTACTGAAAAAATCGGAGAAAATGGCGCGGCGATTATTCTTTTAGGAACGAGAAGTGATGAAAGCTCAAATAGAGCTGCATCAATTAAAAGGCATGAAGTAAAGGGTCAAAGGTTGCGTAAGCACCAACTTCCCAATGCACATGTTTATGCACCGTTGAAAGATATTACGACAAATGAATTGTGGCAATATCTTAATCAAGTGCCGCCGCCGTGGGGAGGGAATCATAAAGAGTTGGTTACACTTTACCGTAATGCAAATGCAGGTGATTGTCCGCTTGTGATTGACGACACTACTCCTTCATGTGGTAATAGCCGGTTTGGTTGCTGGACTTGTACTGTAGTGAACAAGGACAAATCAATGGAGGGTTTAATAGAAAATGGTGAAGAGTGGATGCAGCCATTAGCGGACATCAGAAATTTCTTGATTGAAACCAGAGACAATCCCGAAATATGGAGAGAAAAACGCCGACGAAACGGAGAAATAAGTGAAAATCTTTGGGGGCCATATAAATTCACCACTCGCGTTGAAATCCTAAGAAGGATTCTAAAGGCACAAAAAGCAATTGAGGATACGGAGGGAGTTCAACTTATTACACATCAGGAAATGGTTCTGATTCAATTTCACTGGTTCAGAGATTTGTTTTTTAAAACTAAAGTATCAGATGTTTATAACAAAATTTACAAAACCCAATTTGATATGAGCAAGCAAGAAGAAAAACAAAAACAAGAAAGCGACTTGCTGCGCAAGTCATGCAAGCAAGAACCTAAAGATGTTGAACTCATCCATAACTTACTTGCTTTGCAAAAGACAAAAACCTTAAAAATTAAAAAGAGAGGGTTACTTGATGATATTGATAGCTGTCTCGAACAATACATTGATGAATCAAAACAAAAAAACTAATCAATTGCAATGACAATTAAAGAAATTGAACTTTATAACTTTCGCATTTACAAAGGTGAGAATAAGATAGACCTATCGTCAACTAATAAGCACAATATTTTCATTGTAAGTGGTAGAAATGGTTTTGGCAAAACAACTTTCCTCATGTCAATGGTTTGGTGCTTGTATGGAAGAAATATGCAAGAAGTCGACGACTTGTATAAAAAGGAAATTGGAGACCAAGGAGGTTATAGTAAGTATATTGCAAACTCACTAAATAGATTGGCGAAAGCAGAAGAAAATTACAAATTCCATGTATCAATTAAATTCGTGAATGTGAATATTCCCGAAGTGCCCTGCAAAGAAATAACAGTCAAGAGAAGTTACAATACGCTGACAAGTACAAGTGAAGAAGTAGAAGTGCTGATTGATGGGTATCCAAGCGAATTAGCAATGGAAGTTGGGCAAGAAATTTTTATTCGTGAGTTCATAATGCCAATTGAAATAGCCAAATTCTTTTTCTTTGATGCTGAGAAAATTGTGAACCTTGCAGAAGTAAACACAACAGAGCAGAGGACTAAACTCAGCCAGGCTTATTCAGAGGTTTTAGGGATAAAAAAATATGAGGACATAAAAGGTAACTTAGAAAGTTTGCAGATGAAACTACGACAGGAATCTGCAAGTTCAGAAGAAAAAAATCAATTGGCGCAATTACAAGCGGATGTTATTAAATATGAAAATCAAATTAAAGATAACGAAGAGAAAATTAGTGAATACCGGGAACAACGAAATGAAAAAAACAAGGAATCAAGAGATATTCAAAATAAGTTGATTAAAGAAGGAAGTCTAATTACAGTTGAGGAACTTCAAAAAATAAGAGCGACAGAAGATGAATTAACTAAGAGACAAACTGGTCTACAAAATGAGTTGAGAGACTCTTACGACATTATTCCCTTTGCAATTGTCGGTGAGAAATTTCTGGAAGTAACCAGGCAGATAGAGAATGAAAACAATTTTAAGTCAGCACAATTCAAAGAAGAAAATGTAAAAGGGGTAACAAGTAAAATCCTTACTGATTTAGATGATATTCCAAAGCCAAAGGATTTACTCATCACACATGAGATAAGGAAATTTTATTCGGATAATTTCGAACAACTTATTCGTAAGCATTTTTTTTCTGATACACCATCACTTCCGGAAGATTTCAAGGAACTGCATGAATTCTCTGAAACACAGAAAAATGAATTATTTACTTTACTGAGCAACATTAAATTTTCCTTTCGTGAATCATTCAAACGTATTAATGGAGAATACAATCTCACGAAAAATGAATTGACTGCTATCCGCAGAAGAATAAAAGATGCCGAAACAAATCAAGAGAATCCAATTATTGCTGAGTTAAGAATGCGAAAGGAAGAATTAGACAAAGACATCATAAGCATTGAGGCAACTGTAGATTCCCTTCAAAGGGAAATTGGTGAATTTACAAATGAAAAAACACAGAGAGGAAAACGTATTGAAGAACTTTCAAGGAAATTGAATGTGTCCAAGAAGAACAAAGAGAAAGATGCGGTCATTACCCGTAACATTAACAACCTCAAGGATTTCATTGGTAAATTCAAAGCCAAGAAAAAGGAATCCTTAGAAGAGCAAATTCTGAAAGGACTTGAAACCTTGATGCACAAAAAAGGTTTTATAAAAAAAGTCGAAGTAGAAATAATTGGAAATGACATTGATATTGTTTTGAAAAACAATCGAAATGAAGAAATCAAAAAGGAATCACTGAGCAAAGGAGAGCAACAGATGTACGCAACCGCCTTATTGCGCGGACTTGTAGAGGAAAGCGACATTCAGTTTCCTGTTTTTATCGATTCTCCAATGCAGAAATTTGATGAGCAACATGCAGAGAACATTATCAAATATTTTTATCCTAATGTTTCTGACCAGGTTGTAATCTTTCCTCTTATCAATAAAGAATTAAACGAAAGGGAATACAACATACTTTCAAAACATATTGCTCGAACTTTTATCATAAACAATGTTCATGAGGACAGTAGTGAGTTTTTGTCTGTTGAGCCGGTAGATTTTTTAAAGACCTATAATCGCATGTATAACAATGCTAATTAATATACGAACATCAGAGGCCAACAAAATAGTTGTTCAGGAACTCACAAGAAAAGTTTTCCCTGCTGCATCGGAGAACTATATTTCAAGAGTTGCATTTGCATACTCTATTTCAAAAGGTGCTCTCTTTGACCCAAACAATAAGGAACATTTGCTTGACAGCAGGGGCAAAGAATACAAGGATGATATTCTTTTTGGTAACTATCGAGATTACTACATCGCAATTATTTGCCAGCGTTATCAGATATACAAAACAGACCCAAGTATTGCAAAATATATCAAGATGCACATTGACCACGGTTTAAGTTTGATGAATAAATTGTTCGAGGAAAATAAAAACTATTCAGGTCTTGATTTTCTTTTAGAGAACATTGAAAAAGGGATTGAAGCATTAGAGGAAAGCGATGTTACTAATGAAGCAATTATTTTTGATGAGCAGACAAGAAGGAACAGAATCTCAAATAAAAAATATTTTACAGACCTCATTAAAATAAAAGTCGGAAAAACATTTGATGATGAACAAATATTTTTCAATCTCAATGATTCGACCATTCACAATAACGCACATATAGCTGTTGCTGGAAATTCAGGTACCGGCAAAACTCATTTCGCCAAAAGCTTGATGCAACAAGTTGTTGATGAATCAAAAGGTGAGGTCAATTTTATTTTCCTTGACTTTAAAGGCTTAAAAAAGGAAGATGAAAAAGAAATGTATCCATTCTTTACAAAAACAAAAGCAATCTATGTTGATGCCCCGCAAAAGCCTTTTCCTATAAATCCCTTGGCGTTCATAGATAATGTGAATGAAAAAAATAAAATCATGGGCATTAATAAATTTGTAGACATTATTACCAGTTACAGCAACATTGGTAAAGTGCAACAGCAAACCTTAAAAGATGCTACACGAACAGCTTTCAATACAAAAAAGAATGGGGAGTATCCTTCTATCAAAGATATTTTCAACAACATAACCGCCACTGACCCCAGGCCAAGCACACTGAGAGAGATAATGCAAAACCTGAGTGAACTTGATTTGTTTGAAACAAAAGTGGATTTGAAAAATAAATTCCTAAATCAAAATTACTACTTGAGTTTATCTGGAGAGCTTGATAAGAGCATTCGCTTTACAGCAGTATTTTTAATAATTAATTACATTTACAATACATTCATGAATATGGATAATGCCCCCATCGAAGGAAAGTACCAGGGTATGAGATATGTTTTCCTAATTGATGAAGCTCATGTAATCTTTAAGGAGAAAAAAAGTCAGGACCTGTTGGAAAAAATACTTCGTGAGATTCGGTCAAAGGGGGTATCAGTAGTACTACTTTCACAAGGGATAGAAGAGTTCAATCAACCATCGTTTGACTTCAGCAGCATGTGTGAAACAGCGTTTTTATTTGACATTAAGGACAAACAAAATCTAAAGATGATGGAAAGGTTTTTAGGGATTGGCGAGAAATATTCCAATAAGCTAAAAACGAGTATGGAGAATATTCAAAAGTATCAACTCGTAAGCAATTTGAAAGAATATAAAATTGCAGAACTTTTTAAATCATAGATAAATGAGTGAATTAAATCCATTTATTAAGGACATTAACGTCGCAAATTTAAAGCTGGATTTGCAGAACCCAAGGTTGCCCAAATCTAAGCAAGGTAAGAACGAAAAAACCGTAATTGAGTATTTGCTTCTTGAAGCAGCAACAGAGGAATTAATGTTGGCAATTTCGGAAAATGATTTTTTTGCTGGCGAGCTCCTTCTTGTTGTAGAAGATGTAAATGATAAAGGAAAATATATTGTAATTGAAGGTAACAGAAGACTAACGGCAGTAAAACTATTATCAGACCCTAGTATTGCTACTGTAAAAAAAGTTAGCATTCAAGAAATTCACAAGTCGGCAAAATTCCATCCCTCGCATGTTCCATGTCTTGTATTTCAAGACAAAAATGAGATTCTAAAATATTTGGGATTTAGGCATATCACTGGAATTAAAGCATGGAGACTATTAGAAAAGGCAAGGTATTTATCTGATATGAGAAATAGGGATTTTAAGGATGTTTCATTTTTGAAGTCTTGTACTGAAATTGCCAAAATAATAGGAAGTAGAAGTGACTATGTTAAACGCTTAATAACCGGATATGAATTGTATCAAATTGTGGAGGATGAAAAATTTTATCAGATTGATAACTTAAACGACACAAAATTCTTTTTGAATTATTTTACAGATGGTTTAAACAGAGACAACATCAGAAGCTTTATAGGTGTCAATCTTAATAGTGATACCCCCCTGGAGTCTATTAATAAGGTAAATTTAAATAAAATAACACACTGGTGGTTTGAAAAAACTAATGGTCAATCCAGAGTATTGGGGGATAGTGAAGGTTTGAAGCACTTGGACGCTGTAGTTGGGCATCCTGATGCGTTGAAAGCATTTGATGAAAATCCAATTAGTATTTATGAAGCTTATGAGATTACGGGAGATTTAGATAGGCAATTTGAAAAAAAGGTAAAAGATACTTTGAGAGCAATTGAACAAGCTGATGCAATTTCTAATAAGGTACAGAAATTTTATAAGGAGCTTTATGATGACCTCAAATCAATTAGAAAAATTGCTGCAAAAATAAATGACTTTAAAGAAAAAATCACTTCAGATGGAGATGACTTTTGAAGATAAATTTAATGAATGTATCGCGACTTTTGAGAATCAATCTTCGCCGGAGTATGCTAAGCATGAGCGCTACTTATATGCAGACTTTGTGGAATTAGTTACAATATTTTCAACAAATCGCGAAGTGTCTTTAGGTGATATTCAAGACAGATTTTTTGGTACAAAAGAGTATAATAGTGCCCCAGAAAGAGATACAGATGAAACACTTTTGATTGAAATATTTATTTTACTGCAAGAAAGAAGTGTTCTTTATGGTGATAGCTATCCCTTTTCATTTGACAATGAAAATACGCGGTTGGTAATTAATAATGTTATGACCGACAATCACAAGTTTTATATTTATCTACTTATATCATCTAAACTGAATATTTTCAAATCATTTAAAACCGAGTTAACTGATGAGTTTGAATCTATTTGTAAAGATGCACTTTCAAGATATTTGCCAAATGTTGCTGTTGTAAAAAATTTCGGAAGAAATTCGGCGTATACGGGCAATGCAAAAACCAAAATCAGGAAACTCGCTGACGATTTGAATTTAACCGTTGATGAATATGAGCTTAATCAGGTATCAGAACGAAATAATCAAGAAAGAGGTTTGGACATTGTGGGCTGGATACCATTTGAGGATAAGTGCATGAATTTATTAGTGTTTTTAGCTCAATGTGCTTGCGGAAAAGATTTTGAGTCAAAGCAACATGATACGCGACGATTCAAAAACTATTTGAATTTTTATAAATCAGACCCCATACACATTATGTTTATACCATACTCTTTAATAAATGCAAGGGAAAGGAAATTTTATCAATCAGATTTAATTGAAGATGATTATTTGATTTTTGAAAGAAAAAGAATTGTGGACCTATATGATACTGTTAGGTTTAATACACTTAAATCGTTTAACGTGGTTGAATCTTGTATTGGTTATAGGGAAAGTGTTGTATAATGATTGGGGTGGCTTTCCGTCCATTTGTATCTCAAATAATAAGAAAAAATGATAACAATTTATATTTTTCTTTCTGCACTTGCAATACTCCTAATTGCCAATATCTATCTCACCATTATAAGTGATAAGAAAAGAGATGGGGGTGAATTACCAGAAATAAAAAGTTCGATTATTTCCCTTACACAGAATCTAAAAGATACAGAAACAAATTTGAAGGGCGAATTTGTTACTAACAGAAAAGAAAATTCGGACTCAGCTACTGGTTTGAGAACAGAAGTCGTAAATCAGTTAAACAAATTCACACAAACATTTTCAGAAAATCTTACAACTCTCACAAAATCAGTAGAAGAAAAATTTACTTCGTTTCAAAATACGATTGAAGAAAATAACAAGGAAAGCAGAGGAGAATTAAAAGACAATCTTGAGAAATTCAAAACTGAATTGAATGAAGCATTGAAAGATTATAGAGAAAGATTGAGGGAACAATTCGGAGAATTCACTAAGCAGCAGCAAACGCAAAATGTTGCAAACACAGAAAAGTTAGGCGACTTAAAGAAAACACTTGAAACATCAATCAAGAATTTACAGGAAGGAAATGAGAAGAAGTTGGAAGAGATGCGAAATACAGTTGACGAGAAGTTGCAGAAAACCTTGGAGACACGATTGACGCAATCTTTTGAAATCGTGAATAAGAGTTTGGAATCAGTTCAAAAGGGTTTGGGAGAAATGCAAACTCTTGCAACGGGTGTTGGTGATTTGAAAAAGGTTTTGAGCAATGTAAAAACAAGAGGTATACTTGGCGAAATCCAGTTAGAAGCAATCTTGGAACAGATACTTTCCGCGGGACAATATGAAAAGAACGTTTTCACCAAAAAAGATTCAAGGGATAATGTTGAGTTCGCAGTCTGCTTGCCAGGAAGAGAAGGCGAAGGAAAATTTTGTTATTTGCCAATTGATGCAAAGTTTCCGCTTGAAGATTATTATGCTTTAGTTACGGCCTATGATAATGGTGATTTGGCATCAATAGAAATTGCAAGGAAAGGTGTTGACGTAATTATTAAAAAGTGTGCGAAAGATATTCGTGATAAATATCTTGACCCCCCAAACACAACTGATTTTGGAATTATGTTTTTGCCGTTTGAAGGTTTGTATGCTGAAGTAGTTCGCAATACTTCACTTATTGAAATTTTGCAAAGAGATTTCAGGATAATAGTAACGGGCCCTTCTACTCTTGCTGCTCTGCTAAGTAGTTTGCGAATGGGATTTAATACTTTGGCAATAGAAAAACAAACGAGCGAAATAAAAAGAACACTGCAAGCGGTGAAATCAGAGTTCGCAACTTTCGGAAAAGTTTTGGACAGTGCTCAAACAAAATTAAAAGGCGCAAGTGGAGAGATTGAAAAGCTTGTTGGTACAAGAACGAGAATGATAAACTCTAAATTGAAAAAGTTTGAAGAAATGCCGTTGCCAGAATCAAAAGCACTTTTGGAAAGCAACAATGATGTTGAACCATTAACAGATATTGAACCCGACACCCAACAGGAATGAAAGATTATTCCTTAATAAACATACATCTCAAATCCTACATTGAGAATTGGGGCAACTTGAAACAAGTTGGAATAATTCGAAGTAAAAAGGATTTCACTTCACAGATAGGCGAATGGTTAGTTGCCGAAATGTTTGACGGGGTAATTGCTGAAAACCACAATCAAATTGATTGGGACATAAGAACTTCTGATGGTCGCCAAATTCAGGTCAAGTGTCATGCAAAAGAGAAAGAAAACAACAACAGATTTACATACATCAAAAAGAATCCTACCGAAAGAGTAGACGAATTGATAATTGTTGTTTTTACTGAGGATTATAAACTAAAAGAATTCTATCAAGCACCTTGGGAAGAGGCCCAAGCATTAATTAAGATTACAGGAGTCACAAAAAAGAAGGAAGAAATTTCTTGGAATGATTTAAAACGATTCAAGATACCTATTGATAAGCTTCCAAAGCTAAATTTGGTAGCCCTGTTTCTTTGAAAGATACTCACCGGTCAATTTACCATTGCCCTCAATCCACTAACTACATTTTTTACAGCATTAATCACAATATCAATTTCATTTGTTGTGTTGAATTTTCCAAGAGAAAAACGAATACTGCTGAAAGCCGCCGTTTCATCCAGGCCCATTGCAAGAAGAACATGAGAAGGTTCAACTGAGGCTGAGGTACATGCACTGCCATTGCTTACGGCAATTAATGGTAAATCACTTTCTGGGTTGCTTAGTCCAAGAATTACGGCATCGCTATCAGCGCCAGTGAACAATATGTTTGAAGTATTATAAAGGCGACTTGAAGTATTCCCATTTATTGATGTGCCTTGAACTTTTAAAAGTTCGGATTCCAAATAGTTCCTTAAAGACAAAATGCTTTCAGCATTCTTAGACATTTCTTTTTGGGCCAATATACAAGCAGAACCAAGTGCTACGATACCAGGAACATTCAATGTTCCGCTTCTCATTCCCTTTTCATGACCGCCACCGTGTAATAGTGCTGGTAACTTGATACGGTTCATACGTTGCCTTACATACAATGCCCCGACACCTTTAGGCGCATATAATTTATGTCCACTTATGCAAAGTAAATCAATTCCGAGTGAATCTACATTGACTGGAATTTTGCCAATTGCCTGTGTTGTATCAGTCATGAAAAAGGCGCCAACAGCATGAGAAAGGTCTGATATTTCTTTTATAGGTTGAATAACACCAGTTTCATTATTCGCCAACATAACAGACACGAGTATTGTATCTTCTCGTAAAACATTTTTCAACTCATCCAAATTAATTAATCCGTCAGTAGTAACAGACAAATAAGTTACTTCATAACCTTTTGTTTCGAGGTGTCTGCATGTGTCAAGTACGGCAGAGTGTTCTGTTACAACTGTGACTATATGTTTACCTTTGATAAAATAATTCTCAGCAACACCTTTAATTCCAAGATTAATTGCTTCTGTCGAGCCACTTGTAAATATAATTTCATGTGCCTCTGAGCCAATTAAATCAGCCACTTGCATTCTTGCTGTCTTGACCGCTTCATAAGCTGTTACCCCAAAAAGGTGTGTACTATTTGCATTTGCGAATTCGTTCGTAAGAAACGGCATCATTGCATCCAACACTCGCTTGTCAACTTTAGTTGTAGCGTTATTATCGAGATAGATTAGATTTCCTTCCATAATATCAAAAGTACTATTAAACAATCATTTTAGGCTAATATCATTCATAAGCCAGTGCAAATGGCTATTCAACTCCATAAACTTAATAAATCTTCTTTTTACAACCACTTTATTGACCCTGTTGGAAATGATGATGTTAATGACTAAAATGGTACATCGGCCTTAGTATCATTAAATGTGCGAACGCCTTTATCTTAAGCTAAAAGTATCTTGAACTCGGTGGACCAGTGCTCGCGGTAAATATCTAAGCAGACCTGCACCGCCTCATAATCACCTGCCGTCTCAGCACCCAGGCACCGGTCATATACTGCTACCTGAAAGGGAGTTAGCGAGCAAGTGGAACGCTTTTTGTATTCTGGCCTGTTCTCAAAACGATTGCTTACATCGGTCATCCCCTTGTCCCAGATGTAGAATTTTACTGTCTTGACTTGACTTGACAAAGCTAAGGGGCGAGTAATGGTCACTTCTGCATTATAGTAGGCCGGCCAGTCCACATCCTCATTTCTTATTAGCTTGAGAAGTTCTTTTTCATCCAGTTGGAGGGGTTTGGACGGAGTAGTCATCAGTGCCATTTCTTCGCTGCCAAGCTGTAGCGTTATTATTTTGTCTTTTTTCATATTGTGAAGATAGTAGGCACCATCGACGCGGAAAAATGGGTGTGACCTTATCTTCCAGAGATATAGTTTCTGTAAGCAGCTTTAAAAACTTCCATGAATTGAACGACTTTAAGTTAGATTGCTTTCTTAACTTTTATTGCGGTATTTCTCGAAACACTATGCAATTTCTGGCACTGGCTAAGTGAAAACCCCTTTTTCAGGTCGTTGGCGAGCTTAGGATACTTATTCAGAAGTTCTTCACCGGACTGCTTGCCCTGTGGCCTTCCTATCTGCTTGCCTTTGTGTCTGGCACTGACCAGACCGCTTTTAATTCGCTCAGAAAGGATTCGCCGCTCTTCTTGAGCCAGTTCGCTGTATATGGAGATAATGATGTTGGTTACAAAACTCTCTTTGCCCTGGTCGTCCAGGCTCTCCAATCCGCCAAGATTCCTGAAAACGACAGCTATCTTCTTTGAATGCAAGAAGTCAATCGTGTGACGGATGTCTTTCGCTGACCGGCCGATACGCGAGATTTCAGAAACAACCACCTTATCGAATTTCCGTGACTCGGCGCTTTTAAAGAGTTGTTGCAGGTCTTCGCGGTCCTTATAGGTCTTAGTGCCGGTTATCTTGGTCGCTATGGTCTCAGCGACCGTAAAGTGCTTCTGCCGGCAGAAATCATTTAATTCGAGAATCTGGCGCTGGTAGTCCTGCTTGTCTGTGCTTACCCTTATGAAAAGGCATACGCGAGTGATAGTCTGGCTCATAATAATCTGTAGTTTATTGTGAACCGAGTATAGCAGATTCCGGCTAAACAGTTTTATTGAGTTTGGAAACCGAAAAACGGGCAACGTTTATTTTGAACCGGCCAAGCCTTCCATGTTACAATTTTTGTAAGTAGCGGCTAGCGGGTTTAGTTGCAAGCTCCCAAAGGCATTTCCCATGTCCCCAATCCTTTTTTTTGGTTATTTTAAGTTTCTCTTTATCTTTCTGCTCAGTAATAATCCTTAAATCTTAAGATATGAAGAAACAAGAATTCGAGGCTTGGCATAAGGCCGGGCATTCTGGAATTGTGCAAAATGTCTTTTTTGATTACTGCAAATACATTAAGCACGTAGAAACGGAGTTGGGAAAAGATTTAGAAGATTATCCAATTATCAAAGAGGGACAATGCCTTGACCAAATTTATAAGGGGTCGCGTTTTGCCAAAGAATCTGAAAAGGATTTGGTCAATTATAGGTCTGCTGTTAAAAAATATTGGACGTTTAGAAGGTGGAAGGACAAAAATTCGATTTAAAAAATACGTATAGACCTGAATATATAAGAAGAAGGCTGACGCCGGTAAGGTGTGTTCATCCTGATTGTTGTCTCTAATATTGCTAATGTGGACTGTCTGTTATGGAGGCTACCGCCTGTGAAGTGTCTGTATTCATCTCTGGTTGTCTCTTTTCTTCCTTCTGATGTGGCCTGTCAGTTGTTAGTTGCTCGCTGTGGTGCGTAACTGCCCGTTAACCCCTTTATAGTCTCTAATAGTCTGTTACGGTAACAGAGTGAGAAAGCCTATATATGCTCTATTATGTGTCGTGTTTTCCGTTTGTCTATTTTATGTGTCGCCTTTTACCTGCCTGCTGATATAAATAGGATATGACAGCAAACTTTAAATACAAAAAAGAAAACAAGCCAAAACCCCTAAGTGTGCGTATACCTGCCTGGGTCGAAAACATTGACGAAATTGCTACGGCAAACAAACTGGACGGAGACCGGATGCGAGTTCTTCTTCATCAGTTCTTCCTATCCTATCTCAAAAACTCAAAACTACGAAGTGGAAAGGCTGGTAGAAACTTTTTACCAGAATACTTTCCTGTCAGTTCTCTTTTACTGCGCCAGACCTGCACAGATAATTATATCAAGTATGTTAACGCATTAATAGCTGCGGGGGTTATCGAAAAGAGGAATTACGATAGCGGTAAGCAATCTTATGTGGTTGGTGGTCACGCTCAGCTATACCGGTGGATGATTCCTAATACTTATTACGGCGGGTACTCTTTTAGAAAAGAGATTGTATCAGCTCAGAAATCTGTAAATGCAGTATTGAGAACCCGCGACAAGTATGTAAAAGAGAATAACAAGAACGCATTAGAATTAGCGAAAAGCAACCCTGCGTACATCGATATGTTGGACTATTTTAACGACTTAGTGATTATCGAACCAGGCCAAGATGAAGTTTCAGCCCATCAGATTACTTCTGACTTGAAATTCCTCGAGTGCGAGTTGCTTGCTAACGGAGATTTATCTTGGTTTACGATGGATGACTTCGGACACCGATTACATCACCCGGTGGCGACTATGCCTAAAGATTATAGAAAGTATTTGAGATTCAAAGAATATCTTGACCAACCCCTTGCAGTTTTGGATGTCCGAAATTCTCAACCCTACTGGTCATCTGTGATTCTAAATAAGGACTTAATAAATGCCTACCTGCCTGAGTTTATACCACTACTCGAACACATCATCAGATTTGAAAGGAAACCTGACCTTCTCCTATATAGAAAACTATGCGTTGAAGGCAGGTTGTACGAGTTCCTTATGGAAGGAATGGGACTGAGTACAAAAGACCATGAAACGTCGCATAAAATAAGAGATGACTTTAAAGTGCTATTTTTTTCATCCATTTTATATAGTAAAACGAGGGTATTTGGTGAAAAAAGTAGATTCCGTGACTCTTTTCGAATGCAATTTCCAAACGTTCATGCAATGTTTCAGACCATTAAAAGCATGGATGAGACCATATTACCTGAGTTAAAGCATATTATCTGCCCCGCTGGTAAGAAATTCAAACATAAAAATAGTAATGATGCGCATAAGGTTTTTCCTTGCATGATGCAGCGAATCGAATCTGTAATGATGTTTCAGGTAATAGCGCCAAAACTTATTGATGCGGGAATACGGTTTGTTACCGTCCATGATAGTTTTATACTTCTGCCCCAGGATGTTGACCAAGCTCTTAAAATCGTAAGGAATTCATTTGAAAATCTTGGCATACCTGCCCCGACGATTTCATAAAGAAATAGCAGGCCAGCATTCGCCAGCCTGCTATTAGTACCTCAGAATTACAATTTACTGTAGACTTGGGTCGGCGTACCTTCTGAATTCTATTTCCCCTGCCATTTCTTTAGCCTGCCTCATTAAATCATGATAAAAACTTCCTTTGTGGTAATTCTCAGTGTAAAATGCAGATGATTGATTCATTAGAACCAATAACATAAAATGATGTACAAGGTTTGGCATGGGCATCCCATTGATAAAAACATGCACTTCATTAAGGTCATCCGGCAACATACCTGCCACTCTGATAGTATAACCTGTTAATTTCTCCTTTGTGGTCTTGAAAACAGTTATCATCATGCTTTTGTATTCTTTGGCCAGCATCGTTTCATAGCTTTTCAGGTTGGCTACGTACCTGGCCAGTAATACTGAGATATTGGATTCTCTTTCTTCCGAAAGCGGCTTTGCCGGGTCTCCATCAAGAAGTTTTCCCAACTGAAACCCGAGCTTGGCCAAGTTCTCCTGTGGATTTTTTAATAAAGCAAGTGCTTTCGGGTCGAAGGAAAACCGAACCCAGTCAGTTTCCCCGTGTATATCTACAATTATGTTTTCATTGCTTTTTTTAATATTATTTTCCATGATAGTGTTATTTAATTAAATGATTTTTTAAAAACAGGTTGCATCAGAGCAGCCTTTTTGCGAAAAACTGGTTCACTGAAATATTCATCAGCTAAGCGATTGCAAACCGCTTCCATAAAGGGCGGCATGATACCGTTACCTGACACAAAGTCTACTTCGCGGTCAGTGATACCTTCAAAGTTCATATCCTGAGCGGCACAGATTATTAAACGTTCATCACGACTAATTTTTCTTGCCCCTCTTTTTATGTCCTGAAAAATTTCACCAGCAGTGGCGGTCAATGTACCACACACTTGATTTGTGTGTTTCCACTTAGCTTTCTTACCAATTACTTCACCAGTACTGTTGGAATTTATTTTCTTCCTACTTCCACCTGCGTCAAAACCTACTACGTCAGGGAACAATCTGTTTAGATAAAGGGCTTTGTAATCCTTAGTTGAAGGTTCTGGAAATACTGGCTGGCCAACATCCTTTCTGACAAACATTCCTACAAAACGTTTTCTGGATTGTGGAACTCCATAGTCATTGGCATTTAGGATTCTATAATCGAAATTATAATCAACCAGACTGTTGCATTTTGAAACCAAAAGGTCAAATAGTGGTTTCATTACTTCATCCAAAAGCCCATTTACGTTTTCGATGATGGCCACCTTTGGTTTGAATTCAGATACGATGCGAACACAGTCAAGTAATAGCATATTGACAGGCAGAAATGGATGGCGGTATAAATTTCTTTTGGATATACCGGTACAAGGCGGGGAGAGAAGCAGAATATCTATATTGCTTATATCCCTATTATTTAACCCAAGTTCAATCATCTTTTGGAAAGTGACATCAAGTGCATTCATATTGAAGAATGGCACCTTTGGGAAATTTTTAGTGAATACCTTTTCTGCGGTCTTGTTGAAATCAATGGCGAAGATTTCTTCCCCACCTGCTTTGTGTGCTCCGTGACTGCCGAAGCCGCCGCCACTGTATACAGAGGCAAATTTGAATCTTATTTTTTTCATGATATTTTATTTTTTGATTATTAGAATTTGGACAAACGATTCCCAGCCCCGCATACTGGATTATTTTTTACGGGCAACTTTTTAAATAAACTTTGAAGAAAAAGCGGGGGCTAATACCGCCCCCGGTAATTGAACTTAAGCGGCGTTGAGAAGTGATTCTCGTAAAGCATCGGTATATGAGATGTGTGTTACTATGGACTTAGCTGAATCGCTGTATACGATTGAGAAACCTTGAAAAACATCGTTGTAGGTATATGCCTTTGCAATCGATAAGTCGTTTGGCATAATTGAGTTCCCGATTTGTTCAGCATACCTGGCCGGAAGGTTATTTGTTAACGTATGGAGTTCTTCAAAGGACAACTTATCAGTGGATGTAATAGGGATGATGTAGTTTTGTTTATTTCCCTTCCCATCGCCATCCTTTTTGCCGTCTTTTTTCTCACGTTCCTTCTTGGGTACCATAGCGAAGGCCTCTTGTAGTGACACATCTCCGGCATCAACTGACTTGAGCAGTTCGAACTTAAACTTGCCAATGGCTTCAATCATATCAAGGTAGGTTTTGTTAGTCCCTAATATTTCAGCCACTAACTCCCGCAGGGTTAGGTCACTCAGGCCCTCACGGTATTTAGCGCCAGGACCTTTTTTCAGAGAGTAGTACTTCATAAAGATTGCAATGAAATTAAACATCACTGCAAACTTCTTAGTAGGCTTCCAATGTGTGGCCACTGCATGAATCAAATCCTCTTCAGGGAAATCGGCAAGAACTACCTCGATTTCATCTTTCCCTTGAGATATAGCAAGTTCCAGATAGTGGCCATTTGCAATCAGTTGCATAGTTTCCTTATGGACCACAACAGCCTCTAATGGAAAGATTGTTTTAAGAAGCATACCGAGCATTTTTAAAAAGCCCTCACTATTCTCTGGACGATAGAAACCGGTTTTAATGTCGCTGACCTTTACAACAGCTTTATTATACTTTGTCATTTTATTTAGTTTTTTATGAATAAAATGTGATTGCTTGAAGTTTGTTAAGATTGGATTGGCCCGGCCGGAACCTAAACACATTCTTAATATCTCTCGCTTTTCACAATGTAAAGGTAGGGAGGTTGCAAAGGGTATATCTTACCTTACCTTATACCTTATGAGTCGGCAAAGTAAGCTTAGAAGCGACTGTAGATACACTCGTAGTAATGATAATTAACTATTGATTAAAGTCAGAAAGGAGAGAGTTTGTAGTCAGCTAAATTTTAATTCACTTATAACCTTTGTTATCAAGTCATCATCTGATTTATTAATTATTGGGGAGTTACTTTGTCTCAGATTTTTTAGTTGCTGGCCTTTATTATCCGTAAAAATACTTTCGATTACCTTATTGAGTATACGCTCATTAACCTTACTAATGAAGCCTTTCTCCATTAGTTTATAGATAAAATTGAAAATGCTCTTTTTAGAAATCAAACTGTTTTTTGAAGTAAGCAGCCATTTAATATGCGGTTGTTTGTTAGACTTGCCACTAAATGCAGTTTCAAAGTCATCTGCTGTGCATCCTATTATCTGCTGTTCAGTTAATAGTCTGTAGAGCTTTTTTAGTTTGTTAGAATCACTTATCCAATGAAAAGTGCTTATTGTTTGTTTCTCATCCTCTTTGTTCTGTATCAGTTTGATTTGCTCCTTTATGAGCTTTTCGTATCGAATCAAAGCCGTGCATTTTGCTATTGCAATTTCCTGTAGTATTTCAAACTGATTGTATTTCCAAATTTCAACCTCAGATTTTGATAAAATATGTTTGTATACTTGGGCTATTGTTATATTATTTTTCACTTCAGGAAGGCGCCGTTTGCCGTATTTTGGATAGGTGCCCCTCATCGATTGAATAATTAGTTTATCAACAGTTTGCTTTCCTTCAAGGAATGAGTGAATGACTGAAATTTCCTTCTTTAGGGATTCAACGGCACCTTCATTATTTGAATAGAATATCCCTTTTAAAACATCAAAACCTTGTGAAAAATAGATGTAATAGGATTCGGTTATTGAATCCAATTCTGAAATAAAGGCCTTCTCATCTTCTATTGCGGCTGACACAAAAATCCCCGATTTTGATTCTGTTGCTTTTCTCATTACTTGGATTGTGAAAGAGTATTGCTCATAATGCTAATAAAACTTTGATATAAATGGAGGCCACTCAAAAGATTTGATTGATAGTGGATTTCAAGTTCTTTAAAACTTTTTTTCTTTTTAAGTTTTGCCTCAATTAATCCTATTTGCTTAGCAGAACTTAAGAAATATATTTCATCTTTTTTCATGCCAAGTTGAGTTTCTATTGTTGCCAAATAGCCTAAATATGGCTTAATAGATTTGAAATTTTTATTGCCTACGGTCTTCTTAAAGCGCTCAAGCCACTCAATAAAAATGGATTTATTACTCCCTTTCATATACATTCTTTCTTTAGAAGTTATTCCCCTTATCATTAAACCGCTAATCAAGACTATCGGCATAATAGAATTTGGATAAAATGCCTATCCCATTCAAATGTACATTGTTTGAAGAAAGTTACAAAAATTGTAATGTCCGAGTATCCTTAGAACTTCATCTTGCTGGCGAGTTCTTCAAATTTCTTTGAGTCTATCACTCCCATATAGTGCTTCATTGTCGTTGCGGGATTCTGACCGGTTATAGATGCTACGACATTTATTGGGATACCTCTCGTTATTGCTATCGTAGCGAATGTGCGTCTGCCCATGTGGGTTGATATAATTCTCCACTTTTCCACTTGGCTCGGGGCACATATCCCTTTGCGGTATCTGACTAATTCAACAGGTTCTTTCAGTTTAGCCCTTCTGGCGATTTGCTTTATAATTCGGTTTACTGATTGATTCGCCCTTTGAGGAAGGGCAAACTCAGTCTTTTCATACTTATATCTATTAAGTATATAAAGTGCTTCTGGCAGTAATGGAATCACTATAGCCTTACTGGTTTTTTGTTGGCGAATGTGTAAGGCATAGTGTATGCCTTCAAGGTCTTTGAACTTGTGTTCCTTTATATCCAGCTTCTTTAAATTTTGCGCATCGGAAAAACGAAGTGCAGTCAAACAGCCGAATACAAATAAATCTCTACAATCACTCTCAATACCTTGTTCCACTTCTACGTCAATCAGTCTCTTGACCTCATCCCATTCAAGAAACTTAATTGTCCCTGTTCTCTCGGGTATGGTGAAGGCCTTGTGGGTTTGATTGCTGTGTATACCTATTTTCATAGTATAGTTAAGGAATGTATTCATCCTTTTTTGAATAATATGAACGGTATTGTCACATTCGCCGACCTCGTAGAGGTATTCAGCGAAATCTGCTTTTACTTTATCTGTGAATTCATCAAATGTGATTTTTGTGAGACCGTTTTCAGTACAGAATTTTTTGAAGTGATTGTAAGTCGATTTGGCGGACTTAATAGTGCCATGTTGGAGGCAAACCGCTTTCAGTTCCAAGTACTTCTCCCACTCTTCAAAAAATGATAGCTTCTTCTTTTCTGGTTCGGCCTTCTTCTCTGGATTCTTGAGCTGGTCGATAATAAACTTGTTATCAATAGGTCGGCCATCAGCAAGCGCTTGCGAGTATATCTTGTCCAACTTCTCTTCAAGCAGGTCGATGTATCGGTTGAGTTCGGCGGCCCTGGGCACGTTTGGTTTTAGCCTTTGCTTCTTGCTGTCCCAGTTCTGCTCAGTGGTCTTGACCCCAATTGTTCTGTGGAAGCTCTTGCCATTGTAGTTGAACCATACCACGACCGGCCACTCCTTGTGCTTGTCTTCTTTCTCTGTCTTACGTTTCTCAATATAGAATCGTGCGTATTTCATTTCTTGCTGTTTAATTATAGTATTCGCAATATGCAATCTGGTATGATTTGTTAGGCGATAGGCAGCCTTTGTTTTGATTTGAGCGCATTTACAGCACTGTGGAGTTTTGCAACAGTCCAGCGGGGTTTGCCGGATAAGTTATACTCCGGTTCAGGTATCTTGTGTTCCTTCCTGTAATTGCTGATGGTCTTGGTACTTACGCCGAGATATTTAGCCACTTGAGAGATGGACAGACGGTCGGTCTCTTTATATGTTACCTCTTCGGATGGTGGAACTGCCTGTTTACCTAATTCCTCTCGTATTACTTCACGTATTGTTTCTTTGAGTAGATGCAGCTCTATCACAGCAATTCTTGTATCCTCCTTCATTTCTCCTGTACTTTTATACTGGCATTATAGCAGAAGAAATAAAAACAGAGTCAGTTGACCGGAAGAATGTGTGGCTCTGTGCGGGATTGAGGGGATGAAATGAAGCGGTACTTACAATATTTGTAAGTGGAGTCTGGGAGGCATTGCCCTTAGGGGCTTTGAGAAGAAAGTATACGTAAAAACATACGTAATTCAGTTTGGGCAAAAAAATAACGCACTGATTTTCAGTGCGTTATTTGTGTTTTGGGTGGTCCCGCCTGGGCTCGAACCAGGGACCCTCTGATTATGAGTCAGATGCTCTAACCAGCTGAGCTACAAGACCCTTCCCTTTTGAGGGAGTGCAAATATAAAGAATTCTATTTTTTATGCAACTTATTTTTGAGTAGATCAGCATATAATCAAGGCTGATAGCTGTCGGAACTGGTTCGAGCCCAGGCGGGACCACCCAAAATAAAGCGATTAGAAATAGTGCGCTATTTGCTCAAGCATTACCAATCCGGAGAGATGTCATGGTCAAAGAACCCGCCACTGCCTTGTCATTAAACAAGCTTACTTTCTCATTTTCCTCCTTCAGGGCCAGCGCATAAAGCAAAGGCAGATAATGTTCAGGAGTGGGGATAGCCAGCTCAAAGGTCCTGCCTTGGGACTTATAATTGATAAGTCCCGAATGGTCATTTGACAGGATCAATTTTTTCATCTTTTCATTTGCTTCGATAGCCCAGTCAAAACCAAAACCGGCGACATCAAGTTTGTCCCAGGCGACCATGCGCAGATTATGAACCATATTCCCACTGCCGATGATCAAGATACCTTTCTTCCGCAATGCCGAGAGCTCTTTGGCCAGATCATAATGATATTGCGCTGCCAGCCCATAGTCCAGACTCATTTGGATCACAGGCACATCAGCTTTTGGGTATAGGTGCTTTATGACACTCCATGCACCATGGTCCAAGCCCCAATTATAGTCCATGCCGACATCTGTCGTTTTTACGATGTTCTTTGTCTCTATTGCCAGCTCAGGACTGCCCGGGGCAGGATATTGCACATCAAACAATGCCTTCGGAAATCCACCAAAGTCATGTATCGTAGTAGGTTTATCCATAGCGGTCACAAAAGTACCTTTGGTCTCCCAATGAGCTGATATACACAAAATGGCATTAGGCTTTGGAATGGTAAGGCCCACATTTCTGAATCCGACTACGAACTCATTTTCTTCTATCGCATTCATCGGGCTGCCATGGCCGAGAAACAAGACCGGCATCTGCTCAGTATCGCTGAATCTCTCTGTTATATTTTTTAATTCATTTAATTTCATTGCTGATCCCATTAAGGGTATTAATACTAATGATTTTAAGAAACCTTTCCTGTCCATTCTTTAAAAACCCGATCCTATTTTTAAGCAGGATAAATTTACCTAATAAACACAAGTAAAGTATATGGTTAAACAGCTTTTTTAGATTAAGGAAATACCGTGAATACCCATGCCCCCGCTAGCTTGAATCGGTATAAATATCATATTTGATAAAGGCTAGTGACAATAATATGCTACAAAAGCAGGGATTAGTGTACAGCAAATAAATCACCTTATATTCATATAAATAAAATACATTGTTAAAAACCAGTATATTTGGAGATAAAATCCAGCTATTCACCTCAAAACTTGACAAAAAATAAGATATATATTAAATTTGCATAGTTTTTGCTTGAAGTGATCTGTTCACCCTAGAACGTAAATCTTATTATGAAGAATATTTACAAGAATGCAGAGATGCATTCAGTCGACCTATTTTACAATTTGCGATTTCTTTGCCTTCTTGTTCTGATGGCATGCCTGTCACTGACTGGTACAGTCAGAGCCCAAAATGCCATTGTCGGTTCCGGCTGGCAGATATCCCCTTATACTGCAGGTTGGGGCGGCGGATCTTGCCCTACCGGCAATACAAACTTTAACTATCTGGCCAATACCGTTAGCTTACCAACCGGTGAAAATAGTTGGATAGGGGTAGCAACTCCCCAAGGCACTGCCCCCCAATACTGGAGATATGGCATTGACTGGAGTGGTACAGAGTCCCAATGGACTATTACCAATGGATCAAACACTCCGGTATCACCCAGCACGCAATACAGCCTGTCGACGAGCTGTACTACCAGTGGAGCTTTATATTACTCTGCCAACTCTTCCTACAACTACATTTTTAAGACCCTAAATGCCAGTGCCAGCCCTACCGGATCGATTGCATTCTTTGAAGTACAGGGTACCGTACGTACGGTCTCATCAGTGAGCCAGAGCCCTACATCAGCCAATGTATATATCAATCAACCCGTAGTAGTGTCAGCTGTGATGAGTGGAGCTCTGCCTACAGGCCAGGCAGCATATGTACGCTATACCACCAATGGATGGACATCTACATCAGTGGTGCCGATGACACTATCCAGCGGCAGTACCTATACAGCTTCCATACCCGGCAGTGCAGGGAGTACGGCAGTGAGTTATTTTGTATTTACCTCCGGGCCGTCCAATGTGGCATCGAACGGCTCCAATGCCAACCTGTTTACTATCAATTACAGCGCTGCTTCCTCTTATACCGTCAATAACAGCTACCTGACCTATACCTCTGTAGCAGGCGGAGGACCGTGGGGTACAGCCAATACTTGGGTGGGCAGTGCAGTACCTATATCGGCATCTTATGTCAACATAGTGATCGCATCAACTACAGCTGTAACCCTCAATCAAAGTGCTATAACCAATTCAATAACTGTCAATTCCAGCTGCTCACTGACCTGTAATAATGCCACCAACTACTCACTCACAGCTGCTACAGTCAATAACTCAGGTACTATTACGCTGGGAGTCAACGCTACCACAGCAGGCGACTTCACATGGACCAACTGTAATGTACTGAGCGGAGGTCTCCTGACTAATAATGCAGGTAGCGCAGCAGCTCTCGCGGTAACAAATTTTAGTGTCGCAAATGGCGGATCATATACACATGGTGCTACCGGAAGTACCGCCAATGGTGTGTCAACTGATTTTCCGGGGAGTAGCAGTATCACATTGGGTGCTACATCTACTGTGACTATCACCAGCTGGGCAAATGCCGGTACTACACCTGCTGCACTTCCGAGTGGTGTGAGCTGGGGCAACCTCATCCTAAATATTCCGAGCTCGGGTACTTTGGCTGGTACATGGCAACAGGCGGGAGGCATTACAAATATACAGGGGAATTTTACAGTGACAAGGTTGGGAGGTAGTGCAGCTAGAGTTTTTGCTTTTGCCAGCACATCTACGACTACTGTATCGATAGGCGGAAATCTTACTGTGACACAGGATTATCTCGGCCTGTGCAATGGAAGTGGCGCAGTCACTGTAAATGTAGCAGGCAGTGTATCAGTCACCGGCGGGCAGTTGAGGCTGACGAGTGGTGCAGGTAGCGCAATACTGAATATAGCCGGCAACTATACTCAAAGCGGAGGGACCACAAGTTTGGCCTTAGGTGCGGGAAATGGCACCCTTAATCTGACCAGTTCGGCAAGCACCTTCTCACTGACCGGAGGAAATTTTTATTATAATAATGGAAGCAACCCTACTACTATAGTTAATCTCGCTGGCTCATTCAGCATGTCTACCACCAGCGCAGCCGACACAATGGACTTTAGCTACATCGGCGTGACAGCCAACAATCCCGGAGTACTGAATGTGGCCGGTAATTTCACTTTATCGGGAGGTGCTGTGATCAGGAGTTCTGTGACAAATAATACCGTCGGATCGCTTGGCTCCATTGTCTTTGATGGTGGCGCTCAGACACTCACAGCATCAGCATGGACGGGTATATCAGATTCTGTCAGCTATATAATCAATAGCGGCAGTACAGTGACACTGGGTTCGAGTTTTGATTTCAGCTCAAATAACAGCACTCCATATGCCAGCTTCACTGTCAATAGTGGTGGTACTTTAAATTTCGGCGCTTACAACTTGAATGATGGCACAACAGGTACGGGAGATGGCGTATTTCTCAACAATGGTACTTTGATCATGGGTGATCCCAATGGTATCAGTATAGCGGGAGCGAATACGGGCAATGTCCGTGTAGGTTCTTCTGCTACTTACCACACCACAGCAAGTTGTAACTATACCTATGCAGGATCGGGTGCACAGGTAACAGGTACAGGCCTGCCCGCATCACTGGCAGGTACACTGACAATCAGCAATAGCAGCGGGGTCACTCTCTCGCAAGCCACTACAGTCACCGGAGCGAGCAGTGCATTGTCTTTTACAGCGGGATTATTGTCATTGAGCAATTTTAACCTGACCTTAGGTTCCACCAGTACCCTCAGCGGCTATGGCTCTTCCTCATATATACAGACCAATGGCACAGGACAGTTCAAACAGACTTTACCCCTCACTACACAAGTGTTTTTTCCGGTGGGAAATGCAGCCTACGACCCATTCTGGATGACCTGTAGCGGTACAGCAGGTGTATATGGTATCATATGCAATAACAGTATAGTGCCTGCCGTCAATAACCCTAATGAAGTAGTAAACAGGAGCTGGACCATCTACGAAGCTACCGCCGGCGGCACGATTACCCCTAAAGCCCAATGGAACTCACCTGCCGAGGAAGCCAGCGGTTTTGCTGCTGGTATCACACCATACTTTGGTATGTACAATGGCAGCGCGTGGCTGATCAATGCAGCTACACTTTCCTCTCCGACCATGACTGCCAGCACAGGCTTTGCCATACCTGCCATCAATACCCCTTATATTTTTGCCGTAGGCAAGGACAATTGTTTCAATACACCGACCATAACCCTGAGTGATCCTAGTTCGGTATCAGCAGGTAATATCACACAGAGTACTACTAATAATGTGATAGGAGCATTTGCGCTCACGGTCACATCTGACGGCAATGATACCCTCACCGGTATGACTGTATCTACCACAGGCACCTATAATGCTACTGACCTCACCAATATCAAGCTTTGGTATCAAAGTACATCTACATTCAATGCAGGTACGGCTACCCTGCTGTCTACCATCACATCTCCGACTGTGGCAGGCTCACATACTTTCCCTTCATTTACAGCTCAGACATTGGTAAACGGGACTATAAGTTATTTCTTTATCACTACTGACCTGGCCTGCGCTACCGCAGGCAATACCGTCAAGATCACGACGCCTACATCAACTAATTTTACATTTAGCCAGACACCTTCTTCATTCTCAGGTACAGCATCGGCTAATGGTACACAAACCATCATCGCAGCTACCCCTGCCAATGCAAGCTCGCCATCTGCTACTCCAAGTGGTAGTTCTGTATCACTGTCATGGTCAGCACCTACAGGCTGCTACAGCGATGTCATGATCCTGGTATCGGCAAGTTCGAGCCTGGGCTGGACACCTACTAACGGCAGCACATACTCAGGCGGCAGCCTCACCTATGGCAGCGGTACAGCCGAAGGAAGCGGATACATAGTCTATGAAGGCAACGGCTCACCCGAGACCGTGACCGGCCTGCTCGGTGGCACTACCTACTATGCTACATTTTTCACTCGCAATGGCACCACATGGAGCTCAGGTGTGCAGATCAGTTTTGTGACGACCACCAGTACAAACAATACCTGGATAGGTGGCACGAGCAATGACTGGAACACTGCGAGCAACTGGTCACTGGCCAGAGTGCCGCTATCTACCGATACGGTGATCATCTCTACTGCTGTACACAATCCCTGTGTGATCAATAGCGGCAGCTATAGTTGTTACAACTTCACAGTAAGTGGCACCGGAAACTTCCAGATGGCATCAGGAACCACACTGACAGTCAATGGTACAATCTCTATCACCAGTTCGGTCACTCCTACTTTCAACTGTAGCAGTACCCTGAACCTGGCATCTACAGGCACAGTGACCGTACCGGCAGAAAACTATGGCAGCCTCAACCTCACAGGTGGCAACCGTATACTCGCATCATCCGGTACTATCGGTATCTGCAATACATATACTCCCGGCACCGGTACGATCACTGTGACAGGCAGTACAGTAAACTATGACGGCACAGGCGCTCAAACGGTCACTGCATCCACTTATAATAACCTCACCATAAGCGGAGCAAGAACAACTAATTCAGTGACATTGGACAGTAGCAGTTTTGGCAGCAGGATAATAGATATAGCTGGGACTTTTAGCCCTACAATGACTTTCACCACAGGTGCTATCATCAATTCAGCTGACACGATAAACTTCTCCAGTGCCTCATCACAGCCTATGCCTGCTTTCTACTATGGCAGTGTCGAGAACCATGCAGTGGGTAATACATTCGTCAATGCAGGAGGCGCCCGTGTATGGGCCAGCTCAGGGGTCATCGACATCAATGCACTATTCATACCATCTACCGGGACCAATACCATCACAGGCAGTATCGTCAGGTATTCATCTTCTACAGGCATTAATACCTATCCGCTCGTCAATGTCAACTCTAATATTACCGGATACGATTACAACTATCTTTCTTTCTCGGGCAGTGACCAATGGTACCAGGCACCGGGTGTCAACCTCGCCGTATATGCTGATGACAGTATCAGCGGCACTGGTATACAGCTGGTCAATAACAGTGCATCAGGAGACAGCCTCAAGGTCAATGGCAATCTGATAGTGAACGGCAACTTTACCATCACCGGAAACAGCGGCTCCGGCGTAGCCAACGTAGCAGGCAATGTGACCGTAACCTCTACGCCCGGCAGTATCACCATAGGCGGTGGCACGACAACCGGAGGTGTACTGAATGTCACTGGTACTTCATCTGTTTTCACCAATACCGGTAATATATTTGTCCTCTCCGGTAGTGCAGGAGCAGGCACGCTCACTATGACAGGCGCATCGAGTAGTTTCTCACAGACTGGTAATGGTGTCCTCTACATGAATGCAGGCACTTCGGCCACTGCTGAGCCTTTGGTCAAATTTGCAGGCGCTGTGACACTGACCAGTACTAATATAAACTGGAATAGTGTCCTGACCAATACCGGACGCGGTGGCTCGATATATGTCGGAGGCAACTTTTCAATAGCAGCAGGGTCTATGATCACCTTCGGCCAGGCACAATATTCAAACGGGGTGATACATTTCAATGGGACTAGCCCGCAAACTATCTCCTGCATCACTAAAGTGTATATAAGACGTGTCAACTTCGTGATCGATAGCGGCAGTTATTGCACCCTGTCCAATAACTTTCACATACAATCATATAATGCGACAGCCCAGAATGACAGCTTTATAGTCAGTAGCGGTGCCACACTTAACCTCGGCACATATATGCTGAGCGACACCAGTCAAACCACCGGCTTCACTTCAGGGCATGGCAGAGGTACATTTATCAATAACGGTACCCTGATCATTGGTGACCCTAATGGTATCAACCCCACAGGGGCCAGCACAGGTAATATCCGGGTCGGTGGTTCATCCACGGGTGCAGCTATTTATAATAATACCGTTGCCTGTAACTATACCTATGCAGGTACTACGCTGCAAAACACCGGCACAGGGCTGCCGACCACTATCAATGGCAACCTAACCATCAATAACAGTGCAGGAGTACAACTAGCTGAATCTATCACCGAAAATGATTCTTTGGAAATGCTCTCAGGCAATCTCGACCTCAATGGTAGCTTTAATATGACTTTAGGTCCGTCGGCCATATTCACCGGGGAGAGCTGCTCCAATAGTTTGGTCAATACCGGCTCTCCTACTACAGGAAACGGATATATCGGTACCACTCGTACTTTGGGCGCCTATGCCGGAAACGTCGGCAATATCGGTATCACGCTCTACAATACCGGCAGCCTTGGCAGTACCCTTATCAGGCGCTTCCCCAATAAATCTATCACTGCCATCAATACTTCATACAACAGTATCTCACGTATCTATGAGGTGAAACCGACGACAAACAGTTCGGGTTATGTCACCGTAGCATACTGCAACTCTGACCTCAATGGCAATACCCAATCCAATCCTAACCTGGGCGTCTACTCTACTACATCGGCTACCAGTGAGACCAGCAATACAGGCTATGTGCCAAACTATGTGACTGCATTCGATAATTCTGCCGACACTGTTTTATCAGCACTGCCACTCGTATCACTATCCACTACCAATGGCACCTATATCACCTGTGCTGACATCGACCAATACTGTACCCAATCAAACGGCGACTGGAATATAGGAAGCACATGGAGTGGCGGCATAGTACCTCCTGCCAATGCCAATATCTGTATCAGCAATCTAGTCACCGTAGCGCAGGCCAATACTGCCACTACCGGCAATGTCACTATCTACTCAGGTGCATCGCTCACTATATCTTCTCCATATGAAGTCAATGTAGGTGCAGGAAAAACTTTTATAAATAATAGCAGTACAGCCTCTCTCGGCGCTACCGGCACGGTCAATTTCCTCGGAGCGGGTACTATAGCAGGTTCCCTAGCTACTACTTTCGGCAATATGCTCGTCAATGCCGGTATGACACTCACTACGGTCCCAACCATCAGTGATACACTTCGCATCAATAATGGCGGTTATTTCAACCAATCACCCATATATGGCAGCAGTTCATTTCTGGTATATAATATCGTAAGTTCATCTTATACTGTAAATAATGAATGGTCTGCCAATGGCAGTACTGCAGGTACGGGCATACCTCAGAATGTCATCGTCCAAAACGGAACTACCCTCAATATGCCGACCACAAGCAGAGGACTGGCTGGCAATCTGTATATTACTTCCGGCACCCTTGCCTTGAACAGCACATCTGGTGATATCTATGTAGCAGGCAACTGGACACGCAACTCATCAGCCACATTCACTCCAAACAGCCGTGCGGTGTTCTTTGACGGTACAGGTACACAGGTCGTGACGGTGACCGGGGGCGGCGCAGAGACATTCAACTATCTGCTCGTAACCGGCAGTGGTACTATGAAACTTTCATCCAGCCCGGCTACTAATGTGGTTGTTAACTCATCCGGCGGATTGACCCTTGGCTCCAGCAATTCAACCAGTACGATAGACCTCAATGGCCAAACCCTGACACTAGCCTATGCCAGTGCAGGCAACTTAAGCCTGAGTTCCGGAAACAGGTACATAACCAGTTCTACAGGGACCGGTATATTTAAGGTTACGACTTCTGTCCCGACATTATCCAGCCTTGGTACGCTGACCTTTGCGAGCGGCACTACACTTGATCTGCAGATCGGATTTGACGGCGGGGCCACCGGAGCAATGACGATGAATGGAACACTTGAAATAGATCCAAACGGCTATATGACCAACAATGGCCATGCACCGACCTACGGATCGACATCTACGTTGAACTATAACACAGGCGGCACTTATACTCCGCAACCTAGTTCTGAATGGTATGAGAATACTTATTCTCAGCCCGGGGTGCCATATAATGTCACTATCACAACGAGCGGTACTGCAGTAAATTTCAGTGGTGAAGGTAATCCTCATGAAATGTGGGGTAACCTTACCATTAATTCAGGTACTTCATTGTCATTAAATTCTTCTATCAGCGGCGCTGATTTTAAGATCAAAGGCAACTGGACCAACTCAGGTACATTCAACTGCGGCGGGCGATTGGTACTGTTTGAAGGCCTCTCAGGACAAACAATGACCGGTGCCACTACTTTTGATTATTTGCAGCTGAGCAATAGCAGTGGATTGACTTTGAGCAATGATGCAACGGTTAATTCACAACTGATCCTGACTTCAGGTGTTATCTCTACCGGTACTAATAAGGTAGCGGTATTGTCCTCATCCAGCACTTCAGTGACTGGCAATAGTAGCTCAAGCTATATCAACGGAAATATCAGAAGGTATGTGACTGCATCAGGCAATTATGACCTGCCGGTAGGTACCGCCAGCAATTATCAGTTGGCCAATATTACATTTAACTCCAGTCTGTCCGGTACTACGACATATCTGGATGCTAAGTTTAATAATGCAACACCGATAGCACCGGTACCCACTACCTGTGTGATCAATAATGGTATGATCGGAGCGGTCCTTCCGCAAGGTTCATGGACCATCGTTCCGGATGTAGAACCCAACAGCGGGGCTACCTATACAGCTACTCTTAATATGACAGGTGTCAGTTCAGGCCTCCCATCGACTTATGTAGACGCTCACGGTCATACCATTCTGCCTCAGGACCAGATAGGCCTCGTGAAGAAAGATGCAACTATAAATAGTGGTAACTGGACCGGATGTGGACTGATGAGTGGTGTCACTCAGCCTTATGGTACACAGATACAGTCTACTCAAAGCACGACCAGTAATACTGCCACTGTAGTACGCTCCGGCATACCTTCATTCTCGGACTTTGCTATCGGTGTAGAGCAAAATCAGAACTGGGCTCTCCCTGTGCAGTTAATCTATTTTACAGCGGTAAATGACAACAACAATGCTGCACTCACATGGGCGACCGCATCAGAGATCAATAATGCTTATTTTGAAATAGACCGCAGTCTGGATGCTGTCACATTCGACAGCATAGGACAGGTAGCGGGGCATGGCAATTCGGAAGTGACCATAAACTATTCGTATAGCGATCCTGACATTTCATTATACAATACTTCAATACTCTACTATCGTTTGAAACAAGTGGATGTGGATGGTAATTTTACTTACTCAAATATCGCTGCAGTCAATGTAGCGGATGTGCAGCAGGTATTCAATATCATCTCAACATATCCGAACCCTTTCTCAGATCACTTCAGTGTGTCGTTCTTCTCACCTGCCAGTCAGACTGTGAAGGTGAGTGTATATGATGTGAGAGGCGCACTGGTGAGCGAAGAGATCATCAATGCTGAGCTCGGAATGAATGTTTACTCTCTGCCGGATCCTTCGCTTTGGGCTAGCGGCTTCTATTCGATGAGTATCAATACAGGATCACAAAAATACACAGTCAAGATGCTAAAAACGGAATAAGCATTCCGCCTATCATCATGATAAAAAGCCTGCAAGGAAATTTCTCGCAGCCTTTTTTTATAGGCTTCTTTGACCCATTAATTGCCGATCACCAATTTTTTCATGCTATTGATGCCATCTGATTTGATATGAACAAAGTAAACACCGGCAGAAAGTTCCGAAAGTGAAAACTCATTGCTCATCTGATCTGAATTTTTAACTGCGGCATACTGATAAACATTCTGCCCTACATTATTGAAAATATTGAAGCTAACATTGCCTCTGGTCTCATCGTTGAGTGATATTATGAAGTTGCCATTGTTCGGATTAGGTATGATCTGTATCGAGTTGTCATCAGATACTTCGCTGATACCAATGCATATGGTAGAAGAAATATAGTACTGGACCGTATCGGACCCGATTGCGTTTGTAGCGATGAATGTCGCTACATAGTTGCCATCGTCCGGGTACGCTATTCGAGGATTCTGACTAGCGGAAGAGTCAGGCTGCCCCCCTGGAAAATACCATTTCCAGGAGGTAGGGTAATATGCGGAGATGTCAGTAAACTGAATCGTATCGCTGCATTGGCCTACAGATACAAGGGCGTAATTAGCTTCCGCAAAAGGTGCTGTCGCCAGAGGAAGATACGGGTCAATTTCCCATACATCCCTGCCATATGTAGCAGCCCGGATTTTTCCGGCGTAGTAATCTATCTCGAGCTGATTCACGCTGACATTAGGTAGTCCGTTAGAATATGGCATCCATTGGCTCATGGTGCTGTCGCGATAATAAACACCACCGGCATAATACAAGCCTGTATATAGCGCATCAGGGCTATTTCTGACTGGCGCGATCGTCTGGGGGTAAAATGGTGTACCGACAGGCAATCCGGTAGAAAAATCTGCCCAGTGGGAGCCGCCATTTAAAGATCTGTAAATATGGCCGCCCTCAGTCCCGACCCAGATTTCCAGAGGGTTAGTCGGTGAAACAGCCAGAGAGAAAAATGGAGTAGGTAAGCCGGCAGTAATATTAGTAAAAGTATTCCCTCCATCCTCGCTTCTATACAGATCGTAATAAGTGCCGGCATAAATATATTGGTCATTAGACGGTGCTATAGCCAGCGTAATATAATATTGGGTAAAAGCAGTGTTATTGAGCGTTGGTGAATTCAATGTAAGCCATGTATTTCCGCTGTCAGTAGATTCATATATATAATCCTTCGCTACAAAGATGGTGTGATTGTTAAACGGATCCAATGCATATGGGGTATTCCATGCCCCGGGGCCATTTACCCCTGCACCATTATTATAGGTTAATATATTACCGCTATAGCCACCGTCTTTTGAGTTAACGATCAAACCGAATTCTGATGAAGCATACATGCTTTTCTGATTAGTAGGATCTATCAGACACTCCAAGCCATCACCAAAATCTACTTGTCTTACGAAGGATGTGTCTTCCAGGAACGTACCTTCATCTTGTCTGCCGGTGATGAATAGATCTTTTGTTTGAGTACTGGATGAGATATTGTATAGCTGTCCGATATGCATACCATTATTCAATCCAGCCCAGGTGTTGCCCCGATCTGTGGAAATAAAAAGGCCGCCATCATCGGCACTAAACACTGTGTCGCTACTTCCCGGATAGAACCTCAGGTCGTGATGATCCACATGTGAATTAAACGCAGGAGATGTCCATGTCTGGCCACCATCGCTCGAAAATGCATTTTCTACCGCAGCCATGACCAGTTGATTCTCATTAGTGGGAGAAACAGCAACGTTAAGATCATAAAGGCCCTGAGTACCGGTACCACTTGGATCTGGATTGTTTGACCGAAGCGTAAAACTCGTACCACCATTCAGCGACCGATAAATACCATAAAAAGGAACATACGATGCCCCGGTCGCGGTGTCAGTCACCAACACATAAACACAATTAGTATCAGCTGGCGTAAGGCCGATTGCAAATCCACCGGAAAGAGTTGCATTAGGCAGGCCGCCGGTCACATGGTGCCATGTCACCGCTCCGTCCATTGACTTGTATAGCTGTGTGCCCCATGTATATATGGTATTGGGATTCGCAGGATTATATTCCATACCTGTCAGTCCGTATATGCTCGTGTCAGCACTCCAGGTATTACCACCATCCGAGGTTTTATATACTCCTGCATTTGTAGCGGCTATCAGCGTATTCGAGTCATTAGGGTTCATTAATAATCTTGCTATCAGGAGGCCCTCAGATACCGTCCATGTGAGTCCTGTAGTATCCCATGTATTACCTCCATCTGTAGATTTCAAAACACCAATACTATAAGTGGCGGAGTTGGCAATATCTCCTGTAGCAATATAAATGGTATTGGAATTATTGGGATTGATAGCAATATCACTCACCCCTATTTGTCCCAGATTATCTGTATTGAGCAATTGCCATGATTGTCCAAAGTTCACTGATTTCCACAGGCCACCTGATGGTGCTCCACAGTATATGGTATTTGGATTGCTGGGGTCAAAGCGCACACAATTGACCCTGCCGGTAGACGAATCCCCACCACCGTCATCAAATGAATGCGGTGTTCCTATATAGGTCCAGCTGGCACCACTTCTCAAATTATTTTGTGAACGATGGCCTGAGTAATAGTTTGCCTCCGACTGAGTGAAGGTGCCCATGCGATTACCCTGCCTGGCCATCATCATCGGCGCTACATCATGCTCCCATCTTTTATATAGTTTCCATGCTTCCGCATGCTCTTTCCCATCTTTAGAGGTGTCGCCCAATATTTCATTTCTATTGACAGCCCACCAATCATTAAATTCCTTCTGAACACTATAGAAATTGACATGCGGGTCATACATATCCTTCAACCAGTTTTGTGCTTTGGCATTGGGTAAGTATAACGACAACAGAATCAGAGGCAGGTATATCTTTTTCATACGAGATATTTTATGAATTGAAATACCAAGTTACAAATAATATATTCCTCTATTGTAAATTTAAAGTCAAAAAAAGATAGCTGTATAATGTAAAGAGTTTTACGGAAATGTGAGAGCTATCAGCTTGTTTTTCTGTAATTCATTACAGCCCAGGTATTGAATACAATACCTAATATAACTATAGCTGTGAAGTGGGGAAGAATGTCATGAAATGTACTCCCCTTCAATACCACCATTCGCATTACAGCTGCAAAATGGCTCATCGGGCTCAGGTATGATAACGCCTTGCCCCAGTCAGGCATACTGTCTATAGAAGTAAATACACCGCTGATCATATTAAATACAAGTACAAAGAAAAATGCCACTGAAATAGCCTGCTGCTGTGTATCAGCATAAGTAGAAATAAGCAGTCCTGCACCCAGCAAGGTAATAAGGTATACCGATAGAAATGCATAGAGCATTAGTATGCTTCCTACAGGTACAATGCTGTATGCAAAGCGCGATACCAGCATGCCAATCGTAAATACGATCATGGCCAATACCCAATATGGGACCAGCTTGCCTAATATGAACTGCCATTTTTTGATAGGTGTCACATTGATCTGCTCGATAGTGCCGATCTCTTTTTCTTTGACGATATTGAGTGCTGCGGAGAATGCACCTATACCAGTGAGCAGCGATACCATCAGGCCCGGGACCATAAACAAGAAATAATTCATGAAAGGGTTGTACCAGTTAGCCGGTATTATGTCGATAGTTGGTGCCGCGCTGAAGCGGCTGGTTTGTATCCATTCCATCCGTACGTCATTATTGAAATCTGCGATGATAGCCCCCAGATAGCCGCTACCTACGCCCGCTTTAGTACCATTGATCGCATTCACGGCCAGAAAAATCTGGTTATGGTCATCACGTACGAGATTATCTTCAAAGCCCTGCGGTATCTCAAGAATGATATCAGCTTTATTTTGTTCTATCATTTTCGCGGCGTCATTATATGATGCACTCGAGCCCCCACCGCTGAAATACTTCGATGCAAATATTTTGTCAGTCAATTTGCGAGAGTAACTGGAGTGGTCATGATCGACGACTGCGACAGATATATTTTTGACTTCAAAGTTGGCAGCCAGTGGTAGTAAGACAAGCTGAATGACAGGCCCCAGTATGATACTGAACAATAGTGATTTGCTCCGCAGTATCTGCTTGAATTCCTTTTGCAATAAAAATCTTAAAGTTCTCATGCCAGACGTGTTTTAAAACTTCTTACATTAATGACTATCAGGACCAATGTGATAAAAGCCATGACGAGCGTCTCCCGCCAGATAGCTGAGAAACCAAGCCCTTCGAGCATCACTGCTTTCACTATCGTATAATAATATCTTGATGGCACCACATAGGAGATCCCCTGCATCCACACAGGCATATTCTCTATAGGAAACATAAAGCCTGTCAGGAGCATTGTCGGTAGCATCAAACTCATCTGCGATGTCATCATAGCAGACATCTGTGACTCCGCGCGCACAGATATAAGTAGGCCCAACGCGAGACAGGAGATGATAAACAAAGTGCTTTCGGCCACAAGTAGAATTACACTGCCTTTGATAGCCAGATCAAGCAGATAAACACTCATCAGCAAAATAGCAGCCAGATTCATCAATGAAATAAGCAAATAAGGAATTGTTTTGGCGATGATAATGAGGTATGGCTTAAGCGGTGAAACCAATAAAACTTCCATGGTACCCATTTCCTTTTCCTTTACGATCGCGACAGAGGTCATCATAGCACAGATGAGCATCAGTACGAGTGCCATGACACCGGGCACGAAATTCGGCGCACCTAGCAGTTCAGGATTATAAAGCATCCGTACTTCTGGTTTGATCGTATATGGCACATTATTTTGAGAGATCATTTCTGACTGATAGTCATTGAGTATAGAAGAAAGGTAACTGGTGAGTGTAGTTGCTGTGTTTGGATCTGAAGCATCTGCTATCACCTCTATCTGTGCCTTGTTGAGATGCGATAGGTCATTGTAAAAACCTTCGGGGAAGATCACTGCCATTTTAATATCCCCCGTCCGGAAAGCCGCTTCGATCTGGTCATGGCTCATGGATACTTTCTGCACATTAAAATATTTGCTGGCGCTGATCTTACGGATGATCTCCTGAGAGCCATAATCTTTGGCATAGTCACAAACCACAATCTTTGAGTTCTTGATCTCATTGGACAGTACGAAACCGAAAAGTATCACCTGTGCTATTGGCACACCAAACAGCATCAGCAATGTTTTCTTGTCACGAAAAACGTGATAGAACTCCTTTTGTATAAATGCAAAAAATTGTTTCATGACTCAGTATTTAAACGATGTGCAAGCCAGAATTGTAATAAAATAATACTAGTTGATGTTTGATAAATATTTTTCTGTTTTCCATACTAGGTTATTCCTTTTGAGTTTGAACATATCCTTTAAAAACAAAGGTCAGAGCTACTGCATCAAGAACCAACCTTACAACACTTAAAATATTTACAAGAAGGACTTTGCCCGGGATTATCTCCTCGTATTTTTCTATGTCGCTGTAACATAGTTTTAAATTGATCTGTGTGACTATATAAAATGTAATGGCCAAAACAATTATTTGCAATATGCCAGCCAATCCTAATCGTTTTCTTAGCAGCAAGTTCTCCTTTGGTGCCATAAAATATAATAACACCACATTAACTGTAGCCAAGGGAGTCAGAGGGATATAATAGAGCGCTGGATTTATTACAGCATAGTAACCCTGCCAGAAAAGCATTCTCCCCATTGAGACATCCAGCATTTTTGGTATAGAAACAACCCCTTCGTAAAGCATCCCGAAAAATCCGAGTGCAATACCAAAAACTGAGAACAATAATAAATTATTAAATAGTTTCTTGTTCATTTTTGTGTTTTACTAAATGCTCCTCTCCCCACAGATATCAATCGCCCGAACGTTTGGCTTCACGCGCCAATTGATAAAAGACCTTATTCATAGAGTCTACATTGAACTGTTTTTTCAAATTAGACGGTGTGTCCAGTGCATCGATGCGCCCGTCCACCATTACTGAGACACGGTTGCAATACTCAGCCTCATCCATATAGTGGGTCGTGACAAAAACTGTAATGCCTCGGTCAGAAGCCTCATATATGAGGTCCCAAAACTGCCTCCGTGTCACCGGGTCCACGCCGCCTGTAGGCTCATCGAGAAAAACTATCTTGGGTTGATGTATCACCGCTACAGAGAATGATAATTTCTGTCTCCAGCCCAATGGAAGTGCCCTAACAAAAGTTTTTGCCTCATGTGATATTCCCAACCGCTCCAATAACTCAGCTCCGCGATCCTTAATCTCTTTGTCAGACAAACCATAAATACCTGCATAAAAAGTAATATTCTCCATGACAGTTAAATCCTCATACAGGGAAAATTTCTGGCTCATGTAGCCGATATTCTTCTTGATCATCTCTGGCTCTTTGTACACATCAAAACCTGCTACAGTGGCTGTACCCGATGTAGGTATAGACAATCCGCAGAGGATGCGCATAGCTGTGGTCTTGCCTGCACCATTAGCACCGACGAAACCGAATATCTCACCTTTTTTGACATCAAAGGTGATGGCATCCACTGCTGTGAAATCATCAAACCGTTTGGTCAGTTTATCTGCCTGTATTGCAAAATCATTCATTTCCAGTTGCGCTTATCTTGATGAAATAATCTTCGATTCCTGCAGGAATATTTTTTATCTCGACATCTTTTTGTCCTTTGCCAGCCAGATAGGTGGTCAGTTTTACTACATTATCATCATTATCCTCTTTGAATGTCAGGTGCATCGAATCGCCAAAGGTAAAACAACTCAATGTATCAGGATATGCACGAAGGTCTTTGAGCAGCTGGTGCATATTTATAGAATGTACCGCATACATTTTGCCGGGGTATTTTTTTACAGTATTCCCGGGACTGTCTACAGACAATATTTTACCTCCTTGTATCAGTGCTATCCTGTCACAGAGAATGGCCTCATCCATATATGGAGTGGAGACAAGTATTGTGATACCTTGATGCTTGAGGCGCTTCAGCATTTCCCAAAACTCCACTCGTGACACAGCATCCACACCAGTAGTAGGTTCATCGAGAAACAGCACTTTCGGTTTATGTATCAATGCGCAGCATAAAGCTAGCTTCTGCTTCATACCTCCGGATAGTTTCCCAGCACGGCGTGTCTTGAAAGGCTCAATCTGTACATAAATATCTTTGATCAGATCATAATTTTCTTCAATAGTAGTTTCAAAAATAGTTGCGAAAAATTTGAGGTTCTCTTCGACCGACAGGTCCTGATACAGAGAAAATCTACCGGGCATATAGCCTATACAATTGCGGATCTCTTTATACTCTTTTACTATATCAAAACCAGCCACAGTGCCACTACCTCCATCAGGCAACAGCAATGTAGTGAGTACACGAAAGATACTTGTTTTGCCGGCGCCATCAGGTCCGATCAGGCCAAACATCTCACCCTCATTGACTGAGAAAGTAGCCTTGTCAACAGCGAGTACTGCACCCTTGTTGTAAGTCTTGGTAATATTATCGAGCGTAATGGCGTCCATTATCTTATTTGAATTTTATATCAGCATACATACCTATCTTCAGATAGCCATCATTCTTCACAGTGATCTTGGTAGCCCAGACCAGATTGGCGCGCTCGTCTTTGGTCTGGATAGTTTTGGGCGTAAACTCAGCCTTATCGCTTATCCATGTGACGACACCTTCATACTCCTTGTATTTGCCGGCAGTGCTATCGATAAAAACCCTGATCTTCTGCCCGAGTTTGATCTGTGTGAACTGGTCATCTGTGACATAAGCGCGTAATAGCAGGCTTGATACATCTGCTATCTTATAGAGAGGCTTGCCGGGTGTGGCTTCTTCATCCAGTCTTGCATATTTGGCCAGCACCGTTCCATTGATCGGATTGACGAGATAGCATTTTTTTAGTTGGTCATTCATCTGATCTATCAGAGCATGGAGAGGTACGGTCTCTTTATTGATGCTCTGGGTAGAGATATCCAGCGTCGAGAGCTGAGCGTCTATTTCTTTTTGGATCTGCGACACCATGAATGTCTGGTCGTCCAGTTGCTTTTGTGTAGCGGCGTCAGCTTTGACCAGATTGCTGATACGAGTCTGCTCGTGTTGCGCGTTTTCCAGTTGCACTTTCAGGGCAGCGACCTGTGCTGCTATATCAGGTCTTTTGCTCAGGCCCGCCTGGATCTGTGCCAGCAGGTTCATTTTATTGAAATATAATTGTGCAGTATCGATAAACCCTACATACTGTCCTGCCTTGAGTGTTTGTCCTTCTTCTATATCAAATTGTTTGATCCTGCCTGTAGCCTCGGCAGAGATGATGGTCTCTTCGGTCTCGAAAGTGCCCGATGCATCAAATTGTGATTTCTGTGTGCAAGAGCTAAGCCATAATGCTGCTCCAAGGGCCAGTAATGAAATTCTGTTCATCATTGTGTTTAGTTTTGAATGATTAATTTCCGGTTGTATTTAAATGATTGTATTCCGCTTGTAATAATTGCACCTTATGCAATATCAGGTTCAGCCGCGCCTGTGCCTCAGCATCCACCTGTGTGAGGTAGTCATGACCTGTGATCACACCATTCTGCAATTGAGCATCTGAGGCATTCTTGACCGATACGCGCAGGTCCACTATCTTCTGATCATCAGCCACAAGGTCATTGTATTTCTTTATATCCTGATCTTGCTGAGTCATTGCGATCTTAGTATTAAAGAGGAAAGTCTCTTTCTGTATATCCAGATCATTTTGATTCAGGCCGAATATATTCCTGCTATTTTTCATAGTATAGAGAGCAGTAAGGCTCCAGTTAAACTTGATACCCGCTATCCAGAATGGCCCAAAGTCATTGCTTACTGTATTGAGCGTCGGCCTGCCATATGACCCATCAAAATAAGCACTGATCAATGGCATGAGGCCAGTCTCCAATTGTTTGGACTGAACATCATAAGTTTTTTTCTGTAGCTCATAAAGCATGAGCTCAGGCCTTTTTATTTCTGTGCTCAGGTTTGGTGTATTTGGTGAGGTCAGTTCTATACTTTCATCCAATTGCTGATTGGTAAGTAGCCCCAATACAAGTAGAAAAGAACGACGAGAACTGAGCAATTCGACCCTGCTCTGCTGTACCGTCATCAGTTGTGCATTCAGTTCATCCACACTACTTCTGTATGCAGTACCATTGTTGACCAGCGCCTGTGTTTTGTCGATGCCGTTTTGGATATCCGCCTGCTGGATAGAGTTTTGAAGCAATTCCTGATCTATAAGCAGCACGCCGAAATAGACCTGATTGACACGGTCACGCAAGGCATAAAGATTTACTTCGAGGCTTTGTTCTGAAACCTCCGCCTGTACCTTGGCATTTTCTTTTTTGAATTTAGTCGCCTCACCATCAAATATTGTTTGGCTTACTTCGCCTGTGATACGATATTGGTCTTTACTGTAGGTGGGAAATTGAATCACATGCCCGCCGAATACTATCGGCCCGCCGCCAAAGAGATCACTAAAATTGGTCGTCTCAGACTGATACGTTGCCTGACCATTCACATTGATCTGGGGGATATAGCCACGCCATGCATTCTGGAGGGTAAAGTCCTTTGTCTTTTGGATCAGGTCATGCTGCTTGAGCAGAGGATAATTCTGACGGGCCAGATCGTAGCACTGCTCGATGGTTAGTGACTTTTGGGCAGATAAATGAAGGGCTGCCGCAAGAAAAATAAGAGTAATAAAGCGTTTCATTTATTGAGTATTTAGTTGAGACATGAGTATTGAGACATGAGTACTGAGACAAATACAAAGATCAATACTATGGTGAGGAATGAACTAAATCCTCTTTTCATATCTCTTGTCCCTTGTCTCATATCTATTGTCTATTTGTTTCTTATTTTGCTGTCATAACTGCTTTGAGCCATATCGGCACCAGTTTCTTTCTCTCTTCCATCAGTTCGTCAAACTCCTTTTTATTAAAGTCATTTATTCGCATAAGTAGCGGTTGAGCTAAAAAAGGAAATATAATAAGGCCCATAAAATTCATCATCATATGTCCATTGGCAGCGCGGGATAATTTCTTTTTTAGGATCTTATCTTCTATACGTTTTAAAAACACCGCACGTACATCCTTCATTCTTTCCCTTACTGAATGCAATTTTGATGAGTCATTTCGCATTTCATTCATGATGAAAAAAGGAAGGTCCGGATTAGACTTCAGCATATCAATGTATCGGCTTGTCACCTGTACCAGAATTTCATCCAAAGACATATCCTCATTGCCCATGATCGGTATCATCTGCTCGATGAACTTGTGAAAATTTTCGATCATAATGATGTCAAACAACTTCTCCTTACTACGGAAATAATAATTCAGCAATGCCAGATTAATACCTGCTTCCTCAGCTATATCACGGGTCTTGACAGCAGCATACCCCTTTTCTGTAAAGAGTCTGCCTGCAGCCTTCTTTATTCTTTCCTCTGTGGACACATCCTCTTTTATCTTCTGCTTAGCCATGTGTTACTCTTATTGACGATGCAAAGGTAAAATTATTTTATTGATTTAAACAAATATTTTAATCATTTGATTAAAACAATATTATAACTCTTTTATTTCCACCTAGAAGCAGGAGGAACTTAGCGCTTTGTATAGACTATCTTTTGGTCTTCGTCAAAACTGAAAGAGAACTTCAGTCCGGTAGTGACATCTGAGAGGTGTATGACGAGTTCCATCTGGCCATTGTCAAGAAAAGCCCCTTTAGCATTCCACATCTTGGTGACCTGATTTGCTGTATGTGAAAACTCATGCGGGGTCTTAAAATGGGTCGAATCTTTCAAAGTAACCATAAAGGTAGGTACGATCTCCCCATACTGGTAAAACTCTATCTTATTATCCTCACTCAAATTTGCTTTGAGTATCCAGGTAGGGTTCTTAGAAGTATCACTGGCATAATAATTTCCCATAAAGGCAGGATTTACTTTATAGGATTTGTCTTTGGCAGAGAGCAATACTAGTGCCGCCAATAATAGAAACAGGACATTTTTCATGAGTGGAAATGTTTTACAATCCTGAATATACTAATCCTGTGCCAAAAAGTGGTACCTATAATCGATAGGTGGTACTAATGTCTCTTTAATTGTCCGTGGCTGTACCCAACGCAGCAGGTTGATCATAGATCCTGCCTTGTCATTGGTACCGGAGCCACGTGCCCCGCCAAATGGCTGCTGGCCTACTACTGCACCTGTCGGTTTATCGTTGATATAAAAGTTGCCCGCCGCATTGCTGAGCTTTTGGGTAGCAAGTTCGATAGCATAACGGTCCTGAGCGATCACAGAGCCAGTCAGAGCATAGATCGCAGTCGTATCGATCAGATGCATCGTCTCTTTATATTTGTCGTCTTCATAGACATATACGCTCAACACTGGCCCGAAGAGTTCTTCCTTCATAGAGACATAGTGCGGGTCATGACATAATATCACTGTTGGTTCAATGAAATAACCTTTTGACTTGTTATACCCACCTCCTATCACAATCTCAGCATCTTTACTTTTTTTAGCATCTTCTATCGCCTCTGCAAGCTTATCAAAAGATTTCTCATCTATTACGGCATTGATGAAGTTGGTAAAATCCTCAGTAGGACCCATCTTCATGGTCTTGAGGTCTGCGGTCATCAGTTCTTTTACCTTAGGCCAAAGGCTCTTTGGTATGTATGCACGTGAAGCAGCAGAACATTTCTGTCCCTGATACTCAAATGCTCCACGAGAAAGTGCCACTGACACCACATGCGGGTCAGCTGAGCTATGGGCGAGGACAAAATCTTTGCCACCAGTCTCACCGACGATACGCGGGTATGACTTATAGAGGTGAATATTGTTACCAATGGTTTGCCAGATATTTTGGAATACGCCTGTGGAACCGGTAAAGTGTATCCCTGCAAAATCTTTATGCTTAAATACCACATCAGCTGCATCAGGGCCTGAGGGATAGATCAGGTTGATGACACCTGCCGGCACACCTGCCGCCTGAAACACTTTCATCAGCACGTGAGCTGCGTAGACCTGAGTATTGCTGGGCTTCCAGACCACGACATTGCCCATCAGTGCACATGATGATGGCAGATTACCTGCGATAGCAGTGAAGTTAAATGGCGTGAGAGCATATACGAAACCCTCCAGCGGACGCCATTCGAGCCTATTCCACATACCGGGATTGGAGTCAGGCTGGATGCTGTATATCTCAGTCATGTACTTCACATTGAAGCGCAGAAAGTCAATGATCTCACAGGCTGAGTCGATCTCTGCCTGATAGGCATTCTTAGACTGTCCGAGCATGGTTGCGGCATTCAGTTCGGCACGATAAGGCCCTGCTATCAGGTCAGCTGCTCGAAGAAATATTGATGCTCTATGCTCCCATGTCAGATTGATCCATTTCTCGCGTGCAGCGAGTGCCGCCTCAATTGCTAATGTGACATGGTGCTTTTCACTTTTATAAAAATGGCCCAAGAGGTGCTTATGGTCATGCGGTGGATGGAGTTCGACCTTCTTGCCATCGCGTATTTCTTTATCGCCGATAAACATCGGTATATCGCGTACCTCGGCACGCATCTCTTTCAGTTTTGCCTGGAGTTCCTTGCGCTCGGGGCTGCCAGGAGCGTATGTTTTGACGTGTTCGTTGTGCGGGGTAGGTACTTTGAAAAATCCGGTAGCCATAATTTTAATTAATAATGAATAGTGAATAATTAATAATGGAATTGCATAGTTACTAAAGATCGAGGACAGGAAGAAAAGGTGCAAAAAAACCTACAAAGCTCCTTCAAATTGGTTCAGGAGCCTGACATCATTCTCAAAATACAGGCGCAGGTCATTGACCCGGTATCGGAGCATGGTGATACGCTCAATGCCCATGCCGAAAGCAAAACCACTGTATTTGACAGGATCTATCTTGCAGTTTTCCATTACTAATGGGTCTACCATGCCGCAGCCGCCTATCTCCACCCAGCCGCTGTATTTACAAACAGGGCATCCTGAGCCGCCACAAATAGTACAGGATATATCCATCTCTGCGCTGGGCTCAGTGAATGGGAAAAAAGACGGACGGAAACGTATCTGTGTATCACGCCCGAACATTTCCTGAGCAAAATAAAACATGGTCTGTTTGAGGTCAGCGAAAGATACATTTTCATCTATATATAAGCCCTCCACCTGATGAAAGGTACAATGCGCCCGTGCGCTAATAGTCTCATTGCGATAGACACGGCCCGGCATGATCATACGTAGCGGTGGTTTCTGTGTCTCCATCATACGGATCTGCACGGATGATGTTTGTGTGCGAAGCATCCATTGTTTATCTTCTGTGAGGAAGAAAGTATCCTGCATGTCACGTGCAGGGTGGTCCTGTGGTGTGCCTAGCGCTGTGAAATTATGCCAGTCGTCCTCTATCTCGGGACCCTCCGCTACGGTGAAACCGATCCGAGCAAATATTTCGATCATTTTATTCTTTACGATAGACAGAGGATGGCGCGTGCCCATATTCATAGGATAGCCAGGAGCTGTGAGATCAGGTATCTCAGTAATAGACTTCGTACTAGTTTCCATACCACCTTTGAGCTCCTCAAACTTAGCCTCCGCAACAGCTTTGAGAGTATTCATCAGCTGGCCGTATTCTTTCTTCTTATCACCCGGTAGCTGCACCATAGCCCCAAAGAGATCTTTCAATACATTCTTCGTTCCCAGATATTGGATGCGAAAAACCTCCAGCTCCTCTGCGTTTGAGGGTCGGGAATCATTGATGGCTGCGAGTACAGCATTTGCTTTGTCAAAAATATCCTGCATGGGTCAAATATAATATTGAGTACCGAGTATTTAGTAGTGAGATAATACAAAAATAGGTTTAGCTATGAAATTCTCTGTGACTGGGTTTTATATATTTTCCGGAGAATAGATATCTGCCCTCTGTGATGTACTTCATCCTCTGCATTGTGGTACAACCCCCATGCGAGATTGTACCCAGTCACCGGATCATAACTTCCCATTCTTGGCTTTATGAAATCCTCCCTGCTCAATAGCCTGATCTGTTCAAACATTGTCTTACGCGATGCAGACATTTCCTCTATATATACTTCAATAGGCTTGCCACAGATAAGGGATGGTACAAATTTCCCTAACTCCAGGCCAGGCATCCATTTTTCCTCTTCATCCTTTGTAAGCGCTCTTCTTTCGACAAAATATATCCTGAAGAAGTTTTCGCAGGAAATAACATGAGCAAGTAAAGCACCGATCGAATTCCATCCTTCAGCATACTGCCAATCCAATTCCTCCACACTTATTCCCTGTACTCGCTGCAATGTCGTAGTTCTGGCGTCCTCCATGATGCCTATCAGATACTCTGTCAGATCAACTTTGGGGTCTTCAAAAGGGATAAATGTTTTCCTGTGTATCACGGTTTTATTTTAATTCTTTCTGGACCTTTTTTGGCAGTTTGGCTTTTACTAATTCATATGACTGTGTGACATAATGCTTCCATTGTTTGTCTGTCAGTCCAGCGTCTTCTGCTATTAATACCCATTTGTAACGTGCAACATATGGTGCTGGTATGAAGCCACGACGTGACGACATTTCTTCAAACTCTTCGTCACTGACTTTTAATGAAACATGTATCGGCTGGCTGAACCCGGATACGCAAAACATCTTACCGCCTATGCTGAAACATATATCTGCTCCCCATTTAACATCCTCCGTAACATGAGGCAGTGATAAGCAAAATTCACGCAGGGACTCGATATTCATGAAAATAATTTATTTGCGACTATAATTCGGGCTCTCCTTAGTAATGGTCACATCGTGCGGATGCGATTCATTGATGCCAGCCGATGTGATGCGCACGAACTCTGCCTTCTGAAGGTCTTTGATAGTTTTAGCACCACAGTAGCCCATGCCTGCGCGAAGGCCGCCGATATACTGATAGATCACCTCTGCGACTGCACCTTTGAAGGCCACACGGCCTACGATACCTTCCGGAACGAGCTTCTTGATATCGTCCTCTGCATCCTGAAAATAGCGGTCTTTCGAACCTTCCTGCATTGCCTCGACAGAGCCCATACCGCGATACGATTTGAACTTACGACCTTCGAAGAGGATCGTCTCGCCCGGAGACTCATCCGTACCGGCGAATATGCCCCCAGCCATGATCGTGTCAGCTCCCGCTGCGAGCGCCTTCACGACATCGCCTGTATAGCGTATGCCACCATCTGCTATGATCGGCACACCCTTTTTTGAGGCAGCCTTTGCTGCATTAGCAATGGCGGAGAGTTGCGGTACACCTACGCCTGCTACGATACGGGTAGTACAGATAGAACCCGGGCCTACGCCCACTTTCACACCATCCACACCGGCATCTATCAGGGCTTTAGCCCCGGCTTCAGTGGCTATATTGCCACCTATTATTTCGAGATTCCTGTATGTCTTTTTTACTTTTTTTATTGCTTCGAGTACACCGCGTGAATGTCCATGTGCTGTGTCTACTGTGACTACATCCACTCCCACAGCCATCAGCGCTTCGATACGCTCCAGTATATCTGCAGTCACTCCCACTGCCGCGCCGCAGAGCAGACGGCCCATGAGGTCTTTGCTGCTGTTAGGGTTATTGCGAACCTTAAGGATATCTTTATAGGTGATCAGGCCGACCAAAAACCCTTTGCTATCCACCACAGGCAGTTTTTCGATCTTATATTTCTCCAGAATGATTTCAGCTTTCTTAAGGTCAGTGCCTTTTGGTGCGGTGATCAGGTGTTCTGTTGTCATGACCTCGCTGACGAGTTTTTTTCTGTTTTTCTCAAAACGTAGGTCGCGATTGGTCAGGATACCTACCAGCTGGTTTTGCTTATTCACTATAGGTATACCTCCGATCTTGTTTTCCGTCATTAGCTTCATCGCATCTCCCACTGTGGCATTCACGAGGAGTGTTATCGGGTCTATGATCAACCCGGAGTCTGCACGTTTCACCCGCCTGACCTGCTCGGCCTGTTTATCTATGGACATATTCTTATGCAGGATGCCGATACCACCCTCACGGGCTATCGCTATCGCCATTGCATATTCTGTCACAGTATCCATAGCAGATGACACTATGGGAACGTTGATGTCTAAATTTCTGGTAAGTTTTGTCCTGATATTTACTTCGCGTGGAAGGACCTCAGAATAGCCCGGAAGCAGCAGTACGTCATCGAATGTGATCCCCTCGACTGAGAAGCGATCAGCGGTTGTATTTCTTATTGCCATGTGCAAATATAGGAAATGGTCGGCAAGTCAACAAGTCCGGCCAGGTTAGTTTACTATTTTTTACAATATTGTAACCTTTTTTGTTCAGATGATACACACTATCATTGATATCAAAATCAAAAACCCCACTAGGTTGAAAAACAAAAATTCATTTTTATTATGCCATATTTGCATTTACTGATTTTTAAAAGCAAATGAAAAAAATACTGGGTCTGGTCCTCCTACTATTGGCAGTCGTTATTATGACAGGTGTGCTGTATATCACCACTCTCAGACCAAATCTCATCATATCAAAGTCAGAAGACAAAGCCAGGTTTACACAGCCCGCATCGCATTTTATAATGTGGCGTGGCTCAGAGATACACTATACAGATGAAGGGCAAGGCATACCTGTCGTAATGATACATGGCTTCGGTGGTTCATTTCTCAACTGGAATAAGCTCGATGCGCGAATGAAAGGCGAATATCGCGTGATACGGGTCGACCTGCCGGGCTTCGGACTGAGCGACCTACCTGAGCCTGATGGCGTCAAGACAGATTTCGTGAAGCAGTACCGTGACTTTATGACCTTCTTTATTGATACGCTGCATCTGGACTCCCTCTATGTGGTCGGCAACTCTATGGGTGGCATGATGGCTTGGGGCACTGCGGCCGACCATCCTGACAAGGTCAAAAAACTTGTACTCCTTGCAGCAGCGGGCTATGACCTGGAGAAAATAACCAATAATGTGGCGAGGTTTATGAAAATGCCTTTGATCAGGTCATTTTTCCTGCGAGGTTTTCCATTGTCTCAGTCTGAAGCCGCAGCCAGAAACGTCTATGCCGATCCGAGCAAAATCAATCATGAATCAGTCAAAAACAATAACATGATGTGGAACAGGGATGGCAATATAAAGGCCGCCTGTGATATAGTAAGCTGCGGAGTCTATCCTGATAGCACATTAATTACCAAAATACAATGTCCTACCCTGATCATATGGGGCAAGCATGACAAAATTGTACCTGTTGACCATGCGTATAGGTTTCAGCGAGATATCAAGGGATCACAGCTAATCTTATTTGATACCTGCGGACACTGCGCGATGATAGAAAGGCCCGATGAAACTGCTAGAGCTATCAAAGCTTTTTTCAAGACCAATCCTGCCGTCAGTGAGATGAAGTAAAACTCAGGTGACATAAATCACAACCTATATTGATATAGGTCAATCACAACATTCCCATTTAGCTTAATCTTTGCCGTAATAAGAATTATTTGGTAGTTTAAAATAATGTTTTTAACTTTGACTGACCGTTTAGTCAATAATAAATATGCCACGTCGTCCCGAACAATTTGAAGAGCTGAGAGAAAAGAGCCGCGAGAAGATCCTTGCTGCAGCTTTGGAGTTATTTGCCAATAAGGGCTACAATGCTACATCTATTGAGAGCATTGCTAAGAAAGCAGGCATCTCAAAAGGGCTTATCTATAACTATTTTGAAAGCAAAGAGAAGATATTGCTTGCCATTTTTGACGATGCAATGAAAGTAGGTGATGATATTTTGTCCCATTACAAAGGCCTGAAAGACCCATATGAGATAATGCGCCGGATGACGATGGACACCTTTGAATTCCTGCGAAAGAAAAAACAGTATTGCCAGTTGCTGACTGCTATATCACTGCAGCCACATGTGATGGGTGATATGGGGGACTTTATTGACAAGGCTTTTGAAAAGAACATGAAGATCATGACGGGGCTATACAAACAAATTGGTGATAAGAACCCCTATGTTTCAGCATTATTGATCAGTGCTATATTCGATGGTGTCAGCTTGGGTTATTGTATGCTGGGTGATAATTATCCGCTGAATGCAATGGAAAAAAGGATCATCGAAGACTATTGCACACCTCCAAAAAAGAAAGGCAAATGAAGAAATTAATAACACTCGCTCTTTTATTCATAGTCATCTCTTCCTCCGCTCAGGATGCAAAAGAAATAGTGCGTAGAGCTGATGAGAAAGTTCGTGGCAAATCTTCACGAGGTGAAATGACAATGAAGATAGTTCGTCCATCATGGACTCGCGAGATGTCACTCAAAATATGGTCAAAGGGCACCGAGATGGCACTGGTACTGGTCATGGCACCAGCCCGTGATAAAGGCACAGCCACACTCAAACGCAAAAAAGAAATATGGAACTGGCAACCGAGCATTGACCGTGTCATAAAACTACCCCCATCAATGATGATGCAATCCTGGATGGGATCTGATTTCACTAATGACGATCTGGTGAAAGAATCATCGATAGTAACTGATTATACCCAAAAAATAATAAACGACACAGCTATAATCGAAGGCCGTCCATGCTGGAAGATAGAACTGATACCATTGCCTAATGCACCGGTGGTTTGGGGCAAGATATACTCATGGATTGACAAGAAAGATTATATACAGCTGCGTAATGAATTTTATGACGAAGATGGCCAGCTGGTAAACACAATGATAAGCTCCGGTATAAAAACAATGGGCGGCAAAGTGCTGGCCAGCCATATGGAGATGATACCGGCTGATAAAACCAAAAAAGGTAACAAGACTGTCATTGATTACTCATTTTTGGTATTTGATGAAGTATATACAGATGATTTTTTCTCTGAGCAAAACCTGAAAAAAATCCGCTAATATGAATATGCTTTTCAAACTGGCATGGAGAAATATTTGGCGCAATAAGCGGCGGAGCTTTATCACTATGGCATCGGTTTTGTTTGCCGTGATGATGGCATGCACGAGCCTGTCACTGATAAACGGCATAAATGATCAGATGGTAAAGAACATAGTGAGCTTTTATACAGGCTATGTGCAGGTCCATCAGAAAGGCTATTGGGATGAGCAGACCCTGGACAATACTTTTGAAAATAGCGCCAAGCTGCAGGCAGAACTAAAGGCTAACCACCACATCATTGGCATGGTACCTCGTCTCGAATCCTTTGCCCTTGCATCGACTGAGACACTCACCAAAGGCGTGATGGTCATCGGCACTGAGGCATCATCAGAAGACAAACTCACAGGACTGAAAAAGAAACTCATCTCAGGACAGTACCTGCAAAATGATAAACCCGGTGTGCTGGTAGCAGAGGACCTGGCAAAGTACTTAAAAGTAAAAGTGAATGACACAGTGGTGCTGATCGGGCAAGGGTATCACGGCTCAAATGCAGCAGGTAAATACCCTGTAGCGGGTATTGTGCACTTTGGTTCTAAGGACCTGAACAGCCGTGTGATCTATCTGCCGCTGAATGAAGCAAGAATATTGTTTGATGCGGACAATCGTCTTACCTCACTCGCATTGATGATAGATAAACCAAATCTCGCTGAAAAGGTGGCAGGCGATGCCGGAAAAAAGCTTGGCAATGACTATGAAGTGATGGACTGGCAGACCATGCTGCCAGAGCTGAAACAACAACTCGATGGAGACATTGCCAGTAAATCCCTTAATCGAGACCTGCTTTATATGATCGTAGGCTTTGGCATATTAGGCACTGTGCTGATGATGATGGCTGAGCGGATGCATGAATTTGGTATCCTGATAGCTGTGGGCATGAAAAAATGGAAGCTGGCTTTCACAGTCATACTTGAAACAATTTTTATTTCGCTCCTGGGCGCATTTGCGGGATTAGTGGCAGTGGTACCGATCATGTATTACCTGAACATCCACCCGATACCTGTGACAGGAGGATTAGCAAAAGTATATGCCAATTTTGGCATGGAGCCGCTCATTATATCCTCCATGGACCCTTTTATTTTCCTGAAAGAAACACTGATAGTTTTTTGTATCGCATTGGTCATTTCCATATATCCGCTATGGGGTGTGATGAGGCTGGATGCAGTAAAAGCTATGAGGACTTAATTATATAAACAGTAAATGAAATGATGCTTATCCGCTTAGCATGGAAGAATGTATGGAGGAGCCACTACCGCAGCCTGGTGGTCATCACTGCTATTACCCTGGGTGTATGGGCAGGCATTTTCCTGTATGGTTTTTTCTTTGGTATGTTTGAACAGCGGATGAGGGATGTGATAGAAAATGAGACCTCACATATACAGATCCATCAGCAGCATTACAGAGATGATTATGATGTGCATTTATACATTTCTGATGGACCAAAAATATTAGAAAAGCTAAAAGCAGACAGTGCTGTGAAGGCAGCAACCGGGAGGATACTCAGCATGGGTATGATCGCTTCACCTGCTACAGGTACTGGAGTGAAGATAAACGGGGTCGACCCGGTGGAAGAAGAAAAAGTGACCAAGCTGGCTGAAAAAATAAAGGAAGGCGGATATTTCTCCGAAAACCTGCGGACCCCGATCATCATTAGCCAAAAGACAGCTGAGAAACTGAAAGTAAAGCTGCATTCAAAAATAGTCTTGACCTTTCAGGCAGCCAATGGCGAGATCACATCAGGTGCTTTCAGAGTGATCGGTATCTTTCATTCCGACAACACTGCTTATGACCAGGGAAATGTATTCATACGAAGGGATGAACTAAAAACAATGCTCGGGGATAGTATCGATTTTCATGAGATAGCAGTATTGCTCCGCGATCAAAGCTTAATGGAAGCCTCTGAGAAAAGATATCAGGCCGCATGGCCCGGCCTGATGGTAGAGAGTTGGCGCGATATTGTACCCGAGATAGCTGTGATCGTAGATATGTTTGACCAGTTAATGAGCATATTCATGCTTATCATAATGCTGTCACTCGCATTTGGTATCATCAACACTATGCTCATGGCGATCATGGAGCGCACTCGTGAGATAGGAATGCTGATGGCCATAGGCATGAACAAGACCAAAATATTTTTCATGATCGCTTATGAGACAGTTTACCTGGCTCTGATCGGCGGGCCGACGGGATTACTGCTGGGATATCTGACGATACAGTTTTTCAGCAGACGGGGTATTGACCTTGCTTCATTTTCCAAGGCCCTTGCAGGATATGGAATCAGTAATATGGTATACCCAAAAATGGAGGCACATAATTACTACAATATTTTATTGGAAGTAATTCTTGTGGCGATGTTCGCATCGATATACCCCGCTTACAAAGCTTTAAAATTAAATCCTGTTGATGCAATACGGAAAATATAATCATGAACTCAAAATCATAAAGACATGCGAGTAATAGAAACACATAACCTGAATAAGGTCTACGATGAAATGGTGATCCCTGTAAAAGCAGTAGATAATGTGACACTGAATGTCGAGCAAGGGGAATTCACAGCTATTGTCGGCCCATCCGGTTCCGGCAAGACTACCTTACTCAATATTATCGGAGGCCTGGACCACCCGACATCAGGCACAGTCAAAATTGAAGACAGCGAGATCTCTGCCATGAGCAGCAATAAGCTCATCGATTTTCGACTGAACAATATCGGATTCATCTTTCAGGCATATAATCTGATACCTGTGCTGACTGCCAGAGAGAATGTAGAATTTATCATGCTTCTGCAGAATAAACCGAGAAAAGAAAGAGATGCACGCGTCAAGGAACTGATGGATGCTGTCGGCCTTTCTGATAAAATGGATAACCGCCCTTCAGAATTATCAGGCGGACAGCAGCAGCGGGTAGCGGTGGCACGGGCACTCGCATCAAAACCCAAATTTATTCTGGCCGATGAGCCGACTGCCAATCTTGATTCTCACTCAGCAGAGAACCTGCTCGACATCATGCTGAAATTAAATCAGGAAGAGAACATTACATTTATTTTCTCCACTCACGATCAGCGTGTCATAGACCGTGCGCGGAGAGTAGTGACGCTGACCGACGGGCGTGTAGTCTCTGATGTGACCAAATCATAATAATGAAAGTCCTGCACAGAATATTGTCCATGCTGCTTCTTGTTATGTCGTGCAGCATACCCATGATGGCACAGCAGGACTCTACTGCACAGAAGCCCACCAAGCTAAAAAAGTGGGAACTGCATGGATATATCAAGGACCTCGAAACGATCGACTTCGCTGATGGTGCTAATACTATTCTTACCGATAACCTAATTCATAACAGGATCAACTTTCACTGGTTCCCTGTCAATGGCCTAACTTTTTCTATCGAATTGCGTACTCGGCTTTATTATGGTCCCCTGGTCAAAGCTACTCCAGGCTTTGGCGACTCACTCAATAACAGTAGTAATGATATTTACAAAATGTCTCTGCTCATGGTCAATAAACCTTCTTTGGTTTTTCAAACCATGCTCGACAGGGCCTTTGTAGATTATACCAATGGCAAGTGGGATGCAAAACTAGGCCGCCAGCGTATCAACTGGGGCATCAATCTCGTCTGGAATCCTAATGACATTTTCAATGCATATTCGTTTTACGATTTCGACTATGAGGAGCACCGGGGCAGTGATGCGGCAAGATTGATATATTATCCGACCATTAGCTCCAGTGTAGAAATAGCAGGTAAAATAGCCGAGCATGAAGATCAGGTAGTGGCAGCAGCTTTATATAAGTTCAATAAAAAGCAGTATGACTTTCAGTTTCTCGGTGGCGTCGCAAACGAGGACATCGTAGCCGGATGGGGATGGGCAGGACATATCGGTGGTGCTGGCTTCAAAGGAGAGATGAGTTACTTTCAACCATTTCATAAAACCTTTGATACCATTGGTGCATTCTCAGGTTCGATCTCTGTCGACAATGAATTTGCGCATAATATCTACTTCAATGTATCTTTTCTATATAATAGCAGTGGTGCAATGCATGCTAATCTGCTTGCCCTGACTGCATTGTCTATTTCCGCCAAGAACCTATACCCATATAGGTATTCTGCTTTTACAGAGCTTACTATTCCTATCACGCCACTATTGAGTACCAATCTCGCGGTGATATACAGCCCTGCAGGTGACAATGCTGTGTTCATCAATCCGGGCATTACATATTCTATCAAAGAAAACTGGGATATCGATGTCATCAGTCAGTTGTTTCTTGCTTCATTCAATGGCGGCCTTTACAAGTTTCAGGGAGAAGCGATATATACTCGTTTGAAATGGAGCTTTTAAAAAAGTCTTGTGCCTCAAATAAATAGTCTTACCTAATTTATTATTTATCAATATTTTGCGGAACAACAAAACCCAAAACAAGGTTTGCTGAACCGCTCAATATTTGTTAATTTATTTCTGTCAGCACACTAACTTTGTGTACCTTGCGGTTGTATAACAAAATAAAGCTGCACCATAGGCCCTGATTTACTTTTTGTCTAATTTAAAATTTAAACCATTCTAATGAGCAAAACTAACATCCTCTGGGCTGATGACGAGATAGACCTTTTGAAACCACAAGTACTTTTCCTGCGTGATAAAGGTTACGATGTAACTACAGTGACCAATGGCAAAGATGCTATAGACCAGGTTCACAAAAATCATTTTGATGTGGTGTTTCTCGATGAGTCAATGCCGGGATTGAGTGGCCTGCAGACGCTGACACTGATCAAGGACTACAATACGCAACTTCCAGTCGTGATGATCACGAAAAATGAAGAAGAAAACCTGATGGAAGATGCCATCGGTTCGCAAATAGCCGACTACCTGATCAAACCTGTCAAACCACAGCAGATACTCTCTACTTTAAAGAAGATAATCAACAAAAGCGACCTGGTTAGTGAGAAAACAGTAGCTGACTATCGCTCGCAGTTTCAGGGGCTCTTCACGAGGATACAGGACAATCTGACTTTCAGCGAATGGGCAGACCTATATCGTGATCTGATCAAATGGGAACTGGAACTCAATAAGTCAAACACTGCTGAAATGCAGGAAGTATTTGAGATGCAGAAAAGCGAAGCAAATAGCGAATTCAATAAATTTGTCATCAAGAATTATAAGAAATGGATAGCGGGTGAGCCCGGCAAAGATGCGCCTATCATGTCCCATACTTTGTTTAAGAGCAAGGTATTTGATCTGATCAAACAGCCTAAGCCGACATTTGTGATACTGATAGATAATCTTCGTTTCGATCAATGGAGGAGTATACAGCATCTGATCACACCGTACTTTAGGGTAGAAGAAGAAGATACTTTCTATGCCATACTTCCTACTGCTACACAATATAGTCGCAATGCCATCTTCAGCGGTATGATGCCGGCAGATATACAGAAGAATTTCCCTGACAAATGGCTGAATGACGATGATGAAGGTGGCAAGAATATGTATGAAGCGGAGTTTCTGGAGGCAATGATCAAAAAGTCATTCCGTGAGCCGATAAAGACACAATATACCAAGATCACTAACCATCGCGATGGCCTGCTACTTGAGGAAAATATCCTTAACTACATGAATAACCGCCTCAATGTGATCGTGTATAATTTTGTCGATATGCTCTCCCATGCACGTACCGAAATGGAAGTGCTGAAAGAACTGGCTAATGATGAAGCAGCATACAGATCGCTGTCTGTGTCATGGTTTGAACACTCACCGCTTCTGAATGCATTGAAGAAACTGGCCGGTAAGGATATCAATCTGCTTATCACTACCGATCATGGTACCGTTCGTGTCAAAGATCCTTCAAAATGTATCGGCGACAGACAGACCACAACTAATATACGCTACAAGACGGGGCGTAATCTGCAATATGAGGATAAGGATGTATTCGCTGTGCGAAATCCTGAAGAGATCATGCTGCCCAAATCAAATCTGACATCTACATACATATTTGCTAAGACAGATAAATATCTGGTCTATCCGAATAACTACAATCACTTCGTAGCCTATTTCAGAAATACATTCCAGCATGGAGGTATTTCACTGGAGGAAATGATAGTGCCTGTGATAAAACTGAGCAGCAAGTAAGTCAGATGCTAAGAATAGTTTTGCTTTTGATATTCCCGCATTCAGCGGGTAGTACTTTGATGATATCTTCCTTTAGCTTTTGAAGCAGAACTTTTCTTGGAAAGTTTTTTAATGCTACCAGGCTTATTTCGCGTACAGGTTTTGGTTCGGAAAATTCCCGTACTTTTTTCTTCTGTGCAGGCTTGAGATTAAGGACAGCAAGTTGTGGAATGATAGTAATACCATTGTGTCGATCTACCAGATTGATAAGTGTTTCTATACTTCCTGCTTCATAGTGCAGATTTTCTGATCCCGCTGTTTGCTTCTTTAACTCACAGAGATTAAACACCTGATTTCTCAAACAGTGGCCTTCTTCCAATAGCCACAAATGGCTTGGATCGATCTCCTTCGGAAGCAGATATTTTTTCCTTGGCAGCTTTTCGGTCTGCGATGCATAGGCGAAAAACTCTTCATAAAACAACGGATATTCGGTTAGCTGGGACTCTTTGAGCGGAGTAGCCAGCAAGCCCATATCAATATCACCGGACTTTAGTTTTGAGATGATATCATCCGTTACCATCTCATGTATGTATAACTTGAGACTGGGAAACTTCTTAGTGAAGGATCTTAAAAAAAGTGGAAGCAGATATGGCGCTAATGTAGGAATGATTCCCAGACGCAATTCGCCGGTGATCTCACCTTTGAGCTCTTTAGAGTACTCCTTCAGGCTATTAGCTTCAGCCACCATTACCCGTGCCCGGCGAATAACCTCCTCACCTTCTTTTGTCGGTTCTACTGGGTGCTTGTTCCTATCAAAGATGACAATGTCCAACTCCTCTTCGAGCTTTTTTATCATCATGCTGAGCGTAGGCTGAGTCACAAAACTCTTTTCCGCTGCCTTAGCGAAATGCCTGTAGTGGTCTACGGCTATGATATATTCTAATTGTTGTAAGTTCATATGGATAGAGGAATTCTATCACAATATAGAAAATATCAGTTTTCTTGATGAAACACAATAGTCAAATCTCCGTTACAAAAACGCATTATATTTACCTCAGGTGCCAAACCACTCTGCTATCTTTCGCAAAGCTTGCTTTCGGGCAGGCAGGGGATAGAAGAGTCGCGCGGGCAGTGGTGAAAGCTACTGCCCTATTTTATTTCCGAGAGCACTCCTGCATTTATTTCATGTTTCCCTTCGAAGGAGATGAACTCAAAGTTGAAAAGCATGTCCCTATATTTTTGAATATTCAGTTCATTGATGAACTGGTCCCCTGCACCGTAGATAAAGTAGTTCTTTGTTTGACTGAAAGAAGCTATGCTTTGATGATTTTGCAACTCATTGCCGGGCTCACCTGCATAGAAAATAAGCGTATCTACCTTTCGTGGGTTTCGATACATCCAGCGAGAGACAGTCGCGACACCTTGTGAGAAACCAAGCATCACGATTTTGGCCTTATACTTATTCAATGAAAATGAGTCATACAAAATATTGAGATAAGCCACATAGTCTGCTATCTCATTCTCCCTGTCTTCACGGGTCATCCAGGTGGCAACCACATCAGGCCTGCCTATCTTTAAATAAAATCTATTTAATGCTTCGGGGGCTATAATGAAACGCTTCCCATTATCAAGTGATGAAAAACTATTCAAATACTCAGCTGCCAGCTGCGCCCATCCATGTATGACAAACCATATCTCCTCTGTATGCTCATTGAGCATACCTAGAGTATGATAGCGAGCTGTTTTAGTGACTGAGATATGATGTGATTGCATGGTAGTGTTATTTTATGCAGTACTGCTTATATTTTCTCACTCCTCTTCAGCAAAAAAGAATATTTGATCTCAGCCAATTTCCAATCCTCTTCATTGTCGATATCCTGCATCTCTGTAGATGAGGTCAGCACACCGATCGTATCGTCAGAGACCAGCTTGCCGGTGGCCATAAATCTTTCCGTATTCAGAAAATAATACTGGCCGCAGTCATGATATGCGGGTGGCAGATCCTGTGAGCGGCGAAACGCATTCTCAGGCCAGTTGAAAGTTATTTTGGAGTTCTCATCCATTTTTACGGACCGCCATATCGGGAAACTAAATTCTGCTACCGGCATGACACAATCAGCTTTAGACTTTTCTATCAACCCAAATGCATTTTTGATCTTCTCTGCTGTCACAAATGGGGCTGTAGGATAAATACAACATACATAATCAAATTTCTGCCCCATATCCTGGTATACTGTAATAACCTCTTTCAGTACATCGCTTGTATTAGAAAAATCATCCGAAGTCGCCGGTGATCTGAAAAAAGGGATCGTAGCTCCATATTTTTTAGATACTTCGGCGATCTCCTGATCATCAGTGGAGACCATCACTTCATCAAATATTCCGGAGTCCAACGCTGCGAGTATCGAATAAGCAATGATCGGCTTGCCCATGAAATCTTTTATGTTTTTTCTTGGTATCCTCTTGCTGCCGCCGCGGGCAGTTATTATTGCTACAGATTTAGCCATATGTCTACATTTATTTTTTTATTGCCAATTGCGTGGGCTCAATAACTCTGGTACACTGACCCGGATATCATTTACTTCCCTCAGATATGAGCCATTTTTAAAATTCCTGATCAGATCTATATTTCCCTGAAGTTGTGAAGGCTTATGATGGCCGACGACTACATTATCGATTAGATCATTGCTGAATACATACTCGAGACATAATGCCGGCATAGATATTTCATTTTGCTCGCTTAGCATCCGCAATCTTTGTATGTATTCTTCCAGTGGTTTTAATTTGGCAGGAAGCGGAAATTCCTTTAGGAACATTCCCTGAAGGTACACAGATCGCGCATGAAGAATCTTGCCTGCATCTTTTGCCCTTTTCATCAGCTCGCCTCTTTGTGCATAGTTATCCAAAAGATTGAATGGAAACTGGATAACATCTAGATAATCGCTGTCAATGGCCTGGCTAAATTCCTCATTAGTGTATATTGATACGCCTATATATCTCGTCAGACCTTCATTTTTTAATCGCATCAGGTCTGCCTGCACATCTTTATTTGTCAGGAGATCCTGAGATCTATGTGCCAATATGGTATGATAGCTGTCTATATATAACCTCTGCAGTGAATTGGTCAGTGTAGCATAGACATTCTCTGGTGTGTGAAATTTTGAAAGGATCTCAAACTTAGTCTTGCTTTTTTGATAGTGCCCAATCTTATCGATACTATCTCCATATATCTCCGCTGTATCAAGCTTTGTGATATTATTTGCCTGTGCGATGTCTAATATCTCATCACAGGTTTCCTGTGCCATTTTTTTTGCAGTAGCTGTATTGACCCCATAGTCCAGCCCAAACTGAACTGTACCTATTATCATTTTCTCCAGCATTGCTATCTGTTTTTGATATTCAGGACCAAGCCTAATTGATACGCTATCATTTAAACTTATAGGCGATAAAATTCGTCGAATTAAGTGGGTTGATCTGCATTGATATTATATCATACTCAAGAGCTACCACTTCTATAATGTCTGTCCGTGAAGTAATATAACTATACAGATTCCTGTTGTAATCGTTTAGTTCGATGTATTTGTTCCTTGCCTTACCAATGAAGTTTTTGCGGTGCGGCAAAAAAGACGGGTCAAAATGCACCACATAGTTTATCTTATCTTTTTGCTTATACAAAGAATCGATGATCACTTTAGCATCAGGCATCTGTTCAATGCTATGCACAGTAAATACAGTGGAATTCAGCTTTATGAAATCATAGTCTGACTCATTATAATAATTGAACTGTACGAGATCATGGCCCAATCTCTTGCCCAGGTCTACTGCATATTGAGAATATTCACCGCCATAGTTATTGCCTTTGATGAGTTCCAGATTGAACCCATAACCGCAGCCAAGCTCACAGTTATTTTCAGACAGATATGGTTTTATCATATCAATAAAGATATTATACGCTATCAGCCTGGCCCTTTTGAGAGGCATCTTGAAAAGCTCATCCTTAAATGACATCCTTACTTCCTGATCCTGTTTGATGCCTGAATGCTCAAATTCTCTTACCTTGTATGCCTCCATGTCAGGAAGGTCAAGGTCAAAAAGAGACTTATATTTATCCAGATTATACTCCCGCTCTATCTGACTGATGTCGCGCTTTTTGGAGAATTCCTTAATGCCAAAAATACGGTCTGTCCATACATAGTCATCACTGAAAAAATCGTTGAGCGATATTGCTACCATAAAATTGCTGTTTATTGTTGTGTTGTAATTCTAACCGAAAGTATTTCCCTTTTTCAAATACAATGGCCTGTCTATTTCATTGAGTACCGGGAATATCTCATAGTCCTCCAGGATCAGACATCCATCAGAGCAGGATACTACCAGCCTATCGCCATCCAGTACGTCAACTATTTTGCCCGGGCCCTGTGGAATATATTTATCATCATAGAGCGCTTTGGCCTTATTTATGATCAGATACCTGTTTAGCAGCAGCGTTTCAGCAGGGTTATATGGTTTAGCATGTACGCGGATCATATTTCTGATATCCTCTGTCCTCTGCTGCCAGTTTATGATATACCTGCCTCTCTTTTTGCCATAATAAGATCCGATGCCTTCCTGTTTGGTCGGTACGATCTCGTTATTGATAAGTTTGGAAAAATTTTCTGCCAGCATCTTAGCCCCCAGCGTCATTCCCCGGGTATATAATTCATATCCCGTTTCATCTTCGTCTATAGCAAACTTCTGCTGTACATAAATCTCTCCGGTGTCGATACCCTGATCCATTTTGTGAATGGTGAGCCCAAAAAACTTCTCACCGTTTTGAATGGTCCACGCAGTAGGTACAGGTCCACGATATTCAGGCAATAGACTGGGATGGATATTGATAGAGCCCAATCTCGGTATAGATAGCAATCTATTTGGAAATATTTTTCTGTAGTAAACTGAGAAAATAATATCCGGCTTGATGCTTTCCACTTCAGCTATTATTTTGTCGGTGACCCTGTTTGGGTTTTTGACATTCAGGCCCATTTTTTTGCCTTCTTCCATCACAGATTCGTAGCCGTATGTTTTGTCCAAGGGCAACTCATAAGTAACGATCAATGGTATCTCGACATTTTCGATCTTATGTAGAAAGTTAATAAAATCTACTGCTATCTGCTGGCAGCCAAAGATCACAACCTTGAACTTCGAATTCTCTGTACTCATTAATTTCTTTTTTTAAATTATAAAAGCTCAAAAGTAATTTACCTTATGCTTTAGGCCTTCTGAATATTTCCGCTCCTTTTTGTGGTGCCGATGTCTGAACATTTCCTGTGCCTAGTATTTTCTCCAGCCTCCTGATCTCCTCCACCATCTTTTTGGTTTGAGTAGTGGTGATGGAAACCGGGCTATCCACACAGTCATCCTGCCCGTCTAGTTTGAAGTGCTTCTCGATGATCTGGGCACCTGCAGCTACTGCATACAGCGGGACCAGGATATCATCAGTATGATCTGACTGGCCTATGACACAATCAGCAAACTCCTTTTGTAAGGTATGCACAGCATTAAGGTTTGCATCTTCTTCCTTAGTAGGATAAGCTGAGATGCAATGCAGAAGTGCTATATTCTTTGTGTGTTCGCGGAGCGTATCATATGCTGTCCTGATCTCATCGAGATTGCTCATGCCCACTGAGAGTATGACAGGTTTACCGGTTTTTGCAACCTTGCGCAAGAATGGGATATTGACCACATCAAAGGATGCCACTTTATACAGATCGCAGCCTATGGAATCAAGATAATCCACACTGTCATCATCAAATGGGGTGGAGAAAAAGTCGACATTCTTTGCCTTGCTGTATTCTTTCAATTCCTTGAAAGCCTCAAAAGGCAACTCACACTTTTTGAGTATATCAAAAATCGGTGAGCCGGGGAATGTCCTTTTCTCGGTCAGATATGTCTGAAATTTCACCGCATCAACGCCTGCAGATACCGCTGCATCGATCATTTTCTTAGCCAAAGCCCGGTCACCTCCGTGATTCAAGCCTATCTCCGCTATCACATAGGTCCTATGTGGGGTATTTATACCGAAGTCTCTCAGGTTTTTCATTTTTGTTTTATTTTATGTGATCTTATATTTATTAATTTCAGAAAATCTACATTTCAATTATACAGCTAAAATTTGCTTTGCTCTTCTTCGTATTCCTTCATTCAATGGTTCCTCAATAAAACGCCACAAGAGGTAAGCAGTTAAAACCAGTAATATAAACAGTAAAAATGTATCATCAGATATAAACTTTTTTATAATAGAATGGACAATCCCGAAATGTATCAAATAAAATGAATAAGAACTCTTTCCCAATACCTGAAAGATCTCTGTCGAAAAAAGTCTTGATACCCATGTCCGCTCGTGTATGAGCCCCCATATCAAAGCCCCGATAAATGGAACTCCCACAAAATGATATACCATTAACCCCTTCCATGAAAATAAGTTTTCTGACTTGTGGACCGTGACATTATTAAGCTGTGACAAAAGAAGCAATACAATAAACAGACCTATAAATCCGACTAATGTCATATACTTAAATGAAATTTCCTTGTATCTGTCATTCAAAACACCGATCAAAATACCAACAATGAAAGAAAAGGAATTGCCAAAAAAAGTATGTATGACCATAAACTTATGATCGTACCAGAAATATCCATTCAGCATATCAACTGATATAAATGATAATAGCCAACCTAATGCAAAGAGACCCAGAAATATTCCTAAATATTTCCTGATGCTATTTCCCCCAAATAAGAAAAGTATAGGTGCTAAAAAATAAAATACCTCTTCGACAGTCAGGCTCCATCCCTGAACTACAAGTGTAGCAATGTACTTTTGAAAAAATCCTCTTATGAATGTTATATTCAGAAGATAGATCTTCATCCAGTATGGCGTAAAGGCGGCAGCTTTATAATTAAAAAAAAGTGTGACCGTCGTCACAAGGAAATATACAGGATAGATCCGTGCAACCCTGTTTACCATGTACATTTTATAAAAGGAAGAAGTGATTTCAAACGTATTGTACCTTGTATATATCAGGAAACCGCTGAGTACAAAAAAGAGCGGGACACCAATACCGAAACCTGCGAAAAAAGCTTGGGTGAATGTACCATATTCAAAGGGATTAAAATGAACGATAAATACCATGTACGCTGCCATAGCTCTATAGCCTGTCAGGGGTTTATAATAATCACTTTTACTCATTTCTATTTTTCAGGTTAATTATATCGCTTCAATAAAAAATCACCAGCAAGTCATTCCTCCATCTACGACTATGTTCTGCCCAGTAGTATATGTAGCCGCATCTCCAGCCAGATATAGTACTGCTCCTATCATTTCATCATCGTTTGCCATTCTCTTCATCGGGCAGCGGAATGAGTAATGTTTCAAAAATTCAGGCCCCTGTGGATTGGCGGGGTTAAATATCCCTCCGGGAGACACCGCATTGACACGGATATTCCTATCTGCCAGATGCACGCCAAAATATCTGGTCATCTGGATCACCCCTGCTTTTGATGCGCCGTATATTTCCGAATTCTTCCTTGGGGTATCTGTATACAACCTGAAATCAGGAGATATCACGCCATAGAAAGAACCAATATTTACTATAGCTCCTCTTTTGAATTTATGCTTATCAAATAAATTGACGAACGACTGAATACAGAAAAAAGTCCCTTTGACATTCACATCCATCACCCAGTCGAGGTCTTTTTCCTCGCGCTCCTCAAATGGCGCAAATGTACTGACACCGGCATTATTGACCAGGATATCAAGTGAACCATATGCTGTGATTATTTTATCAAAAACATCAATCACCGATTGCTGACTCACTATATCTATCTCATAATAATCGGCTCCATCTACTTTATTGGCATCATTTATTTTGACATCCAGCCCTATAGTGGTACATCCTGTCTGAACAAAAGCATTGGTTATTTTCCTGCCCAGCTGACCGGTGGCCCCTGTCACCACTGCTACCTTGCCTGTGAGGTTGTATAGATTATCAAGAAAGCTCATGTTGCATATTTTTTAAGTATTGCAGAGATCGGATCAATCCGTCAGTCTCTTTGTAATATTCCACTGTGACATACTTCACATCACTCTCCATCAACACTTTTCTCAACTCACTATAGATCATTTCATCGGGCGCGTAGTGTGCGTCAAAGGCCTCCGTATCGCTTCTCATACCAAACTTGCAAATATGTACTTGCCGAGTCCGTGAGATCGGCAAGCCGCCATAATACTCTGCGAAACTAATACCCATATTGACAGCAGAAATATGTGCATGAGCGATATCATAGAGAAAATAAATATCATTAGCAGTCACTATTTGATTCAGAAAGCGCGCCTCGATCACATGTTTATATGCCGGAGAATGCAGATAGTTGTTATTCTCCACACAGATCAGCATTCCTGCGGGCATGAAGGACCTGATCCGGGCTATATTTTTTGCTGCATTTTCCTGCAGTTCTTCATAGCCATATTCCTTGCCGCCGACCTGAAATACCCCCTCTATCAGCACAGGTTTATCACAGCACGATGCTACATGAAAACTAGCCAACTTCAAATGTGGCTTGGCTCGGAATGTATCTTCTATATATTTGAATCCATCCTCATCAATATGATGAATGATCTGCATTTCGAAGTGAAAGAGCTCATGCAATTGTATATTTCCCTCACTGGGCGAATGATCGCGACACTCCAGGCAGTCTGAATATGAAGTGATCAGTCGTGCATCAGCTTCATTTTTGTATAAATGCGAGATCGGAGTAGCTATTTTAAACATTGAAGAACGCTTCTATCTTGTCACAAATATAATCAACCTGATCTATGGTCAGATCATAATACATAGGCAGTCGTAGCAGCGTGTCAGTCCACATATCCGAATTAGGCAGTTCCTTCCCATCATATTTTGGCCCGTAAAAAGCAGATTTGTGCAGAGACAGATAATGAAATACAGCGTTGATATTATTTTGTTTCAAATAGGCCGTCAGCTCTGTACGCTGAGCGAGAGATTCACACCCGATATAGTACATGTGAGCATTATTGGTCGCATAATCAGGCACCATAGGTAGTTTCAGTCTATTCTGAAGTTTTGTCAAACGAGCATGATACGCATCCCAGATAGCAATGCGTTTCTTTTGGATAATATCAATGCTCTCCAGCTGTGCCAACAAATAGGCAGCAATGAGTTCGGAGGGCAGAAAAGATGAACCTACGTCCACCCATCCGTACTTGTCTATTTCACCTCTGAAAAATCGGCTGCGGTTTGTTCCCTTTTCGCGGATGATCTCAGCACGCTCTTTATATTTTGGATCATTGATCACAGTCATGCCGCCTTCTCCTGAAATAATATTCTTGGTCTCATGAAAAGAGAAAGCCGAAAATTGGCCCAGCGAACCAAGTGGTTTGCCTTTGTAATAAGAGTCTATGGCCTGCGCTGCATCTTCTACCAGGATCAGGTTATGCTTTCTCGCAATGGCAATGATCTTATCCATATCGCAAGCGATCCCCGCGTAATGGACCACTACAATAGCTCTGGTATGAGAAGTAATGAGTGACTCGATCGCATCAGCATCTATATTAGGATTGACATCGGTACTGTCACAAAAAACCAGCTTCGCGCCACGCATCACAAACGGATTGGCGGTAGAGACAAAAGTATAAGATGGCATGATGACCTCATCACCAGGCACCAGATCACACAGCAGGGCACACATCTCTAACGCATCAGTACATGATGTAGTGAGAAAGCCCTTGTGAAACCCATATCTCTTCTCAAAAAGTTCGGAGCATTTCTTAGTAAAAGGGCCATCTCCCGAAAGTTTATGATTGTTGATTGCTTCCTGGATGTATTTCATTTCGTTCCCGATCACGACAGGAAGATTGAAAGGAATTGGATTCATTACGGATTTTTTCTGAACAACGTTGAGCATATAATTTAATAAGTATCTTCTCGAATTTCCAATAAATTATTCAAAGGTATGACAATGAGGTATTTGCATTTTTACATTTATCCAAAATCGGGCAATATCGCGGACAAAGCAACCATTTTTTGGTCAGAACTAATGCCTATATCCCAACCCCAAAGACTGTCACAATTATATTGAATATAAATTGAAAATAGATAAAGTCCTGAATTTTTAATAGACAAATTAATTCAATAGCCCTATGGTTTGTGTCCTTAAATAAAGTCAAATTCAAATCATTTTTAACCTGAGTGGTATTTTGTACACTCAGAATGAGTTTTAAGGTAATTTTAACTCTAAAAACAATCAGCCCATCATTAATTTATAGTTATTTGGGGGCTTTAACTACATTGCCGCTACTATTAGAAAGACCGCTATTAGTGTGGTTAAACAATTAATACGCTATTTTTACCTAAATTTACGCATACAGAACAACGATAATGGCCGTAAAAAATTTCGCATTAATAGGAGCTGCAGGATATATTGCCTCACGGCATCTCAAAGCCATCAAAGACACCGGAAATAATCTCGTCGCCGCATTGGACAAATTTGACAGCGTAGGGATCATTGACAGTTATTTTCCTGATGCCGATTTTTTTGTGGAGTTTGAGCGTTTTGACAGGTATATTGACAAGCTGATCCGGGGCAATGTAGCCCTTGATTATGTCTCGGTATGTACACCAAACTACCTGCATGATGCGCATATACGTTTCGGCCTGAAAAATGGGGCTGATGTGATCTGCGAGAAACCGCTGGTCCTTAATCCCTGGAATATAGATAGCCTCAGAGAGATGGAAACTGAGATGGGAAAGAAGGTCTACAATATCCTCCAGCTCAGGCTGCATCCCGCTATCATCGCGCTAAAGGAAGAAGTGGCCCGTGCACCTAAGGATAAAGTATTTGAATTTGACCTGACCTATATCACCTCCAGAGGCCATTGGTACTATACGAGCTGGAAAGGCGACCAGTCCAAATCCGGCGGCATAGCTACAAATATCGGCGTACATTTCTATGATATGCTATCATGGATATTCGGCGAGGTCAAACAGAATGTAGTTCATATTCACACACACGACAGGGCAGCAGGCTATCTGGAGTTCGATAGGGCGAGAGTACGCTGGTTTCTCAGTATAAATGCAGATACTATCCCCGCCGAGCTAAGGGCACAAGGCAAAAGGACATACAGGTCTATGAGTATCGAGGGCAGGGAAATAGAATTCAGTGACGGATTTGCTGACTTGCATACCAGAAGCTATGAAGAAATATTAAAAGGAAACGGATTTGGGTTGATGGAAGCCATGCCTTCGATCAAAATAGTACACGACATCAGGCACCAGACACCTATCGGACTGAAGGGCGATTATCACCCTTTTGCAGCATTGGCTCAGGCACCGCATCCATTTCACAGTTAAAACTCAGTAAGCAAAAAAATGTGCGGAATAGCCGGATTTTACTCATTCAATAAAAAATTCTCAGATGCTGATCTAAAAAGAATGACCGATCGCATCGCTCACAGAGGGCCTGATGCAGATGGCTTCTATATGGACCCTGAGAGCGGGGTTGGACTGGGCCACCGCAGGTTGAGTATCCTGGACCTGAGTACCGCAGCCAATCAGCCTATGCAGTCGCACTGCGGCAGGTATTATATCTGTTTCAATGGAGAAGTATTCAACTACCGCGAGATAGCTGAGCAGCTTAATATCAAATGCCACACCACCTCAGATACAGAAGTGATCCTGGAGGCGTTCATCTTAAAAGGGGTGGATTTTGTCCATCTTCTCAATGGCATGTTTGCTATCGTGATCTATGACAGCCGCGATCAGGTCATTTATGTATTTCGTGACAGGCTCGGTATCAAACCTGTCATGTACTACTGGCAGAATAATGATTTCGTTTTCGCATCTGAGATCAAGGCCCTGCTCACCCTGGAGGAAATAAACCGCACCAAGACCACAAAAAAAGAAAGCGTCTATACCTTTCTCAACTCCGGCTATATCCCCGAGCCCCATACGATCTATAATAGTATTCACAAGCTACGGGCAGGCAGCTATGCGGTGATCCGCGACAGCAAAATGGTAGTGACCAGCTACTGGAAACCCGAAGACAAGATCACCGCTGATAAGGTTACAGATTTTCAAACGGCAAAAAAACAACTGAACGAGCTACTGGAAAGCTCAGTACGATACAGAATGATAAGCGATGTGCCATTTGGTGTTTTTCTAAGCGGAGGCATCGACTCCAGCACTGTCGCAGCCATTGCCCAGAATATATCGACTGATTCCATAAAGACATTCTCTATCGGTGTCAAAGACGAGAAGATGAATGAATCTGAATTTGCCCGTAGTGTTTCGAAATACTTAAAAACTGACCATTATGAATTTGTCGTCTCCGAGCGGGACTCTCTGGAGATGGTCGAAAAAATGATGACTGCATATGACGAACCATATGCAGACTCATCGGCTATACCTACTATGCTGGTCTCTAAGCTGGCCCGTCAGCAAGTCACAATGGCGCTATCAGGAGATGGAGGTGACGAACTTTTTATGGGGTATGGTGCATACGTCTGGGCAGATCGGTTTCAGAAAAACCCGCTTCTAAAAACATTCCGGTCGCCGATAGGCAAGTCACTCAGTAAGCTCAGCAATAAATACAAGCGGGCCGCTAGCCTGTTTGACTATATGGATGAGAAAAGATTAAAAAGCCATATTTTTTCTCAGGAACAATATTTTTTCTCAGAGCGAGAGCTGCATACCATGCTGCATGATCAGTATATCTGGCCATTGCAGTTTGATGAGGAATTTCATGATCTGAAGAGAAAACTATCTGCCAAAGAAGAACAAGCACTCTTTGATATCAAAAACTATCTCAAAGATGATCTTTTGGTCAAGGTAGATATCGCCAGCATGCAATTTTCACTGGAGGCACGTACGCCATTTCTTGATTACAGGCTAGTTGAGTTTGCCCTCAATCTGGACGAAAACCTGAAACTACGCGACAATGTAAGCAAGTACCTGCTCAAAGAAGTGCTATATAGCTATGTACCTAAAGAGTTATTTGACAGGCCCAAAAAGGGTTTCTCGATCCCTCTCTCCAAATGGCTGCACACAGACCTTAAGTTTCTGATAGATAATTACCTTTCAAAAGGGGGCATCGAAAATGCAGGATTTGTAAAATATGAAGAGGTCAAAAAAATAGTCGGCCGTTTTGAAAAAGGCGAAGATTATTTATTTAACAGGATATGGGTTTTAATATTACTCCACAAATGGAACGCACAATGACAACGCCATTTTTGATATGAATAAGGCAAATAAACATGTCCTCTACTTGTCGTATGATGGTATGACCGATCCACTGGGGCAATCTCAGGTACTGCCTTATCTGATAAACCTCGCTGCACAAGGTGGGTACAATTTTACCATTCTGAGTTTCGAAAAGCCCGATAAATATCAAAAATATAAAACCCTCATCGAGTCCATATGTTCTGACCATGGCATAGAATGGGTACCACTGGCATATACCAAAAATCCGCCGGTGTTCTCTACCATATATGATGTCGTCAAATTAAAAAGAAAAGCAGAGGAGATCTACCTCAAGAAACCATATGTACTGGTACATGCGCGTGGAGCATATATGACCTCGCTGGTAGCTCTGGATCTCAAGCGCAAATTCAATGTCAAATATATTTTTGACATGCGTGGCTTTTGGGCGGATGAGCGCATAGATGGGAACCTTTGGAAACTGAGTAACCCGCTTTTTAAAACCATATATCTTTTCTTTAAGAAAAAGGAAAAGGATTTTCTCGAAAATGCTGACGAGGTCATCACACTGACACATGCAGCTCAGGAAGAGATCCACTCCTGGCGCAATATTTCCAACAACCCTGTGCATATTAGTGTCATACCCTGCTGCGTGGATATGGAGAAATTTTCTCAAAGCAAAGTCGATACAGTCCTCAAGGAAAAACTAAAAGCTGAACTGAACTTGAAAGACGCTGATTATATACTTTCCTATTTAGGTTCACTGGGCACCTGGTATATGCTGGAGGAAATGCTGGATTTCTTTAGGGTCCTATTGACCAAAAAGAGCAATGCAAAGCTACTTTTTGTGACAAATGATCCCGAAGAAGGCATAATGAGTAAAGTAGCTGCAAAAGGGATCGATAAGAATACAGTGATCATAGTTCATTCATCATTTGAGAAAGTCCCCACATATATATCCCTGTCTGATGCTTCCATTTTCTTTATCAAGCCCGCCTATTCTAAAAAAGGGTCCTCGCCGATCAAACAAGGCGAGCTCATGTCTATGGGCATCCCGGTAGTATGCAACTCAAATGTGGGTGATACGGACTGGATAGTCAGAAAATATCATTCCGGGATAGTAGTAGACACATTTGATACAGTGGGATATGAAAAAGCGGTTTCCGAACTGCTTGTACATGATTTTAATCATACAGCCATCATTGATGGTGCTACTGACTACTTTTCGCTGGAGGTAGGGGTAAAAGAGTACATGGATGTATACAAAAAGCTTTTGGATTAGTGGAAAACAACAACCTGATTATATAGCATTTCACTATCTTTGCGAGCAAAATATCTTAATATGAAATACATAGATTTTGATAGCCTGACCAGGCGTCAGCAAAGCATAAAAGCCGATTTTAATGACCCCAAAAAGCCTTTCAGATATGTAATGTTTGAAAACTTTTTTTATCCTGACAAGGCGGACCTGATCCATGACAGCTATCCGACAATCCAAGATGGCAAATGGGATGGTACCACATACATCGATCAAAAGAACAAATTTGCCAAGACGAAATTTGAAAAGGGAAGCATTTTTGATGAGGTTTTTGGTGAAATGAACTCTAAAGAGTTTACTAAATGGCTAGAACAGATTACAGGTATAGAAGGCGTACTGGGAGATGATGAACTTTTTGGCGGCGGACTGCATCAGTCAGTCAAGGGCGCCTTCCTCAATGTGCATGTGGATTATAATATTCACCCCACTACTAAATATCATCGCAGGATGAATGTACTGGTCTATATGAATAAGGACTGGAAAGATGAATACGAAGGTAATCTCGAACTATGGGACCTGAGCGGAGGCAAAATGGACCTCATAGGAAAGTTTGCCCCTATCCTGAATCGCTGTGTTATATTTGAGACCAGTGAAATTTCTTTTCACGGCCACCCTAAACCACTCAATGCGCCTGAAGGGATCAACAGAAAATCAATAGCCACATATTACTACACCGTAGATCGTCCCGCCGAACAAACAGCGGCTGAGCATAACACTATATATGTAAACACCGAAGGCGCCGTAGGCAGTATCAAACGTTTCAATTCGGGTGTCAAAGCTTTTTTAGAGCGGATCAATATCGGAAAAGATTAATTCCGCCCTTGCTTTCTTTGCTATACAGACGCCGGAAAAAACTATATTACGGGAGCAAATTGGTCAGACGATATCAATGGATGTAAAATCAAAAAAGATATACGACCATAGAATAAGTCAACTCCCATATAGAATGAAGAAGATCTATTTTATTATCCCATATCCCTTTGGTGAGGCGCCGTCCCAGCGTTTCAGATACGAGCAGTACTTAGACATCCTGACCAAAAACGGTTTTCAGTACCACCTCAGTTCCTTTTTGGATATTGATGCATGGAATATTCTCTATAAGCCCGGTCGATACGTTCAAAAAGCACTAAAGATCGCAGCCGGTTTCGTACGTCGGATCGGAGATGTATTCAGCATGTCGGGTTATGATTTTGTATTCATTCATCGGGAGGCAGCACCTATAGGACCTCCTGTATTTGAATGGATCATCGCAAATATCTTAAAAAAGAAGATCATTTATGATTTCGACGATGCTATATGGCTACCCAACACATCCGACAACAATCGGATCGCAGCAGGGTTAAAATGGCACAGCAAAGTAAGTGCGATATGCAGATGGTCGTACAAGATATCATGTGGCAATGACTATCTGGCAGACTATGCTCGCCAATTCAACGATAACGTAATAGTAAATCCAACAACTATTGATACCGACAGATATCATAACCGTATCAAAGATCAGCATACACCTAAGCTGACAATAGGCTGGACGGGTACACATTCGACCATTCAATATCTGGATGCGATAGTACCGGTACTGCAGAAGCTGGAGCAGAAATATGATTTCATTTTCACGGTCATTTCAAATTCACCTCCCTCATTCAGTCTAAGGTCACTGAACTATATCAAGTGGTCCAAAGGCACTGAAATAGACGATCTGCTGAAGTTCAACATAGGTATAATGCCACTGACAGATGATCCCTGGTCCAAAGGAAAATGCGGATTTAAAGCCCTTCAATATATGAGCTTAGGTATCCCCGCTCTGGTATCGCCCGTAGGTGTCAATACCCATATAGTAGATGATGGGGTAAATGGCAAGGTATGTCATGACACCAATGAATGGGAGCAAACGATTGAAGACCTTATAAATAATAATGACCTAAAGATCAACTGGGGAAATGAAGCAAGAAAAAAAATAGAAACCAAATACTCTGTGTCATCAAACTCCTTCAATTTCATTGGGCTCTTTCAATGACCAGACATGTTTGATCCAAAATCTACTTATGTGGTGGTAAACTTCTTTTGAGCGACCTTTCTGACATCCTCATCTTTATAGAAATTAACTATCACAAGCGTGATCATAAAAAACGGAAGGGCGGGAATTTTATACCTGTCCAAAGCCCCAAAGTTATAGCTCGTAAATCCAGCCACGAAACCATAAAGCAGGCTGAACGAAAGGCTGAAAAGCATGAGGGGATCAGTGGCTAGAATAAAGAAAATGGAAAAGCCACATCTCAATATCGTGCGGACTGTGAAATACAAAAAATATAAACTCTGAAGCGCTGCAATGAGCTGAAAAAAACTATGTGTCTCCCATAGATAGGGCCTGAAAAAAGCCACATTTATCCCCAATGGAATAGCCTTGATCAAGCTGGCCGAACTATAATCCGTAATGCCAAGATCATAAGACGAGCCGCCCAGAGATCCATGCCATGACTGAAATCCTTGTGCTTTTTCCTTAAGCGCTGACGTACTTAGCTCACCCTCCCCGCCCATTACACTTCTCAGTCCATATGCAATGATAAAAAAGGTGACGACCATCAGGACCGGAAATGAAATAGTTTTTAAAAACCGGCTTTGAATAAGTTTGTCCCTGTACTCACCAAAAAACCACAACATCAGGCAAGGGATAAGAATGACCAGATAAAAAAGTCTGATGCTAATCATGAGATATAATCCAATCGCGACCCACATGAAATTTGCAGGCCGGATCTGACGACGGATCACTATAGCATATATATATACTGTAAACAAATACAGTCCGCTCATAGTAAGCGTATCTTTGAAAATGCCACTCCCCCAAAAAACGACTGATGGTATATAAAAAACACAATAAGCAAATTTAGACCTCAACTCAGCCTGCGGATATAACTGACAGAGCAATGAAAAGAACTTCCAACTGGCATATAAGGAAAAAAGGCTGAAATAAAGCGATATCACCGGATATGAGTCCAATGAGAAAATATCCAGGATAGAAACGATCCTTACCATCGTCCATGTACTGGGATCTGAGACAAAATCAAGAAAATCATATTTCGAAAGAGAAGGATCAGATAAAATGGGAGTGGGGTCCAGCATTCCCAGAAAATCACTGAAGTTTTCGAAACAAAGGCTGGCCACATAACTCCCGCTGGTATAAAAGTCCATCGTATCACCACCTCCGTAATAATACTGGTACACAAGTCCTGAAGCAAGAGCTCCAAATACTTTGAGCGAAAGTGCAGGGATCAGGTAGCTCCGCAATGGGCTATTTGTTCCCAAAAATCGCTCCCGATTCAAATTGACCAAAAAATAAATCAAACCCAGAAAAAGCGGGGTAATAATAAGATCAGTATACTCCAGGTACTGATAGTTAAAATAATGATGGCCCCATTTTTCCAATTCCTTGTTTATTTATTTTGCCAAATTAAAAAAAGGATTTTACAATAAACTTCAATAACAGTATATCTCATCAAAAGTATTGTTAATTATCCTTCAAACATTCTACTAAATTACAGTTGGGGTTAATATATCAAATGAACGACCTATGAAAGCCACTTAGAAAGAATTTTATAGGTTTACGAACTCAAAGATCAATAAACCATCAAATATCAATGAAGATAGGCATACTACGTGAAGAAAAAACACCGGAAGATAACCGTGTACCACTCACCCCAAGCCAATGCCGGACCCTGATGGAAGAATACAGCAATATATGGGTAGCAGTACAGCCCAGCCCTGACCGCTGCTATACTGATGACGAGTACCGCTATCAAGGTATCGCCGTGAGAGAGAACCTGTCTGACTGCGATCTGCTGCTCGGCGTCAAAGAGATACCACCACATCTCCTGATACCCGACAAGACCTATATGATATTTTCACACACTATCAAAAAACAATCTCAAAACCGAAAACTGCTTCGCGCTGTGCTGGAAAAAAAAATACGTCTCATAGACTATGAATGTCTCAAGGACGAGCATGGCAAACGCATCATTGCCTTCGGTCGATGGGCAGGCATAGTTGGCGCCTACAACACGATACGAATGATAGGCCTTCGGACAGGAAGGTATGACCTCACGCCAATGTACGAGTGCCACAATTTCGCCGAGGCACAAAAAGAATTTCACAAACTCGACCTGCCACCCTGGAAAATAGTCCTGAGCGGAGATGGTCGGGTATCTGATGGTGCCGCATTCCTGCTGGATATCATGAAAATACGCAAAGTAGACCCGCATTCCTTTTTGTACAAAGAATTTCACGAGGCTGTTTATACACAGCTCCATTCTAAAGACATGTATTATCGCGAAGGTGATGAAGAGTTTGATTCGTCCCATTACCATAGCCATCCGGAGGAGTATAAGTCTACCTTCTATCCATTCACCAAAGCTGCTGATGCATTTATCAACGGTATCTACTGGGACCAGCGCATACCCGTTTTCTTTAATGAAGATCAAATGCGGGAGAAAGATTTTAGCATCAAAGTGATCGGAGACATCACCTGCGATATTTCTCCCGATGCATCTGTGCCGTCTTCACCCAGTCCCTCGACCATACATGATCCTGTATACGGCTATGACCCTCAGACAGGTACTGTATGCGATCCTTATCAGCCTGATAGTGTGGATGTAATGGCGATAGACAATCTACCTAATGAACTGCCTCGTGATGCATCTGAGGACTTTGGCAATATGCTCATGAGTCGCGTGATACCCCGTCTGCTCAAAGAGTGGAGCACTACTATCAATAAGGCAACTATCGCCCTGGATGGCAAACTCAATGAGCCTTACAGGTATTTGCAAGATTATGTGGACGATAACCGCTAATAAATTTATCTAAGCAGGGTCACATTGCCGGTCTGGCTATTTTCCTTATTTGTATATGGGTCTGTATACTTCAAAAAATAAACATAGACACCTAGTGGCTGTTGTGCTCCTCTATATGTTCCATCCCACTTGCCTGTGACAGTATCTGTTGTAAATATTTTCTGCCCCCAGCGATTGTATATATCAAATTGAAAGTTCAGTAATGGACATTGGGTCAATACATAGAAGAAGTCATTTTTGCCGTCATTATTGGGAGTGAAGGCTGTTGGTATTGCTATTTTACAGACACATTGCTTAGTGGTCACACTTGCGGTAGCAGAATATGAACCACACACATTAGAATCGACCACTTGATATTGCCCTGACTGGTTCACCGTAATAGACGGCGCAGTATCTCCGGTGCTCCAAAAATAATTTGTATTAATCTGGTATGCATTCAGAACAATGCTGCTGTCCTCACAGATAGTGGTATCATTGCCTATAGTGAATGGCGATGGCGGTGACAAAGAAGCAATAAGAATAGAGTCATTTCCTGTACATCCGTTTACTGTCACATTGACCCAATACACTCCCGATGAATCTATCGTCAATGTTTGGCCGGTGCTATTATTCTGCCATTGATATGTGGCACCCGGATTCCCGGCATTTAATATAACATCGTGATCCGGGCACACAGAAGTATCATTACCCAGATCAACAATAGGCAGTGGCTTCTCTGATATAGTAATACTGTCCATCAATGTGTCACCACAGGCATAAGCCACTGCCCAGTATTTTCCCGGGGTATCTACCGTAATCGACGTAGCAGTATCTCCCGTGCTCCAGATACTATGGGCCACACCCGCAGTCAGGACACGACTAAAACTACCGCAATAAGTGGTGTCATCACCGATACTAAATGAATTAGGGTTAATATAACTTACTACAATCGAATCTCTTTTCATACAGCCATTCACTGTCACATCCACCCAATAAATACCTGAAGCAGAGATCGTGAGTATGGGAGCAGTAGTTCCATTTTGCCACGAATAAGTAGCATTTGCTGTGGTAGCATTAAGTGTCAATGGATTACTGTTACATATATTAGTATCATTCCCCAGATTGACGACCGGCAGCGGGTTTTGAGATATGACTATACTATCTCTCACCGTATCACATGGAGTAGTGATCTGAGCCCAATACAGGCCCGGCGTAGAAACCGATATCGATGCTGCCGTGGTACCTGTGTTCCAGACCGTATTAGCATTCCCCGTAGATAATGTCCGTGTAAAACTGCCGCAATATGTGGTGTCATTGCCAAGGCTGAAGGCGGCTGGCGCTGCAGTAAAAGTTACATTGATAGTATCGCTGGCGGTGCAATTTCCCCTAGTATCAGAAACCCAATAACTCCCGGCAGAAGACACTGTGATAGATGAGGTTGTGGCTCCGTTATTCCATAAGTGTTGGGTACTTGAATTTGTATCCGTAAGCGTAATTGTTGCCCCACTACATAGTGTCGTGTCATTGCCTAGGTTAATGGCTAGAGTGCAGCTATCTGCCCAGGTCCAGGTATCAATCACGTATGAGCCCGCAGGATCTATACCACAACCCACATAGGGTAGATTGCCTACGGTAGCGCAAAATACATTAAAGCTACCGGGTCGACCAAAATTATTTGTCTGAGTCCATGTATTGGCTACCGGATCATAGATGTAAAAGCCACTATTATTTCCTCCTGTGGAGAATCCTATACCTACATATCCCCGATTACCTATTGTAAAATTTGCTGGGCCGCCCATGCCGACCGGAGTGCTGGCAACTTGTGCATAGGTATTATTAAGCGGATCGTAATAATAGAAATCAGAAAAAGCATTTACCCCATTGACATCATTTCCCAGACCGACATATATTTTATTATTTATAACCAATGCCCCCGGTCCGTCCCTTCCAGGGCCAGGACAGGAAGCCATCTGAGTCCAGGTATCTGTAGTATCATTATATTGCCACAAGTCAGTACCGACATTACTACCGCCTGTAAAACCCCCAAAAAGATAGCCTTTACCGCCACAGCTAAATCCAATTATATTTTGTCTAGGCGAGCCGGGAAATGGGTTCTTTGTTTGCCAGCTATTCGTTGTAGTGTCATATGCATAAACAGTATTGGTAAGTGGTACGGCCCCACAAACGACATACCCTTTGCCATTTAAGGTGAAATCGCATACAGAATATATCGGAGCAGGTATATTAGCTTTTTGTGACCATGTATTAGTGGCAGGATTATATTGATAAAAAGTATTCAGTGATGAATACCCTGTCCAACCTCCACCTACATAGAGATAGTTACCAATAGAAAAATATATAGGGGCATCTAATCCTGTTCCTCCGGGCATGGTTGCCTTTTGTACCCATGGTTGTGCATAAGAGTTCATATCCAAAACAAGAAGGAAAATAATACAGATGTTTCTGATCTTTATCAAAATAGATTCAATTTTATTTTACGGAGCATTTTTACTCCAATATTACTTTGGCATAGTCCTTATGCATTCCCTGAATGACCGATATATTGTAGAGTCCTGTTGAAAATCTGTTATTGATCTGCACCTTATCTTGCACCGTAAGAGTTTGATAGACTGCCTGCCCTAGATCATCATAAATGGTAATTTGCTTTTCTCCAGTGCCGTATCCCGACATGTCTATAGTAAAGCTCTCTGATGTGGGTGATGGGTAACATTTAATAACAGAATTATCAGTGGTTATGTCTTTAATACCGGTAGGATATCCGAAAGCCCAATTGTCAGACAGATACGCACCGGCGCTATCATTTCCACATCCTACATAGGGAACCCCGGCTACCACTTCATTAAAAACATGTGCTCTTGCCAATCCGCCAAAATTATTGGTCAATGTCCATGTATTGACTACAGGGTCATAAATATAAAAGTCATTTACCACCCCGTTTGCAGTGACACCCAATCCTACATATCCATAATTGCCTAGTGTAAAATTAGCTCCGGATCCTCTAGCTACCGGAATATCTGCGACACGAGAATAGGTATTAGAATCAGGATTAAATTCATAAAAGTCAGAATAATATGTTGATCCACTCACATCATTACCTAAACCGATAAAAGCCTGGTTACTGATCACTAAAAACATAGGGCCATTTCTTGTAGGACCGGGTACATTTGCCATTTGAGTCCAGGTGTCAGTGCTATCGTTGTATTGCCACATATCATTTGTCAGAGTATTCACGCCTACAAAGCCACCTGATATATATCCCTTCCCATTAAAACTAAATCCCACCCCATTTTCTCTGGGAGTGCCTGGAAAATTATTTTTTTGTGTCCACGTATCTGTGGTTGGATCATACATGTACACCAAATTGGAAGGGCCAGGGAGTGATCCGCAGGCCACATATCCTTTGCCATGGAGCACAAAATCTCCAGTAGCGTATAGAGCAGTTGGAATATTGGCCTTTTGAGTCCAGGTATTCGAAGATGGATCATACATAAAAAAAGTATTCAATGCATGATTAGAAGTGTCATCTCCACCTCCTACATATAGCATCCCATTGATTGAAAATGAAAATGGTTTAAGCAAGCCATTGCCTGGAGGCATTGAGTCCATTTCTATCCAGGTTTGGCCATGAACCAGAGATGTAGTTAATAAAAATGCGAAAAATAATGTTGTTGCTAATTTCATAAATACAATTTTAATATTAAATAATATGACAAAGAATTACTCAGCGTAAAATAAGCAAAACCGCTATATTTACAAAAAATACCTTTAGATGAAGTTAAGTAAGAAAATAGCCAGAGATATTGTATTCCCGTTAGCCTATAAAACAGGTATAATCTCTCTGATTGGTGACCGATCAAATCATTCCATATTGAATATTATGTATCATGGAGTGGTCGTTAAAGACGGAACTTCTTTTTCTCCTACTCACCTCACTAAAGAGCAATTTGAAAAAGACCTCGTATATTATAAAAAGCATTTCAATGTCATAAGCATGTCTGAAGCTTTCGAAATGTACCGGAACAATATCAAACCAAAACAGAAAACTATTACTTTATCATTTGATGACGGGTTTAAAAACAACCTTGATACTGCACTTCCGATCTTAGAAAAATACAATTTGAAAACGACATTCTTTATTTCAAGTATCTGTACTCAGGACATGGATGTAAGAAGTCTATGGACAGAATATATTAATACGCTGAACTATTATTATAAAAATGATACTGTTGAAATTGGAAACTATAAGTTCAAGAACCTATATGATTCAGCCAACAATGTTTATATGGTTGATTATATCAAAGGATTGAAGAAAGACCATAGAGACAAGGCTATGGATGACTTGATAGCCCGCTACGATCTTAAAACAAAGATAAATAGCATTCCTGAAGAACTCTGGAAGCTAATGAATATTGAAGAACTAAAAAGATTCTCGCAATCAAAGATAGTGGACATAGGTAGTCACGGGCATTTTCATTATAACCTTGAAAGCTTAGATGAGAGTGATCTGGAATCAGAATTAAAAACATCAAAGGAGCTTCTTGAAGCTGCTATTAACAAGCCTGTCATTTCTATTGCTTATCCCGATGGCAGCTATAACAAAAAAATCAAGGACAAGGCGGCATCTTATGGTTATAAAGACCAATTAGCAGTAGACTTCAGAGTAGCTGATGACAATAGTGATAAAAGGATATTACCTCGCCATGGTGTAAGCTGCACGACCACATTTGAGTCAAATATGTTTTCTGTGAGCAGGGCATTTTCAAAAGTTGGATTCAATTAAAAAAATGTCTGACTATAAATTTACCCGGATCGACAAGGCTCTTTACACTAAGATCAAAGATCTGTATCTGCTCGCATTCGGACTAAACGAAACCGAAGCGCATGTCGAAAACAAATATGACACTTCTATGTTTGGCCTGAGGGACATAGGGGTTTTGGCTGAGGCTCAGGATGGTTCTCCTGCAGCGTACTATGGTGTATTTCCCAGCATTATGTCATATCATGGACAAGATATCCTTGCAGCACAATCAGGCGATACGATGACATCTCCACATCATCAGAAAAAGGGTTTGTTCACTCAACTGGCAAAGGAAACATACAAACTTGCTGCCGAAAATAAAGTTTCTCTTGTTTATGGTTTCCCGAACGAGAATTCCTATCCGGGTTTCAAAAATAAACTAGACTGGCAGTTTACCGGAGTCTTACAAAACTATTCGATCATTAATCCCACCATACCGCTATGCGAGGTAACATACAAGTACAAGGCATTTCAAAATTTATATCACTCATACGTGCGTTATCGACTTTCAAACCTCATACTGATAAATAATGAAGAAAATATCAGTAACCTCGATACAGAGTCAAGCGGCGTAAAGAAAGACCTTCGATTCCTAGAATATAAAATGCTAAGCCCCGATGTTTATTTTATACGAATAAATGGCTTCATACTTTTAATAAAAGTAAACAACCACCTGCAAATAGGTGCTATAGCAAGGTTTGAGAAAAATAAATTACCTGAATTCATACACACAATCAAGAAGCTAGGAACAATTCTCGGTTGTCGCAGAACAATCTTTGCACTTAGTAAAAATTATTGGTTGAACGACTATATGCAATCAACCCTTCCTGCCACCGAGGGGATGCCTATTGGCTTTTTTGTGATAGATCAGAGCATCAAAATTGAAGACTTTTCCTTTTGCCTTGCAGATTTTGACACTTTCTAATTTTCTACAACGCCTCCCCATATAGCTTTCTAAAATCCGCCCTGCTCACAGGTTTAGGATTATTGGGATGTGCGAAATCTGCGAAGGCCAGGTCTGCCAATGTCTCCAGATGTTCTTCTTTCACGCCTATGTCGCGCAGGCGGTGTGGGATGCCCACTTTGGTATTGAGGTCAAAGAGATACTGTATCACCGCCTCGCCTGAGTCATCTTTTAGCTCCAATGTGCGCGCCATGCGACGGAACCTTTCTTCAAACCCCGCAATATTGTATCTCAGGCCATATGGTATATTGACGGCATTGGCCAGGCCATGATGCGTATCGAGCAGTGATGACAGCGGATGCGCCATAGAGTGCACAACACCGAGACCCTTCTGGAAGGCAATAGCTCCCATCATCGATGCCAGCAGCATCTGCGAGCGAGACTCTACGTCAGGCTTATTGGTCGCCTTGTCGAGAGATAGCGAGATCAGCCTCATTCCTTCGAGCGCGATGCCATCTGCTATAGGATGGTAGTTCTTAGCGAGAAACGCTTCCATATTGTGCGTCAGCGCATCCATACCTGTAGCTGCAGTGATAAACGGCGGCAGCTCCATAGTGAGCAGCGGGTCCGCGAAAACAATTTTAGCGAGCAACTTAGGTGAAAAAAGTATTTTCTTCTGGTGTGTCACGTCATCTGCTATGATCGCACTGCGGCCTACCTCACTGCCTGTGCCCGATGTAGTAGGTATCGTGATGAAATGAGGTACATCATTTGTCACATATACATCGCCGCCTATGAGGTCGTCATATTTGAAGAGGTCCTCACGGTGATTGACGCGCAACACTATGGCACGCGCCACATCGAGCGCAGCACCTCCACCGATACCGATGATACAGTCACTGCCTGTCTGGTCCCATGCATCGCCGCCTTTGTAGACATCAGACTTGACAGGGTTTTTATGGATATCAGAAAACACATCCACCGCAAATCCTTTTGCCTTGAGGTCACTGACTATTTTTTTGAAAAAATCAAGCTGCGCGACTGTCGGGTCGGTCACGATGAGCGGATGGGATAAATTATTTTTTTTGAGATAGTCCGGGAGTTCATTGACTGCACCTGCTCCGAAACGGATAGTAGTAGGAAAATTGAATTGACTGATCATTTGATAGTATTGAGTATTGAGATTTGAGATTTATCAAGACAAGAATAAGAAAAAGAGAGTAGTTTTCTTACATCTCGGCACTATCCATTTACAATCTTTGGGAAGTTTTACTTCTCAAAGCCAAATTCGTGGAAAACCTCGAACAGGCGCTCATAGATATATTCCTTGCTGAGATTGTACTGGTCCAGGCTGTACTCATGGTCTGAATGATAATTCTTTTGTTTCTCCTGTTCGGCTTCAAGCATCAGGGTAAACTCCTCAGAGGCCTTCCAGTCAAAATGCTCATATATTTTCAAGACTGCTTCTTTGGGGTTGTGCACCAGGTCATCATATTTCAATGTGATAAACTGTGACGAGGGTATACTCCGCCGCATTTCTGCTACATACAGATACAGCTGGATACCAAATTCAGATAGTGCCTGACGTGACAGTTCAGCGTCTTCACCGGGGCCATACATGGTCGAGAACATACTCGTGAGCGAGGGCAAGGCCTCATAGGGATGCCGTGCTATATAGATTATTTTAGCATCCGGGAAACGCTCCAGCAGGGACTTGAACCTGCCCGAGCTCATGACATTTTTGGACAGATAGGTTTTTTCCTGACCGGAAGCATAGACAAAGCGCTTCACACAGCTTTCATAAAAATCCATCACCCCGTTTCGCACCGAGACCGGTTCCTTGTCGAGAAATTTTGTGCCATCGATCAGGTGATAGTAGGGAAACGGGATAAAAACCCCTATGCTCATCATGGTCTGGGCAAAAGGCAACTCATCTTCTTCGGCCTTGTTAAAACCCATGGAGTGGATATTATCCCAGCCGCCCCAGAATACCTCATCAACCTTATTGAGGCTATTGCGGATCAGGTTGCCCGTATGCTGGTCTATCCATTTGATCAAATCGGCGAACTTGGTAAAAGAAGCCGTCATAAAAAAAGTATGTGCAAATTTGGTATAGGCAAAACGGTTGTCATCTTTGCTGATCAGTCGGTGCAGATAGGTGGTACCACTGCGTGGATTGGCTATGATAAAGACCGGCTGCTTGATCTTGACCTTCCGGTAGCCAGGAAAGAATATCTCATCTATCAGCCTGAAAATAAGATGAATGAACTGATTGAGCGAATACTGAAATATGAAAAAAAGGGATAGCAGCCATACACGCAGGTTAAATCTCCTATATGAATAATATATGATCTGGCCTAAGATGCTATAGCGGACATAGTAAAACCCTGCGGAAAAATATTTCATATGCTGTTTACGACGGTAGCAAATGAAATATATTTTGACTAGCTAAAAAAATCAAATATGGCAAATCGTCAATTGGTTGTCCCCAATGGCATTAATTACTGTCCCAATGAGTCATATCAACATAGGTCAAACATCAGAACGAACAGGCGTTTTTTATTTTCAATAATAAATTGCTATATTTGTATCTAATAAATAATTAAAGCAAAATAAAATTCAATTATGCATATTTAAATTAAGAATTATAATTTTCATTATGTGTATTTGATTTAAAAAGAGGAATATCGTGTTTGACCCCTAGTGGGGTAGCATACTGTCAAATATGGATTTTTATTTATACATAAGTGAAAAAAATGTTGTCGGTTGGCAGGTGTCTGTTGGCAAGGTAAAACAGTCGATATAATTCTGTAATCAGCCCTATTCTGCAAATTCTGCTTTGCCTTTTAATTATCTTCGCCCCATGCTCACAAACAGACAGGTATTCCTGCAGCATATAGCTCAGACCAGCACCGCTCCGCTCCTACTGGAGATAGAGCGTGCAGAGGGCATGTATATGTACGGGACAGGCCACAAACGCTACCTGGACCTTATATCCGGCATCAGCGTGAGCAATGTCGGCCATTCGCATCCACGGGTAGTGCAGGCGGTACAGGAGCAGGCAGCGAAATACATGCACCTCATGGTCTATGGCGAGTTCGTCGAGGCACCGCAGACAGCATTTGCAAAAGCGCTCACAGACATACTGCCCCCATCGCTCGACTCGGTGTACTTCACCAATTCAGGTACAGAGGCCACAGAGGGCGCGATGAAGCTGGCCAAGCGGGTGACAGGCAGGACGCAGTTCATTCACTTCAGAAATTCCTATCACGGCTCTACGCAGGGTGCACTGAGTGTGATGGGCGATGAATATTTCAAGCGGGCATTTCGTCCTCTGCTGCCTGATATCCTCACACTGGACTATGGTAATATCGATGATCTGGTGCAGATATCAAGCCATACCGCAGCGGTCATCATAGACCCCGTGCAGGCTGAGTCTGGCGTGACGATAGCGTCGAGAGAATACCTGCAAAAACTGAGAGCGCTTTGCACGGAGCACAAGGCCCTGCTGATACTGGATGAAGCGCAGACGGCCTTTGGCAGGTGCGGATCGATGTTTGCCTTTGAGCAGTATGGCATAGTGCCCGATATACTCCTGCTTGCCAAGGCATTTGGCGGAGGTATGCCGCTGGGGGCTTTTATCGCAGATAGAAAGATCATGTATGAGCTGGCAGACAATCCCGTGCTCGGGCATATCACTACATTCGGCGGACATCCGGTCAGCTGTGCTGCAGGACTGGCAGCCCTCAGGGTGATACAGGATGAAAAACTGATAGATCAGGTAGAGCACAAAGGCAGGCTATTTGAAACCCTGTTAAAGAATCCGAAGATCAGATCTATCAGACGTAAAGGACTCATGATCGCACTGGAGTTTGACAGCTTTGAGCAGAATAAAAAAATCATCGACAGCTGCGTAGAGAATGGAGTGCTGACAGATTGGTTTCTTTTTGCTCCGCACTGCATGAGGATCGGACCGCCGCTGATCATAACCGAAGAGGAGATCAGAAATGCCTGTGAGGTAATTTTAAAAGCGATCTCTTTAGTATAACCCTCAAAGGGTTCAGAACCCTTTGAGGGTTGATATTATGTGTAAAATCAGTTTAAGCAAAAATGAAAACTGGTGGCGTTTGTGATGATGGACTTTGCCTTGCCCCTGTAGAGATGAATGAGATTCTTCCGGCACCGGAAGGTCATAAACTCGACATTGGGAGTATTTTCTACTACTCGTATGAGGTCGCCGGGGAAGCAACCCAATTCGAAAAGTTCTACGGTCAGGCTTTTGTCTCTCAGGTCCACTATGTATGCAAATTCGCCTTTCGGCAGCTCAGATAAGGGTTTCATTAATTTCTTCGTGGGGGTTTTATACCAACAAGATAAATCAATCTGAAGGAAAGTCAAGGGCTGAGTGGTAGAAAAGGAAAAGAATGTGCTAATGCGCCAGATGATGCCCACCAAACTTAGGGCAATCACATTTCTGAGCGGCACAGCCGGAAGTATGGACAGCTATACCAATAAGCAAAATAGCGGGTATCAGGACCCTCACATATCTTGTCAAATAATATTTGAATGTAGAGAGTGGCTGAAAAGTTATCAACGAGCCCCTGGTCTTATTTTCAGAAAAAAAAGCTGAACTTGGCATTATTCTGTTATTAAATATGGGTTTTATATACTTTAGCAACAAATACAATAACGTAACAATACAAATCTAATTATAGTTTGGAAGAAAATATCAGACAAAAAAAATTGCTGATCTGCGTATTAAACTGGGGCATCGGCCACGCTGCACGGGTCATACCTATCATACGGCTTTTGCTCAAACACGGACAGACAGTATATCTGGCCAGTGATGGCGATGCTTTGGCATTTCTCCGCAGGGAATTTCCCGATCTGGAATACTGCGAACTGCCCCCGTACAACCCGGTCTATCCCAAAGGAAACAGCGGCATGATGAGCAAGATCTTCTTTCAGCTACCTAAATTTTCGGCTGCCATCAGACAGGAACACATCATCGTAGAGCGTATCGTCAAAGAAAAGCGCATCGATATCGTGATCAGTGATAATCGCTACGGCTGCTACTCAAACCGTGTGAGAAGTATACTCATCACCCATCAGGTCAATATCCAGATGCCGGCTTTTTATGGGTTTCTTGAGCCCTTTGTCAACTATTATAACTGGCGACAGATCAAAAGATTCTTCAGGGTCTGGGTACCGGATTTCAGAGATGATAGAAACCTGACAGGAAACCTTTCCAGCTCAAATACAGTGGGGAGAAGATATATCGGGCAGCTATCACGTATGCAGCATATCCCCAATGTAGAACAGAAGTATGACATTCTCGTACTCGCCTCGGGCCCCGAGCCGCAGCGTACTAATTTTGAGAACATGATGCGCTCACAGCTATATAATTTTCATGGTTCGTCGCTCCTCGTCAAAGGCAAACCAACAGGCAGCAGCGAAATAAAAACGGTGGGCCGATTGAGTGAAGTGGATTTTCTCGATACTGATGAGTTGAACCTGGCCATCGAGCAGTCGGAAATGGTAGTGAGCCGCTCAGGATACAGTACCATCATGGACCTGGCAAGACTGGGCAAAAATGCCATTTTCGTACCTACACCCGGGCAGACGGAGCAGGTCTATCTGGCCAAAGTGCTTTTCAAAAAAGGCATCTGCTACTTTCGGGACCAGGCGGACTTCAAGCTGGCAAGCGCTCTGGCGAAAACCAAGCTATATGCGGGTTTCAAGTCGATGAATTTCGAGAATGAAATACTTGAGGAGGTCATTATCAAAATACTGAAATGAAGCTGATAAAAAGTTTCGGATATGCGCTGCAGGGTATCTATGTGGCTACCATCGAGCAGCTTAATATCAAGATCCATTTTCTGGCCGTGGTCGTGGTCACCACAGCCGGGCTTTTCTTTCATATCACCGCATATGAATGGTGCCTGGTCGTGATCTGCTATGGTATCGTATTGACAGCCGAGCTGTTTAATTCGGCCATCGAGAACCTGGTAGATCTCGTATCTCCTGACCATCACCATCTGGCAGGCAAGGTCAAGGACATAGCTGCCGGTGCAGTACTGATCTCAGCTATAGCTACCGCCATTGTGTCACTGTTCATTTTCTTAAAGTACATTCTCATCCGCCTATGAGAAAATTTCTCTCGATCTTTCTTCTGATCATTGTATATACCTCCGGCCATACACAATCTTTTGAAGGAATACTCCAGATAGACTATCGCAATGAATCCGGTGCCAGAAATGCGATCGATGTATATGTGAAAGGCACTAAATTTTACATGAGAAAAGTATTCGGAGGCTGTGACCGGTACAATGCATATATCTTTGACACAAGGACACGAATCCTCTCCTGCCTGAGCCCTCAGAGTCCAAGGACAGCGCTCAGTCTGGACGTAGACAAGGTACTCAGTATCTATGAAAGCAAACAGCTGAAGCCCGGATATAAGATCCATGTAGATCATACGTACACAATCACTTCGACCTCAAAAAAAATAGCCGAAATAAATGCTGTACAAAAAAAAGCCTCAGATCAGAATGCCACTTATGAAATATGGACCGCAGACCTCAAGATCAATTTCGGCGATCTCATCCCGATACTCAGAATGACAGGTTTTTGGGGAGATGCGGAAGATGATGATAATGTAATACTGGAAAGCAAAACAGTGAATAAAAAGACCTCGAAATACAGTGCCATAAATGTCACTCCGGTCAAGTCGAAAGTTGATGACAGTGTATTTATAATATCGGACTCCTATCAGTTTGTTGACCTCGATAAGTTTTTGGTCAATGAATATAAATCACCACGTTTTGGTGAGTTGGTGAAGGCTTTTACAGGGTTCTGATCACTCAGCTGCCTCAGCATTACTCAGTATAGTATCATCAGAAGGCGAAGGAGTGTCTTCGGCCGTGACATTTTCGCCGGTAGTGTGATGCGCAAAGAAAGATTTCTGAAATACGATGATAATAGCAACACCGATAGTAATGGACGCATCAGCTATATTGAACACAGGCCTGAAAAACTCATAATATTCGCCTCCCCACATCGGCAACCACTGCGGAAAAATACCATGTGCGATAGGAAACCAGAGCATATCGACCACATTGCCTTTGAGAAAGCCTGCATAGCCTCCGCCTTTAGGGAAAACTGCAGCCACCCTGCCTATACTGTCTGTAAATATCAGTCCGTAAAAAGCACTATCTATCATATTGCCGATGGCACCTGCGAGGATCATAGCACCTGAGTATACCAAACCCGGATGGTATTTCTCCTTGATCAGCCTGCGGATAAGATAGATGATAAACCCGATAGCTATGAGTCGGAAACTTGACAAAAGTATTTTGCCATACTCTGTCGGCAGCTCCATGCTGAATGCCATACCTGAGTTCTCTACAAAATGTAATCTGAACCAATTGCCCAGTATCATGATCTCCTGACCTTCCATTAGATGCGTCTTGACCATTATCTTGATCAGCTGGTCCATGGCGAGCACCAGAAAAACTATCAGCACTGCATTTCTGCTTACCTTTTTGTCCATACTTAGTTGAGTTGTACGTTTATTTTTAGCGTAGCGTCATTAAATTCTATCTCATCAAACTCAGTCAGCGACTCTACCAGTTCGATCTCATTTGCCAGTATCTCACTGGCTATATAGTCGCGGTACTGTGAGAGCGCAGCAGCCAATGAGGCTTCACGAACCACTGATACTTTGATCCTGTCCAGCACCTGAAAGTCTTTATCCTTACGGAGGTTTTGTATCTTATTGACAAATTCCCTTGCAGTCCCTTCATTGCGGAGGTCTTCTGTGATCGTTACGTCAAGTGCCACAGTCAGAGGACCGTCATTGGCTACCAGCCAGCCCGGGATATCTTCGGATATGATCTCCACATCTTCTGTGGTAAGATCAAAGGCAGCACCATCTATAGTCAATTGATAAGCCTTGTCCTTGTCAAACTTCGCAATATCATCCTGCGAGAAAGCCAATATCGCTTCCTGTATCTGCTTCATCTTAGGCCCGGCTTTCTTGCCCAACGATTTGAAATTAGGTTTTGCTTTTTTCGTCACGATACCTGTGGTGTCGGTGACATATTCTATGGCCTTGACATTTACTTCACTGAGTATGTATGCTTCCACTTTCTCCAGTTGTGCCTTCATTTTCAGGTCCGGCACGGGTATCAGCACTTTGCTGAGCGGTTGACGTACCTTGATGAGTACTTTTTTGCGGAGCGATAATATCATAGATGAAAAACGGGCTGCGAGCTCCATTCTCTCTTCGAGGTCTTTGTCTATGAGTTGTTCATTTGCTTCTGTCAGATAGGTCAAATGCACTGATTCTATCCCGACACCAAGAGTTAAATTCCGATGTAACCAATCACTGAAAAACGGAGAGACCGGGCTCATGAGTTGCGCTACCACTCTCAGGCACTCATGCAGTGTCTCGTAAGCAGCCTGTTTGTCGCGAGACATGTCCCCTTTCCAAAAGCGTCTGCGCGAAAGGCGTACATACCAGTTGGACAAATGCGAATCCACGAAGACCTCGACGGCGCGTGCGGCTCTCGTAGGCTCATAGTCTGAGTAATAAGCCGTCACTTCCTTGATCAGTGACTGAAGTTTGGAGAGTATCCATCTGTCCAACTCTGTACGCTCGGATATTGGAACCAGGTTTTTCACATCAACTTTGAAATTGTCGATATTGGCATATAGTGCAAAGAAGCCATAGGTGTTATACAGTGTGCCAAAATGCGCCCTTGTGATCTCATCTATTCCCTTCAGGTCAAACTTGAGATTATCCCATGGATCGCTGTTGCGTATCATATACCAGCGGGTGGCATCAGCGCTGTATTTTTCTATGGCATCAAAGGGCTCGACGATATTGCCAAGGCGCTTGCTCATTTTGACGCCATTCTTATCCAGTAGCAAACCGTTTGACACTACATTCTTATATGCCACGGAATCAAACAGGGCTACACCTAAAACATGGAGAGTAAAAAACCAGCCACGAGTTTGGTCGACCCCCTCTGCAATAAAGTCAGCGGGGAAATTTGCTTGAAAAACATCTTTGTTTTCAAATGGATAATGCCACTGAGCATAAGGCATAGCGCCGGAGTCAAACCAGACGTCGATCAGGTCAGCTTCGCGGTACATAGGCTTACCAGAATCAGAAATCAATACCATCTCATCGACGTGTGGTTTATGAAGGTCCGTCAGGTCAGTAGATTGTTCCTTTCCGTCGGGCGATTTTATACCAGCTTTGATAGCTTTCTCTACTTCATTTTTCAGTTCTTCTATCGACCCGATACATTTTTCTTCAGTGCCATCTTCAGTGCGCCATATCGGTAGTGGCGTACCCCAATAGCGAGAGCGAGATAGATTCCAGTCCACCAGGTTTTCGAGCCATTGGCCAAAGCGTCCTTCACCTGTATAGGCGGGCTTCCAATTGATAGTTTTATTGAGTTCTATCAAACGGTCCTTGATCGCAGTGGTCTTGATAAACCAGCTATCAAGCGGATAGTAGATCACCGGCTTGTCAGTACGCCAGCAGTGCGGATAGGTATGCTCATACTTTTCTGATTTGAAAAGCTTATTGTCTTTTTTGAGTTTATCTACTAAGCGTATATCGACATTGAGATAGGTATCGCGTCTTTGCTTTTGTGCTTCCGCTGCTTTCTCTTCATCCGTATAATATGCTTCCTTCACATATTCGCCTGAGAATTCGCCCACACCATCTGTAAAACGGCCTTGCTCATTTACTAAAAGGAAATCAGTGACTATGCCATTTTGCTTTGCCACACGCATATCATCTGCGCCATGCACCGGAGATATATGCACGACACCTGTACCATCAGTAGTGGTCACAAAATCACCTGCAATGATGCGGAAAGCATCCCCTTTAGGCTGGGAGAACGGGAATAGCTGCTCGTACTTTACTCCAACCAGATCTTTGCCGGTACCAAGATCATGTGTCTGCTTTACTTCAAGATTATTCCATGCGAAAGTTTTTTCTAACAGGTCAGCGGCCAGGATCACACTTACTTCCTGTTTACTATAGAAGTTTACTGTCTTGACCTTCACATATCGGATACCATAGCCTACAGCCAACGCTACGTTAGATGGCAAAGTCCAGGGTGTAGTGGTCCATGCGAGTATCCTCACATCTTCGTCCGCATTGTCAAAAAGAAAAGCTGACTTATCGTCTTTTTCGACTTTGAACATTGCTACAGCCGTGATGTCCTTCACATCTCTGTAGCATCCGGGTTGATTTAGCTCTGCTGCGCTCAGGCCAGTTCCTGCCGCCGGAGAATAAGGTTGTATGGTAAACCCTTTATAAAGGAGGTTCTTTTCGTATAATATTTTCAACAAGGCCCACAGTGACTCGATGTATCTGTCATCGCAGGTCACATAGGGATGGTCCATATCGACCCAATAGCCCATTTTCGCTGTCAGGTCCTGCCATATGTCCGTATATTTCAATACATCTGCCCTGCAGTGTTTATTATACTCTGCGACCGAAATTTTGGTGCCGATGTCTTTTTTGGTAATACCTAGTTCCTTTTCGACATTCAACTCTATGGGCAGTCCATGCGTATCCCACCCGGCCTTACGCTCTACTTTATATCCTTGAAGTGTTTTGAATCGGCAAAAAAGGTCCTTTATGGTACGTCCCATGACATGATGTATCCCAGGCTTGCCATTGGCCGAGGGTGGTCCTTCGTAGAATACAAATCGCTTATCATCCGGACGAGAGGATACACTTTTTTCGAATATCTTATTATGCTCCCAAAAAAGAAGTATTTCCTTCTCCATGTCGGGCAGGTTGAGTTGAGAATATTCCGGATAGCCTTTACTGTCTTGATTTTTGGGTTTCATTGTTTGTCCTCAGATATTAACAAAAGGTCAGCCCCCGGGACTGACCTCTTTATTTCGACGGGCTAAAATAAACAAAAACCATGATTTCAGCCAATCCATACTATATCCTGCAAATGAACGTTAGAGACAGGAATTTTTGAATATTTTAGAGTTATGAAAAAGCTGGTTCCTTTATTAACCTTATTATTAATAATAGGCGGACTGTCTGCACAGCGTCCTATAGGCACGTGGGAAACATTCTTGCCATGGGGCGACGCCACCCAGGTAGCGCAAAGCGCAGATCGAATATATTGTGCCACTCCATATGCTGTATATTATATGGAAAAATCAGACGGCAGCATAGCCTTTCTGACCAAATCGACAGGCCTGAGCGATGCTGATGTGAGGCACATAGCATATAATACAGCCATGAATACGCTGGTGATCACCTATGCGAACAGCAATATAGACCTGCTCGTCAATGGTACTGACATATACAATATCCCGGATATCAAAAATGCCATTATCAGCGGCTCAAAAAATATTAACGATATCGCCATGATCGGCAGTTATGCCTATCTGGCCACAGATCTGGGCATCTCGGTACTGGACCTAAGCAAACAAGAGATCTTGTCAAACTACATAATAGGCTCGACCGGCTTGTCGGTCATAGTCAATAGCATCGCATCTGATGGGGTAAGCATATTCGCTGCTACAGCCGAGGGTGTCAAATCAGCATTGCTATCATCTCCCAATCTTCAGGATTACTCGGTATGGACAATATACGATTCAACTAAGGGATTGCAAACCGGAGAAGCTGCCAAACTGGTGGGGCAGATCAACGGAAGGTTTTATGCCGTGATACAGGATACACTTTTTGTTGATTCGAATTCCTATTTCACCAAACTGAGGTATGACACTACATGGAGCTACCAAAGTTTTTCAAATACCGGCGGCTATCTATATGCCTGCCAATGGGGCCCTTCCGGGCGGTTATTGCAGATACAGTCTAATGGAAATGATTCAGTGATCAATCTTTCCAATAGCCCGCGCCCTGGCCAAATAGTGACAGATGGGGCTACCAGCTGGATAGCGGACAATTGGAACTCACTCAATAAATACACCAATTTTGTTTACACTCAGCAGGTATATCCAGATGGGCCACCGGACAATGGAGTATTCAGAATAGCAGCAGCTAACCATGTGCTGTATCTGGCATCAGGTGGTACAGATCCCGGGTATATAACTTATAATTATGACGGCAACGGGCCGGTGATCTATGATCATGTAAAATGGCAGAATTATTCTGTCCAGGCTTATGGCCAGATAAGCAACTGTTTTGATTTGATAGATGTAGCTGTGGACAATGTGAGGAAAAAGGCTTACTACGCATCGATACAGGGTGGACTCGTAGAGGTCGACCTGGCGAACAACAATGCCATCACGAAGTATGACCCTACTAATAGTAATGGGGCTTTGGGCTACTACAATAATGAAACTTTTACTGAGATCACCGCATTGTGCCTGGACCAAAATGGCAATCTGTGGATGAGCAATAACACAGCTCAAGCGGGTAATCCTCAAACACTCGTCCTAAAGACATTTGATAACCACTGGTCAAAGTTTACGGTGCCAAATGACAATGTCTTTGTAGTCAGAAAAATGGTCGCTGATGCAAACGGATATATATGGATGGGAGGCCGGACCTATAATAACAATGTGGTGGTCTTCAATCCCACTGATTCGCAATTCGTCAACGTCACCACTTCGGTAGGCAGCGGCAATCTGCCTAACAGCGATGTTTGGTCCATGGCTTCAGATAATGAAGGTAATGTATGGGTAGGGACAGATGTCGGTATCGGTACATTCTACTGCACCGGAAGTTTATTTTCCACACCGGGACAGGCAGGCTGTGATGCTACATGGATCAAGGTGGATCAGGGCGGCTATATAGGATATTTATTTTCGACAGAAATAGTACAAGCGATAGCTGTAGATGGTGCTGACCGAAAATGGGTCGGTACTACAAACGGGGTATGGCTCATCAGCGCAGATGGTACCCAGCAGCTCCTCAATTTTAATACCAATAATAGCCCACTGCCCAATAACTCTATAACAGATATCGCCATTGACCAACAGACCGGAGAGGTCTGGATAGGTACGGCAGACGGTCTGGTGAGCTATCAGGGTGATGCTATTCTGGGCAATACTACCAAGGGAACAGCATTGGTATATCCTAACCCTGTCCGATCTGACTATACCGGGCCTATAGCTATCAAGGGGCTCGTCGAAAACGCCTACGTCAAGATCACAGACGCGTCAGGCATACTGGTCTATCAGGGCTCGGCAAACGGCGGACAAATGATATGGAATGGAGAAGGATATAACGGCAATAAGGTCTCTTCAGGTATTTACATGGTATATGCTGATGCGGCTGACGGTTCGCAGCATAATGTAGCCAAGATCATTTTTATTAAATGATCTTATTTGCTATAAAGCCTGATGCCTGAGTTGAAATGAGTTGGATTTTCCAGCAATTTCGGATAGTACTTTTCAGCCACTTTAAATAACGTATCAGGAGTAGTCACAGTGCTCCATCCGAATGCAAAATATTTGGCTTTAGAATTAGAAAGCAATGAGTCAAATTTTGGGATATCCGTATCAGGATCGATATAATAAAGACTGAGCTTTTCTCCTCGGTCCATAGATTTCATCCAATAATAGTCCCAGTAGTAGTTGTTGTTTACATTCGTCACTAGCAGCATATCACTACCATATTTATCTGTCCATTCCGCCATTTTAATTGCCAGTCCCCTGATCTCTCCATGATGCTCAGTGGTATAATATTTATCTCTATACACTGTATCATAAGTACAAATGACTATCAAAACGAAAACCCATATGTAACTGCTACCCGAAAAAAACAACTCTGTGCCCTCAGTCCAAAAAGAAAAAAAGACAAGCACTATAAATGGATAGGTGAATATCAGACAAGAGTATTGAAGGACTGGCATGGAATATACTGACTTGATATATCCCGCCAGAAAACTGACTAGGAACCAGAATAAGCCTATCAGTTGAAATTTATTGAAACGAAGTCCACGTCGGTATAAGCCGGCAAAAATGGAGATAAGAAAAAATATGCTCAACGTGATATAGATCAATACCGAGTTATTCATCACATGAGCAAAGTATACGAGAAGCCAGTCCCGGCCAGGCGGGGCTAGCCATTCGAGGCCGTTATAGGATAGTTGTTGCTTAAATATGAACCACCCGGGACATAAAGCCAATACGATCAGGATACCTGAAAGTAAATAGGTTTTATAGTTCTTCTTATTTAAAAAAAATAATCCTGTGAGTCCTATCAGGCCTACTGCCATCAAACTGAAATAATGAGTATAACAACTAAAAATCGCCATAAGCGTCCATAACCAGCAATCAAGCCCTCGCCTGTCAGGTTCATCCGAAAAAAAGTATCGGCTCCAGTAAAACGCTGCTGCCTGAACCCAAAAGAAGCCAAATGAATATGGCCTGGCTATCTGATGAAAATATATGACATAGGATGTGATCGCTAGAAATGATACCGCAAGCAACGAGGCAGTATGCCCAAACCATATCAGTCCTGTACGATATGTATAATATAATCCGAGTACTCCCGCCAAAACAAAAGGAAGCCGGATGCTCAAGACCGAATCGCCAAAAATACCCATCCAGTATCTCATGATGATATAGGTCATCGGAGGGTGGCCATCGGTCATGACACCATTGATCATCATGTCATGCCAGGAATTCTGCATAAAACTCCTCCATACACTGCTCAGCTCATCATTAGACAGGGACATATCGCTCACACTCCACAGACGCATGAAAAGAGCTAAAAAAAGTATAATAATTATTGGCAGATTCGAGCTTATCTTTGACAGCAGGATACCGCTTCGGCCAGATGACATTAATGTATTGTTTTGCGTATCCATATTACTAAATAAATAAGTAGCATCCAAATACAGGATCGATCACCATGGACATAAAAACCAGAGGAATAGTCCTCCAGGCCGTCAAATACTCAGAGTCCAGCCTCATAGTTCGGATATTCACTGAGCGATTAGGCCTGGTATCTTATATCGTCAAAGGAGTGCGCAGCAGCAGGTCATCTTCCAAGGCTGCTTTGCTCAGGCCACTCACTCTTCTGGAGATGGATGTGACTCATCGCGAAAATAAAGGCCTCCAGAATATCAAAGAATATAAACGCGCATACAACTATAGCTCTCTGCCATTTGATACAGTGAAATCGAATATTGCGATCTTCATGCTGGAAGTGATCTCTAAATCACTCAAAGAACATGATACGCATGAAGATATGTTTCAGTTTGTGTATGACTGCTTCTGCCATCTGGACGAGATAGAAACTATGAACAATGATTTCCATCTGCAATTCCTGATTCATTATGCAGCTTATTTAGGTTTCGCACCTCACGGAGAATACTCGGAGGAAACACCCTACTTTGACATGCAGGAAGGCAGTTTCATATCTCAAAGCAATATCAGCAGCCTGATATTGGACCGGAGAACCAGTGAACTCATCAGCCTGCTTGAATCCAACAGCATCATTCAGTCGCTGCCTATCCGTCTCAACCGTCAGATACGCCGTGACCTGCTCCATCATTTGCTCAGATACTATAGCCTGCATTTGGAGGGATTCACCGGTCTGCGCTCACCGGAAGTACTGGAGATGATCTTTGATTAAAGTTTCAATCACTCTCCACCCACACCGATATTGAGTTTGAAGGGGCTATGCAACTGGACATACTCCTCTAGTCTGCATATCACGGCACCTTTAGCCAGACAGTACTTCGGTATTGTACTCACTGTTCGAAAACCCTGAGGAGCAGACGGTGCAGCGGGGGCAATGCTGTATATATTGGTAGCATGGTTATAGCTCTCTGTACTCGTCCTCTCATGAGACTGGCTCAGGACCATATCTATGATCTTTTTTCTATTGACCGAGGCATCCTGTGCAGATACAATAGAAGAGCATGTACTAAGAAGCAATAATATGAGGATAAGATTCTTCATTTGCCTAGTGATCGGATATTTCTGATCATGACAGTCAGATCATCTGATATGCTGTAATGTTTAGCATAAAGATAGTTGAGTTTCCGAACATCTGCTGCATTTATTTGAGTGGCGTTATATTGGGCAGCCTGATGTATCACAGCGGGTCGCAGTGACGGCAAACCCTTGATGCTGTCCGGAGATGTTTCCCAGTAGCCTATCCATGTCTTACGACCGGTGAGTACCTGTACCCAATTTGTAATGAACGAACCAAAACCCCTGACGACAAAAAGTAACAATGGGAGCAGTGGTATCATAACCAGACAGAGCAAAACATCCAGCAATCTCTTTTGTCGGCGGGCGATCGGCTTGCCAAGATTGAGATTTATATCGGCAGCATAGAGGTCACCTGCATTGTTCTTTGAATTGCTACCAATGAGCGAGCCTGTATCGGGTAGGGACAGGTCGCGACCTGTCCCTACATTCAATATCTTATAGTCATATCCATTGCCCAGGCGCAGTATCTGGCTGATCATTTCCTTATAAGAAAGTACATCTGAGCAAAAGATGATCTCTTTGGCCTTAAACAAAACTGCAGTGCTTTGAATATTTGCTTTGTGCGCACTGTCTATCTCTGATACCAGTTCGCTGAGCGGTGCTACTGACTGAAGTATAGCCTTGGCCCGCTGTGTAGATTCAGATGAACCAACTACTATGACACGATTATTGTCCACCTTCTCGAAAGTAAACTGCTGATATCGCAGCAGACTATAGAGCAAACGTGTCAGCAGCATGACAGTAGCCGTACAGAAACCTCCCAACAGGATAATAGCCCTTGAAAACCTCCATGCCTCCGGAAGAAAGCCATACAGCGCAGCTATGATAATGGTGCCGACTGCTACGCCTCTGAATATAGGTGCCACACGGTAGGGCTTTTCATAGCTGCCACTGAAATAGGCCGAAACGATCCATATCAGTATATATGTCGGAATGATGATGCCTATAAACTGAAAAGGGTAATACTCCGGTGCATTTTTAATATTACTGGCGTAGAGATGGATGAGATAAAATATACCACCAAAACTGATCAAGGCATCTACAAGGATCAGATAAGAAGAAGAAAGCAGATTGAGCAGGACCGTGACCAGTGCACGAAATACAACGGCCATATTGATCAAAAAAGAAAAGAAACCTGCCCTCGATGCTGCGAAATGTTTGCGCGCGAAGATGATCATGGCCTGATAGAAGACCTTGACATAGTTCAGGCTGCCCTTTTTGGTTGATTCCCCTTTATAATGTATGATCGTAGTATCAGCGAGATAGTAATTCTTATAGCCTGCCTTCAGGACACGATAGCTCAGGTCTATGTCTTCCCCATACATAAAGAATGTCTCATCAAAATACCCTATTTCGTCGAGCACTTTCTTTCTGAAAAACATAAAAGCGCCGGAAAGGATATCGACAGGATTAGTTTCATTTTTAGAAAGATAACTGAGATGATACCGCCCAAAACGATGCGAGTTTGGGAATATCCGTGCCAGACCAAACATTTTATAGAATGCCACCTCAGGAGTAGGCAGGGCGCGTTTGGATTCGGGCAGAAAATTTCCCTTCCCATCTATCATTTTGACACCCAATGCCCCTGCTTCGGCGTGTTTATTCATAAAATCAATGCAGATATCAGATGTGTCCTCTGCTATCAATGTATCAGGATTGAGGATAAGGATAAACTCCCCTTTGGCGATCCGTATCGCCTGATTATTGGCCTTAGAGAATCCCGGATTATCCTTATTGGCTATGACCTGTACGGAGGGGAAACGCTGCTTGATATACTCCACAGAGCCATCTGAGGAGTTATTGTCCACGACCAATATCTCCGTCTCTATATGTGCTGATGCCCTGATGACCGATAGCAGGCACTGCTCCAGAAAGTACTTGACATTATAATTGACTATGACTACGGAGAGTTTCACCAGGTGTTTTAGTTATTTTTTACGAGCACATTTTCGTACGGCAATCTGGTAGCAATAGAGCGCCCCAGCGTGAGTTCGTCTGTATATTCCAGCTCACCACCGAAAGATACTCCCCGGGCGATACTAGTGATCTGGATATTAAATTCTTTTAACTTTTTGGATAGATAAAATATGGTCGTATCTCCCTCTATCGTAGGACTCAGCGCCATGATGGCCTCTTTGATACCGCCCCGCTGCACCCGGTCAATGAGCATAGAGATATTGAGCTGGTCAGGCCCCACGCCATCTATAGGCGATATGACCCCACCCAGTATATGGTAGGTGCCTCGGTAAATATTGGTGTTTTCGATGGCTATCACTTCTCGGATGCTCTCTACTATACATACCAGCGAATGGTCTCGCATGGGGTTGCTGCATATATCGCAGGTCTCATGGTCAGAGATATTATTGCAATTGATACAAAACTTGATGTCGCTGCGCATACGCGATACCACATCGCTGAAATGTGTCACTTTCTGCTTATCCTGCTTGAGGAGATGCAAAACCAGCCTAAGCGCAGTTTTCTCCCCAATACCGGGTAGTTTCTGGAACTCGGCCACCGCATCAGTTATTAATTTGGAGGAGTATTTCATGAACTGACCAAAAATAATGGTTTAATCCGACATAAAACTTATTTTTGCCCGCCAATCCTAATCAAAATATAGTCAATGAAACTATCGATCATCATTCCGGCCTACAATGAGGGAAGAACTATCCACTTTATCCTGGATAAAGTGAAAGCTGTGCAGCTGATAGGAGGCGTAGAAAAAGAGGTCATCATCGTCAATGACTGCTCTAAGGACAATACCGAAGAAGCCATTCTGAACTACAAGAAGGCAAATCCCGAACTGAATATCCAATACCGCAAACATGAGGTAAACCAAGGCAAAGGCGCGGCCCTTCACACCGGTATCCGCGAGGCGAGCGGTGAGTACCTGGTGATACAGGACGCTGACCTGGAGTACGACCCAAATGAGTTTAACATTTTGCTGAAACCTGTCCTTGATGGGTTCGCTGACGTCGTCTATGGCTCCCGCTTCGCCGGCGGCAGGCCGCACAGGATATTATTCTTCTGGCATACCATAGGAAATAATCTGCTCACCTTCCTATCCAATATGTTTACCAATCTGAACCTGTCGGATATGGAAACATGCTATAAACTATTCAAGTCTGATATAATAAAGTCCATTGAACTGAAGGAAAAACGCTTTGGTTTCGAGCCCGAGGTGACCGCCAAAATGTCTCGCTTCCCCAAGGTAAGGATATATGAGGTAGGTATCTCGTATTACGGCCGCACCTACGAAGAAGGCAAGAAAATAGGTTGGAGAGATGGATTCAGGGCTATATTCTGTATTCTGAAGTATAATTTGTTCACCAAGTAATTAGATCAACCGGTATAAGATCGTATCAGGATCTTCAGAAAATTCCAGGCCTCATTTCTAATAATACCAAAGTTCATTTTCCGGAATTGGACATCGTCCCGTAGTTTTATTACCTGAGTTTTGATGCTTATACTGCTATCTCGCGAGGCCAGAAATATAAATTCCAAATCAAAAAGATAACGGTCAATAGTAGTCCTGAGAAAAACAGCCTTCCCTTTCTGATCAAAGCCTTTCAAACCACACTGTGTATCGTCCGTAGGTATACGAAGGAACAGCCTTACAAAAAACCGGAATATCTTTGATATAAAACGCCTGAGAGGTGGAACGTGATCGTAATAGGACTGGTCTTTGACGCCGATTACGACATTTTTCTTTTCGTCACGGAGTGCTCTGATGATCCCTGACACACTATCTATGGTATATGGAAAATCAATGTCCGTGTATATAATAAAATTACCTGAAGAAGCCTTGACCCCTGACCTTAATGCTTCTCCTTTCCCTTTATTGGGTGAATATTCAATCAGTTTTACCGATGCAGATCGGATCCTACTTTTTCCATTGCTATAATTTGCATTGATAGACCCATCATTCACCACGATGGTCTCAAAATCTATGTCAGGATAGAGCGCTTTGAGTTCTTTACTTTTAGCCAATACCATATCAGCCCAGTCTTCGGCGGGATTATATACAGGCAATATCAGGCTAATGGTCAAAATTATCTTCCCGGGATTTTCAAGTACTTTAATGTGCGTCCAGCCAGTTCTTGCCGGTTCCGATACCTATCTCAATGGGTACTTTGGTTTTGATAGCATGCACCATCTTTTCGGTGATGATGGGTTTGATCTTATCGACCTCGTCTATAAATGCATCAAAGACCAACTCATCATGCACCTGCAGGGTCATCTTACTTTTGAACTTGTGCTTTTTAAATTCATCGTGTATGCCTATCATGGCTATCTTGATCATATCAGCTGCTGATCCCTGCACAGGCGCATTGATAGCATTTCGCTCCGCAAAACCACGCACTGTAAAATTCTTTGAGTTTATATCTTTGAGATAGCGCCTGCGTCCCATCATGGTCTTGACATAGCCGTTCTTTCTGGCGAAATCGATATTGTAATTCATGTATTCCTTGATACCGGGAAACTGAATGAAGTAGTTATCAATGATCGATTTGGCTTCGGACCTTGATATACCGAGGTTCTCCGCCAGACCAAATGCTCCCTGTCCGTATATGATACCGAAGTTGACACTCTTGGCTTTGTATCGCATCTCTTTGGTCACTTCATCATAAGGTACATTGTAAACCTTCGCTGCTGTAGCTGTGTGGATGTCCAGTTTATTTTGAAAAGCTTCTGTCATGCCTTTGTCACCGCTCATCTCGGCTACGATACGCAGCTCTATCTGCGAGTAATCCGCAGAAAGCAATATATGTTCATTATCACGCGGAATAAAGGCTTTGCGCATCTGCTTACCACGCTCTGTACGTACAGGGATATTCTGAAGATTCGGATTAATAGAACTGAGCCTACCCGTAGCAGCAATGGTTTGGTTGAATGTGGTATGTATCCTGCCTGTCTGGGGGTTGATCAGCTCGGGCAATGAATCGACATAAGTTGATTTAAGCTTAGCGATCTCGCGATAGTCGAGTATCCGCGCCACTATTGGAAACTCTCCTGCCAGTTTAGACAGCACATCCTCGCTGGTAGATGCTTGACCGGTCGCCGTCTTTTTATCCTGAGGTATATTGAGGTGCTTGAACAATACTTCACCCATCTGCTTCGGAGAATCGATGTTGAACTTGATACCAGCCATGTCGTGTATCTCTGTTTGCAGGCTATTCAGGTCTTTCTCCAATACTTTCGAATAGTCCCGCAGGAATCCTTCGTCGATCTTCACTCCTTCGTACTCCATATCAGAGAGTACCGGGACGAGCGGATGTTCTATTTCATTGAGTACGCTGTCGAGCTCACGTTCAGCTACCATTGGTTCGATGACAGTTCTTAGCTGGTAAGTGATATCGGCATCCTCAGCCGCGTATTCAGATATCTTGTCCAGCTCGACGTCACGCATCGTGCCTTGTCCCTTGCCTTTCTTGCCTATCAGTTCCTCGATATGGACAGGTGTATAGCCAAGATATGTCTCACTTAGATAGTCCATACCGTGCTTCAGGTCAGGCTCTGCTAGATAGTGTGCGAGCATCGTGTCATATATAGGTAATGAAACCTCCACGCCATATTTGTGCAGCACATGCATATCAAATTTCACATTCTGCCCTATCTTGAGTTTATGCTTATCCTCCAGGATAGGTTTCAGCTTATGAATAATCTGTTTGGTCTCTTTCTCATCCGCAGGACATGGTACATAGTATGCTTCCCCTTTTTTAAACGAAAAAGACAAGCCTACTATATCCAGCGTAAAGTAATCGAGCGATGTGGTCTCCGTATCAAAACAATATTCTTTGTGCGCATTGAGCTTGTCCACCAGCTCATCTAGTGTGATATCCAAACCTTCGCCGACTTTCAGATAATGATGAGGGACATTATGAATATTTTTTCCATGCTCGACTATTCGTTCATGTTCAAATGCATTCTCAGTTACTTCATTGGCAGATACCTTTTTAGAAGCCGATGGGATCGCTGCTCCAAAAAGGTCAGTAGGTGCTGCTCCCGAATCCCCGTTGGAAGAGGCTTCTTTAGACTCTGCATTGACAGAATATTCAGTTCCCAATATCTTTTTGCCGAGACTGCGAAACTCCAGCTTCGCAAATATTTCAGAAAGCTTCTCCTTATCCGGCGCATCGATGTGAAGGTCTTCGTCACTTACTTCTATCGGCACGTCAAGCTGTATGGTAGCGAGCTTCTTTGAGATCAAACCCTGCTCTGCAAAATTTTTGATGTTCTCGCCAAGTTTGCCTTTTATTTTATCAGCATTGGCGATGACATTTTCCATGCTGCCATATTCAGCTATTAGTTTCTTAGCGGTCTTCTCTCCTACGCTTGGTATACCGGGGATATTATCCACCGCGTCGCCCCACATACCGAGTATATCGATGACCTGCTCGGGGTGCTCTACCTCCCATTGTTCCTTGATCTCTTTGACCCCTAGTATCTCTACATCACTGCCCTGCCTGCCGGGTTTGTAGACGAAAATATTGTGCCCGACAAGCTGTGCGAAATCCTTATCTGGCGTGACCATATATACCAGATGACCTTCTTTGGCTTTTTGCTTGGCGATAGTACCAATGATGTCATCAGCCTCATATCCTTCCAAACCTAAAATAGGAATATGAAAGCCTTTGATGATGTCCATGATATATGGCACCGAATTTTTGATGTCCTCAGGTGTCTCCTGGCGATTGGCCTTGTAGAAATCATGCTCGATAGCGCGATTGGTCTTGCCCATATCAAATACTACTGCGAGGTGAGTTGGCTTTTCCTTTTGGATCAGATCTACCAATGTGCTGGTGAAACCGCTGATGGCGGATACGTTCATTCCTTTTGAATTGATCAAAGGATTTCTGATCAGTGCATAGTATGCCCGAAAGATGAGCGCATAGGCATCCAGCAGGAAAAGTTTATTGTCAGGCCAGTCTTGAGTAGTCATTATCGCAGTTTAACCTCACCCCCAACCCTCTCCCAAGGAGAGGGAGAAAAACAAAAGGATGATTTATATTAATAATGGCGAATTTAACTAATAATGAATAATGTACTAATCCAATAAATGCGTATCAGAATTTACAGAATTAGAGAATAAGCAGAATTAAGAAAAGTGTGAAAATGAAATCAGTACTCTATTATCAATTGTATATTATATTCGCATGTAATGGGTAAATATATAGAAGAACTTAAATCTAAGGTCAAGGTCGGCAAAGACGTATTCATAGCACCTAATGCCACGCTGATAGGTGACATCACTTTGGGTGACAATTGCTCTGTCTGGTACGGAGCGATACTGCGCGCGGATGCCGACAAAATAATCGTAGGCAACAGGACCAACATACAGGACGGTGTGATATTTCATACCGATCCGGGCATGACGATATCTGTCGGCGAGGAAAATATAATCGGCCACGGAGCGATCATACATGGATGCAGTATCGGGGACCACAACCTGATAGGCATTCGTGCTACTATCCTCAACCGTGCAAAAATAGGCAGCTGCTGTATCATAGGCGCTCATGCTCTCGTGACAGAAGATATGGTAGTGCCGGACTACTCGATGGTGCTCGGCAGCCCCGGCAAAGTCGTCAAAACACTGCCGCCTGAGACCATTGATAGAATGAAACTGGGTGCTGCATTTTATGTCCATGAGGCATCACTATATTTGGAAGAATAAAAACAAACCATTGAAGATACTGGTCATACGATTATCCTCCATAGGCGACATAGTGCTAACCACACCTGTGGTCAGATGCCTGAAGAAACAACTGGGTGCTGAAGTGCACTTTCTGACCAAGAAGTCCTACTACTCCATCGTCTCTCACAATCCATATATCGACAAGGTTCACCTCTATGGCGATGAGCGTGACAAGATGATGAACAAGTTGAAGCAGGAGAACTATGACCTGATCATCGACCTGCATCATAATCTGAGGACATTCATTATAAAAATGCAGCTCGGCAAAAAGTCCTATTCCTTCAATAAACTCAATATCGAAAAATGGCTGCTCGTCAATTTTAAGATAGACAGGCTGCCTGACGTACATATCGTGGACAGATATATGGATACCTGCAAAGCGCTCGGAGTGACAAATGATAATGAGGGGCTAGACTATTTCATTCCGGAAAAAGATGAGGTCGATATAGCCACACTGCCGGAGGGTTTTCAGAATGGCTACGTAGCTTGGGTGATCGGGGCAAAAGAAAATACCAAGCAGTTCCCGAATGAAAAGATCACCAATATATTGGGCACTACTCAGATGCCTGTGATACTGCTGGGCGGCAAGGAAGACAGAGGCAATGCTAAAACAATACTCCGCCATCTGGAGAAAAGGCCAAACCTCTATGACGCTACCGGTCAATATCACCTCAATCAATCAGCCTCTCTGGTAAGGCAGGCTAAACTCGTGATCACAAACGATACAGGCCTAATGCATATAGCGGCGGCATTCCGCCGGAAGATCATCTCCATATGGGGCAATACAATACCTCAGTTTGGAATGTATCCATACTATGGTCTTAATCACTATGCCGTCAATAAAATATTTGAGGTGAGTGATCTGCCCTGCAGGCCATGCTCAAAGATAGGTCGCGACTCCTGTCCTAAGGGACATTTTAAATGTATGAAAGAGATCAGTGAGCCGGGTATCATCTTTGATGCCACGAGCATGTTCGAAAAAGATTAGACCTTATCACTGGTATAACTTACCTCAGTACCAACTTCCCATTACTGAGCGTCTTATTATCATCAGCGATCTGCCAGAGATACATCCCGCTGGTCAGGTCATTGCGATGAAGCACTGTTGTCTGCTCTTTGAGCGGTTGATCCATGACCAAGCGACCGGTTAAGTCAAACAGTGTAAAGTGCAAATCGCTGTACCCATATATATCATTAGGCCCCGCCAATGCCACTGTAAACTGCGAAGTTGCCGGATTGGGGAAGACAAAGAAGTTAATCAGATCAGCTATAGGCTTGATACCTGTATACAATGTGGGGCAGTCGCCATTGAGGCAGCCGTTGCTATCGACCTTCAGTAGCCATGCACGTTCATAATTAGTATTACCGATATGCTCATAAGCATCACCTACACAGGCATATCCACCATCTGCTGTTTCAGTAATATCATTTAGTATGTCTTGCCATGTACTATCATAATCATATACCTGATAGAAAATGGTATTGCCATTTTTATCGAGTTTAAGTATACACCCACCGTCATGAAATATTGTATCAGTATTCCGGATTTTGCCATATCCTTCTCCACAGATTACTATATCACCAGATTCTGTTTCAGTCATGCTGTTCATTAGAAGACCCATCGGAGACCTTTGGAAATATTTTTGCCAAACGATAGCACCGTTGGTATCAAACTTATAAATTACTGTAGGTCCAGATTGAGAGCCTGTCATATCTAATATATTTAGCGTGATCACACCACCACCTTCTTTTATGCCTGTAAAAGGCCCCTGAGCATTATCATAACCTATTGTCCCAAAGGTATCTCTCCATATAAGGTTCCCATTATTATCATATTTATCCACAAATATTGCAGAATCGGCGGGATTGCCACTTGCAGTATTCCGATGAGCTGTTCCCCATGGTTGATAGAAGCCGCCATTGAATGTATATGGTGTATATGCTCCATTATAATCATCAGAGGCCATTGTTTTTTGCCAGATCTCATTACCCATTGTGTCTGTCTTAACCATCCACGCAGCCGCTCGTCCCTGAATAGAATTATCGCCTGCTTCTCCACAAAAGAGAAGATTACCATCGCTCAATTCACAGAAACCATAAAAGACAGATATATTTCCATGACTATAATAATTTAAAAAAAATGTATCAAGTGTATATTTGTTAAATTTATAAAAGGTACCCATATCGGCTTGAACAACTAATGAGCCCGAGCCACCCCCACTTATTAGATTTTCATTTTTCGTCATTCTCAATAAACCACCATCAAAATAAAAATCTGGTTTGAAAAGCCTTGACGAAATACTCAGGTTACCATTTGGATCAGTCTTGATAAATGTTGTAGCTTGGTAGCTCACTGACAGATCCTGATCAAACATGCTGAAATATATGCTATCATTATAGCTTGTGATAGATACGCCACCGTACCCTAAAGAACTATCATTGCCAAAAACTTTACTGAAAGTAGTAGACTGGCATAATGCTGCTCTTGATAGTAAAAAAATAATCGCAATGATAGTTATCCTTTTCATTTGGTGCATCAATGCTGTTTTCGTGTTCATGTTTAATTTGGGTTGTACTCAGGGCCCAGATACTGTATTGCCATTTCAAGTATCCACTCCCTATGCGGATCATAGTCTTCCTTCAGATCATAGGTATAGTGCTTGGCTACTATCTGATAGGTCCATGCCGAGAAACCATTCTTACACTCCTTAATAATATGATAAGGATTTTGTTTCGTCTCACGGCCGAGTAGTTTAAATAGCACCTTGCCTTGTGAGATGGTCAGGTCCTTGACCTGCTTTTCAAATTGGTCCCGCATTTCTTTTTCGAGATCTTTGCGATAGTGCCTGTATTGCTTTTTTGTATCAGTCTGTTTTTGGTCCTGCACCTCGGCATATACATGTCTTATGATTCTGAGATAGGGCAGTACGACCCTGATATTATAGAGGTCATTGGCATATTCCCTGCCGTCTTTTGGGTTTTTAAATACGTAGTTTTCGACCTCGCGCAATGTGATAGTCGTATCAACTTTAGATCGCCTCGCACTATCCCTTGCCATTGAGGCCATAGCCTGCGCCTCTGCACCGGAATACAGAGCAGATGCCAATAATATGATACTAAACCTCAACATATTTCTACCATAAAGATACGACAAAAAAGGGACGAGGACGAGTGGCGGGGTGCGTAAAAGATAAAATGCACAATGTCACCTCACCCCCAACAAATTTGCTTGCCGCAAATTTGTTCACCCCCTCTCCACGCAGCGTGGAGAGGGGGTAGTTCTCTTGGCGATAGCCAAGAAGGACAGGGGGTGAGGTCAGCGCAGAAGTACAATTTGCCCTATATCTGGGGAGGTGAAATTTCTACCAGTTTATATTACAAAGATTCCTTCAGCTCTTCGAGAAAGTCGCGCAAATTTTTCAGCGTGTCGTGGATCTTCATTTTTTTGATGGTTTCATCGGAGCCATTTTTGAGTTTGGTACGTGCGCCTTCTATCGTGAAGCCTTTTTCCTTGACCAGATGATGTATGAGCTTGATGACCTCGATGTCATCTTTGGTGTAGATACGGTTTCCGCTGCGGTCTTTCCGGGGTTTGAGTTTATCAAACTCCACCTCCCAATAGCGTATCTGCGAGGCATTGAGCCCCAGCATATCGCTCACCTCACCGATGGTGTAGTAGAGTTTTTCGATTTCTTTTTCCTTGTAAGCCAAAACAGGGGTATTAAGTAATAAGTATTAGGTAATAAGACCAATACAATACTGACGACCAAATATAAAAAAATTGATCCGAGCTGTCATCTTGAGTTATCTACCGAGATCAAAACTCCGATATCCGAAATTAATCCAGCGATTGGCCGCTGTTTTGAGAGCGCTCGACCATCTTGGCATACATGTCTACGGTGACATCATTAAAGAAGTAATAGATCGGATTGACCGGCACTCCGCCCTTGATCACCTCATAGTGGAGGTGGGTGCCTGTAGATTTGCCCGTACTGCCTACGTATCCTATCACCTCGCCGCGTTTCACCTTCTGGCCCACGGTAGCTTTGGTGCGCGACATATGCCCGTACCGGGTCTTGTAGCCATATCCATGGTTGACGACCACTTCATTGCCATAGCCGCCATAATCGAAACCCACTAATTCTACCACTCCATCGCCCGTAGCGTATATCTCCGTGCCGGCAGGCGCTGCGAAATCAAGTCCCGCATGGAATTTCTGTACCTTATATATCGGATCTATCCGCATACCGAAACCCGATGCGATATGCTCCAGGTCTTTGTTTTTTATGGGCTGGATCTCCGGCAGAGATGCGATCATCACCTCTTTGCCCTTGATCAGGTTGGCTATTTCGTCATATGACTCCGACTGAATGGCCATCTGCTTTTTAAGCTTATCGACTTTTTTGGATATGTCGATCATCAGCTCACCATTGTCATATTTTTCGAGGTTTTTGTATTTATTGACACCTCCCGAGCCCGCCTCCCATACACTGGCGGGTATCGGATCACTCTCAAAGAGTACCCTGTATATATTGCCATCCCGGTATTGCAGGCCGTCGAGCACAGCATCGAGGCGGGTCACTTCTTTGTCCAGCACATCATATTGGTCTTTCATGCCGTTTAGCTCGCTGCGGAGTATCTTTTCCTTTGGAGAATCAAAGAAATTGTAGACGATAGTCGAAATGACCAATGAAAAGACAAGGGAGGCGCAAACAAACATAAAGACATTCAGGAGCCTCCTGCCCCAACCTACTACCGCCTTCTCATACTTTAGTGTATGGGCATTGAATATGTATTTGTCAGTTTGTTTTGCCATAATAAATAGACTTTAGATATGAGATATGAGACGATAGATAATACAGCAATGACGCTTTCATTAAAAATCATCCCCATTTCTTATATTTTTACTGTCCCAAAATAAAACGGGGTAACAATCTTAACAAAAAAAATCGGGAGATACTAGCAATGATGACCTCCAGTCAGATCCGAAAGGCCTTTTTAGACTTTTTTGCAAGTAAGGGACACAAGATAGTGCCCTCGGCGCCTATAGTAGTAAAGAATGACCCTACACTGATGTTCATCAACTCAGGCATGGCGCCATTCAAGGATTTTTTCCTCGGCAATCAGGTGCCACCTGCAAAAAGGATAGCAGATACGCAGAAATGCCTGCGAGTATCAGGTAAACATGATGACCTCGAAGAAGTCGGAGTGGACACCTATCACCACACATTGTTTGAGATGCTGGGCAACTGGAGCTTTGGCGATTATTTTAAAAAAGAATCCATCGCATGGAGCTGGGAATTGCTGACTGAGGTTTATAAACTCGATAAGAGCAGACTCTACGTGACGGTGTTCGAAGGGGATGCCAGAGAAAATCTCGCTTTCGATCAGGAGTCTTATGACTATTGGAAACAGCATGTGCCTGAAGACCACATAGTACGTGGCAATAAGAAAGATAATTTCTGGGAGATGGGTGATACAGGACCCTGCGGGCCATGCTCTGAGATAAACATAGATCTGCGCGATGAAAGCGAGCGAGCTAAAGGTGACGGGGCAGCACTGGTCAATACCGGCCACCCACAGGTGATAGAGATATGGAACAATGTCTTCATGGAGTTTAATCGCAAGGCTGACGGCTCTCTGGAGAAACTACCTGCCAGGCATGTAGATACCGGTATGGGATTAGAGCGGCTATGCGTGGCGATACAAGGCAAGAAGTCCAACTACGACACTGATGTTTTCACGCCGACGATCAACTGGGTAGAAACTAAATCCGGCATCAAATATGGCGCCTCTGCGAAGACCGATATAGCTATGCGTGTCATAGCAGACCATATACGCGCTATATCATTCACTATTGCAGATGGCCAGCTGCCGTCAAGTACCGGTGCGGGTTATGTCATACGCCGTATCCTACGCAGGGCGGTGCGTTATGGCTATTCTAATCTCGGTTTCGAGCAGCCATTTTTATTTGAATTAGTAGATTTATTGTCTGAACAGTTCGCTGATATATTTCCTGATCTGAAGTCGCAAAAAGATTTTGTGGCGAAGGTGATACATGAGGAAGAAGCGAGTTTTCTGAGAACACTTGGTAACGGTTTGAAAATTTTCGAAACTATTAGGGAGAAAAAATATATCCAAGAAGCAAATAATATCTATCCCGATCAATACGATACCGAACTTGATTCGTCAAGAGCAAATTTTATACATGCACAAAAAGGTGAGTATGTAAAAAACAAATTACTGAATGACAACAATTTTGTTTTAGATGGCAAGGCTGCCTTTGAGCTATATGACACATTCGGATTTCCATTAGATTTAACTAAGCTTATTGCATCTGAGAAAGGATGGACAATAGATGAGTTGGGATTCAATAATGAGATGAAGCAGCAGAAAGACCGCTCCAAAAAAGCCGCCACTACTGAGACCAGTGACTGGGTGACTGTGGGTGATGAGACAAGTACCGAGTTCATCGGATATGATCATCACGAGACTGCCGACGCACACCTCATCAAATACCGCAAGGTGAAAGCTAAAGACGCCGAAGTATATCAACTGGTGCTGGACAAAACCCCTTTCTACGCGGAGAGTGGCGGACAGGTGGGCGATACAGGCTATCTGGATTTCGGTGGAGAGAAAATCGATGTGATCGATACGAAGAAAGAAAATGACCTCATCATACATTTTGCAAAAAAGTTACCTGCGAAACTCGACTCAAGAGTAGATGCAAAAATCAATATCCCTAAGCGCAATGATACAATAAAAAATCACTCGGCCACCCACCTATTGCAGGCAGCGCTGAGGCAAGTGCTTGGTACGCATGTGCAGCAGAAAGGTTCACTCGTGAATCCTGAATACCTGCGCTTTGACTTTTCGCATTTCTCTAAGGTGACGCTTGAGGAGATCAAACAGATAGAGCAGATCGTCAATAACAAGATCATGGAGAACGTGCATCTGGAGGAGCAGCGCAATGTGCCTTTTCAGAAGGCGATAGATGGCGGCGTGATGGCACTCTTTGGTGAGAAGTATGGCGAATTCGTGCGCGTTATCACTTTTGATAAGAACTTCTCCAGCGAGCTATGCGGGGGCTGCCATGTACCTGCTACCGGCGTGATCGGGCTGTTTAAGATCATCTCTGAGAGCAGCACTGCTGCGGGTGTGCGCCGTATAGAGGCGGTGACCGGCAGGAAAGCGCTGGACTATGTCAATAAGCAAATAGACGACCTCACCGCCATCGCTGAGATACTCAACCATCCCAAAAATATCATCAAGGCTACCGAGGACCTGAGCATGGAGAACAACGCGCTGAAAAAAGAGATCGAGGGCTATCAGGCGAAACAAACTACTGCCGTCAAGAATGAACTGCTCTCCAAGAAGCTGGATATAAATGGCATTACTTTCATCGGCACTACTGTCGACCTCACGAATAATGATGCTATCAAGAACCTGGTCTATATGCTCAAGAACGAGGCGGAGAATTATGTCTTCGCTATCGGTGCTAACCTCGGCGGCAAAGCCTCTCTGCATATCATGATAGATGAGAAACTGGTCAAGGAAAAAAACTGGAACGCCGGTGCATGGATCAAAGAAATCTCTCCGCTGATCAAAGGCGGTGGCGGCGGACAGCCTTTCTATGCGAGTGCGGGTGGTACGAATGCCGATGGACTGAGTGCTGCGATAGAGGCAGTGAAGGGGAAGCTCTGATTTATCTCCCGCAGATAACGGGGATAAACGCGGATATAGCACACGGATGATACGGATAAAACAGATTTAATTGTTGATGTCGCTTCGCCCAAATACAAAAAATGGCGAACCTGATTATAACCTATTTTAAAAAACCTTAAGTTTAGACTCTTAAGCGAATATAATGTTAGAGCATTTAAAATCCTTTGATTGGTGGTTTTCAGCAATAATTGTAGGTATCATTGTTGGTGTTCTAGGAAATCTACTTTTTTTCTTACTACATAGTTTCTTTTCATCTGTTTCTGAAACAGCAAAAATAAAAGGGCAAAAAAGACAAGAAACAGAGAATAATATCATTCGTTATTATAGTTCTAACTTCAATCTGCTTGTCGTCCGTCAATTATGGAGTACGAGGATTCAAAGCATATTGATTATTGTTACAGGAGTTTCAAATTTACTAATACTTTACGCTCTTTTTATTGAAGCACATGCCCAAAATTTAATGTCACTTTTTTTAGCCTCATTATCTCTACTACTAATGATAATCTTTGTTATCATTTTAAAGAAAAGCTATAAAGAACTAAAGAGAATTAATAATGCTTCCCTTTTACATATTGAGGATTATACAATTGGCAAATATTTCCATGGTAAATGGAATCTTACTTTTAGTAAACCTGATTTTCATGATAAAGAAATAGTTGAAATAAGAGATGGCTATAAGTATTTTGGGAATGGTAAGCTTTTATTTTACATACGAGATTTCAAAACAAGTATTGATGGCAATCAAATTTCTTTTGAAAAACATAGACCTGAAGGAAGTTTACATTCTAAAGAAACACTTAGAATACAAGAAAATGGATCTCTGACTGGAAATGACACAATTGGGTTCAACTTAGTTTATGAAAAAATCTGATTAACATTTTCCTGACTTCCCCCATTGCTATGTTTTCCACCAGCAACATTTAATCACAATTTCAGATTTGGGCAATTCACCATAATTTGCTATTTTTGCATTAAGTACACTACTAATGCAAATTAAATATTCACCATGCTTATTTTAATGCTAATTCTAATTCCGTTCCTATTCCTCTTTACGATGCAGGAATGGAATATGTCCATTGCAATAAGTTCTTTTGCCAATCTGAGGGCCTATGTCCGTCAGGGGAATGTCAGGCACAATACAACTCTGGATTCTTTTGCCGTAGTGAGGGAGAAAATCGGGGAAAAGTACCCCAAAAACCGATTTCCATTATACATCACACAAATAACCATATTAATTATTATATGCTTATTGTGCTAATTTTAAATGACCTAAAGAAAGGGTGAAAATTTATTCAATATGCGGAAATATGGATTATTTATATGTATAAGTGAGGAAATGCAGACTAGGATTTGAAGGATTTATGGATAACCAGGATGAGGGAAACGGCTGTGCGAAAAAAATGGCAGATCAGAGTTTATCGTCATTTGTGCTGGCGGGGATTCCTCGGTTTTATCATGTTTATTTTTGCATTTTTGAAAAACCTCTGAATGACGCTAGTATAGGTGTTGGGATTTAGCGTTTAATTCTTTACTTTGAGCTCTCTTTTTAAAAGGAATATGTCATCAGTTTTTGATAAATACGAAGTAATAGTGGGGCTGGAGGTACATGCCCAGCTCTCGACCGCGAGCAAAATGTACTGCGGCGACTCTGCGGCATATGGCGCTCCTGTCAATACACAGGTCAGCCCGCTTTCGCTCGGCCATCCGGGTACGCTGCCGCGTGTCAATAAAAAGGCCATAGAATATGCCGTCAAGATCGGCCTCGCTACTAACTGCTCGATCAGGCGCGAGAACCAGTTCGCGAGAAAGAATTATTTCTACGCCGATCTGCCTAAGGGCTACCAGATCACTCAGGACAAAACGCCGCTTTGTAATGATGGCTATATAGACGTCGAGACCAATGGCCAAAAAAGCCGCGTAGGTATCGAGCGCATACACATGGAGGAAGATGCCGGCAAGAGTACTCACGATCAGGACCCATACTTTACCCTTGTGGACCTGAACCGTGCCGGTGTGCCGCTGATAGAGATCGTCTCACGGCCCGATATCCGCAGCAGCGATGAGGCATATCAGTACCTCACCGAAGTGCGTAAGCTCGTGCGCTATCTAGACATCTGCGATGGTAATATGGAAGAAGGCTCGATGCGATGCGATGCCAATATCTCCGTGCGCATCAAAGGTGACACCAAACTCAATCAACGTGTCGAGGTCAAGAATATGAACTCCATGCGCAATGTCAAAAAGGCAATAGAGTTTGAGTTTGAGCGTCAGGTGATGATGATGGAGAATGGTGAGCGGCTGGAACAGGAGACCCGCGGCTTTGATGCGCTGAAAGGCTTGACGCTCTCTCAGCGTTCTAAGGAGCATGCGCATGATTATCGCTACTTCCCCGAGCCTGACCTGCCGCCTGTGTTTATCGAAGAAAGTTATATCAATGATATCAGGGCTAAAATGCCAAAACTATCGGGTGAGCTAATGAATGAGTATATGAGCATCTATCAGCTGCCGGAATATGACGCGAGGGTCATTACGGATGATCGGGATTCGGCTTTTTACTTTAACGACCTGCTGAAATTCACAAAAAACTATAAAGCTGCGGCTAACTGGCTGCTCGGCCCGATCAAGTCATACCTTAATGAAAACGCCTTTGAGATCGGGGAATTTCCGGTTTCGCCGCGTGCTATGGCTGAGCTGATAGCGGTGATTGACGCGGGAAAGACTAATTTTGCGACAGCTACGCAGCATGTATTTCCTGAGCTGATCAAAAACCCTGAGGAAGCGCCATTGGCGATTTTGGAAAGGCTGAACTTATTGCAAAGTTCTGATGAAGGCCTGATCAAAGGGTTGGCAGAAGAAGTGCTGGCAAAATACCCTGAGAAGGTGGCGGAATTTAAAGGTGGCAAAGTGGGTCTCATGGGCCTATTCGTAGGTGAAGTGATGAAGGCATCAAAAGGCAAAGCAGACCCGAAACTTACAAACAAAATATTAAGCGAACTACTAGCATAAATACAACCTCTCCCAAACCCTCTCCGAAGGAGAGGGCTTAGCAGCCGGAGGAAATTATTAAAAGACGAATGACAAACCAATCAGTATAAAATTTAAGTATGAAAAAAATATTCTTTCTCCTTTTCAGTATGATGTTGGCCATGACCTCGTGCAACAGTGAAGGCAGCGGCAGTAAATACACTATCGACGGATCGATAAAGAACGGCGCGAGCAAGACCATCTATCTGGAGAAGCTTAACATGCAGAAGGTAACTGTCATCGATACCGCGCAGGTAGACGGCTCGGGTAAGTTTCACCTGTCAAGCATTGCAGAGAAAGGTTTCTACCGCCTGAGAATAGACAACAACCATATGTGGCTGATGCTGCTCGAAGACAAAACATACAAAGCGGAATTGAATTTCGACAGCCCGACCGAATATACGATCAAAGGCACTGCGCTCAATGATGAGTTTGAAGAAGGTGTGAAAGCTGTGACAGAAAACCAGATCAAACTGCAGACCTTGAAGATGACATTCCAACAGCAGCAGAACCAAGGTGCTCCAGAGACTGACCTGCAGAAAATAGCTGCAGAGATTGATCTGACCCAACAGAAGCTCGAAGATGACATGAAGAAAAGAGGAGCATCGGCCAAAGATCCACTGCTGGCATTGTACTTTACTAGCTTTCTGAGGATGGACAAATACCCTGCGGAAAACAAAGCGGTACTGGACCGTATGCAGAAGGAAATTCCTAACTCATCATATACTCAGGAGATGGTGACCCAGTACAACATGATACAGCAGCAGATCAAAGCACAGGAAGCAAGCAAGAAGGCCGAAGGTTCAACAGCTATCGGTGCGGTGGCGCCTGATATGGCTTTCACCAGCCCTGATGGCAAGGTCTTAAAACTATCAGACCTGCGTGGCAAAATAGTATTGGTGGACTTCTGGGCATCATGGTGCAGGCCATGCAGAATGGAAAACCCTAACGTAGTAGCCGCATACAAAAAGTTCAAAGATAAAGGCTTCACCATCTACAGTGTGTCGCTCGATCAGGATGCTACCAGATGGAAACAAGCTATAGAGCAGGACGGCCTCATCTGGCCCAATCACGTCAGCGACCTGAAAGGCTGGCAATCTGAAGCTGCAAGGCTCTATGGTGTACAAGGCATACCGGCTCAGTTTCTGCTGGACAAAGAGGGCAAGATCCTGGCTAAAAACCTCCGCGGCGAGCAGCTCGAGCAGGCGCTATCAGATCTGCTTAAGTAAGCACTCGCCTACAATTGTAAATAATTGATAATCAATTATTTAATTACATTTTTTGAAATTCTTTTTGGCACTAGATCCATTGCTATCACTACATTTCGTCGGGTATTAAGGCCGGGAATGTAACTATACAATACAAATCACGTATAGTTATATTAAGAATGCATATCTGATATGAGTTCTTACCCCTTGATCCGCCCTTATTCTTAGCCCTTATTCCGTAACCCTAGGGATCAAGAGAAAAACCCGACATCATGGAAATTTTTAACTCAAACCCGGTTGGAAAAAGCACGCCCACTACCCTCGTGAGCCTTTTCCTTATCATCCTTCTCTCTGGGAGCATTTCCGCGCAGCAGCAATCATCTACTTTCACCATAGCAGGCTGGACCCCAGGCACAGAGCCGGTTTTCACTGGTAGCAATAAGAACGTGGTCAACCTGACCTACGGAGATAGTCTGAATACAGTGGTAGCCTTCACCGGCGCACCCAATGACGGCCTCGGCACAGATGAAGACAATATCGCGTCAATGAGCTTCTCATACAGCTATACTATTTACCTCACTGCAATAGGCGATTCATTCTCTACATTATCATCTATACCGGTAGGGACGCACACAGTGAATGCCTTCCAGTCATGCTCATCAGGTACTGTGGCTCCATGGACCATTGGTTATGATTCGCAGCCTACCATGGACACAAACAATGTCAACATAAACATATCAGATGCAGTACTTGACTGTGTCCCGCAGGGCAGCTATCAGGTAGATATAGTATTTGAAACATATGCTGTGAACAGTGTCGGACCTAATGTCCAAGCCATTCAGCTTACCTGGTCAGGATATGCTAATAGTAGCTCGACTACGGCACTTACCACGCTCAATGCCCCATCCAGTGCCAATACACAGCAGGTAGCTATTAGTCCGGTGACTGACTATCTGTTTGGTCAGGTGGCATTCGTGCAGGTCAATAAACCTGATTCCTGCCCTTCGCTCACACTCAGCATGCCTGCATTGATAGAATTACAATCTGCAACTGCATCAGCCACGGTGACTGCATCATATCCAGGCTACTGTCCGCAAAATCCCTTCACATATCTCTGGAGCAACGGCGAAACCACTGCTACTGCTACTAATCTTTCCAAAGGCAACTATACTGTCACTGTCACTGCTCCTTGCGGCAACTCAGCCACAGCATCGGTCACCATATCTGACTTAACCCATATCGAAACTCCCTATCTGGCATTGATGACCATAGACCCGAGATATTCTGTGACCGATATCAAAACCAATATCACCAAGGCTGACACAGAACACCAATCGCACAGAAATGCACCTGAGGAAACTAATACTCCTGAAGCCCATATCAGCCTCTATCCTAATCCTGCTTCTCACCATATCTCCTTCGACCTCGGCAATGGATCTGTGATACGCTCCATCAGGATACTCGATATCATCGGCAATGAAATAATGCTATTCAATGCAGCTGATCATAAGGCAGATATCAATATCGACGCTCTCCAGGCCGGTGCCTATCTCTATGAAGTAGTATCAGACCAGACATTCAGAGGTAAGTTTGTCAAACAATAAGGTTCGACTATGCTCACCTTGACAATGCCTTACATCCCTATCGCAATACCAACTGTAAAGCGGTTTTGATATGGACTAGATTTATCGACTATAACTTTCTGCATCAGTAAGTCGTATCCGGTAATAGATTCAGGTTGATACATAAACAAATATCCCGCTGTAATACTCAGGTGGCTATATATTCTCACACCCACGGAGATATTGTTATAAGAGCAATTTTCTACAGTAGTAGGGTGATTATTTCCTAAAACATATATATCTGGAGCGTAACCTATACGCAGTTGGAGAAATGGAGAAATAGGTTTTTTGAGTAAATACCCTTTGATCTCGGCATAAATGGGAACTGCAACAAACTTACCGGTGTAATGGTAATCAACATCTATCCCTCCGGGTGAAGGATTCGTATAAGCCTGGTACTGAAACTCAGCACCTACCCCACCACCTACATAGAGGTAAGGATTGAACTGATAGCCAGCATTCATGCGTATTGCATCGCGGTCGCGCATGTCGGCATTGATAGTATGACCGAACATGCGGTAGCTGACCTGATTGGCAGGGCCGCCATATATACCGCCCCATTCTATCGAATGATGAAACCCTTTCTTCGGTGGTTCTTTCATTTTAGCGCAGTAGTCACTCATGTGGCAGGTCTTTTTAGCAGGAGCATCTGCGGGTGCAGGTGTTTCTTTCGGTGCATCCTGCGCTATAAGCGCTGAGGACAGTAGCAGTGTGAAAACAGCAGTGAGTTTGATATGCTTTGTCATAATTCTTGTTTTTGTTGAACGATCAGGACAAAATATAAACGCAACAAAGTGACAAATGGATTGAGACTATCATAAAATAACCCCAATTGATAATATAAATATACAAAATATGAATAACAGACTATCTTTTCGCCAAGGTGTTTATGTCTTTCACCTCAAGGACTTGTTTTTCATATCCTTGTGTCACGGCCTTGATCATTGCCTGGCCAACATCTGCTAAAGTAGATGCCATACCGGGCGCTAAGGTCTTCAGGATCGGATATGTCCACTCAAAGTACTTGTATATTTTTGGAGTGTTCTTTGCATCCGGAGCCGCTTTCATAAAACCCGGCCTGAAGGCATAGACCTTTTTGAAAGGTAATTTCATCAGGTCATTCTCTGTTTTTCCTTTGACACGTGCCCACATCAGGTTGCCCTTTTCACTGCTGTCAGTGCCAGCTCCCGAGACATAGATAAAGGTCATATCGGGGTTCTGGCTTGCGAGTATGCCCGCCATATGCAGTGTGAGGTCATAGGTCATGCTCGTATATTCCGGTTCCTTCATGCCCACTGACGATATCCCCAGACAGAAGAAACAGGCATTGTAGCCGGTTAACTGCGGAGCGATAGGCGACAGATCGAGAAAATCTTTGTGAATGATCTCCTTAAGCTTGGGGTGTGACACGCCGCAGGGTTTCCTATTGATGACCAGTACCTGCTCTACCTCAGGGCTATTGAGCGCTTGCTGAAGTACACCTTCTCCTACCATGCCGGTGGTGCCCGTGATGATTACTTTTAGTTTCATGTTATATTAGGCGTTAGACGACGGAAAATATTTGACTAAGATTAGTATGATTTTAAGATGAAAGGATGAAAGCAACACACATTATTGTTAATCCTATCATCCTCGTATCCTACAAATCCTGGTAAATGCGATTCATTTCCCTAGACCATATTTATCGATCAGGTAAACAAATGATGCCATCGCAGCAGCACCCATCTCCAGTTCACGGTCGTTCACATTCTCCCATGTATCTCGCGCTGAGTGGTGAAAATCGAAGTAGCGTTGCGAGTCAGGATGCAGCTCACCTATCACAGTACAGTTGCCTTTGAGATGTGATACATCGGCACCTGCGCCTATATCATCCAGGCTGCCTATCTCAAACTTATCCAGCAGTGGTTTGAACCTTTGCTTTATCAATCCACGTAGCGTATCACTGCACTCCATACTAAAACCCCTCGGTGTGAAGCCACCTGCGTCAGACTCGATGGCAGCGATATGTTTCTCACCATTGGTCTTTGCCCAGTCGGCATATTTAGCGCCGCCTTTACCGCCATTTTCTTCATTCATAAACGCCACGAACCTGATCGTGCGTTTAGGTTTGTATCCGGTTGTCTTAAATAACCTTAGCACTTCGATGGACTGCACTACACCTGCGCCATCATCCTGCGCTCCTTCTGCGAGGTCCCATGAGTCGAGGTGCCCGCCCACCTCGATCACCTCATTCGGATATTCACTGCCTTTTATTTCGCCGATCACATTATTGGATGGAGCATCGGGCAGAGTCTGAGAGGATGTTTTGAAATAGAAACTGAGGTCCTTACTTTCTTTTAATGCTTTACTCAATTCCTCTGCTCCCTTTGTGCTGATAGCTACAGCGGGTATTTTTATAATAGAATCATTATAGCCCATCACTCCGGTATGCGGCCACTCATCTACATGCTGGGACATAGAGCGAACCACCACTCCTACAGCACCATACCTGGCTGCCTCCATCGCACCACCCCAACGCTGCTGTACGGATTTGCCATAGGCATTAAATGTCTCTCTAAGTGATTGGTCAAATGGTTCATTATAGAAAACTATTTTGCCTTTGATGTCGGCCTTGTTCATTTTTTCTAATTGACCTAAGCCTTTTACTTCTATTACCTGTGCAGTAATTCCCGCAGCAGGTGTAGGAATGGAGCCGCCCAATGCGCAAACAGGCACAGACTCCTTCATCTTTAATGATGCTGATGAAATACTTGCTTGCTCTTTCTCACCCCTGACCCAATGTGGCACCATGACATCCTGCAGCCAGACAGAGTCAAGATTCATCGAGTTGAGAATTTCCCGGACCAGAACGACCGCTTTCGCAGCACTTTCAGAGCCGCTCAGACGTGGACCGCATTGCTTACAGATATCATGCAGGTCGCTGTATGCTTTGTCTTTTACCAGTGCTATTTCAAAGAAACGGGCGAGTGTGATAGAGTCGGCAGATTGCGAATAGGAGATATTGCTCACTATCAGAAAAAGCAGGATGGGCAGAAATGATCTCATAAACTGATTTTATGCAAAATAGGAAATATTAAAAGATTAATAATTCTGTCGGGCATAGCCATCACTTATACATTTTATTAATCCATATTTAATAGTACCGCTGCCACTATACTTAAAACACTAAATCATATTGTTACAATCACATACAAATAATAAAATTTAGTATTCATCAAATTTTTTATGCGTAAATGATTTTGACCTTCCCGTTGCATTCCACCCATATGCAAACTTCAATGTCCGCATAACAATACCTTTGGGAAGGACATTTTTTAGCCCCGCAACTACGATCTTTGATTCAAACTGCGTATCGATCAGCAACATTCTTTCAATGAGGTCATCGTTGTCAGCAAATACTTTTTTCCAATAGCTCCAGACATGCCTATGCAGCCCCTGCCGCTTGAGTGCTGTGCCGAGAAAGAAACAATATTCTTCCTGCACTGCCAGCTCTATCTTATCTAAATGTCCACTGACTCTTTCCAATGTCCACTTCTGTGCATTGGGTTTCTTTTTGGTTTCCTGTTCCATTGCAATATTATTTATTTAATGCAAAAATAGCATTATTTAAATATATATGCAAACACGTGGGAAATAAAAAAAGCAGCCCATTTGGACTGCTTTGTATTTGTATTCAAGCCCTCTCCTTTGGAGAGGGTTGGGAGAGGTATTTTTACTCGAACTTGAGGTCCAGTGCCAAACCACGAAGCTCATGGAGCAACACGTTGAATGACTCAGGTACACCAGGCTCAGGCATATTGTCACCTTTGACGATGGCTTCGTATGTCTTGGCACGGCCTGTGATATCATCCGATTTGACAGTGAGGAGCTCCTGAAGGATATTGGAAGCGCCGTAAGCCTCGAGTGCCCAGACCTCCATTTCTCCAAAACGCTGACCACCGAACTGTGCCTTACCACCGAGCGGCTGCTGAGTGATGAGTGAGTATGGCCCGATACTACGTGCGTGCATCTTATCATCCACCATGTGGCTCAGTTTCAGCATATAGATCACACCTACTGTAGTAGGCTGGTCAAAACGCATACCTGTTTCACCGTCGCAGAGGTAAGTAGAACCAAGCTCAGGAAGACCTGCTTTCTTGACCTGCTCAGAGATCTCGTCGAGTGTAGCTCCGTCGAATATCGGCGTTGCAAACTTGACACCCATCTTCTGGCCTGCCCATCCGAGCACTGTCTCATATATCTGACCGAGGTTCATACGGCTTGGTACACCTAGTGGATTCAGAACGATATCAACCGGAGTGCCATCCTCAAGGAAAGGCATGTCCTCAGCACGTACGATACGAGCTACGATACCTTTATTACCGTGGCGGCCGGCCATCTTATCTCCCACTTTCAGCTTACGTTTCTTAGCGATATACACCTTAGCGAGTTTCAATACGCCTGATGGAAGTTCATCACCGATAGAGATGTTAAATTTCTCACGTTTGTACTTGCCTGTTTCTTCATTGACACGGAGGTTGAAGTTATGCAGCATAGCCTTGACCAGGTTATTCGCATCTTCTTCTTTGGTCCAGTTAGTAGCATCTACGTTAGCAAAGTCAAGGTCCTGTATCACCTTAGCAGTGAATTTAGTTCCCTTGCTTACCCACTCTTCTTTATAGTTTGACTGGACACCGTTAGATACTTTACCGCTGAGTACGCCCATCAGTTTATCTATCAGGATAGACTTGATCTCGCCTACTTTCTTTTCGAAATCTTTCTCCAGTTTCTCAAGAGCAGACTTCTCTTTGGTCTTAGCGGTCTTATCTTTCTTAGCACGTGCGAAGAGTTTCTTAGTGATCACGATACCTTCTACAGATGGTGGTACTTTCAGTGAAGCATCCTTCACATCACCGGCCTTGTCGCCGAAGATAGCACGGAGGAGTTTTTCTTCCGGTGTAGGATCCGTTTCTCCTTTCGGAGTGATCTTGCCTATCAGGATATCGCCTTCTTTTACTTTCGCACCTACACGGATGATACCATTTTCATCGAGATCTTTAGTAGCCTCTTCAGATACGTTTGGAATATCCGGTGTGAGTTCTTCTTCGCCGAGTTTAGTATCACGCACTTCGAGTTCGAATTCTTCAATTTGGATAGAAGTGAACACGTCATCACGAACGATACGCTCGTTTATCACGATGGCATCCTCAAAGTTGTAACCCTTCCAAGGCATGAACGCCACTTTCAGGTTTGCACCCAGAGCGAGTTCACCATCCTGAGTTGAGAAACCTTCGCAGAGTACCTGACCTTTCTGTACTCGCTGTCCCTTACGAACGAGCGGTTTCAGGTTGATACAAGTACTTTGGTTGGTCTTAAGGAACTTAGACAGTTTATATACTACCTTATCATCTTTGAAGCTTACGAGTTTCTCAGAGTCGGTCTTGTCGTAACGAACATGTATCTCATTTGAGTCTACATATTCTACTGTACCATGACCTTCTGCGTTGATCAGGTTACGGCTGTCAGCGGCTACTTTACCTTCCAAACCTGTACCCACGATAGGAGCCTGTGGTTTGAGAAGTGGCACAGCCTGACGCTGCATGTTCGATCCCATGAGTGCACGGTTAGCATCATCATGCTCGAGGAATGGTATCAGCGATGCTGACACACCTACGATCTGATTTGGTGCTACGTCCATGAAATCCACTTCCTGAGGAGTCAGGATAGGGAAGTCACCCTGATACCTTGATTTCAGTTTATCTGTGAGGAAAGCACCGGTCTTGTAGTCCATGTCTACCTTAGCCTGTGCGATCTTCTTAGAATCTTCTTCTTCTGCAGAAAGGAATACAGGGCGTGCCTTGATATCGACTTTGCCATCTTTCACTTTACGATAAGGAGTCTCGATGAATCCCATATCATTTACCTTAGCGTGTACGCAAAGGGTAGATATGAGACCGATATTCGGGCCTTCCGGTGTCTCGATAGTACAGAGACGTCCATAGTGAGAGTAGTGTACGTCACGCACCTCAAATCCTGCGCGCTCCCTGGAGAGACCGCCTGGCCCGAGTGCTGATACACGGCGTTTGTTAGTGATCTCTGCGAGTGGATTGGTCTGGTCAAGGAACTGTGACAGCTGTGATGTACCAAAGAATGAGTTGATCACAGATGACAGTGTACGTGCGTTGATGAGGTCCACCGGAGTGAACACTTCATTGTCACGCACGTTCATACGCTCACGGATAGTACGCGCCATACGTGCCAGACCTACACCGAACTGAGCATACAATTGCTCACCTACTGTACGTACACGACGATTTGACAAGTGATCGATATCATCGATATCCGCGCGCTGATTGCTCAGCGCCACGAGGTATTTCACGATCAGGATGATGTCGGTCTTGGTCAATACCTTAGTATTGGCGTCATCTCCGAGTCCTAGTTTCTTATTGATCTTGTAGCGGCCTACTTCGCCAAGGTCATAACGCTTATCAGAGAAGAACAACTTCTCGATGATTCCCCTTGCGGTTTCTTCATCAGGTGGATCTGATCCACGGAGTTGTTTGTAGATATGGTTCAAAGCCTCTATCTCAGAGTTTGAAGTATCTTTCTGAAGGGTATTGAATATGATAGAGTAGTCCTGTGTCTGTACTTCTTTGTGAACGAAGATAGACTTAGCGCCAGAGTTCTGGATCAGATCGAGGTTATCTACAGTGATAATAGTATCACGCTCGAGGAGTACTTCATTACGCTCGATTGACACTACCTCACCGGTATCTTCATCTACGAAGTCTTCCATCCATGTGCGGAGCACCCTCGCGGCGAGTTTGCGGCCTACAGATTTAGGAAGGTCTTTTTTGTTGGCGAGAGTAATTTCATCAGCCAGGTCAAACAGAGTCAGGATGTCCTTGTCAGAATCATAACCCACAGCGCGGAGCAGCATCGTGACCGGGAACTTCTTCTTGCGGTCGATGTATGCATACATCACGTTGTTTATATCTGTCGCAAACTCCATCCATGCACCCTTGAAAGGAATAACACGGGCAGAGTATATTTTAGTTCCATTCGGGTGGAATGACTGACCAAAGAATACACCCGGTGAACGGTGAAGCTGTGATACGACCACACGCTCAGCACCATTGATGATGAATGTACCTTTTGGGGTCATGTATGGGATATTTCCCAAAAACACATCCTGAACTATAGTCTTAAAGTCTATGTGCTCAGGGTCATTACATGATAGTTTGAGTTTAGCTTTGAGTGGCACGCAGTATGTCAGGCCACGCTCAATACATTCCTCCATGCTGTAGCGCGGAGGATCGATAAAGTAATCCAAAAACTCCAGCACGAATATGCTACGTGTATCGGAGATAGGGAAGTTTTCCATAAACACCTCGTATAGGCCCTCTTTAGGACGGTTCTCAGGTGTGGTTTCTATCTGGAAAAACTCTTTGTATGTAGATAATTGGATGTCAAGAAGGTCGGGGGATTCGTCTGCGAGGTTAATTTTACCGAAATTGACTCTTTCTTTTGCTTTTTTGACTTCAGCCATATCTATATTTATTTTATAGTGGTGTTCGAAATTTCAATTTAATGGTCCCGGGTCTAAGCGCTGAACCGATTTCAGCTGGTGTAATGATCCAAATGCCTGGGGAGAAATTGTTCTTTGATTATATGTGTCTCTCAAAAAACAATTTAAGGCACGCCCGCTCCGGAGAACAGTCGTGCCTTAAAATTTGGGTCAAGGCAGTATTGAATTATTTAACTTCAACCTCTGCGCCTGCTTCTTCGAGTTTCTTTTTGATATCTTCTGCAGTAGCTTTGTCAACCTTCTCTTTGATAGGTTTTGGAGCACCGTCTACGAGGTCTTTAGCTTCTTTCAGGCCGAGAGCAGTGATGTCTTTTACGATCTTCACTACGTTCAGTTTTTGAGCGCCTGCAGATTTCAGGATCACATCAAATTCTGTTTTCTCAGCAGCAGCGGCAGCACCACCACCAGCAGGGCCGGCAGCGACAGCGACAGCGGCAGCAGCCGGTTCGATACCATAATCATTTTTCAAAATAGCAGCTAACTCGTTAACGTCTTTTACTGTAAGGTTTACGAGAGATTCTGCAAGAGCTTTTAAATCCGCCATTGTAGTATTTTTAGTTAGTGTTAAGCAATTGAGTTTCAGACCGTCTTGGAAGCCCTTTCGGAAAACGGACTGCAAATGTAGCATTAATCTGACATTTTACAAACATTTTCCGGAGAAATATGAACAGAAAACAAATTTTGGCAAGGGGTTTGATAGGCGGGGGCGATAGTACAGAAAATGCCAGCAGATAATATACTGATTTATATACAATTGCACCTTAACCAGAGAGCATTGTGATATGTGCTGCAACAAGATTAAGATAATTAATAAATAACACATTAAAGATTTGTTTGTTTGCCTCGCAAACCTGTATACCTTTAGTACACATAAAAACTATTTCTATGAAAAAACTGTACTTCATTATTTCAGTATCACTGCTCTCGATTATAGCTCCAGCATGCATAGATGCACAAGTTCAAAGCAGTTCCCTGACAAAGCAGTGGAATGGTAGCAGCTGGGAAAACCAAGTGAAAGACACAAACTTTATATACAACAGTAATTGCCAGTTGCTATATAACTTAGGGGAAACATGGGATAGTTCCGCAAATAATTGGGATAATTCGCTTCAATTCAATTTGAGCTATTACAATAGCAATGGGAAATTTTATCAGGATTCTGAGCAGGTATGGAATAGTGTTACTTCTATATGGAATAATTATACCCTCGTTACAGACACCTACGATGGAAGTAATTACCTGATTAACCAATCGTTAAAACCATGGGATACTACTACAAACAGTTGGCAAAATTATTACCAAACCGCATACATCAATAATATCGATGGTACTCCCCATATGGCATATGACCTCTTGTGGTCAGGCGGGGCATGGGATACCATTGGTATTAAAAATTTTAGATACAATATATCCGGGCAGTTAGATAGCGAACTTTTTGTTTCACCCATCGGCAATATCGTAGGCACTATATACTCATATACTTATGGTACTAGCTATGTAAGATGGTTGGATCAAACCTGGAATACTAATACTAATAGCTGGCGCAATGAACAACTGGTCACATACTGGCCAAATATGAATATGCCTGATAGCATAACTTTAGAACTTACTGCCAATGTCCCGGACACTACTTTCTCTCGGCAAACATTTACTTATACCCCCTGCACACCGGCCGCCATCGCACAAATCGATCCCGCTGACCCCTTACATGTTTATCCCGATCCAAGTATAGGTTATTTCACCGTCAGCGGGCTGATGCAGGGGCAGTCAGTCGAGATATACGATTGCGAAGGCCAGCGTTTAGCCAGTCGGATAGCAGATCATACGACTATGGATTTCAACATTGCTTCTTACGCAAGCGGCATGTATCTCGTCAGGGCCTCAAATCAGGACGGCAGCATGGCAATACAGAAGAAGATTGTAAAAACACAATAAATTTTATAATAAATTATTTTTCAAATCTAAATTCAATAAAATGAAACGATTATTAAATACAGTTTTTATTCTGTTTGTTCTGTTTTTTTCTTCATGCTCTGGTAAACTAAGCAGAGGAAGTGCTGAAACAATAATAAAAGAGTATTATCAATTTCCAATCATTGAAAACAAAACTTTTGATGGAGCTGTGTCTATTAATCAATGCAAAGACCTTAAAGACATGGGATTAGTTGTGCGTGATTATGAATATGTTAGTCTTACAACGAAGGGGAAAAATACAAGAATAATATAGCGGACTATCAGGATTTGCTTGCCGATCAGAAAAATTGAATAAGGCTTAGGTATATCGTCAAGGTCCAAAATCAGGACGGTAGCATGGTGGTGCAGAAGAAAATAGTAAAAACGCAATAAGAAGAATAACAATATTTAATCACAACTAAACCCTTTTATGAAAAAACTAAACTTGTTCATTTGCGCTTTTCTCCTGCTGGTGACAGGCGCGGTCAGGGCGCAATATACTGATCTGGTTGACTTTACAGGCACAAGCGGCGCTTATCCGGGTGAAAATCCTTACGGCAAATTAACGCCTTCGGTAACAGGAGATACACTATATGGGATGACACAAGGTGGAGGGGAATACGGCTACGGGACTATTTTTTCTTATATTCCAAATGGAAATATATTTACAAACCTGATTAATTTCAGTGGCGGCGGCGGTTCAGATTCAGGTGAATATCCTACTGGCTCATTAAAGCTTTCCGGAGGTATTTTATATGGGATGACTGACGGTTGGAGCACTGGGAATGCCGGGAATATTTTTTCCTATAATCCGGTCGGTAATGTATATACAAACCTGATTGACTTATGGAATGTAAGTGGTGGTGGTACTTATCCTCATGGCGACTTAACGCTTTCAGGAGGTGTATTCTATGCGATGGCATCAGATGGAGGTATAGGTTATGGGAGTGTTTTTTCCTATAATCCGGTCGGTAATATATGTACGCAACTGATTAGCTTCGCTGGTGCAAGCGGCGGTGCAGATACAGGTTGGGGTCCTACTGGCTCATTAACGCCTTCGGTAACAGGAGACACGTTATATGGGGTGACTCAGGAAGGAGGGTATAATAACGGGAATATTTTTTCCTATATTCCGGCTGGAAATATATTTACAAACCTTCTGATTCTCCCTGGCGGAAGCAGTGGAGCTACAGGTGCACATCCTAATGGCACATTAACTCTATCAGGAGGCATTTTATATGGGACGACATCGGGTGGAGGGTCATTGGGAAATGGGGTTATTTTTTCCTATGATCCTGTCAGTAATGTATATACAGACCTGATTAACTTTACCGGAAATGGTGGTGCATATCCTGGTGGAGGTAATAGTTATACCCCATTAACGCTTTCAGGAGGTATTTTATATGGGATAACATCAGGCGGCGGAGCAGGTTATGGGGTTATTTTCTCCTATGATCCGGTTAGTAATGTATATACAGACCTGCATGATTTTGATGGTTTAAATGCTCCGGAAGGTGCATATCCCTATGGTTCATTAACTCTTTCGGGAGGTGTTTTGTATGGGCTGGCAGAGAGTGGTGGGGCAAACGGAGATGGCGTTATTTTTAGCTATAAAGATACCTCCACTGCCACTGGTATAAACAAAATAGGCGCAGGTGCAATAAATGTCTATCCCAATCCGACCACCGGCCCTTTCATGGTCACGGGGCTGACTCAAAGCCAGTCAGTGGAGATATACGACTGCACCGGCCAGCGAATCGATAGCAGGATAGCTGATAAGACGACGATGGATTTCGACATCTCCGCCTACGCGAGCGGTATGTATCTGGTCAGGGTTCAAAATCAGGACGGTAGTGTGGCAGTACAGAGGAAAATTATAAAAATTCAGTAAATAAAAAACAAAATCCGCATGAGCAGCACAACATTTAAAGTACGTTATGTCTGGTGGCATCGCATCAGGGCTTTCTCAATAACTTTCTGGCTTCTTTTAATTGCAGTTTGCTTGTTTTTTTTAAATGACCTCGCGAAAGATAGCAGTCGCTACGCTAAACTTAACGCACATCAGGCAATAGGACTGAAAGTAGGCAATTATTTCTTTGTATTCTTGTTAGTATCGTTTACAATATCGCTTTGCCTCGTCATACTGGACTGTATCCGAAAATCCAGATACTATTGGGAGGTCCAATCAGATGGCATTTCAATAAACTACGGATACATTTACAAGGATAGTCTTCGCTTTATTCAATCTGACAAAATATATGAAGCTGTTTATTATAGAAGCGCCATAGGCAAATTGCTCAATTTCGGATATGTAGAGATCAAAGAGAATGATGGTGTATCCTCAAGATTTAAAGGAGGGCCTTTCCCAAATGTACCGGCTATTACACAGGCAATAAATGATATTGCAATAGAAAAAAATGTCGGCAAGCAAGTGGCGCAAACTACTATTCTACATGAAACTAAGCAAATCAACAAAGCAGATGAACTTGAAAAACTTGTTGAGTTAAAAAGCCAGGGTAAAATAAGCGCAGAGGAGTACAATGAATTAAAGTCAAAATTGTTCGGGTAGTTTTTTCAATGCCCAGTGTCCTCTTCTAACCTTCAAAGTAACTATCATTGTAAATTACCTGTACGGCCAGTCCTGTCCCGGAGGAGGACATTTCAGCGACATAAAGGTATAAGTGATCGCTACACCCACGAACACGTACTGGTCATATCTGCCATTGCCCCTTTGATAGCCGGGCTTGCCGATATTCACTCCGTCATTGACCTCACCTGATCGGTCAGCCAGTGCTGCTGCTATGCCATGAGAGCCGCCGGGCAGTGAAGCCGTGGAGGCATAGACACCACTGACATCATCGAGGTACTTAGTAAAGGTCTCATGCACCGAGGCGAAGATATTCGCACTCCAGTTTTTCTTGATATGTATCTTGAAACCACCCTCAAGCGGCACCTCAAAGCTGTATAGCTTGTATTTTTTGACACCTGAGTAGCTGGGGTCGTTCTGCCCCTCGGTGCCCAGTGGCTGGAGATAGTACCACTGGCCTTTGTAGAAAGCTTCAGGATTGAAGAAGAACATACCAAAACCCACAGCTATATATGGCGTGAAGCCGTTATGCTTGGGGTTGTTCTTATTCCATTTGAAAAAATTGAACTCGAATGTACCGCATACATCCGCTATAGATGAGCGGAAAGAAAGATTGCGCTGACGGTCAAAGGCGATCTTTGAGGTAGCATCATTGCCTGACACCTCACCATAGCTGACCACAGCCTTGGCAGCCCAGCGTTTATTGATATTATACCTGTATAATAAACCTCCTGCAGGATGGGGATATTGCCAGTTGAATGAGGGATTGAGACTGCCGAAATAATTGGCAATACCCACCCATGCCCCTACCTCATGCTCCTGTGCATGTGCAGCAAAGCCTGTCAAAATGAGGCAAACGGCGAAATAATATGACCTGATTTTTCCCAACGAGGTGCGAAAATAAGGAAAAGAGCCATTTATAGCTAACATTTCACCAAAACGTTAAAAAGGCCGGTTTATTGCATACACTGGCCGTGAATATAACTAAGAGAGAATGTCCTGCTCAATCATAATCACCTATTCCTTTTTGAGTATCAGATGTTTTACGCCCGCCGAAAGGGATAAGGAGTTTGAATCCTACATTCCTGCCCATGTTATAAATGCCCTGGCTCTGCTGGGTCACTACGGCAGGAGTCGCATTATAGGCGAGGAAGTATGCATTATGGCTCAGGTGGCTGACATAGGCGAGGTTGGTCAGGTTGCTGCAGTTGATATATAGCGAACAAAGCACTCGTTTGGTTTTTTTATTGATGAAACTGGTCCCGATGCCTGCATTATAGAGGGTATAGGCTACAGATGGCAGCTCGGTATACATCTCGCTATAGATATTATTCTGCGCCCAGTCATGCTCCAGCCCGAACGATATATATAGCCCGCTGAGGAAAGTCTTGCCGGTAGGTATCTTGAATTTAACCTGAGAGGTCAGACGCGGAGCGGGCGTCAGGGGCACATGCTGGGTGGAATCTGTCTGATGGGGCATGAAGGAATAGATATACGTGAAGCCGTTATCTATCTCGATCCATTTTGCCACAGTGGGATGTATATTAAAATAAGCTGTCAGTCCCGTGATGATAGCGGTATTGGCTAAATACTGGAAGACAGGAAATCCCTGCTGGATAGAATCTCCGCCAAATTTACTGGCCAGCCGGTCCTGAAATATAAAATTGTCTATGTAATTAAAAAATCCGTTCACCTCGATATTTATGTCTTTGCCATTATATCCATAACCCAGGTCTGCTTCATAGCCCTTTTCAGCTTTCAGATGTGTATTGCCGATGATATAGGCATTGGATCCTGCATTCAGCGCATTGGAGTTTAGCTCCTGTATAGATGGCGCACGATAGCTTCTAGCCAGATTGAGTTTGATATAGTTATTCAGCGGCAGCTGATAGGATGCTCCTATACTGCCGGATGGCGCGGTATATATATCGTGAAACGGAGCATACTGCATATAAGCACCCGGTATGCCGGCGGGAACCACCTGCTGATTGGTAGTGCCATAATTGAGCAGATACATGGACTGGCCTGTGATGTCACGTATATCATAGCGCAAACCACCGCTCAGGGTCAGGTTTTTGTGGTCCCATTCCAAAATAGCATAGCCGCCGAGATCAAAATCAGTATAGGTCGGTATCTCAGAATAACCAATATATGGTGCTTTCGCAAATGGTTGATTCACCCCGGACTCATACATGCCGTTGACGCCTGTAGTGAGCTTCAGTCCTGTATTGGCGTCTGACAGCTGGTATTTGAGTGAGTATGGGATATCATGAACGATAATATTATATGCAGGCACACTGCCGGTATCAATTTCCTGTCTATGGCTCTGCGTGTAACCCAGATCAATCTCGATCCTTCCTTTGGGCAAGTTAAAACTATTTTGCCACCACAGAGCATCATGGTCCAGCACCTGATAGCCTGCTATATTAGGATAATAGGACAAAAAGTTAGACTTGCCCGGAAGCAGCTGCCCGTTCTGAGAATCATCAAAAGCAAACTTGCCAGTCGCACTGTCGCGGTTGCCATCAGGCACTTCGATCTCACGATGAAGTACGCTAAACGAAAGACGGCTGTAGCCCCATTTCCTATTCAGTCCGATCATGCCTCTTGCATTCAGCTGATCAAATGCTGTGCCCCAGACATAGCCGTCTTTAGGGTTCGAATAGCAATGTGCACCCTCGATACTGCCCCTCAGGTCCCAGACTAGGCCGTTATGGTTTCCGCCTACATCTGCTGATGTCCCGATCAGACCATTATTGGTCTGGTACTCTGTCAGCACGCTGCCCTGTATAGTACCGTTTTCCGCAAAGGGTTCTGACTTAAAACTCACCACTCCGGCTATGGCATTAGCTCCATATTGCAATGAGCCCGGCCCCCTGATGATCTCCGCATCATACACTGAATTGGGATCGATCAGGATACCATGTTCATCACCCCACTGAAAGTCCTCCTGCCTTTCGCCGTCGAAGAGCGTCAATACACGATTATACCCCAGTCCGTTTATTTGGGGCTTGGAAATACCCGGCCCTTCGGTGATCTCTGTGATACCCGGCTGACTGGCTATGGCATCGATCACATTGGTGGCGGACTGCTCTAGCATCATATCATGGGTGACCAATGTAACAGGCACGGGTGAGCGTTGTGTACTCGTCACATTGCCCAAGGCTGTGATCACTACTTCTCCCATAGAGGAAGAAGAAACAAGTAGCTCAATGTCGATCTTTTCATCACCTTTCACTGTTATTTGTTTGAATAAGGGGGCATAGCCCAGCATGATCACTTCCATATCATAGGTCCCATTAGCTAAAGGGCTTATTTTGAAATAACCTTTATTATCTGCCGAAGTGGCCAATTTAAGCTGGGGAATGGAAACTATCGCTCCCGGGATGACCTGATGATCAGCCGAGTCTGTCACGATACCACTCAGTGACTGGGCTATTGAGTAATTAAAGCACAATATTGAGGACAAAATTAGGGTTAGAGTTTTTGACATAAATCAGGTTTGGGTCTTTATTATTTAACAAGCTCTTATTTAGACAGATTCTAAATAACGAGGGCAAATAAATGTTTTATTTAGAATGATTCCAAATAAAATTTCTGCAAAAATAGTCTTGCAGCATATAATTCAGGATGATTTATATCATAGCCTTGGCAATATCTACTTTTAACAACGAATCCCATTCCATCTACGAAGAGGCTTGAAAAGCCCTCTGCTATAAACTTTACTACCAAAAGAAAGTTTTTAATAAAGACAATTTATTATCTTTATAACCCTTATAAAATAAAATAACATGGAAGCTACAGCCACACAGTCCGTCGCCAAGGCCATACCTATCAGCCCCAATACCAAACTGGAAGATATCATACGTATCTTTAATCTCCAGCAGCGCAATAAGCAGAAGGCTAAGAACGCAACTGCCTCTGAGCGCAAGGCAAAACTCAAAAAGCTGAACGAAACGATATTTGAATTCCGTGCTAAAATTGAGGAAGCGCTTTATAAGGACCTTCGTAAAGCACAGGTAGAAAGCGACTTCACCGAGATATACATGGTCCTCACTGAGGCGAGATTTGCCATATCACATCTCAGTGAATGGATGGCAGAAGTAGAAGTAGAGACTCCGCTCGCTATGCTTGGGTCCAGTTCTAAGATAATTTACGAACCAAAAGGCACCTGTCTGATCTTGTCACCGTGGAATTATCCCTTCCAACTGCCGCTGGTGACACTGGTATCTGCCATCGCAGCGGGCAATACAGCCATCATCAAACCATCTGAATATACTCCTCATACCTCTGCGATACTGAAAGCGGTGATCAACAAGGCCTTTGACGAGGCTGATGTGGCAGTGATAGAAGGCGACCACACGGTATCGACCGAGTTGCTGAAACTGAAATGGGACCACATACACTTCACCGGCAGCCCGGCAGTAGGCAAGGTCATCATGCGAGCCGCTGCCGAGTACCTGACACCAGTGACACTGGAACTGGGTGGTAAGTCTCCTGCCATCATCGACGAAACAGCCAATATCTCTGCTGCAGCCAAGAAACTGACATGGGGCAAATGGCTAAATGTAGGCCAGACATGTATAGCCCCTGACTATGTGCTGATACAGGAAAGCAAGAAGGATGAATTTATCTCAAAGATGAAAGAGTCTATCACTAAGAGCTTTGGTGCTGACCCTCATGCCAGCCCGGATATGGCCCGTATCGTAAACAATAAAAACCTCCTTCGTGTCAAAGGCCTGCTCGATGAAGCCGTCAAAGGCGGCGCTAAAATAGAAGTAGGTGGCGAATCGGTAGAGGCGGAAAACTATATAGCGCCGACCATACTCACCAATGTATCTCTCGATTCAAAGATCATGCAGGAAGAGATATTCGGGCCGGTGCTGCCTGTAGTGACCTATAAGAACCTCGATGATGCCATGGCCATCGTAAACGGCAAAGAAAAACCGCTTTCACTTTATGTTTTCTCATCGAGTGGCAAGAATCAAAAGTTTGTACTGAATAACTCCTCAGCCGGCGGCACTTGTATAAATGACAACCTGATCCATATTTCCAATCCATATCTGCCATTCGGTGGGGTCAATAACTCCGGCATCGGCAAATCAACCGGGCATTTTGGGTTTAAGGAGTTCAGCAATGAGCGTGCCGTGGTGAAAGCCTTGCACAGCGGTTCGGTCACTACGCCACTTTGGTTCCCTTATGGCAAAATAGCCGAGACTGTCTCTAATTTTTTAATGAAGTATTTATAAGTTTGTAGCCAACGTACCAAAACCATCTCATGAGAAAAATATTTCTGACCGCTATCCTGTCACTGTCTGTCCTTACATTATTTCTGATACAGTCCTGCAGTAAGTCGCTGAATGATGGCTATGTGGAGCCTATCACTGTGATATCTCCTGATTCACTTTTGCTGTCAAATGTAGCTCCGGGAAGTGTGCAGCCTATCCAGATACAGTTTACGACAGACAGGCCTATAGTCTGGGCGAGGTGTTTCTATCAGATAGATACTCCCGGTGCTGTGGTATCTGCTATATATCCTGATACACTTTTTCTCAAAATATTGGACACAATACCAAGCCAGCTAAACAATAAATACCAGTACACAGGTTCATACACAGTGCCTGACAGTGCAGTATCACTTACCACTATCCGCTTCGACGTACAGTTCAAGGCTGCGCTCAACCCGAGCAGCCCTGACACCGTCTTCTACGACAAGCAGTTTAAGATGACGGTGAGGTAAATGCAAATTTAAGTTTGATAGGCAAAATCTGCTACAAGGGCAGAATAAATAACAGCAACATCGAAGCAATAGGAATATGAATAAACTACTTAATAACTATCCTCCCATTTAAAAATAAATTCGGTCAGCTTTAATCTCTTTTTTAAAACTTGGCAAGTAGAAAGAACCATACCTTTCAATTTCTTCAGTCCGAAATGGTAAAATTTCGTTTAGCAAGAACTCTTTAAAAGGACGATAATTGTCAATGATTTTCTTTAAATCATTTGTAGTTAATCCTATAGATTTATTTAGTCTCTTTCGCAACTCCCATAGCCTATCAAGCGGGTCTGGATGAGTTTTAGGTGCAGACGTAGGTGGGAAAATATAATTTTCAACAGTCTCATACAAATCCAACCAAATGAAAAACAGAAAGGCTCCATCACAAAGTTCGGTTCTATATGCTCGTTTAAGTATTGGAACTGAAACAGAATGAAAATCTGCCTCAAGTTCTAGTTCTTCTGAATAATTATAGAATCGAGTTTCTTTGTTTGAATAAACGAATTGAGATTTAAATATGCCTATGGTCGAAGTTTTCAGGTGATTGAGATAATGATGTGCAAATTCATGGCCAATAATAAAAAGCATTTGCCAATCTGTTACTTCGTTAATTTTCAACTGGATTTCATCAGGTATCTCCCCCCTAGGATCAATTTCAAAATCAAGAGATTCTGTTCCAAGCATTGTACGGACAGCAATTAAGAATGCATGAAAGGTATCTTCGGGTTGAATTCCAAGCTGAGAGCCAAAGTGAAATAGATTCATATAGTACAAAAAGCTTCTAAGTGCCGCTGATATAACTATAATGTTGCCTTTGGGAGATTTCATACATTGACCATTAGCATCTTGCATATAGATTGTACCAAATGGAATATTTTGACATTTTGCTTTTTGAGAACCAGGAAGCAATGCTAAATACATCTTAAATTGATCTGAACGGAGATAATTAGAAAAATTCCAGTTTCTCCCACGCTTTCTCCTAATAGAATTGACTACTCTACTCAATCGTGGACTATCTATAATTTGTTCTGCTCGATATTTCAATAAATAGTCCTCCGCCGTTTGTGGATTGAAAATTTGTCTTATTTCACTTTTACTACAAAGTGGATAGAAAAATCTTTGATCAACTGTTAGGTCATCTGTTTCTGATAGTGGAATTTTTTCAAAAATATGAACAAGGATATTTCTCTCTTCATTGATTATGTAATTGTCTTTAATTTTTTCATAATCTGGATGAGCCAATAATTGTTTTTTAAAATCCAATAAATATCCCTCGGGTAGATTTTCAAGCATTTCTGCATCAAGTGAAAATCCGCTTTTGTCCTCTACTTCTCTCGGAAAGATATCTTTTATGTCAATTTTTCTAGCCATCTCTTATATCAATTCTCCACCACAAACCTGACCGCTTTATTTCCTTTTATTTCCAGTGTGTACGCTCCGGCAGAAATATTCTTGAGTGTAATGGTTTGTTTATCTGAGTTTATATTTCCTTGAGCTACTACCCTGCCGATCATATCGTAGATAGTGTATTCCTTCCCGATATTCCCACTCGACTGAAGCATGAATGAACCATTGTTAGGGTTAGGGTAGAGGCTGATGGTTTCTGCATTTGTTACCGAAGTGATTCCTGCGGGGTTCGGGCTCCATTTTTGCACGCGGTTATTGAGCTGGTCGACTATATAGATATTTCCACTTGTGTCGACATATACCGAGGTAGGATTAGCCAGCTGATCGGGATCACTGCCGAAACCATTACCACCAGCCACTGTTATGCCATTCGTCGCAGAGTCACTGCCCGGAGGAAACATTTGTATCCTGTTGTTATAAAAATCAGCTACATACAGATTGCCTGACCTATCGAGAAATATCCCTGTCGGTGAGTTCAGTTGATTTGCATTGCTTCCCATTCCATTACCACCGGCCACTGTTACTCCGTTAGTAGTAGAGTCACTACCGGAAGGAAATTTCTGTACCCGGTTATTCAGATAATCTGCCACATAGAGGTTACCACCACCATCTACAAATACAGCATCAGGATAGGATAGCTGATAGGCCTCCGCACCCAGGCCCCTGCCACCTGCTACAGTGATTCCGTTTGAAGCATTAGTACTGGCGGCAGGAAACATCTGTATCCGATTATTATCTGCATCTGCCACATATATATTGCCACTATTATCTACGAATACACCTTCGGGATCACTAAGTTGAAAAGGCAGATTGCCCTGCAGATTTCCGCCTGCCACTGTCAGACCACTACTCAGAGATGTACTACCGGCGGGAAATTCCTGGATACGGTTATTGCCAAAATCCGCTATATAGAGATTGCCGCTGCTATCCATACATATTCCCGCAGGATTATATAGCTGATCAGCTCCAAAGCCCGGGCCATTGCCACCTGCTACAGTGATACCGCCTGTAGCTGAGGTGCTGCCTGCCCGAAACATCTGCACACGGCTATTGACGCTATATTGGTCGGTGTTATTGGTTTGGTCAGACACGTAGATATTGCCGCTATGGTCCAGCCATATGCCATATGGATAGACAAACTGTATCGAATCTCCGCCATATCCATTGCCACCGGCCACAGTAGTGATGGTTTGGGCTTCGGAGAATGATACTACTATCAGTATCAGTGCAGGCAGCAAAGATCTTTTCATTTGATTGACTTTATCTCTATCTTAATAATGCAAAATAGTGAATTATTAATTAATGTTTCCTTTAGTTCTTTGTGTAAATTGCAGCCAAATTTCTCAAGAAATGAATCTCCACGATCAGCGCACCAGCTACAATAAAAGTGAATTGTCAGAAGACATCATCCAGCAGGACCCATTTGACCAGTTCATGCTGTGGTTCAAGGATGTACAGCAGACATCGATCCGCGAAGCTAATGCCATGACCATAGCGACTGCTACATCCGAGGGCAAACCATCAGCAAGGATAGTACTCCTGAAAGAAGTCAATGAGCGGGGATTTGTTTTCTATACCAACTATGATAGTCGAAAAGGCAAAGAGCTAGCAGAGAACCCTCATGCTCAACTATTGTTTTTTTGGGATGACCTGGAGCGGCAGATCCGGATAGAGGGTACGATAGAGAAACTGCCAGCAGATATATCTGATGCCTACTTCTACTCCCGGCCTGTGGAGAGCCAATATGGTGCAATGATATCGGATCAAAGCACTGTGATCCCATCACGTGAATACCTCGAAGAAAAAAGAAAAGCATTGAAAAACACCACGCCTAAACGTCCTGAAAACTGGGGCGGCTACGTGCTGGTACCGGATTACTTTGAGTTTTGGCAGGGCAGGCCATCGAGGCTGCATGACCGCATCAGCTACCGGGCCGAAAACGGAGGATGGAAGATAGAAAGACTTTCCCCCTGATAAAATTGAGGTTGTAGGGACGGGTCGCGAACTGTCCCCATGGCCGATGGGCACAAAAAAAGGCATGGACATAATATCGCCATACCCTTTTTATTCCTTAAATAAATATTGACCTATTCTGCTTTCTTAGCAGGAGCCTTGCGTGGCGGTGCTTTTTTAGCTGTCACTTCTTTTTCTACTTCTTTCGGAGCAGCTTTTTTTACCGGCTTAGCTGCTTTTTCTGCTTTTGGAGCAGCTGCTTTCTTAGCTACAGTTTGCGGCCTTGAGTTGCCATACGAACCTTTGAACCTTTTTCCTTTTGCAGTACGTTTATCTCCTCTGCCCATGATTATCTTACTTTTTTATGATTGAATAACTGCAAATATATTATTTAAAATGGAAAGGGGCGACAGATAAGTGAAAAGGGACTAATGACGAGGGACATAGCAGCCGTCTCTTGCCACTCGTCCTTCGTACCTTTTGCTATAAATAAAAAATCCCTCCCGGTTGAACGAGAAGGATTTTTTAAAGATCGAAACAAATGATTATTTGTTTACTTTCTTAGCTAGTTCAGCACCAGCTTTGAATTTAGCCACTTTTTTGGCTTTGATCTTGATCTCTTTGCCAGTACGTGGATTACGACCAGTCCTTGCAGCACGTTTAGCTACAGAGAAAGTACCGAAGCCTACGAGAGTTACTTTACCATCAGCTTTAGAAAGCGTTTTTTCGATGGCTGTAATAACTGCGTCAAGAGCGTCAGCAGCTTGTCCTTTAGTGATCTTCGCGTCTTTTGCGATCGCGTCGACTAATTCTCCCTTGTTCATTGTTTTAATTTATTTGGGGGTTAATGAAAATGATTACAACCCTAAAATACAAGCAGTAGCAATACTTTCAAAGGATGGTTCTGCCGAAAATGTGAATAAGTGCGTGTTTCATAAATTAATTATTCAATGAATTTGTATAAAGTATTGATTATCAAATAATTGAACGAAAACCCTTACTGCATGGGCGTTTCAATGGATGTGGATATTTTTCATATAATTCTTTATCTTTGAGTGGGATTTATGGAAAATGAGGGTATTATTAGCTTACAGCCTGATTTGAAATCTTTCTTCCGAATAAAAATACAATGGTATAATATATGAAAAAATGCGTTTTCTTTTCGATGGTAATGATCATCCTTTCTATCGGCCTTATAAATTGCAAAAGCAACAAAGTATCATGTCCGGCATATGGTGGCAGCAGTACTCCTCCTGGTGCTATACCAAAGGGTTCAAAAACTACGAGTGGTGTACTGCCTACAGATGGCAGAGGCAAAAGGACAAAGCTACCCCAATAGATATTTATGATTGAACTATATAATCAACTGATCTTACTCCACACATTATCGTTGGCCTCAGTCTCGACGAACCTCCTCAGCGCCTGATGCTCCGGGAGTTTTAGTTCGGGGTCTGTATCTATGATCGTGAAAGCTTCTGCCCGTGCTGATTCTACTATGTATGCATCCTGAGCGAGGTCTGCCAGGCGCAGATTGATAGCACCGCTCTGACGCGTACCGTCGAGATCGCCCGGGCCACGGAGCCTCAGGTCTTCTTCTGCTATCACGAAACCATCATTAGTACTGCACATCACATCTACACGTCTCTTGGAGTCTGGGCCGATCTTGCTATTCGTCATCAGTATACAGAATGACTGCGATGCCCCTCTGCCCACACGACCACGTAGCTGATGCAGCTGTGACAATCCAAAACGCTCTGCATTCTCGATGATCATCACACTCGCATTTGGGATATTGACACCTACCTCTATGACTGTGGTAGCTACCATGATCTGTGTCTCACCACGCACGAAACGTTGCATCTCACTTTCTTTATCTGCGGACTTCATCTTGCCATGCACTACTGCTATTCGATAGGCCGGCAGCGGGAATGCCCGTGACAGGCTCTCATATCCATCCATTAGGTTCTTGAGATCAGACTCCTCTGAATCTTCAATCATCGGATATACATAATATATCTGCCTGCCCTCTGCTATCTGGTCGCGCACGAAACCAAACACACGCAGCCTGTCACTATCTGTGCGGTGCACGGTACGTATGGCTTTGCGGCCGGGAGGTAGCTCGTCTATGATAGATACATCAAGGTCTCCATACACCGTCATAGCCAGTGTGCGTGGTATAGGTGTAGCGGTCATGACGAGTACATGTGGTGGACGAACGTTTTTAGCCCATAGCTTCGAGCGCTGCTCCACACCGAACCTGTGTTGCTCGTCTATCACTACCATGCCGAGGTTTTTAAACTCTACATGATCCTCGATGAGTGCGTGAGTGCCAATGATGATATGAATATTCCCTTCTTTGAGGTTCTGCAAAATGTATTTCCTCATTTTGCCTTTGATACTGCCGGTGAGCAATACCACTTCTAATCCCATACCTTTCAATAGGGACTCTATACTCGCAAAATGCTGCTGTGCCAATATCTCCGTCGGTGCCATCAGGCATGTCTGAAAACCATTGTCGATGGCCATGAGCATCGTGAGCAGTGCGACCATTGTTTTGCCGCTGCCCACATCGCCCTGTAGCAGGCGGTTCATCTGTTTGCCGGAGCGTGTATCGCGTCTTATTTCTTTGATCACGCGCTTCTGAGCATTGGTGAGCTCGAAAGGCATCCGCTCTTTATAAAACCGGTCAAAGTAGTTGTCGATCTTTTCCAATAGAAATCCCCGCACGGTATTGCTGCGGTTATTCTTGAGCTTCATCACCCGAAGCTGTATCTGAAAAAGCTCATCAAACTTGATGCGGTATTGTGCATCAGCGAGCATGCTTTCATTGCGAGGGAAATGTATATTCCGCATCGCATCTATCCGCTTCATGAGTTTCTGGCGCGACAAAATACCTTCAGGCAAATATTCAGGTATGTCACGCTCACCGGCCTGCTCCAAAAGCTGTCTGGCGAACTTCTGTATAGCTTTGGTATCAATATATTTTTTCTTCGCCTTCTCAGTACTCGGATATACAGGCTGAAGTCCCAATGCGGAATCTTTCTTAGCATCAGCAGCCAACTCTACATCAGGATGTGGTATGCTGTATTCTCCGTTGAAGTAATTCGGTTTACCGAAGATGATATATTCTGTGTTTATCTTGAGAGAACGTTCTATCCACTCTGCTCCCTGAAACCACACCAGTTCTATCTCGCCCGTATCATCTACGAAACCAGCCACCAGTCGCCTGCCCCGGCCCGTGCCCTTCATATCAAAGTAGTTGATCTTGCCTTTGAGCTGGATATACTGGGTGTTGAAATTGATGTCCCTGACCTTGTGGATCACAGACCTGTCTACATAGCGGAAAGGATAATAATAGATGAGATCGCGGAAAGTATCTATCTCGAGTTCCTTGCGCATCAGGTCTCCCCGCTGCGGGCCTACACCTTTGAGGTATTCGATGGGAGTGGTGAGGAAGGTTGACATAAGAATAGCGGCCCCTCTAAATCTCCCTAAATGGGAGACTTTAATACAAGGATTATTTTAGATAATTAATCTGAGCGGCTCTTCGAGCAGTTGTTTCAGAGTCTGCATAAATTTAGCCCCCACTGCACCATCTACCACACGGTGATCGGACGAAAGAGTAAGCTTCATCATATTGCCGACTTTTATCTCACCGTTCACTACTATTGGTATCTGTCTGATAGCACCTACTGCCAGAATACATGCATTAGGCTGATTAATGATAGCGGTAAACTCCTCTATACCAAACATACCAAGATTGGAAATGGTAAAAGTACTGCCCTCCATATCCGGAGGCAGGAGTTTTTTTGTTTTTGCTTTCTCACCCCAGACCTTAGCCTCGGCAGATATATCGCTGACAGATTTATTGTCAGCAAATTTTATCACAGGTACCAGCAGTCCCTCATCTACCGCTACAGCCATTCCTATATGTATATGGCTATACTGTCTGATAGTGTCACCGAGCCATGATGAATTGACGGCAGGATGCTGACGGAGTGCGAGCGCAGATGCCTTGATCACAAAATCGTTGAAAGAAACCTTAGCCGGGAGCAATGGATTCAGATCAGTACGAAGTGCTACTGCCTTGTCCATATTGACATCTATAGTCAGATAGAAATGCGGGTTCTCAGTTGTGGATTGTACCAATCTCTTTGCAATGGTCTTGCGCATTTGAGAGACCTTCACATCTGTAAACGATTCCTTGCCTGTATATACCTTAGGTTGGGCTGATGCAGCACTTGCATTTTCCAGATCCTTTTTTACTATTCTGCCATCTTCGCCTGACCCGTTTACCCTGCTGAGATCTATCCCTTTTTCTTTAGCTATCGCTTTAGCTAGAGGAGATGCCTTGAGGCGGCTGTCAGAGGTGGTGGCTGGTGGCTGGTGGCTGGTGGCTGGAGCAATCTCTGTCGACTGTTGATTGTTGATTGTTGACTCCGAAGCAGCCATAGCAGTAGCTTCCTTGCTTTCTGCTTTAGGTGGGGCGGGTGCTGTCAACAGTGCAGAATAATCTTCACCTGTTTTGCCGACCACGGCTATCAGGTCACCTATTTTGAGTGAGTCCCCTTTCTTTGCAGCTACATATAAAACAACTCCTGCGTAATAGGACTCAAGAGGCAGAGTGGCTTTATCCGTTTCTATATCAGCGACAGAGTCTCCGGTCTTGATCGTGTCACCAACTTTTATGCTGAGTTCGGCTATAAATCCTTCCTCCATTGTGTCGGTCATCCGTCCCAGTCGTATTGCTTCAGCCATGATCTATCTTCCTTTATGATTGTTTATATCGTCAAAAATATAGATTTTTTGGAAAGCTGCCTGTGATTTGTTGTATTGCATGGAAACATACTCCCGTTCGCATTACTAAATATTGTGAAGATCCATAATGTCCGGCAGTAAAGTGTTATTTTCAGTGTATGAAGTTCTGGGCTTTTCTTTTAGCTTTTCATCTCTGTGCTATAACGGTCGAACCGGTATTGGTGGAAGCTATTAACCATGCCATGCATCATACCAAGAACTGCTGTGATCGAAGCTGCTGCAAAAACAAGCCCATGAGCTGCCCGATCAATTGTCCTGCTAATGGCACCTGCAAAGCAAGTTTCGGTTCTGTCGGCGTATATACAGTAAGTACACTATTTAAACTCAAATTGTTCACTCATACCGATGCTAATCCTATTGTGTCAGTGGATCATAGCCTGATTTCCGATTATCTTGCGGATTGCTTCCACCCGCCTGAATTAACTTAAGACTCCAAGACAGTTTTAATATTTAATTCAAATCAAAATAATATAAAATGAAAAAGATAATGTTTAGCATCGTTGCGGGCGTCTTTATGACCCTGATCGTTTCAGCATCTAGCGTGAAGACTACCAGCCGCTGCGCTGACAGCGCTTGTACCTGCACTGCCGGGACATGCTGCGACGGTCCTGTCTGCACATGCAAAAAGTAATAGGAATTAATTCCTGATACAGCCCCTGCCAGTCAAATGGCAGGGGTTTTTTGTTTAATCTTGTCTCATGTCTGATAGCTCTTTTTCTAAAGAAACCTTCCATGCGCTCTGCGGCCGGCTGGCCCGAAAGGATAAAGACCTCGCGCAGATCATCCGTCAGTATGGCTACCCACCGCTGTGGCACAGGCCGGAAGGGTTTGCGACACTGGTACATATCATACTGGAGCAGCAGGTGTCGCTGGCATCAGCGCGAGCGGCCTACGACCTACTCAAAATCAAGATCGGCACTATCAACCCAAAAAAGGTATTGGCACTCACTGATGAAGAGCTGAAGGCCTGTTATTTCAGCAGACAGAAGACCATCTATGTCCGCCATCTCGCATCAGCTTTGGTCAATAAAGAACTTCATCTGCCTGACTCCCATGAATTATCAAATGAGGAGATCAGGACGAAGCTGATAGCTATCAAAGGTATCGGCCACTGGACCATAGAGGTCTACCTGATGATGGTGCTGCATAGGTGCGACCTGTTTCCGCTGGGTGATATAGCCCTCATCAATAGTATGAAGAAAATAAAGGGACTGCCTAAAACAACCACAAGGGAAGAATTAGAGCAAATAGCGTCTAGGTGGAAACCCTATCGCACTATCGCGGCATTTCTGCTCTGGCATGCATATATCAATGATAGAAACATGGTGCTCAAAGATTACGATTGATCTGTGGGAAAAACTATTTGCAAAAACAAGGCATATTCCATAAAAACTCTCAGATTTGCAGTCAAATAACCAAGCTGAAAGAATGAAAAAATGTTTAGTGCTGATAGTGCTGGTCCTCATGTGCGGGGAAACTTTCTCTAACCCTAATAGGATAAAATTAGGCCTCTTTGTCGCTCCCGGCCTGTCATGGATGAAGCCTATGGGCAATGAGATCAATAATGGCACAGTAGGACTCGGCCTGCAATATGGACTGATAATAGACTATTATTTCAGAGAACAAAACTATGCGATCTCCACTGGTGTTTTCGGTGGAATAGACGGCGGCGGGCTGCACGGCCGGGACACGCTCACCAAACTCAATAATGGCAATGCAGTAGCCGAACATTATCTGGCCAATCAGCTCATCCTGCCACTTTATCTGAAACTAAAGACAAATCCCATCAGACAAAGGTTCAAGCTTTATGGTGAAGTAGGTTTTCAGATGGTCTTTAACCTCAGTGCCAGGGCCAAATACAGCTCATCTATAGCCAATCCAAACGGCGGGCAACCGGTAGATATCAATAAAGAAAATGTGCTCCGTAATGGCAATGAGGTACAAGCGCTGATACCCGGTTTCCGGTACAATCCTTTTGACTTCAGGCTTAGTGTAGGCGGCGGCGTGGAGTATGCCGTAGGTGAAAAGACCTCGGTATTTTTAGCGGTCCATTATAATAACGGTTTCATACCTGTGATAGATGACAAATCAGTCAATCCTAAACATGACGCCACTGTAATGCGCAATATATTATTGACAATAGGAGTAATGTTTTAAAGCCATCATGAAGATAGGACTCGCACAGCTCAATATCCACGTAGGTAATTTCAAAGCCAATACCGAAAAGATCATCCATGCGCTAAAGACAGCCGAAGCTCAGGGCGCAGAACTGGTGGTCTATAGCGAGCTATGTATATGTGGTTATCCATCACGTGACTTCTTAGAGTTTGATGATTATATCGCTAAATGCAAAGAAGCCATTGATGAGATCGCAAAACATACTGCAAAGACCGCCGTCCTCATCGGTGCACCGCAGCGCAACCCGCAGACAGAAGGCAAGGACCTCTTCAACTCTGCATGGTTTCTCTATCAGGGACAGGTACAGCATATCACACATAAGACCCTCCTTCCGACCTATGACATATTTGATGAGTGCAGGTATTTCGAAGCCAATACTGAATTCAAATTGTTTGAGTTTAAGGGCAAGAAGCTTGCCATCACTATCTGCGAGGATATATGGAATGTAGGCAATGACAATCCGCTCTACACTGCCTGCCCCATGGATGAACTGGTCAAGCTAAAGCCAGACCTGATGCTGAATATCTCTGCTTCACCTTTCAGCTATGCTCAATATGACGAACGTATGAATGTAGTAAAGGCTAATTGCCAGCGCTATAATGTACCTATGGTTTATGTCAATCAGGTCGGCGCGCAAACAGAGCTGATATTCGACGGTGGCTCAGTAGTGGTAGATGCCAAAGGAAATACTATTGAGCAATTACCATTCTTTGAAGAAGCCATTAAAGTGTTTGAGGTCGACGGTCAACAGTCAACAGTCAACGATAGCCAACCAGCCACCAGCCACCTGTCACCTGTTACTCTAATTCATGACGCGCTGGTTCTTGGTATCCGCGATTATTTTGCAAAGCTTGGATTTAAAAAGGCCATCCTCGGGTTGAGCGGTGGTATTGATTCAGCGCTTGTATTGTGTCTCGCAGCCGAGGCATTGGGCAAAGACAATGTCATGTCTGTTTTGTTACCTTCCGGTTTCTCCAGCAATCACTCTGTAGATGACTCTTTGCAACTGGTGAAAAACATCGGCTCACCGCATGAGATCATTCCTATCGAAGCTCCTTTTCAATCATACCTGAGCATTCTGCAACCTTTTTTCAAAGAACTGCCATTTAACATAGCTGAGGAAAACCTGCAGGCACGTGTCCGTGGCACCCTCCTCATGGCCATGAGCAATAAGTTCGGCTATATCCTACTCAATACCACCAATAAGAGCGAGGCCGCTGTCGGCTATGGCACGCTCTATGGGGATATGTGCGGCGGTTTGGCTGTCATCGGCGATGTGTATAAAACACAGGTATATGAACTGGCCCGCTACATCAACCACAATGGTGAAGTGATCCCCGACAATATCATCACCAAAGCGCCCAGCGCTGAGCTTCGCCCGGGACAGAAGGACTCCGACTCCCTGCCTGACTACGATATATTGGATAAAGTCCTTTATCAATATATAGAGAAGCGCCAAGGCCCGAAAGAACTGGTCGCTATGGGCTTCGACAGGGCACTGGTCGACCGTATCCTCCGCATGGTCAATATGAACGAGTGGAAGCGCTTTCAGGCACCGCCTATTCTACGTGTGTCTCCTAAGGCCTTTGGCATGGGCCGCAGGATGCCTATCGAGGGCAAATATTTAGGATAACTATTTTCACTTATTCATTACTATTAAAAAACGGCCCCTGCATGATCGCAAGGGCCGTATCAATATCCGGTATTAGCTATTTACTTATTAGGACTTTGAGTTTTCCGGGCTGCGGGACCGCCCATTGCCCTGGCCTGGCCTATACCTTTATTTGCTTTCGCAGCAGCTTGTGCCCTTAGGGTCTCTTTGTGACCGGCTATAGACATCTCCCTACCGAGGCCATACACCTCAGGGTTTTGATAGTAGCCTTTCTCTATACCTTTTTTCTCCACCTCAGGTACGATCTTGTAATAGTTGGCAGCCGGGTCATGGCGTACACCGGATATTTGCCAGCTTACTTCTACATTGGGTTGGTTGGTCTTGATCTTAAACTGGTTGTTGTTTTCCTTTTCGGATACGATGGCCTGTGCGAAAGTTCCTATACAGGTGAGTTGATATTTGAAATCGCCATTGACCGTTTCAAAATATGATGGGAGCTGAATGGTCGCGTCACCATTGGCATCAGTAGTGATATTGCCGTTGTATATATTCATCATATCATTGCTCTCTATGGAAGAGTGATAGAGATATTTATTGGCGGGGTCACGCGGGTCATCTATACGAAATGCCTTCGTGGTGGCTGACATGGTCCCGCCGACATGTACATTGCCATCAAACTCGCCTGCCACACCCTGAGCTACAGGACAGTAAGAGTATATAGCCCATGCATCTGTGGAGGCTGTCGCTGCAGCATCGATCTGAGCTGTTATGATATTGGCATTATTATATCCTCCGGAAACCGCAAGGGGCTCCAAAGCTGAATCACCTATATTGACGAGAAAGCCGGCCGGGACATTGTCATAATAAGGGTTAAAGCTGCTGGTGCCATCTGTGTCCATACGCAGAGGATATGCACCTGTATAAAAATCTATGGGGCCTCCATTACCATAGCTGCCGAGATTTCCCAACTCCGTTAGGTCTCCACCCTGCCAGAGATATGAATCGTATGGAAAGGAGGATGCTGTATTATCGGTATCCTTCAATCCCAGCCAGGGCTCATGGCCACTCACCAATGCAGCAAAACTATTGCCATTGACTTGCAGTGGAGCATTCGGACTAGCTGTACCTATGCCTACAGAGCCTCTGTTGAGGTTATAGATATTGATGCCATTACTGCCCCACTGTGAGCTGCTGCCTGCACTTAGTGCATATGGCACCGATAGCAGCTGGCTGGTGCCTGATAGCGTATAGGTAGTGCCACCTGTAGGGTCGATCTCTACTTTGAGAAACTGGCTGCTGCCGCCCCAGTTGACACCGGCTATGGTACCGGATACTGCATTGCCGCCGCCTATAGCTGCGGTGAAAAGGCCAAGGCTATTGGTCATAGCCGTCTGGGTCTCCTGATATACCGTCGTGCCGGATGACGAGCCTGCCAGTATAGTAAACCTGAGTCCGATAGTCTGGCCGCCCAGGATATTGCCTGCGGCGTCGCGGGCCACTCCCTGATAGTTAAACATATTTGGGGCCTGTGCATTTGCTATATAGGTCATGACAAGCAGTGCATAAAGCAGGCCTGCTATTTTTTGTGTGATTCTTGATTTCATGATATTGGGGTTTTAATTGGTTTTAATGATTTTTTGAGTGTTAAATATTTTGCCGTTTTGATCGGTCAGTTCGAGCAGATATTGTCCGGCTGCAAAGCGGCTGAAGTCCATCTGCGTTTTCTCATCCAAGGTAGACGTCTCATAGAGTAGCTTGCCCATAGCATCATACAACCTGAAAGATGCCAGCTGGTCCAGGCCCTGTATATAGATGGTCAGTTGATCATTGACCGGATTAGGGTATACGCTCACAGTATACTCAGCAGGGGCTATCTGATTGATGCCTGTAGCATACATTTTGCTCTGCTGGTATCCCTGAGTGACTATATTGCCGGCCGATGAGAGTGTCGTGATGGCCGGTTCGCCTACGGTATAGCTGACCTGGCCGTTTGAACCGGTGAGCTGCTGGCCTGCTGATGCCACTATGTGCAGGGCCTGGCCATCAGCAGCGGTCCAGGCTACCAATAGCAGCAGCCATAGGAGATATTTGTCTCTGTTTTTTTTCATGATATTTGGTTTTGAGTTGGTAAATATTAATTATTGTAAAAGTATCGGGGTTTGTGTGGTCTGACAAACCACTTTGATCCAAGAATTAGGAAAGATGAGAGGCAATATCCTGATGTAATTGCCTGTAGTCATATATAAGATAGTTGGTTTGTATGACGACTCCTTCTTATATTTTCATATACTAATGTAAGCGGAAAAAATGGATTTATATAATTTTTTTTCTACTATTTGCTGACATATAGCAAGAAATCATTTAAGATCTTATTGCCTCAAAACCCTGGTCATTTATTACCTGTGCCCGCACACAATCTGTAGGCCCATTTTGCGTTAGTACCGACACAAAATGCACGATTTCGCGAATTGTGTTACTTTAGCGCACCCAAAATTGGTTTTTAATGAAGAAAATAGCCGCCCTTTTGTTTTTGATCATGTCTGTATTGGCCGCTTCCGCACAGGTGGATTCTGCTGCTAAGGCTAAGTCCATACTCGTGCAACCTATGACTACCACTGCACCTGCTGTCACACCGGCACCGAAACCGGAGAAGAAGCCCTATGTACTCAATGTACCTAAGGACCGCTTAGTATTAGACCTGAATGCCGCTAACTGGATACGCCACAACGATGCCAATGGCTTCCGCACACGCTACTATTCACGCGGACTGAACCTCTATGGCATGTATGATCTTCAGATCAAAAAATCACGCGTCAGCTTCGCTTTTGGTGCAGGTATCAGCTTCGTCGATATCTACAATAACTCTACCCTGTATGACTCTACCAGCGGATCCGGTGGCAAATTCACGCCGATGAATAACTATCCGGATACGGTGAAACTCAACAAGGTGGCCATGACCTATATTGACATCCCGCTGGAGCTGCGTATCAGGACCAACAGGGACAAACTCGACCAGCTATGGAAGTTCAATATCGGTTTCAAAGTCGGTGTGCGCATCGATGCTTATACCAGGACCATCTATAAGACCCCCCGCGAAAGCGAAAGAGATAAGCCATATCCTGACTTTAACCTCTTCAGAATGGGGCCTACATTACGTATCGGTTACAGCAGTTTCAACTTCACAGCATATTATGGCCTCCTGGACGTCTTTAAGACTAATCGAGGGCCGGAGCTGAATGAGTGGTCCTTCGGTATCTCCTTTAATGGATTGTAGTGATACGTCGACTATTTTCTCGCTTATTTATCATTCTCATACGTGGGTACCAGCTGCTTATATCTCCTCATCTCGGCCGAAACTGCCGCTATACCCCTACCTGCAGCCAGTATGCGGTAGAAGCCATCACTAAATACGGCCCTGTCAAAGGCGGCTACCTGGCCATCAAGCGCATCATGAGCTGCCATCCCTGGGGCGGGCATGGATATGATCCTGTACCCTGATAGACATCAGTATTGAGATATGAGTATTGAGACAATACAACCCGTACTTCATTCCACTCCAAAAGCCATTTACAACTCCTATTTATTCTAAAAATCCCATAAATCCTGGTCGCACTTTTCTCACTTATACATATAAATAATCCATATTTCCGACTATTGAGTGATTTTTTGACCTTTTCTTATGGTATTTAAAATTAGCAAAATAGGCATATAATGTTTTAATATGGTTATTTATGTAATGTATAATAGAAATTGGTTTTCCGGCTAATATCTCCCTGAAATCTGCCCTACGTGTGCCTATTTTTCCTCTACGCTTATATATAGAAAACCTTAAAAATGGATTAATGGCATATGCTCCATTGCTGATCATGGGCCAAGAACTGAAACCGATAATTAAGTATATAAACACGCCAAGAAACAAGCCCAAAAGGCACAAGAAGTATGCAATAACTGGCATAAATTTGCTTAAATGAGTTTTAAAAGGCAAAAATAACCATTTTGTGCATCTTTTTTATAGTCCTGTTCACTTTATGATAGCAAAAAATATCGTCCCCACAGTTGCTCAGCTATGCCGAGTAACATATATATCCCCCGTGGCTTTGCCACACTCATCACAGACTAGAGTATACCCATGTGTTTTGCAGCAAAGCTGCGAGGACATATATCACCACTTGGCATAGCCAAGCGGCTGAAATGAATTTTTTCCTTATTACTCACTCAAACGCACCGTGCCTTCCTTTGCCCGACGCAAACCTCTGCGCGCCCTCCAGGGTCTCATTCGATTCCAGCACCGTCTTGCCATGGTGAAATTCATTGACTAAGGCGGCGGGCAGGTCCATCGAGAATTGCTCATAGGCACTGAGGCGGTCGTTGCGCATACAGTGCTGCGGAAAGGCTGCTATCTGCAGGGCTAACTCCTCCGCAGCTATACGGGCCTGTCCGTCATCTACGATTCGGTTCGCCAGTCCGAAAGACAAAGCTTCTGCTGCACCCACAGGACGCCCTGTCAGTATTAGGTCGAGCGCATGGCTCAGCCCGATCAGCCTCGGCAGGCGTATGGTCCCGCCATCCATCAGCGGCACGCCCCACCGCCTGCAAAACACACCCATCACGGCGCTTCTCTCCACGATCCTCATATCGCACCAGAGGGCGAGCTCCAGGCCTCCGGCTACAGCATATCCGGAAATAGCAGCTATGACTGGTTTTGTGAGCAGCATCCTGCTGGGGCCAAGAGGTCCGTCACCCGTTTCGTCTATGTGAAGCGGTGGTAAATTATCCTGCGCTGTGGCTAATGATTTCAGGTCAGCACCGGCACAGAAATAACCGTCTGCACCACAAAGTATCGCAACTAAAGCGTTTGTATCTTCTTCAAATTCCCTGAATGCTTTGCTCAATAGCTCTGCGGTCTCGCCATCCACCGCATTCCGCACTTCCGGGCGGTTAATGATAATGGTCGTTATGCCGTTTTTCTTTTCTATCAGTACTTTCATCTGGATGGGGGTTTACTGCAAATCTATAAGTTTAAAGGGCTCTAATATCCCTCGTCTTCAAAATAAATCCGTTCTAACCGTGTCATCCGCGTGCCTGCATTTTGTATTCTTTGCGCCTTCGCGCTTTTGCGAGCCATGATTTTGTGTTTCATTAGCACATTACCATATTGACACATTGGCACATTTCTCTTTCTTTTCCCAAAAAACCCAAAAACTATCAATCAACATGCCTTTTGTAACTATTTTCATACTTTCAGCGTTATAAGCTATGTTTACTTGTCCTAATTATTAAACCTGACCGTACCCCTTATTCAGTGAAAAAAATCATTGTCTTCACTTGCCTTTCTATTTCGGTCCTCGTAGGCCTTACCGCTTTTACGAACACGGCTTCATTTTTTGAAGTATCGAAGAACCTCGACATTTTCACTACACTATACAAGGAACTCAACACATACTATGTCGATGAACTCAAGCCCGATCAGCTCATTCAGTCAGGCGTCGATGAGATGTGCAACTCGCTCGATCCATATACCGACTACATCACCGAGGAGAATATGGCCGACTACCGCACTCAGACCACAGGTCGCTACGGTGGCATAGGTGCGATCATCGGTACTCGCGGCGACTGGGTCACGATCACTGACCCCTATGAGGGCTTCCCGGCGGCTAAAGCAGGCCTGCGTGCAGGAGACAAGATCATCAGCATAGATGGCAAACTCGCAAAGAAGCTCCAGTCTGACGACGTGAGCCGGATGCTCAAAGGTAAAGCAGGCACCAATGTGATCGTCAGGATATCTCGCGAAGAGGCTGATGGCAAAGATAAAGAAGAGACCTACACACTCACACGTGAGGAGATCAAGATCAAGAATGTACCCTACTACGGTACTATCGGCAAGGACATAGGCTATATCAGGCTGACGGGCTTTACGGAGAAAGCAAGCAGTGAGGTACGCAATGCACTGAACCTGCTCCTGGCAAAAAATAAGATCAAAGGCCTCGTACTCGACCTCCGTGGCAATCCCGGCGGTCTGCTCAATGAGGCTATAAGCATAGCCAATGTATTCGTCGATAAGAACGTGCAGATAGTAAGCACCAAGGGCAAAACAGAAGATCAGAACAAGGAATATCCCACTCTCAATGATCCGGTAGATACCAAAATACCGATGACCATTCTGGTGGATGGCGGCTCTGCCTCCGCAGCTGAGATCGTGACCGGCTCCATGCAAGACCTCGATAGAGCTGTCGTCATAGGCCAGCGCACATATGGCAAAGGCCTCGTGCAGTCCACTCATTCCCTGCCCTACAATGCGAAACTGAAGATCACTACTGCTAAATATTATATCCCGTCGGGACGTTGCATACAGGCCATCAACTACGCTGACCGTGGCGCAGACGGCTCAGTCAAAAGAAAAGCAGACTCGCTCAAAGTAGCATACAAAACCCTTGGCGGCCGCACAGTATATGATGGCGTAGGTATAGACCCGGATATAAAAATAGAACCGGAGAAACTGAGCCAGATCGCTATTGCGCTCATCACTAAAAACCTGATGTTTGACTATGCCACAGAGTTTCGTGCTAAGCATGAAGCGATAGGTTCAGCAAAAAATTTCGAGCTGAATGACAAAGAATACGATGAGTTCGTAGACTATGTAAACAAACAGGGATTCAGCTATGAGACACACAGTGAGAAACTCATAGATGCACTCAAGGAAACCGCAGAAAAAGAAAAATCATTTACAGCCATAGAAAATGACTACGAGACTATGAAGAAGTCAATGCAGCATGATAAAACAAAAGATCTCTACAAAGAGAAAAAACAGATCAAAGGCATATTGGAAGAGGAAATAGCATCACGCTATACGCTGAATGCAGGAAGGATAGAAGCATCTTTCAAAAACGATGAGGAAATAGCCAAAGCGCTCGAAGTACTCAATGATGATGCCAAACTGAAATCAATACTCAAGAAGAATTAAGCATGAAGAAAAGGTGGATATATGGTTTGCTGATAGTGTTCATATCGACGGGTTTCATCTCGGCGGCCGATCACTATTTTGAGATCTCACGCAATCTGGATGTATTCACGGCATTGTTCAAAGATGTCAATGCCTCATACGTCGATGATACCGACCCGTCCAAGCTCATGCGTACCTGCATAGATGGCATGCTCAAAACGCTTGATCCATTCACCAACTACATATCAGAGTCGCAGATAGAGACCTACCGCATACAGAGCTCAGAAAAGATAGTGGAGATCGGTATACACTTTCAGATCATGGACAGCACTCCTGTCGTGACTGACCTGATCAAAGACCTCCCTGCTGACAAAGCAGGCCTCCAGATAGGAGATAAAATACTGGCACTCGACGGCCAGACCACCCGTGGCAAAACATACGACGAAGTCACACAAGCACTCCGCGGACAGACAGGCAGCCCTGTCACCTTGTCACTCCAGACCATTCAAGGGCAAACAAAAGACCTGACCATTACCCGTCAGGAGTTTCAGCAGACCAATGTACCTTTCGCAGGTATGCTCACTAAAGACATAGGCTGCATCAATCTGAAAATATTCAATCCGAATGCCGGCAAGGATGTCAGAGAGGCATATGAGAAACTCAAAAAAGAACATCCCGACCTGAAGGGTATCATCCTCGACCTGCGCGGCAATCCCGGCGGCCTGCTCAATGAAGCAGTCAATGTGGTAAATGTATTCGTAGAGAAAAACAAACTCGTCGTTACAACCAAAGGCCGCGTCGCTGAATGGAATAGCACGTTCAAAACACTTAATGAACCCACAGATACTAAAGTGCCTGTCGTCGTGATCACGGACAATCACTCTGCTTCTGCCTCTGAGATCGTATCGGGCTGTATGCAGGACTATGACAGAGGTGTGGTGCTGGGCCAGAGGACATATGGCAAAGGCCTCGTACAGATCACCAAGAACCTTTCATACAATACAATGCTGAAGGTCACTACTGCCAAATACTACATCCCAAGCGGAAGATGTATCCAGGCTATCAACTATGCTGAGCGCAACGATGACGGTAGTGTGAAACGTATACCCGACTCCCTCAAACATGCCTTCAAAACTGCTGATGGCCGCAAAGTATGGGACGGTGGTGGTATAGACCCTGACCTGCCTATTGCCAAACCTGCCATCAATCCCCTGATCGAAGCGCTGGTAAACAAAAATGTGATCTTTGAGTACGCGACAAAATATAAACTGGCACATGGTCATGTAAGCCCGGCTGCTGATTTTAAGATCAGCGATCGTGACTACGATGACTTTATGGCATTCGCCAAAACAAAAGACTACAGCTACAAAACAGAAAGCGATAAGCTGCTCGAAAAACTCAAAGAAGCTGCTACCGAAGAAAAATACTATGATGCTGTCAAATCTCAATACGAGGACATCAGAAAGAAACTCGAAGCAGACAAGCAAACTGCCCTTATGAAAAATAAAGCTGAAATCACCGCCCTCATCGAGAATGAAATATGCGGCCGCTACTACTACCTCAATGGCAAGATCGAAAAGTCGCTCCAAAACGACCCGCTCGCGATCAAGGCGATAGAACTGCTCAATAATCCTCAGGGAGAATACAAAGACCTGCTGACAGCAAAAAAGTAAGCTTAGATTTTATACTACAAGTTGTTTAGACTTTTTAAAGATTTACATAAAATGAATTCAAAAATTCATTTCTCACCGAATACACAGAAGATCACAGAACTCCTAAATTAATTTCAGTGTTTTTCTGTGCATTCTATGAGAAAAATAAACTGAGCTTATATTTAAAGAAAAGTCTAAACAACTTCTATTTATATATCTCCAGTTCTGCAGTTATTTTCTCTATAGCTTTTTTGCAGAATACCTGAACTGTTTCGAGGTCTTGCTTTGCCTCCTCAGATGATGACGGCGTGCTGCCATACCCTTCTATCCTGACCAGTATGGACATGATCTCCTGATCCATCTGCATATAGGATATGGTAGATTTCATACTGTGGGCGATCTTAGCCATTTCGCCATAATTCCCATCTGCGAAACAGGTGTTGAGGTTTTGCAATTCTATTTTGATCTGCGCGAGAAAAGTTTCCGCCATCTCTATGACATGGCTTCTGTCGCCGCCATACTGCAGCTCTATCACCGATAGCAGCGGGGTACCGCCGGATGGTGCGCTTTTATGCTCAGCTGATGTAATAGGAGCAGGCTCCATTTTGGGCAGATAGGTCATGATGGCATTATATAGCTCAGCCTCCTGAAAGGGTTTAGTGATATACCCGTTTATTCCCCATTCCGTCAGGTCCTTATTTTGATTGTCCGAATAGTGTGCGCTCAGGGCGATGATAGGGGTGGTGATCCCCATATTTTGTCTGATATACCTGGCCGCAGAGTAGCCATCCATTTCGGGCATCTGTATGTCCATCAGGATCAGTGAGTATGAAGTATCCTTTATTTTTGCGATGGCCTCTAGCCCATTGCCGGCCAGATCATAGTTTATCTGCCATTTCTGCAATAGAAAACCGGCCAGTTTTTGATTTAACGGATTATCCTCTACTATCAGTACCCGACCCCGGAGTGGCTGGAAATATGGATAGGTATTGTAGCCTTCTTTTGAGGATTGGTCAGGAATGGTCATTTTGGTTTTGGGCAGGCCATAGTCCATAGTAAATGTGAACTCTGTACCGACCCCGACAGTACTCGTCACACTGATCGTACCATTTTCCATTTCGACCAGTGATTTGGCGATAGACAGGCCCAGGCCTGTTCCTTCAGGCTTCTGTGAGGCAGGTGCATTCAGCTGCTCGAAGCGCTCAAATATTTTGGGTAATTTCTCATTAGGTATGCCTATGCCTGTATCACTGACCCTAAATTCAAGAATGACATTTTCAGCACCTATACTTTTTACACCCAGATGTATCTCTATTTTCCCTTTTTCGGTAAATTTGATCGCATTGCTGACGAGGTTTATCAATATCTGGTCGAGCCTCGCTGAGTCACCGATACAGACATCGGGTACAGAGCTGTCTACTATATATTCGATATCGAGGTTAGGTTTTTTGTTTGTTTGTTCAAAAAGTTTTTCGATGTTTTTGACCTGCTCGGCGGGACTAAACGGATGCCTGTATATCTGCATCATACCGGCTTCGATTTTCGAGAAGTCGAGTATATCGTTTACGATGCGCAGGAGGCTCTGAGATGCATTGCGCAGTGTAAAGACGAAATCATGTTGCTCTTCATTCAGTTTAGTTGCATTGAGCAGATTAGTAAACCCGATAATGGCATTGAGCGGTGTACGTATCTCATGGCTCATATTTGATACAAACTGGTCTTTCAGCTGGGCTGCCTTTTCAGAGTTGTTTTTTGCCTGCTCCAATTCATATATGATCCTTGCCCTTTTGCGGATATTGCCAATGGTAGTAAACATAAACAAAAAGCTAAGCAATATCAGCAGGGCCGATGCAGTGATGATAGTCTGCTTGGTCTGGCTGGCCGCCCCATTATATGTGCCCACAGAGGTCTCCAGGTCCTTATTTTCCACCTCTTTGATATTGAGCGTGATGAGCTCAATGCTGTCATTGAGTATGCTCGCCTTGCCCGTCTCGATAAACTGTAGTGCCAGGTCCCTGCCCCCATATTTATATAGTTTGAGGACATTGAGATTAAATGTTATTTTTCTGGCAATCAGATCAGTGAGTACGACCGTCTCCTTTTTCATGTTCCCATTTGGTGGCAGGGAATCTGAAAAAGCTGCCAATAGGGATTCAATGGTGCCTTTATCAGCCGGTATGTCTTTGATGTAGCTACTGTCACGGGTGATCACATAGTCCCTCACATTGCTATGAAGCTCTCTTACTTTGCCGATTATGTTGTCCAGTTCTTTGAGTTCTTTGTTTTTCCGGATACTCAGCAGATTGATGGTGCTCAGGGAGTTGATACTCTCGAAACTGAGCACAGCTATGACCGATGTGATGACCATGATGACTACCACAGATGCGATCGTAAAGCTGATCATAAAACCTGCATTGGCAGGCGTGATCCTTCTTTGAAAGAGAGTACTCATTTTACCGGGAATGGTTTAAACCCTATATGTATAGCTACAATACAAGATAAAGATAAATTCGGTAGTGTCTCAGTTTGAAATTAGTGTATCATTAAAAATAAAGCGAAATTTGAAAAGGCAGAGTAAGTAAACGTATTTTAATATTTTATATGAACGTACAGGAACAAATCAACGAGTACATTGCCAGCCAACCTGAACCAAAGTGTAGTGATATGCAAGAGTTGCACCATCTCACACTTCAAGTTTTACCAGGTTGTACATTGTGGTTCGACAATGGTAAAAACAGCGAAAATAAAACTGTAAGTAACCCTACGATAGGCTATGGATTTTACACCATAAAATATGCTGATGGAAAGACCCGGGATTTTTTTCAAATTGGTTTGAGCGCAAACAAAACCGGAATCTCTGTCTATATCCTCGGTATCAAAGATAAGTCATACTTAGCCCAAACGTATGGAAAAAAACTAGGCAAGGCGAGCGTGACAGGGTATTGCATTAGGTTCAAAACGATAAAAGAGATAAACATTGATATACTTGAAGCGGCAATACGATATGGGGTTGAGGTTACAAGTGAAAATTAAATTTCAAAATGAGAAGCTCTCATAAATTCCATTCTTTTCTACACCCTATTGCAGGTAGCCGGATAGTTTTCCTTTTTTAGGAATGAGTATGTTTTCACATCATCTTTGTATTTCATCCGAACCAGGCTTTCGATGTTGTGCTGGTAGTTTGCCAATGTCCTGATCTCAAAAACAGGGTTGAAATCGAGGGTGTCTACCAGTGTTATCATCACTGCCGGGTTCAGATGCGAATGGTCAGGTCTAGCCTGCTCAATGATTAAGTGATATCGCTTTTCCATAGTCTACGTTTTCTAATTTTTTGGATTGTAAGTGCGTTCTGTCCTTTTTGGAGGGCTTAGACCACAAGGTGACATAGAGTGATGTATATAAGGCCCATTGCTACCAATACCAGCACTGAGCAGATCATCATAAAAACAACATTGGATTGTTCTTGACTCAGTTGGTTTCTTATCGCACTGTAATCCTCTTTCCGGTGGCGTTTAATCTGTATCATAACATTGTATTTAGTATAACAAAGTTACGAATGGCAAATGTCAGTGTTTGGAATATTCGATGGCTGGTCAGGGGATTTCGATGAATGGGCTGATATCTTAGATTGGGATAAAATGTCGTCTATAACTAATTGAAAAGGTTGAGTTTCTCCAGTAGCAGTGTTTTGAAGGAATCAGCGAGGGGTAATTTTTTGTCACCTACAGATACTACGCTCTCTCCGACAGACTGTATCTTTGATATAGCCACTATATACGACCTGTGCACCCTCTGAAATCTGTCAGCAGGCAGCCGTTCGTCGAGGGCTTTCATGGTCACATGTATCGTATACTTATTGTTTAGGGTATATATACTGGCATAGTCGCCGAGTGCCTGGACATAGAGGATCTCGTCAAAGGTGATCTTGACCCACATACCATCGCTTCTGAAAAAGAAATAATCTTCCTGTCCGGTGGATAGCATGTTTCCTTCAAACAATTCTTTGGCCCTCTCTATTGATTTGATAAACCGTGTCAGCGCAATAGGTTTGATGAGATAGTCTATTACCTTGTATTCGAAAGCTTCCAATGCATAATCGGGTTTAGCAGTGGTCAGAATGACCATAGAGGAAATATTGGCCTGTTTGATAAATTCCAGACCGGTCATCTCGGGCATTTCCACATCCAGCAGGATCAGGTCTACCTTTTCTTTGTTGAGGAAATTTATCGCATCGATCGGATTGGTACATTCCCCGGCCAGTGACAGATAGTCTACCTTAGAGACGAGGTGCTTCAGGGCCAGGCGGGCCATGGGGTTATCATCGACTATCAGTGTTTTGATCAAGGGCATTCTATTGCTTTAAAACCTGTTTTTCACTGCTAATATATAGAAGCGCGTCCTATAACCTGTATTTGTGTATAAAAATATCAACACTATGGTCTTTCAAATTTTGTGCGACATGCATTGGGGCAAGGTATAATTTATGTATGCCAAAGTTTAATATAGTATCTATATATTTATACCAGTCATCAAATATGTTACTTCCTAAATGAAGGGATTATTAAAATTTAAAGAAATGTTTATTACTTTGTGAAGGACTCAGACAGGGTCTGTATTAATGACAAAGAAATGAAAGGCTGGGCTTGTATTTTGATATTGATATTTGGTTTTGGTATAGCGGGTTATAGCCAGAATAATCAGAATGCTATACTTTTCCCGGCCACACCCAATCCTGCAGATGACCACTGCCTGGTCAGGATGTATCTGCCCGATTCGGACCCTAAGGCCGAACTGAGACTGCTCAATAAAGATAATACCGTAGTCAAGTCAATAGATTTAAGCGATCTGAAGGGGATACAAAGCACTACAATCATCCTTTCAGACATCGCCAGAGGCAAATACGTATGTCAGCTGGTGTACAAAGGTATCGTGACCCAGAGCATCGTAATATTTCACTCGACCTCTGATATCGAGCCACACCCTTTTGATTCGATCACTATATACCACAAACTACAGGAGATCGATCTCAGAGAGAGAGCGCTCGATGTCAATATCGGCACCCTGATAGACTATGACTCCTATCTGGACTCGATGTACAAGGTACAGCAGGTACTATCCGGCAAAGACAGCCTGATGAGCAGGATAAACCAGCTCAGCAGAGAGATAGCCCGGCTAAGGCTAAGATTTGAAAGTTTTGATCAGCTGCTCAAAGAGCTCGCTATCCTGAAGGTGCGCAACAAACCTTTTGAAAACCCTATGAAAAAGGGCACCAGGTATACCCTGACCAAAATTTATTTCAATACCGGCAGCTATGATTTTGCCGAAAAATCACGGCCAGAGCTGGACGATCTGGTCGAGGTCCTCAATGAGTTTCCCTCACTGGTCATCAGAATAAACGGCCATACCGACAATATGGGCAACTATCATGCAAATGTAGCCCTGTCTAAGTCCCGCGCCAAAAGCATCTATCAGTACCTGATAGAAAAAGGCATCAATGAAGAGAGGTTGAGTTTTGATGGCTATGGATCTAACTATCCGCTCACCCCAAATATCACGGATGAAGACCGCGCGATCAATCGGCGAGTAGAGTTTATAATTCTAAAAGAATAATCTGTCATACTTTACACTGATTCAGGTTTCTCAGCCTCTTTCCATCAGCAGGACCATCTCCCTATCTATTATTGCCCATTTATTTTCTAGGTTTGTAGCATGACAGTAAATAAAATATTTGTTGGTGGGATCTTAAATGCTTTAGTTATCGGATTGGTATTGTCCGGCTGCTCTGACCCTAACGGCTGGAAGAAAGTAGATGTCTCAAAAGAAACGGTCCACTATATAGTATCGCGCTTCGATCAGGACTTCTTTGCCATAGATACGACGCATATGGCCGAAAGCGAAGCAAAGTTGCGTACTAAGTATGGTGTTTTCTATGATGACTATGTCAATCACATTATGAACTTCGGCAGGCCCTTAAGCGCTGTTGATACCACCCGCCACGATCCGCGTATAGACATTATAAACTTTCTCGGCAATAAGTCTGACCGCGACCTGTATGACACCGTACAGAAAGTATACCCCAATACCACGGATATACAGGCAGACCTGACAGATATGCTTAAACACTATCAGTATTATTTCCCACAGAAGCCGAAAATCAAGAGGGTGATCACTTTCATCACTGAGTTTAGCGATGGTATCGCTACTTACGACGATAGTACAATATGCATAGGACTGGACATGTACCTGGGCAGCACCTACAGATATTATGCCAGTGTGGACCTGCCACAGTTTATGATCGCCAAGCTCAAAAAACCCTATATAGTCCCCAATGTGACCGAGGCGCTCTACATGGCCAATTTTGACAAAACTGCATACAATGCACAGCTGCCGCTGATCGAGGCCCTCATCAATGAGGGAAAGAAATATTACTTTATGGAGTGCATGCTGCCCGATGCCCCTGACAGTATGATCATGGGCTATACCTCCCGTCAGGAAGAGTGGTGCCGCAATAGCGAAAAGACCATCTGGCAGTTCTTTAATGAGCGCGACCTGCTGTACAAGGTCAACTACATGGAGCAGAAACGCTATACCACAGATGGCCCGTCTACTACAGGTATGCCTGCTGACTCACCACCCAAGGTCGGCAGCTGGGTAGGATGGCAGATAGTCAGAAAGTTCATGAAAAACAGCGGAGGCAAGGTCAAACTGCCTGATTTGCTGGACAAGTACTCAGCTAAGGAGATATTTGCATCCTCAAACTATAAGCCGAAATGATATTTTTGTACCTAAACCCTTAAAATATTGGGCTCTACATCATCCAGCAATAAAAAAGAGAAGACAGAAAGCAAGTTCGCACGGATAGCCAACTCAGCCATGGCCTTTGTGATCGCCTATATGGTCATCATATTTTTGTTTACACTGGTCACTGCTCTTATGGGCAAAATTTTCGGATTCGATTCCAATATCAATTACTCAGGGCTGAGATTTGATATAGGACGGCACAAGTGGGATACACTCAGTATTTTTATGGTATGGAGCTTCGGGACTTTTTTTACAACCCTTTTAGGTGGTCTCTTTTACTATTTGTTTTCCCAGTTTCGTGCTACTGTCAACCTAGCTAATCTTATATTCCTGTGGGGAGCTGTGATATCCTTTTCGATAGTAGCGGCTCAGGGGCTGTTGCCCTGTATTGAGCCCGGAGAAAGGCTCGCCTGCTATACCAATCTCACAGTCGTTTTTGCCTGGCTGTCTGTCCCTATCTGGGCATTGTACATCTTATGTTTCTTTTTTATGGCCTTTCTGCTTTTCTTTTCTATTTATACATCTAAGCCGTTTCTTTCCTTTTCGTATTCTTTCTCCAAGGTCAGCAAGACCAATCGTAAACGTAAATATTACTTTGAAACAGTGATCCTGCCCTATCTGATAGGCAGCGGGGCCATATTGATGTACCACAGCTTCACATATCCATCGGTCAATTTTCATGTCCTCAATCTGGTCTATATCATTTGTATCGGCCTCTCACTGGCTGTTTCATTTCTGGTCATCAATATCAACGACATGAAATCAGAAGAAGTACTGCGGTATAAAAACCTCCAGACCATCAGTCCGGTGCTGTTTATCATTTTTGTTCTCCTACTGATATTCTTTACCGCTACCAATAAAGGTTTCTATCTGCCGTTCTAACTATAGCGCTGATCCAAAGGACATAGGAATACAAGTCCTGATCGGGAAAAACATCACCAAATTAATAAAAGGGAAGAGATATTACTTCAGTCTTGGCTCCTTAGAGACAAAGAGGAATGTAAGTCCTATAGCCAATAGCAGGAATGTGATCACTGCGGGTGCTCCGAGACCTGTTTCAAAGAATGACAGGTGTTTCGCAGGATCATTATAGCTCAGGTATGCAGAACTGTTCATATACAGCATGATATTCACTGCTGCCATTATAAATCCGATCACTGTAAATATACCTCCGATTACTTTTGACATGGCTTTTGATTTAACAATGCGAAAGTATGCCAAAAAGTGAAATCTCAAAAGCAAAAGGCTGAAAAATTGTGCACCTATGTGTTATCTTCGCGCCGCAAGACGGATTTGTTGGCTGTTGTTAGTTGACGGTTGGCTGTTTTGGTGCATTTCATTAGCACATTTTCAAATTAGCACACATTAGCACATTATTCAAATGATAGCAGTTTCTAATATAGAGCTTCACTTTAGCGGCAGGGTCATGTTTGACAAAGTGTCCTTCCTGATCAATAGCAATGATAAAATAGGCCTCGTAGGGCGCAATGGTGCGGGCAAATCCACCCTGCTTAAAGTCCTCAAAGGCATACAAGCCATTGATGGAGGCGATATTATGTACCCAAAAGGTACTATCATAGGCTACCTGCCCCAGGAGATCAACTCAACCTCACAGCTATCTGTGATAGATGAGACCAAAATGGCATTCGAACATGTACTTCACCTGATAAAAGAGAACGAGAATATTGTACATCAGCTCGAAACCCGCACTGACTATGAGTCGGATAGCTATATGGACCTGATCAACCAGATGCAGGAGGTCGAGCACCAGATAGAGATACACGATGGCTATGGTATCGAGGAGCAGACAGAGCGGGTACTAAAAGGACTAGGTTTTGATCCATCGGATTTTGAGAAAAAGGTAAAAGAGTTTAGCGGGGGCTGGCAGATGCGTATCGAGCTGGCCAAGATCCTGCTTCAGAAACCCGATCTGGTGTTGCTTGATGAGCCAACGAATCACCTCGACATCGATTCTGTACTCTGGCTGGAGAAATTTCTAAAGGACTATCCCGGTGCCATCATCATGGTATCGCACGACAAGTCTTTCCTTGATACGATCACTAACCGTACTATTGAAGTTGTGTCAGGCGACATCGAGGACTACAACTCTCCCTACACTAAATACACAGAGCTGCGCAAAGAACGCCGCGAGCAGGTCATCAATGCTCAGAAAAACCAGCAGCGTGACATAGCCCAGATAGAGAAGAACATTGACCGCTTCCGTGCCAAGGCCAGCAAGGCGACATTCGCACAGTCTCTCATCAAGAAGCTCGACAAAATGGACATCATAGAGGTAGAAGAAGAAAACGTAGCGACCATGAACCTGCGTTTCCCGCCTGCCAAGCCCTCCGGCAAGGTGGTGCTGAACGCCCGCAATATGACCAAGAAATATGGTACACGGACCATCATAGATAATCAAACCATCGAGATAGACCGTGGCGACAAGATAGCTTTCATCGGAAAGAACGGCATGGGCAAGACGACCTTCTCGCGTATGCTGGTGGGCGATGTGGCCTATGATGCCGGCGAGGTAGAGCTGGGTTATAACGTGACCGTGGGCTACTACGCACAGCACGCTGCTGATACCATAGATGGCAATGATACCGTACTCGAGGTAGTAGACCGGGTAGCAGTAGGCGATGTACGCGCCAAGCTTCGTGACCTGCTGGGTTGTTTTCTCTTTAAGGGTGATGATGTATTTAAAAAAGTAAAAGTTCTCTCGGGTGGTGAGAAATCACGCCTTGCGCTTTGCAGGATGATCCTAGAGCCGCGCAATTTCCTCGTAATGGATGAGCCAACCAATCACCTCGATATGCTATCTAAGGAGATCCTGCAAAACGCCCTTATGAACTATGAGGGAACGGTGGTCGTAGTATCTCACGACCGTGATTTCCTCCGCGGCCTGACCAATAAGATATTTGAGTTTACGAAAGAAGGCATCAAAGTACACCTCGACGATATAGATGCCTATCTGGAGAAGAAAAACCTCGATGATATGCGCGCGATGGAGATGGAAAAAAGCAAGGACAAAGAGGCTAAAGCTAAAACACAGTCCCCAGCTAAAGACGCCAAGACTGCCACCAGCCACCAGTCACCAGCCACCTCTGATAAGGAGATCAGCCGCATCAAAAAAGCACTCGGCATATCTGAGCAAACAATCGAAAAACTGGAAAAAGAAATAGAACTGATAGACAATCAGCTCAAGATACCCGATCACTATCAGAAGCTCACCGCTGACCCTAATTTCTTTACTAACTACGAAGGCCTGAAAAAGCAGCTCGACAGCGAGATGCAGAAATGGGAAAGCCTCGGAGCGGAGTTGGAGAAAGCGGGTAAATAATTGACACAGAAGTGACAATTCGTGTCACAATAATTCCATATCTTGGATATAAATAGCTATATCTAAAATATGCTTGAATCTACTGAACCAATATCGAAACCTTTGCCATGTCATCAGATCTGGGATGAGATGCTGCCTGTGGATGGAGGCAGGATATGTACCGGCTGCGGTAAACTGGTAGTAGATTTCAGAAATCACAAATGGCGGGAAATAGAGCAGGCTCAGCGTGAGAGTATTGTTCCTCTCTGCGGGATATACAACCCAAAGCAAATCGAAAACTGGGGCTCAGAAGTTACACCATCTATTTCGGGATGCAGCAGAATGGTCAGGCTATCAGCAGCCCTTCTTGCCTTTGCACAAATTGCTCCGGGCAATTTGCCTGCTCAAACAAATACTCCACAACATCAGGTGCCACCATCTGACCAGAAAACGAAACAAAACCCTCCAGTTAAACCAAAGACAAATACTCCACCCGCAAAGAGGATAATAAGTGGAACAGTGGCAACTCAGGTCAGTGATACGACAAAACTACCATTGGCATGTGCCGAGCTCACTCTGGTCAGAGGCACAAAAATTATGACAGCAGAAACTGACAGCTTTGGCAGGTATTCACTTGACCTCAGCAATATCTATACTAGTCTAAAGGACACCTTTGAGATCGTGATCACCCATCCTGCACATTCATCACATACTATAAAATGCGCAAGGAAGGATTTAAAGCCCAATCAAAGAAATGTGGTTGATGTTGTCTTATGGGATGCATCAGTAGTGGCTAAAAAACCTATACTAATAAGCAACGGGTCTCATTTTATGGCTATGATAAATCCTCCTGAAGAAAAAGCTAAAGCTTTACCAGCCAACAACACGAAGCTCAAAAAAGAAGGTAAATTCAAGCGATGGTGGCGGCACCTATGGAAAAAAGGATAAGAAATGATCTCATTGATGATACTTCTCCAAAAACTCGTCTATACTTATTTGAGTTTGCTTTAAAATCCCTCTTACGGTTCCTTCAGCTAATTCCTTGTGATCGGGCACTGTGGTGCCGATTTCACCGCCATCAATTTTCTTTTTCAAAACAATGTGGCTTCCTTTCTGCCGTATTTTTATGAATCCAAATATTTCGAGCCATTTTATAAGCTCGCGACCAGACATGCGTGGTAGCTTAGGCATACGCTTCTGTGGTGAAGGTAGTAAGGAAAATAGGAGCTTGCTCTGTGATAGGGAATTCCTCAAGGTACAACTCCGTAGCCTCTTTTAGATTGGCAAGCGCCTCTTCCATTGTCTCACCCTGACTTACTGTACCGACTTCGACGCAATTGGCAACATAGAAATTTCCTTCCTTATGGATAGATGCGGTGAAAGTATTAGTGACCATATGATATTTTGATACACTAATATACAAAAAGATAGTGATCCCTATCTGGTTTTAATCTCAGGTCAACCATTTTTTATTGCTCCGTTGATTTAAACCTTAATCGTATCTTTGAAAAAAATATAACACTATGGCAATCGGATCAGTATTTTTAGTCGTCCTTATTTTGCTGGGAGTATTTACAGCATTAGGGGCATTCGTCACGGTACAGCAGGGCAATATAGCTGTGGTCACTTTCTTTGGCAAATACCGCCGCATCATGTTCCCGGGGCTTAATTTTAAGATCCCATATGTAGAAACGATCTTCCGCGTCATCTCTATTCAGAACAGGTCCGTGGAGCTGCAGTTTCAGGCTATCACAGTCGATCAGGCCAATGTCTATTTCAAATCCATGCTGCTCTATTCTGTACTCAATCAGGATGAGAACACACTAAAGAATGTCGCGTTCAAATTCATCGATGAAAAAAACCTCATGCAGGCTTTGACCAGGACGATAGAAGGTTCTATACGTTCATTCGTCGCGACCAAAAAACAAGCAGAGATACTACTACTCCGCAAAGAGATCATCGACTATGTGAAAGAGCAGATAGACCGCCAGCTCGAAGAGTGGGGCTATCATCTACAGGACCTTCAGCTCAATGATATCACCTTCGACGAGGTCATCATGACATCCATGAGCCGCGTCGTAGCATCAAATAACCTCAAGGCAGCTGCTGAGAATGAAGGGCAAGCACTACTCATCACTAAAACCAAAGCTGCAGAAGCAGAAGGCAATGCTATCAAAATATCTGCCGAGGCTGAGAAAATAGCCGCACAAATGCGCGGTCAGGGTGTGGCACTCTACCGCGAAGAGGTGGCTAAAGGTATGTCTACCGCCGCTAAAGAAATGGAGCAGGCCAATCTCGACACCAGCAGCATGATCATGTTTAACATGTGGACAGATGCGATCAAGCAGTTCGCTGAGGTATCAAAAGGCAATGTGATATTCCTCGACGGCTCTACAGAAGGCATGCAAAGCACATTGAAACAGATGATCGCACTCAATAAACTTCAGGAAAATAAAACATCAAAATAATAGCAGGCTTACTCGTCACTTTTCATTTCCTGCCAGATTTTTTTTAAGGCCTTCTGCTCACCCGAGTAGGAGGTCTTATCTTTTTTCAGCCGGTCGCTGATATAGGAGATACGCTCCTCAGTGAGTGGATGTGTACTGATGAACTTTGGTACTGACAGCCCTATCTTGCTTTGATATGAATTAAGCGTTTTAAAGAGTTTCAGCATTCCGTCAGGATTGATATGTACTGACTGGAGCATATCATAGCCGCCCTCATCAGCCTGATGCTCCAGCCCTCGTGAATAGCTTAGTTCTTTTAGCGAGTTAGCATTGGTGACCAGCACAGCCAGTGTGCCGCTTGCGTCATTGAGCAGCAGAGAAATAAAGAGATAGCCCGCGAGGTTTCGGCTCATCATACGGGTGCTATGATGCAGCCTGACATGCGAATACTCATGTGCCAGCAGCCCGGCCAGTTCATCATAGTCATTCATCTCGCGGATGATACCATCATACACGATGATCTGTCCTCCCGGCAATGCGAATGCATTAGGCTCAGAGTTATTCACCACAGTGATATTGACTATATATGGTGATGATACATGCATGGCGCGCCAGTATTCATTTGCTTCTTTTGTGAGGCGCTGATTGATGTTATAGCTCTGCATCACCTGGTCGTACATTTTGTCCCCTAGCTGGATCTCCATGCCTATGGGCATCTTAGATGCGAGAAACTCTGCCAGTGGTGGTAAAACAAAAAAATAAGATAAGCCGGCCAACAATAAGAACCCGATACCGATGACCATCACCCCTTTAAATCCTTTGGTGCGCAGAAACTCCAGGCTTGACTCATTGAATCGCTTGTGCGGATATGCTGCGATGAACCCTTTGAAAAAATCCTGGCCACTGACCTCCAGATATTGAAGCGGGACCTCGCCATATTTGAGGGTTATGCGCTGATCATTTGAATAGTGCCCTTTGTGAATACCATCCACATCCCAGATGACCATCGATTTATTCAGTTCATCATCTGTATAGCTGATGTGTATGCCATCTGTTAGAAACTCTATAAACGCAGAGTAGCCTTTTGATGTCTTGCCGTCAAAGTAAGTGCCTGTGTACATGATATCCTAAAGATAAATTTCCCTGCCAACAATCTTTCGAAAATATGAAGGGATATTATCCCAGATTAAGGTCCATCATGCTCAGCATATCGTCGCCTGTGGCATCCTTGTAGTCGCCTTCTGTCTGCACTAGCGCATTAGGATCAAAACCCGCAGGTATCTCGATATTCTCCAGATAGAAACGCATAGTGCGTACCTGTACCCAGGCCAGTCCGATACCTAAGGTAAAAATGATGATGAGTACATTAACCACAGAAAGTTTCAGAAAATCCCATCCATTTATATTCGTTGTGACCGGGTATTCATTTTCACCCTGTATGATGCTTGTATGATTGATATAGAACTTGTGCATCTCCGTGATCCACCAAAAAGCGTAAATGCCTAAAGTAATAATAGACAGAAAGTAGCCCTTGATATATATCACAAACAGATCGACCCCTTCGCCTTCGAATTTTAATTGTGCATTGCCGAGGCGTATCCTGTTCTGGGTATAACTATGCAGATTTACTGACATCCACATAGCATATATACCGCAGGAAAATATTGTTATAAGTAGATTTTTGAAAAACAGTTTGATAAACTCGCGGAGGTCCCCATGATACCCAAAGTGGATACCACGCCATACGGTGCGCGAAAGACGGTACTTCAGAAAGCCATGAATGGCAAAAGGAATAATAGCTAATATCAGAAGATAAGCGATAAAGATCAGCAGGAAATGCTTCCCCATCGCTCCGTATATAAAGAGCGCATAGATCACGATCAGTATCCCGATCGCTTTGATAAAGCCTTTGAACATCTCCTTACCTGTACCCAAAAATTCAAAGCGGCTACCTGCAAATTCTGTTTCACTATAGTAATACCTAAGCAGTTTGGCCCTGGCCCATGGATAGTATAATCCTAATGTGATAAAAGTTAAAAGGACATTGACGATAATGATCCCGAATAAAGTACTTCCTTCTCCGTAAAATTTGATGCGATGCGGTTCCTGATTTGGTTCAGTTGATTTCATAGTTGTTGATTCCATAGTGATGGATTGTATTTTTTATTAAACCTAGATTTATTTTTGAAAAAACAGGTTTGACGGTTAGTAAAACAAATGGCTTTTCAATCAACGGCAGTATTTATCGGCTTGATATTCTGACCTGATAGTCCGGTCGTTTGTTATAATTGTGTAACAATAGCCTGATTTGAACGAATATAAAGCAGGTTAACTGAATAAACCTTTTGTATATTCATATGAGTTTTAAATTCACTTTGATCAAAACAATCTGCCATGAAAAGTCCTGTTTTTTTTGCCATCCCTTTTTTCATCCTACTAGTAGCGATCGAAGCGATCTATTCGTATCGGAAAAATAAAAAGCTCTATCGCCTCAATGACACGATATCAAATTTCTCCCTCGGTATAGGGAGCCAAATAGCTGGGGCACTATCGAAGGTAGTCCTGTTTGGTTTATACATTTATATCTACAGGCATTTTGCCCTCTTTCATCAACCCAAGACCTGGTGGAGCTTTGTTTTGTGCCTCGTGCTGTTTGATTTCTTCTTCTACTGGGCACACAGACTATCGCATGAGATGAATTTTTTCTGGGGGGCGCATGTGGTACACCATCAGAGCGAGGAGTACAATCTCTCTGTGGCACTCAGGCAGCCCTGGTTTCATAACCTCATTTCCTTTTTCATTTTTTTACCTATTCCTTTTTTAGGTTTCGATCCGATCATCTTTGGATTGGCAGCAGGCTTGCAAACTTTGTATCAGTTTTGGATACATACCCGTGCCATCGGCAAACTGCCTGCCATCGTAGAATATTTTTTCAATACGCCTTCGCATCACCGCGTACACCATGCTATTAACCCTAAATATATCGATAAGAACCATGCAGGATTTCTGATGATCTGGGACAGGATGTTCGGCACCTTCAAGGCGGAAGAAAATTCTGAGGAGATCGTCTATGGTATCACTACTCAATTCAAAAGCTGGAATCCAGTCTGGGCCAACTGGCACTACTATCATGAGATGATCGACAAGGCGCGTCAAATGAAAACATGGCGGGATAAACTCCATATCATCTATGCCCGTCCGGGTTGGCTGCCGGACTATCTGGGAGGTTTTCAGAGCCCTAAGGAAGTAGCTACTCATACATTCACTAAGTATGATGCTGATACCACTAATTTATTCAAAGCATATGGCGTACTGCAATTTGTCCTCACACTCGCAGGCACTATCGCTTATCTAGATCATTTCAATACAATCAGTGTATTTTACAGATGGCTATTTGCGGCAGTGATCGTGTTATCTATTATGATCATCGGTGCCATATTTGAGCAGCGCAAATGGATAGTATGGGCTGAGGTAGTCCGCCTCTTACTGGTACTGATATCGCTAAACAGTTTCTATTATTACTGGTACACCCACTGGCTCACTATCATGGAGGTGGCATCTGTTGGGGTATTCTTTGTCTCTATCTCGTGGCTTGTGATCTCTATGTACAAAGGTAGTGAGAGACAGATAGCTTAAGTCTTCAGATCAAACGTAAACCAGTTCTTTATTCGCTTTCACTGCAGCTTCGATCGGCACGAAGGTAGTGAGTATCTCTGCTTTACCTTTTTTCACACAGACAGTATGCTCATAGTGGGCTGATGGCTTGTGGTCCTGCGTAGCCACAGTCCATTTATCGCTTTTAGTATAGACATCCTTTCTACCAAGGTTTATCATTGGTTCGATTGCTATGACACAATATTCCGGCAGCGTAGGGCCATCATTAGGTTTGCCGAAATTCGGCACCTGCGGGTCCTCATGCAGTTCTTTGCCAAGGCCATGACCGACCAGTTCACGTACGCATCTATAGCCATGCTTGCGCTCGCAGTATTCCTGTATGGTAGATGAGATCATACCTACCCTGTTTCCGGCGACCGCCTTTTCTATACCTAGAAATAATGCTTCTTTGGTCACTTTCATTAGCTTGATCGTCTCTTCCTTGACATTCCCGATACCGATCGTGTAAGCACTGTCGGCATGAAAGCCATTCATAAATACGCCTGCATCAATAGAGAGTATATCACCGTCCTTATATGCCCTTGCATTTGGGATACCATGAACCACATCTTCATTCACAGAGATAAGAACAGATGAAGGACAACCATACAGCCCCTTGAAAGAAGGTACACCGCCATGGTCACGTATGTATTCTTCCGCCATCTTGTCGAGGCGCAGGCCATTGATACCGGGCTTCACCTCCTGAATGATCAGTGCTATAGTTTCTGCTAATAAGACCCCACTCTTGCGAATGAGTTCAATTTGCTCAGGAGTTTTTATTTTGATTGCCATTATATATCTCGCAAATGCGCTTGGTCTAAAAATTCTAATAGAATACAATAATAAAAAAACCCTCTCGAATGAGAGGGCTATATTTTTTGCTGTTTATCATTTGTATTGTCTCAATACTCATGTCTCACATCTCAATACTATTTTACATACTCACCTGAGCGAAGCCCTGACGGCCTTTGATGCGACCTGATGAGGTGAGGCCATCATAGTGACGGTTGAGCAGGTGTGTCTCTACTGTCTGCAGTGTATCGAGTATCACACCGACCATGATGATCAGTGATGATCCACCGAAGAACAATGCAAACTGCTGGTCAACGTTGAACTGCATCACGATAGAAGGCATGATCGCTACTACACCGAGGAATAATGCACCCGGCAATGTGATACGAGAGATCACCGAATCAATGAACTCAGCAGTCTTCGTACCTGGCTTGACACCGGGGATAAAGCCACCATTCTTTTTCATTTCGTCACCTATCTGAGTAGGATTGATGATCAAAGCTGTATAGAAATAAGTGAAGGCTACGATCAGGACAAAGTCAAACATATTATACCAAAATCCGCGGATATTGGTGAAAGCCTGTATCACACCTGAGTTTTGCATACCGGAGAACTGAGCGATAGTAGCCGGTACGAACATGATAGCCTGTGCGAAGATGATCGGCATCACACCTGAAGCGTTTAGTTTCAGTGGGAGGTACTGACGAGTACCACCTGCCTGCATCATACGGCCACCCTGGATGATATTCCTTTTAGCATATTGGATAGGTATACGGCGTGTGCCCTGCACGAGGAGTATCACACACATCACCACTACGATGAGGAATGCCACTTCGATGACCGGAGCGATCAGGTTGCCCTGAGATGCACGTGTAGTAAACTCCTGTATCACGGCACCCGGGAAACGAGCGAGGATACCCACCATGATGATGATAGATACTCCATTTCCGAGTCCTTTGTCAGTGATCTTTTCACCCATCCACATGACGAACAGTGTACCTGTAGTCAATACTGTCACAGTAGAAAGTGTGAACAGCCACGTAGGGATCACGATAGCGTTATTGTCCTGGGTGTTTAGGTAACGTACATATGCAAAGCCCTGGAAAGCAGTGACAATAACTGTCAGAATACGTGTCCACTGATTGAGCTGCCTGCGGCCGCTCTCGCCTTCTTTAGACATTTTCTGAAACTGCGGTACCACGATGGTCAATAGCTGAACTGCGATAGATGCAGAGATATACGGCATGATACCCAATGCAAAAATAGAAGCACGAGAGAACGCACCTCCTGCAAACAGGTTTACCAGACCGAGGATACCATTGCCTCCCTGTCTGGTCATATTAGCCAACTGAAGGGGATCAAGTCCCGGGAGAGCGATATAGGTACCGACCCTGAAAATAAATACAAGGCCAACAGTCAGAAGTATTCTCTGCCTCAGGTCTTCGATGCCCCAGATATTCTGGATGGTGGTGATAAACTTTTTCATTCTGTTTCTTTATATCAAGAAAGGATTCCTGAATAGAAATCCTTCCTCGTACTAATACAATAATATCTTTTAGTAAATTACTTTACAATATTCACTGTACCACCGAGGCCTTCGATCTTTGCTTTGGCCGTCTCGCTGATAGCGTGTACTGATACATTTATTTTTGTCGTCAGTTCACCTGTACCCAGTACTTTCACCAGGTGTGATTTTCCGATGATACGGTGCTGGCGGAGGTTTTCTACAGTGATCTCAGTGAGTTTCAACGTATCAACCAGATGCTGGATCTTGCCGAGGTTCAGCGGTTCGAAGTCTACGTGGTTGAGGTTTTTGAAACCAACCTTAGGCATACGCCTCTGGAGTGGCATCTGTCCGCCTTCGAATCCTTTCTTAGACTTATAGCCTGAGCGTGAACCTGCACCTTTATGACCACGTCCGGCAGTACCGCCTTGTCCGCTTGCCTGTCCTCTGCCTAACCTTTTCTTGGCACCTTGAGTAGCTCCTGTAGCAGGTTTTAAATTATGTAATTCCATTGTGTTATCTTCTTTCTTAGATTAGAATATTATGATTAAGCGTTCTTTACTGATACCAGATGGCTCACTTTTTTGATCATACCTGCTATTGCCGGAGTATGTTCTACTGTGTTGCTATCGCCGATCTTGTTCAGACCGAGAGCCTTCATAGTCAGCTTTACACGCTCTGTTTTTTCGATCGTGCTTCTTGTTTTTGTCACTGTTATCTTTGCCATGACCTGATTTATTTTTTCGTTGTTATTATCCTTTGAATACTACATCCATCGCTACACCCCTGTTGCGGGATACTGTGTACGGATCTCTCAGTTGTGTCAATGCATTGATAGTAGCCTTGATCACGTTTGCCGGGTTAGCACCACCCAGAGACTTAGCCAATACGTCCTTCACACCTGCGCTCTCGAGTACGGCACGCATAGCACCACCTGCTATTACTCCTGTACCATGAGAAGCCGGCTGTATCATTACCCTTGCAGCACCGAATTTGCCATGCTGAATGTGTGGCACTGTACCTTTGTATACGGGTACATTGACCAGATTCTTCTTAGCGTCATCTATTGCCTTTTGGATAGCTTCCTGTACTTCTTTGGCCTTGCCTTGTCCTTCGCCTACGATGCCGTTTCCGTTTCCGATCACGACTGTAGCTGAGAAACTGAAAGTACGGCCACCTTTGGTGACTTTTACCACCCTACGAACGTTTACTACTTTTTCTTTTAGTTCGAGTTCGCTGGCTTTGAATTTCTGAACGTTTGCTTTTTGCATGTTCTTTATTGTGTATTGTTATAATCTAATTAAAATTTCAGACCACCTTCTCTTGCGCCTTCAGCCAAAGACTGAACACGGCCATGATATAGATACCCACCCCTGTCAAACACAACAGTAGTCAGGCCTTTCTCAATCGCCTTGCGGGCGATCTCGGTACCGACAGCTTTAGACTGCTCTACCTTATTGCCGGTGCGTTTGAAATCCTTATCTCTGGATGAAGCTGCGAGTATCGTCACACCATTGACATCATCTATGAGTTGTACATAGACATCTGCATTGCTGCGAAAGATGCTCATACGCGGACGTTCTGCTGTACCGCTTATTTTGCTTCTGATCCTCTTGCGGATCTTTGTCCTCCTGGACTCCTTAGTCACTATCATATATCTTGATTTAAAAGATTTCCTAATTATTATTTCTTGGCAGCTGATTTACCTGCTTTTCTTCTGAGTACTTCACCTTCGAACTTGATACCCTTGCCTTTGTATGGCTCTGGTGGCCTTTGAGCGCGAATCTTGGCACATACCAGACCGAGCAGTTCTTTATCTACAGATGTCAGCGTCACTTTCGGGTTCTGACCTTTTTCCTGAGCTGATACAGCCTTGACCTCTGTAGGCAGTACGAATACCACAGGGTGAGAAAATCCTAGCGCGAGCTCAAGTACCTGACCTGTCACAGTAGCACGATATCCGACACCTACCAGTTCGAGTATCGATGTACATCCTTCAGATACACCGGTCACCATATTAGCGATCAATGCACGGTATGTACCATGCAGAGCCTTGTGGCGTTTCTGTTCTGTCGGGCGCTCTACAGTGAGTGTAGTGCCGTCGATTTTGATTTTGATGTCCTGATCTACCGCCTGATGCAGCTCGCCTTTGGGGCCTTTCACTTTCACTACATTGCCGGCAGAAACCTCTACGGTTACTTTAGCGGGGATAGTGATCGGTGCTTTTCCTATACGTGACATAATCTTTTATTTTTCTTACTATTCGTTTTATAATCAGACGCAAAACTTTGCGTCTCTATATTTAATATATCTCACACAATACTTCACCACCAAGGTTCTGTACACGTGCTTCTTTGTCTGTCATGATACCCTTAGAGGTAGAGATGATAGCGATACCAAGGCCGCTCAATACTCTTGGCAATTCTTTCGAACCGCGATACTGACGAAGGCCCGGTGTAGACACCCTGCTCAGATGTTTGATGACAGGAGTTTTTGCTACCTGATCATATTTCAGAGCGATCTTGATCACACCTTGTCCATTCTCACTGGTATCAAATTTATACTTCAGGATATAGCCTTTGGTATAAAGTATCTCTGTGATCTTCTTTTTAGTGTTTGACGCAGGGATCTCCACCATTCTGTGGTTAGCCGATTGTGCGTTTCTGATTCGAGTCAGATAATCTGATATTGGATCAATTACCATTGTTTTATCTTTTGTTCTGTTTTTCTAAAATTTGATTACCAAGAAGCTTTTGTCACACCAGGTATTTTGCCATCGCTCGCGAGATCGCGGAACTTGATACGGCATATACCAAACATACGTACATATCCACGCGGACGGCCAGTGAGCTGGCACCTATTGCGCAGACGTACTTTTGATGAGTTCTTTGGAAGTTTATCCAACTCTGCATAGTTGCCTTCTGCTTTGAGCGTTTTACGCCTTTCTGCATATAGTGCTACCATCTTTTCGCGCTTCCTTTGTCTTGCTTCTACTGACTTCTTTGCCATAGTATATTAGTTTGTTGCTACTTGTTTTTTAGTGAAAGGCATTCCCAGTGCTTCTAGTAATGCAAATGCTTCTTCGTCGGTCTTAGCGTTGGTCACAAATGTGATGTCCATACCATTCATCTTAGTTACTTTGTCGATATCGATCTCAGGGAAGATGATCTGTTCCTTGACACCCATGTTATAGTTGCCACGGCCGTCGAAACCTTTGCTGTTCACTCCTTTGAAGTCACGTACACGTGGCAGGGAGATAGACACCAGACGATCGAGAAACTCATACATGCGCTCGCGGCGGAGGGTCACACGGGCTGCTATGGGTACGTTCTTACGAAGTTTAAAGTTTGAAATATCCTTTTTAGATTTTGCTGCTACGGCTTTCTGACCGGCTATGGTCGTCATCTCCGTGATAGCGATGTCCACCAGCTTCTTGTCAGAGGTAGCACCATTGACACCTTGATTCAGGCATATTTTTTCTAAACGGGGAACTTGCATGAAGGAAGTGTAATTGAACTTCTTCATCAGCGCAGGAGCTATTTGCTCATGGTAGCGTTGTTGTAAACGCGGAGTATACTTAGTTTGACTCATTCCTTTATGTTGTTTTCGGACGGTTTCCAACCGGCCTTTCTTAAAAATGGACTGCAAAGATACCCTTTATCCACACTTCTCCAAATAGTTTGTGTAAAAAAGTAGAGAAAAGTCAAAGGGACGAGGGGCGGAGGGCGAGGGACGGGGGGAAATGAGCGCTTTTAACATAGAAATGGCTCGCAAAACCGCAAAAAAAGAGAAATGATGGCTCGCAAAGGAAATAAGGCGCAAAAGAAGTACACCCCCAAACCCCCTAAAGGGGGCTTTAACAGCCAGCCGACTAATGTATTAAAGCCCCCTTTAGGGGGTTTGGGGGGTAAAGTCCCTTACTATTTGAAAATATTGATGGCAGTATGTGCAGTCGGATTCCTACTACAGCTATATATGTGTAGCTTTGTGCCGTTCACATAAATTCCTGAGCCATAGCGGAAACTTGTGCCCCGGCATTTGAAATTTCGTGTGCTTAATAATACAAGGTCTGCCCTATCGGAATGGAGAACCACCTCAAAAAGGTCGGCCCGATTCCTAAGTCCATCCAAAGCAAAACCTATCAGATATATTCGGCCGGCAGTATCGGTGAGGAGATTGATGGATTGATAAGATGGCCACCGGTGATCATCCGGCGCGTGAAAAGTGGTGAGTGAGTCAAATGATCTGTCGTCATCATGCCGGGAGAGATAGAAATCAATATTCCTTGAATCCCAATCACCAACGGCTATGAGATACTGTGCGCTAGCAGTTCGGGTCAGTCCGACGGCACCTGCTGTAGAGCGCTCATACTCACCACTTCTATATAGCACAGTACGTTGACTAGCATTCGGGAGTTTGTCGCCAAAAGTGACAAGGATTATGTCTGAACGGTCTCTATCCTGATTGTCTTCCACACCGACTGCCAGCATACGATCATAAACCTGACAGCCGCCTGCATGACGAAAGGGGTCATCGCCTAATTTCCGAATAGAGGTCAGCTCCGCCCTGTTTGCCGTCAGGTAATAAGCATAACTGCCCGAACTCGCGGTGATGAGCAGTTCACTGTCTGATAAACACTGTATGCCCTGGAGATGTCCGCCGGATGGGGTTTCGATGTGGTTCTTTTTCAGGTGAACAACTTCCGGTTTTGCTTTAATGGCATTAAACGCCGCAGGCACATCTGGTATCTGTGCATAGGATGTCAGGGAAACAACGATATAGATCAAAACAATGAGACGGCGCATGACCAATGTTAAGGAATTTGGCTTGGAATAAAAAGCCGGTATTTCATAGCGTTGCAAACGCGATAGTGAATTCAACCTCGTTGCAAATGAGGGGGTGAGGAATTACTTTCAATATATTATCTTTGTAAAAAATCACACAATGGCCGCCACGATCACGATTCCGGAAAAAGCAATAGTAAATATCTTAAAAGACCTGCCTGAAAATATTTTAAGCAATATTTTTTGGAAAACTTTTGTCTCATACGATGATTCCCCGATGACAGATAGTGAAAAAAAATCAGTGTCTAAAGCGAAACTGGAATTTAAAAAAGGCGAGACCATAAAATGGCAAGATATCAAATAGAGCTGTCAAAGGAGGCAGCAAAAAACCACGGCAAATTACCTGAGCAGTATAAAGTTTTGGTCAACATGGCCATAAAGAAACTCTCAGAAGGACAGCCTCTGGATATTAAACCGATCAAAGGGGAAAAGGACACATATAGGATACGAGTGGGAAAGTATAGGATATTATATGTGAAAATAGAGCGTACCCTGCTTATTACCAAAATAGCCGACAGGAAAGACGCCTATAAATAAGATCATTGTTGCCCGACAAAAAATAGCATAGAAAGATTTTATAGCGTTGCAAACGCTATAATGAGTACAACCTCGTTACAAACGAGGTCGAGTGAGGGCTAAGTAGAGGCTAGCTTATCTATGAAGAGTAACACGCGGACGGGGAGTATTTTTACTATTATCCAGTCCGGTACAATATTTGAAATAAATATCCTCAATAATATCTTTTACGGAGGCTGTAGCGGCGTCCTTACTTTCTCTTAGCTTCACCAGGTCTTCACATGCAGCTGATTTATTCTTCTTTTTTAAATAGCAGTAAGCCCTGACCAAAAGTGCTGCATCCCGGCTTTTATTTTCATTGACACAGTCATTAAGATCGATGATAGCCACATCATAGTTGCCATTTCTATAGTTATCATAAGCCCTCACGAAGACCGGGTTAGAGTTGTAGGCTTCAAAAATTATTTTTTCGGGTATGTTCTTTTTGTATGAATTAGTGTCTATCATACTCACATCAAAGGGAACAGTGACAGTCACATAGGCAGTCCGCGGTGCTATGCTCAGATCAGTCCGGTACCATTTGTGCTCAGTAAGTTTGATCAGCCTGATAGCTTCATCATCCAGGGTTTTGTATACCCCTTTGATCAGTATCACGTCTGAGATTTCATTCAGTGAGTTAAACCCTACAGATACGGTGACCGGTGCCATCATCTCCGGGTGCAGGAGTATCGTATTGGGTACTTGTATATTGTCCTTTATAAAGCTATACAATGCCTTGCCACCGCCTATGAATTTTAGTGCGGGTTCTTCCACAGTAGGTGGTGCGTACATAGTGGTATCTATTTTGAAGCCAACCCTCAGATATTTATATACTTTGACGGGTTTGCCGTCGATCTTGCCGCTGATCCATTTTCCGCTGGTGCTATCTATTACACGTACCGCTTCATTGTCCAGCGAAGCAGATACACCTCTGACGACTTTGACACCGGACACAAACCCTGCTTCATCTATCACTGCACGTACCTGGACAGTGCCTTGCTTTTTTTGCTCCAGTGCCTCTTTAGGATAGTTGATGTGCTGATTGATAAATTCATAAAGGGCTTCTTCGCCACCCTGATAGGAAGGCATATTGGTGGCTATGGTATATATACCATTACTATCAGGTGTCTGGGCATGTGCAGGAAATATAGCCAGCAAGCCAATGAAAAGGAATGTCAGCGTTATTTTATTTAACTCCATAACACCTGGATTTTGTTTTTTACCGAGTTATTAGTAAAGGTATGAAATATGTATCTATTAATAAACTAACATTGAAGAACGTATTTCCATGCTATCAATGATATCAAAACCAAAAACCCCACTAGGTTGAAATACAAAAATTAATTTTGCAATTGCTATATTTGCATTTATAGCATAAAATGATCTTTGAAATTTAACTCATGTCTCGCAAAAGCGCGGAAACGCAAAATATAAGCTTACCTCAATAAGCCGATCACTATCAAGGCTGCAAATAATAAAGTGCCTGCATAGAAAACATACTTCATATACAATGTAGGGTTCTTAAACCTCTCAGGAAGGGAATCAGATTTGATCACCCCGCTTGCAATAAGAGAAAAGTATAAAAAGATAAGGAATGGTATGATATCCCCGATCAGGCCGCCTAATTTTTGAAACATAATTAATGGTAATTAGATGGTGGAATATGAATAGTTGAATCGATTGCATTATAATCCTCAAAAAAATCTTTAATGATAAATACCATAGTGGATTTGTCTTCGCCCTTTTGCATTATGACTTTCTGAGAATATTGGGCAAAATCATCACTACTTGTTCTTTTTAGATCCGCTATTGACCCTATTACTTCTTTTGATGGATACAAAAATGTTTTTGCTGTATGATAAATATATTCTTGCCCATTAAACTCAATATCTATTATAACAGAATTAAATAACCTACCAGCTATTATTAATGGTCTATAAACCAACCAAAAAAGATCAAAGGCAAGAATAAAAAGACAACAAATGATAGTGATAATATTAAAGTCAAGTTTACAAAGCATAAGTACAATACCACCAAATGCAGCAACAGGAAAATAAACAAAGGCTTGAAATCGGGCAACTTTTAAGCGAGTTTCTATAAACTCATGTCCCTTTTCGTTTATCTGATATTTCATAGGGTTTTCTTTCGGTAATATATTATGTATTTACGGCTGGAAATCCATATCCCTGATAGCCTGAGCATAGTCGAAGCGCTCCAGCAGGCCTGTGTCATAGCGGCCGGCGCGGAACTCCTCATTATGCATGAGTGCGATGTGGAATGGTATCGTGGTCTTGACACCCTCGATGATAAACTCTTTCATAGCACGGTCCATCTTGACGATACACTCTTCACGGGACTTGGCGCGGCAGATGACCTTGGCCAGCAGTGAGTCATAGTATGGGGGTATGGTGTAGCCTGCATATATATGCGTATCTACACGCACACCGTAGCCTTTTGGAGTGTGAAGGGCAGTGATACGACCCGGAGACGGCGCGAAGTTATTCAGCGGGTCCTCGGCATTGACGCGGCACTCGATGGCGTGCATCTTGTCAGGGAAATACATCTGCCCTGAGATAGGAGTGCCTGAAGCTATGAGTATTTGTTCTTTCACAAGGTCAAAGTCCATCACCTCCTCTGTTACGGGATGCTCTACCTGGATACGGGTATTCATTTCCATGAAGTAGAAGTTCTGATGCTTGTCCACCAGGAACTCTATAGTACCTACACTCTCGTATTTGATAGCTTCACAGGCACGCACTGCTGCATCGCCCATCTGCTGACGGATAGTTTCATTGATAAAAGGCGATGGCGCTTCTTCGACCAGCTTCTGATGCCTGCGCTGCACAGAGCAGTCGCGTTCACTGAGATGGCATGCACGGCCATTCTGATCGCCCGCTACCTGTATCTCTATATGGTGTGGCTCCTCGATGAACTTCTCTATATATACTCCGTCATTACCAAAAGATGCTCCCGCCTCGGTACGCGCTGCAGTATAAGCCTTCTCGATCTCGGAGTCTTTCCAGACGAGGCGCATTCCCTTTCCGCCGCCGCCAGCAGTAGCTTTGATTATGACAGGATAGCCTATTTCTTTTGCGATCCGTTTGGCATCATCCACAGATTCTACCAGCCCACCGGAGCCCGGGATACATGGTACACCCGCTTTGATCATGGTGTCTTTAGCCGTGATCTTATCCCCCATAGCGCGGATATGCGCACCTGTCGGCCCGATAAATTTTACCCCATATTGATTGCAGAGGTCCGCGAAGTCAGCATTCTCAGCGAGAAAACCATAGCCCGGATGCACCGCATCAGCTCCTGTGAGTTCCACAGCGGCGATGATGTTGAGCATATTGAGATAGGAGTCCCTGCTTCTCGGCGGACCGATACACACAGCCTCGTCTGCGAAACGTACATGAAGGCTATCGCGGTCAGCAGTAGAGTATACCGCTACGGTTTTGATGCCCATCTCTTTGCAGGTACGGATGATACGCAGGGCTATCTCTCCTCTATTGGCTATTAATATCTTTTTGAACATATAACACCCCTCCAAACCTCCCCAAAGGGGAGGCTTAACAGCCGGATTACCCGGAATTAGTTAAATAATAGTTGAAGCAAAAACAGTCCATTTATAATAGTCACTATACTTTTTCTATCATGAATAAAGGCTGGTCGTACTCTACAGGTGATGATTCATCGACCAGTATTTTCACGATCTTGCCTCCGTCGCCGTCATATTCTATCTCATTGAATAGCTTCATAGCCTCTATGATACACAGCACATCACCTTTCTTGACCATATCACCGATCTTGACAAATACATCTTTGTCCGGGCCGGGCTTGCGGTAGAAAGTACCTATCATCGGCGATCTGAAAGTGGTGATATTGTCAGCTTTGGCCTGTGCTGCCTGAGTCTCGGCTGCTGTTTCTGTTTTTGTTTCCGCCTTTGGCTCAGAAGAAACGGCTGGAGCATATTGTACGATAGGCTGCATCGGTACCTGCTGCACTGTGCCCCCGTTCTTTATTGTGATCCCAAAGTCACCCTCTCTGATACCGAGTTCACTGATGCCTGATTTGGTGACCAATTTGACCAGTTCCTGTATTTGTTTTAAATCCATTGTTTTTGGTTTTATGTCAATAGGTTAGCGAAAGTAAAAAAAATGGGCCAAAAATGAAGATAAAGGGGAATATCCTCACTAAGCTATATGTACTGTAAAGATCAAATACATATTATTTATATCGAAACTCAATATTATCTTTGGTGATATGAATAATCCCATCAAATACTATCTGGCAGGGTACAACCTGACTGCATTCATCTTCTGGCTGGCATATCTGCTTGCTTTTGCAATGGCTGGTTTCAATCTCAATAAGCCAAGCCTGATCTTGCTGAATATAGCTCAGGGAATGGCCATTTTGGAAATTGTACATGCGATATTTAAGTGGGTGAAGTCCCCTGTAGGATCTACTGCAGCACAAGTGTTTTCACGGGTTCTGGTCGTAGTGCTTATAGACGTCTTTTTCTTTTCTTATGGGCAAATATGGCCTATCACAAAAAATGGTATCCTGATCGTATCGATAGCATGGGGTATCACAGAATTAGTACGGTATTCTTTTTACTTTTTATCTCTATTTGACAAACAGCCGAAATGGCTGCTATGGATGAGGTATACTTTCTTTATAGTACTGTATCCGCTGGGAGTGACCGGCGAATGGCTTATAATCGCGACACCGCTCTTTATGTTTTTTACACTGAACTTATATACTGCGTTTGTAATGGTTCTTGCAGCCTCATACCTCTATTATTTCCCTGTACTCTATATGTACATGTGGAAACAACGCAGGGCCCGGCTGAATTAAAGCCCGATCGGCATATACTGACAGATGATGCCGCCCATGATAGCCAGACATATGATCCAGTATACAGAATGTACGGCTACCCATATCCAACTCTTTGGCTCGAACAGAGCTATAATAAGCAGAATAGGGAATACTAGATACACTCCGGTAAAACTGCCATGCAGAGCACCATGCTTGAATGTCCGATAGTTAGTACCGAAATTGTCTATCAGCCATTTGACATGACCATATAGCTCTGTGCCCGGAGTATCGAGATCCTTCTGACCAGCCAGCATGCCATGCAGTCCATGCTGATGGATCACGATAGATCCCAGCACATGTGAGGCTATATAATAACTGCCTGCATATGTCACAAGCAAACCAAGCGCCATCCTGCCTCCGGACTGTGCAGGTTTGTCTGCATTGCCATTAGCTTTCTTTAGGATATTGCCGAAGACAAATGGTGCATACCAGATACCTCCGATGACCACAGGCACTAATGCCGCGATAAGATTGACCATTAATTTCTGATCCATGATATTGGGTTTTTGTTTGATTAAAGGTACGCCATTTTTTGAAATGGCGAATTTTCATAATGGATAAATTATGCCTTTTGCTCCCTGATAAAGACTGTCGAGAAACCTGCAAGAATCATCAGTATCCCTGCCAGCAATATACCGTGTATGGCATTCGGCCCGATGAAGGTATGCGTCAGGATATTCAATCCGCCTAGCGATGCGATGATCTGGGGTATACAGATGAACATATTGAAGAGGCCCATATAGACGCCTGTATCTTTAGCCGGAATGGCAGAAGATATAATGGCAAATGGCATCGACAATATACTCGCCCATGCCACACCTATCAGCGCAAAACTGACATACAGCAGGCCGGGTACTGTGACGAAATAGATGGACATCAGACCAAAGCCACCCACTATCAAACAGAAAAGGTGTATCATTTTTTTCGATACCCCTTTGCCAAAGAAATAGATCAGGAATCCTGTGATGACATTAGACAGATTGAATACTACCCAACATCCATTGATGAAATCCGCACCGTCATTATAGGCCGCAGATGTGGTATCGGTAGTATGAAATACATGAGAGGTAATCGCCGGAGTAGCATTGCTCCACATGGCAAAAAGCGCGAACCAGGTAAACAACTGCACCAGAGCGATCTGCTTCATGGCAGTAGGCATCTCAACAATACATTTAAAGATACTCGTAAACACGTTCATTATTCCTTTGCTGTTTTCTTTCTCTTTGAGAAACGCATCCATGTCATACGGCGGGTCTTCGGGAGTCGTAAGATTGGTATACATGATAGCTGCCATAAAACAAAATGCACCGAAGTAAAAAGCATAGCGTACAGAATCTGGAATTACTCCCAAAGCGGCAGTATTGCTGATTCCTACCATGTGAAAGATATTCGGCAGGTAGCTGGCAAACATAGCCCCGAGGCCTATCAGGATGCTCTGCATCGCAAAACCCTGAGTACGCTGCTCATCACCTAGTTTGTCCGCTACCAATGCCCTGAATGGTTCCATGCTGACATTGATAGAAGCATCCAGGAGGCATAATGTTCCTGTAGCCATCCAGAGCGCAGATGAGTTGGGCATAAAGATCAGTGCAATACACGATAGTACTGCTCCTATAAAAAAGTATGGCTTCCGCCTGCCCCACTTAGACCATGTACGATCACTATAGTGTCCGATGATAGGCTGTACGAGTAGTCCGGTGAGCGGCGCAGCCAACCACAGGCCGGGTATATCACTCTCAGAGGCGCCAAGCGTCTGAAAGATACGGCTCATGTTGGCTCCCTGTAGTGCAAATCCGATCTGTATACCGAGAAAGCCGAAACTCATATTGAATATCTGGCTGAAACTCAGGTGCTGCTTTTGATGCATACGTTAAATTTGTGTGAAAAGTATAAATAAAATTGGACTTAGTGTGAAAATGACATTTTCTTAGCCCTTCATACTAATCCCAACCCGCTCACGTTTTTGTTTTACATTTGAAAACTGTAAGTACGATAGACCAACCACTCATGTCCGAAGGAAAGAAGCCCTATATTTTATTTCTCTATATACTATTGACGATTCTTGTCTCCGGTTCAGCAATGGCGCAACTGAACTTTGAATACACCGAAGGCAAGTATATGATCAAAGGCACAGTCACCGATCTCAAGACTGACCAATCGATCCCTAATGCAAACATCTGGATCACTAATCAAAAGAAAGGTGTCACAGCGGATGGAGATGGGAGGTTTACGATGTATGTCTATCCGACCGATACGCTCAGGTTCTCATCGCTCGGCTATATCAATAAGACCATACCTGTATCAGCTATACCTGATCGTGAAAAATACACCATCGTCATAGAACTGGTTCCGGATATATACTCACTCAAGACGGTGACCATATACCCTTTTCATGACAGGGATGAATTCATAGAAGCTTTCATCAAAGGGCCTAGTACGAAGGCTTTTATTCCCGTGCCGGGGATCGATCCGCCTAAGTATAAGCATAAGGAGAAAGCCAAATTCTACAATCCTATCAGTTCACTCTATAACCTGACGCATAAACAAGCTGGCGACCCGGATTTTAAACCGTAAAATTAGTTGGCTGTTGTTAGTTGACAGTTGACGGGAAATACAAAAGCAATACTAGCTAATCGAGTTTCTGACCCGCTGCGTATAGTTTCTGAGAGCAGTACGAAAGTCTAAACCATTTTTCAGCATGTCATTATGGATCTCGATAGCAGCAAGCACATGGGTGAGTCGTTCACCTTCATCTTTACCTTCTACCGGTATGGCAGGTGCTTGCTCATTAAGGATAGCCTCTTCTGCCGCGAGAAGCTCTGCAGTGACATGCGTTTCAGCGAGTTGTTTTATGACAGCTATTTTCATGATACTTAATTCGAGGTTTGTGATTGCAGTTCTTCCAACATTCCGACTACAAATTCTTCTTTAGAGGTTGATTCCCCTTTGACCAGTCGGCCATTTTTAAATGTCGCGAAAAAAGGCAGATTATCCACTCCCGCAGCTTTGCGGGCCTCCGGGCTTTCCTCAGCATTGACCTCGACGAACTCAACACCAGTAAACCGTTCATCGCCGGATAGTCTTTTGAATTTAGGAGCAAATAGTTTACATGAGCCGCACCAGTCGGCAAAATACTTCACTATTACTTTATCGTGTCGTTCAATATTGCTTTTGAAATCTACATCTGTCAATAGTCTAACTGCCATTTGTTTTTTATTTTGAGCTGCAATGATAACGATAATCAAATAGAAATTTTATGAGTAAAATCAATGAGCTGATAGATAAAATCGAAGACTCAATATTTTAGTTTATTTACATAGAAAAATAGGTCGGTATGAATAGAATGGAAAGGCTCATAGCCATCATCACAGTATTGCAATCGCGAAAATATGTGACGGCTGAAAAAATAGCTGAGAAGTATCGCATCAGTGTGCGGACTGTGTACCGCGATATCAAAGCCCTGTGTGAATCCGGTATCCCGATCGGTTTCGAAGCACCGAAAGGATATTTCATTGTGCAAGGTTATTTCCTACCGCCTGTATCCTTTACTTCAGAAGAGGCAAATGCCTTGTTGCTGATGGAAAGCCTTGCGAAAGGTTTTGCGGACAAGTCTATTCAGAAGCATTATTCGAGTGCACTCAGCAAAGTAAAAGCTGGGCTTCGGACCACTCAAAAGGACAACGCCGAATCCATGAGCGATAACATTAAACTACAACTCCCCGCCCGCCTCTATCAGGACTATGAATACCTCTCGGTGATCCAGACCGCAGTTTCCGACAAAAAAATATTGTACCTGGAATATAAGAATAACAGCAATGAAAAAAGCAAGCGGGAAATAGAACCTATCGGGCTGATCTTTTATGCTTTCAACTGGCATGTGATAGGCTGGTGTCATTTGAGAAAAGAATACCGCGACTTCAAAGTCTCCAGAATAGAGAAACTAATAGATACAAATATGCCATTCAAAAAAAATCCCCACCTGCCACTAAATGAATATCTACCGCAGCTTCCTGTAAATTATTGATGTTCTTCTGCGATCGACTGACATAGGGTTGTCAGTGGCGCATATTTTCTTTGCACCATTAACTAATCTAAAAACCAAAACATCATGTCAACCATTCCCATACTGCTCAAAGAAATGGAGCAGGAAGCAACAACCACGCACAAATTTTTCGCATCACTGCCCACAGACAAATTTAGCTGGAAGCCTCACGAAAAAAGTATGAGCATTCAACAACTATCAACTCATATTGCGGAGTTGCCCGGCTGGGTCAGTTTCGCTATCGCCACTGACGAGTTGGATTTTGCAAAGAATCACTACGAGCCCACCGTGATGAACAATGCCGAAGAAATACAGGCTTACTTCGACAAAACATACGCCGAGGGTAAAGCGGCTCTGGCTGCTACCAATGAAAAAGAACTGGAGAAAAACTGGACCATGCGCAGCGGCGAAAAGATATACTCAGTCCAGACCAAAGCAGAGGTCATAAGAATGTCTATCAATCAGACTATTCATCATCGTGCTCAGCTGGGTGTATATTTCCGCCTGCTTGGTATTCCTGTACCACCTAGCTTCGGGCCTACAGCAGATTTCCCTGCTTATTAAAAATGACTAACTGGTGTTAGTATGCATTCGACAAAAGCTAAACAGCCCTTCAGAAATGAAGGGCTGCTTTTGTATTACTTAAAACTTATTACCTAAAACCTATTACGCTTTAGCTGCTGCCGCATTAGCACGGATGATATTCAGCGCACCACCTGCTTTGAACCATTCTATCTGCTGCGCATTGTATGTATGATTTGCTTTGATCTCATCTTTAGTTCCGTCAGCATGGTTGAGGACGATAGTGAGCGGTACTCCCGGCGCGAATGATGTCAGACCTACGATATCAATACTGTCATCTTCCTGCACTTTGTTATAATCATTCTTGTCAGCGAAAGTCAATCCCAGCATTCCTTGTTTTTTGAGATTGGTCTCATGAATACGTGCGAATGATTTGACCAGTATAGCGCGGACACCGAGGTGGCGTGGCTCCATAGCGGCATGCTCACGAGATGAACCTTCACCGTAGTTTTCGTCACCTACGACTATTGAACCCATACCAGCTGCCTTATAGGCACGTTGGACTTTAGGCACTTCATCGTATGTACCGGTGATCTCATTTTTGACAGAGTTGGTCTTGTCATTGAATGCATTGGTAGCACCGATCAGCATATTGTTGGATATATTGTCGAGGTGGCCACGATATTTCAGCCATGGTCCTGCCATAGAGATATGGTCAGTGGTTGTTTTACCTTTGGTTTTGATGAGAAGTTTCAAGTCTTTCAGGTCTGTACCTTCCCATGCAGGGAATGAATAGAGCAACTGCAGACGGTCAGAATCAGGAGCTACTTTCACTTCGATATTGCCACCATCAGCAGCAGGCGCCTGAAAGCCAGCATCATCTACTGCGAAACCTCTCGGAGGCAGTTCATAGCCTGTAGGTGGATCGAGTTTCACCGTCTCGCCTTTTTCATTTACCAGTGTGTCAGTGAGTGGATTGAAAGTAAGGTCACCGGCTATAGCAAGCGCAGTGGTCAATTCAGGAGACGCTACGAATGCATATGTATTCGGGTTGCCGTCCTGACGTGCCGCGAAGTTTCTGTTGAAGGAGTGAACGATGGTGTTCTTCTCTTTCTTGTCAGCACCTGCGCGAGCCCACATACCGATACATGGTCCGCAAGCGTTTGCAAAAACTTCCGCACCTATTTTATTGAACGTATCAATAAATCCATCACGCTCGATGGTGAAGCGTATTTGTTCGCTACCCGGTGTGATGGTAAACTCCGCTTTCGCCTTAAGGTTTTTATTTGCTACCTGCTCAGCCAGTGACACAGCGCGAGAGATGTCTTCATAAGATGAGTTGGTACAACTGCCTATCAGACCGACCTGTACTTTAGTGGGCCATCCGTTTGCTGCAGCTGCTTCTTTCATTTTTGATACCGGTGTCGCGAGGTCCGGTGTGAAAGGGCCGTTGATATATGGTTCGAGTGTGTTGAGATCTATTTCTATCAGTTCATCGAAGTAGCTCTTAGGGTCTGCATATACCTCTGCATCACCGGTGAGGTGTTCTTTCACTGTGTTAGCCAGTTCAGCCACATCAGCACGGCCTGTAGCGCGAAGGTAGCGCTCCATGCTCTCGTCATATCCGAAAGTAGAAGTCGTAGCTCCGATCTCTGCACCCATGTTACAGATAGTTCCTTTTCCTGTACAGCTCATTGATTTTGCTCCGTCTCCGAAGTATTCAACGATTGCACCTGTACCGCCTTTCACGGTAAGGATGCCTGCTACTTTCAGGATCACATCCTTCGGAGTAGCCCAGCCATTGAGTTTGCCTGTCAGTTTCACACCGATCAGCTTAGGCCATTTGAGTTCCCATGGCAGGCCAGCCATCACGTCTACTGCATCAGCACCACCGACACCGATAGCGACCATTCCTAAGCCGCCTGCATTCACTGTGTGTGAATCTGTACCGATCATCATTCCTCCTGGGAAAGCATAATTTTCCAATACTATCTGGTGGATGATACCTGCACCCGGTTTCCAGAAGCCGATACCATATTTACTGGATACTGATGAAAGGAAATCATATACTTCTTTATTGCCACTATTGGCTACCTGAAGATCAGTCTTAGAACCAACTTTAGCTGTAATCAGGTGATCGCAGTGAACAGTGGAAGGAACAGCCGCGGTTTTCTTGCCAGCAGTCATAAACTGTAGGAGCGCCATCTGTGCTGTAGCGTCCTGCATAGCCACACGGTCCGGAGCAAAGTCCACATAATCTTTAGAACGTTCAAACGCCACTTGCTTCTGGTCTGCATGAAGGTGGGTATACAATATTTTTTCTGTTAGGGTCAGGGGCTTGCCGACGAGTTTCCTCGCTGCTGCTACTTTAGCAGGTAGTGCGGCATATACCTTTTTTATCATTTCGATGTCGAATGCCATGATGTTTTAGTTTATGGTTTATGATTGATGATTTTTTTATGCCCGCAGATCTCGCAGAATGGCGCAGATATTATTGATTTTCCTTTGCGCACTTAGCGTTCTTTGCGGTTCTATTTGCAATTGCAATGCGAATATATATCCTTTTATGATTGGAGACGAAAGAAAGGCTATTTTATTTGAAAATTTAGCGTTTTTCCTCTATTAGCGAAAATTCGCAAATTAAATAATCTATTTCCCCATACGATCCCGTGTTATATATTCAATAACATAATTAGTCCGGTATTGGGCTAATCAGTTTATAGAATCCAAAAGCGCAAAACACAATTTGTCAATGTCAGCATTCAGTATATGAAATGAAGAGACATTGGATAAAATAACCACACCCCTTTTTTTATTTACATCTATGGCCATACAACTTTTATACCCCCCCGTTCCACCATTGTGCCAGTATAGGGTGGTATTGTTGTTTTTATTTTTTATCATCCAACCAAGTCCTACACCCATTCCTGCATTTATAGAAAAGGTTTTTACACGCGGCAGGTCAAGCATTTTATTCTGCACAAAATTGGCCTGTATAAACCGAACCATATCAGTAACGCAAGATTTAATAGCTCCTGCCCCCGCAGCAGCATCTGTAAAAGTCCAGTTGTCAGTAATATTGCCATCTTTAGAATGGCCTTTTACCAACCTATCTTTAACTACAGAAATATCTGTAGTCGTGCTTTTCATTCCCAAAGGGCCGAAAATAATTTCCTGCAACAGTGCTTCATAGGTTTTATGGGCTTTATGGCACAATATAAAACCCAGCAAACCTCCGCCCAGGTTTGAATAACTGAATTTTGTGCCGGGAATAGTATCCAGTTTCATTTTATTTTGCAAATAGTCATTGAGCCTTTTTTCATCATAGTCCTTATATGGGTCATCTTTGTTGTATCTCCCGGTATTCATGCTCACATCTATACGTGGCAAACCAGATGTATGATTAGCCAGGTTCTCAAGAGTTATTTCCTTTCCATCTATACTACTTTGCTTTAGCGGAAAATCAAAAAATAAATTAATGGGGTCTGATAGATTCACTATCCCTTTATTTACACAATCTGCAAGTAAAACAGAAGTAAAAACTTTTGTGATAGACCCAATCTCAAATATTGAGTCCATATTTTCAATTATTTGAAAAGTATCTTTCTCTATTAGGATACCAGTATAAAGTATATTGTTTCCCTGAATTATTGCAACAGATAATTGGGTATGAATAGGAAAGCCATGAAGGTATTTTATGAGGGAATCAGTTTGCTGCGGTGTAAGTTGGGCCATATCCATCCCTGCGAAGGCAGAATTATGGCTAATAAATAACATGGCCGTGATTAAAATAACGTGAAAAGCCCGCTGCATCATCATTAAATATAAAAAATCTTTTCCTGACTGGTTTCTAAAAAACTTACACCTTTGCAGCGGTATGAATCTCACAGAGAATATACGACTCGCCCTCAGGGCCATATCTGCCAATAAGCTGCGCACGGCACTGACCCTGCTCATCATTATATTTGGTATCATGGCCCTCATTGGTATTCTCACCGCTACTGAGGGCATCAACCAATCGGTACTCAGCAGTTTCAGCGATATGGGCTCAAATACTTTCAGCATCAAAAATGAAGGCGAAGTGCGGCACAGAAGGCACAGAAAGGCGCTGACCGAAAATCCTGTCATCACGATGCTGCAGTGTCAGGATTTCAAAAAGAACTATAAATACCCTGCCACCGTTACCCAATCTATCGAAGCCGATGGAAATGCTGTGGTCAAATACGAATCGAAAAAGACCAACCCGAATGTGCGCATACTCGGCGTGGATGATGACTATCTGAAAGTAGGCGGATGGAGTATTAAGGAGGGCCGGAATTTCTCCAAGCAAGAAATAGACAATGGACAGAATGTGATCCTGCTGGGCAAAGACCTCGTTCTAAAACTATTTGATAACCCAACGGACATCCTGGGCAAGATGATCAATATCGGGAGTGGTAAATATAGAGTGGTGGGACTGCTGGCTGCCAAAGGTGCAAGCATGGCAAGCAACGACAACCTGGCCATGATACCGGTGGTCACTGCTAAGCGTACTTTCGGTGATGATAATTCTTCGTACAATCTGAGCGTGATGGTAAATAATGTCTCAGAGTTGGATCGGGCAGTAGATGAGGCGACCGGAGTATTCAGAAACGTAAGAAAAGTGCGGATAGGCGATGATCCGGATTTTGATATATCAAAGAGTGACAAAGCAGCGCAACAGACGCTCGATGTAGTGGGCAATGTCAATATAGCCACTATTGTCATAGGCATCCTGACCCTCATAGGTGCAGGCATAGGCCTGATGAATATCATGCTCGTGAGTGTCAATGAGCGTACCCGTGAGATCGGCGTCAGCAAAGCCCTTGGCGCTACAAAGCGTGTCATCAGGATACAGTTTCTAACTGAGTCTACTACTATATGTGTCATGGGCGGTATAGTCGGCATCATCATGGGCGTCCTGGTCGGAAACATAGTGGGTGTTTTTCTGCATACACCCTTCATCATGCCATGGGTGTGGATCATATTTGGTTTCATTTTTACTTTTATCATCGGTATAGCTGCAGGTATCTACCCAGCTATCCTCGCATCTAATCTTAACCCGGTAGAGGCATTGAGATATGAGTAAGCACCCCTCCAAACCGCCCCAAAGGGGAGGCTTAAATGCAGGTGCTTTAAAAAATTACACTCCGTACATCATTGCGTTTCTATCATTGTTTGCTGCATTATTTTACAATGAATTGAACATTCAGTCGCTCAGATCTGAAGCACCTGAGAGACTGGAGCCAACATATAACTGGGTCAAAACTGCTGACGATATTTCCTATCTGCGGCCAGCCGAAAACTACTATAAGACAGGAATATGGCGGGACAATAACCCCGGTAGACAATCTTATTTCCTCCGGACGCCGGGTTACGGGTATTTCAGATATGTGCTGATGAAAATGTTCGGACCAGAACAAAGCTATTTTTACTTTAAGTATATACAGCTTTTGCTCTTCAGCATATCCGCTTTGTTACTTTTCTATATCGCAATACGGATTGGACTTCCTATGAGATATGCACTCATTATTGAGGCGATATACGGACTTTCACCGTTTGCATCAGGCTTTATCTATTACAGCATTACCGAAGGGATCACTCCTGCATTGATGATAGGTTATGTATTCTTTTTAGTGTCAGGATATAATAGACCAAGGCCATCTTCCTTTTTATTAGCAGCGCTCATACTGGGCTATATCGGAATCACAAGGCCCATAATGCTTCTATTTGGCGCCGGATTGCCATTGGCTATTTACTGGTCAGACTCGCATTTGTCTTTGAGCAAAAAAATGGTTTTCATTTTGCTTACAGGTATCATTGCTATGGCCCCTATCAGCATATGGGCATTGCGCAGCTCACAGATAGCAGGCAACTATGTAGGCATCTATCCGATATATTATGTGGAGAATAATTCACAGTTCCGACCTACACATCAGGCAATATGGGAATTTGAGAAGTCATATGGCACAGAGGGCCTCAGCTTCCACCAATATATGGTACCTCTCTGGAAAGCCAGCATCAATGGCGATACTTCAGATACTCATATTGACAGTATCATGATGGCATGTCCCGATTTTGTGAAACAAACCATCGGCGAACAAAGACTAAGAAACACATTTATCCTTTATAGAGAGTCTATCGTCTACCAGCGGAGCGTCTATCCCCGCGATATAGCTATGCCTGACACCATACCTGCTATAGAGCAACAAGTAATAAAGGATTTTCATACCTACACAGATGAGATCAATTCGAAACATTGGCTGTGGTGCCATGTAGCTGTACCATTGAAACTTTTTAAGTCGCTGTCTTTTCACTCCGACCTCTCACTCTATGTCTTTCAGCACACATATCGCGGCCGATGGTGGACGGAGGGATTGCGTATATTGTCTCTGATCCTTCATTTCTTTTGCTGCATATCATTCATCGGCATTTTTCTGTTCAGAGGTGATAAGCTTGCGAAAGTTGTCTTTGGTATCATCATTGGGGTTTACTTTTTTTATCTCTGCTACAGTTTCAGAGGGCTGGAAGAGAGGTACACCCTGCCTATTTTGCCAATAATGCTTCTGGGGGTAGCATATTGTATCCAGTCATTATTTCCCAAAATACCTACTCCCACCAGTGATGCAGCAGACTAAAATGATAGCATAAATTTGTCGCGTAGTGGGTTTTAATGCTATATTTACCTATATTTACATTTAATAAGTAATTAAAGCAAAATAAAATTCAATTATGCATATTTTATTTACTAATAATAAATTCACCTATGTGCAATGGGCTGATCGACGGATTTTTAACTTTTTTCAAAAAAGGGGGGTTAAGGTGGTAAAAGTGAAATTTATTTAATACATAAGTGAAAAAAATTTGCAGCTATTTTCAACTAATAAGTTCCAAAAATACTGGTCTTTCTTTCTCACATTTTCTTAATTTTGGCAAGTTCAAAAAAAAATCAACACGTCAATGAAAAAAATTAACATCTTATTGTTTTTCTCATTTTGCTATTTTCTGTCTCAGGCGCAGATCAGTTTTCTTAGGTCCGATATGCCCACATTGCCCTGGAACGATGCCCAGCAAAAAGACACACTGGTGAGCGATGTGATCAATACAAATTTTGGCAACCCGGGTGCAAATCAGGTATATGATTTTAGTATGTTTCATAACCGTATATTGGACACCGCATACTACCTTGCACCAAGCAGTTCGCAACATACTACTGTGCCAAATGCCAATTTAGCTGTGACGGCCGATCATCTTACTTACCTGCTGGGACAAGATACGACAAGTTTTTTCGACTTTGACGGCCTTCAAACAGCTGTAAACGGCAATACCATTATTTCAAATTATTCTCAGATCGATACCTATTATAAATTCCCGACAGTCTATAATCAGAATTTCAGAGGTACTTATGGTGGCACTACTACTGTTTCTGGAAGTACAGTGGGCATCTCCGCTGCTAACCAGGTTAGGATCACAAATACTACTACCTATACTGATACAATAGATGGATGGGGCATCGTCAAAACGCCTGTAGGCACATATAACTGCCTGCGTCAAAAACGTGTCGAAAATTCATCTACAGTCATAGATTACAATCTTTGTGGCATTTGTCCCTGGACAAACTATGAAACGATCAACAGCACAACTATTTCATACAACTATCTCACCAAAGAAACACATGGTTCGGTGATCTCATTTACTTATGATTCTATCAATCAGCCGCTCACCGCAAGCTGGTCTACTACGCCACCATATCCGGTAGCTAAATATAGCTATACTACAGGTGCAGCAGGTTTGGTGACATTTGTAGATAGTAGTACTACTCTTCCTTTAACTTATTCATGGAACTTCGGAGACGGGTCACCGGTCAATACCACTGCCAGCCCTAGTCATACATATACTGCCAATGGCACCTATTGGGTATGCCTGACCGTGACCAATGCAAGCGGTGACAGCACTACATGCGATTCCGTACATATCACTAATATCGTGACAGGTACGCCTCCGGTAGCTCAGATCACTCCTGCCGGATATGACACCATCTGTCCGGGAGCTTCGGTTGTCCTCAGGGCCCAGTCAGCTAGTGGGTACACTTTCAAATGGTCAAATGCTGCACATTCTACTGCTGATTCCATCATAGTAACTGCAGGAGGTTCATATACCGTGACTGTTTACAATACTAATGACAGTGCTATATCTGCCCCGACCACTGTGGTCATCTCAGGTACACCTAATGCAACAATGACCCTAAGCGGTGCGTCAACCTTTTGCGCCGGAGACAGTGTCACATTAGCAGCCGCAGCAGGATTGTTATACAATTGGAGCACTACTGCTACCTCGCAGGACATCACAGTATACACCACCGGCAACTACACTGTGACCGTGACAAACTCAAACGGATGCACAGCATCATCTATACAGCACATCACAGTCAATACACCAAGCGCTGACAACATTAGCCAATCAGGATTGGTACTGACATCACTCGCTGAGTCAAGCTATCAGTGGTACCAAGACACTACCCTACTGGCGGGCGACACTGCGCAGACGTATACAGCTACTCAAAATGGTATCTATTATGTATATATCACCGATGCTAATGGATGCTCTACTGTGTCTGACAGCATCACGATTTCAGGAGTCGGTATCAATGAAATAAGTGCTGCTGACTATAAGATCTACCCTATCCCTGCTTCAGATATGATACAGATCGACCTGTCTCATCTGGGCCAAAATACTATGAACACACTCTCTGAAATAGTTGTTTACAATATGCTAGGTGAGAAACTCAAATCCCAATCTATCAATCAGACCTCTATCTCCGTCAGCGACCTGAGCAATGGGGTCTATATGATAGCAGTGGCAGACAAAAACCAAAACAGAAAGGTACTCGGCAAATTTGAAGTGCTGAAATAATAATCTCTGTAAATAAATTGAAGCCCTTAGTTTTGTAATAAGCTAAGGGCTTTTTTATTTTCCTGCTGATATCAATGATATCAAAAAGAAAAACCCTACTAGGTTGAAAAACAAAAATTCCTTTTCCATTTGCTATATTTGTAAATTATAAATTAAAAAAGCAAATAACAAAACATATCCAATAATGGAAAGAACAAAAACAATACACTGGCAGGACCCAATGGAAGGGGCAGCTAAGGCTATGCAAATGTCAGGACTTGAATACCTTCAGGCTATGGGTGACGGGAAGATTCCATTCCCTCCGATATTGCATACGCTGGATTTTAAGGTGGATAGTGCTGAAAAAGGACAAGCAATCTTTTCTTTTGAGCCGCAGGAGTTTCATTATAACCCGATAGGCGCGGTACATGGCGGAGTGATCTCTGCGATACTGGACTCTGCGATGGGCTGTACACTGCACTCCATTCTCCCTGCCGGCACAGGATATACTACTCTCGAGCTAAAAGTGAATTTCCTCAAGGCAATCACAATCAAGACAGGGGTGCTGAGAGCAATCGGAAAAATCATCAATTCAGGCAGCAGGACCGCACTGGTTGAAGCTCAACTGCTGGACAGTAACAACAAGCTATATGCTCACGCTGTCAGTACCTGTATGATCCTTAAGCAAGACGCCGTTTAGTTTCTATTGACACCAAACTTGAAACCTATAGTAGCTATGATAGTGTTAGATGAAAATGTATTTATCACACCCGGACTTTGGAGATTGCCCTGAGCATCTGTATATGAGTATGGCGTAAAGTAGTTTTTATATTGAGTACGTACATATGCCAGATCGGCAAAGAACCTGCGACCCCTGTATCCTATACCTCCAGTGTAATTGAATCTTGCACCATTGTATGTAGTAGGTACATTGTTATTATTAAATGGTGACTCACTCCATGCGAACCCTGCCCTGAGGCGAAGTGTTTTATATGCAAATTCCGCACCTGCCTTGACAGTAGATGCCAGCTGATAGTCTTTCTTTATATAGGCATTGAGCTGATCTGAAGCTGATCGGTCGCTGCCGTCAAAGGTAAATTTCGTAAGCCCATAGTCATTCAGTTCATAGTCGACTGACAGAAATCCCCACTGCTTGAGGTAGAAGCTCGCGCCAAAAGTACCTTTGAGAGGATTATTGTAAGTAAACTGGTAATTAAGGCCGCTTTGTGCTGCATAAGAACTATCGCCAAAGTTGCTGGTTGTATAGCCGTAGTCTGATTCGTTGAGGCGATAGAGAGTCGGAGACTGTATGGCTGCACCCACACGAAGCCACTGTACCGGCTTTACAATGATACCGAATTTGCCATTGATACCCCATCCTGAGAGAGAGTAGTTATATTGACTGGTATAAGATGAATCGCCGCTGCTGCTTGACTCACTAAATGTGGCATACCGGTGATAGCTGATATATGGCACCCCCATACCTGCACCTATATAGACCGTATTGCCTACATTAAACCCTAATGTAAGGTTCAGTTCATTCAGGCCCCCTGTAGTAGTGATCTGGCCACTTTGGTTGACCGGCAGTCCGATAGTAGAAGACAGAAAGTCACTTGTGGAACTGGGATAGCTAACCAGGCCGGCATTGTATCCATTTACCGTCGTGATCGGGAAATTACCGGAATTAAGCGGGCTTTGGTTTGCATTTAGCTGACTTGCTATTGAGCCCGCATAGGAATTTTGAGTATTTGTGCCGTAGAAATACTGTACACTGCTGAAGTCGGCCAGTTTCTGATAACCAAAACCAATAACAAATCGGTCCAGTTTTGATCCGCCTCTGTTATAGCTTAAGTTATCATAGTTGGACAACTTACGCGTAGCGAAAACGAAACCAGCCTGTGACAAAGTAGCCTTGTCAAATGAAGCGCTGGATGACTGGCCGAGATAGCTGCTGTTATTACTGCCCCATATACCACCACCGCTGATGGCAAACTCATGGCTGCGGTAGAGAGCAATGCCTGCCGGGTTTGAACTCATGGATGACATATCTGCACCCACTGTGCTGAATGCTCCTCCGGCACCCAATGAGCGTGCTGTACCTGACAGATCGGTCTGCATCATCCTGCCTGCATCAGATACATAATCCTGTGCGAACAATGATGCTCCTGCGAGTAATAGGTTTGAGAAGATGACTAGCTTTTTCATTTGCGAAATTTTTATTTTTTCATAAAAAAGCGGAACCAAATCATTCAAAAATGATCCATGATCCCGCCTCTTTCTCTAACTAAATTTTTTCTCTATTGACTGTTTTGTTTTAGCGCCTTCCACCGTGTCCACCGCCACCACTGTGACCACCGCCGCCGCCGCCACTGCGGCCGCCGCCGCCACTATATCCACGGCTACCTCCTCCATTATATCCACGGCTGGCTCCTCCACTATATGCTCTGGATGGAGAAGATGAATAACCACGAGACTGAGATTGTTGCCCGTTATAATGTTGGGATTGTTGACCACCATTATAATGCTGCGATTGTGACTGCTGCCCGCTATGATATTGCTGTTGGCCACTCCTTTGAGCTGAGTTGCTGCCCTGATTGCTGTGCTGCTGATTACTTTGAGACGCCTGATATGGCCTTTCGCCAGAGTTTGAATAGCCTGTGCTATGAGATGCATTATTAGTTGAGCCTGAGTAATTATGAATAGCATTGCTATTTGAGGCACTTCCTACTCCACTATGAACTGCATTACTAGAATACCCGGCATGATTAGCGAATGATCCACCATGTTCGGCTCCCGAGCGCCCGTGCTCTACACCATTAGCGCCGCTCCAATTTCTGTAGCCATAACTACCTCCGTAGCCATAGCCTCTGCCGGCCCATCCATAGCCGCCGTAGCCATAGCCTCTACCCCAGCCGTAGCCTCCCCAGCCATAGCCAAATCTGCCCCAGCCATATCCACCCCAACCGAAACCATAACCCCAGCCGAAGCCAAGTCCACAGCCGTAACCATAGAATCCGGTATAAAATGGATCATAGCCCCAATAATAATAAGGAGTATACCAATCATTATAATAGTCTAAACCGCTATAACCTGGATTGTAATATCTCCTTAACTGTGTTGTATAGTTATTGTCATCATCATACCAATAATCATCATTAGCAGTATAGCCATTGCTATTATAATTTCCTCCAGTATTATTGCTCTGCTGGTTATTACCGCTATTTTGATTGTATCCCTGCTGCGAACTGCCCTGATTGTCATTATAGGACCCATTATTATCACTGGGTTTGGTATTGTTATATTGGCTCTGGTAATCTTTATTTCTGTTGTTGCCCCTGTCATTATTAGGATTATAGTATACATCATCATTCTGGGCTACAGCAGTGCCCAGCGAAATAATACTAAGAAACAGGACCGATAAAAAAACTTTAATGCTTGACATAGTTTTCTTTTTTATGTTGTTATGACAAAGTTAGCTTACTTAAGTTTAATCTGCGATAAATTCATACTTTAGCCCCAACATTTAACAAAGAGCAAATGCTATACCATAACGCTTTATTAAGGAATTTATTAACTTTTTTGTGTCTCCTGCCACGACCTCGCAGGTCATTTCGGCTTATGGCACAAGGGTTTCAGCGTTTTGCTATAAAATAAAAGACCTGCGTAGTACGGCTTGGAATGACATTTATCTCCATTATTTTGCACTAAAAATATACCCAAAGAGGGTTTAATGCATATTTTTTAATAAATGAATATCAACGACATACAACATCGTTAAAGAAACTTAAAATGATTTATCATGGCTAAAGAGATCACAAGCAGAGAAGCAGATTATTCCCAATGGTACAATGACCTCGTACTGAAAGCAGGCCTTGCAGACTATTCGCCTGTGCGCGGATGCATGGTCATCAAGCCTTATGGCTTTGGTATCTGGGAAAAGATGCAGGCAGCACTGGATAAAAGATTCAAAGAGACAGGTCACGTCAATGCATACTTTCCTTTATTCATTCCAAAGAGCTTTCTAAGCAAGGAAGCTTCGCATATAGAGGGCTTCGCCAAAGAGTGTGCCGTAGTGACTCACTACCGCCTGATCAATGACCCGAACGGCAAAGGTGTGATCGTGGACCCTGATGCGAAACTCGAAGAAGAGCTCATCGTGCGCCCTACATCAGAGACCATCATCTGGAACCAATACAAAAACTGGATCCAGTCCTATCGCGATCTCCCGCTGCTCATCAATCAGTGGGCAAATGTCGTGAGGTGGGAAATGAGGACACGCCTTTTCCTTCGTACCGCAGAGTTTCTCTGGCAGGAAGGGCATACCGCTCATGCCACTGCACAGGAGGCCATCGAGGAAACAGAAAAAATGCTTGATGTTTATGCCGAGTTCGCTGAGCAGTATCTCGCACTGCCTGTCATACGTGGCAGGAAGACTCCCAATGAGCGTTTCGCCGGAGCGGTAGATACATACTGCATCGAGGCTATGATGCAAGACGGGCAGGCGCTTCAGGCCGGTACCTCGCATTTCCTCGGACAGAACTTTGCTAAAGCGTTTGAAGTACAGTTCCTCAACAAAGAAGGCAAACAGGAGTTCGTCTGGGCTACTTCATGGGGCGTATCCACTCGTCTCGTTGGTGCTCTCATCATGGCCCACAGCGATGATGACGGTCTCGTGCTGCCTCCTAAACTTGCACCGCTGCATGTAGCGATTGTGCCTATTCACAAAGGTGAAGAAGACCTAAATAAGCTTCGCGAAAAACTTATTCCGCTTGTCAATGAACTAAAGGCAAAAGGCATCACGGCGAAACTCGATGATGACGATACCAAGCGTCCGGGATTTAAGTTTGCCGAGTACGAACTGCGCGGCGTGCCTGTACGTCTCGCCATGGGTATGCGCGACTATGAAGCTGGTACTGTCGAGATAGCTCGCCGGGATACCAAGACCAAAGAGACAGTATCTTTTGATGGTATCGCGGATCATATCACTAAGCTGCTCGACGATATCCAGCAGAATATGTACAACAAGGCCCTGGCTTTCCGTGATAGTCATATTCGCAAAGCAGACACATGGGATGAGTTTCTCAAGCTGATCGAAGAACCGGGCTTTATATCTGCACACTGGGATGGCACAAGCGAGACGGAAGACAAGATCAAAGAACTGACCAAGGCTACGATCCGCTGCATACCGCTCAATAATCCTCAGGAGGATGGCATATGTGTTTTCAGTGGTTCAGCTTCCAAAGAACGGGTGATATTCGCCAGAGCATATTAATGTAGGGACGCAAAATGTTGTGTCTCTAGTTCTTTTCCTACTTTTGCACTCCCATGTCAGCAACCAGAGAGGCAAAAATATTAAGGATACAGCAGGTCGCAGTCAGTCTGGGTGTAGTAATTATGCTCGTGAAGTTCACAGCCTATTACTTCACTCATTCTAATACCATACTCACAGATGCACTCGAAGGCATGGTCAATATAGTAGCAGGTTCATTTGCTGTATACAGCCTCATCCTCTCATCCAAGCCTAAAGACATCGACCATCCTTATGGCCATGGCAAGATCGAATTCATCGCGACCGGTTTCGAGGGTGTGCTCATCGTTCTCGCATCTGTTCTTATCATCGCAAAATCAGTTCTCAACTTCTTTCACCCTGAGCAGATACATCATCTGGAGCTGGGTGTGATACTGATCATTGCGACCGGGATCGCCAACTATGTCATAGGCTACTTTCTCGAAAGAAAAGCCAAAGAATATAACTCACTCGTACTCGATGCCGACGGCAAACACCTGCAGTCAGATGGATACATTTCCCTTGCGATACTCATAGGTGTCCTCGTCATCTGGTTCACCGGTATCAGGATGCTGGATAATCTCTTTGCCATAGCAGCAGGGCTTTTCATCTCATACACTGGTCTGCGCCTTATGCGCCGCTCGCTAAGTGGTATCATGGATGAAACCGATACCCACATTATCACTTCTATAGTTTCTTATCTCAATACCCACCGCCGTGACTCCTGGATCGACATTCATAATATGCGAGAGATCCAGTATGGTAGCGCCCTGCATGTAGATTGCCATGTCACCTTGCCTTATTACTTCACACTGGAGCAGACGCACGATGAGATCGACAGGATCGAAAAGCTCATCAACCAGTCCGGCCAGTTTCCCGTAGAGGTCTTTATCCATCCTGACCCATGCATCCCTATCTGCTGCAAACTGTGTCAGCTATCAGATTGTCCGGTGCGCCAACATCCATTTGAAAAAAGAGTGGAATGGACATTCATCAATGTGACTGAGAATAGGAAACACCAACTGGATAATGAATAACTAATAGTGAATAATTAATAATATTAACTCACTTATCGGGGCAATTGCACGTCCCTCGACCCTCGTCCTTCGTCCCTTTTATATACTAAACAAATGTCCTTCTATCGCCAGTTCCGTATTCGGGAATATATCCTTGCACTCTGACAGCAGCTGACTCAGGTCCTCATAGCGAGCGGAGAAATGCCCTATGATCAGTTTGTCGACATTGGCTTTCAGCGCTATGGTCGCAGCCTCTCTCGTAGTGGAGTGGCCTGTCTCAGCAGCACGCGCCCTATGCTCATGCACGAAGGTCGCCTCATGATATAGTACATTCACACCCCTGATCTGCTCTATGAATGACTCCGTATATGCAGTATCAGTACAGAAAGCATAGCTCCGCGGTGGTGCCGGATCATGCGTCAGCTCTATATTAGGGATCACACTGCCTCCCTCGGTAGTGAAATCACCTCCCATCTTGATCGCAGATATTTCATGCACCGGTATCTGATATTGGTCAAGTTTCGCAGGCAATATCTTTCTCGGTCCGACCTTCTCGCGAAATAAAAACCCTGTGGTCGGTATACGGTGCTTGAGTATGATCGTTTCTACTGTGAGTCCATCGTTTTCATATATCACACGCGGCTCATCTGCCGTCACCTGGTGAAATATGATCTCATAGCGAAGTATGGTCTGGGCATGTTTGAAATAGGTCCTCACGATCTCCTCAACACCGGGGTACGCGTGTATATGCAGCGGATGCTCGCGATAGTTGAGATTGAAGGAAGTCAGTATGCCCATCAATCCGAAAAAATGATCACCATGTATATGCGAAATAAAAATATGGTCGAGCTTTCCTCTTTTGATATTGTATTTGGACATCTGGAGCTGTGTGCCTTCGCCACAATCGAGCAAAAAACCCTGTCCGTTGTAATTCAGGAACTGTGATGTGGGATATCGGTTATGCGCAGGTATAGCGCCGTTGCTGCCGAGAATGGTAACCTCAAAATGCATCGTGATATATTAGCTCCTGAGATCGCGGTCCAGCTCCTCCATCATCACAAAGTCTATCGACTCAGACAGCGATGGTACGATATTGAGTATGGACTCCAGTTGGGAAATTTTCACCAGCTTTTGGATATGGGTATTCAGATTGGTAAGTACAAATGTACCGCCTGCCTCTTTGGATAGCCTGTTTCCTACCAGCAGGGCGCTCAGGCCCGATGAGTCCACAAACTGCACTATTGACAGGTCAAGGATAATATTCTTAAACCCCTCCGTATGGAGCATTACCAGTTCTGATTTGAGCTGCGGGGCAAAGTTGCTGAGCAGTTTTTCTTCATCTATTTTCAGTACGCAGAACCTGTCTCTTTTATCGATTGCAAACTTCATGGGCTAAGTATTTATGGTGCTAATGTAATTTTATGTCCTCAAATTAACTAATTTTTTACATTCCAAAGCCAATTAGAGATTTAATCCTCCCAAATCACTCCTTTTTGAGGCATATACAATCTCTGCCTTGTCATTAAAATACTCAAACTCAACTTGTACATTTTTTTCACTTATGTATTAAGATTTTTCGGCAATAATATAGTTGGATGTACGAAAAATAATCATTGTCTTTTATAACCGTCTAACTATCTCCAACAAATATACAAGTTTTATTTCATTGCGCAAATACCTTGCGTAGTGAATAAAAGCGCACGTTACATCAAGTTTGATAGCTTTGGAGAAATAAAAACAAAAAACAATGAATGAAGATGAAATGGCAATACTAAAAGTCCTAGTTGAAAGCAATCAGTTAAACACACATTCCCAATGCGAGGTAAATACAGACTCACTTATTGAAACATCGGGAATACCTAAAAACAGGCTATTGGTAGCCTTAAAGGGGCTATATTCTAAAGGCTATCTTAAAGATTACAACGAAGGGGGCAATGCAATTGCATCGGTATTCGTGTGCTTATCGAACGAAGGCATTAAAGCTGTGCGGGGTTAATTGCTATAGGGTCTGTTAATATTCCGCCCTCACTTGCAAACTTCGTGTTTGGATAAAATTCTTTTCTGGGAATAAATACAAGTCCGTTGACATTGCCCCCTAAGAATTGATGTGTTTGCATGAGATACATAGCAAGTTCTTTGTCCTGCCTTATTGCCTTTATTTTTTGTGCTAAATCCATAGCGCAATTTACAAATAAATCTTTTATTACGCAAATTGATTGCGCAGTGAGACACTATCTTTATACTATAATTAAAGACAATGATACAGGTAGCCACATTCTTAAAATTCAAATCACTTATTGACATGCTAAATGTACTGCCAACCGATACGGCTTGCAGGGAGTATTTAGAGAATGTGCTTTGGAATAATACACCTACTTGTCCTCACTGTGGCTCACAACATTCATACACCCTCAAGACTAAAGGAGTAGCGAAAGGAATGTACAAATGTATTGACTGCCAACAAAGGTATACCGTAACCGTTGGCACTATGTTTCATGGCTCACACGTCCCGCTTAAAAAGTGGTTCATGGCTATTTATGTTTTCTCTTTACACAAAAAGGGCATCAGCTCTTATCAGTTAGCTAGTGATTTGGAATTGACACAGAAAACGGCTTGGTATTTATTGCACCGTATCCGTTTCGCATTCAAAACAGAATTGAGCATAGATACTGATAGCGTAGTTGAAGTAGACGAAACTTTCGTAGGTGGTGAATCAAAGAACAAACATGAGTACAAGAAAGTAAGAAATGAAAGGGGCGGCACTGTTAGCACAAAAGTACCTGTATTAGGCATTTTAGAGCGCGGTGGGGACGTTAAAGCAATAGCTGTACCTGACACTCACAAAAAGACTTTGCTGCCTGAGATATTCGCTACCGTTGAAGATGGAGCGGTTATAATGACCGATAGCTTTCCTGCTTACAAAGGACTTGATAAAAGATATTGCCACTTGTCAGTTAATCACAGTGAGGGCGAATATGTGAAAGGCTTGGCACACACTAATAATATCGAAAATTTTTGGTCTCACATGCAAAGGGGAATAATAGGAATCTATCACCACGTAAGCCCTAAACATTTGAATCAATATTGCCATGAGTTTTCATATCGCTACAATGTCAGAAAACAAACAGTAAATGAAAAGTTCAATGTATCATTGATGAAGTCTAAACGGCTTACATACGCGCAACTGATAGCCTAGTAATACTAAAATCAAAAGCCCCACTTTCGCAGGGCTTTTTTCTTACATTTGGTTTACCACAACTAAATGTAAATATCATGGATGAAATGACACCAGAAGAAAGGGCATTAATAACTAATGAATTATTGAGTTCGATGCCTGCCTTTGGGGAATTTGGAATTATAACTCATGTTGCACGAGCAAAAAGTGAAAGATTTCTAAAAGAAAAAGATGTAATAAGTGGCTTAATTTCCGAAGGATTTATCATCAATAGGAATGACCTTAAAGCAGATTATAAAAAGTATATACAGCTTACCGATACAGGACGAGAATTAAAGGAACTTGGTTCTATGGAATCGTATAATAGGGTTCAGCAAGCTAGAAAAGATTCTATTCTCGCTGACGCTGACCACCGAGCCACGGAAAGGTTACGTAGTAAGTACCTTTATTATCTAACTTGGTCGATTGGTATTTCAACAGGAGTAGCCGCTCTTTATTATTTAAAGGAATTGTATGTTTACTTTTTTGAGAATTAAACACCCCCTTAAAAACCTTAACTATCTTATCTCTCCAAAAAGCCTTAACTTTAGATATGGGAAAGACTAAAAAGCCAAAGAAGGATAAGGACAAACCACACGGATTGCCTGATGCGGAGTTTGCTAAAAAATGGGATAACGGCGTGTCCATTGACTTTGCCAATGCTGTTAGGATAGTGGCTAAAGCCCCAAGAATTAAGACGGGGAAATAAATTTTTCTCGTACATCCAACTATATTATTGCCGATTTTTCCTTTTTTACCACCTTAACCCCCCTTTTTTGAAAAAAGTCAAATATTTTTAAATCAATCTATTGCACATAGACGAATTTATTATTAGTAATTAAAATATGCATAATTGAATTTTATTTTGCTTTAATTAATCACTAAATACAAATATAGCAAAATATTAAAGATAAACAAAGGCCAATAATCTCAAAGTTTCTGTTTACTTTTATAAATATAAAAGCGAATCATGAAAAATATTGTCCTAACAACGCTATTATCAGTCATTCTGGTCATAGTCTATGGAAAGACCCCTATCCATAATCAAAGTGACTTTTCACAAAAGCAAGCACCACTTTCTTTTATAGAAAACAAAGGGCAAGTCACGGACCAATATCACAAACCTCGTACAGATATTCAATTCAGACTCAATGCTACTCCTGGTCTCAATATCTTTGTAGGCAACGGCGCTATTCACTATCAGTTTGCTAAAGCAGAGAATATTAATGCAAAAAGTCAGTCAGATAAAAAGCAACACCTGCTACACAATCCGAAAGAACTAATACCTGAACCAGCCTCTTATATTATGTACCGCATGGATGTCGAACTGGCAGGAGCAAATAAAAATGCACAGGTTATCTCAGAAAGCAAACAATCATACTACGAAAACTATTTCACAGACAAGACCAACGAGAAAGGCGCCATCGCATACACATACAATAGGATAACATACAAAAATATCTATCCCAATATAGATTGGGTGCTGTACATCAAGGATGGTAAACTGGAGCATGAATTTATAGTAAGGGAAGGGGGCAAACCATCTGATATACAACTAAAATATAGCGGGGAGACTGACCTAAAACAAAATGATAATGGAAGTCTTATAGCCTTTACACCACTAGGTACTATCACCGAGGAGGCACCGGTTTCATATCAGTCAGATGGCAAAGTTGTCAAAACCAATTTCAAGTTCAAGGCGGACTTAATGAGCTACGAGATAGGCAAATATTCTGGCTCTTTAGTCATAGACCCAAGCCTCATGTGGGCTACATATTATGGCGGTAGCGACGCTAACTATGGACAGGGCGTCGCGACGGATCATTCAGGGAATATTTATATAACTGGTTGGACAGGTAGCCTAACAAATATTGCTACCAGCGGGGCTTATCAGACAACCTACGGAGGTGGGGGATCGCCTAATTGCGGATATTGTGACGGTGACGCTTTCTTAGCCAAATTCAGCAATACCGGCTCTATACTATGGGCAACTTATTTTGGAGGTGATTCTGTCGAACATGGATACGGTGTAGCAGTAGACACAGCAGACAATGTATTTATAACTGGGATGACTGAAAGTAGCTCAGGCATCGCGACGACAGGAGCATATCAAACAACGTTAGCTGGTGAAGGTGGCTTAAATTACGGCGGAGGTGAATACGGCGATGCTTTTTTAGCAAAATTCACTAGCGCCGGATCATTGCTTTGGGGTACTTATTTTGGAGGTAGCGGGGGTGATTGTGCTAATGGAATATCAACCGACTTGACCGGCAGCGTGTATATCACCGGAACTACCGGAAGTACTTCTGGCATAGCAACACCAGGTGCTTATCAAACGGATTTTGGCAATTCCGTTAATGGTCCTGACGCCTTTTTAGCAAAATTTAGTAGCAGCGGTAGCTTACTTTGGGCGACGTACTTTGGTGGATATAATAGTTATGCTTATTACAACACATCTACTGGAGGGAGTAGTGTAATAACTGATAAACAGGGTGATGTATACATAGCTGGAGCTACCCAGTGCACTTTGGGCATAGCAACATCAGGCGCATTTCAGACAAGTTCGGGAGGTGGTAATATTGAAAACACTGATGCTTTTCTGGCAAAGTTTAATAGCAATGGTAATATCCAATGGGCAACTTTCTATGGAGGAAGCTGGAACGATGATGCGAGCGGTGTGGCAATAGATAGCAGTGGAAATGTATACATAGAAGGAACTACACAGAGCCCATCCGGGATAGCTACGCCCGGTACATATATGGATAGCCTTCCTCCAGCCTGGGGCAATGTTTATTTGGCAAAGTTTAATAGCGTAGGTTCAAGGATATGGGGTACATACTATGGTGGTATTGATAATTATAGTTATGGAGATGCCATCGCATGTGATCATCAAGGTAATATATTTATCACCGGGAGTACCTTATGTAATTCCGGAATAGCAACTACGGGAGCTTATCAAAATACTTTTGGCGGTTCCGATTATATATATGGTGATGCTTTTCTGGCAAAATTTAATTCCGTAGGTAATTTATCATGGGGAACTTATTATGGTGGCAGCAATGAAGATGCTGGTTTTGCTGTAGCTATGGACAATACAGGTAATGCATTTATCACCGGAATAACGCAAAGTGCATTTGGTATCGCAACCGGAGGAGCATATCAAATAACGATTGGAGGGTCACAGGATTATAGTGTTTATTCATCTTATTTAGCCAAATTCGGAAATTGCTCACCTCCGATCGCTGATTTTTCTGTCAATGGGGCAAGTCCATTCTGTGCAGGAGATAGCGAACTTTTGATAGCCAATGCAGGCAGATTCTTTTTCTGGAATACTGGAGATACATCTCAAACAATTGTAGCAACAGAAACAGGAGCATATCAAGTAACAATTACTGACTCAATGGGCTGTTCTGCACAGTCCAGCCTCAAACAAATTACCTCATTCCCTTCATCAGATCTTACTCAATATTACAATTTTCAATATGATGCTGTCTTTGGGCCACCAGCAGAAACGTATCAATGGTATTACAATGGTCAATTAATTCCTGGCGCGACACAGCAATATTATAATATAACTCAAAATGGCACCTATTATGCAATTGTCACTGACAGTGGTTGCACGGTACAACTGCAGAGTATAACCGTTACAAATGTCGGAATAGCTAATATAAACTCAACGGAAATTACCATTCAGCCTAACCCAACAAATGGTAATATTACCATTTCCGGAATTCTTCCTCAGATGGTCAATGTATTTGATGAAGAGGGTCGAACAGTCTTGACTTTCAAACTGACCAATACAATCTCCTTAGCTGATTTGGCTGATGGTATGTATTTGATACAATTGACTGATAACACTGGGTCAACTATTGCTACTGCGAAGGTGGTCAAGAAGAATTGATTCTTAATACTTTTCTTTTAAATTATGACAAAAAGCATGTATAACATCGTGCAACCCCGCCTCTATCAGCATACGTCTACCATGCCTCAACCCCATTCTCCGCATTGTCCTAAAAAACCACGTGTTAACCTATACCTGTCTATTTCAATTTGGCCTTATCCTCTGAAATAGTAAGAATTGTTTAACTTTAACAAAGTAATTGCAGCGTTTATACAATTATCTTGTTGACAATACTACTTTAGTAGTGTAGATTAAGATGTATCGGTCTTCACACAGCACTGTTGTTATTCGGCTGTTGAAAGTCCTCTCCTTTGGAGAGGATTTAGGTGAGGTGGCTGTTGAGACATTTTGGCATAAAAAATAGTTTGGTTCATTATTTGAATTAATAGATAGATGGAAGCAAAATTTTCACCGAAAGTAAAGGAGGTAATCTCCTACAGCCGGGAGGAGGCACTCCGACTCGGACATGATTTTATAGGCATAGAGCACCTGTTGCTTGGCCTCATTCGTGAAGGCGAAGGGCTGGCTATCAAAACGCTCAAATCACTGCAGGTAGATGCGGTCATGCTGCGCAAACTCGTAGAAGATTCTATCAAGGATAAAGTATCTAAGACCGTTTACAATCCTAACTCACTCCCGCTCACCAAGCAGGCTGAGAAGGTGCTCAAGATCACCGTGCTCGAAGCCAAAGTGCTCAAAAGTGACGTGATAGGTACTGAACACCTCATGCTCTCGATCCTCAAAAACAAAGACAACATCGTGACCCAGATACTGGCACAGCACGACGTGGACTATGATGTGTTTAAGGCGGAACTAGAGCTCGTGCAAAACGACGTAAAAGATATGCCAAGGGCAGAACTGCCGGGCGATCCATCTGAGGATGATCCGTATGAAGATGACAAAGGCAAGAGCGGTTTTGGCGGGGCGCCGACTGCCAAAAAGCCCGGAAATACCAAGTCTAAGACCCCTGTGCTTGACAATTTTGGCAGAGATGTGACCGCAGCGGCCGAAGAGGGCAATCTCGACCCGATAGTAGGCCGTGAGGCGGAAATAGAGCGGGTATCGCAGATACTCAGCCGTCGTAAGAAAAACAACCCGATACTGATCGGCGAACCCGGTGTGGGCAAGACCGCAGTAGTAGAAGGACTCGCACTGCGCATTATTCAGAAGAAAGTAAGCCGTGTGCTTTTCAATAAAAGGATCGTGATGCTCGACATGGCTGCACTCGTAGCCGGCACCAAATACAGGGGCCAGTTCGAGGAGCGTATGAAGGCCATCATGAATGAGCTGGAGAAAAACCGTGACGTGATCCTCTTTATCGATGAGATACACACGATAGTCGGCGCCGGTGGCGCTACCGGCTCACTGGATGCATCCAATATATTCAAGCCTGCACTCGCACGCGGCGAACTGCAATGCATCGGCGCATCGACACTCGACGAGTACCGCCAGTATATAGAGAAAGACGGCGCACTCGACAGGCGTTTCCAAAAGGTCATCATCGACCCGCCATCTCCTGATGAGACCATCCAGATACTGCTTAACATCAAATCAAAATACGAAGAGTACCATAGTGTGGAATATTCTAACGATGCCATCACCGCCTGTGTGAAGCTCAGCGGCAGATATATCACCGACAGGTTTTTTCCTGACAAGGCGATAGATGTACTGGATGAAGTAGGCGCACGTGTGCATTTGAAAAACATCCACGTACCAAAAAATATCGTCGAACTCGAAAAGCAGGTAGAAGATATCAAAGCAGAAAAGAACCAGGTGGTCAAGTCTCAGAAATACGAAGAGGCTGCACGTCTGCGTGATAAAGAAAAACATCTGCTCGAAGAACTCGACAAGGCAAAAAATCTCTGGGAAGAAGACTCTAAGAATGCACGCTATCCTGTATCTGAAGAAGATATAGCCGAAGTAGTGGCCATGATGACCGGCATACCTGTGAGTAAAGTAGCTCAGACCGAAGGCACCAAACTGCTCAATATGGGTGAAGAACTCAAAGAAGGTGTGGTAGGCCAGAACGAAGCCGTAGCCAAGATCGTCAAAGCCATTCAGAGAAATCGTGTGGGCCTGAAAGATCCTAAGAAACCAATCGGTACATTTATATTTCTCGGGCCTACCGGTGTCGGAAAGACCGAACTCGCTAAAACTATCGCGAGGTATATGTTTGACTCAGAGGAGTCGCTCATACGCATAGACATGAGTGAATACATGGAGAAATTCTCCGTGTCACGTCTCGTGGGTGCACCTCCGGGATATGTAGGCTATGAAGAAGGTGGTCAGCTGACCGAGAAAGTAAGAAGAAAACCATACTCTGTAGTACTGCTCGACGAGATCGAGAAAGCACACCCTGATGTATTCAATATCCTGCTCCAGGTATTTGATGATGGAATACTGACCGATAGTATGGGCAGGAAGGTGGATTTCAAAAATACCCTGATCATCATGACCTCAAACATCGGTGCACGTGACTTGAAAGATTTCGGTGCAGGTGTGGGCTTCGCGACTCAGGCCAAGAATGACCAAAGCGATGACCTGGCCAAAACCGTCATCACTAAGGCACTCAAGAGGACATTCTCACCGGAGTTTCTCAATAGGATCGACGATGTGGTGATATTTAATTCACTGGAGAAAGAATCTATCTTCAAGATCATCGATATCGCTCTGAAAGATGTAGTAGGCAGGCTGATGACCATCGGCTATGAGATCAAACTCACTGACGATGCGAAAGAATTCCTTGCGGAGAAAGGTTATGACCCTGCATATGGAGCAAGGCCACTTCACCGCGCTATTCAGAAATATGTCGAAGATCCATTGGCAGAAGAAATACTAAAAGCCAATGCCAAACCGGGAGATATCTTTATGATAGACCTCGACAAAGAGACCAATCAATTGAAAATTTCTCATAAAACGCCAAAAAAGAAGGCGGAAACGCAAACAGGAGAGTAATTTATCCGTATAAGCCCGATATAACGTCGGGCTTTTCTTTTGATATGGCACGATACTTGAATTAATTAATAACATGAACAGTACCCTTAGTTTGTCATTTATGGCGATGCTGATAGCTATATCAGTACATGCCCAGCAACCCGCTGACAATCCTGAATTACAAAAGATCAATAAAGACCTTCCGCATAAATTTAAAGCGATCAAAACAGGGGCTACGCTCGAGGTAGTGCGTGAGCCGACCCAGGTCAAAATATACATGTTCATCGACGACATCGAGCAGTACGACCAGATCATGGTAGAGCGCAGCGATGAACTGCAGAATACCTTCTCCCAGTGCAAAGTGGTACAGGTGGTAAAAGGGAAATACAAAAACAACTATGTAGAACTGGTGGACCGCTATCCCGTTTCATCTAAGATGTCTAATCAATATCGCATCAAGACTATCACTGCTGATGGTATCATGAGGATGTACCCGCCGGTAGAGATGACCATGGCCAGCGAGGTAAACGCAAAGAAATAGATACTAGACGTTAGACCGAGAGACTACGCCCCTTGTCCTTCGTCCCTCGGTTCTTCTAAAGTATTCATCATTATTTCGCTCACTCCCATATTGGAGAATCCGCCGTCATGGTAGAGGTTCTGCATCGTGACGTATTTGGTCAGGTCAGAAAATAATGTGACAGTATAGTCCGCACAGGCATCAGCACTGGCATTGCCCAGCGGTGACATCTTCTCTGCGAATCCGAGGAAGGCATCAAAACCTTTGATACCCGAGCCGGCTGTCGTCATAGTCGGTGATTGTGAAATAGAATTGATCCGCACTTTTTTTGCATTGCCGTAGTAATAGCCGAATGAGCGAACGATAGACTCCAGAGTAGCCTTGGCATCTGCCATATCACCATATCCGGGAAATGCCTTCTGTGCAGCTATATATGTCAGCGCCACCACGCTGCCCCACTCATTGATCGCATCTAGTTTCATACATGTCTGGAGTACTTTATGCAGCGACAGCGCTGAGATGTCAAGTGTCTTGTTAAACCACTCATAGTTGATATCTGTATATAGTTTGCCTTTGCGCACATTGGGTGACATGCCGATAGAGTGCAGGACGAAATCCAGTTTGCCGCTGAGATGTTCTACTGACTGTGCGACCAGTTTCTCCAGGTCCTCTATCGATGTAGCATCAGCCGGTATCACTATCGTACCGCACTGCTCGGCCAGTTTATTGATCTCACCCATACGGAGCGCGACAGGCGCATTGCTCAGTATGAATTTCGCCCCCTGCTCATGTGCCTTGAGTGCTACTTTCCATGCTATAGAGTTGGCGTCGAGTGCGCCGAATATGATACCACGTTTTCCAGCCAATAGATTATTTGCCATAGAGATTGTTGGTTTATGTCTTTCCACTATAACCCTCAAAGGGTTCTGAACCCTTTGAGGGTTTCTGATATCAAAAGTATAAAAGTAGTATTGATTAGAAAGACAAAGGGGAAATTAGTTTCAAAAGTGGTTGTAGGGACAGGTCGCGACCTGCCTTCTTTTGAACATCATGGCATTTATTTTTTCACCATCGCAGCTATCGCATCCTCGAGGATATTTTCATCCCCTTCGGTATAGCCGCTGTGGGTATATACGATCTTGCCGGTCTGGTCCAGCACCAGGGTGAATGGCACACTCTGGATATTGAGCTGGCGCTTGAGGTCCTGATTGACGTCGAGTAGTATGTCATAGTTCCAGCGCTGGCCCTCTGCATATGGTTTTACTTTGGTGATACTACGGGAGTCATCTATTGATACAGCGACCACTGATACATCGTATTTTTTCTTCCAGTCATCATATATATCGTTGATGTTGTTCAGTTCTTTCTTGCAGGGTACACACCAGGTAGCCCAAAAGTCGATCACTGTGATCTTTCCGGTCTTGCCTAGGTCAGATACCTTGACCTGTTTGCCGTTCATATCATTAAGCGTGAGGTCGGGCAGCCTGTGCTCGCCCAGTATTTTTTCAAGTCCTTTCTTGTCTTTGTCTTGGGCCTGCACATTAGAAAAAGAAATCATACATGCCGAAAAAACGATACATAGGGCAACAATAGTTCTGTTCATACTCTTATTTTAATATTTATTGAGGGCTAAATTTGTGCCAATTGTTTATTTTCTCAACTTTACAGCCCATTTTACATTACTAAAATATAAGTTTAATCTGATTCATGAGAAAAATAATTTTACTCTTATTTTTCATAGCGGCACTCATCCCGATATGCACCTATGGACAGAACTCTTTCTCAGGGTCATTCCAATCCAATACCAATTTCTTTATTCGTGACTCCTCTATAGGAGCTGCAGGATATCCTCAGTATGACAATCTCAAGGTAGGCAGTGATATCTGGTTTAACCTGAACTACACTAATGAGAACCTGGGCCTGGAAGCAGGTGTGAGATTCGACGCATTTCTGAATTCTATCCTGCGCGATCCTACTGCTCCATACACCGGTGTGGGCATAGGAAATTTTTATATCAAAAAGAAGCTCGGCAACTTCACTATCACCGGTGGATATCTATATGACCAGATCGCTACAGGTATGATATACCGGGCCTATGAGGAGCGCACACTGGGCATAGACAATGCGCTGATAGGCGGCAGGGTCGAATACGATTATGACCAGAAATTACATTTAAAAGTATTCAGCGGGGTGCAAAAAGATGTCTTTTCCATATACAATCCGATCATTTCGGGTTTCAATGGTGAGGCTAACCTAAAAGCCGGCAAGGTGATCTTTCAACCCGGAGTAGGCATTATGAATCGCTCAATGGACCAGGGATCATATAACACACTGGTCAGTTCTATAAAATCTACACTCGATACTAGCCAATATTTCACCCCGCTTCATAATGTGTACGCTTTCGCTCTCTACAATACCCTGACCATAGGGCCTGTGTCATGGTACATAGAGGGCAACTACAAGACCCGCGATGCCATCACCGGTCTGGACAGTGCGGGCAACTCTGTTCTGATGAATAAGACAGGAAATGCCGTTTATTCCACTTTGAATATTTCTAAAAAAGGGCTTGGCGCTATCTTTATATTCAAGCGTGTAGAGAATTTCACGCTACGTACTTCAGCTAATGAAACCGGTATCTACGGAGAACTGAATTTCGAACCACCAGTGGCGAGGGAAAACTCCCTTCGCCTACCTTCGCGCTACTTCGCACCATCACTGGAGCAGCACGAGTTAGCTTTCGGCTCTGAGGTGACCTGGACACCGGTCAAAAAATTGTCCTTCCTCTTTAATGGATCCTATATCAGAGATTTCCTTTTTGAAAAAGAGATACAGCCCGGCCACCCGAACTTTTTTGCAGAAGGTAGTGTAGAGGCCCATTATAGACCTATCAGGACCTTTGATGTGGAATTAGGCTTTCAGTATATCCTGTACAACCGCCCGATATACCAGCAGGATGGGGGCAATATACCTGCGGAATACAATGTCCATGCTTATACTCCGTTCGCAGAGATCACGCATAAACTGCCAAAAAAAATGTCATACCGCATCGAACTCCAATATCAGTATGTGCCGGCCGATTTCGGACAGTGGATGTATGGCCTGTTTGAATTCAATGTGGCGCCTCATTTCTCCTTTGCCGCATCTGATATGTGGAACTTCAAACCCGACCGAAATAATGTGGAAGGAATTTATCAGGTACCACATCATTTCTATTCTGTCTTTGTATCCTACACGCAGGGTGCCAATCGCTTCAGCCTAAACTATGTAAAGCAGGTAGCCGGCATAGTATGTACAGGTGGTGTATGCAGATATGAACCTGCATTCAGTGGTGTCAAATTTTCAATCACTTCAACTTTCTAAGTCATGCCTAAAATAAAAAGAAGCTTTGTATGGCTGGTCATTGTGTGCTTTTTCCTGTTATTCATCGATAGCTGCAAAGAGATAAACCCCGCTGTACTACCTACATATACCAGCGCTCTCAGCGATACTACCTATATCGAGAGCCCCGTACAGGCTCCTTCGCCTAAGTATGTACTCATAGAAGAGGTGACCGGTGTCTCCTGCGTCAACTGCCCGGCAGGTCATGTCATACTCGACAATCTGATCGCAACCTCTAATGTAGTCGGTGTATCATATCATGTCGGGTCCGCGATATTTGATCAGGATGCCCCGATAGTATTGAACCCGCTTCAGGTCATGACCTCAAAAGATGCACAGACCATTGTCACCAACCCTCCTTTCGCATATCCCGGAGCTGGTCCATTGGCTATGATAGATCGTGTTTTTTTTAATAATGGCAACGCCTATTCTCCCGGAAATATTTGGAATACAGATGCAGGCTGGGGCGGTGATGTGGCCTCTGAGGTTACTGCACCAAATAATAATGCCCCTGTCAATATAAATCTGACTGCCGCATATAGTGCCGGCAAGATCAACATCTCTGTTTCCCTACATTATACTGCCAATCAGACTGACAGTGACAAGGTGAGTGTATTTCTCACCGAGGATAGTATCATCACTGCTCAGATACTCGCAGACCAGTCAGTAGATACATTCTATGTACACAATCATATCATGCGTGCATCTGTAAGCGCTCCACTCGGCGATATTATCAGTACACCTACCCTGCCCACTGCCGGAAGGGTCGTCGTGACTACCTATCAGTACCCGACTGCTAATTCTACTTATACCGCATTACCTGCTGTATGGAACATAAGCCATATGCATGTGGTGGCTTTCGTACACCGCTATCAAAACAATACCTATAATGTCCTTCAGGCTGCTATCATCCCTATCTCTCATTAAAGAGGTTATTGCATTTTTGTTAGTTTTGCTACCTTAATAAAAATCAATTTAGCTTGAAAATTTCATATAACTGGTTAAAGACCTATCTCGACTTCAATCTGGTGCCTCAGGACCTCGCTGAGATACTGACCAATACAGGACTGGAAGTAGAGAGTGTGGAGGTATTTGAATCCGTGCCCGGGGGACTGGTTGGCGTCGTAATAGGCGAGATAGTAGAGTGTGCAAAGCATCCCGACGCAGACAAACTCAATGTCACAAAAGTAAATATAGGCACAGGCGAACTGCTCCAAATAGTCTGCGGCGCACCAAACTGCAGAGTAGGTCTGAAATCCCCCATAGCACTGGTCGGCACCACGCTCTATCCATCATCAGGAGAAAAAATGCAGATCAAGAAAGCCAAGATACGCGGAGTGGAATCATTCGGGATGATATGCGCAGATGATGAACTCGGACTCGGCAGCTCTCATGCAGGTATCATGGAACTAGATGCTAATATCAAAGTCGGCACACTAGCTTCGGAATATTTCAAAGTAGAAAAAGATCATGTCATCGAGATCGGCCTGACACCAAACCGTTCGGATGCATTCTCCCACATAGGTGTAGCACGCGACCTTTCTGCTGCGCTGAGTGCAGTATATAAGATTGACTTGCCACTAAAAAAACCAATTAGTGATTTTGCCCCGCCACCCGCCACCAGTCACCAGACAACAGTCTTAGTCGAAGACTCAGCTGTATGTCCCCGCTACAGCGGCATCAATATTTCAAAAGTAAAAGTAGCTGAGTCACCCGACTGGCTAAAGAACAGGCTGAAAGCCATCGGCATCCGCGCTATCAATAATGTAGTTGACATAACCAATTTCGTACTGCATGAATACGGACAGCCGCTGCATGCATTCGACGCTGACAAAATAAAAGGCGGCAAGGTGATCGTAAAAAAACTGCCTGAAGGAACCCTATTCAAAGCGCTCGATGGCACTGACAGAAAACTCTCTGCCGATGACCTGATGATATGCGATGCCGAAGGAGGTATGTGCATCGCAGGTGTGTTTGGTGGACTGGAGAGCGGTGTCACAGACAGCACCACGAATGTATTCCTTGAGTCGGCATACTTTGATGCGATCAGTGTGCGCAAAACCGCTGCGCGTCACAACCTGCGTACCGATGCAGCTATGCACTTCGAGAAAACGACAGACATCAATATCACAGTAGAGGCGCTCAAAAGGGCTGCTTCATTGATCTGTGAAATATGCGGTGGTGAAATATCGTCTGACATCATAGATGTATATCCGAATCCCGTAAAAGGTTTTCCTGTCACTACATCGCTCACGCGAATCAATAAGCTGTCTGGCGCTGAGATCCCGTCGACTACCGTCAAGAACATTCTCTCAAAATTAGAGATAGTCATCACTGAAGATAAAGGAGATACCTTACAACTGTTAGTCCCAACATTCAAAGCGGATGTAAAACGCGAAGCAGATATCCTCGAAGAGATACTCCGCATCTATGGTTACAATACCATCCCGATGCCAAAGACACTTCATTCTTCGCTGTCCTTCTCACCTGGGATCGACAATGTGAAGATGGAAAACATCGCCGCCAATCTATTGACAGGTGCTGGCTTTCATGAGATCATGACCAATTCTGTTTCACAGTCAAAATTCGAACAGGATGAAGAGTTGAAGAAACAACAGATAATGCTGCTCAACTCACAGACCGCAGAGCTCGACAGCCTTCGTACCTCGATGATATATTCCGGACTCGAAGTGATAGCCTATAATCAAAACCGCAAGAACGCTGACCTCCGTCTTTACGAAATTGGCAAGACCTATCATAAAGCTGACAGCGGCTATATTCAGAAACAACACTTGACACTTTTTCTCACTGGTGCAGATGCAGAAGACAACTGGCTGGAGAAAGGCAAAAAATATTCTTTCTATCATCTCAAATCATACGTCGACAATCTCCTTATTCGCTTTGGCATACATCAGCATACGAGTTCAGTAGTGGAGTCATTACCTTTTATTTTTGCAGGCAGGCTGAGTGTGGAGGATAGAGAGCTAGCTACCTTCGGACAGATTGATAAAAGTATCCTCAAAACATTTGACATCAGGCAGGATGTATTCTATGCAGATATCGACTGGGACTACCTGACCGAGCGCTCACAGTTCACACAGATACAGTTTCAGCAGCTGCCTAAGTTCCCGTCTGTACGCAGAGATCTGGCGCTCGTAGTTGATTCAGCTTTGAACTTTGAACAAATAGAAAAGATAGCACGCATGGAGGGCAGAAAACTGCTTCAGGGAGTGTCGCTATTTGATGTCTATAAAGGCGATAAAATAGAGCAGGGCAAAAAGTCTTACGCCGTGAGTTTTACCTTCCTCGATCCTGAGAAAACCCTAACCGATCAGGACATAGATAAGGTCATGTCAAAGCTCATGAAGAAACTGGAAAGTGAGCTGGGGGCAGTGGTGAGGAAGTAACAGCCAATGTGCTAATTCGGCAATTTGAAAATTTGAAAATGGAATACAAACTCTTTAATCATAAATATAATACCTGATGACGATTCAAGAACTTAAGAAAAAAGCATATAAAATTGACAAGCTAGTTGAAGAGAAAATCATCTCTGACAACGAGAAGGTTAAGCCAATAAAAGATGGCATAATTGACATAAATAAATATTATTCTGCTAAGTACAAGATACTTTGGATATTAAAAGAGCCTTATGATTATTTTGATGAAGATGGGAATCCAGAAGGCGGAGATTATGATTTAAAAAAAGCGCTTGCAGAAAAAAAATCTTACGATGAATTTACTGATGGGAAACCTACTTTCATGCCAATTATTTATACATCATGGGGGATATTAAACAATTTTTGCTTATGGGAAAAAATGCCTTATGTTGAATATGACCCATCAGTACTTAATGCTATTCAAAGTTCAGCTTACATAAACATAAAAAAAATACCAGGCAGGACATCAAGCCCCGAATCTGTTATTAAAGAGGCTTATCTTATCCATAATGATATTCTACATAAGCAAATCGAATATTACGACCCTGACATCATAATTGGTGGTTCAACTCTTCATCATTTCTTTCAGAATTTAGGTTTCACGGGAGAACAAATGGAGCGAAATGGTAGTAATAATTACATAATAAAGGATGAAAAAATATTCATTGATGCCTACCATCCAGCACAGAGGCCGGGCACTACTGGTGTTTCTAAAGAGAGTTATTGCAACGACATTATCACAGCTGTGAAAAATTGGTCATCTAACTAACTATTTTTAAAATGAAAATAAAAGGTCTCTTTTGTGCTTTTCTGTTCTTGTTCAGTTGCAATTATATAAAGGCAGGTGAGTACTATCAGGCAACAACTCAATTAAATATTAGAAGCGGGGCAGGAATAAATTATAAGGTTATTGGTTCAATTTCAGAAGGGGATAAAATTTTTATTGACACCATTATCTCTGAGTGGGGTCGTGTTATAATTGATGGACAACCGAAAGGCTATGTCTCAATGCAATATTTAACAACAGATATAAAATTTAATATAAGCAGTTTAGTTTCTTTAGACACAATAACAAAGTATTGGTGGGTTTTTAGCATTCTAGCTTGCATTATTGTACTTTACATATTTTTTGATACGAGTAATAATTCAAATACATCATCCCGTAATAAGATTGTGAGGTATCAGAAAGAAGATTTATCCTCAAATGGGGGTCATTTAAATAGTAAAAAAGAAAATAAAAATTACTCTCCCATCCCTCAAAAAGGCATTATGGAAAAAACAAATTACTATTGTGAGAACTGTGGAAAGAAGTATTCAAATGTAAGTGCCCTTCTAAGTAACTCTTGCCCCCAAAATCCTAATGGAGTTAATAGAGGGACACATTCACTATATCAAGGCAGCGAAAAATTAAAATATTTCTGTAAAAATTGCGGGAAGAGCTATTCTAATTTATTTGATTTATGTAACAATACTTGTACACGGCAAAAAGGACATCACAGACCAGCTCTTTAATCCTTTTAGTAATAATCGGAAAACTGTGTTTTAATTACGCCGCCTGTAGATTTATCACCTCCAGTTCGGAGCCGTTCTTTCTGATCTCACGGACTTTCTGAAGGAGCATTTTGGAGATATCATCATCAAAGAATTTAGCGCCGCAGTTATCGCAGATCAGGGCAGGTACATTTTTGAAAATAGTGATGTTTCCCTGCTTGTCAAACATCTTTGATGTATGACCAGGATGGCATTCTCCATTTTTACATACTATGCATTTCATCTAGACAAATTTATATAATATCTTCTACTTCAGCCCCAGTGCATCCGGTTCGAAGGTCATTTTTGACATATAGATATAGGTGCGGCCCAGTTGCCCCGTGAACCATATCTTCTTCCTTCCTTTGATATTGCTGGAGTAGTTCATCAGTACATAGTTATTGTCGTCTAGTTTGACGATACCCGGGAATGCATTATCTCCTGTGCTGGGGAGGTCAGATACCAGTGTCAGACTCAGGTCCTGCTTATTGAGTTTGAAGACCGAGGTCACTTTTCTCGTAAACCAATATCTCACCATGTTATGTATCTGCTGCCCTTTGGTCAGCACGGAGTCAGAGTACCTGTTCATCTCCCCGTCTTTATTTCTGCGAGATACCAGATAGAGATCATCATTATGATCAAACAGCAAGGCGCTGTCATATTTATTTTTTGTTTTGACCTTGCGCCAGCTTCCTATGTTGGTATGATCGGCATTACAGATCAGGGCACCTGAGGATTCCAGCCTCACAGTAGCAAAGAGGTCTCCTTTCTTGTCAAAAATAAATTCACCTTCCTCAGCATGGTCCGCATCTATCTGAGGGGCCACAGTCAACTGCTTAAAACTCGTAGCGCTGGTAGTATAGAATAGACGGAGGTTTGATGTATGTTTCGTGTTGTAGAGGTTTCTGCCATCGTAAGCGGACATATACAGTGTGTCATTGCGTTGGCGCAGCCTCCAGGGCACGAAGCCGTCGAGATTCGTAGATATGGGCTGGTTCCAATAATGAGAACCAATAGTCCTGCACATCAGCAATTGGTGAGGCTCAAAACTGAATATGCTCTGACCTCCCGTAAAAAAGTACAAGTTCAATGTATCATGGTAAACAGCAAACTTGGGCTCGCGCACATCGCGGTCCAGAGCGATCTCAGTTTCATACTCCCAGATGTTGAGGTCATAAGAGCTGACCACATACATTTTCACCTTTTTTGATGCATAGTGTGTAGGTGCTGTGCGAAATGCCAGATAATACTTGCCCTTGTATTTGACGAGGTCGAGATTATTATTGCTGTGCATCAGTTTACACTCTGGTGGGAGCTTGCCTGATGTGGTGAGGTTTTCCCATTCACCGAATTTGATCTTTTGTGATTGGGCAAAAAGGCTGCTGATAAGAAAAAGGACTATGGTTAAGTATCGCATATTATGTTTTAATGTAATGCTCTGAAACGCAAAAGAGCTCTCTTTCGTGCTCAGATGCAAAACGGTTTAAGTAAAAGCGGCAAATAAACCATGCTACGGAATCAAATAACAACAAAGGTCAAAAGTGTTTCATCAAACGAATATGCTCCCGGATGCTACAACCCCTCTTTAGCCAGTGCGATGCGAATAGTTTTTTTGTACCTGTGCCGCTCTGATGCCGCGATAGGGAGCAAGAGAGCACCTGCGCTCATGGCAGTCACGCCGATGGCTGCTGTCGCTATTACCCCATTTCTATTGAAATGAGGCACAAAGGCTACTGCAAAAATATGCGCTGCTACGAGCAAAATACCCCCACTCAAAAGTCCTGTACCGATCTGCATCCTTAAGATATAGTTTTTTCGCCACTGTGCCATTGAAATAGAGTCCGTTTTGATCGGTACCCTTACCGCAAGAGAGGCGTATGGCGGAGGTACTGGCCGTTTGATGCCGGCATCTGCGGCCATTTTGATTATGTACTCAGAATCGGATTGAGAGAAACCCACCAGGTTATTTAACATAACCATCAAAAATATCAGATACTTCATTCATTGAAAATATACTGAACTATCGGGATATGAAAACTATTGCCTGCTTTTAACCTTCCTTATACAAGACCTTGTCTGAAATATGCAATAGATTATGTCTGAATAAGTCAAGACTGGAAACACTCCAATGAGGTTACTGCAATTGTAGGCGAAATCCACAAATGGTGGATTGAGTCTAAGGCATTTACCGATTTCCTGATTAACTTTACTTTAACATTATGACTTATACTGACCGTTTAGACCTTATTATTCGACGCACTCAGTGGCTGCTCAGGCAGGTCGCCGAGAGAGATGCTGCCCTGATTAAGGCCCGCGAAGAGGCCCAGAGGCTCAAATTGCAGATTGATAATCAGGCACTTGAGATTGAAGAGTTAAATAATAAGATAAAAATCATTAAGTTAGCACGTTCTTTTGAAAGCGGCGAGGATACCGCCGCCCTAAAAAGGAAGATAAACGAGTACATCAGGGAAATAGACAATAGTATAGCATTGTTAAATGATTGAGTGATGGATGGATTAGTGCAGATCAATGTGACCGTTTCGGATAGGATCTATCCCCTGAAGGTATTAGAGAAAGAAAAAGAGGAGGTACTGAAGGCTGTAAAACTGGTAAATGAAAAGATCAGGGAATACCAGCGCATGTATGATGGGAAAGACAAGCAGGACTACCTGGCAATGGTATTATTGCTTTTCGCAGTGGAGCACATGAGAAATGAAAAGAAGATCATCATAGAGGATACCGACTTTGAGCAGAAACTGTCAGAACTGGAACAGATACTCACACAGGCGCATTAAAGCGCTTTTTCTCCGATAGCACGTACTTTTTTATCAGTAAGTTTTTGCATTCCACCATCTCCTTGGGAGAGAGGGCCGGGGTGAGGAGAGATTATTTATTCATTCATTATAAAAACAAAGCAACAATAAATGGGAACAATCATAATCATTGCTGTTCTCGGTGTAGTGGTAGGAGTTGCTGTTGGATTTTTTGCAGGTAAAGGTTCCACGAAAAGTAGCGTGGAGAAAATAGAAGCTGAGGCAAAAGCCGAGGCCGAAAAGAAAGTAACAGATGCCAAATCAGCCGCAGAAAAGATAATAGCAGACGCCAACCGAAATGCCGAAAACACCAAGAAGGACAAACAACTCGAAGCCAAAGAACACTTTCTGCAGCTAAAAGCTAAAAACGATCAGGAAATAGCCGAGCGCAGCAAAAAGCTGGTAGAAAGAGAAGCACAGATCAAGCAGCAGCATCTCGACGCCAGCAGCAAACTGGCAGAAGCATCCAAAAAAGAATCTGAGATCTCAAAAAAGGATAAAGAAAATGACCAGATCCGTGAGAACCTTAACAAACAACTGGATGTACTGAACTCTAAGAAGGAACAACTGGAGAAAAGCCATGAGACATTCGTGAGCAAGCTCGAGCAGATCAGCTCTCTGTCCAAGGAAGACGCAAAAAAAGAACTCGTGGACTCTATGCGCAAAGAAGCTGAGGCCAGCGCCCTGTCTATCATGAAAGATATCGTAGACAATGCCAAGCTCAACGCAAACAAAGAAGCCAAGAAGATCATCATACAATCTATACAGCGTACTGCCGCAGAGAATGCAATAGAAAACACGGTATCAGTATTCAATCTCGAAAGCGATGAAATGAAAGGTCAGATCATCGGCCGTGAGGGTAGGAATATCCGCGCACTGGAGGCTGCTACAGGATGTGAGTTCGTAGTAGACGATACTCCAGAGGCCATCATCATATCAGGTTATGACCCTATCCGCCGTGAGATCGCGAGACTGTCACTGCAGAGGCTCGTGACCGACGGCCGTATCCACCCGGCACGTATCGAGGAGGTGGTAGCTAAAACCAAAAAACAACTCGACGACCATATCCGTGAGATCGGTGAGCGCACCGTAATAGACCTTGGCATTCAGGGTATACATGCAGAGCTCGTCCGCTATGTGGGCAGGATGCGGTTCCGCTCATCATACGGGCAGAACCTGCTCCAGCACTCTCGTGAGGTAGCTAATCTCTGCGCTACGATGGCGGCAGAACTGGGCCTCAATCCTAAACTGGCTAAACGCGCCGGTTTGCTTCACGATATTGGTAAAGTGCCTGATGAAGAATCTGAACTGTCTCACGCCCTGCTAGGCGCCAAACTTTGTGAAAAGTATGGCGAACATCCGGCAGTGGTGAATGCAGTAGGTGCCCACCACGATGAGATGGAAATGAAATATGTCATCTCTCCTATCGTTCAGGCATGTGATGCTATCTCCGGTGCCCGTCCGGGTGCCCGCCGTGAGATCATGGAGGGTTATCTTCAGCGTATCAAGGACCTTGAGATACTGGCGCAGAACTTCGAAGGTGTGGAGAAAGCATATGCTATCCAGGCCGGCCGTGAGCTTCGCGTGATAGTAGAAGCTGACAAAGTAGACGACAAAGCATCAGAAGAGTTATCATTCGTGATAGCACAGAAGATCGAAAAAGAAATGACCTATCCGGGCCAGGTCAAGGTGACTGTGATCCGCGAAAAGAGAAGCGTAAACGTAGCGAGATAAGTCGGGAAGACGGAAAGTCTGAAGACCGGAAGATATCAAAGGCGTAAGGGAGAAATTCTTTACGCCTTTTAATGTTCAATTAATTCGGTTGCGTCACCCTGAGCGAAGTCGAAGGGTGAGTCATAGCAGATGTCATAGATTCGACTACGCTCACTATGACAATACAGTTTTAATTCTAAATGATATTACCTGATATTTCCACCATATTTGCACTCATGGAAGAACTGCACACAGATAAAAAAGAACATACGGAAGTAACCCTGCGTCCGCATGGACCATTGGTCATCAAGGGCAATTTTGAAGTGCTGGATGAAGATGGAAAAACCTTGGAGAAAGTACCGCAGATGTCTTTCTGCCGTTGCCGTTTGAGCCAGAAATGGCCTTTCTGCGACGGCTCCCACAAAGCAGTCCATTGACTATCTCATCACTTCAAACTTTCCAAGCATTATAGTATTCCGGTCTTTGTCTGCGAGCCCTATCAGGTACATTCCCGCGCTCAGATCGCTGACAGATATGCCGGTACTGATCTCACTGAGAGGTATTACTTTAAGCTCTTTGCCCACCACATCATATATCACGATGGTGGAAACATCGCTCATGGCAGCCGGATCTATTTTAGATATATCGATTTGTATCTGCTCCGTAGCAGGATTAGGGTATACTGAGAGGTCTTTATATTCTATGATCCTTATACCCACATTCAGCTCACACCCGATATTCAGGTTATAGCAAACTGTTGAGTCCCCGGATGGGTTAAACCCGGTCATACAGACCAGCGCAATAAGGCCAGAATCCTCACTATTTGCCAAAATGGTGAAATCATTGACATTATTATATGTCTCGGTTGTATCATTTCCCACCAGATATTGGATGGTCCATACCACAGAGTCTGTGATTATTGAAGTATTGAATATCTGTGCCTCGCAGGGTATGTTATCATCCCAGTCAAAATCTACCTGGGGCAGGGGCAGTATCACCGTCACTACTACCATACCCGTATCACATACACTCGGCGTCTGCGTATAGCATGAACTATAATAGAAAGTATCATTGCCTGCATAATCATAATTGGCCGGATCGAAAGTTATCTGATTGCAGCCTTGTATGCTGGCCCAACCAGCAGGCAAAGGCCAGATATTGGTCACACAGGCAGAGTCAAAGGCATTGAAATCCGAATCATTGGCAACTACAAAAATATATGCCGTATCAGGCTGTATCAGGGTAGCTGAATCGGGGTATGCGATAGGAGTGCGGATAATATTTACCACTACAGATCCTGTATCACAGAGCCCCGGTATATGTGTGTCACATGCGCGGTAATTGAACGTATATACTCCATAGTAGTATGGATTGGTAGGATGCACTTTGATCTGAGTGCTATCCAGTATCGTGACCCAGCCTGTCTCGCCCCATACACTTGTTATCTTGACGCTATCCTGAGGATTATAGTTTGTGTCATTGGCCAGTACATTCATGACGACCGAGTCTCCTTCCAGCAAGGTAGTAGTGTCGTTGAGAGCTTTAGGAGCTTCTATCAGCACTGTCACTATCACTCGCCCTGTATCACAGAGATTGGTTAGTGTTTGGTCGCATGATTGATAGTAAAACGTGTCCAGGCCTACAAAAGTGGGATTGAGCGGATGAAAGCGTATCAGGGTACAACTCTGTATGGCCGGCCAACCTGAATAACCACCCCATACAGCTGTCACACATACTGAATCAGGCAGATTAAAGTTGGAATCATTGGCGAGCACATTTATATAAACACTGCCATTCTCATATATAGTGGCCACATCATTGATAGCTACAGGTGCCCGCTGCGCCTGTGCTATAGATATATACAGAGTTAACAAGACCAACAAATAGAGCTTTCTCATCAGAGCCAATTTTAGCCTAAATGTAAGCAGAATTTTCTTTCCTTGCTTTAATGGCGGCTTGTATCTTTTACAATAGTTATATTGAATGACAGGCAGGTACGACCACTCATCACTTTTTACATCTTCAGCTACCGATTTTTTTCTTTCTTGCAGCTTAAACAGATCATACATTGCCCCGATTAGAAAAACGCTGGACAATCAGGCCCGCAGATGAAACGAAAGTGGCTGCTCTATATGAGTCGCTTAAGGTTCACCCTGCCCTATGTAGGCTGCTTGTATTGCGTGGCATAGAGACATATGAGGAGGCCAAAGCTTTCTTCAGGCCATCATTAGACAGCCTGCATGACCCTTTTCTGATGAAGGGCATGTCAAATGCCGTCAATCGCATTACTGACGCCATAGCGGGTGGCGAGAAAATCCTGATCTATGGCGACTACGATGTAGATGGGACGACCTCAGTGGCAGTGGTCTTTAGTTTCTTTCGCACTATTTATCCCAACCTTGACTATTACATCCCCAATCGCTACACCGAGGGCTATGGTATTTCGGCAAAGGGGATCGATTTTGCAGCAGAGAATAATTTCTCCCTCATCATCGCACTCGACTGCGGTATCAAGTCAAATGACAAGGTCGACTATGCGCATAGCAAGGGCATCGATTTCATTATCTGCGATCACCATACTCCGGGCGATGAGCCTCCTGCTGCTATAGCGGTGCTCGATCCTAAGCAGGCCGACTGCACTTATCCATATAAAGAACTCAGTGGCTGCGGTATCGGCTTTAAGCTCATACAGGCATTCGCACTGCAACAAGGCATACCAAAGGAAAAAGTATTTCAATATCTGGATCTGGTATGTATCAGCATCGCATCAGATATAGTACCTATCACAGGTGAGAACCGCACACTCGCCTATCATGGTATGCAGAAGCTAAATAAAAATCCATGCAGGGGAATACGTGCACTGATGGGTGTAGCATCGATCGAGAAAATGGACATATCTGACATCGTCTTTATCATAGGCCCGCGCATCAATGCTGCAGGGCGTATCGACGATGGTAAGCATGCCGTAAAACTATTGATATGCGAAGAAGATGACATGGCATCTGATGACAATGCAGATGTGCTTCAGCAATTCAACAAAGATCGAAAGGAGCTCGACAAGACCATCACGGAGCATGCGCTTGACATGATCGGTACAGATGAGGCCATGATAAAGCGAAAATCAACGGTACTCTATGATGAGAACTGGCATAAGGGCGTGATCGGCATCGTTGCGTCTCGCCTGATTGAAAATTACTACCGCCCTACTATCGTGCTGACACTCTCTGATGGCAAAGTGACGGGATCAGGCCGCTCGGTGAAAGGCTTTGACCTCTATGAGGCGATATACGAATGCAGGGAGCATCTTATTCAGTTCGGCGGGCATAAATTTGCTGCCGGCCTCACGATGATGCCTGAGAAAGTGCAGGATTTTTCTGATGCATTTGAAAAGATAGTCGCCGAACGCATCACTCCTGAGCAGCAGATACCCGAGATAGAAATAGATGCAGAGATATCTTTGGATGAGATCAATCCAAAGTTCTATAGCATCATACAGCAGATGGCTCCATTCGGGCCGGGCAATATGAAACCGGTTTTCCTGAGTAAACATCTCCGTGACAGCAAATGGAGTAAGCTTTTGAAAGAAGAGCATATTAAATTCTCCATTAAACGTGTGCAAAAAGGCGATACAATTGATGGAATCGGGTTTGGACTAGGCTACAAATACAATATGGTCAAGGATGATTTCTTTGACATCTGCTATCAGATCGAAGAAAATGAATGGAATGATAAGGTTTCGCTACAGATGATGGTGAAAGATGTTAGGATTTCGGATGTATGATTTATGATTGTTGATTTCCAATAAATGGCAATCTGCTTTGTATTTCAATCATAAATCTAAAATCCGAAATCATAAATACTAATGCATCCTATCCCCTCTCAGGTCAATTTTTTGAATTACCTCAGCTTCGTAGTCTATCCATTGCTGCCAGCGCTTTTCGACAAAATCTTCTCCACTTATTCCGATAGCCAGTTCCAGAAATAACTTATAATGTCCCGCTTCACTTACCATCAGTCTTTTATAAAATTCGCGCAGCTCCTCATCATTTATTTCTTTTGACAAAAGCCTGAACCGCTCACAGCTTCTCGCTTCTATCATCGCACTAAAAAGCAATTTATCCGTGAGAGATTGCTTTCTATTACCGCCCTTCTGTACAAATTTCATTAGCTCATTGACATATATGTCCTTACGCTGTGGGCCAAGTTTTAGATCTCGCTTTTTGAGCTGGTCGAGTACCATTTTAAAGTGTCCCCACTCCTCAGTCACGATGGGCAAGACTGCATCGACCATCGATTCATATTCCGGATAGTTTTGGATCAGGGATATACCTGTAGAGGCAGCCTTCTGCTCACAGTAGGCATGATCTGTGAGGATGTCTTCGATAGACTTTTCAGTGAGATTGACCCAGCGAGGATCGGTAGCTAGTTTGAGGCCGAGCATGGTTATTTATGATGTATGATTGAATACAAAATTAGGGATTTAGTGACAGGATTGGCCTGTAAATTCTATTTCGTTAAACTCGGTAAATATAAATTTATCTCTATCTTCATTTTCCGAAATGAATCTCGCGTCAAAAATAGACCATACCATACTACGGGCCGATACTTCTAAGGAAGAGATCACCCGCCTGTGCGATGAAGCCAAAGAATATGGTTTCGCGGCGGTATGTGTGCCGCCCTACTGGGTGCGTGAGTGCAAGAACCAACTGCGTGACTCGAAGGTCAGGATCGCTACTGTGGTGGGATTCCCCATGGGCTACTCTGCTACCCCTGCCAAGGTCGAAGAATCTCGCCGGGCTATAGATGAAGGCGCTACCGAGATAGACATGGTGCTCAATATCATCGCGCTCAAGGCGGGTGACTACAACTATCTGAAGAATGAACTGACCAGCGCTGGCACCATAGTCCAGCTCAGGGGTGGTAAACTCAAAGTGATCCTCGAAACCGGACTGCTCACAAAAGACGAGATCATCAAGGCCTGTGAACTATGCAGCAAGCTGAGTGTCGACTATGTCAAAACATCTACCGGCTATATAGACAAAGGCGCTACCGTAGAAGACATCAAATTGCTGCGCGCCAATCTGCCGAAGAATATCAAAATAAAAGCATCAGGAGGTATCAGGGACAAGGCCACAGCTCTCGCCATGATCGAGGCCGGAGCGGATCGTATAGGAACCTCCAGCGGTGTCAAAATAGTGACCGAATAATACCATGAGAAACTACCTCATCATCATACTATACCTCATCTCTCTGGCGTCCATAGCACAGAATGACAATGTCACATACAATCAGGACCGCCATATCACTGAGTTGGCCGATGTGTACAAAATGTACAACAAGAAAAATGACGTCACCGATGGCTATAGGATACAGGTCGCCTTTAGCAATGACCGGCAGGAAGCATATAATAATAAATCAAAACTCTATAAAGAGCTGCCTGATGAAAAATGCTATGTCGAGTATGAAGAGCCATACTACAAACTGCGGATCGGTGACTATATGACGAGGCTGGAGGCATATGATAAACTGCGCTCTGTCATTACCAAGTACCCGGGAGCTTTTGTCGTCAGGGCCAAGGTGAAGATCAAGTGACCCTGCCCACTGATATGATATCATGAAGGAAAAGATACATCAACTGGCTGAGAAATATTACCTGCAGGTAGTAGCGCTGCGCCGTGAGATACATGCTCACCCCGAGCTGTCAAAACACGAAACGAGGACCGCTGCACTCGTCGCAACTGAGCTTCAGAAACTAAACATCCCAATCCAAACTCATATAGCCGGCACTGGAGTAGTAGGGCTGCTACGCGGTCGAAATCCTGAAAAAAGGTGCATAGCCCTGCGCGCAGATATGGATGCGCTGCCGATCCACGAACAAAACAATACTCCCTATAAGTCGCAGAACGAAGGTGTCATGCACGCCTGCGGGCATGACGTACACACGGCTAATCTGCTTGGTGCAGCCATGATACTATCAGAACTGCGCGATGAATGGGAAGGTACTATCAAATTTATTTTCCAACCTTCTGAGGAGCTGATTCCTAGTGGTGCTAAGGCCATGATCGAAGCAGAGGTCTTAGAAAATCCAAAGGTAGAAGCAATCTATGGACTGCATGTACATACAGAACTCGAAGCCGGGCAAATTGGATTTTGTCCAGGACGGTTTATGGCATCGACAGACGAGATATACCTCACTGTCATTGGCAAAGGTGGACATGCAGCACAGCCTGCTAATTTCATTTCACCGCTGATCATCTCTGCGGAGATACTACTGGCGCTTCAGCCGCTCACAGATATGAATGTGCCTACAGTTTTGTCATTCGGTAAAATTACTGCCAATGGCGCAACAAATGTGATTCCCGATCAGGCACAGCTCGCAGGTACACTGCGCTGTTTTGATGAAACTATCAGGGCAAAACAACATGAGCGTATGAAGGCGATATGCACAGAGATAGCCATCAAGCATGGCGGACGCTGTGAGGTCAATATCCTCGAAGGATACCCTGTGCTGATCAATGATGTCGCAATGACCAATGCAGCAAAAGCTTCAGCTATCGAATATCTCGGCAAAGAACATATCCATGACCTGCCGATACGTATGGGTGCAGAAGACTTTGCGTTTTACACTCAGCGGGTACCAGCTTGTTTTTACCGTATTGGTGTGGCTGACATTGCCAGAGGCATCACATCTCCGATCCATACACCTACATTTGATGTAGATGAAAAAGCATTGCTGACCTCGATCGGACTGATGAGCTGGCTAGCGATTAAACAGCCAGTTAAAATTTAAGAGTTAAAAATTAAAGCCTGACAGCAGATGAAAGAAGTGAGACACATATATCCTGTATTTGACCAACTGGTCTCACGCGAAAGCAAAGAGTGGTTACTACAGCAGCACTCACGTGTAGTGTGGTTCACCGGACTATCCGGAAGCGGCAAGACCACGATAGCCAAAGAAGCAGAAAAAGTGCTCTACGAAATGGGCCATACCACTATGCTGCTCGACGGCGATAATGTCCGCTCAGGTATCAATAATAATCTTGGTTTCAGTCATGAGGACCGCCGCGAGAATATCCGCCGCATAGCAGAGGCCAGCAAGCTATTTCTAGACTGTGGCATCATCACCCTTTGCTGTTTTGTCAGTCCGACTGAGGAGCTGCGGCAACTGGCAAAAAGTATCATCGGGCCGAAAGACTTTATCGAAGTATATGTCAATGCCCCTATCGAAGAATGCGAGCGCCGGGATGTCAAAGGCCTCTATGCCAAAGCCCGTAAAGGTGAGATAGCAGACTTCACAGGCATCAGCGCACCATTTGAAGCACCATCTCATCCAGCACTAGAACTCAAAACCCAGGGACGAAAAGAAGAAGACTGTGTGAAAGAGCTCCTGAATTTTCTTTTGCCTATAGTCAGACTGGATATTGCGATATGACAGAAAGATGACAAGATTATTTTTGCATTTGATATCAGATTTAGTATGTTCACTTTACTAAATATCTACCCATATGAAAAGTGAATTTTTATCCCTTCGTTTATTTTGTGTACTCCTGCTCATCAGCACTGTCGGCTATACCAGAAATCCGTATAACGCATATCCGAATCCGCATAACTATAAAAATGAGAGAAGCGGTTGCAATATCCCGGTGGATGAGTTTGACCTCGACATAAACAATGTGCGTGCACGGCTACTGGATGCAGGAGATCTATGGTGGAACCTGAGTAACGGAGTCTATGAAATACCTAAGGGTAGTGCTACTGCTACCACCTCAGCTACTAATGCGATCTTCGCGGGTGCGATATGGGTGTCAGCCTTCGACCAGGGAAATAACCTCAAATTGGCCGCCCTCGAATACAGGCAGGGTACGAGTGACTACTACACCGGCCCACTGGACAATAATGGCAATGTGACCCTCGCCACCTGCAATCTTTGGGACCAGCATTTTGCTATATATGCGACAGATATTATCCCATGCATCAATGCTTATCAGGCTTCCGGCAATGTCTCCGTACCTGCCTCCGTCGTGACCTCTTCAGACAGCAATATGATACGCTGGCCGGGCAAAGGAAATCCATACCTATCGGCAGAAGGCTATGATGTCTCAGGTATATTAGCTCCTTTCTTTGATGCCAATGGAGATGGGATATACAATCCCCTTGACGGAGACTATCCGGCTATCAGGCAGGGTGGCACGGCCACCATCAATGCAGGTAGCGGATGTGATTCTCTTCGGTCCATTGCCTGTACTGCTTATGCAGATGAGATGGTGTTTTGGGTAATGAATGATGTGGGCAATACACATACGGCCAGTAACGGCTCACCGATAGGCATACAGGTCAATGCACTGGCTTTTGCCTTTCAGGATACCAATGAGATCAATGATATGACCTTCTATACGTATAATATCATCAATAAATCGGGTGGCGTGCTCAGTCAAACATATTTATCCCAGTTTACGGACGTGGACCTCGGCTGCGCCAATAATGACCGAGTGGGTTGCGATACTTCACGCAATATGGCGATACAGTACAATGGTTATGTGCAAAGTGGTACTCAACAGAACGGCGTAACCTGTGATGAAGGTAGTGTATGCCCTACATCTGAGGTGGGGTACGGCTGCTCACTGCCTATGATCGGGATACAGCTGCTACAGGGCGCTACTGATACCTCCATCAACCCGGTGACACAACTGCCAAATCAACTGGGCATGACAGATTTTTGGTACTTCACTAATGGAGTCCCTGCAGCCATAAGCGATCCGAGTACACCCGCTACCTTTCGCAATTATCAGACCGGCTTTTGGGCTGATGGTACGCCCTGGACATATGGTAGCAATGGATACGGCGGCTCAATTCCTGTCAGTTATGCCTTCACCGGAGATCCTTCTATAGCCAGCCTATGGTCTGAGTGCAATACACTAACAGTTACTCCTATTCCAGCTGGTGATAGAAGGTTCGTACAATCATCAGGTCCGTTTACTTTTATGCCCTGTGAATCACAATTTCTTACGCTCGCAGTCGTATTCGTACAGCCTCCGGGGGGTGTTGGCACTAACTGCCCCAGTTGGTCATTCATAGATACAGCCGCAGACAAAGCAAAAGCGCTCTTTAATAGCTGCTTTCAGCATACCAATCCTATACTCGCTGTACAGAATATTCAGCCTAGTGGTTTCAAGGTGTACCCTAATCCTGTGTCTGACCTATTATACTTTGCTACATCAGGTCAGCCTATTGACAATATCTTTGTCTATGACCTGATGGGAAGGATAGTCATATCTCAGTCAGGCAATAACTCATCTGTAGACATGTCGAAACTCTCCGATGGTGTTTACTTCGTCAAAGCAAATACTGACAGCGAGCAGACATTTAAGATCGTGAAGAAATAAACAGCTCTGACTTTATCATGCTCTGATGTATTGTTTTGTTCTTACCTTCACAGTATAAAATAACTACACAGTGCCAGAAATTCTTTCCCTCACACCGACACATTTTCACGACTATGAGCTGCTTGACTCCGGAGGCTTTATGAAGCTGGAGCGTTTCGGCAAGTTCATCACCATACGCCCCGAGCCGCAGGCCGTGTGGGACCCGCAGCAGAAAATATCTCACTGGGAAAACAGCGCACATGTCCGCTTTGCATCAAAGTCCAGTTCATCCGGTGACTGGAAAAAACTCCGCGAGATGCCCGACCAATGGCAGATAGAATATCACCTGAAGGAGCAAGGGGCAGAGGACGAGGGACGAGTGGCGAAGGAGAAAAGACAAGAGTCGAAAATAATAAACCGGGAGAATTCCACTACACTTCGCTTTCGTTTGGGACTGACCTCATTCAAGCATGTTGGGATATTTCCCGAGCAGGCGGTCAACTGGGAGTATATCGCGGAGAGCTTCTCCATGCTGAAAGTAGAGCGCCCTAAGTTTCTCAATCTCTTCGCCTACACTGGTGGTGCATCGATGGCGGCACGGGCTGCCGGCGCAGAGACTACTCACCTCGACTCGATCAAGCAGGTAGTGACCTGGGCCAACGAAAATCAAAAACTCAGCGACCTCGATAATATCAGATGGGTAGTAGAGGATGCATTGAAGTTCGTGAAGCGCGAAGCTAAGCGTGGCAACAAATATCACGGTATCATACTCGATCCGCCATCATATGGCCACGGTCCTACCGGGGAAAAGTGGAAACTCGAAGACAACATCAATGAGATGATGAAATGTGTCATGGACCTGCTGGACCCGCACCAGCATTTTCTCATACTCAATGCATACTCCCTCGGTTTCTCATCACTTATATTGGAAAATCTGGTGCGCACTTCTGCAAATGCTAAAAACATCGAGATCGGAGAACTCTATCTGAAGGATAAATATGACAAGAAACTACCACTGGGTGCTTTCGCCAGATTCAGGTCTGTGATGGGCAAATAATAAAACAAGGTCTATATTGTATAAATATTTACCTCAAAATTTAGTTGCCTTTTAGCACATCTGTTAGATTTTACCCCTATATTAGTCCCAATAAGATCGTCTGCATTTGATTCCCCCTCTGATTTTTAGACGTCGATCTTACGATAGGTTATATGTATAATATAGCCAAGTGTATTTAATTAGTATATCATTTCAAAGGACTAGCTATGAAGTTCTCTTTCGAGCGCATATTCATTATATTTTTCCTGATCGTGATCATCGGCGTGGTCGCGTTGGGTATTATTAATTTTAATGCCAACAGGTCTTACTTCGAATCGACCGAGTGGATAGAGCATACTGATGAAGTGATCAAGGAGTCAACTATGGTGCTGTCTACCCTTCAGGATATGGGTGTGAGAGGTTATATTACGACACGCGACAGTTCGTTTCTTGAAAATTTTAATAATGCCCAAAAGGCAATCGTTCCTAGACTCGATACACTTCAGTCGCTAACATCTGACAATAAATCACAGCTACTACGTATCGACTCCCTAAGGTATTATGCGCTGGCCAGGCTTAATATATGCACGAAATATATTGCTATAGCTGCAGCAAAAAAACTGGACCAGGCCGACCTTGATACTTTCACCAAAGAGACCAAATCCAATATGAACCATATACGGTCTACCATATCTGATATCATACTGGTAGAACAGGGACTGCTCAAAAAACGTAAAGAGTCAAACGAACAAAGCCGTCATGATTTCAATATGTCTGTAGCGCTGATATTCACTGAGATCGTACTACTGCTCATCGTAACCTTTATCTCTCTGGTGCTGTATCTCTATCACCGAAAGAAATCTGAGCAAAATATCCTGAGCCTGAACGCAGATCTGGCGCGCAATGTAGCTGAACTAAATAATGCAAATAAGGAGCTCGAATCATTTTCATACTCTGTATCTCATGACCTCAGAGCTCCTCTGAGGATCATAGACGGATTCGCTCAAATAATGTCTGAAGAATATAAAAATAAAATGGATGCCGAGGGCCGTCGCTTCATAGACGCTATCCGTACCAATGCTCAGCAGATGGGCCTGCTCATAGATGACCTCCTCAATTTTTCCCGTATTGGCAGACAGGAGCTCGCCCTACATGAGATTAATATGACTAAACTGGTGGAACATGTGATAGACTCATTCAGGGTTCTCAATAAAACCATCGGTGCCGAGATCCAGATAGGACAGATAGCAAACGCAAAATGTGATGAGCATCTGATCAAACAGGTCTGGATCAATCTGCTGTCCAATGCCCTCAAATATTCCAGAAAAAAAGAAAAGCCTGTGATCAGTATCTCTACTCAAGAAACAGAGACAGAGATCATATACTCAGTCACTGATAATGGGGTGGGATTTGACATGGAGTTTTCAGATAAACTCTTTGCTGTTTTCCAGAGGCTTCACAAGGTATCTGAATATGAAGGGACCGGTGTGGGGCTCGCGCTGGTCAGCAGGATAGTGACGCGGCACAAAGGCAGGGTCTGGGCTTATTCCGTGCCTGATCAGGGAGCCACTTTTTATTTTAGTTTACCAAAGTAAATATATTAAATTCGTAATACGTAACCCTAAACCATGGAAGACATAATAGTAGACATCCTGCTGATAGAAGACAATCCGTATGAGGCTGAACTGGCCATTCGGAGCCTTAGGAAATACAACTTTGCCAATAATCTGCATCATATAGATGATGGAGCTGAGGCCCTTGATTTTATTTTTGACCGCGGCAAGTATGCAGGCGTGGCCTTAAAAAACAACCCTAAGCTCATATTGCTGGATATCAAGCTTCCGAAGGTGGATGGTATAGAGATCCTCAGACAGCTCAAGGAAAATGAAAGAACGAAAACCATACCTGTCGTGATACTGACCTCATCAAAGGAAAATCAGGATATCAAAGCATGCTATGATCTGGGAGCTAATAGCTATATAGTCAAACCTGTTGATTTTGATTCATTCTCTAAGGCAGTGGCAGAGCTGGGCATGTACTGGATGCTGCTAAACAACCCTCCGGAGCATAGATTGACGCGCCACATATAGATAAATTTATTTATTCTTCTCCAGCCAGCGGGACAGTATCTTGTCGAGCATGGCATTGAGCTCTGCTATTTCAGTTGCATCAAGTGTCTTAAGCGGGTCATTGATAGTGTTGACGATAGGGTCCAGTTTTTTCAGTAGTGCCAATCCCTTTTCTGTGATCACCACATCGACTGCCCTCCTGTCATTTTCGCAGGTCACGCGTTCTACGAAGTTTGCCTTACGCAGGCGCTCTACTATGCGTGATGCGTCACTATTGCGGTCTATCATGCGCTCCTTGATCAGACCGACGGTGGCGGGTTTAGGATGCTGCCCGCGTAGTATCCTGAGTGCATTATATTGCTGTGGCGTGACGCCATATTCCTTGAATAACTGCTGCTGTATATAGTCTATTTGATTATACAAATACGCAAAACCTACATACGCCCTATGATAGTCGTCGGTAAATTTTTTCTGTTGTATGATATCTTCTACAGTACCCATTGCCAGCTAAATTTATAAAAATGTATTTATAGTATTGCAACAATACTAAAATAAATTACTTCTTTTTTGAAAGTGTAAATCAATCACTTAAGTGTTGCCACAGTTCACTGAAAGTTTGATTTTAAAAATAGAAAAGGGACACTCATGCATCCCTTCTCCGTTTAAACCAAACCCAATTTATTTCTTTGTGATCTCTGCATTTACTTTGATCGCTACTTCATCACTCACTGCTACTCCGCCTGCATCCAGGGTCTTATTCCATGATACACCGTAGTCTTTTCTGTTGACAGTAGTAGTAGCTTTGAAACCGGCACGTGTATTGCCATATGGATCCTTGATAGTACCATTGTGTACCAGTTCCCATTTTACTTTTTTAGTAGCACCATGCATGGTCAGGTCACCTTCGAGTTCATATTTTTTATCGCTGATCTTTTTGATAGATGTACTTTTAAAAGTAATTGTCGGGAACTTCTGACCGTCAAAAAAATCAGGGCTTTTCAGGTGCTCGTCCCTTTTTTCATTATCAGTAAATATAGTATTGACATCAATGATGAATGAAACAACCAGATCGCTGAAATCCGGTTTGTCAGATTTTACTTCACCACTGAAATCTTTGAACGAACCATCTACTTCTGATACAACCATGTGGGTCACGGAGAAGTTGACAGAAGAGTGTGCTTTGTCCAGCGTCCATGCTGACTGAGCGAATGCAGCTGCTGTGAGCGACATACCTACGAATAATGTGAAGAGCTTTTTCATACTTATATTGTTTTTAATTTAAATGCAAATGTAAAAATACTATTTAGATGTTGCAACATTTAATTGTTATTTTTTTACAATTTCCTTTACCCTTCTATCTTGCTACCAAATTGAGGTTTGAAACAAAGTGCAAAATCTCACTTATACATATAAATAATCCATATTTTCAACTATTGAGCGTTTTTTTACTGGATTCTTAGTAGGTTAAAAAATAGCAAAATAAGCATATATTATTTTAATATGGTTATTTATGGAATGTATAATGAAAACCGGTTGTTCGGCTATTCCTTCCCATAATTGAGGTACAAAATCGGGGATTTTTGCCAAATCGCCCGGCTCAAATCCTGCCTGACAGCAGACATGGTGTCGGCTGATATCCTCAGATCTGTCGCACAGCACCAAAACCTCTCGCCCAGAGATGCGCACGGAGATCAGAAAACCTAAAAAGAAGCCGGCCGGCCCGGAGCACTCTACCAGAGACATGAATAGTACAGCCGGAACGGCCAGGGGCAGAATATGCATAATGGAAATTAATTTGCTTATTTCATTTATATAATACAAATATAGCAAATCATTGTCAAACCACCAAAGGCGGATTCAAGTTTTAACGCAACATATTAGCCCTAATTTGTTGTATGGAAAAGTATGAAAGAATAAGCACTTCAGAGCGAAATAGCGACCCCCTGCTAGCGCACGCGCAATGTCATTAAGTTATGCACTATCGGCTAGCGATGCCATCCTTTAAAAAGATGGCATCGCTCAAACCCATGTGCCGGATTGACCTCATTATTCCCTTAACTTAATGACATTGAGCGCACGCGTGTCGCGTGTGCTTTACATAAGGCCTGTAGTATTTCATAAATAAAAAGTTTGTTCGGTACTTTATAAAATGAGCAGGAAGTATAAATTTTACAATAAAGAAGGTTTGTATTTTGTAAGTTTTGCAACGGTATATTGGATAGACTTGTTTTGAATTGCCCCTGCGGTTGATGTTGTCATCATAGGGAGTTGAAATTTCTACCGGGAGCTAGGTTTTTCCCTGAATTATTTGATATAAACCAATTCAGCTACTCTCTTGAAACCAGGATCAGTCATAGAGCTTACGCTCACTTCGATCTTGTCATCTGCCGCAGGCTGCCGGTCGGGAGCGAAGTCAAAACTCACTGATCTTTGTCCGGGTATAAGGTCTGTAGTAAACTGAGCTTTGTAATGCCCTGAGACGGACGAAATGCTGACCCGGTATGTATCACTCTCGGTCCCGTCATTGAAAACCCGCAGGCGGAACGAAGGGGACTTTCGGCTGAGCGTATCAGTGCTGTACTGGACCGTGAAGTAGCAGGGATATAAGGAGGAGACATAGTGTGCCCGGTACAGTGAGTACCTGCCCCAAACAGACGTAGTTATAAGCTTTTCGACGACCGCACTCCATACTATGCGCTTATCGCGGCTGACCTCAAAAATATCATTGACCGTCCCCATGCAGACCAGCAGATCACCGTTTTTCAGCTCATCTACACTTCCACCGCGGCCACTGCGGTTATTCAGAGGGTCCAGCCCGCAGTCGTATTTCCATATCAGCTGGCTGGCTGCAGCTCCCGAGGGCTGCGAAAATATCACGACACTTGAGGCCGCTATATCTTTTTTAGACGTGTCTGTCAGTTGGGTGTTATTGCTATACACTGCTATGCTTCCATCGTGCAGCAGGCTGGTTTCATGCTGCTTCATAAAAAACCCATCGCCGTTTTTGGCGCCGCTATACCTCATGTTTTCGCCCCAGGCACATACTACCTTTCCTGTACTTTTGTCTATTTTGATCACTCTGCTCACGTGTCTGAACCCGGCATATACGAAGCCGTTCTTCTCGTCTACGTCAAATGCATTCATATGCCCGCCCGGCTCATGACTGAGCAGTTCCCGGTCGCCGGCACTTTTGACTGTGCTCTGTATCTCTGCGGAGTCAAAATAACTGTCGGAATCCCAGCTCCAGACCAGATGGCCGGTGTGATCAAACTCCTGCAGTATCTCATCTGCCATCGATATTTTGGAGGTATCAGAGGCATTTTTTCCAAAAAATGAAGCGGGCTTGAGAACAGTGATATTATCTATGACCATATAGTTGCCATTACCCAGTTTTTTGAAACAGTGATTGTAGTGGCTATGTGATGCATTATGGCCTGTGAGGTCTGTGCCAAGGGTCGACTGATCAGGCGCCTGCCAGACTAGCTTGCCTCTCAGGTCCCGCTCCTCGGCCTGCGTGCCATTTATCATAGTGAGCGTACCCTGCGGCGTGAAGCGGAGATCATTTATTGCCGCGGCGCCATGCCTCCTTCCGGTTTGCTGGTGGGCATTGGCACTGGCGGGCAGATACCAGACAAAATTGCCGGCACGGTCCACGATCACCCGCGCTTCATCCAGTATGATCAGGCCTCCTGCATTAGCCGTCGAATCGTTTTCCGTCACCCGCACCCGGCACTGGTTCCGGTCCACGTATGGTGCGCCGATTATCTCAAAGTCATAGGGACCGAGCCATCCGAGTTGCTTTCCGTGAGATAGGCCTGTATACCGCCAGGTATATTTCCTGCCGAACTCAAGACCGCTGATCATAAGGGCTATGGATGAATCTGTATGTCGGGCCACAGTACGCTGAGATGCTGCGCCCTGCTCGACTGCGCTCACTTCTATCAGATATTGATCAGCGCCTTTTACTTTGCCATGCTCAAACATGACCTGAGTATAGTTGAGCTGCGAGCCGGGTGCAGGCTGCACCTGTGCTGATGAAAAGCCGCTGATAAGCAGGAGGAAAATGATATGCGACAGGCGATGATCCAAATGGAGCTTAATGACAAGATTGTGAAATTCAAATCTATCCAAAAGTAGCAAATCGAAAATGATTTTTTGTATTTCAACCTAGCGGGGTTTTTGATTTTGATAGCAAGGATATCATACCGCCAGCTTTAAAATGCCGTCCGAAGAACTAGTAGAGTAATCTTTGCAAAACTTTCTCATGCGGCGGCCTTTTCCCCTCTTTCACTGATTTATTTCCCAAAACCATTGCAGGATTAGCTTTGTTACTTATTTTTAGATGTCATAATACGCTTAAGCCCCTCTAGGGGGTTGGGGGTCTAAAAAAACAATCATGGAAGTTACCAGACTATTCGACTATCTGACAGAGCAGGCCACAGAGCGGCCCGATCAGCCTTTCCTAGCCTCAAAGGTCATTGAGAACGGGCAAAAAGTATGGAAATCATATACCTTCAAGGAGGTGGCCGATATATGCGATCGCGTCAGTCAGGCACTCATCAACCTCGGCATCAAAAAAGATGATAAGATCGCACTGTGTGCACCAAACAGGCCCGAGTGGAATTTCATAGATATAGGCTGCCAACAGATAGGAGCGATACTCGTGCCACTATACCCTACTGCCAGTGCCAATGATTTTAGGTTTATCTGCACAGATGCTGAGGTCAAGTTAGCTTTTGTCAATGATAAAGGATTGTTTGAAAAAATACAATCGCTCAGGAGCGAACTACCATCACTGAGAGAGATATATACATTCGAAGATGTGGCGGGGGTTAAGAACTGGAAAACTATTGTCGAGGGTATCACAGCTACCCCCGATGTACCTGCTGCCAAAGCTTCCGTCAAGGAGAAAGAATTGGCTACGATCATCTATACATCAGGCACTACCGGCAATCCCAAAGGTGTCATGCTCAGCCATTATAATATGGTCAATAACCTGAGAGGCACTGATGAGATACTTCCCTTTCAGGCAGGAAGCAAGGCGCTCAGTTTCCTACCCCTAAGCCACATATATGAGAGGATCGGTTTCTTTGGTTATCTCAAGAAGGGTATATATATACACTACGCTGAAAGTATGGAAACCATAGCCGAAAACCTTAAAGAAGTGCACCCTTATGTTTTCACTACCGTACCCCGACTGCTGGAGAAAGTATACGAAAAGATCATGGAGAAAGGCAACGAGTTGACTGGCTTCAAAAAATGGCTTTTCGAATGGTCGCTGCGGATCGGCAACAGATATGAGCTGAATAAAGACCTCGGTATTTCCTACAGGATACAGTTGGCACTCGCCAGAAAATTGGTCTTTACAAAATGGCAGGAAGCACTCGGTGGAGAGGTCCAGTTTATCATCACCGGAGCTGCGCCCCTGCAAGCCAGACTGGGTAGGCTATTCAGCGCTGCGGGTGTGATCGTGATCGAGGGATATGGGCTAAGCGAGGCATCTCCGGGCATCAGTGTAAATCGAGTCGAGGAATCAGGCAGACTGATAGGCTCAGTAGGTATCCCACTGCCTAATGTACATGTGAAACTGGCAGAGGACGGCGAGATATTGGCCAAAGGCCCCAACATCATGATGGGCTACTACAAGCGCCCTGACCTCACAGCAGAGGTGATAGACGAAGAAGGCTACCTGCACACAGGCGATATAGCCGAGTGGGTCGATGGCAAATTTCTCAAGATCACTGACCGTAAGAAAGAACTCTTCAAAACATCGGGCGGCAAATATGTAGCGCCATCTCCTATCGAGAATAAACTGAAAGAATCACGCTATATAGAGCAGGTCATGCTGGTGGGTGACAATAAAAAATATGTCACTGCGCTCATTGTGCCTTCATTTCTGCACCTGCAGGCATGGGCCAAAGATAACGGTCTGAACTATGAAAGCAATAAGCAGATCATCGGCAATGAAAAGATCAAAGCACTCATCGATGCCGAGATCGGCACCGTCAATAAAGAGTTCGGACATGTGGAGCAGGTGAAAAAATTCAAACTGCTCGATAAAGAATGGACGATAGAAGACGGCGAACTGACTCCTACACTCAAGGTAAAACGTAAAGTGATCCTGTCGCGATACGAATCACTGGTCGAAGAAATGTATAATTAATAGATTTGGCTATATTTGGTCTATTAATTATTAATCAATTAACTCTCCATTGAAAAACCTCTTAAAGCGGCTTTATAATTCCATTCCCTTCAAAAAGCAAATTTTCACGGCCCTGAAACTGGTTTATACCCCAAATGAATCTGTATATAAGTATCTTCATTTCAAAGATGTGATAGATATAACGATGAATAGTAATGCTCGGTTTAAGATGCATCATTACGGATACCAGATAGAAAATGAGATCTTCTGGAAAGGCCTCGATGGTGGCTGGGAAAAAAACTCGGTAAACCTATGGGTACAACTCGTCAAAAACTCCCATACGATCATTGATATAGGTGCCAATACAGGAATATTTGCGCTAATATCTAAAGCAGTCAATCCCGCAGCGAATGTATATGCATTTGAACCGATAGAAAGGATACATAAGAAACTGGAGGAAAATATTTCACTTAATAATTTTGACATACACGGCTATGCTATAGCTATGTCTGACAAAAACGGCAAGGCGGAAATACTGGACGATCCTACAAAAGAAAATGAATACTCTTTATCCCTTAATGATAAGTTGAACCCATATTCTGCCGATCTGATAAAAATCGATATCGATATTATAACCCTTGATTCATTTATTGAGAAGAATGATATCAAAGGAATAGATCTCATAAAAATAGACGTCGAGACACATGAAGGAGAAGTGATGGAAGGATTTATGAAATATCTTCCTGTTTTCAAGCCGACATTTCTGATCGAGATATTAAGAAATGAAGTAGGGGAAAAAGTACAAAACTGCGTGGCCGGGCTCGGATATCTTTATTTTAATATTGATGAAAATGGAGATATAGTAAAAGTAGATCAGATCACGAGGCGAGGACATAACTACAACTATCTTTTATGCTCCGCTCAAGTCGCTAATGAACTTGACCTGAACTTTAGTTGACGACTTTGTTAGCATAACCCATTTTGTTGGAAAAAATGCGAAGGGGCTACTTTCGTATCCCCCTTCGCATTTTAGGTTGTGTGTCTTTTAGGCTGCTCTTATTACAGCACTTCAAACTTGCCAAGTATCTTTTTGTTTTGGTTTTTATCCACCACTCCTATCATATACACCCCATCGCTTAGATCACCGACAGGTACAGATGTCTGATTGATAGATTGTGTCTTGAGTTTTTTGCCAAGCATATCATATACTGCGATCTCAGACAGCGATGACAAGGTAGCTTGGTCCATATGCGAAAGATCGAGTTGTATCATGTCCGATGCGGGATTAGGGTATATCTTATATTCTGATGCCGTGATCTCGTTGATGCCCAGACAAATGAATTGCACTGTATCACATGTTTGCAAAGTGTCGCTGCTGCCTGCTCTTGCCGTCAGGCAGATATAATAGGTTGCATTCTGGAATTGCGGATCAATGTTGTAGGGAATGAGCGTATCAATATTATTGATCACGGTGTCAAAACTACCCGGGTATGCTTCGGCAAAATACCATGTGAAAGATGTGGCACTATCAGAAGCATTGATCAGTATATCCGTGCCGCATTCACCGCCGGTAGCTATAAAAGCAGCCTGAAACGGTGCGGGTGCAGGCAGTACATCGACTACTACCATACCTGTGTCGCAAAGTGTAGGATAGTGGGTGTCGCATGAGCGGTAGTAGAAAGTATCAAGTCCTGTGAATGTAGTATCCAAAGCGTGGAACACCACATCACTGCATCCCTGTACAGTCTCCCACCCAGACGGAGTACCCCACACACTGGTCACACAGACAGTATCAGGAGGATTGTTATTGATGTCATTAGCCAATACATTGATGGTCACGGAGCCGGGCTGCGTCACACTTGCAGTATCGTTCACAGCTATTGGAGGTACTGGCGTCGATGGATATCCCGCGCGATAGCCAAGAGTTGTAAATTCTAAATTTAAGAACGCTAGACTAGGAAAATTGACAGTAGTGACGATGTACCACATGATCGGGAAATATGAATTCGCCTGATACCAGGTATAATAGACCACCGTCGTCGTACCGGGATAAGTTCCCAAACCAGGTATATAAGCAGTATCAAGCTCATTTCTCACTCCTATTACCCTCAATACATTATTAGAGGTTCCCAGAGGAGTGATAAGTGTTCCTGTACCGTCTGCAGTGTCATAAAGGGTACCTGTCTCTGTAGCACTGCCGCCGCCTGAAGGGTAATGAGCATAATAATGACCTATGCTTGTGGAGCCATAACTGAATGGATAAGCAAACTGACTGCCAGGCGTGCTGTATATCACTGTATCGGGCTGTATGTTTGCCAACCTCTGAAATGCTCCTACCGTAGTATTGTTATTGAAATAAATATACTGGTTGTGGTCGGTCACCACATTGCCATTGACAGTATATATTTCATGGTCAGCCACAGTTACATTACTCACCAGAGCGCCATACGGAGTAGCCGATGCTGCCATAAATGAATCTGTCTCTATGGTGTCGTTGGCCACCAGAGATGCAAAGTTCCATGTCACACCTGTGCCAGTAGCGCCGGGGTTAAACCCTGCGACTTTGGCATCGGTCAGTGTAAATACATCACCTGCCACAGGGAATGAACTCTGAGTCATAGTCTGTGCCCTCAGGCTGCTAAGCCCTAGCAGTAATGTGGCGATAAAAAAATATTTTGTAAACGTGTTACTTTTCATGTGGAATTTTTTTTGTGATTAGTGTTTGTATTGCAAAAATCCTAATCTGAACTATAATGAGAAAGGACAAAATCTCCTATTACTTACTTTTGGCTGTATTGGGAAAGTAGCGTACAGCGTGAGTTCACGTGTGTCTCTACATAAATTTTTGGGGCAAAAACTCGATTATACTTGGCAATTTTCAAAAAGACACTATATTTGCAATCCCTAAGAAAAAAGGAATGGTAGTTCAGTTGGTTAGAATGCCGCCCTGTCACGGCGGAGGTCGCGGGTTCGAGTCCCGTCCGTTCCGCAAAAAGCGCTAAGAAATCTTAGCGCTTTTTTGTTTTATGCGTTACATGTTGTATTCCTGCTTAAGCGATACTGTCATTATCTGACCTGATTTCCTGTCCTCTAAGTCACGGCGATCGAAACATATGTTAAAAGCCTTATGTCAAGGTAATGAAAGATTTATGGGGCTTGTGGCGCAAAATATTTATTTTAGCTTACTAAAAAAATTCCCCTTTCATGAAAAAACATTTTTTATCCTTTTTCCTAATACTGTTTGCTGTCAGTTCTTACGCCGGCACGGTATCAGTATCTGATGCACAGAATGTCGCTTTGAATTTCTTTAAAGCAAATACTAATACCTCCGTGACTCTCACGGCTACGCTGGTATATACTAAGACCGGTACAAACAATGTTGCCGATCTTTATGTGTTCAATATATCCCCGGTCACAGGTTTTGTAATTATATCCGGCAATGATAAGGTAGCTCCGATTTTGGCCTATTCTACAGAAAGCAGTTTTCGCGCCGATTTTAGCCATACAGGCCTCAATGACTGGGTAAACCAAACATCAGCAAAAATTGAACTGGCAGTGGTGCATAACCTTACCGTCGCCCCACAGATACAAACCCTATGGCTAGCCTATCGCTCAGGACTAAATCCAAATAATCTGCGCAGTGCTGGCAGTATAGTAGGTCCACTCTGCTCCACTACCTGGGATCAGGAGAATGATATTTCCAACCCGCCTCCTTTTATTTATAATCTTTTTTGCCCATACAATGCAACTGACATGCAGCGTGCCTTGACAGGATGCGTCGCTACTGCTCAGGCTCAGATCATGAAGTATTGGAACTATCCTGCCGTCGGAACTGGCAGTTTTAGCTATGTGGATGATACAACGTATGGATACTCTTTTGAGTATGGCACTCAGTCTTCTGACTTTGCCGCTCATACCTATCAGTGGGACAGTATGCCATCTGTCCTGACCGACTCTACTACAGGTGCACAGGACTCGGCAGTCGACAGACTGATGTATGACTGCGCTGTCAGTGTAGGAATGGATTTTGGTGATGATAATCAGGATGGAAGTGGGGCAAACGCTCTTCTGTCTGAAGAACTAACTAATTATGGCGATTCGCTTTGCTCTCAGACTGCACTGATTTGGTATTTTGGCTATGACCCTGACACTATGCAGGGAATATATAGGTTCAGTTATTCGGACTCCGCATGGATCGCAGTGATAGAACATGAGATCAATGTTGGAAGGCCAGTATTGTATGAAGGAGTTGATACCAACCCAATAACCGGTGGTGGGCACGCATGGGTCTGTGATGGTTACGGCCCAAATCCAAACCCTCCGGGCCGCGACTTTCTGCATATGAACTGGGGTTGGGGTGGCTATGCTAATGGATTGTTTTCTGTTGATAGCTTCACCACTGGCTACCCGGGTAATTACTTTAATCCGGTATCACAAAATGATGCCCTTATCGGGATCATGCCAAGAGTCTATCCTGCCGGCATTAATAGTTTGAGTCAAGCAGCTTCATTTAAGGTATATCCTAATCCTGCATCTAACGATGTGGTAATTCTGACCAGTGATAATAATAACAGCTCGACATGGGAGTTTAAAAACATTGTGGGGCAAACTGTGATCAACGGAAGTATTGATGGAACACAAACACACGTCAGCACTGCTGGTCTGGCGAGTGGCGTTTATTTTGTGATTATAAATGACGGTGGCAAGACAATGGTAAATAAGCTGGTCATTAGCAAACAGTAACTCCTGTCACAAATACGATTTTAAAAAAAGGGTTAAAGCTTGTCAGTTTTAGCCTTTTTTATTTTCACTCCTTAGGGATTACCCTTCCTTTTTGAGATTCAGATAACCGCATAATCCAAAGGTTTCAAGGGCTAAAGGCTAGAGTTTACCTATTTTTCCGCTGGTATGTCATAAATAGCAATACTTTCATATTCTAATAAAGTCAAAATCATTCATTTTTTGGCTATATTTCAACTGAGAATCAAACTATTTATACAGATTGTGAATATCATAAAGAGGAACAATATCGCCATAGAGAAAACCGCAAAACTCAGGGATAGCATTAGCCAGAGGGTTTCTGTTTTTCTATTTTTCATATCGTGCCTTGGTGCATCGACGTTTATATCAGCTCAGTCCCCAAACAACAATACTGCAGCCGAACCACTGACACTGGCTCAGTGTATAGACTATGCCATGCATCATCAGCCGGGCCTGAAGCAGTCAGTCATCAATATATCCATCACCAAAACAAACAATCTCATCAATATATCCGGCTGGATGCCTCAGATAGGCCTCTCAGCTAGCTTTGTTCATTACAATGAACTGCCTACTTCACTCATCGTAGAACCCAGCGGATCGCAACTGGCGGAGCACATCGGAGTGGCAAACACTTTGATCCCTACACTATCGGTGACACAGGCAATTTTCAGCCCTAATCTGCTATATGCTGCTACCAGTTCACATTTATTTGTCAAACAGGCACAGCAAGCTGTAGACAGCAGCAAAATAGGCATAGTATCCTCTGTCAGCAAAGCATTTTATAATCTGCTGCTGACACTCGAAGAGATCAATGTACTCAAAGAAGATACGGTACAGCTGGGGCAAAACCTCAGAGATGCCTATAATCAATATATAGGTGGTATCGTAGATGAAACGGATTATGAACAGGCTGCTATCACTCTCAATAATACCAAGGCACAACTAAGGCAAGCCGTCGAAAATGTGACACCTCAATACGCAACTCTGAAGCAGCTGATGGGCTATCCGCCGGACCAGCAGTTCAATGTAAACTTTAATACGGAGGAAATGTCCAGGGACATCAATATCGACAGTGTAGAGCAGCTACAGTACGAAAAACGTATAGAGTATCAAACGCTGCAAACTATCAAAGCGGAACAACATAAGATCACTACTTATAACAGGCTTTCCTTTCTCCCCTCTTTGAATGCTTATTACGATTATAACTATGAGCTGGAGAATGGCGATATAACAAAGTTGTTCAACGAAGCATATCCTAACTCACTGGTAGGGCTGGGTTTGAATTTCCCGATCTTTACCGGGCTGTCACGTGTAGCGAATATCCATAAATCTAAACTCCAGGAGCAAATACTGGACCTGTCTGAAGAGAGCCTGAAATCAGAGATCTATACTGAATATACTTCTGCTATGGCGAGCTATAAAGGCAATCTCTACAATCTCCAGATGCTTCAGGAAAATGTAACGCTGTCAAAGAAAGTTTTTGGCATAGTAAACCTGCAATACAAACAGGGCATAGTACCTTATCTCAATGTGATCACAGCTGATGCGAATCTTATAAATTCAGAAATTAGTTACCTCAATGCTCTATTTGAAGTTCTGTCGAGCAAGATAGACCTGAAGAAAGCGATGGGGGATATTTCATATTGATCATTAACACCAAAAATAAATCGCCTCTATGAATAGAGTAGTGTATAGTATCGTTTTAATAAGTTGGCTGGCGCTAAGCTCCTGTCAGCAGCCACAGCCACCATCTAACCCACCTACCCCGGTCAACCTGATCTCAGTGAAAGCTCAAGGTGTTTTATACTTTGATAAATATCCCGGTACCACTCAGGCGCTTAGTCAGGTGACCCTGTATCCGGAAGTACAGGGCTATATCACAGGCATATATTTTACCGAAGGTACCAATGTGAGGAAAGGTCAGCCACTCTACGAGATAGATAAACGCCTCTATCAGGCAGCATACGATCAGGCAGTCGCCAATCTGAAAGTGGCCGAGGGCAATCAGATACAGGCACAGCAGGATGCCGACCGTTATGACTATCTGAATAAACAAAACGCAGTTGCCAAACAGCTATATGATCATGCAGTGATCGCTTTGCAGAATGCAAAAAATGCAACTGCTGCCGCAGATCAGACCGTGCAAACAGCAAAAACCAATTTCACTTATTCTGTCATCAATGCTCCTTTTGATGGTACGATAGGTTTTAGTCAGGTCAAGATGGGAAACATGGTTTCAGTAGGCCAGACCGTTCTCAATACCATTTCTACCAATGACCCTATGGCTGTTGACTTTCTGGTAAATGAGAAACAACTACCAAGCTTTGAAAAACTGTCAAGGGGCAAACAAGATGCCCATGACTCTCTGTTTACCATCTTAATGCCTGACAATACTTTGTATCCTTACGTAGGAAAAATATCTGTGATAGACCGTGCTGTAGACCAGCAAACAGGCGCCATCAGGATCAGGCTTGAGTTTCCGAATCCAAAATCTGATCTGCGCGTGGGTATGAGCTGTGTCGTACGTGTACACAATCAGGAAGCTACACCACAGCTTGTCATACCGGGCAAGGCAGTAGTAGAGCAGATGGGTGAATACTTTGTATTCATAGTGAGAGATACAATCATCAATCACATTGATTCTACCAAGAAAAAAGACAAAGAAGCAGAAGCTGATTCACAGACACCTAAGCCAAGGGCTTTCCAAAAGAAGGTGCAGCTCGGTCAGACCATTGGCGGCAATGTGATCATCAAAGACGGTATCAGTGAAGGTGACCGTGTGGTAATAGACGGAGTACAGCTGCTGCACGACGGTGGCAGGGTTTCATTAGGTGAAAAAAAATCTGACGGGGCCAAGGGAAGCGATAGCACCGCTACCGGTGAAACCAAGAAAAAAAATAAAGGAGAATAGGGTCAGCTGTCTGAGCCCTCTAAATGATGAATAATTTATGATTGCCAATACATTTATCAAAAGGCCGGTCACTGCTATAGTTATCTCTATTGTATTGGTCCTGACAGGTAGTGTCTGTATACTCAATCTGCCTATTGATCAGTACCCTAACATCACACCACCTATCGTACAGGTCAACGGCCAGTTCACCGGTGCTGATGCGCAGACAGTAGAGCAGACCGTCGCCACTCCGATCGAAGAACAGGTCAACGGTACTCCCGGCATGGAATACATGCAGAGCAATAGTACCAATAACGGGCAGATGCAGATGAATGTGACCTTTAAGATCGGCACAGACATAGACATAGCGGCCCTCGATGTACAGAATCGTGTCAGCATTGCTACTCCTTTACTACCTGCAGTGGCGGCCCGTCTGGGCTTCACTGTACGCGCGCTCAATCCCAGTATGCTCATGATGGTGGCTGTATATGCGCCAAAAGGTTCTCACAATATTACTTTCCTCGACAACTATACCAACATTTTCGTACAAGATGCACTCCTGCGTGTACCGGGCGTAGGCAGTATCAATAGGTTCACAGATGATTTCAGTATGCGTATCTGGATGAACCCCGAAAAAATGGCAGCATACAGCCTCACGCCGGCAGACGTGATCGCTGCGCTGAATGCGCAGAACGTTCAGGTGGCTGCAGGTTCAGCAGGTGTACCACCACAGGCAGCCAACCAGACATTTGAGCTCGGCATTCTCGTAAACGGACGCCTGAGCAAGGTTTCTGAATTTGAAAATATCATTGTAAAAACTGTCCCTGCTTCAGGAGAATTGGTTTACTTAAAAGATGTGGCTAGAGTTGAACTCGGCAAGTTTACTTTCTCCAGCAACTCATTCGTAGATGGCAAACGTGCTTCCTATCTGCTCATCTATCAGGCTCCCGGCAGCAATGCCCTCAAGACAGCCAATGGTGTGTATGCTGAGCTCGCCAAACTCAAAGAATCATTCCCTGCTGATGTGGACTACAAAGTGCCATTCGAATCAGTGACTGTCGTGAAGGTCTCTATGGCAGATGTGGTATATACATTGCTCCTTACGCTGCTACTCGTAGCTGTCGTTGTATTTGTATTCCTCCAAAACTGGCGCTCGACGCTTATTCCTGTCCTTGCTATCCCTGTATCCATTTTTGGTACTTTCTGCTTTTTTATTCCACTCGGTTTCACCATCAATACGCTTACTATGTTTGGCTTCGTGCTGGCTATCGGTATAGTGGTAGATGATGCTATCATCGTGGTCGAAGCAGTACAGCACTACATAGACCACAACGGCATGTCCGCCAAAGAAGCAACCTATCATGCTATGCAGGACATCTCTGCACCTGTGGTCGCTATCGCACTTATACTCGCTGCGGTGTTTGTGCCTGTAGGCTTCATACCCGGTATCGTAGGCCGCCTGTATCAGCAGTTTGCTATCACGATTGCCATCTCTGTACTCATCTCTGCATTCATCGCATTGTCATTGACACCTGCTCTCTGCACATTATTATTGAAACCAACCAATATCAAGAAGGAAGCCAAAGGCCTGAACAAATTGTTCTTCCTTTTCAATGAATGGTTTGAGCGCGTCACCAAAAGCTATACAGCAGGTGTACAGAAGAGCATTAAAGCTGCCAGATATGTTATCATCCTATTGATCTGTCTTTGTGTAGGAGCCGTGTTCTTATTCCTGCATAAACCTTCAGGCTTTATCCCTTCAGAAGATGACGGCAATCTATACGTCACATTCCAGCTACCACCAGCATCATCGACTACACAGTCCATCAATGTCATGGCTAAGATCATGAAGGTAGTGGAGTCTACACCGGGCGTAGGTCACTATGCTGCACTCTCGGGACTGAACGTGGTCAATAATGCTACCAACTCTAACTGCGGCACCGTATACGTACAATTGAAACCTTGGGACGAGCGAAAAAATTCCAAAGAGCAGGTGCCAAACATAATCGGCATTATGCAAAAACGCCTCGACGATGAAGGCATCAAAAATGCCAATGTGGAGGTCATACAACCCTCCCCGATCCCCGGTCTCGGTGCTACGGTCGGGTTTAGCATACAGCTCGAGCAGCGCAATACGAACGATGATGTACATGCTTTCGAAAAGGTGATAAAACAATTCGTAGCTGAAGCAAATAAAAACCCTGCCATATCCAAAGCATTTACTTTCTACAACGCCAATACACCGAGCTATAACCTGACTGTAGATCGTGAAAAATGCGAAAAGCTTGGCGTGAATATCAATGATGTCTTTACCACCATTCAGGCTTTCATGGGTAGTCTGTATATCAATGACTTTACGGCATACAATCGTACTTTCCACGTAGTGGTACAGGCAGATACTGCATTCCGTACCATGATCAGCGACATGAACAAATACTACGTGCGCAATCAGGCAGGCGAGATGCTGCCCATGGGTACATTCATCAGCTATAAACCTACCGAGACTGCTCCGCTGATATCACACTTTAATATATTCCGCACAGGTGAGGTAGACGGCGTCTCAGCACCGGGACACAGCAGCACAGAGACCATGGACTCCCTCTCAGCAATAGCAGCCCGGGTATTGCCACAAGGATATTCTTATGACTTCTCGGGATTGAGCTACGAAGAGCAGAAAGCAGGCTCGACGACGATATACATTTTCCTTTTCTCGATCACCTTCGTATTCCTTTTCCTCGCAGCATTATATGAAAGCTGGTCTGTGCCATTCTCTGTATTACTGGCTGTGCCCATAGGTGCATTTGGTGCGATACTCACACTTTTCTTCGTACCAAGCCTGACCAATAACGTCTATGCGCAGATAGGGCTCATCACACTGATAGGGCTCGCTGCTAAAAATGCCATCCTGATCGTGGAGTTCGCTAAAGTGCGTGTAGACCGCGGAGAAGAGCTGATCAAATCCACACTGGATGCCGTGAGTCTTCGCCTTCGTCCTATCATCATGACATCGATGGCATTCATACTCGGTGTGCTGCCCCTCGTACTGGCCACAGGTGCCGGTGCAGTAGCACGGAGGACGATCGGCTTTACCGTACTCGGCGGTATGCTGGCTGCTTCAACGATTGCTATATTCATCGTACCGGTGCTCTATGTGGTCATTACCCGCATATCATACGGCAAAGCACGACTCGCCTACCTGCTAGAGCATCATGAGGAGCTGATGGAAAAAGCCAAGAAGGTCGAACAACAGGATATAGACCCCGAACTGGAATACGAGATCCAAAAATCGCGTGACCTCCATAAAGCTGATCAAGAAGAATGATAGCCAATACTTTTATCAAACGGCCCGTCACTGCGATCGTTATATCCCTCATATTAATGATCACCGGGATCATTTGCATCATGAATCTGGCTGTAGACCAGTACCCCAATATATCACCGCCCGCAGTCTCAGTGAGCGGCTCCTATACTGGGGCTGATGCGCAGACAGTAGAGCAGACTGTAGCGATCCCTATAGAGGAGCAGGTAAACGGCACACCTGGCATGGAGTATATGCAGAGCAGCAGTACTAATGCCGGCGCGATGAACATCAACGTGACCTTTGAGGTAGGAACTAATGTACACATCGGCGCTCTAAATGTACAAAATCGTGTAGGTATTGCCACACCATTACTGCCGGCTGTAGTAAGTAAACTCGGTATGACGGTACGTGCACGAAATCCAAGCATGCTGATGATGGTGGCTATCTATTCTCCTAAAGGTTCGCATGATATTACTTTCCTTGATAACTATACGAGCATATTCGTGCAGGATGCACTGTTGCGGGTACCGGGTGTAGGCGATATCACCTGCCGTGGAGATAATTTCAGTATGCGGGTATGGATGAACCCTAATAAACTGGCTGCCTATAACCTGACACCGCAGGATGTAATGGACGCATTAAATGCGCAAAATGTACAGGTGGCAGCAGGCCTCGTCGGAGCGCCTCCACAGAATAGCACCCAAACAAGCGAAATAAGCATCCTGGTCAATGGGCGCCTGAATAAAGCATCTGAGTTTGAAAAAATAATCGTCAAGACCAATCCGACCACAGGTGAAATGGTCTACCTGAAAGATGTGGCACGTGTAGAACTGGGTAAGTTCACTTTTTCCAGTAACTCATTCGTAGACGGCAAGCGGGCTACTTACTTGCTTATCTACCAGGCACCAGGCAGCAATGCCCTCCAGACAGCGAAGAATGTGTATGCAGCAATGGAGCAGTTGAAAAAATCGTTCCCGACTGACATCGATTACAAAGTTCCGTTTGAGTCTATCACCATTATCAAAGTTTCCATTGAAGAGGTGCTGAAAACATTGGCTCTTGCCCTACTGCTTGTGGCTATCGTAGTGTTCCTCTTCTTGCAAAACTGGCGTTCAACTATCATACCTATCCTTGCTATACCAGTGTCGATTTTGGGTACATTCTGCTTTTTTATTCCTCTCGGTTTTACCATCAATACACTGACCTTATTCGGCTTCGTACTAGCAATTGGCATAGTGGTGGATGATGCCATCATAGTGGTAGAGGCTGTCCAGCACTACATAGATCATGAGCATATGTCAGCCAAAGAGGCCACCTACCGTGCCATGAAAGACATTTCCGCACCCGTGGTCGCTATCGCGCTGATACTTGCATCGGTATTCGTACCTGTGGGCTTCGTACCGGGCATCGTGGGCCGACTGTATCAGCAGTTTGCCATCACTATAGCTATATCTGTGATCCTCTCTTCATTTATTGCGTTATCACTGACCCCTGCACTCTGTACAATATTACTAAAGCCTAGTCACATCAATGAAAAATCGCGTGGACTTAATTGGTTCTTTTTCCGTTTCAATAAATGGTTTGACAGGGTCACAATAAGCTACTCAAAAGGCGTAAAAAATGCTATCAAAGGATCGAAATTTGTGGTCATTATTTTGATATGTATCTGTGCGGCTGCTTATTATTTGTTCATGAACAAACCACGAGGCTTTATACCATTTGAAGATGAAGGCCGCCTCTATATTACCTACCAGATGCCTGAGGCCACCTCTACCAAGCAATCTGTAGATCTGATGCGAAAGCTCATGAGCGTTATCGATTCCACTCCGGGCGTAAACCACTATGCTGCCGTGTCAGGACTAAATGTCCTTAATGGCGCCTCTAATTCCAATAACGGCACCATTTTCACTATGCTAAAGCCTTGGGATGAACGGAACACACCTACTGAGAGGCTGCCTGGCCTGCTCGCCGAAATAAATAAGCGTTTTGCCAAAGCAGGAATCAAGAATGCCAATATAGTAGTGATACCGCCACCTCCCATACGCGGCATTGGAGTAGCAGCGGGGTTCAGCATCCAGATCGAGCAGGGCAATACTACTGATGATGTGCATGAGTTTGAAAAGGTCATGAATAACTTTTTGGCAGCTTGCAAAAGGAACCCGGCCACCGCTACTTCAAAATGTTTTTATTCTGCACACACACCCAGCTATAACCTGACCGTAGACAGGGAGAAATGCGAAAAGCTGGGCGTCAATATCAGTGATGTATTTACTACCATGCAGGCATTCATGGGCAGTCTGTATGTGAATGATTTTACGCTCTACAACCGCACCTTCCATGTGGTCGTGCAGGCCGATACTGTATTCCGGGCCATGATATCAGATATGGACAAATACTATGTGCGAAATTCGGTGGGTGAAATGCTGCCTCTGAGCACACTCATTAGTTATAAGCCTATTGAGACCGCGCCGCTGATCACCCACTTCAATATCTTCCGCTCGGCTGAAGTAGATGGCACATATCCTCAGGGTTTCAGCAGCGGACAGTGCAATGATTCGCTCAAGGCCATCGCTGCAAGGGTCCTGCCACGAGGCTATACTTATGAGTTTTCGGGCCTAAGCTATGAAGAGATACGCGCCGGGTCAACTACCGTGTATATATTCATATTCACGCTCACTTTTGTATTTCTTTTCCTCGCAGCACTATATGAGAGCTGGTCAGTACCATTCTCAGTGATGCTCGCTGTACCTATCAGTGCATTTGGCGCTATAGCAGCATTGAGTTGTATCCCTCAGCTTACTAATAATGTTTATGCCCAGATCGGACTCATCACACTCATAGGCCTTTCTGCCAAAAACGCCATCCTGATAGTAGAGTTTGCCAAGATACGGGTAGACCTCGGAGAAGAGGTCGTCAAAGCAACCATGGAGGCTGTCAGCCTGCGTCTCAGGCCTATCGTCATGACCTCTGTGGCATTCATACTGGGTGTGATGCCGCTCGTTCTCGCCAGTGGTGCAGGTATGGTGGCCCGCAAAACTATTGGCTTCACTGTACTGGGTGGTATGATCGCCTCTACGACGATTTCCATATTTATAGTGCCAGTACTCTTTGTTCTCTTTACAAAATTCTCATACGGCAAGAAACAACTCGCATGGCTGCAAGAACACCGTGAAGACCTGCTTGAAAAGGCTCGAAAAGTAGAACAGGAAAATATCGACCCTGAGCTGGAATATGAGATAGCCGAAGCTAATGACATCTCTAAAGCTGAAGAAGAAAAACACGGAGAGAAACATTAGAAGCTACTTACTTCACTTCGCGCGCTAACTTACTTTGATAGTCTTTCATCCTTTGATAAGAGCTATCACCTTTCAACAGGTATCTGCAAATAAGAACTCCTTTGCCTGATTTGACCTTTATATCATTTGTATTCTGAGGTGCCTCTTTTGACAGTTTGAAATTGAATTTGCCTGTACGCTTCTGATCTAAATTATTGTATACATAATAAGGCTGGCAGCGGTCATCATAGAAGGCAACAGAGGCATAGCCTGAATCCGGCAGGACACCGCTGACCGATATGTCCTTATCATTCACATCATAGAATAAAGCACTGTAGACAAAATCAGGATTGGGCATCACTACACGTCGCATCTTTGCATCTGTCTTTCCCGCACTGATCCACTGATTACTTTGGCCTTTGGTACGATGCACAGCGATCTTGTATACTATATCAGGGGCATACCTGATCAATGCCCATTGGAAAATGAATGCCAGTAGGGCAACAATAAGTGCATCAATACCGAACCTTTTCATCTTTATTGTTTTCTTATGACTGGCAGTTTTGTTTTATCCAATCCTTCCATAAATGCTTTCTGTCCATGGTATATCCTTAGCACGAGTTGAAACCCCGAGCCCCTTTTTAAGGGCAGCCAATTCCCTTCTTTTTTATCAGCCGATAGATACATGGTATAATTACCGGAGCTGTCTGCTTGCAGGTTGTCACGATTAAAAGAATACCGGTTTTCTTCATTTGGAATCAGGTACTGATCAGGCCCGTAGGCTGTGATGCTCCAGTATTCGGCCTTTATATCATTGATGTTGCCGGATAGTGAATACCTGCTATCTCCATTCAACCGATTTCCTGTATTGTCATCTGCTGCGAAAAGATAAACAGCTTCCTGCGAAGGCAAAGCAAAGAGTGCGAAAATCGTGACCTGTGTGGTGACGAGGTTATCACGGTTGAGCGGCAGGTCGGTTGTACCGCGCCAGCTGCCATAAGTCTTAAAGGCAGGACTGCTCTTGATAGAGGCTATCCTATATACACCTATGCCAATGCCCAATATCAAAGAAATGAGCAGGATAATAAGCAAGCGAGTTATGGTCTTGCGTGACATGCAGAAAATTATACCTGTCTAAATGTAAATGAATTTGAGAAATAAATACATACCCTACTGATAAATCGATCAGAAGGCAAATAAAGGCGATGTGTGAATGATGTAACTTATTACCGCTATTGTGTAATGTTTTGATAGAAAGTGATTGCACCTTCACATCAGATATTTATGTCCAATATCTCTCGTTCCGCAGATATTAAAGCTGACTAAAATCATATAAACTAAATCTTAAGCTTGACATATATCACAACTTATTTGCGATACCAGGAGTTTATTTGCACTTAGAATTAATTTGATCATGCCGCCATTAGAAAGAAAGATAATTTTATTGATTTCACTGCTGCTTAGCGGTGGATATATATCTGCTCAAAATGCTCCCTGGACATTAAAGCAGTGTATAGACAGCGCTATTTTCAATAACATCACTATCCAGCAGGACATCAATACGATCGAGCTAAACCGCATTAATCTGAAGCAAAGCAAAAACAATCTCCTGCCGACTATTAATGGGAGCCTGTCACAGAATCTGAGTCTGGGTCGATTAGTAAACCCTATCACAGATGAATATGAAACAGGTACGGTATGGTCCACAGCAGGCTCTGTCAGTGTCACACAAAACCTTTTTGATGGACTTCAATTATTGAATACTATAAGGCAAAATGAGCTGATCCACCGTTCATCTAAATTTGACCTCGAGGATGCCAAATTTAATCTGACCATTAATATAGTTAATGCCTATCTGCAGGTACTCTATACCAGTGAGGCCATCAAGATCGCACAAAATCAGGTGTCTGCTGATAGTACACTGCTCCAAACCACATCCGATATGGAATATGTGGGCAAAAAAACCGAAAGCGACATGCTGACAGTAAAGTCACAATTGGCTTCAGATAAATATACTGTCGTCAATACAATAAGTCAATGGAAGATCGCCAAAGTATCCTTGCAGCAATTCATAAACATACCTGTATCTGAGACTTTCGATGTGGATTATACTGCTTCAGTTGACCCTGCAGAAAAAAAATTAGACGACATAAACAATATCTATTCTCAAAGCTTATCCTTTCAACCCATCGTCAAATCTTATGCTCTAAAAACACAAAGCGTCGACTATGCGCTGAAAGTAGCTAAGGGAGCATATTATCCTCAGTTAATATTCAAGGCAAATGCAGGAACTGATTACTCAAAACAATCAAGCAACATTACCACTAGTACTTTGGAAAACATAGGATATGTACAAGGCAATCCTTCGGAAATAGTAGTAGGTAATGTCTCAGAGGAAACAAATGGTGAAAATAATCAGCACTTTGCCACTCAATTGGGAGAAAATGTGAACGGAAGCTTTTCAATAGGCCTTACAGTACCTATTCTTAATTACCTGCAGGTGCGCAATAATGTAAAAAAACAGCGGGTAAACCTTGACAACGCTGTCCTAAGCGAAGAACTGACAAAAGTGAATCTGCGCAAAACGATCGAACAGGTTTATACTACTGCGGAAAACTCTCAGGCGCAATACACATCAGCTAATGAGGAGGTGGAAGCTAACAAAGCGGCTTATGACTTATCTGTAGTTAAGTTTCATGAAGGTAAAATGATTGCTTCTGACCTGATCGTACAAAAAAATTCGTATCAAAAAGCACTGTCTGATTATTTGCAAGCCAAATATGGCTTATTGTTTAACACGAAAATACTGGATTACTACAGAGGTGCCCCAATCACATTTTAATAGATGACAGAAGATGAAAAAAGGTTTAAAAATAGCATTGATTGTCGGCGCCGTGGTCCTGGTAGGCGGTGGTATAGGAGGCTATAGTTATTGGAGATATGCCAAATCCGAAAAAATTCATTATAGCACTGTTGACCTGAAGCGCGGTGATATTACCTATGGCATCACTGCTACCGGAAACCTGAATGACTCACTGGTCATCAACGTAGGTACCCAGGTATCAGGTATCATCACGCAGATATTTGTCGATTTCAATGATAGTGTAAGGCCCCGAGAGGTCATTGCCATGATCGATACGATTCCTTTGGCGACACAAGTGACAGATGCAGTGGCTGCCCTGTATAAAGCGAGGACAACTTTAGTCCAGCAGAAAAAAGAATTTGCCCGTTACAAAGAATTGCTGGCGCGCAAAGCAGTGGATCAAAGCGATTATGATATACAGGAAGCCAGCTATGATGGTGCAGTGAGTACAGTACAGGGAGCTGAGGCTGATTTGAAAAGAGCTAAGATGAATCTTGGCTATGCCACCATCACTGCGCCGATCAGAGGTATCATCATCAATAGGAATGTGACCATAGGACAGACAGTAGCAGCGAGTTTTGCTACACCTACTTTGTTTGCCATCGGCAATGACCCGCATATCATGCAGGTGACAGCCAGTATCGATGAGGCAGATATAGGCTGGGTCAAACCCGGACAGGATGTGGATTTCACCGTAGAGACCTATCCTGACAGGGTGTATCATGGCACAGTCTTTCAGGTCAGGCTACAATCTATCATGAACCAGAATGTAGTGACCTATAATGTGATGATCAATCTCGTCAACGAGGATCTTTCATTGATCCCTGGCATGACTGCCACGCTGACCATCAAAGTGGCGGAACATAAAGACGTATTGGTAGTGCCGATGACCGCACTACTATTCAATCCTAATGCAAGTGATACTTTGGTCCCTTCTGCCGATCATAATAAGCAAACCATTTGGGTGATCTGCGATTCTGCTTCCAATGCAGGCTCAAACGGCAGGTGTGCCGATATGAAAGGCACAATGATGTATTGTGACACTGTAAAGAGAATACTGGATGATGGCGTGATGGCAGAGATAGAAGGAAAGGACCTGCATGAAGGTATGAAAATAGCTACCGGCATCGTAAAAGAACAATCGCAAAAATTGAAGAGTATCATACCTACTACCACTCAGCAAAAAGCACCAACTACGACAACGCCCAAACCCGCGGGAAAATAAAAATGGAAGATTCAGCAAAACCGGTTATTGAGGTAAAGGATGTATGGAGGACCTTCATCACAGGCGGGACGCAGTTTAGTGCATTGCGCGGTATTAATATGACTGTGCAGCCCAAGGAATTGGTGGCCATCATGGGTGCTTCGGGTTCCGGCAAATCAACATTTATGAATATGCTGGGCTGCTTAGATCGTCCTACCAAAGGGCAATATCTTTTTGATGGCACCGATACCACACACAAGAGCAACACTGAGCTGGCTATATTACGGCGTGATAATTTTGGTTTTGTTTTTCAGTCATATAACCTGCTCCCCCGCACTACTGCATACGAAAATGTGGAATTGCCACTATTATACTTTGGATATAAATACGGTAAGAATCAGCGTCGTGATATGGTAATGGCTGCATTGAAACAAGTAGGGCTCGAAGAAAAAGTATATAATAAAACCAATGAGCTATCAGGCGGGCAGCAGCAGCGCGTGGCCATAGCGCGGGCTATCATAAACAACCCAAAAGTGATATTTGCTGATGAGCCTACCGGAAATTTGGATACACGTACCAGTTTTGATATCATGGCCATCATACAAGGACTAAATGAAAAAGGAACTACCGTAGTGATTGTAACCCACGAGCCGGACATAGCCGATTTTGCTAAACGAAAAGTAGTGTTCAAAGATGGCCAGATCATTTCTGATGACATCAACCAACAGCCTAAGAATGCCGCTGCAGAGAGATTGAAATTACCTGAGCTTAAAGAACTAACTGCGGTAAAATGAACATCTTTAATCTATTCATAACTGCTTTCAGGGCGCTGATGAAAAACGGTCTTCGGACCTTGCTTACTATGCTGGGCATTATCATCGGTGTGGCGGCTGTGATCGTCATGGAATCAATAGGCCAGGGTTCGGAAGCAGATATAACAAGCCGTATCAATAGTCTGGGCAGCAATATGATCATCGTAGCCCCCAATCCTAAAATGGTAAACGGTGTGAAAATGGGCCAAGGAGGACTTACCCTGGAATATAAGGATGTGACGATGATCAAAAGATACAGCTCTGCTACTAAGTATTGCTCGCCGCTGGTCGCCCTCACACAGCAGGTAAAATACCATGCCAATAACTGGAGCACACGTACTGTAGGTGTATTGCCTGAATATTTTCCTCTACGTGGTATCTGGGCTGCTGAGGGCACAGTCTTTACTGATGAGGACCTGCGAAATATCAGCAAAGTATGTATCATCGGAAAAACCGTCAAAGATAATCTGTTCCCCGATGGGGTGGACCCGGTGGGAAAAACAATTATCGACGGCAATATTCCTCTCAAAATAATCGGTGTCCAAAACGAAAGAGGCCAGAGTGCTACCGGCACCGATCAAGATGATATAATCCTGGCACCATATACTTGTGTCCAGGACAGAATGGTTCAATCGCTCTATGTCAATGTCATATTCGTGTCAGCGAAAACTAGCGACGACATACCTAAAGCCGTGAGTGAGATCAAATATTGTGTACGCACCAGCCATCATCTTGCTACTACTGATCAGGATGATTTTCTCGTCAGGACTTTGTCCGATCTGATGGCTACAGCACAGGGGGTCACCAAAGTCCTTACTTTACTATTGGCAAGTGTAGCCAGCATTTCTCTCTTGGTAGGTGGCATCGGCATTATGAATATCATGTTCGTATCCGTCACCGAGCGCACACGTGAGATCGGCACTCGCCTTGCCATTGGTGCCACCTCGTCTGATGTGATGTGGCAGCTGCTGATTGAGGCGCTGGTTATAAGCCTTGTAGCCGGAATAATAGGAATCATCACCGGTCTGATCATCACCAGACTGATCACTTACTTTGCCGGATGGCGGACGGTGGTCACAGCCTCATCTATCATCATCTCCTTCGCTGTATGTACTATTATAGGAATATTCTTTGGCTGGTATCCTGCTCGTAAAGCCGCTAACCTCAATCCGATCGAAGCCCTGAGATACGAATAAGAAGAAAAAAGTCTTATCGGTACGCCAGCCTGATCTTCATAGTCACGATGAGGGGCATGCCCATGTCAGCCACCGCCTTGGGTATAGCCATAGTGGGCTGAGGACTTGAGGTTTGTGGCCGGGTATTATTGCCCATAGTATTGGGCATACCGTTTGCGCCTACATTAGAGTTGCTCATACTTCCGGCCCCACCAGGCCCGCTGCCTGCAGATTGAGTCACATCTGCGGCGGCATTGGTCGGTATCAGAGGCAGGTCCATAGCAAACGCTTTGATGCCTATAGTGATAGGGCGGACAGTATCTGATCCTGTCAGTTCATCCTTATAGAAGGTATTGAACGGCAAGCGGAGCTCATATGTCATCTCTTCGCTCCTGTCCCAGCTGACAGCTGCCTCGATACCATACTTGCCGCTATCACCTTCCGTGATCACAGTAGGCAGATTTTTGAACCCCTGTGTATGAATATCTTTCACTGTTGAGGACCATTCCAGTTTGAGTTTTGCCACATCCGGCTTTTCTACCACCTGCTGCTCCATATCGGCCGGATCAGAATTGATATCTAGTTTGGGATTTGTCTTGAGAGGAAAGTGTACCGTGCCTATATCTTTCTTTTTGCCGGTCACATCAAACCATACATCCATTCCTGCCCTCATGATCTTCATCTGAGCTTTTGGGTCATTTGTCTTGATAGAGACATAGATGTATTTAGCATCATTTACTACACTGTACTGAAGTTTGCTTTTGCTATCGAAATATCGAAATGGCTGGTCCCAATCAATTGCTGAGCCATCAATAGTGATAATAGAATCCCGCCATTCAGAACTTAAAATAAATTTTTGGGCATGGCTGAGGGAAGCGGTGAGCAGCAGCAGGGCAAACAGGACTATTCTATTATTCATTTTATGATTCTCCCGAATGGTAAACATGCTGCCCGCTGAAATAGCCTGTAGCATCTCACAATATTAAAAAAAATGGTGGAACCTTTCGATCCCACCATTAATCCACCTAAAATACAAATTATGAAAGATTTTTATGCTTAATATACAACTATTTTAAAAAGCCTCTTTTTTATATATTTTACAATTGCTTGATGCTCTCTTGTTTTCGAACGCTAAAATTGCAATAATTTTTATAAATAAATAATGGATTCGGTAAAGAGTATGAATGTTTCGGCATTTCGGTGATGTCAGACGCTAATATTTTTCCTCCACTCAATAGTGTCCTTTAGACGCTTTCAATCCAAGATTTCTTAGCCTTAATGTGACTGAAATCTATAAAAGATGTGATATAATCTCTGCTATCTCCCTCATTTTGCCTCAAATAGTTATTTTTGAACTTCATTATTTGTGATTATGACTTTTCTGGATTTCGAACAGCCGATAGAGGACCTGCACAAGCAGATAGAGCATCTGCAGCATGGCAGGCATCTCACTAAACCTAAAACTACAGTCGCCGAGCTGGAGGCAAAGCTCCGTGAGACACAGATCGATATATACTCCAGGCTCACCACATGGCAGCGTATACAGGTATCAAGGCATCCCGACAGGCCGTATACTCTATTCTACATTGACCAGATCGCGACCAAATTTATCGAACTGTTTGGCGATCGGTCTTTCAGGGATGACAAAGCCATCGTCGGCGGCTTTGGTGAGCTGAATGGCGAGACCGTCATGTTCATCGGCCATCAGAAAGGTGTCAATACCAAAATGCGCCAGTTTCGCAACTTCGGCATGCCGAATCCCGAAGGCTACCGCAAAGCACTGCGCCTGATGAAGCTGGCTGAGAAATTCAATAAGCCGGTCGTCACACTCATCGATACTCCAGGTGCCTATCCGGGCGAGGAGGCTGAGCAGCGCGGCCAGGGCGAAGCGATAGCCAGAAACCTTTTTGAAATGGTATCTCTCAAGGTGCCGCTGCTTTGTATCGTGATCGGTGAAGGTGCCTCAGGCGGTGCACTCGGCATAGGTATCGGCGACAAGCTATTGATGCTGGAAAATACATGGTACTCTGTCATCTCGCCTGAGTCATGCTCATCGATACTGTGGCGCAGCTGGGAGCATAAAGAGAAAGCTGCCGAAGCGCTCAAACCCACACCACAGGACCTGCTGCAGCTAGGCATCATAGATGGTATCATACCCGAGCCTACAGGTGGAGCGCATAGTGCACCGGAGGAAACCGCATCAAACCTCAAAGCAGCCATCCTCTCGAATCTCGCTGAACTCAAAAAACTTTCTGCTGAAGAGCGCATCAATAAAAGAATAGCCCGCTACTCAGGTATCGGTATCTACCATACAGATCCAGCATAGTGATGAATATACTAGACCGCATTAAAGATAGTTTTTACAAGAGTGTGCTGAAGCAAAGGGGCAGCATCAGGCCAAACAGGACCATCACTAATCTTAATGATGCTAAGTCTGTCGGTATCGTGTACGACTCTACTGATCCTGACCATGACATTGCGATCACTAAGTTCGCGGAGATGCTCAGAAATAAAGGCAAAACGGTCGAAATAATCGCCTACATCAATGACAAAAAAGTGGACCATAAAGGCGACATCACCATCTTCAATCCCAAGGTAGTCAACTGGTATGGAGTGCCGCAGGATGAGCGTGTGAATGCCTTTTGCAATAAGCCCTTTGACTTGCTGATATGCGCCATGCTCAAAGAAAGCAAACCACTGGAGTATATCGCCTATCTCTCTAAAGCCAAATACCGGATCGGGCCTTTTGATGAGCAGAAGACATACTGCTATGACCTGATGATAGAGATGGGCAGTAAGACTGATCTAAACTACCTGCTGCAGCAGATGGTACACTTTTTGGAGAATATAAAATACGACTAAATACATGTTACATCAAAAACTAAGAGGTTCAGGAGTGGCGCTGGTGACTCCTTTCACAGCAAACGGCGATGTGGACTACGATGGCCTCGGCAGACTCATCGACCACTGCATCCATAACGGTATAGAATACCTCGTATCTCTCGGCACCACAGGTGAATCGGCTACGCTGAGCAAAGAAGAAAAACTCGAAGTACTGAACTTCACCATAGAATATAACAATGGCCGCGTGCCGGTGATAGCAGGCTTCGGCGGCAATGATACACGCGCGGTCGTCAAGGAAATAGAACAGTTCCACTTCAAGGGAGTCGATGCTATCCTCTCTGTCAGTCCATACTACAGCAAGCCTACACAGGCAGGTATACAGGCACACTACCGGACCATAGCTGATGCGGCTCCTCGTCCGGTCATTCTCTATAATGTACCCGGCAGAACAGGCGCGAATATGACCGCAGAGACCACTATAGCGCTTTCCAAAGAACAAAATATCATAGGTATCAAAGAAGCCTCGGGCAACTTCGGCCAGTGCATGCAGATCGTGATGCACACACCAAAAGAATTCCTAAAGATATCCGGCGATGACAATATCACACTGCCTCTTATATCACTTGGCTTCGACGGAGTCATCTCTGTATCTGGCCAGGGCTTTCCGAAGGTCTTTAGCCAGATGGTGCGTGAATCACTAAAGGGCAATTTCGAAGCAGCGAGAAAACTCCACTATCCACTCGTCGATGTGACCGATATGCTATTCGCCGAAGGCAATCCCGGTGGCGTCAAATATGTACTCGAGGTACTCGGTGTCTGCGAGAGCCATTTGAGACTACCACTCGTTAGTATATCAGATGGCCTCAAAGCCAAGATCAAGGCTACCACATTGGCGATCGGGTGATCTTAGACAGAGAAAGATGTCTCCACTGCAATGCGCTATCGCTGCAACTCCGTTACGACATGACAATTGTGCTTCTAGCTCTGCCCTTATTGTCATTCCGTAGTTCTGCGAAGCTCTACGAAGGAATCTTTCTCTTTACTCCACGACTAGTTTCCTCACTGTCTGCCCGCCCTTGCTATCATTGATCTGCAGCAGATAAACCCCACTCGCATATTCAGAAACAGAAAAAGTATATGCACTACCCGCAAAACTCCATGTACTCATTTAGCGGAATAAGGCAAAAGTCCCTTGCCTCGTTATTTCCGAATTGCCATTATCAGGTAGACTCACAGTGACAAAACATGTATATATCCCCGCAGGTTGTGGTTCTCCCTTATATGTACCATCCCATCCTTGTAAAGGATTTTCATATATCAACTGGCCCCATCGGTTATATATTTTAAAGCTGAGAATCGAACTGTTAAATGAATTGCTAAGAATAGGATAAAAAAGTTCATTCTTGTTGTCACCATTTGGAGAGAAAGCTGTCGCTATCACAAAAACATTATTGTCAGTTGGGATGCATAGATTTTTCATACAATTACTGTCAGGCACAAAGTTCCACATATCATTCCAAGTACTCCCTAATGAGTCTGCACCACCCCACATCCATAATGAACCTGATTGATCAACCCAAAGACAGCAACCACCTCTACCGGGTGGAATATTAGCTATCGAAGGCTGATTTATGATACCAAAATTTCCTGCGGGATTTTGTTCGTTACTTCCGCTCACCCAAAGCCATTCCGTAGTCACAATATTATAAATCCATAGATCATTGTATGAATCTAATACATTATCATGAAGATTTGTAAGGCCACCAAAGCTCCAGGATATATCAATGCAGCCTTTGGTTTGGACAGTTCTGTTTTCGAATCTGGACCCCGGAAGTAAGGTTTGGTCATTTTTGCATTGTGATACATAGGTTCCTGACCCATTCTCGGTATCATCACCTCCTATCCATGTCCATTCATTATTTGTCGTGTTAAAACGCCATATGTCATTGAAAGTGCCATTATCATAATCATCAAACCCACCAAATATGTACAAATTGTTTGCTGAATCTTGCCAGTGGGTGAATGTTCTTCTTGAGGTTGGAAGATAAAATGAAGACTCCACATTTAAAGTTCCATATTGTGTATTAATAAAGCCTCCACCCATCCATGCCCAATTGTTCGTATTTATATTAAACCTCCACATATCATTATATGGACCGATATTAAAATCATCGCCTCCGAAAGTCCAAAATGTACCATCCGGAAGTACCCAATTTGAATTACATTCTTTTCTTCCACCAGGAGTATTATCTGGTGATTCCATACCAAGTGTACCATACACAGCATAAATATCATTTCCGGTATTTGTACCTTTCATCCATGTCCATTGATTAGTAGTAATGTCATACATCCACACATCGTCCAGCCACCCGACATTGCCATTGGCATCATATCCATATCCCGCACTCAACCACAATCTGCCTTGTAGATCCGTCCATGTACGTGCACCTTTACAACGCGCGCCGGGCACATTAGCGGATGCCGGGACACCTTGCGTACCATATGTGCCTTGCTCATCCCAAGCCGAAGGGCCTTTAACCCATGTCCAGGTATTGTTAGCCGGTTCAAATTTCCAGAGGTCATTGCACATATCAGGGTTTGTATTTAGTTGGCCGCCGAATATCCAAAAATTTCCATCCAGATCGGTCCATTGAGCGGCGTTATACCTGCCGCTGGGGTAGTCGGTAGAATTGGCGATACCTACCTGTCCTCGCACCCCTTGACTAGATGTATAGTTATCTCCTTTTACCCATGTCCATACACCACCTTGAGCAGATGTGAGCAGATGGAGTGTAAGGAAAATAAAAAGTGTAGTGACTTTTCTCATAGTCCCTATAAACGCAGTTTAAAGATAAAACGTATATAACTAACTAGAAAATCAACAAAAATTATCTGATGAACCCTACAGATTTATCCCTCCTGATGCCTCGATGCGCTGGCCGTTGATCCAGTGGCCTTCGGGCGAGCAGAGGAATGCGATCACACCTCCTATATCATCAGGTTCACCTACCCTGCCGAGTGCCGTCACGGTAGCGAGTCGTTCTTTCAGGGCAGCATTGCTGCGGATGGCCGCGCTGTTGAAATCAGTCTCGACCGGCCCCGGGGCTACTATATTGACATTGATTCCTCGTGCGCCGAGGTCCTTTGCCAGATATTTAGTGAGTATCTCTACCGCGCCTTTCATCGAGGCATATATCGAGTAGCCGGGATTGGCAAAGCGCGTTGTGCCCGTCGAGAGATTAACTATGCTGCCGCCATCATTCATGATCGGCAGTGCTTTTTGGGTCAGAAAAAATACACCCTTGAAGTGCACGTCAGAAAACCTGTCAAAGTCCGCTTCAGTCGCAGCAGCAAAAGGAATAGAACCACCATGTCCCGCATTATTGACGAGGTGGTCGAACTTTTCGCGGCCCCATTTTTCTTTCAGCACATTGGAGACATTCGCTATGAAACTGTCTATTGCCTTGATGTCGCCAGCGTCAGATTGTATCGCTACAGCTTTCCGGCCCATCGCTTCTACTTCAGCTACGACCTTGTCGGCTTCTTCTTTCTTAGAAAAATAAGTAATGATGATGTCATTACCATTTTTGGCCAGGTGAAGTGCGGCATTTTTGCCAAGGCCGCGGCTACCGCCTGTGATGAGTGCTATCTTTGATTGCATTGTTATCGGATTTTTGATTGATTTCGAAATATAGGAGATAAATCCTGAGTTTTATGACGGGCCGGCAGCCGATTTATTGCATTTTTTGGTTGAACACAGCCTGCACTATTTTTTCACTTATGTATTATAAAAAATTCTTTTTTACCACCTTAACCCCCCTTTTTTGAAAAATGTTAAAACTTCGTCAAATCAATCTATTATACATATACAGATTTATTATTAGTAATTAAAATATGCATAATTGAATTTAATTTTGCTTTAATTAATTACTAAATACAAATATAGCTATTTTATTGATCCCACACCAGCCATACTGTTAAAATCCCAAAGAAAAGGCCGCGCCAGCCTGACAAGTGTACGGCAATTCTGATATTTGCTCAATGCGCTTACCCCCAAACCCCCTAAAGGGGGCTTTAATACATTCAGAGCTGGCTGTTAAAGCCCCCTTTAGGGGGTTTGGGGGTATACCGGTCTGTTAAAATCCACCCGGACACAATAAATCACCCATTTTAGCATTACTTAGGACACAAAAATGGGCGTTTGGGCTAAAAAGCTTATCTTTGCCAACCCCAAAAGAAGAAATACCAATCTCGGGATGATGTTCAGAAAATTGACCACTCAAATAAGCACAATCATTAAGCGCAGATACCCTCTGGTACTGATCGGCATAGCTGTCATAGCGATGGTCCTGGCATCCTGCGAGACACCTGAGAAGCTGATGAAGAACCCGGACATCAACTACAAGCTCAAAGTGGCAACGGAATGGTACAATAAAAAGGAATATTATAAGTGCATACCGATATTCGAAGAGCTGATGGGCCTCATGAAGGGCCAGCGCTCTACCGAGGACATCTACTACATGTACTGCATGGCCAACTTCAAGCAGGGTGACTATATGCTGGCTGCCTACCACTTCAAGAGTTACGCCAACACCTACCCTACCTCTAAAAAGGCCGAAGACTGCCTATTTATGAGTGCTGTGAGCAATAGCATGCTCTCACCAAAATATGAACTGGACCAGACCTATACCACTAAGGCCATCGATGCCTTTCAGTCTTTTATCAACCAGTTTCCGCAGAGCAGCAAAGTAGATAGTGCAAACAAATCGATCATACGCCTGCGAAAAAAACTCGAAAGAAAAGCCCTCGCAAACGCTGAGCTATACTACAAAACGGAAAATTATAAAGCAGCGGCAGTCTCGTTTAAGAACCTGCTGACGCAATGGCCCGATATAGACAATGTAGAGCGCATCCTCTTTATGGTCGTCAAGTCATATAACAAATATGCGGAGAATAGCATAGCCATCAGGCGTGTCGAGAGGTACCACTCAGTGATAGATGCCTATAAGGATTTCTACTATAAGTATCCAAGCAGTAAATATGTAGCAGAGGCTGTCAAGTATGAGCAGGATGCACATTTTTATTCTACAGATGCAGCCTATGAGCGTGTCTTCTCATTTTCCCTGATGGACCGTGAAAAACAGTTTCAGCTGGCCATCAAAGAATGCAACTCACAGTTAGCATTCATCAAAGATCCCGATCAGGCCAAAAAATGTAATGAAACTATAGAAAGGTGCTACTATGGCATTATTAAGAATAATTTTGACCTCGCTGAGGAGCAGGCAGATACCAATGCTGTAAGGCGCGACATCAAAAAGGCTGACTTTTTTGACAAGACTGTCAAAAGTTATTATAATTTTGTGGATAAATACAAAGACGGCAAATATTTCAAGGAAGCTGAAAAACTCTACGCACAGGCTTCTGATAATTTAAATAAACTAAAAGGTAATGGACAAAAGCAAAAGGATTAAAATGACCCAGATCAATCCATTTATTGAGACCCAAAATATGGAGAAGATGGCTAAGAAAACTCAGAACACATATGAGTCTATAGCTGTGGTAGCTAAGCGTGCCAATCAGATCTCTGCAGATCTGAAACTGGAACTGCATGGCAAGCTGGAAGATTTTGCGTCTCACACAGATACACTGGAGGAGATCCATGAGAACCGCGAGCAGATAGAAATATCTAAGTTCTACGAGAAACTGCCTCACCCTACTATCCTTGCTACCAAGGAGTTTCAGGATGACCAGTTGAGCTATCGCTACAACGATTAATCTCACAAAATAAATACAAGCAAAAGCGCAAAAAGATATTTACTCATTTTCTTTTTGCGCTTTTGTGATTAAACGGATATATGTCATTAGCGGGCAAAAAGATCATTCTCGGCGTCACCGGCAGTATAGCAGCATACAAAAGCGCCATACTCGTCAGGCTGCTCGTCAAGGCAGGTGCAGAGGTCAAGGTCATCATGACCTCATCTGCTGAGGATTTCATTACCCCATTGACACTATCTGTACTGAGCAAGAACCCGGTCATAAGCCAGCTGCAGAACGATACCGGCATCTGGAATAATCATGTGGATCTAGGTCTCTGGGCGGACCTCATGATCATAGCACCTGCTTCGGCCAATACCATGGCCAAGATGGCAAATGGCCAGTGCGATAACATGCTGCTGGCTACCTATCTCTCAGCTAAATGCCCTGTCCTCTTTGCTCCTGCCATGGACCTGGATATGTGGAAGCATCCGTCCACCAAAAGAAACCTTGCCCTACTGGCTTCATACGGCAATCATCTGATACCCGTAGAAAACGGTGAACTGGCAAGCGGACTAAGCGGTGACGGGAGAATGGCTGAACCTGAGACGATAGCCGATCAAGTCAGGGCTTTTTTGAAGTAGTATCTGTGGCTGATAGCCATTTTTTTATTTCTTCCTGGGTAAGGTCCATATAGCTGCCCTTTTTTTCTACTATACTATTATTGACCCATAATATTTCTGGCAAGGCAGTACCGGACATTTTCACATACTCTTCGGGTCCGAAAAAAATCTGGTGAGGAATATCGGATAGCCCATAAGTCTCAATATACGGCTGGTATAGTTCTCGTTTGCCATTGAATACAAGATAAAAGGGGATCGAAGGGTCTACCTTGTGCAGCACATGTATCTTCTGAGCTGCGATACGGCAGTGAGGACAGGTCAGGCTCAGATAGGCTATGATATACTTGCCATGCCTCAGCTCGACCTTGGGAGGCAAATTCACAGGGTTCTTGCTTTGATACAGGATATCCAAAGGCAGATGGTAGTTGACAGACTCAGGACGAAGGTCTTTTGAGTTTTCGAGATCGACCCGGTTTAAAATAAATGGCAATACAAGTCCAACCGTCAGGCACAATATGCCTGAATAATTAACCGCTGGAAATTTGAACGGAACTGTAAGAAGGTAGATCACAAGGCATATTATCAGTAGCCCTATATTTTTGAAAATAGCCTGCAGTGGTGTCATAGCAAAATACTCACCGAAACAGCCGCAGTTGCCCTGGTTTCCTTTGACCTGAATAACCAAAAGGAGATAGACACAAAATATCACTAAGATAGAAGTGACCAAAGGTATCGTGAACCGCTTTAGTTGAAAATTGAGTATCAGCAGTATACCGCAAAAAAACTCCAAACCGATCATCCCTCTGGCAATAAAGGGGGCAGTCATCCAGTTTGCCACACCTATATCTATAAAGGTATATTCAAATGACTGAATAGGATAGAGCTTCGTATAAGCTGAAAATACAAATACAGCTCCAAGCAATATGGATAGCAGGATACTGACTAAAAAAGCAAGATTAAATTTCACGACAAGGCTTTAATAAAAAATAAAAGGGGCATTAGCTGCCCCTTTTAGATCAGAAATTTAAATAAATTACTGCAGTGCACAAGAAGAACCTGGATATTGTGTAGCCAACAATGTACCAGCCTGGCTGCAAGATGTTTGAGCTTCTGCTTGAGTTACATTACTAAACGTTGAAGTAGAAGGTGTTGACACACCACCTACGACAGTGTTACACTTACAAGTATAAGTGCCTACACCACCGCTGCTGCTTTTAGAACATGCTGCGAATGTAACAAGGCCTCCGATGACAACTGCAAAAACTAATTTTTTCATTTTGGGTGAATTTTTAGGTTATTTAATCTTGTAAATGTATATATGCTATTGAATTAACAAAATTTATTTTAACATTTTCTTTTTTACAATGCCATGTCAGTAAGAAAAGTTCTTATCACTGCCGGCCCAACCCGTGAACCGATCGATCCGGTCAGGTATATAAGTAATTTCTCTACCGGCAAGATGGGGATAGCTCTGGCAGATGAATATGCCCGCAGAGGTGCTGAGGTGATACTGGTCAAAGGCCCCACTCAGATGAAGCCTGACAATAGGACTGTCAAAATAATCGACGTGACCACTGCTTCAGAAATGTATGAGGTCTGCTCACAATATTTTGATGAAAGTGATGTTATCATATTCGCAGCGGCAGTCGCTGACTATACACCCAAATACCCTGCGAATACCAAGATCAAAAAGAAAGAAGATGACTTTATGCTCGAACTGATTAAAACCAAAGACATAGCCTACGAACTGGGCAAAAGAAAAAAAGCCAATCAGGTCAATGTAGGTTTTGCGCTCGAGACGGACAATGAAATGGAGAATGCACTATCCAAACTGGAGAAAAAGAACCTGGACCTGATCGTACTAAACTCACTTCAGGACCCTGGGGCAGGATTCCAGCATGATACCAATAAAGTAACGATAGTTGATAAAAGCAGAAATGTGGTTAAATTTGATTTGAAATCTAAAGCTGAGGTCGCCGAAGACATTATCAACTATATACAAAAGCTGTCATAAATGAAGTTATTGCGATTCATACTGGTCCCCGCTCTGCTAATACTCCTGTCATGCACAGGACTGAATGCACAGGAACTTCACTGTACTGTCGATCTCAATACCCAAAAAATAACCGGCGTAGATCCTGCGACATTCTCATCATTAAAAAACGCCATCACTGAGTTTATGAACCAACGTGCCTGGACACAGGACAATTTTGCACCCGAAGAAAAGATCGAGTGTGCGCTTTATATCACACTGGAGAGCATAGTATCACAGGACCAGTACTCAGGTACGATCACCGTACAGTCATCGCGCCCGGGATACAATAGCACCTATAACTCTCCGATACTGAACTTCCGTGATCTGGATTTTATATTTACCTATGCCATCAACACACCTATAGATTTCAATGTCAATCAGTACACGACCAATCTGTCCTCAGTACTGGGTTACTATGCCTATATGATCATAGGAATGGACTATATGACCATGAGCAAAGGTGGGGGGGATAAATACTTTGCTTTGGCCGAGCAGATCACTAATCAGATACCATCTACAGCCTCTGATGCCAAGGGATGGAAACCATTTGACAGCAATCCACTGACCCAGGGCAAAAACCGCTACAATATCATCAGCAGCCTGATGGGCGGTAAATATGACCTGTATAAACAGGCTATGTATGAATACCACTTCCAGGGTATTGACCTCTTTTATGATGACCCATCTACTGCACGCGCCAATATAGCTGATGCATTGGACAAAATAGATAAGGCATTTAAGGATAATGCTAATAACATATTACTGATATTATTTCTCCAGGCCAAAGGAGACGAGATAGTAGGGATATTCGCCGGCGGTGATGCCAGCGAAAAGACCAAGATCACAAACCTGCTCAAGCGCCTCGATCCTGCCAACGGCACCAAGTATGACAAAATACTGAAGAGCTAGGTCAATAAAAAACCGCTACCTCAACGAAGTAACGGTTTGAATTTATATTCTGACTTTAAAAATTAATCCCAGAAGCAATAGCCATTCTCTGCGATCAGCTTGTCTGCTACATTACGACGGAGTGTTTTAGTATTGACAAAGTCATATTTGGTAAACCTCTTCAGGCCCATTGCCATCAGGCGCAGTTCATCTCCCTCAGCGAAACCGGCCAGTGCTGACCTGCCTGCTACGTTGATACGGTCTAGTGCATCGAAGTAGAAGCATTTTACCATATCGATATATATCTGAGATGCTTCCTGGCCATGCAGGTTGATCAGCTTCTCAGCGCGAAGCAGGGCAGACTCCATCTGAATGATCTCAATCAGCACGTCCGCAGCATGCATCAGTACTTCCTGCTCATGCTCGAGTTTCATCATCAGTTTCTGCACAGCACCGCCAGCTATCAGAAGGAATGCCTTCTTAGCATTTTTCAATGCCTTTCTTTCATTGCCGAAAATATCATCCGGATCAGGTGAGCTGAAGTCAGGTACTGATACCAGTTCTTTTTGGATAGCAAGGCCGGGAGTCATCAGATCGAGTTTCCCTTTCATCGCAAACTTCAAAAGCGCATCGATAGAAAGCATGCGATTGATCTCATTCGTACCTTCGAATATCCTGTTGATACGAGAATCCCTGTATGAACGTGCCATTGGGTACTCTTCAGAGAATCCATATCCTCCATGTATCTGGAGAGACTCATCTACTACATAGTTCAGCACTTCAGAACCGATCACTTTCAGCAGTGCACATTCCACTTGATATTCTTCCGCACCACCTGTCAGGTAGTCTGTCATGGATGCACCGGCTGCTTTGAGCTCATGTTCTTTGTCGTTGATCAGGCCACATACACGGTATGAAGCAGATTCTGCCACCCAAAGTTTGATCGCCATCTCACCCAGCTTATGCTTGATAGCACCAAACTGTGCGATAGGCGTCTTGAACTGCTGACGCTCGTTAGCATACTTTACACCCACAGTCAGGGCACGCTTAGCACCACCGAGTACTCCGTTGCAAAGCTTGTAGCGGCCGATGTTCAATATCTGAAATGCGATCTTGTATCCCTTGCCTGCCTCGCCGAGGAGGTTTTCTACAGGCACTTTCATATTATTGAAAAACACCTGACGGGTAGATGATGACTTGATGCCCATTTTCTTTTCTTCTGCACCGAGGCTCAGTCCTTCGAAAGATTTCTCTACGATAAAGCCGGTGAATTTTTTATCGTCACCATCTATCTTCGCAAATACAATGAATACATCTGCAAATCCTGCATTGGTGATCCACATCTTCTGGCCATTGAGGATATAATATTTGCCATCTTCAGAGAGCACAGCTTTGGTCTTGGCACCGAGCGCATCAGAACCTGAACCCGGCTCAGTCAGGCAGTATGCGGCCTTCAGCTCACCTGTAGCGAGCTTTGGCAGGTATTTTTTACGCTGCTCCTCTGTACCATAGTATATGATAGGGCAGCTACCGATACCAGTATGAGCACCATACGACACAGAGAAACCATGCCCACCACCGAGTACCTCAGTGACATAAGAGATAGAGATCAGGTCCTTGCCCAGTCCACCGTATTCCTCAGGCACGGCTATGCCCAACAGGCCAAGAGCTCCGGCTTTGTCCAGTTTCCCGACGGTCAGCATTGGATCATGATCCAACGCTTCAAGCTCCGGGTCTATTTCAGTTTTGATAAAATCCCTCACCATATCGCGCATCATCTGCTGCTCTTCGTTGATCTGCTCGGGGATATAGCAATCCTCCCAGCTTGAATCCTTGATCAGGAATTCACCGCCCTTTAAGGTGGTCTTTTTTGTGGTCTCTGTTGACGTGCTCATTGTTTGTTTTTTTTAGTATTGAGTAGTGTGTATTGAGTATTAGAAACAATATTGATTTTCTGCGATCAATTTATCTGCAATCCTTCTTCTGGAAGCGACAGTATTGAAAGAATCATATTTAGTGAAACGCTTCAATCCCATCAGCATGATACGTAGCATGTCGCCATCGTTGAAAGCAACGATAGCGTGCTTGCCTGAGAGATTGATACGCTCGAGTGCGTCGGAAATATATGTTTTAGTCAGGTCTATTTGCAAAGCACATGCTGCTTCGCCTCTGATGCCTACCAGTTTTTCAGTTTTAAGCAGCGCCGACTCGCAAGCGAATAATTCAATCAGCATATCAGAAATATCCATCATAATCTCTTGTTCTTTGTCGAGATTATTCATGAATTTCTGAACTGCTGCGCCTGCTACCATCAGGATCGCCTTCTTTGCATTTTGCAATGCCTTTCTGTCTGCTGCGAAAATATCTTCCGCATCAGGTGTAGAGAAATCAGGCACACTCATGAGTTCTTTTTGCACGGCCATAGCAGGTGTGAAAAGATCGATCTCGCCTTTCATGGCTTTTTTCACCAGCATACCTACAGAGAGCAAACGATTGATCTCATTTGTTCCTTCGAAAATTCTGTTGATACGTGAATCGCGATAAGCACGTGCTACAGGATATTCCTCACTGAAACCTGTACCACCAAAAACCTGCACAGCCTCATCAACTACATAATCCAAAACCTCCGAGCCATATACTTTGAGTATAGCGCATTCCACAGAAAACTCTTCGGCAGCAAGCAGTTTTGCCTGTACTTTATCAGTACCGGATGCGGCGGCTGTTTCTATATAATCATGTATCAAACCGGCAGTGCGGTATATCGCCGAATCTACAGCATATATCTTTGCAGCCATCTCTGCGAGCTTATGCTTGATAGCGCCAAATGATGCGATAGGCACATTAAACTGGATACGCTCATTCGCATATTTCACAGCCGTAGTGCAGGTTTCTTTAGCCCCGCCCAGTGCGAGTACACCCAGTTTGTAACGGCCGATGTTCAATACGTTAAATGCTATCTTATGTCCCTTGCCGATCTCGCCGAGTACATTCTCTACCGGCACTTTTACGTTATTGAAAAATACCTGACGGGTAGAAGAGCCCTTGATACCAAGTTTGTCCTCCTCAGCTCCGAGTGATATACCTTCTGATTTGGCATCAATCAAAAACGCTGTAAATTTCTCTCCATCTATCTTGGCAAATACCGTAAACAGGTCTGCAAATCCCGCATTAGTGATCCACATTTTCTGGCCATTGATAATGTAGTTCTTGCCATCTTCAGAGAGTACTGCTTTTGTCTTAGCACCGAGAGCATCAGAACCGGAGCCAGGCTCAGTCAGGCAGTAGGAAGCTTTGATAGTAGCATTGGATAAGCCTGGCAGATATTTCTTCTTCTGCTCCTCTGTACCAAAGTACAGAATGGGCAGCGTACCGATACCTGTATGTGCCGCAAATGCCGCAGAGAATGAATGTCCCTTGCCCATCTGCTCATTGATAAAAGTATCTGTAGCAAAGTCAACTCCCATGCCACCGTATTCCTCTGGCACTGCTGCACCGAGCAGTCCGAGTTCTGCGATCTCATGCAGTAAGCCTATCACAAGGCCCGGCTCTTGTTTGTCTATTGCTTTGATATTAGGGTGCACACGGTTAGCGATAAAATCAGAAGTTGACTGAGCGATCATTGCTTGCTCTTCTGTGATATCCTCTCTGATATAAGTATCAGCAGGTGAAGATTCCTTCACTAAGAATTGACCGCCTTTGAGATCCGTTTTGTTTTCTGTGAGAGTCGACATAAAATTTAGATTTTAGACGTTAGACAATAGACAATGCTTTGTTTGGCGTCATGGTTATTAATTAATTTTTAAAGTTTCTTTAAATCCGCGAATCATTTTTTGAATTTCATCAAGTTCAGATAAAACAGGTTCCAATAGATTTTCAGCCACAAGACCTAATTCGCCGGCAATAATTAGTTGAGTATATAACTCAAAAGACGAACCAATAGCAATACCTAAAAAGTGATTAAACTCTTTATCGGTATTTCTTCCTGCACCTTCAGCCACATTTGAAGCGATTGATACAACAGCCCTTTTCACCTGACTGGTTAGTTCATAGCGTTCTGATGAAGGAAAGGTAGCTGCAATTTTATAAGTTGCGACTGCCACCTTGATTGATCTCTTCCAGATATTTAATTCTCTAAAGTTGTGCATAGTTATTTACTACTCTATTGTCTAATATCTAACGTCTATTGTCTCTTTTAACTAATGAACTCATAAATGCCTGCGATACCTTGACCGCCACCGATACATGCCGTAGCCATACCGTATTTGCTGCCTCGACGACGGGCCTCATTATATAGTTTCTGAGTGAGCCATGCGCCGGTGCATCCGAGTGGATGGCCGAGGGCGATAGCGCCGCCATTTACATTCAGCTTTTCAGTATTGAGGCCAAGTTCCTGTATGACTGCCAATGACTGCGACGCAAATGCTTCGTTCAGTTCTATGAGGTCGATGTCATCTTGTTTCAGCCCTGCTTGTTTCAGCGCCTTTGGTATAGCTGCCACAGGGCCGATACCCATGATAGTAGGATCGACACCTACAGATGCTGCTGTGATCAGGCGTGCGATCGGTTTCAAGCCAAGTTCATTGACCATCTTCTCACTCATTACGATCACGAACGCCGCTCCGTCAGATGTCTGAGATGAGTTGCCTGCAGTGATTGTTCCATTTACTTTAAATACCGGTTTCAATGCTGCGAGACCTGCCACTGATGTATCCTTACGTGGGCCTTCGTCAGCAGATACCGTTGTCTTTCTGGATTTCTTCTTGCCATTTTCGAAGTATACTTCTTCTACCTCCACCGGTACTATTTCTTCTTTGAATTTACCCGCATCGATAGCTGCAAATGCTTTCACATGAGAGTTGTATGAGAACTCATCCATCGCTTCGCGGGTGATGCCGTATTTCTCAGCTACGAGTTCTCCTGTGAGGCCCATGCCGATGTAGTATTCAGGATTCGTTTTTGCTATTTCAAAATTTGGTACAGTCTTGTAACCAACAGTAGGCACGAGCGACATAGACTCCGTACCGCCTGCTATGATACACTCTGCCATTCCTGAGCGGATCTTAGCCGTAGCGAGCGCGATGGTCTCGATACCTGAACCGCAATAACGGTTTACCGTGACACCAGGGACATTCAGAGGAAGTGAACGAAGCGCCACCCAACGGCCCATTTGAAGGCCTTGCTCTGCTTCAGGTACAGCATTGCCTACGATCACATCATCGACCCGTGTAGGATCAAGGCCAGGTACTTTTTTGAGCAGGTCAGTGATCGCGTAATAAGCGAGGTCGACAGGAGTAGTAAATCTGAATCCTCCTCTTTTTGATTTTCCGATAGCTGTTCTTGAGCCAGCTACTATATATGCTTCTTGCATTGTATTTTGATTTTTAGTTTTTAGTAATGAGTCGCGAGTTGCAAATCACAAGTCGCGACGATTTTTCTATTTAGTTTCTTAATGGTTTTCCTGATGTCAAAATGCTCTGAATTCTTTCCAAAGTCTTTTTCTCACCACACAAACTCAGGAAAGCTTCTCTTTCGAGATCAAGCAGATACTGCTCAGTCACTTTCGATTCGCTGGTCAGATCACCACCGCAGAGTACATATGCGATCTTCTTTGCGATCAGCATATCATGTGCGCTGGCGTAACCTCCTACATTGAATGCTGCCGCACCTGCATAGAGTGCTGCCAAACCTGTACGTCCGAGGACAGTGATATCAGTGCGCATTGGTTTCTGTACATATCCGTCTGCTGCCAGTTCGAGCACTTTTGCTTTTGCTTCAGCGATCACGCGAGATGCATTTACCACTACGAAATCTTTCTTCTTGTCGAGTACACCTATTGCGAAACCTTCATAAGCTGAGGTTGCGACCTTAGCAGTAGCGATAGCTTGAAATTTCTCGGCCAGTGTAGGTATCTGCGGATCACCCGCGAAATATGCATCAGATGCACGAAGCGCAAGCTCCTTAGTACCACCGCCGCCTGGGATGAGGCCAACACCCACTTCTACCAGTCCGATATATGTCTCAGCAGAAACCGCTGCTGCATCGCTGTGCATAGTAAACTCGCATCCACCACCGAGTGTCAGGCCGTGAGGTGCTGCTACCACTGGTATAGATGAGTAACGGCAGCGACCGGTGCTCTGCTGGAATGCGCGTACTGCGAAATCCAGTTCATCAAAGTCCTGATCAATAGCCATCATAAATATCATCGCAAGGTTTGCACCGGCAGAGAAGTTAGGATAGTCATGGCCGAGCACCACACCTGTCCATCCTTGTGCCTCGGCGAGGTCGATCGCTTTATTTATACCTTCGAGTACACCGCCACCGAGAGAGTTCATCTTAGTGCTCCAGGAAATATTCAATACACCATCACCGATATCATCGATACGGGCATCCTGATTTTTCCAGACAGGTTTTTGCGAAGCATAATTATCGAGGATGATGAATGCCTCGCGGCCCGGAATAGCTTTGTATGATTTAGAAACTATATCGTAATATTTCTTTACGCCATTCTCTACTGTGTAGAAAGTTTTGAATCCACCTGCGAGCATTTCGTCTACCCATGCGGCGAGTTTGAAACCTGCGGCCTTAAGACCTGTAGCGATGCTCTCTACGCCGATAGCATCCCATTGCTCGAATGGTCCGATCTCCCAGCCGAAACCAGCGCGCATTGCATCATCGAGGCGATAGAGCTCATCGGAAATTTCAGGGATACGGTTAGATACATAAGAGGAAACATAGTAAGTAAGGCTCTTGAGGAACTGGCCGTGTTTGTCAGTTTGTTTTGATACGGCTACCAAACGTTTCCTGATATCATCGATATTTTTCAGTTCGGTAGTAGCTGATTTTATTTTTGCTGATGGTTTGTACTCCAGAGTTTTCCAGTCGAGTGTTGCGAAAGATTTTTTGCCGTTAGCATCTTTAGTTTTCTTAAAGAAGCCCTGGCCTGATTTATCGCCCCACCATTTGTTAGCGTCCATTTGTTTGATCCAGTCCGGCACCTGCATCACGTCGCGCTTTTCGTCGTTAGGCAGGTTGTCATATGCGCCGTTCATTACTTTGATCATGGTGTCGAGACCGACTACATCGGTAGTACGGAACGTAGCAGATTTAGGCTTACCGATCAGCGTGCCTGTCAGTGCGTCTACTTCATCGATGGTCATATCCATTTCCTGCATCAGTTTGATCACTGCTGCGATACTGAATACACCTACACGGTTTGCAATGAATGCCGGTGTGTCTTTACAAAGTACAGTTTGCTTGCCGAGGTATAGGTCGCCATAGTTCATCAGGAAGCTTACTACTTCTGGGTGAGTAAGGTTGGTCGGGATGATCTCCAATAATCTCAGATAACGCGGAGGATTGAAGAAGTGACTGCCACAGAAGTGTGCTTTGAAATCATCACTGCGTCCTTCAGTCATTAAATGAATAGGAATACCAGATGTATTAGATGTGATAAGTGTACCCGGCTTACGGAATTTCTCGATCTGCTCGAATACGCTCTTCTTGATGTTCAGATTTTCTACTACTACTTCTATTACCCAATCAGCATCCTTGATCAGGTTCATGTTGTCGGTGAAGTTGCCCGTCGTGATACGATTGGCGAAAGCCTTATCATATATAGGTGATGGATTAGACTTCAGCGCAAATGCGAGTGCATCGTTTACTATCTTGTTGCGCACAGCTGGTTTTTTCAGGTCCTCTTCGCTGGCGTCTCTCGGTATGATGTCGAGCAGTACTACCGGCAGGCCTATATTAGCAAAATGCATGGCTATCCTGGAGCCCATGACACCGGAACCGATCACGGCGACTTTCTTTACTTTACGGTTCTTAGCGGTGGTGACGTTTACCGTCACCTTTTCTGACAGAGTTGATTCCATTGTTTTAAATTTGCTTTTAAAAATGTGCCAATTTTCAATATGCCAATGTGCCAATGCTACATTTCAGATTTACTATTGACCTTTTATCTTTTTATTAATTGAGTGAATAATGCTGTTCAATATTTTAATAACTTCTTTTATGTTCAACAACAAAGAATCGCAATCAGGATAATTCTTTGAGTGTTTACAGATCAGCAACCAGCATTCTGTTTCTTCAGCTTCCTTGGCCGCTATTTTCATTTTGTGCAGAAAGTCTTTTGCGCTTTCCGCACTCTGCGCTTCTCTCACATTTGCGCCTACCGAGGTTCCCGATCTTAAAACCTGTCGCGCGACTACGAATTTTTTCTCACTTTCCAGTTTCTCCGCAAAATTCACTATGTCCAATGCCAACTGAAATGTCTTCTCTACTATTATATTCTTCTCTCTGTTTTGAGTTTCCATCTTAATCAATTGTCATATTGGCATATTGAAAATTGGCATATTTCACATAACGAACGGTCGGTCAATTTTTTGTTTCCATTTCTACCCTGCGGCTCACGTTTCCTTTGTCAAGGCGGTTCAGTATACGTTTAGTAGTATTTTTCAGATACGAGTGGTCATTAAAAACTCTCGAAAACATAAGGCTACCCTCGATCTCAGCCACACTGCGCTCTGCCAGTTCATTGGCTATTTCCTCCGGATATTTGTCCAGATAGATTGTTTTGACAGCATGAAAGAAATCTGTAAAGAAATAGCGTACCAATTCGGCGAATTCCGGTACCATCAGGGCGCTTTCGACCCCTACATTGCCCATCAGGGAGCCCGTTTCTTCATTGAGGAATATCTCCTGTGCCGCTTCAAAGAGTCGCTCAAGGCGGTCATTGGGGTTCAGGCTCTTGTCATAGGCTAGTGAAAAGACCCTGCTTTTGAAGTATTCATGCACGGAGCGGATCACCTTTTTCATCAGGTCTTCCTTGCTCGGGAAGTAATGGTACAGTGAACCCTTCTGCAGGCCGCAAGCCGCTGCTATATCTGCCATTGAGGTATGATAATAGCTTTGCTTTCTGAATAGTTTCAGGGACTGTATGATGATGAACTGCTCGTCTACTTTTTGCTTAGGCATGGTTAAATCAGGGACGAAGGGCGAAGGGACGAGGGACGTAAAGTCCTGCTTGTTTCCCATTGCTTTCCATCCACAATACGAACCTAAAAAGGTTTTTTTAATTTACCAAACGATTGGTAGGGAAAATATCGAAAGGAGCCTATTTTATCACATAATTCTGTCATGTATCCCCAGAAATGTGTTTGAACATATACATATAAAATTTTTGCTTGGTTCAATAAATTGAAAATCAAATAAATTTCACTGAAAAAGTTTTGCTGGGAGTACAAATCTGATAAATTTGAAGAAACTAACGTATATGAAAAAACTACTCAAATGGCTGATATACCTGCTTGGGGGCTTTGTTTTGCTGGTCTTGGGTTTTGTTTCCTTTCTCGAGATAAGGGGCATTCCTAAATATGATACCCCGAAAATACCTGATTTTGCAGTGGAAAGTACCCCTGAACGGATAACCCAGGGTGCCAAGATAGCCAGCGTACAATGTATAGTCTGCCATAAGAAGGACAATAAACTAACGGGTAGATTCTTATCAGAGCTTCCACCGAATTTTGGAAAGATCTATTCAGCTAATATCACACATAGCAAAGACCACGGCATAGGCAATTGGACCAATAGCGAAATTGCCTACTTCCTTCGCACAGGTGTGAGAAAGAATGGTCAATATGCTCCCTTCTATATGCCTAAGTTTGCTCACCTAAGTGACGAAGACCTGAGAAGCGTGATCTCCTGGCTGCGTTCGGATGACCCGCAGCTGCAGGCATCAGAGGAGCCGACCATCAAACCCGAGCCAAGCCTTTTTACAAAGTTCCTTTGTCTGGTTGCATTTAAGCCCATTCCCTATCCTAAAGCACCAATTCCCGAGCCGGATACAACTAATCCTGTAGCCTATGGCAAATACCTCGTGACGGGAAGGTATGATTGCTATGCCTGCCATTCAGCAGACTTTGCCAAGTTAAACATGGAAGAGCCCGAAAAATCTCTCGGATATTGCGGTGGCGGCAATACCATGCTGACGATGAATGCTAATGTCATCTATACACCTAATATCACCCCGGATGAAAAAACAGGGATTGGCAACTGGACAGAGGACGATTTCAGGAAGGTCATGCACGAGAGCAAAAACAAAAGTGGCAAAGCACTGAGATACCCCATGCTTCCATATACTGCTCTCACAGATCAGGAGGTAGCAGCGATCTGGCAATATATTCGCTCCGTACCTAAGCTCTGTAACGACGTAGACAGGCAGTGGGACAAAGACCTGTGAGCCCTTGACCGACAAAACATTAGCCTATACCCGTTTTGTCTTTCCCTATATGCCCAAAGTATGTACCTTCGGAATATGAAATCAAAAGGAAAGATATTCAAGAATATAGGGATTGGACTATTGGTAATACTAGTAGTGATACAGTTTTTCCATCCGGAGCGCAATCAGTCTGGTGACATAAGCCAGGACATCAGTAAAAAATACCCTGTACCCGACTCTGTGCAGGCCATATTAAAGGCTTCCTGCTATGATTGCCATAGCAACCATACCGAATACCCATGGTATAATAATATACAACCTGTGGCATGGTGGCTTGAGCATCATATCAATGAAGGTAAAAGGGATTTGAACTTTAATACCTTCTCATCTTATCGCATAGGCCGTCAGTATCACAAATTGGAAAAGATCGCTAAGCTGGTCAATGAAGGAGAAATGCCGATCAGCTCCTATACCCTCATACACCGCTATGCAAAACTGGACGATGCCCAAAAGAAACTCGTAGCCGATTGGGCAAACTCTCTGCATGATTCCATCAAGGCTAGCTATCCTGCAGATAGCTTGAAAATGGCAAAAAGAAAGCCCCAATAAGGCTGACCTTGATAGTTCCTAGTTGATTTTTTAACAAAATCGATTCGCAATCAAGGGGTAAAACTCCTTATAGGTTGAATTTATTTTCAAATTGATTTCTAGCTCAACAAATTAAATCAGGTTTATCTTTATATTCATGGTCGAAAAATTTTGAGACATTGTATTACAAAAACATTGTACGGACATCAACACAAATCTGACATGAAAAAAATATACCTCTTCTGTTTTTTAGTATGCTTCACATATACATCATTCGCCCAGATCACCATCACCAAAAGTGATATGCCTGTATCTAATGATACAGCCAGATACAGCACCAGTGTCTCAGTGTCCAATTTTACCAATACAGGGGCTAATTATACCTGGGATTTTTCCTCACTGCTTACTACAGGTCAGGGCATTGATACTTTTAAATCTGCATTCTTCATAGATCCTCTTTATGCATTGCTGTTCGGCCTTACTGACTATGGAGTGCCGTCTACGAATACCATCGACTTTAGTTTGCTGACTCTTACCGATGCCTATGATTTTTATAAAACTTCTAGTTCGTATGTCGAGCTGAACGGGCTCGGTGCTTCACTCAGTGGTATACCACTTTCATTCCCATACAATACACCTGACAAGATATACCAGTTTCCCATGACCTATGGCAGAGTAGACAATTCTGATTATGACCTCACCATGACCGTCCCGGCTATAGCACAGATACACCAGCATGGTACCAGGGTCAATACAGTAGACGGGTGGGGTACTGTGATCACGCCTTATGATACTTTCCAATGCCTGCGCCTCAAGTCAGTGGTCAATGAGCTTGACTCATTGGACCTGACCAGTGTAGGGACCAATATCGGCCTGGAAATCACGAAGGTTACCTATAAATGGCTGGCGAATGGACAGATCATACCGGTACTCGAAGTAGACGGCAATGAAATACTCAACAATTTCGTACCGACCAGCATCAAGTTTCGCGACCATGTACGCGCGAACACACCTTTGTTTAATATCAGCATAGATTTCACAGCCAATAAGACCGTATGTACCACGAGCGATGTGGTGACCATCACTCCTACTGTCAATCCTTTTTATGCGACCGGAGAAACCTATCAGTACACGATCACTCCGAATACTTATACCTATGTAGCGGCTACAGACAGTACATCAAAAATCCCTCAGTTGAATTTCACAGCTCCGGGACTATATACTGTTTCACTGTTTGTGTCAGCTAATGCCATCACTGCCAATGCCACCGCTACCAAGACGAAAGTAGGATATATACTCGTAACTTTCCCTGCGGGTATCACACCAACTGAAGCAAGCAACCCAATAAAGATATACCCCAATCCTGTCAATGATCAGCTATCATGTCAGCTAAGCGGGGATGCGTCGAAGCAGATGACCCTCGAGCTCTCAGATATCACAGGCAGGATAGTATACACAATGACTGCTCCGCAAAACGGAGTGGCAAATATCCCGACTGCCCAGTTGTCTGCCGGTGAATATATTTTCAAGGCTACTCCGGCCGGAGAGAAAGCATACACACAGAAAGTAACTGTCGTACACTAATACTATTTTCGAGAAAACAATCCTCCGGATCACCACGATCGTTTCTCAGGCGCAGATACCGAATGTTTATTTTACTTTCGCAGTAAATAAATTCACCTTATGGCATTAGTACCATGCAGAGAATGCGGCAAAGAAGTAAGCGAACAGGCTGAAGCCTGTCCTTATTGTGGCATCAAAACACCCAGCAAGAAAAAGCGCCAAAGAAACCTGATCATCACTACGGTCATTACAGTGCTGGTGCTATCGCTGCTGATTGGCGGTTCTGTATTGGTATATAACAAGATAATGCGTGCCTTCAGGCCGCCAGCAGAGGTAGGTGCCGACGATAAGCCATACAATCCTCCTCCATCCAAACCTACGACCAGTGTGATCAAACAGGACATACCTGTAAAACAACAGATCGTTCAAAAGGACTACAAAGAAAAAATAAGAGAGATGCTCGATAGCGGACAAAACGTTCGAGAAATATCCAAAAAGACGGGTATCAGGATAGACGAAGTAAGAAGGATCAAGAAGGAAAAAAAACAGGACGAAAAGACTCCATAAAACTAAACCTCCGGCTCCTGCTGGCTCAGGCAGTGCCAGCTACCTAGTCCCCATATCACATCCGTACTATCTATACCGGTGACCTTCCTGTCTGGGAAACATGCCGTCAATATATCTAATGCTTTATTGTCATTTTTATCCCTGTATATAGGCACTACCACTGCTGCGTTTGATATATAGAAATTAGCGTATGAAGCCGGCAGACGCTGTCCCTCATATATCACAGCAGATGGCATCGGGAGTTCTATTATATTGAGCGGCTTGCCACTGAGCAGACGCATAGCTTTCAGTTCTCTGAGGTTTGTTTGCAGCAGCGCGTAGTTTTCATCAGACTTATTTTTTTCAACCACTGTCACCACTGTGTCTTCATTTACGAAGCGGACAGTGTCGTCTATGTGGCCATCTGTATCATCGCCTACTATACCCTCGCTCACCCATAGGACCTGCTCGGCGCCGTAGTAGTCGTAGAGATATTGCTCTATCTGGGCCTGATTGAGATGCGGGTTGCGATTTGGGTTCAGCAGGCAGGCCGTGCTGGTCAGTATCGTGCCTTTCCCATTAAACTCTACCGAGCCGCCCTCCATTACTATGCCCGGATGATAGACAGGTATGCCATAATCTCTGCCGATCAATGCAGGTATCACATCATCCAGGTCGTAGGGAGGATATTTATCGCCCCATGCATTGTATCCCCAGTCGACGATCACTTTTTTATTTACAGTGTTCGGATTGATGAGAAATGCCGGCCCGTGATCGCGGCACCATGCATCATTTGTCGGGTGATGATAGAATTTGACCCGATTGAGGTCTACTCCTTCTTTAAGCAATTGCTCTTTTGCAAAATTCTCCATCACGGTATCTGCCACATTGATACAAACTATTTCTCCTTCGCTTACAGCTTTGATAAATTTGCTGTATGGTGAGTATACCGTATTGATCTTACCCGGCCAGCTTGCTTCCTTATGCGGCCAACTCAGCCATGTAGCAGCATGTCTATGCCACTCGGCAGGAAAAAAATATCCTTGTTCTTTAAGGTTTGTCATCTCTTGTACAATCTTTTTATCAGGTAAGCTTAGCGGCCAATTCACTCTCGACGACTGACCTCTTTTTCAAATATTTCTCTAGCTCCTCTGCTGAACGTGTAGCATAAGTTTGAATAAAGCCGTCACGCAGAGTATATTTTTGCCGCCAATTTAATTTCTGTTTTATCAGGCTTGCATCAAGGCATACAGGTGAATCCCTGAAAGGGAAATAATCTCTGATAGTATAGCCCTGCAGTGTATTCCTCAATACTTTTGTATCTCTTTTTCTGGTGCACACATCCAGCATCAGTGCGACCCAATCTCTAATTGAGATTATTTCATCTGCGGCGACATTATAGATCACATTGCTATCAAAAGTATGACCCAAGCATTCGCATACACTATCAGCCAGATCCTCCACATGCAGGAACTGCATCTGCGTATTATCCTTCGCTGGTATGATGATAGATAGTCCGGCCTCCGCCCTCGACCAAATGAAAGTCTCTCTGTCTACATCATTGTTTGGCCCATATATGTATGGTGGACGCAGTATGATAGTGTGAGTGGAACCGGTGCGTGTGCTTAGGAAATCATCTATGGCTGACTTGTCACTACCATAGCTACCCCATATCTCAGCACCTCCTGTTTCATCGGTTTCCTTATGCGGCACATCAGTTTGGTAATTCTTATAGACAGCACCGCTGCTAACATGGATCCATTTAGATGTCTTTGTGGAGAAATGTTGCCATGCGATCTCTGCCTGAGTGAGGGTATATGCGCTCGTATCGATCACTGCATCAAAACCATCAGCAAGCAGGCTTGCTTTCTCCATGTCCATCGGGACATTCCTATCAGCGATCAGCTGTATCGTATTCTCCGGTTTTTTGTTCCCACGGTTCAGTACGGTCACTTCATACCCCTTTGATACCAGCATTGGCACCAATGACCTTCCGATAAAACCGGAACCACCTATTACCAATACTTTCTTTTTTTCTGTCATTTCACTCAAAGAGGATTAGTCATTGTCAATAAAACGCTTTGTGATCTGCTGATAGCTGTCAATCCTCCTGTCGCGTAGAAATGGCCAGTGCGTGCGATAGTAATCCGACCTCGCCATGTCTATCTCAGTCACTACTGTTTCCTCTTCATCATGGGATGCCTTATATAGTAGCGAGCCAAATGCATTGGCTATGAAGCTGCCACCCCAGAATTTCATATCACCTTCGTCTCCTACTCTGTTCACACTTACCACAGGCACACCGTTTGCCACTGCATGTGAGCGCTGGATGGTCTGCCAGGCATTATATTGTTCGATATTGGTTTCTGCGTCCTGTCTGTGCGCCCAGCCGATAGCGGTCGGGTAAAATAGAATTTCCGCTCCCATCAGTGCTGTGATACGTGAGGCCTCAGGGTACCATTGGTCCCAGCAGATGAGTATGCCAACAGTAGCATATTTTGTTTTAAAAACTTTATAGCCCAGGTCGCCTGGCGTGAAATAAAACTTCTCATAGTAGCCAGGATCATCGGGTATATGCATCTTGCGATATTTGCCGAGATATGTGCCATCTGCATCTATCACTGCCGTAGTGTTGTGATATAGCCCTTGTGCCCTTTTCTCAAAGAGTGACGCGATGATGACGACATTCAGTTCTGCGGCTACTTTTGACAGTGCATCAGTAGACGGACCGGGGATTGCTTCTGCCAGCAGAAAATTATCATGGTCCTCGACATCACAAAAGTAAAGTGAGGTAAACAGTTCCTGCAAGCATATGATCTGCGCACCTTTTGATGCAGCGGCCCTGACTTGTTCTATCGTCTTGCTGAGATTGGCAGCTTTGTCAGCTACACAGCTCATCTGGACAGTTCCTATTTTGACTACTGACATATCTTTGATTTTGACGGGGCAAATATAGGAAAATAGACCGGAGACATTAGACTAGCGACATTAGACTTAATACAATTGCAATATGTTTCCCGCCTAATTATTTTCCTTTTCTATCATCTCTGTCTTGAGGACTTTTAGTGTATAGATGGGCTTCTTATCCTCGCCAATGTATAGTTCTATCTGGTCGAGCCTGTCCCCTTTGTATTTATACCGATAGGTAGAGGCGGCGATGGTCTGCTCCCTGTTATTATTGGTATAGGTCACGACCGCTGTCATCCTTTCCCCCATATAATGTATCAGTCGGGTCACTGTGGTCTGATATATAGTATCCATCTGTCGTATGCTCAGGTTATATCTTAGCACACCGGACTTCTCGATGATGGAGTCCATCCGACCTATGGAGTCAAACCTGTATTGCGACAGCAGCACATTGGATTCTCCGTCATCTTCATGATCTATTTCTATCCATTCTTTGATCCGATCGAGACTGTCATATCGGTAGAAGTAATTGCTTTTCTCCGTTTGATTTGCTATGATCATGCCTTTGTCATTACAAAAAAGATTGGCTTCATAAAAGCGTGACTCGGGGTCATTCTTCGACTGGCAGCGCATACCATTCAGCATAAAACTATCTATGTAGCCATTTTCATTTATTTCTTTCATACAGGCTGTCCCAGTAGAATCGAAGAAATATCTAATGACAGCATTGGTATGTTTCTTTACTTCCTTTTTGATATTGCCCCCTGACTGAACGAATGATATACTTCCGATCTCATTCTGTATAATATAAGAAGGGGCATACACGATGGGGCACTCCAGATCCAGATCTAGCAGCTGGCACCGAGCACTGGCACTTATAATAAGGAGGAAAAAAATCAAAAGATATCTCACGTGAGGGTTTATACGCAAAGTTAGAAAAGAAGGTTGGCGCATTATTAACCAATCTGCCAAAACCCTGAAAGGTGACTAGGCTGCTATACGCTGCATGATGCCAACCACATACTTGGATATTATTTTGACATTATGGTGCTCATGCATAGGTATCTCCAGATAGCCGCCGGCTGTGAGCCTGATCACAGTATCTGTACCGATGTGGCATTCACACTCACCTTCGAGTATGATAAAACTCTCCCAAACGTCTTCATGTACTTCGTCGGGTATATCAGTGGCAGACATGACCAGCAGCTGTGTGATAGAATCAGTAGCGGTCAGTATATGCATGAATGGTTCACCATCCACTACTTTTGGGAGCAAGGGTGCTACCGCAGCCATCCATGCCCCGGGATCCGAAAATTTATTAATGACCGGCAGCTTATTGAGGTTCATTTGTTTCTCGTGAAGCAGGTTTTCCAAAGCATTCATTACTTTACCTTTGGTAGAAGGCAATGGCAGATTACTATAGGCAGAGGCATACTTTTCCAAACCTTCCTGTACAGCCTTTAGCTCCTGGTCCAGTTCGGAATATAGTTTCAGCGCATGTTCAAAGGCCAGCTTTTCCGGACCAGTCAATAAACCAAGGCTATAGTCTAATACCATCCCACTTTCTATATATTCCTGTTCATTCATTTTTTTGACCTTGCATCAATACACCTAGCCTGTTATCTTTTGCATTTTAGCTTTTTTAAGGAACACGAAATAAGCGTAAATTTCCGGGATAATTATGAAAATATTAGCTATAATCTTACATTAATCCCCCATCATCAAGTGCATAAATATTTGCGCAGCTAAAAAGCCGTTTACGAAATTTACTATATTGCTTTCTTATCATATTATTATGAAGCATATTATCATCTTACTGATTGCTATATCGGCTACAGCCACTCTATGGGGGCAATCTACTTTCCCATATGATTCAATCAGCCATACACTCATATACCATCAATCCTATAGGCTAGATACAAAAGTAAAAACGGAAGATATATATGCCGCCAGCAAGGCATGGTTTGGTGATTCGGCCAGGTTCACTAATAAAAATGCCGATCCACCTACCGATTCAGTCGCTGCCAGCAAAATTAAAAGAAAGAGAGCTGCCGAACTGCAGTTTACCAATCCACGTCCCCTGCAAATGCAGGAACCTGTGGGCCATATGCTGCAGGGGATGGCTATCATCAGGTATTTCGGCAGTATGAACAATGCCATCAAGCTCTTGTACATCAAATATGATATCACTGTCCGCATCAAAGCAGACAGTGCCTCTATCTCTGTCTCAAACATCCACTATTTCCACTACCTGCCCAGCAGCTACAGGCAGGTGCCACTATATAGTTTCACAGGTGGCAGGCCATGCGAGGAAGTAGGTACAATGGAGACACTAATAAGTTGTGGAAATTTTCGCGATGAGTTTACCAGCCTCGCTCAATACTGCAATAAAGTGATATACTCCCAGATGAGTGATTTCAAAAATCTGCTGAAACAAAAAAAATACCTCTACGATCCAAAAACTGCCAGCACTGCACCTGCAAAAGCAAAAGCAAAAACTCCGGCAAAAGGAACTGTCAAGAAAAAATAATTTAAGAAAAACTTCTATCCCACCATCTGCTGTGCTTTCTTCTTTTTCCACTTAATAAAAGGATACTCTTTTTTGTCTAATGGGAATGATAGCCCACCGACTATATAATATTCCATATAGGTAAAGTGATGTGACAGCCCCGACTGGTCACTACCTATAAAAGGGGCCCAGGGCAGATAAACATATCCTCCTTTAAGTTCAGCAGCAAAGAAAAAACATTTCCAAAGGTCGATACGCGGGCCTGTATATGCCGGCCATGTCACGCCCGAAAGATGAAAACTATTCGGGTACCACACCCCCATAAAATGGATCTGGGTCCGCGTCACCACAAAAACGCCACCGGTCCCGAAATTCCAACCGATATGCAGTATGTCATCGTTGGTATGGAATATAGGCAGCAGCCAGGCCACGTCCAGCGTCACAGAGTTCAGGCCATTGGTATGCTGAACAGTCAGAAAATCAGGAGTGATCTCTACAGGCCTGTTATTGTATACACCGCCATATTTCTGCGAAATCGATGAGTCGATATAGCCCGTCATCATCACGGTTTGGTTTAGCGCCGCGACATATTTCATATGGTCCATACCAACTGAGATATGGATATTATGCTTGATAAAAAAACCAAGTCGGTAGTTATACTGCGGTATAGTGAGTGTAGATGGACCAAAATAGACTGCAGCTGAAAACTTGGTCGGTTTATCATGCGCTCCTACGTCATAAATAGTAAAGTTGAAGCCCTTGCCGTAGATATGAATATTTGAATTGGAATACCGGTCGCGGTTATAGCCCCAGTAGAGGTAAAGTCTATTGTGATAGAACTTGTCGTGCAGGTCAAAGAATTTATACTTTTTTTCTCTTTGTCCCTCAGCATCGGCAGCAAGAGACAGTATGACGTTTAGCATCATTACAAGTCCAAAGAAATATTTCATATGCTCAAATCTATACATGTTTCCCGGTTTCTCCTTAGGTAGATTAAAATTTTCCTGTAGTTAGGTTATTTCCCGTCAATGGAATATCTGCCGGGACCGACAAATAGCAGCCCCAGAAAAACAACACCCAACTCTATGGCATGCGAAGCATCGCTAAAGCCGTCACCCTGGGTATATGTCACCACCGAAGCCACCACCATAGTAAACACAAGGAATATACAGGCCGGACGAAAAAACAATCCGCTAAGTACAAGTATCCCGCCAAGCGCCTCACTGCCACTGGCCATAAAGCCCCAAAACGCCGGAAAGAAATTAATACCCACGCTACCCATCGCCCCGCCGATCTTGGTCCACATTGCCACACCGCCCATGATCTTAGGCAGGCCATGTATCAGGCTAAAGCATAGACCGAGGCCTATCCTTATAATTAACAAACCGAGGTCTTTAAATTTCCCGAGTCGTTCGAGTAGAGCCATGTGATAAGATTTTGAAGTATATCAAAGATAAAGTTTTTTTGTCGCAGCTCTCGTCTTCGTCTCCTGACGATGATGCAATTAAATTGCCGTTTCAAAGCTATATCAAGGTTCTTCGGTCGGATAAAAATGCATGTGGGCCTGAAACCTACGCAGTCATTGGTATCTGGCACATCGGGCTGTGTTGATTTTCGAATTGGTTTTCGCAATAAGAAAAAAGACGTCCTTACTGGCTTTCACCCTCGTTCGAAAATCAATTTACGGACTAAAATTTTTATGATAGCATTGGGGGGTTCGTTATGACAGGTAAACGCGGCAATTGCAGTTGAAACAACACAAAGAAGCGTCTTTGCGAAGCATTTCCAATAAAAAAACATACGCGTCAATGCTGAAGCAATCCCCGCAAGCATAAATGATGATATGTAGTGAACCGGTCGTTCAAAGCTCTTAAATCCCGGCACGAGAACCCCGCGCCACTACCCACCCTGCATTCTCGCGCCATAATGGGGGCAGAATCAAGACATCCCTGTCTGCCGACAGCAGCGAGCTACAAACGAGGGCGAGACGGGCTCACTCCACATAATTTTCGGTACTCAACTTTTCATCAAGCTTATCACTATGCCCCGCCATTTCCTTGGCCATTCTCCAATATTTCATCGCTTCGTCCTTATTGCCTAGCTTTATTTGTATATCGCCATACATTTCCAGATAGCCCACTTTTTTGTCTCCTCCTCCATCTAGAGCCTTTTTCTCTGTTATTTCCGCTTCGGTATAGTTGCCCTGACGAAATAATAGAGAGGCATAAGTATCCAGTCGACGGATATTATCGGGAGTTTTTTCCAATGACTCTTTTATATACTGTATACCTTTTTCTATGTTTTCCTTTTTAATATAGCAGAGCCATGCATAGTTATTTTGTGCATCGGGATTATGCTGTTTTGCTGCCATATCATACCATTTCATAGCTTCTTCTATATCACGCGGCAAAGTCGTCGTACCTTGTTTATATAGACTTCCCATTTTATTCTGCGCGTGAACAGAGCCTTGTTCGGCGGCTTTTCTGTACCACAGTACTGAAGCGGTTGAGTCCACCTCTACTCCCTGGCCTTTTTCGTACATTCTACCCATTTCCAGCTGAGCAGTCACATATCCTGAATCAGCAGCTTCAGAAATATATTTCGCTGCAGTGTTGTAATCTACAGAAACTCCTTTTGCCCTGTATATACAGTAATCCTAATTGGGTTAAGGCAGGAGGATAATGCTGATCGGCTGCCCGTTCTAAGTAATTCTTAGCAACGTCATAATTCTGGTCACTAATGTATGAACGGGCTTTACTATATATGGATGCTACATCATCTGCTATTTTACCAGGACCTACACTAATACCATTCAGTCCAAACATAATAGAAAGTATAAGTTCTGCATTTTCACTACCTCTATTGAAATTGGGCATTAATTTAACTACTCTTATCGCTTCATCATCTAAAGCTTTGTCGATTCCCTGCCTAATACCAATATTAGTTATCGTACCATCTGTTCTGACCATAAAACTAAGTACTACTTGTCCTTGAATCTTTTTTCCCTTTTCATTTTCCGGATACTGGATATTATCTTTAATAAACTTCGACATTGCCTCATTTCCACCCGGGTACTCTGGTATTTGGTCCACAACCTGAGGGGCACTTGAGCGGGATTTGCTACGTGTATTTTGGCTGAATGAAAAAGTACATTCGATAAGTAGCGATAGTAATATTGCGTATTTCATAAGCGATTATTCTTTGAAATAAAACTATCGAAAATCCAGACAAAAGCAAAGACCGATTGCGCTCTTTCGGATTTGTAATCCGAAAGTAATATTGGATAGGATTTATAACCTGTCTGCCCTGCCTACCGTCAGGCAGGCGACAGTCAGGTCCGCATTGCAAATACTCTTGCAGTAGAGTCGGGATTATAAATCCCGACCAGCGTGGAGACCATTATTATGGTATTGGTTTGATCACTAGCGCAAGCCCCCGGCCAGTTCAAGCGTCCTCGCTTGAACAGCCTACTATCGTCCATGCGAGGACGCATGGACTGGCGAGATGAGGCAAATTCACATAAACGCAAAAAGCCCTTCGATTGCTCGAAGGGCTTTTAAAAAATAAGAAGGCGAAACCTACTGTCGCTTTATAAACCATTACCATCAGCGTGGAGGGGCTTATCCGCCACGGCGGATCGGAATGGGAAGAGGTGATCACTTCAACTCATCCTTATCAATTCCAGCCTGCTTCAGGATAGAAAAGAAAGTGCCGATAGGAATATCGCGATTATGCATAGGCACTACAACTCTATTTTTCTTAATGGGATGAATAAAAATATGATGACTACCTTTTACTCTATCCAGTTCAAAGCCTCTTTGCAGGAGTATTTTAATGATTTCTTTTGCAGTAAACGGCGGGAATTTGCTCATGCCACCAGCGAGAGTGAGTATTCAAAGGTATTTTCTTCGGTAGGAATAGGTTCGCCATGTGCCTTCAAACTTTCTAAAAAAAGTTCTGCCGCTTCTTTCGCGTTTGCTATTGCCTCATCCATTGTTTCACCATAAGTGATACAGCCGGGAAGTGTGGGAACTATTACTGTAAATCCGCCTTCAGGCTCTTTATTTAAAAGTATTCGATAAGTATGTTGCTTCATGTTTTTTGATTTCATTGCAAAGATACATAAAATAAAAAAGCCCTTCGATTGCTCGAAGGGCTTTTAAAAAATAAGAAGGCGACTACCTACTCTCCCTGGGGTTTAACCAAGTACCATCAGCGTGGAGGGGCTTAACTTCTCTGTTCGGAATGGGAAGAGGTGATCCCCCTCGCTATAGTCACCAAAAGGTGTACACTGTGCTCCGAACTTTATCCCACACAGCAAATAAAATTTGACATAAAGGTAGTTATTAATTCTCAAGTAAGTTTCATAAAAAAAATAGAAAGCGAACGGACGATTAGTATCGCTCGGCTGTGATGTTACCACCTTTACACCTGCGACCTATCAACGTAGTAGTCTTCTACGGTCCTTAAAAGAGATCTCATCTTGAGGTAGACTTCGCACTTAGATGCTTTCAGTGCTTATTCTTTCCCGACGTAGCTACTCTGCAATGCAGCTGGCGCCACAACAGATACACCAGAGGTCAGTCCGAAACGGTCCTCTCGTACTAGATTCAGCTCCTCTCAAATCTCTAACGCCCACAACAGATAGGGACCGAACTGTCTTGCGACGTTCTGAACCCAGCTCGCGTGCCACTTTAATGAGCGAACAGCTCAACCCTTGGGACCTTCTCCAGCCCCAGGATGTGACGAGCCGACATCGAGGTGCCAAACCTCCCCGTCGATATGAGCTCTTGGGGGAGATCAGCCTGTTATCCCCAGCGTACCTTTTATCCTATGAGCGATGGCCCTTCCATGCGGAACCACCGGATCACTATGCCCTACTTTCGTACCTGCTCGACTTGTAGGTCTTGCAGTCAAACACCTTTATGCCATTGCACTCTACGCACGGTTACTAAGCGTGCTGAAGGTATCTTTGGAAGCCTCCGTTACTCTTTGGGAGGCGACCACCCCAGTCAAACTACCCACCACGCAGTGTCCTCTTTATCTAGAGTTAGAATCTAATGAAACAAAGGGTGGTATTTCAAGGTTGACTCCACGAAAGCTGGCGCTCCCGCTTCAAAGTCTCCCACCTATCCTACACATTGTTTAATCAAATTCAGTGCGAAGCTATAGTGAAGGTGCATGGGGTCTTTCCGTCCCGTTGCGGGAAACCGGCATCTTCACCGATACTTCAATTTCACCGGGCTCGCGGCTGAGACAGTGCCCAGATCGTTACACCATTCGTGCAGGTCGGAACTTACCCGACAAGGAATTTCGCTACCTTAGGACCGTTATAGTTACGGCCGCCGTTTACTGGGGCTTCAGTCGAGAGCGTCGCCTTGCGGCTAACCCCCTTCTTTAACCTTCCAGCACCGGGCAGGTGTCAGACCCTATACGTCGATTTTCATCTTAGCAGAGTCCTGTGTTTTTGTTAAACAGTCGCCTGGGCCTATTCACTGCGCCCTACCGAAGTAGGGGTCCTTTCTCCCGAAGTTACAGGACTATTTTGCCGAGTTCCTTAGCCGCGGCTCACCCGAGCGCCTTAGGATATTCTCCTCACCCACCTGTGTCGGTTTACGGTACGGATTGCTTAAGCCTAGCCTTAGAAGATTTTCTTGGAAGTCTGATTAGGTGTACTATTCCCTCCCCCGAAGGTTTGAGATACTGTCGTGTTTCATCATCAACTGCGGATTTTCCTGCAATCAATATAACTAGACACTTCAACGAACTATTCCGTCAGTCCGCGACACTTTCACTACTCCGTCTCTCCATCGAAACTTAAGCAAGTACATGAATATTAACATGTTTTCCATCGGAGGTCCCCTTTCGGGTGGTCCTTAGGATCCGACTAACCCTGATCTGATTAACATTGATCAGGAACCCTTGGGTTTATGGCGAAAAGGTTTTTCACCTTTTTTATCGTTACTTATTCCTACATTTTCTTTTCCAGCCTCTCCAGCAGGCCTCACGACCCACCTTCGCAGATGCTGGAATGCTCTCCTACCGATCTTTCGATCCCATAGCTTCGGTACAAAGTTTGATGTCCGGTCATTCTTCCGCGCCCGATCACTCGACCAGTGAGCTGTTACGCACTCTTTAAATGATTGCTGCTTCCAAGCAAACATCCTGGCTGTTATAGCAATCGGACAACGTTTGTGCAACTTAACTTTGATTTAGGAACCTTAGCTGATGGTCTGGGTTGTTTCCCTCTCGGCCGTGGACCTTATCACCCGCGGCCTCACTGCCAGATAAATTATATACCATTCGGAGTTCGTCAGGGTTTGGTAGGCGGTGAAGCCCCCTAGCCCAATCGGTAGCTCTACCTGTATATAAATAAGTCTGACGCTGCTCCTAAAAGCATTTCGGAGAGTACGAGCTATCTCCCAGTTTGATTAGCCTTTCACCCCTACCCACAAGTCATCCTGAAGCTTTTCAACGCTTATAAGTTCGGACCTCCATGACGTGTTACCGTCACTTCATCCTGCTCATGGGTAGATCACAAGGTTTCGCGTCTACGGCCACTGACTGATGCCCTATTCAGACTTGCTTTCGCTGCGGCTTCGTCACTTAGTGACTTAACCTTGCCAGTGACCAGTAACTCGTAGGATCATTATACAAAAGGCACGCCATCACCCCACTAGAGGGCTCTGACCGCTTGTAAGCATACGGTTTCAGGTTCTATTTCACTCCGCTGTTCGCGGTTCTTTTCACCTTTCCTTCACAGTACTAGTGCGCTATCGGTGTCTGAGGAGTATTTAGCCTTACCAGATGGTGCTGGCAGATTCCCACAAGGCGTCTCCGACCTCGCGGTACTCAGGATACTGCTATGTAAATAATGCTTACGTTTACGGGGCTATCACCCTATATTGCGCAACTTTCCAGAAGCTTCTACTTCACATTATTAGTCAATATTGCAGTCCTACAACCCCACTCTTACAAGTAAGAATGGTTTGGGCTTTTTCCTTTTCGCTCGCCACTACTCGGGAAATCATTCGATTATTTTCTCTTCCTGGGGGTACTTAGATGTTTCAGTTCTCCCCGTTCGCCTACCTTGCGGTATCTTATATCTTCAATATAAGGGGTTGCCCCATTCGGAAATCTTCGGATCGCAGGTTATGTGCACCTTCCCGAAGCTTATCGCAGCTTATCACGTCCTTCTTCGCCTCTCAGACCCAAGGCATCCACCGTATGCTCTTAGTAACTTTCAAATTTTAAAATAAATTAAACATTCGATTAAAATGCTTATCTTGAGATTTAACTAACTACCAATATGTCAAAGAACTTTGTTTAGCAACCGATAACCTTTCGAGGGATAACTGTACTCAGTGTATTGCTAAAATTAGTGATTGAAAACAGCTTTCGCTTCATTGTCAATCTTTGTTGTTGAACTTCTTACCGTTCATCTGTGGAGGATATCGGAGTCGAACCGATTACCTCCTGCTTGCAAGGCAGGCGCTCTAGCCAAATGAGCTAATCCCCCGGAGGAAATTCTTACAGATAAAGTAGTAGACCCGGGCAGAGTTGAACTGCCGACCTCTACATTATCAGTGTAGCGCTCTAACCAACTGAGCTACGAGTCTATTAGAGTACTCGAGAGCCTTCCATTTGATTTTGGGCTTTCCGGCATCACTGACGGAATGAGCTACGAGACTTTTTTACAAAGCATGTTAGAGAACGAAATAATATTTGAAATAAAGGCAGAAACACAGAGGATAGATAAAGAATCTATTGCTCTAAAAAGGAGATATTCCAGCCGCACCTTCCGATACGGCTACCTTGTTACGACTTAGCCCCAGTTACTGGTTTTACCTTGGACAACTCCTTGCGGTTATCGTCTTAAGGTACACCCAACTTCCATGGCTTGACGGGCGGTGTGTACAAGGTCCGGGAACGTATTCACCGCGGCATTGCTGATCCGCGATTACTAGCGATTCCAGCTTCATGAAGTCGAGTTGCAGACTTCAATCCGAACTGAGACAGGCTTTCTGGGATTTGCTTCACATCGCTGTGTTGCTGCCCTCTGTACCTGCCATTGTAGCACGTGTGTAGCCCTGGGCATAAAGGCCATGATGATTTGACATCGTCCCCTCCTTCCTCTCTGCTTACGCAGGCAGTCTTCGTAGAGTCCCCGACATTACTCGCTGGCAACTACAAACAGGGGTTGCGCTCGTTGCGGGACTTAACCCAACACCTCACGGCACGAGCTGACGACAACCATGCAGCACCTTGCAAATTGTGTATTGCTACAAAAACCCCTTTCAGGATCGGTCAAAATGCATTCTAGCCCAGGTAAGGTTCCTCGCGTATCATCGAATTAAACCACATGCTCCACCGCTTGTGCGGACCCCCGTCAATTCCTTTGAGTTTCAACCTTGCGGTCGTACTTCCCAGGTGGCAAACTTAACGCTTTCGCTTGGACACTAACTGTATATCGCTAATGTCGAGTTTGCATCGTTTAGGGCGTGGACTACCAGGGTATCTAATCCTGTTTGATCCCCACGCTTTCGTGCCTCAGTGTCAATACAAGCTTAGTGAACTGCCTTCGCAATCGGTGTTCTATTACATATCTAAGCATTTCACCGCTACATGTAATATTCCATCCACCTCAACTTGATTCAAGTCCATCAGTATCAATGGCAATTCTGGAGTTGAGCTCCAGGCTTTCACCGCTGACTTAACAGACCACCTACGCACCCTTTAAACCCAGTGAATCCGGATAACGCTTGCACCCTCCGTATTACCGCGGCTGCTGGCACGGAGTTAGCCGGTGCTTATTCCTCTGGTACCTTCAAGGCGATAAGAATACCGCTTTTTATTCCCAGAGAAAAGAAGTTTACAACCCAGAGGGCCTTAATCCTTCACGCGGGATGGCTGGATCAGGCTTTCGCCCATTGTCCAATATTCCCTACTGCTGCCTCCCGTAGGAGTCGGGCCCGTGTCTCAGTGCCCGTGTGGCTGATCGTCCTCTCAGACCAGCTACTGATCGTCGGCTTGGTGAGCCATTACCTCACCAACTACCTAATCAGACGCACACCCATCTTATACCACCGGAGTTTTAATTGCTGTGTGATGCCACACTGCAATGTTATGGAGAGTTAATCTTAGTTTCCCAAGGCTATGCTCCAGTATAAGGCAGGTTGTGTACGCGTTACGCACCCGTACGCCACTCTCATAGTATTGCTACCATTTACCGTTCGACTTGCATGTATTAGGCCTCCCGCTAGCGTTCATCCTGAGCCAGGATCAAACTCTCCATTGTAAAAGAGTTGACTTCCTGTAAAAGGAAATGATAATTATTGATTTTGCTTGGATTACCTTATCTAAATTTTTCTATGTTTCTTACCTATATTTCAAAGAACTTTGATGACTTTCCGGTTTCTCTCGAAACCTAACGTTGGTCATATTTGCGGTCAGGGTTTTGTTTCCAAAATCACTTGCCAATTTCGGTCGTTTTTCTGCTTCGTTCGTTTCGTCTTTTTCGAAACGGGACGCAAAGGTAATGGAGATTATTTCATCTCCAAATTTTATTGAAATTTAATTTCAATTTTTTCAGCTCTAAGCTGTTGGAATTTTGATGTGCGGTGGATCCCGGCGAACGGGATGCTTTGCCATGATATGGCGCGTATCACTACGCTTTGTTTTCTGGTTGGTACCGTTCTTTTCAGAAGCGGGACGCAAAAGTAATCGAGATTTTTCAATCTCCAAACTTTTAATGAAAACTTTTTCATTTTATTCAGCTGCGGAAGCTGATAGACTACAGATGCAGTGGCTCTCGGAGATCGGGAAGCTTGCCTTGCAGTTGGCGCGTATCACTACGCGGGTTGTTGTTTTTAGCCCTTTCGAAGTGTTTTAAAAGAACGTTTCTTTTTCGATTGGGGATGCAAATATAGCCGATTTTCCCGAACCAGCAAATGACAAGCAAAAGAAATCTGAAAAGATTTTATCAAAATAGGGCTAAATAGTCACTATGACTGGCTCTGAAGCCTGCAATTTATACCTGCAGTATCACTCATTCCATCATTATATATGTACTAATGACTCCAGGCAGCGAATTCTGGCCTTTTTCCAGTCCTCTTTTAGCAATCCATATAGATTGAGGTCATGTATCTTGCCTGATCCCCTGCTCCTTGCAGCTTTCCTTTTTACACCCTCATGCTTGTATCCTACTTTCTGCTGTGTAGCATTGGATGCCTTGTTGTCGAGATTCACGGTCGATTCGAGCCTTCTTAGCTTCAGCGTGTCAAAGGCAAAATCATTGACAGCGATCTTTGCCTCGGTCATATAGCCTTGACGCCAGTATTTCTTATTGACCCATGATCCTGTGTTAGCCGTGCCATTAAATTCATTGATGCGGGATAGTCCCAAGGTACCGATCACTTTCTTTTCGGCTCTTAGTTCAATAAAGAACGTATAACTGCCCTTGCCCCAGGTCTTGAGAGTACGATCAATGAACCCATCCGCATCGGCCTTAGTATACGGATGTGGTATGGTCTTGGTCCGTCTGGCTACTTCGTATTCGCCGGCGCCTTCGACTATGTCTTTCCAGTCGCTCTTTTTTGGTTTGCGCAGTATCAATCTTTCTGTTTCGAGTTTCATATGCTTATTGGGGTTTACTTTATAAAACTAAAAAGCCGCTTAATAAGCGGCCTTTAGAATATTGTATGATCGGATGAATTTTAGAACCTTGGACAGAACATCATCTTTCTCTCGTCATAGACCTTAGGCATTCCTATATATATGAGGGATATTTCTAGGCCACCTGCGCCGGAGTTGCCGTCAGAGAGCTTTGATACTGTAAAATCATAACTAACACCGAGTTTGAAGCCCTTGACCGCGAATGCAGCATATGCGATCACTGCATCAGCCTGATGGTAAGCATCCAATACGTTATTAGCGCGGTTATAGATGCCAAGAGTGATGTTTGTGCGCATATTGATGTCATAGCCGAAACCCAAGCCTGTGTTGAGGTCACTGGTCGCTGACTGGCGCTGCCAGAGCACAGATGGCAGTATGTGGTAACGCCTTCCTATAGTAAAGTCCAATCCTCCGCAGATATTGCCGCGAAGATTAAGACTTTGTTTGCTTTGATCGCTTACGAGATTGACCTTCATTTCAGTGGTATTAAAGATAGTACCGCCGATATACATACTTATAGTATTGGTCAGCTTACCGAAATACAGCAGACCTGCATTCAGGTTGACATAATTGACATTGGGCTGAAGGCTCACACCGCTTGCCATGTTAGGGTTGAAATCGTTGCCTGAGTATTGGCTGGCAAATTTCTGGTCAGCTGAGCTGAGCTTGTATTGAGTATAACCTACCTGGAAACCGGCTGAGATCTGATGACGCCCATCTTTACCCAAGTGTTTTATATATGAAGCAGATACCTGACCTGAGAAAGTAGTAATAGACCCTGCACCCGCCTCATCATAGAATATAAGGGCGCCCACACCCACCGCATCGCCATTCTTGAGTATGATCGGCATATCAAATGATATGGATGGGGTCTGGAATGGTGAATTGAAAAAAGTGCTGCCACCTACTGCAGAGAACCATTGGTTCCTGTATATGGCACCTATCCGGTATTGTCCGTTAAACACACCTGTGAGAGCGGGGTTGGTAGTGAGTGGTGTATTGTAAAACTGTGTGTAGTGTATATCCTGAGCACCTGCTGCTAGGAATGAAAGACCGACTATCAGACTGATATAAAATTTCTTCATGTTACTTGGCTTCTTGGGTTGTGTTTATTTATTAAATCGAAGAAATTACCATAATAAGGCAACATTTCCCGTTACTAAAGGATACTGCTTTCCGGTTTGATTATTGGTCACGACCGCACGGTAGACATAGTTGCCCTGAGGTGCCAGTTTACCATTAAAGTGACCGTTCCAGTTCTGTGTACCGTCGCGTTTGCTATCAAACACCATTTCTCCCCAGCGATTGAATACACTGAGTTCCTGAAGAGTCACAATATCAGCCTGATTGATGATACCAAATACTGCATTATTACCTGCGCTTGGTGTACCGCTACAGGTAGGACAAGTGCCATCTGCCACAAAAGCAGTGGGGAAATTGAAGTCAAGCTTGACAGGGATCGTATCTACGAGTGCGAATGCCGTATCAGTAGTAGGCAAAAAAGCAGATTTGACCACCTTGATCCTGCCGGAGACCCCATTGCTTCTCGCATCTGCTACTTCTACTGTATTCTGCAGGTCTTGCCATTCTGCAGGAGTTCCCTGCCAGCGGGCTATAGACTGCCATGATTCTGAGCCCGGCTGATAATAGATAGCCAGCGTAGCCGGATCCACATTGCCGCCAGCATTGACCAGGTGATAATAGACATCATTGACTTCGCCTACATAGCCTGATTTTTTTGCTGTATCATATCCCTCCGCAGTAGTAGTATTGTAGGATTCGGGGAGATCATCAGCTAACCTCACAGAATAAGTCCTGGTGCTGGTGCTGTTTGGAGGAGTGATAGATACCTCACGGATCTTTGGGGTTCCGCTTTCATTTACACCCGTTGGGAATATATACTCTGCACTTTGATTAGTGACCCATGACAGACGGCCATCTCCTGTACTGCTCACAAAGTCACTATTAATTCCACTGGCAGCGGTTGTAGTGTTCTCGACTATGGCTGTTGGGCTTGGATTGAGAATGGTGAGATAGTTATTGCCCGTAGCATGCTCCACATCATATAGCGTAAATGTACCTGCTACATTGGCATCGACAGTCTGGGTCTTTACACCGGCATTGCTGTCTATCAGATTGTAGAAGGTAGTGATTGTACCATTATTACTGGTGATCTGCTGTGGCGATGAGCCGTAAAGATTCACAGTGGAACTATCGGCTGTGAAACTGGCGCTATTCTCCCAATCGCCCTGTACCATATACTCTCCGGTATTGGTACCAAAGCCGTCAGCCACACCTGAGGTGTTTACGAAACTGCCTTCTATCAGAACCAGCCCTGCATTTCTCAGGATACCTGTAGTCCCTGCAATATTCTCCAGAGAGCCTGAACCGGTAATGGTTGGGTCAAGTATGACGCTCATCACGCCTCCGGGGGTCACGGCTACAATCGCACCGTTATTGACAAAAGTTTGTCCATTTGCACAATAGAGCAACGCATTCGCAAAACAAATAAGTATAAATTTCTTCATCATATTAGGTAAATAAGGTCTTAATGTATTTCTACACCAGTAAAATTATAAGATTTAAGTTTATATGCAAACTTTTTTGGGAAATCCTCTTCAAAAAAATGTATTTGCCTAAATCAAGGACAATTAACAAATAGGAGGTGCATCATATATATACCGCAGCCCCGGATTAAGGCTACCTTTGCTCTCAAATAGAATTTTAACATGAAAAAACTGATCTATTGTCTCACCTTTTTGGTAGTATCTGTCTCGCTATCATCCTGTTTGGTATCGAAGTCAAAATATGACGAGCAGGCCGCCCTCGCCAAGAAAAACATGGAGGAAAAGCGCGATTGCAACGAAAAACTCAATAAAGCCAATGATGATATCAAAAGCCTCAATGACCAGATCGCCAGGCTCAATGCCCAGATCGAAGACCTGAAAAATAAAAATATGACCCTGACCGAGCAGGGCGAGCGCCTCAAAAAAGCCAATGACGATGCCGCTACAGCATACGAAAATCTGAAAAACCAGCTTCAGGACCTGAGCAAAACATCATCAAAAGACAAAGAAAAACTTAGCCTTGCACTAGCAGAAAAAGAAACAGCTCTCAACCAAAAACAGGCTGAGCTCCAGAAACTATCCGACCAACTGGCCGACAGAGAGAAGCGTGTACACGACCTCGAAAGCCTGATGGCCAGAAAAGATGCAGCACTCGCAGACCTGAAAAAAAAGATCACCGACGCCCTGACAGGCTTTAATAGTGACGAACTGAAAGTGACACAAAAGGACGGCAAAGTATATGTGTCACTCTCTGAGAAACTGCTTTTCAAATCAGGTAGCTTCTCGGTGGATGAGAAAGGCAAAAGCGCTATCGTCAAAGTAGCAGAAGTACTCAATAAACTCACCGACGTGACTATAGTAGTAGAAGGCCATACTGATAATAAACAATACACCGTGGCAAAAGGTGAGGTAAAGAACAACTGGGACCTGAGCGCTATGCGCGCTGCTGCTGTGACCAATATCATAGTGACTGAAGGCCACCTCGATCCTACACGTGTAGTAGCTGAGGGCCACTCAGAGTATTATCCTGTCGAGTCGAATGAAACCGCGGAGGGCCGCGCCAAAAACCGCCGCATAGAGCTGGTACTATCTCCTGATCTGAAAGAGATATTTAAGATACTGGACTCAGCGCAGTAATCACCCCTCCAAATCTCACCAAAGGGGAGACTTTAATACAAATCCTTCCTTTAATTTGTGTCATCGTAAACCAATATAATTGGCATTGATGAGTTGTGGCAAAGATACCAGACACGAACGAAAGACCTTAATACCTGCCTGCTATGATCGGGGTATTTATATTATTATTCAAGGCTATTCCATCGATAAAGAGATTTGATACACTATCAAAATGAAACTCTACCCAGCCATATTTATTTCCTAAGGAGCCTGATTTTGCGAAACCAAAGAAGCCACCTGAATTTTTTAAAAAATATGGTGGTGGCCCTACACATTGAGTACTTGAATTAGAGATAGTATCCCCATTGTATACCATTGCCGAATTAAATGGAGAAATTGTATCATAGAAGTAATTACTTTCTCCCTCATAGTTGTAGCTATTTATTCTTGATATAGGTATAAAGGGACTATGAAAGATAGTATCGAAAATAATGTTGGTTGTAAATATAAATGTCCAACAACCGCAGAGTACATTTGTATTCCATGCACCCGACAAACAATTCAGCCTGATTTTAGCATCGGGCACCCCATCAAAATCAAGATCAATAAGGTAATTATCACTTCCACAAGCGCCTATATACTTTGAGGGTGAAAATATCTTATAAGCTATAGTATCAGTCGCTGTAGCAGCGATAGGAGCATTGGTCACTTTATCTTTCTTACAAGATGTAAATGACCCCAATGCAAACAACATCAGGCAAAAAATATATCCGATTTTCATAATTCAGATTTTCATAATTCAGATTTTGATCAAGATACCCAAAACGCGATTTAGATTTAAAAATTGCTCAAGAAAGGTACTTTAATGCCTGCAAAATCAATAGCAGGTATTATCTCTTATCTCAAGTCTCATATCTATTGTCTATTTCGTAAGTTTGCCGGGCAATGAAAAAAGAACAAAAGATCGTGCCCGATGTGGTCATCACGGCCATGGCATCCAAGGGCACAGGCATAGGCAAGGTAGACGGTAAGGTGCTATTCGTAGAGCGTGCCGTACCCGGCGATACCTGCGATGTCCGACTCACCACTGATAAAAAGAAATACGGCGAAGGCGTGCTTCAGACCCTGACCGTCGCCTCCGATCTCCGTACAGAACTAAGCTGCCAGCACTTCGGCATATGCGGTGGCTGCAAATGGCAACACATAAAATATGAAGAGCAGCTGCACTTCAAAACACAAATAGTCGAAGATGCCCTCATCCGCATCGGCAAACTGACCATACCCGAAGTCAAGCCCATTATCGGTTGCGCATCGCCTTTTTATTACCGCAATAAACTGGAGTTTGGCTTCACAGACCGCCGTTGGCTCACACAGGCGGAGATAGATTCAGGCGCGGAATACGACCGTCGTGGTCTGGGATTCCATGTGCCGGAGAGTTTCCTTGGGGTGCTGGACATAGAGCACTGCTGGCTGCAAGGTGATCCGTCGAATGGCATCAGGCTCGCGATAAAAAACTTTTGTCTCGCTAATGATTATTCTTTCTTCAATCTCAAAACGCAGGAAGGGCTGATGCGTAATGTGATGATCCGCACTACCTCGCTTGGCGAGATCATGGTGCTGGTGAGCTTCACTTCAAATGATGAAGAAAAAATAAAAGCCCTGCTCGATCATGTACTGAAAGAATTTCCATCGATCACCTCTCTCCAATATGTGATCAACGGCAAGAGAAATGACACCATATACGACCTGCCGACAGTGTGCTATCATGGCAAGGACCATATCACGGAGCAGCTCGGCGAATATAAATTTAAGGTCAATCCAAAATCATTCTTTCAGACCAACTCTGCCCAAGCCAAAGTGCTCTATGATGTGGCAAGGGACTTCGCAGGTTTGAAATCAGATGATGTAGTCTATGATCTCTACACCGGTGTGGGTAGTATCGCCATCTATGTATCGGGACAGTGTAAACGTGTGGTCGGCATCGAACAAATAGAAGCGGCCATAGCAGACGCAAAAGAAAATGCTCAAAATAATAAGATAGACAATTGTTCCTTCTATGCGGGTGATGTACGGATGGTGCTGCAGCCGGACTTTATCGCTCAGAACGGCAAACCTAACGTCGTGATCACCGACCCGCCGCGCGCTGGGATGCATGAGGATGTGGTAAAGACGCTTCTCACACTCGATGCGCCGCGCATCGTATACGTGAGCTGTAATCCCGCCACTCAGGCACGCGACCTGGAGCTGCTCTCAGTCAAATATGACATCATCAAAATACAGCCGGTGGATATGTTCCCGCAGACGACGCATATAGAAAATGTGGCACTGCTGGAACTGAAAGACAGACCCCTCTAAATCTCCCCAAAGGGGAGACTTAAATACAAGCTTCGATGAAAGAAGATCAGACCATAGAGCACGAAGGCAAATTGTTTGAGAAGATCCAGTTTCAGGATGAGGTCGTATCAGGCAGGACGTTTAATGAATGTACTTTCAAGAACTGCCAATTGAATGGTTTGAGCTTTGTCAATTGCCATTTTACTGACTGCATATTTGAGGACTGCGACCTATCACTGCTGAAGGTCAAGGGCAGTTTCTTCACACGGCTACAAATTACTCGCTGCAAGGCTATCGGCATACATTGGTTTGATACAGGCAAACCCTTTACCGTTCAGTTCCTTGATTCCAATATCAGCTATTCAAGTTTCTTTGGCAAACCACTCAAGAAAACTAAATTCAAAAACTGTGTGGCGAAAGAAGTGGATTTTTCGGAATGTATTTTGACCGAAGCGGACTTCAGCGGCACCGATCTGGAGGGCGCGAGATTTTCTAATACGGATCTGTCTCTCGCAAATTTCAAAGAAGCAAGAAATTACTTCATCGATGTACAATTCAATAAGGTAAAAAAAGCAAAGTTCAGCCTGCCGGAGGCATTGAGATTGCTGGATGGGTTTGATATTGTGGTGGAGTGATGTTTTACACGAAAAGCACGAAGGAATACAAAGAATAAATTCTCGCAAAAGCGCGAAAACGCAAAAGAATGAAAAGCAACAAAGATTTTTCAGACACACTCCTCGATTGGAATCGAAGCTCCAACTACCGCCAGATGCCCTGGAAGGGTGAGAAAGACCCATATCTCGTCTGGCTGTCTGAGATCATCCTGCAGCAGACACGTGTCGAGCAGGGACTTCCGTACTTTGAGCGTTTTAAAAAGACCTATCCGACTGTCAGAAAACTCGCCGATGCTCCCGAAGATGATGTGATGCGGCTCTGGCAGGGACTGGGCTACTACTCCCGCGCGCGTAACCTCCACGCCACTGCAAAACACATAGCCTACGAACTGAAAGGTAAATTTCCATCGATATACCACGACATCGTGAAGCTGAAAGGTATCGGGCCCTATACTGCTGCGGCTATCGCGTCATTTGTATTCGGTGAGCGGCAGGCCGTGGTAGACGGCAATGTGATACGGGTACTGTCGCGAGTGTATGGCATCGCTGAGCCATTTGACACGACAGATGGCAGGAAGCAATTCAATGAATTGGCGCAGAAACTTATCAGCGCGGATTATCCCGGCGAGTACAATCAGTCCATCATGGACTTTGGTGCGCAGATATGTGTGCCGGCTAAGCCAAAATGCGGAGAATGCCCTTTCGCGGACAGGTGTGTGGCATATAAAGACAATCGTCAGGATGAGCTACCGGTGCGGGCGAAACGCATCATCAAGAAAGAGCGATTCTTCTACTATCTGGTACTGAAAAATGATAAAGAGATCATCATCTCTAAGCGCGGCGCAGGAGACATTTGGCAGGGTTTATATGAGCTTCCAATGATAGAATCAGCCAAACCGATCCGAAAGAACCTCAAAAAAACCGTCAGCGACCATCTGGGCGTAGCATGTGAAATCTTAAATTATTCTAATATTTATACACAACAACTCACACATCAGACGATCCAGTCGGTTTTTATTTTTGTTGATGGAATTGATTTTCAGCAGACTAATATAAACGGGGCTATCCGCGTGCCACTGAAAAAATTGCATACCTTTGGTTTCCCCAAAGTAGTGCATTTGTTTCTTTCTGAAATTTCTTTACTTTAGGAATATTATTAATCAGCAAACACAAAACTATGGTAAATAAAGTGACCCTGTTGGGCCGGTTAGGCAAAGACCCAGTGATAAAACATTTCTCTGACTCCAATGCGATAGCTGAATTTTCGCTCGCGACCACCGAAAACTATAAAGACAAAGAAGGTAAATGGGTGGAGGTAACTGACTGGCACAATATCAAACTACCTTCTAAATATATGGCCGAGAGCGCCGAGAAATACCTGAAGAAAGGAAGTCTGGTATATGTAGAAGGCAAGATCAAAACCCGCTCATATGATGACAAGGATGGCAACAAAAAATACATCACTGAAATAGTCGTGGAGACACTGCGCCGCCTCGACAAAAGAGAAGGCGGACCATCAGGCGGCGGCGAACAGTCACAGAGCAATGCGCCGCAGCAGGAATATTCACAAAGCGAAAGTAAGTCAGCGTCAAATATAGACGATGACCTGCCATTCTAAAAAAGACAATCCCCTTTTGGCGCTCTATATTTGCGCCGGGAGTATTTTATAACTAAACACACAAGCCTTGGACCCCAGCGGATCGGGACATTTACTCTTCAGTTGCTTGACAGTAACAATTAACAATCTCATAAACATGCCTACCCCGGGCGTGCTTATTTCATGTGTCATAGGTTTCCTGCTGGTGTTTTGTTCCGGCCTGATGTCAGGCTCTGAGATCGCTTTCTTTTCGATCACTCATGTCGAACGCGACGAGCTCCGCGAAAGCGAAGATGCTACAGATAAACGCCTCATAAAACTGCTCGACAAGCCGCGCTACCTGCTATCCACCATTCTGATCGGCAATAACATTGTGAATATCGGAGTGATCGTAATTTCATACTTCATCATCACCAGCTTATTTAATTTCCGGGACATCACTATCGGTTCCTTTATCATACCGAAATCGGTTTTTGATTTTCTGGTGAACGTGCTGATCGTGACTTTCTTTCTGGTGCTTTTTGGTGAAGCGATACCAAAAGTATATGCCTCACACAATAAGATGAAGATCGCAAAAGCGATGTCGAGTTTCTTCGTGATTTTGAATCGCATTTTTTATCCGCTTAACTATGTACTCGTTAGCTCTACCTCTGTGATAGAGCGTCGCATCAAGCGTCATAATGCTGAGATGGACATAGAGGAAATAAACAAGGCCATTGAAATAACTGTCGAAAACCAGGAATCAGGCAATGATGTCAAGATGCTGAAAGGTATTGTACATTTTGGTAATCTGACCGTAAAACAGATCATGCGTCAGCGGATGGAAGTAGCTGCGGCTGACATCACCTGGGACTATGAGGAGCTGCTGAACTACGTACGCGACCAAGGCTACTCACGGATCCCCGTCTACTCAGAAAATATAGATCAGATCCAAGGCGTACTATATATAAAGGACCTGCTCGAGCACATCAATCAAAGCAAGACATTCGGCTGGCAGAAGCTGATCAGGGACCCGCTGCATGCACCCGAGACCAAGAAGATCGACGATATGCTGCGAGAGTTTCAGGAGACGCGCACACACCTCGCTATCGTGGTGGATGAGTTCGGCGGGACATCAGGGATAGTGACACTTGAAGATATCGTAGAGGAAGTGATCGGTGATATCAAAGATGAGTTTGATGAATCAACTGATACCAATATCCGCAAATTGAACGACGATACATACATCATTGAGGGTGCTACCCCGCTGAATGATTTCACTAAGGCACTTAATCTGCAGGCAGATCATTTCGAAGATGTGCGGGAAGACTCAGAAACTGTGGCCGGACTGCTGCTGGAGCTCCGCGGACGCATTCCAAAGGCTGGAGATGAGATAGTCTATGAGCAATTTAGTTTCCGGGTACTGTCGGTCAAAAACAACCGTATAGAAAAAGTAAAACTGGAAATAGGGGGTGAGGGATAAAAGATCAATGGCTTTTTTTAAATTTACATGCTTAACACAAATCATAATTTGCGAATGATCATCTTACTTACCATACACCCCAATTTTATCACTGATGCAAAAGGGAAAAAGATTTCAGTTATACTTCCCATAAAGGAATATCAAAGCATGATAGAAGACCTAGAGGATTTGGAAGATGTCAGGCTGTATGATGAAGCAAAAGCAGATAAAACGCCAACAATATCCGCTGATAAAGCATTTAAAACTATTGAATCAAAAAGAAAACGGAAATAATGTCTTATCAGCTTACGATCAATAAGAAAGCTTTTCAGGCATTAGAGAAAATAAATGACCCGGATTATTCTAAACTTAAATCTGCTATATATTCTCTAGCAGATAACCCTCGCCCACATGGTTATAAAAAATTAAAAGGACGTAATGGATACAGAGTAAGAGTGGGAAACTATCGAATTATTTACGAGATCTTTGATGACTTACTTGTGATAGAAGTAATAAATCTCGGCAACAGGAAAAACGTTTACGAATAAGACAAAAAACAACACAATACAAGTGATAAAAGGTTTTCGGATTTTCCTGTTTTGCATTATCGTTCTTCCTCTCAGCAGTTGCCATGGGGATTATACCCCCAAGCCAAAGGCTTATCCCCGCGTGATATTTCCTGAAAGAAAGTATAACTCCTATGATCCTGAGGCATGCCCGTTTAAATTTGACAAACCTGTGTATGCTATCGTGCAGAAGGACACTTCTTTCTTTGGACAGCGACCTGTAGAACCATGCTGGTTGAATATTGTATTTCCTGATTTCAACGGCACGATCAACCTAACATATAAAGAGATCAATAAGACAATGACACTGGACAAGCTGCTCGACGATGCACATAAACTTTCCTTCAAACATGATAAGAAAGCAAACTACATTGATGAAAGCCTGATCGTAAACAAACACGGAGTAAGTGGTATCTTCTATAATGTAGGAGGCGACGCAGCTACCAATATCCAGTTCTTTCTGACAGACAGCACCAAGAATTTCATACGCGGTTCGCTTTATTTCTACAATGAGCCAAATACCGACTCGATGGCTCCCGTTCTGGCATTTATCCGTCAGGACATAGATACTATTCTGAATAGTTTTGAGTGGAAGAAATAAAAGAGTTGCCTGTTGACGGTTGGCTGTTGGCAGGAATACAAAAGTAATATGAGAAAAGTTTTAGTTGTTGCAGTTTGCATTTCTTTTGTTTTATGTTCCTGCCTGCTCGGACGAACTATAGTGTATAATGACCCAGGGATGGAAGATTACAAGATACTTCCCTACTCTCATGTCAAGGCGACCAATTATCAGCCGCTGCCCGAGTCATCAAGATACAATACGTTCAAACTGCCTGACTCATTATGGCAGGAGCTGCAGCAGACTCAGACGATCGCCTTTTTGATTTTCCAACATGACAGTCTCATCTATGAATGGTATGCCAAGGGCTACTCTGACAGCAGCCATACCAATCCTTTTTCTGTGACCAAATCCATCACGTCTATCCTCACCGGCATCGCACTGAAAGAAGGCAAAATAAAAAACCTCGATGAGCCTGTCGGCAATTATTACGAACCATATAAAAGGGCTGACCTGAGTGGCATCACGCTGAAGCACCTGCTTACCATGTCATCAGGCCTCAACTATCACGATGATCTCAATCCCGTCGGGCAATTGGCACATCTATATTATGGGCGAGACCTGCCTAAGTTTGTCAATACTCTGAAAAAAGAAAAAGAACCTGGCTATGAATTCAGGTATAAGAATGCGGATCCTGAGATACTAGGCATCGCACTACGGAATGCCGTCGGCATGTCGATCACAGACTATGCTACAGATAAACTCTGGGGACCAATCGGAGCAGCGCATGATGCCTACTGGCTCACCGATCATAAAGGCGGCATGGAGAAAACCTATTGCTGCTTTCATACCGATGCACGGGATATAGCTCGTATAGCGCTGCTCTATGAGCATATGGGTAACTGGCATGGCCTGCAGATAGTTGATACAAGCTATGTGAAAGCATCCCTCACGCCTATCAATATCCCTGATGGCGAAAGAGGCGACTCGGTCATCTGCCACCGCTATGGCTATCTGTGGTGGCTGAGAGACATAGATGGCAAAATTGATTACAGAGCTGATGGTCTGAGAGGCCAGTATATAGGCACATTGCCAGACAAGGATATTATCTTCGTAAGATTAGGAAAAAGAGATTGGTATAAGGCAGGGCAGCGATTTGGAAAATTCCCATTCCTCTACAAACAGATCGTAGAGTTTCTAAGGCAAATGTTTTAGCCTATTTTGAAATGCTTCAGCCTGCGTACTTCTTCGTCTTCGAGAAAACGCCATCTGCCACGGGGAACATCTTTTTTGGTCAGCCCCCCGAAATAAACCCTATCGAGTTTCAGTACATCATAGCCAAGTGATTCAAATATTCGGCGCACTATGCGGTTTTTGCCTGAATGGATCTCTATGCCCACTTCCGATTTGTTTTTCGGATTGGTATATGCTACTTCTGTCACTTCGGCTATACCGTCTTCGAGCACGACGCCGTGTTTGATACGTTCATAGTCATCGAGCTTCAGAGATTTGTCGAGTACTGCATGATATATTTTTTTGATTTCTTTAGACGGGTGTGTTAAGTTCTGTGCGAGTTCTCCATCGTTTGTGATGAGGAGTACACCGGTCGTATTTCTATCGAGTCTGCCTACAGGATAGAGGCGCGGTTTCTTAGTAGACTTGATCTGAGTGTAGGCTGCCTTTATGAGGTCGAGGACAGTCTTACGATCACGTTCGTCAGTAGTAGTAGTGATACAGTCTTTCGGTTTATTGAGCAGGATATATACTTTGGTCTCCGGAGTGATGCGCTTATCATCAAAGGTGATCTTGTCAGTAGCTTTGACCCTGTAACCCATCTCTTTGATCACCTCCCCATTCACTTTGACCTTACCTTCAGCTATGAGTTCATCTGCTTTTCGGCGTGATGCGATGCCTGCATGTGCGAGAAATTTATTGAGGCGCATGCTCTCCATCGGAGCCTCAACCACTGCCGGCAGGTCTCCTTCTGTGAGTTTACTAAGTCGCTTCTGGATCTTGGAATCCAGTGAGGTAGCGGGTACGTCAGCTTTTTTCTTTGATATGGTCGAAGGACGTGCAGGTTTTTTGACAGGCACTAAGTCTGCCTCAGATATAGTAGCTTTCTTCTGGTAAAACTTCTCGAAAGGATTTTTCTTCCCTTTATTTTTATCTGTATTGCTCTTCGCCACTACTGTCATTTATTATCGGTACGAATATAATATAATTCCATTCATTATGATACAGATAGCGATGCCATGTGCCATATGCTTTTGCCCTTTCAGGGCTTATTACTTAGTCAGTGAATTTTCTATTTTATCTCAACAGAGATGATCTCCACTTTGCGTTCAACAGCAGCTGCGGGATTGTAGACGGAATTTCGTGTGTCTTCGCGATTGTCGCTCACATTCTTTGCGGCTCTTTCCTTGCCGAGTGATTCATTTTTCAGTACCAGTTTGCCGCTATCAATGTATGGCATCAATATACCACTACGATAATGATAGAAGTAATTTCGCAGAGATGCTATACGACGATAGCCAAGCTTGATATTATACTCGCTGTAGTTGAGCGGAGAGCAATAGCCCTGTATAGTGATCTCTATCTTCTGTCCTGACTGCAGCAGGTCAACAAGCTGTGCGCTGAACTGTACCAGATCGCGAAAGCCTTTTTCAACTTTATCAGTGAAGAGATTAAAGACAGCCTGATCGGCAGCAGTTTTCTGGTCCGCAGCCAGGCCTTTGTCAAATTCCTTTTTGTACTTATCCAGCAGGTTCCAATATTGCTGATAGGTATAGATATAATTTAATGTGGTCGTGTCCTCCAGGTTGCAGCACTCGGGTTCATCATTGTGAAAATAAAGCGTGACAGGCAGCAGTTGTTTGATCCTGGTAATAGTTTTATCTATCAATACCCTTGGAGTATCTGCATGCGAGACAAGAGCTGTGGATGGCGGGACAAAGGCTGCCTCTCTCTTTACCTCAGCTATTGTATTAGTTGGGGTGCCAACATTGACTGCTATCGTATTTTTTATCTCCGATGAATCGATCCTTACTTCTGCTGTGATCCTTGTAACAGGTGTATCCATTTGCATCGATGCAGGGGTCTTCGTCTCAGGTGTATCTACTTTCACCGATGCTGTGATCTTCACCTCGGAAGTATCCACTCTCTTCGGCACTTCGATCTTCGTACCGGTTTCATACATCCATATATCATTGCAGCAAGTCTCGGATTTGATATAGAAAGATCCTTTGCGATTTGACGCGAAATAATTTTTTGAGCGATCAGCGCTCTCGTAGAAATAAAAATCATTCTGAGAGGAATTAACTGCATGGCCAAGGTTTCGTGGTATAGACCATTCCCCATGTTTGATCTCGGTCTCAAAAATATCAAGTCCGCCAAAACCATAGTGCCAGTTTGATGCAAAGTATAATTTATGCTTATGGCTATCATAAAACGGTGAGAACTCTTCATCTTCGGTATTGATCTGAGCGCCGAGGTTCACAGGGTCCTGATAGCCGCTATCCTTGAGTATTTTGCTCATCCATATATCTGTCTTGCCATAGCCTCCCGGCCTGTCACTCACGAAATACAATATCTCTTCCCCTTTTTCATTAATACCAATATTAGGCTGCGTAGATGTAGCCCCTTTGTAATTGATATTTTCATCTAATTTTTTTGCATCTATGAGCGTATCATGTTTTACATAGCTTATATAAATGTCACAGCGTAACAGCGATTTGTTTTCCTCCGCCGCTTCACATACGGTAAAATAAAAACGCTTCATATCAGGCGAATAAGCACCATTGGCTATATGCTGAGACAGATCAGTTCCAGGTATAACAAAAATTTTAGAGGACATGTAGGCTGAATCACTTTGATATATTCTCGCGAGAAATTTCGGTTTCTTTTTGTTTGTGCTCTGGTCGCGCAGTGATGAGTACAGCAAATGTCCATTAGGGTCTTCGAATGGATTTGTTTCGGAGTAGGATGTATTTACACCCTCCGGCAGATGAATTATTTTGAGCTGTGTGGTATCTCTTGCATTTACAGTTGCCCAGCTGCATGACTCGACCTCCTGCTGGGCTTTGTCCCTGTAGTAGCCTTTCTCCTTGTACCTGGTCTGAAACTTCTTGAACTGTGCGATGGCTGCCTCATATTTTCCCAGGTAATGAAGCATCGTTCCATACCAGAATATTGCCATCGGATATTCATGGGTCACATCGTCCTGTACCACTTTTTTGTATGCATCTGCTGCATTTTTATAATCGTTATACCCTCTCAGCGCTTCGGCATATTTGTATTCCATCTCGAGGTTAAACTCAAATTTCTCCAGACCTTGTTTGAAATATATTGCAGCATTATAGCAATCCCCTTTTCTCATTGCTTCATCGCCATATGAGATGTATTGCTTGGCAGACTGAGCATGTATAAAGCTTGGGGTATAAAAGAAAATCCCCATGAAGAGGATCGCTTTATATCTCAGAGTGTGACGAGAAGTATTTTTAAAAAATAGGGCAGTTTGCAAAATTGGTACCTAATTTTTTTATGTTCGAAAGTATATAGATCAGCGATATTTCAAAGCCGCCATTATTTCGGCTGGCAGGTGTGAAACTGGAGGTATTGATATCATAGCTGCAATTCACCTGCAGGTTGTTGTAATCCATACCTACCAATGCTGCGGGTGCGTCGCCTATACGATAGTATACGCCAGTATTAAGAGCGATACGGGAATATGACTTCATAGAGAGATAAGTTTTCAGCTGCATACCGGGCGTAAACTCCTGCTGTGTGGCCTGACGCTGCCACAAAAATTCCGGCACTAGATCGCACCTCTTAGATATTTTGAAATCACCCTTCACATTAATATTATATCTCGGCGCCAATTTTACTGAAAGGTCAGAATAAAAACTCTGCGAAGGTGTATTGAAATGATCGATAGAGAAGCCTACGGTCAGGTTTTTCCTGATGCCTTTATTCCATTTGTATGTCAGTCCGGCGCCCATATCGAGAAAGAAGAAATTGGTTTTGCTGAATGCTTCATCTGGATTGATATTGGGATTGAAAGCATCGCCGTTGAACTGATTATCGAAAAAGAGCTTAGTGTAATCAAAAGATCGATTGACAAATCCTATCTGATACCCGAAACAGATCGTATGCGCATCATTCTTACCAAAGTTTAACTGATAGCTGATAGACGCAGCCACATTAAGCGAAGTGAAATGCGAGTCACCCGCCCTGTCATAATAAAATAAAAAGCCACCACCTATCCTGTCATGATTTTTCAGCGTTACGAAATTCATATCCATAGATGCCGAGGCGGTATTATAAGCCACCGGTACTGATTGCCATTGATTTTTGAAATTTCCTACGAAGCGCATATCTCCGTCAAAGAGGTTCGTATTCGCGGGATTCTCATTGAGCGGAGAGAAATTGAACTGGGTAAAGTGGATATCCTGAGCATTAGAGAATAGAGAACAGAGAATAGAGAATAATAACAAAAAACAACCCCTTCCCTGATTCCTCTCCCGGGAAGAGGGGAGAAATAGCCAATACAATTGTCGGCGACATACTTCTGAACTATTGTATTTCATTATTCACTATTCTCTATTAACTATTCTCTATCTTAGTAGTGTCACATTACCTTTTTTGAAAAACTTTTCGCCCACCTCACAGGTCCCCTCTACATACCACCCGAAAACAGCGGGGTCGAGTTTTTTACCTTTATAAGTGCCATCCCATCCTTCATTCTGATTGCGGGTCTCAAACATTTTTTGTCCCCATCGGTCATATACCGTGAAGTACATCGTCTGTATAAAATTGCCCCGCACATAGAGCACATCATTTTTGCCATCGTTATTCGGGCTGAATGCGTTTGGCACATATAGATTGGTCGACGAACAAGGAGTATATTCGATATAGACCGTCACCTGCTTGTCCACTTTGCATCCATTATTGTCAGTCACATTGACGGTATAGGTCGTCACCTGTCTGGGATCCGCCAGAGGATTGGCGATAGTGGTCGAGAAGAGCGAAGAATCCGGATTCCAATACAATGATGCCGCCTGGGTATATATCGTATTGAGCTGTGTGGTGTCGCCGTATTTGATGGTGTCAGGTGTGGCTGTCGCGAGCACATACTGGAGCGATGAGATCACATTAATATTGATGCTGTCTTTGTATGTGCATCCATATGCAGAGTCGATAGCGGTGACATAGAAAGTCGTATTGCTCGGTGGCTTCACGAAAGGGGAGTCAGTATTCGCACCACTGAGCACATCAGACGCAGGGGTCCAGCTATAGCTCAGGTTCAGGCCTGTAGTATCGTGAGCAAATAGCTCAATCGTATCGTCCGGACATAGCACATTAGCTCCTTTCACTATCAGGCTATCAGATACTACATTGATCTGTTGTTTGTATTTAGCGTGACAGTTTCCTTTGGTCGTCACCAGTTCATAGCTCGAGGCCTGTGTCGGAGATATGTATGGGTCGGAGATGTTGGAATTGCTCAGTCCGCTGGTCGGGAACCATTGCAGTGTGGTAGCCGTGTCAGTGATCGGCGATATTCCTATCTGAACGGAGTTTCCCAGACAGACAGTCAATGTAGGCAAAGCGACCGTAGAGTCATTTTTAAGTATGGTGACCTGCTTTTGGACCGTATCAGAGCCATTACAGCTGGTACTATCTGCGATGATCAGTGTGATCGTATAAGTGCCCGGTGCAATATAGGCATGAGTAGGATTAAGGAGGTTAGACGTAGTGCCGTCACCAAAATTCCAATAGACAATCGTATTGGCTGTATCGATGATTTTACTGTTATTGACGAACTGGTAATTGAATGTATCACATACTGTAGGCGGAGTATAAAAATCAGCTACGACCAATGGCAGGTTGAGATCGAGTTTGAATATCGCATTGTTACAATTCGCCGAATTGTTGGAATGCGAAACCACATTCGTAGGATAAGTTGGAAAATTCTGGTCGGGAATATTACCAGACTCACTACTGGCACAACCCGCACAAACTGATTGATAGATGACCCCTTTTTTATCAAAACGGCTGGTGCCTCCATCGACGTGCTCCTCGTCAGTCGGTGAGCCGAAATAAGTAGCATAAGTGATGGCAGAAGCATTTTCATTCATGATCATGATATAAAAATCATTGCCATCAGTGGTGTGCTGATATGCGTCAGGAGTGACATACAGACCACGAGTACTCATAATAGGCCCTAAGCCATACAGGCTATCAAAATCAGAACCCCAGCCTGCTACATAGATACTATTGCAAATATCTACGAGAAAAGCCGTAGGCGAAATATCAGGGCGTCCGGCACCCGTACCAAAGCGGGTGGACCAGATCAGTGTATCCAGATTGTAGCTGAACTTACTGATATACTGTCCGCTTTTAGGTACGTTATACAAGGTATTATAGCTGAAAAATGAAGTCGTATCCAGTGTCTCGCCGAGCACATAGACATTCTGCTTTCTATCCAGCTGTATCAGAAAAAGCTGGTCATAGCTCGGTGTGCCAAAGAGCGTAGAGTGCAGTATAGCTGTACCGGTAGGATTGATCAATGCAATAAAACCTTCCGCAGCTCCCGGATGCATGGTCGACTGATAGCAGCCCGGTGTGGTAGGAAAAGAATCTGACATCGTGCCCCCGCAGACAAAAATATTTCTTGCATTGTCCAATGCGAGTGAATAGCAATCGGTCATATTATCTCCACCGATATAAGTGCTCCATACGAGTGTACTCAGAGAATTGTCCATCTTAAATACTACGCCGTTCATCACCCCATTCAAAGTGGTCTGATACGCACCCGGTGTAGTAGGAAAGTCGGAAGACCTGGTACAGGATGCTATATAAATATTATCACTGGCATCAATATCGATCGTTCCCCTTACCTCGTCTGCATACTGATAGTGCAGGTCCTGATACTCGGGGTAGTTCAGTCCGTCATTGTTGCTGCCCCCCATATAGGTAGACCCCACCAGTGCCGAGCCATCTAAGGTAAAATGTGTGATAAAAATATCCGAGCCTGTGGCATACCATACCCCTAAACCATCAAAGTAACCCGGGCTACCGGGGGTGCTTCCGTTAGCCGGATAACTGGGGTTCGGGCCACCTTTGAAGGTGGTATCGTAGGCATTTGGTGTGACGGGGAAATTATTAGAAGCAGTCGTGCCAAAGACGATCAGTTCATCATTGCTATTCACGATCAGGCTATGCGGCAGCTCATCTGCGTCGCCACCGAGATAGGTAGAAAAGATCCGTGTGCTGCCATCTGAAGAATACTTGGTAATGCTCACATCTGTACCTGAGCCGTCGAACTGTGTGGTGTCCTGATAGTATCCATGCCCGCCTGCCCAATAGGTTTGGAAAGCGCCGGGAGTAGTAGGATATCCATAGCTGAATACACTGCCCGCAGAATAAGCATTGCTCTTGCTGTCGTAGGTAGCTGAATAGCCAAAGTTGTCCGCCAGAGAGCCTGAATAAGTAGAGAATACAAGTGTGGGGTCAATCACCAGCTCACGGGACTGGTCCCATCCATCAGGAAAGTCAAAAGACACTATACCCTCTGCGCTCATCACATACTGACAGGATACAGTTTCGGTTCTGCCATCACGCTCTTGATAAGCATAGGGTGCAGACTCGATCATAGCTCCTACGGAGGTTTTGATCACTAGCTTATTGTCGCTGAGGTATACCTGGTCAGCGCCTTCATAGTGTATCTGAATGGGCAGACTCTTCATCTCTGGCTTAGTTCGGGATGAAACGATCCCCGTTTTGCTATTGTTTTGCGCTTTGATGATCCAATCGTATTTTATGTTTATCCCTTCGGAGTATGCGTGAAAGTCTATACCGGGATATATATCAGCATAGGTGAACTGATGGTAGCCGCCGACATGATTGGCCCATTTGGACCTATCCCTGCCTATAAAATAATTGTAATACTCATTCACCTTATCCTGTCCATAGTGCACTGCATCAGGCTTAGCTCCGATAAATGTACTGTGGACCGCATGCGCATGTACGGTGCGGTCTTCATTCAGCTTATAAGTGATCTGGAGCGGGTGCTCACTGCGAAAGTGATGTAGATCATTGGTGTCAAAGAGCTCGTACATGATACCTGTCCGCTCGAAAAAGGTTTCGGCATAGTGCATATCTGCCCTGTAGAGTATTTTCTTATTCCACTGGCCCTTGTTTTCCTTAAAAATGATCTGATTGCAGGCTGTGCATGCGGCACCGGCATCAGCATTCACCGCCAAAAACAGGCCGAGCAGCGTGAGCACAAAAAACTTTGATGGGGTACCCATCGCTTTAGTATAAATTATATTATAAAATTAATATTTGCATCCGATATTTCGCAGACACAAGTTAAGCATAAAATCCTTACAGTATAATATAGACGCAGTTCTTTGTTAAATGGTTAGGTATTGTCAGGGCGATTTGAGTATCACCTGACCTGCGCCCTGATAGCCTCGGCTATCGCAGCGAGTTCTTCTTTCTCCAGTTTTAGTTTAGGGTCGGAGAAGTTTATCGTACCCGAGTGAAGTGGGATAAGGTGTATATGTGCATGCGGCACCTCGAGGCCGATCACGGCGACACCTACCCTCAGGCATGGTACAGCCTGATCGATGGCTTTGGCCACCTGCTGAGCGAATGCCGTGAGCTGCTGATAGGTTCCCGTGTCGAGGTCAAAAAGGTAATCGACCTCTTTCTTTGGCACTACGAGTGTGTGCCCTTTACTCAGCGGATTGATGTCGAGAAAGGCAAAACAATGCTCATTCTCCGCTACTTTGTAGCAGGGAATTTCGCCATTGATGATACGTGTGAAGATGGAAGCCAAGCTAATTAATAATTAAGAGTTAATAATTAATAATGAAACAGCCGAATGCAAATCAGATGCCGATGGATAGCACTTCAAACTCCATAGCGCCGGCTGGTGTCTGGGCAATGGCCTTCTCGCCGATCTTTTTGCCCAGGAGCGCTTTGCCGATAGGTGAAGCGCTGGATATTTTGCCATCTTTCAAACTGGCCTCTGCCTCGCTGACTATTGTGAAAAGCTGCTTTTTATTCATCTTCTTATTCATCACTTCCACCTTAGTGAGTATGCTGACTTTTGTCGTGTCGACGTTCTTTTCATCCATCACTCTGGCGCTGCCGAGTTTGCCTTCCATCTCGGAGATACGAGCCTCGAGGTGGCCCAGCTCCTCACGGGCTGCGTGGTATTCTGCATTCTCACTGAGGTCGCCTTTCTCGCGGGCTTCGGCTATGGCACGCGAGATCTCAGGGCGTTTGACCGATTTCAAATGCTTCAACTCTGCGACGAGTGCCTCAAAACCATCTTTGGTCATGTATTGTATGTCTGCCATATTAGGAGTATTGAGTATAAGTTATAAAACGGAAAGACGCCCTATTTGGACGTCTTTCTGTTATGTCAAAGTTAATAGACTTTTAGCTGATTGCCAAATTTTACATTTCCATAAAGATCTCAACCCTGCGGTTTTTGGCACGTCCCGCTGCACTGTCATTCTTGTATTTTGGTTTTTTAGAACCGAAAGCCTTAGTAGTAACTCTATCGGCACTTATTCCTTTTGATACGAAATAAGTTTTGACGGCATCTACGCGGTCCTGAGAAAGTTTCTGGTTAGCGTCTTCATCGCCTACATTATCTGTATGGCCTTCAAATACTGCTTTATAGCCAGGGTTCTTCTTCATAATATTTATCAGATAGTTCAGATAGCTGTATGATTTGGCCTGGATTTGAGCTGAGCCTGTTTCATATTGCAGCACTTCATAATCATTAAACTGAAGTACTTGTTTGCCTGCCTTGGTCACAGTATCGATGTTTCCGCCGCCGACGTAGTCCGTTTTCTCCAGAGAAATAATGATAGTATCCCTTTTCACTATTACTTCTTTCTTTATGACAGTATCAATCTTAATCACAGGGGTTGCGGCCTGGACTTTGAGTGCCTGATTAGCTTTTGTCAATGAGTCGATCGTAGCTTCTTTTTCTTCCATTTCTTCGACGGTAGCTTTGCCTTTTTTGCCTTTTCTCTTGGTCTCGGATGCAGCCTGTTTTGCTTCATCATAGGCAGAAGGTGTCACATCGGCCTTGTCTGATACGATCTTGGTCTTGTCGCTGCCACCTACATTTACCCTCAGCCCTACAGTATGTGTATGCGCGAAGCTATTGGTAGGTGAAGTCATTCTGAAACCATAATCCAATGCCAAACTAGGTCCCGAACGGTCCTTTTTGAAAGGTATATTTACTGTCATGCCTGCGGCAAAGCCATTGTAGGCCGTGGTAGAGCTGGCACCTGTGAATATTCCATTCTCAAAACGATAAGCTGCCCTGATCATAAATAGCTCCCTCACCGCAAACTCTGTACCCAGGCCCCAGTTATCGTTGCCGAATGCATTGGCGGTATATTGTCCTAAGAAAGTAACTCTGTAGAACTGAGTATATTTCTTTGGAGAAAATTCGACCTTGCGGCCCAGCCAAAGGTCGTATGATATGCCCATATTGAGCTGAGTAGGCAGTTCAAATGTATTAGTCCTTCTGTTTTGTGTGGTTTGATAAACTGTACCGTCGAAGGCCGTTTCTGTGCCCGGATACGACAGGTCATCTCCGGTAAATTTCATCGTAGTACCGACATTGCGGAGAGAAACGCCAAAGTGCACATTCTCCTTTTTGCCTGTAGTATACTGAAGGCCCGCATCAAAGGCAAAACCTGTCGCGGTGACGTTGCCTACTATCTCTGATACCAATCTCAGCGAGATCCCCCCTGTGATCAGGTTGTCGCCCATTACTTTATTGGAACCGAGAGAAAAGTTTTTAGCATAGGATACACCGATATTTAGAAAAGTAGGTTTGAATACCGATCCGTCCCCACCAGGCGCAGCAGTAGTGGTCCTGTCAATAGAACCAAAATTGAGAGATTGTACATCCAATGCAAATGCATTGCTTTTGAATCTCGTCGAAAAACCGCCTTGTACAATATTGACACCAGAGCCTGTGAGCCATGATGTATAGTTTGCTGCGACCTCCGTATTTTGTGTATAAGCTATACCTGCCGGATTGAGCCTTTCGGCCTCCAGGCCCTGAACACCTGCTACGTTGAGGTCCCAGAAGCCAGCAGATCTCGCATAGCCATTTATATTCAGCTCCAGTGCGCCTGCTTCGCCCTTCCTGTCCGGATTGCCGGCATAGCTTGTTTGCAAAGCCATGGTCAATGCAGCACCCAATACTAAAATTTTCTTCATACTCTGTCTTTTATTGTATCGCCTTAAATTAATTTAGAAGTTAGAAACGTCAGTAGGCCTGACGGCTCCAAACCATTTTAATATTTTATGTCCTACGCCCGGCACCTCGATGTCAAAGAGATAAATACCGCTGGCTATAGGTATAGCAGCCTGGTTTTTCAGGTCCCAGCTCACTGAGTTGTCCAAAGCCGCACCGCCGGTCGTAGAGTTGAGGTTATATCCGTCTGTGATCTCGATCGGTTTATTTGTCACAGGGTCCAGATTAAGGGCCTGAGTCAGTATCCTCACTAGTATACCATCGACAGTATATATCTTTATGCTACAATTGTTTGGCAGATTAGTGACTTTGACCTCACCAGTGTTGGCTGATGTCTCATATGCCGAATATGCCAGGTATGGGTTAGGTACGATACGTATCATGTCCAGAGCTGACTTAGCCACAGAGTCCTGATTGATCTTTGGGCCCAATCCGATAGTACTGAAAGTATATCGTGCGAATATGCTCGTATCACTCAGGTTTGTGGCACTAGTAGCAAATTTATTATATGGCTTCTGGACCCTCAGGCTGATAGTGACATCATTTGGAATGAGGCCATTCGCGAATGAGAGCATAGAGTAGCCAGGTGTCAGATACGGTATACAGGTCCACATGATACTCCTGTAATCAGGCCTTGATACTGAGGTCACATCCGTGCCATATGGCTGTCCTGCAGGAGTATTGACCATATTTGAGTATATAGATACAAAATCACCCTGCATACCAAACCCACCTTCATACACACTATTCATTACATAGATGAAATGCTTACCTCCGAATATCGGGGTATATGGTACATCGCCCCCTTGATTGATATTACCAAAAAGCTGAGATGTCGGGTTCCAGATCATATCCCTACCATTCTGGTCTGCCTCATCAGAGGCCTCGCCAAATGCAATGTCTAGCCTTTGGCCGGTCTCTACATTGATAGCATATCCGGGGAAAGTTGACATACCCGGAAAATCATTAGTAAAGGTTGAATCGGGAAACAAACCAGCGTGTGTGCGCAGCATACCCTTGCGTGGCGGAGTATTGGATCCGTCAGGTGCACCCAGTAGGTTATCCAAAACCGGATTGTCGCCGGTCTCAAATACTACGCATGATGACCATTTACTCTTGTCAGATGTGAGAACTATATCGACACTTTGCAGTTGGTCGAGTGTATTCTCAGGAGAAGAGCACTTGTCATTGTAGTTGTCCCACTTGAATCCCGGCCCTCCAACAGAGATCGGTCTGCCGGTAATAATAGCCTGGCTAGGTCCCATACTCCAGTTTGCAGCGAGACAATATGGACCCCATTTTGCTCCGGCCATACTGCCAAAGAGGCCATTAGGGTCGGTCAATGTCTGACCTACTACGCCCGGTGCATGATAATATGCATCCACAAAAACATTGCATAGCGGATCAGGAGTAGCCCCGCTGCATTCCAATTCATACGAACCTGAGCGCAACCAGTTATTAGCAATGGTCTGCCCAGAATCTGTGACGAAAGATAGCCAAGGGTTTGACGGGTCCGCAAAAGTGATAGTGCCTCCTATTGGTCCATAGACCGGCTCATTGTCAGACAAGTTAGTATACACAGCAAATGGAGTACCCAGCGTAAGGGAGAAGCCATAATCCTCACCCAATGCAGCAGCTGCCGGAGAAGATGCGATGATCTGCTCATATGGTTTGCTGAGATTGCTGGTCGAATTGATCGTATCACCGGCATTCAGGTCAATCAGCCTCCACCATGCATTAGTTGATACACTCACACCATTGTATGGCATCGTATCATAAATGACGAGTTCCCAATTACTTTCCTTGAGTAAAACCGGATCTGTGACTTTAAAAGCCAACGGGTCCTGGCCTACCACATAGTATGTAGCTGTATCCGAAGATTGATTGCCATACGGGTTGGCCAGAATAGTAGCTATGGTCTGTGGGTTCAGGTCTATGGTATTTCCGCCGTTGGCCATGCCTTCGATGCGCTGGACCTGAGTAGCGGTGCCATAGCTGCTATTGAGTATGCGCCCGCCATCAGTAGGTTCGGAATTTTCCGGTATGACAGAGTATTTATTGAAGTTCTTGCCTATCAGGAATGGCTGGCTCTGGCCAATGCTACTATCCGGAACAAATTGCTTAAAATTATTTGTGGCAAATGAAATGATACCAAAATAATATATCAGGTGATCGACCATTTGGCCACCATTGATCAGGTCTATGGAATCGACCAGTGAATGCTGGATACCAGTATTGGGCAGGTCAAGTCCCACTCCCGGTATAGTATTAGGATCATGCTCCCATGTCGTGGTAGTAGTGAGGGGGTCAGAATATTGATTCCAGTTGACCAGATGCGACACATTGTCTTTGATATCATATACAGCCACAGGTACTGCTTTGGTCGGGTCAGTGAGATCACTGGATGATACCGTAGCGCTGGCGAGCTGATATAGTATATATCCCTGGAACCTGTATAGTGAATCAAGGCCCGAACCGGGCACATATCCCTTGCTCACGCGGAGCTGATCCGGCTGTGCATATGACTCTCCGACGTTATTGCCGGCAGGGTCATCTACTATATTGATGATCACTTTCTGATCCATAGCGCGGAGATTAAGCAGCGGCGCTGATGGTCCGGCCAGCTGCTGGAAACAAGCATCGAAAAGTGCTTTTGCTTTATCAGCAGCCACACTTATGTTTGACCAGCTTGGGCAGTTGGTACCTACACCTCCCGGAGGATCTACGAATATAACGCCTATCGTAATGATCTCAGATGCACAGGGCAGGAATGTGAATGGCCCTGATGTCTGGACAAAACGCCTGTCACCGGCTGCCAGGGCTGTGCTGCTCTGTGTGTTACATTCAGACCATTGATTAGCTATAGATGGGTCTCCCGGAAAAACATAATTGGTTTGAACAGAACCGCCATATCCCGGTCCGCCGTATGTGATTGGATCACCGCAATTCCATAAACCTGTCTGGTAATTACGAAATCCTGATGCAGTGGTAGGGTCCGAATAACAAGTTGCTGCACCATTGGTGAAATAGCAGAACGAGGTCATACCAAGGTGTATCGGTAGGTGTGACATCGGATTTTTCGTAGTGTCTGTAGGGCCTTCGAAATATTCTATACCAAGCATGGGAAGGTTGCATCCATATCCATACTCGCCGCTGGGGCAGACATCGGGATCATCACAGGTTACTCCATTCACTGCAGTGGCACCCTGTACGAATCCATTATACTGAATAGCCAGACTCCTTGAGGTATCACAGCCTACCCGGTCGTTATTGGCACAGCCCAGATCCACATCTGTCCATTGAGACATATAGGTACTATGGAGGGCTCCGCCGGATTTGTTGATTATATTATAGGTATAAAAGGTCATATTGTTGATCTCATCCGAACTTTGGAAGGCAAATGCCAGTTCATTGACCTGGATACCTATCGGAGCGCCATTACTGGCAGTGTGGATATTGCCTTTGTCATTCATGACCCAAAATACCATCTCATCTGCATAGGAGTTTCCGCATCCGAATACAAGGCTGTCGCAGCCCGGTCCCTGAGGGCGTATACCGTTATGTTTGATGGTCGGGTAGTCGCCGTCCAGTGGGTTGTATATACCATCGCCGTTGACATCAAAGAATGGAGCTAATATACCCGACATATCATAACCCTCACCTGACAGCAGAGGGTTTCCCTTGCCCGGCCAGCGTATCACATCACTATCTGTCGGGTTTGGCACTACCACACTACCCGGTACATTTACATTGCCGGAATTAGCATATGCCAGCTGGCATGCCTTGATATCCGTGCCATATACCCGAAAGTGCTGGTCCCAGAGATTACAGGTGGCAAGACTTACATTTCCATTATTATCCAGCGGGCCTGTGAAATAATCCGTAGTACCCTGACGGTATTCCAAAGCTGCCATTTTGAGGTTATTGCCCTCATCGAATGCCGATACCCATATCGCACCGGCAAAAATAGCCTGTGGTAGCGGGGTAGTAGAGGTGATATCACCTTTGGGCACCTCATAATGGCCCACACTAAGGTCCCACCACTGGTCACCGGCATCCAGCACCCGTGCACGGACGTTATTGACATCCATATCAAACTGGTCTGCAGGCGCATTACAGCCGCCACTCTCTTGTTTATATGAATGGTGGGGAGCCTGAGTATTTGCCGGATTTTTTGCGTTGCCGACACTGCTCGCAAAACAGAACGCTGTAAGCAGGATAGCAGATAATAATCGGAATTTCATGATCTTAGATTTTATAATTACTTCGAAATATTTATTCGTTCAATTCAATTAAAAATTCACACTGGCACCGAGATATACCCTCCTCGGGAGACTGTAATTGTCCGGGTTGTTCACCTTAGCTCTGTATAGGTCCTTGTATGCCTGTACACTTGGCTGAGAGTTGATATTGACCTGGCTGCTTGCTGCCTTCAGATAGCCGTCATCATTAGCATTGAGCGTATATGGATATACCTGCAGGACATTGTCTGTATTGAGCAGGTTCTGGATATATACATAGACAGATAGGCCCATCATCTTAGGATCTTTAGAATTTGATTTTTTGCTGATCTTAAATGTGAAATCCTTATTCACCCTCAGGTCCAAACGGGTGTACCATGGCAGACGAGCATCCAAAGATGTAGTATTGGCGCGGGCGGTAGAATAACCGGGAATAGTAGCTCCATCAACTACTGTACCAGTCTCTTTGGTAGGCTCTCCTGAACGGAGGTTCAGGCCCAGATTGATGCCAAAATTCGCCAGTACCTGATAGTTATTGATGATAGGTCCGTTATATTTCCTGCCGCCTTCGAAACGGTAATCCACTGCCAGTTTGATCTGATGGCGGGCATCTGTACTCAGCGGATATACGGTCCTGAAGTTAGGCTGGCTGGCACTGACCAGATTGAGTGCTGACTGGTCATCAGAGCCTGTACCTTCTACGAACTGGAGGGTATAGTTAGCCGTGATCTTAAAGTTTTGTATCCTTCTCATGTCAAAGAGCAACCTTATACCTTTGGCAGAGCGGAAATCGATATTGCTGTATGTAATATATGTCGCAGGGAATGCATATTGTATCTGGCGCAGGTCGATCAGGTTTCTGGTCTCCTGATAGAATGCAGATAGTGTCAAAGCTGCAAACTCAGCCACCTGCTGTTTGAAACCGAATTCGTAGTCGGTCTTTTTGATAGGGTCGAGGTCAGGGTTATTCTTTACCCCGGTATATTCTGTGAAATAATAATACTGTGCGATGTTAAGGTCATTTCTGGTTTGCGGCCTTTGAGACAATACATCATAGTGAGCAAAGAACTGCGCCTGATTAGTAATATTGAATGAATACTGGAGGCGAGGCATCACCATATACTTGGCCTTGTAGTTGGTAAAGGATACGTTAGGGTCATAGCCTGCCGATTTGATATACTCTGCTGCACTGGCATATGAAAGATTATTTACTCCCGGTACATTGATATATGGCAATATACCATTAGACCCTGCCAGTGACACCAACTGTCCGGTAGATGGCCTGCCATACTGGTCATACCAGTTATCACCATTTCTGTATCCGGTGATCTGTGCACCAGGGCCGTTCTTGTCTACATAGACGGCATAGTTGCTTCCTATATTAGCAGGTATGCTTACTTTGGTGCCATCGAGGCCCATGCTCGCTACCTGACCAGCAGTATATATCTGATAGAGTGAGTATGGATCTTTCAGCACTTCCTGATTGGCATCATAGCGGTCTATCCTGAGGCCCACTACGAAACCCATATCCTTGTAGAAGAACTTGTCCTGGATATATCCTGCGGCATATATCGGCATGAAAGCCCCTATCGGACGCGTGAACTGTCCATCTGCATTCTTTTGGGTAAAGAAGTCCTTGACTGTAGGCTGGTAGTTCAGGACATTGCCCTGATAGTCATATCCTTCATAGTTGAGGATAGGTGTGCCACTATTGGTATAGCTCAGGAGCTCATCTGCAGAGAAAAGCTTTAGCGAAAGTTTATTAGGGTCTACAGCAAAAAAGTCTATGTTGTCCGTGCCGTTTGGATTTAACCCGAGCTCAGTTCTGAGGTTACGGTCGAAGTAAGTTTGCGTAGTAAGGTTTGATTTCTCACCATATAATACGGTATCGGTATAATAGAAGCTCGGGATATTGGCAGCTGTGGCTGCATATTCTTTGCCGTTTATCAGCAGGATAGGGTTTGATGTATCGACTGATATATGGGTGTTGACGAGGTTTCTGCCCAGTGTCCAGAGATCAAGCGGCTCGATACTGTAGGTCCTTTGTATCCTTTGTTCATATTCGACACCGAGCTCTATTTTATGGGTGTTCTTTTTGTCACCACCCAGTTTGACGATATCAAATGAGCCTTCGGCCGTACCGCGATAGGATTGGTTATTCAGATCGACACCATAGCCGTTATACTGACGGCCTACGTTATACCAAAGATTATCTACAGGTGTCGAACGCTCACCATTGATCAGTCCTGCCTGTGAGCCGTTGATCTGGTCTAGCGTCGGTGCGCCTATCGAACCGAAAGACTTTGACAAAGTATACCCTCCATTAGCATTTTCCTGTGCACCCAGGAGTTCGAAATATTCTTTGGTAAAAGTACTGCCCAGCGGGTTTATATTGGTCGGTGTAAAGGTCATCGCCGTATCCGTCGTACTGAGGTTTTGGATAAACCCTTTTAGCACGTGTCCGTTCACACGTATCGAATCGTATGAGAAATTATATGCCGATTGTGTCTGAAACTTACCGATATACCCGTAGTCAAACAGGTTAGAACCGTGAAACTCATCTGCATAGCCCCGGAATGCCCTTTCATAATCAACCTGGACCGTATAGCTCGCATTCTCGATTGATATCCCGCTGTGGCTGGCACCTGCATCATTGGTTTTTTTCTGGTCCCCTATACGCTGAGTGAAGCGACCGTATACCATATAATCAGTCCCTGTAAAGAGTGGATTGTGCTCAGCATTGAGCAGGGAATATTCTCTGATATAGCTATTGTATTTGTCATAGTTAAAATTGCCACCTATAGCGATAGAGATATTTTTGGTAGGGTAGAGGCCGATCTCTCCGGATCCCACATAGTTATTCTCACTATTATTTGGCTTATCACTGGTTTTGTACATATTGGCGAAAGTGATAAAGTCAGCCTTATTATAGAATCCACCATTTGGATTGGGTGTGAGCGGGGAAGCTTCGATATTGTTGAGTGTGCTTTGATTGACCTGCCAGATACCTATAGCTGACGGGCTCCTGTCTTTATCATACTGATACTGTAGTCCCAGTGTGATTCCCAATAATGTCCTTTTAGGACTGCCTGCTGTAGTATCTCTCTTATCTCTTATTTTGATCAGCGGGCCATATACACTGCCATCTACACGTGTGGTACCATAAGGGTCCAGGCCCTGAGTGGTCCTTCCTTCTAAATTGCCGCCCCAGCTCTGCTGTGCATCCTGCAGTGTGATATTTACGACACCCGCAGTGACATCTCCGTACTTAGCAGAGATACCGCCTGCCAGCACGCTTATCTCTTTGATCGCACCGGTAGGTACTATGATGCTGGTATTGACAGGTGGCCCGCCACTACCGTCATTCGGCTTATTCATCATTCGTATACCATTGACCACATATTGCACTTCATCACCACGGCTACCGTTGATCGTTATCGCGCCTCCGGCGTCATTCTGGGTCACACCGGCAGCTTGTGAGGCTATATCCTCGACAGTCAGTTTGCCTTGCTCCTTTATATCCTGCTGTGTGATCGCCTGCTCTATTTTTGTATCGCCTGCATCGATCAGTGGTTTCTTATATGCGATGACCTCTACTTCCGGCCCTTCTTTGACCTGTGGCTTAAGTTGGATATTTTCAAATGTCGCTTTATCCGATGATACGATCAGTCCATTGATTATTTTTGAAGAATAACTCACATAAGAATACTTGAGATTATAGGTCCCTGCGTTGAGGTTACTGAGGGTATAGTTGCCGTCAAAGTCAGTCACAGTGCCCCTGCCGGTACTTTTTCCATTGGCATCCAGGATCACGACACTCGCTCCTATCAGGCCCTCGCCTTTTTCGTCGGTGATCTTTCCCTTTACCTCACCCTGGCTCTGGGCAAAAGCCGCTGTCATAGATCCCAAAAACGCTAATAGAGTTAATATTTTCTTCATGCCACTATATTGTGTGTTTAACAAAAGCCGACAAATATAATTTTTTCCGCCAACAAATATAATAAGTGTTAAAACTCATTTCCAAGCCCCTACAAGGTTATTACAAACAAATGACAATCGGGCATCTAAATGGCTCTTTCGTGACAAAAAAGGCCATTTATTGATCTAAAATCATGTCGTGATTCTTATTACTCTAAATTTCAGGATAAACTTTCATAGAGAGGTTGCTGTTTCGCATGTTTAGTAGTACTTTCGCCGTTTACGATGTCCACGACAGATATAATCTCCAAAAAACAGCCAAAAAACACCGCAGATCAGGCCTCGGACGCTACCCTCAGCAGTTCAGAACCGGATGCTATAGAGGTGTTTGGCAGCCGCGTACACAACCTGAAAAATATAGATGTATCCATACCGCGCAATCAGCTCGTCGTGATCACAGGGCTCAGCGGCAGCGGCAAATCATCGCTCGCATTTGATACCATATATGCTGAGGGGCAGCGTAGATATCTCGAGAGTTTCTCAGCATATGCCAGGCAGTTTATCGGTGGACTGGAGCGCCCGGACGTCGATAAGATCACAGGACTCAGCCCCGTCATCTCGATAGAGCAGAAATCTACCAATAGAAATCCACGTTCGACAGTGGGCACTGTGACAGAGATATATGACTTCGTTCGTCTGCTATACGCACGTACCTCAGAGGCATATTCATATGTCACGGGCAAGAAGATGATCAAGTTCACCGAGGAGCAGATCATCGACAACCTGCTCACTAATCACAAAGGAAAAAAGATGATGATCCTCGCGCCCGTCGTGAGAGGCAGGAAGGGACACTATCGTGAGTTGTTTGAGAATATACGCAAGCAGGGCTATCTGAAAATACGCGTGGACGGCGAGATCATAGAGGTCAAACCTAAAATGCAGCTCGACAGATTTAAGATACACAATATAGAACTCATCATAGATCGCCTAGCGATGGACGCGGACAATAAAGACCGTATCCGACAGTCGATCCAGCTCGGCATGAAGCAGGGCAAAGGACTTATCCAGATGCTCGACGCTGAGACCAATGAAATATACAATTTCTCCAAGCACCTCATGTGCCTCGAGTCAGGTATCTCTTATGAAGAGCCATCGCCAAATACTTTTTCTTTCAACTCACCCTATGGTGCATGTCCTGTATGCAGCGGACTGGGCGTGGTACATGAAGTAAGAAAGGCAACTATCATCCCCGATGAAACCGTTTCTATCAATAAAGGCGGCATACTGCCTATCGGAGAAGCGAGAGATAATTTCATCTTCAAAGAGCTCAACAGCCTCGCAAAGCAATATAAATTTTCGCTCTCATCTCCTATTCAGTTGATACCCGAAGAGGCGCTGAATATCATCCTCTATGGTTCTGCTGAAGAAGAAGAGGCTGAGGAAGAATTAGAGATATCGGACTTTGATGACAGGTGGTACACACTCGCTAAAGGCGGCCTGACAGGTATGCTCAAAAGGTGCTTTAAGTTTACTACCTCAGATAGTATCCGCTCATGGGCAGAGGACTATATGGACAAAGTACCCTGCGAGGAATGTGGTGGCACAAGGCTCCGCAAAGAATCGTTGTGGTTTAAAATAGATGATAAGAATATCGGCGAACTCGCCGGCTGGGATATCGATGTCCTGGCGGCATGGTTCAAAGACCTTGAGTCGAGGCTGAATGAAAAACAAAAGACAATAGCCAAAGACCTTCTGAAAGAGATCAGAACCAGGATACAATTTATCCTCGATGTCGGCCTCGAATACCTCTCGCTGCACCGCCCCGCCAAATCGCTCAGCGGTGGTGAAGCGCAGCGTATCAGGCTGGCAACACAGATCGGTTCTCAGCTGTCGGGCATCACCTATATATTAGATGAGCCGAGTATCGGACTTCATCAGCGCGACAACAGACAACTCATACAAGCCCTTCGCAAGCTTAGTGATGCGCCAAACACGGTGATCGTAGTAGAGCACGACAAAGAGATCATGCTCGAGAGCGACTATGTGATCGATATCGGCCCCGGCGCGGGTGAACATGGCGGCAAGATCATAGCACATGGTACCCCGAAAGAGTTTCAAAAGCAAAACTCAGTCACGGCTAAATATCTCGCAGGCAAGATCAGCATACCTGTACCTGCCGAAAGGCGCAAAGGCAACGGAAAATTCCTTGAGCTGAAAGGCGCGAAAGGAAATAACCTGAAAGATATTTCGGTGAAATTCCCGCTCGGTACCTTCATCTGTGTGACCGGTGTATCGGGCAGCGGCAAGAGCACCCTCATCAATGAGACGCTCTATCCTATCCTGTCGAAATATTTCTACCGCAGCAATCTCAAACCGCTCGCATATAAAGACATCAAAGGGCTCGATAATATCGACAAGGTCATTGAGATAGACCAATCGCCAATCGGCCGTACGCCGAGATCGAATCCTGTCACTTACATCAAAGTATTTGACGAGATCAGGAAACTATATGCACAACTGCCCGAAGCCAAGATCCGAGGCTACGCTGCCGGAAGGTTTTCATTCAATGTCAAAGGCGGACGCTGCGAAGAGTGCCAGGGCGGCGGCATGAAGGTAATAGAGATGAACTTCCTGCCCGATGTAGAGGTGCTCTGCGAAAAATGCAACGGCAAACGCTACAACCGCGAGACACTCGAGGTGCGCTACAAAGGCAAATCCATCAACGACGTGCTCAACATGACCGTCGAAGAGTCTATCACTTTCTTCGAGAGTATACCTGCCATCTATCCGAAATTAAAAACACTCAATGATGTGGGCCTCGGCTATCTAAGGCTCGGGCAGTCTTCTACCACTCTGAGCGGCGGCGAGGCGCAACGTGTCAAGCTATCTGCCGAGCTGAGCAAAAAAGATACCGGCAAGACCTTCTACATACTTGATGAGCCGACTACCGGCCTGCACTTCCAAGATATAAAGATACTGCTCGATGTACTCGACAAACTCATAGCACGCGGCAATACCGTACTCGTGATCGAGCACAATATGGATGTGATCAAAGTGGCAGACTATATCCTCGACATCGGCCTCGAGGGCGGCAACAAGGGCGGCAATATCGTCGCTCAGGGCACACCTGAGGAGGTCGCTAAAAACAAAGAATCACATACTGCGAGATTCTTGAGGGAGGAGTTGAAGGGGTGATTGCGCTAACACTCGTTAGCCTATCCCTTTATCAGACTCCTGATGCCTGTGATAGCGATCTGCAGGCCTACGCAGAAGATAAGAAATGCACTGATACGGTTGATGATCATTTCACCTTTGGAGCCGAGATGGGTGATCATAGTTCTGGCATTGAGATAGAAGACATAGATCAGTATGCAGATAAAGATGATGGCCAGCAGTATAGCGCCAGTGCCGATCAGGTAGTCCTTGATAGTTGATCCTGCACTATGTGCGCTGAGTGTAAAGAGCACAGAAATTGTGCCTGCTCCTGCCGTAATAGGAAAAGTGATCGGGTAGAAAAGTTTATCCTGCAGCGAGTCATAGCCGCTTGTATCATTCTCATCAGTTGATTGGGTATCCATCTTTTGTGTTTCCTTATCAGATGAAAGAAACTCCCAGCCTATCTTGCAGATCATGATGCCACCCGCTAGCTGTACCACAGGTATAGACAGTCCGAATATCTGCAGTATCCAGTGCCCCGTAAACAGCGCCACCACACAGATCATAAAGGCATAAAAAGTTATTTTCCTGACGGCATTTCGCTTTTGCTGTTCACTCAAATTGCTGAAATACGGCAATACGATAAACGCCGAGCCAATAGGATTGACCACGGGGAACAATGCAATAGTGCCTATGAAAAGCAAATGGATAAATGAATGTACGTCCGAACTCATCTGCGCAAAAGTATGATGTTTTATTTAATAACGATAGCTGAGCTCAGTTCATAAAAAAGCCCCGAGAATATCTATCCTCAGGGCTTTTGCTTGTATTAGTACTCCTCCCTCTCCTTCGGAGAGGGTCGGGGTGAGGTGTTTAGTGGTGCGAATGATTTCCCCCTTGATGGATATGGCCATGCTCCAGCTCGCTGGGATGTGCCTCCCGTACTCCGACTACTTCGCCTGAGAAGTGCAGCGTCTTGCCGGCAAACGGATGGTTCAGGTCTATGGTCACCTCATCATCTGTGATAGCCGTAATGCGCCCCTGAAACGGATTGCCGAACTGGTCCTGTAGCGGGATCAGATTGCCGACCTCGATGAGGTGTGAGGCATCTTCTCCTTCAAACTGGAAGTCGCTTTTATTCATCTTGATCACTGCCTCCGGATCAAACTCACCATAGCCGTCCTCAGGGGTCAGCACAAAGTGAAACTGATTGCCCGCGATGAGGCCGTCGAGGTTGTTCTCAAATTTGTCGAGTACATTGCCATGACCGAAGAGAAACTCAAAAGGTGCATCTGCTGTAGCCTCGTCCATGACCGGGCCATTTGGTTCTGTGCGCAGTTGATATACCAGTGCTACGACAGAGTCTTTAGTTGCTTTCATTGTAATTTTATGTAAAGTGATATAATGGAGAACTGAAACGGAGAAAGGATATTCGACGCGTCATTCTTGTAAGCCCAAAAGTAATATTATTCCCGAAATGGATTTTATTTTTGAGTACTTTTGATATTTAATATTGCCAAAATATCAGCATATGAAGAGTCTTTTAAACCCAACCGATAGACAGGAAATAATCAACCGCATCAATACCTTGACCCCCAAGCATACAGGGAAATGGGGCAAAATGGATGTCGGACAGATGCTTGCCCATTGCCAGAAGCCGTTAGAAATTGCACTGACCGATCCCAAGCCATCACGTGTTCTCTTAGGGCGCATCATAGGGCCGTTCGCTAAAGAAGGCGTATTTGGTCCCAAGCCATATAAAAGGGATGGCTACACGCCCCCGCCTTTTAAAATAACTACGCCGCAGGAATTTCAACCTAATAAAGAAAAGCTGCTGGCGCTGATAGGTCGCTATCCTAATGAGATGCCAAAGGTCGGCCTCGTGCATCCATTCTTCGGCGCTATGCCACTGGAGCAATGGGGCGAAGGCGCATACAAACATTTGGATTATCATCTGGGACAGTTTGGAGCTTGATGTTTTTTCCAAGTCTCAATACTCATATCTCACTACTCATGTCTCTTAAGGCAGATCAGTGATCTCATCAAATTTGAAATACTCATTTTCAAACTTCAGGTCTTTGAAGTAAACGAGCGACCATTTGCCATCGTTGTATTCGAGAGCGGTCATATTCTCGACCCAGTCGCCGGAGTTCATATAGATCACAGAGCCCCTGTCAGTCTTTATCTCTTTGATCATCGGCAGGTGTATGTGTCCATTGACCACATAGTCGTAGCCCTCATCGATCGCTATCTCAGCTGCTGCCAGTTCATAGTTGTTTATCTTCTTGATACCGCGCTTGGTCGCATCTTTCAGCGCCTTGGTGAAATTGATATTGCCCTTTCCAAATAGTTCACGAAGGCCATTGACCAGTTTATTGATGAGGATGATAAGCTCATAGCCTGTGTTGCCGAGCTTGGCTATCCAGCGGCTGCCGCGCATCGTCACATCAAAGATATCTCCATGAAATATCCAGTGCTTTTTGCCGTCGAGGTCGAGGATGAGTTTATCTTCCAGTTCGAGATTGCCGAGGTTCATGCCGCTGTAGCGGCGCAGCATCTCGTCATGATTGCCGGTCAGATAGTAGACCTTCACGCCCTGACTGATAAACTTAAAGACCCTCTGCAGGACCTTGGAATGAGACTTCGGAAAGTAGTATGAGCGGAACTGCCAGATATCGATAAAGTCGCCATTGATCACCAGTATCTCGGGCTCGATGGACTTAAGGTATTTATTGAGCTCTTTGGCCTTGCAACCCAGGAAACCCAGATGCACATCCGATATGATAACTACTTTGACGGGGCGCTTGCTCATAGTTTCAAATATAAAGAATAGATATGAGATAAGAGATGCGAGATGAGTGGCGGGGCAATTAAGTCATTAGACTTCAAAACAGCTCCGGGTCATAGTGAGCGTAGCCGAACTATGACCAGTTCCAGCGTGTCACCCTTCGGCTACGCTCAGGGTGACGGTGCCCCTTACTTATTTCAGGAATAAAGTCGGAACAGCCTCTAGGTGACAAATTATTTCCCCTTTTGGGGATTTGCCTATAATTTGCTATATTTGTATTGTGTAAGTTATTAAGGCAAAATCAATTTCAATTATGCATATTTTAATCATAAATACTAATTTTTCAAATGTTCAAATACTTGATTTCATTAGCTTTAATTTTGGGATAAAATTTAGCCAAATAGTTTCAAAAATGAATTTTTTATATGTATAAGTGAAAAAAAAGTGCAGGCTATTCTAGCCTCCTTCAGGGAGGTTTGGCGGGTCATTTTTGTCACAGCAAAGTCAAAATTGACCACCTATGAAATAACTGATATCAAAAAATATACCTTTATATTAAACACGACCCATGAGAAAAACATACATTTATTTTTTCTGCCTGATACTATCCATTTCAGCTACCCAGCTCAAAGCCCAAAACTGCTGGTCGCCGCTGGGAACGGGAACTAATGGCTACATTGAAGCCATTGTAACTTATAATGGCGAGCTTATAGTAGCTGGTCAGTTTGATAGCATTGGAGGAATAGCCGCAAATAACATTGCTGCATGGAATGGTTCGTCCTGGTCTGCATTAGGCTCAGGAGTTAGCAGCACTTATAACCCAAACTTAGTCACCTTTAATATCTCAGCATTGGCAATATATAACGGTGAATTATATGCTGGTGGACAATTTGATACAGCAGGTGGTGTGCTTGTAAATAATGTTGCGAAATGGAATGGCACTTCCTGGTCGGCTATTGGTACAGGTATTCCAGGTACAAATTATACCATTAATGCGTTAACTGTTTATAATGGGTCCTTATATGCAGGAGGACATTTCGATACTGCGGGAGGGATACCTGCCAACAATATTGCCAGATGGGATGGTACACAATGGTATAGCGTCGATAGTGGCATTGGTACTAATTTTCAGAATGTAGTATATTCTCTGATAACAAACGATGGTGTTTTATATGTAGGTGGTATTTTTGTTAAAGCGGGTAATTCACAGACACAAAATATAGCCGTTTGGAATGATACAGTTTGGTCGACGTTAGATAATGGAATCAATACACAAATTATGTCCATGGCTTTCTATCAGGGAAATCTCTATGTAAGTGGTATAGGCAGTTCTAATATTGACAACATTTCTACATGGGATGGAGCAACTTGGTCCCAGGCAGCAATAGCTACTGGTACTAACACTAACATAGGTGTTGATGCCCTGTTTGAGTTTGATGGCAAATTAATTGCTGCCGGAGGATTTGATACTATTGGAGGAATAGCAGCAACCAACCTGGCGCAATGGAACGGAACAACCTGGTCGAGTTTTGGAGAAACGAGTGGATTCATTCCATATTTTACACCAGGAGTATACACGCTTGGTACATATAATGGATACTTATATGCTGGTGGCGCTTTTATCCAAGTGGATAGTACTAATACCAATAGCATAGCCGAATATACCTGCGCTACCGATGGCATCCATGAGGTCTCAGTCAATCATGTGCGTGTATATCCTAATCCTACCACTGGTATAATCAATATCTCGATAGACAATGCAGAGGCGGGTGTATCTGTGCAGATATATGACCTGCTGGGGCAGAAGATATACCAATCAAATATCAGCAGCAGTAGCACAAGCATCAATCTGAGCGGACATGCAGCGGGCAGCTACCTCTATCACATCTCGGGCGCGAGTGGTGAGGGTATTGCGAAGGGGATGATTATTATTCAGTGAAACGAACAGACGTCGTCATTGTAAAAAAGCGCGTCATTGCGAGGGAATTCCCGTAAAAATAATTGTGCTATTTCCGAAGCAATCCCCGCAAGCATCTGGGATTGCTTCAGCTTTATCATTTTAATTTTTTATATTGGAAAAGCTTCGCAATGACGTGGTGGTTGGGTTTGGCGCATAATTGGGAATGAAACAGCCCTGCCTCACCCCCGTTCTCTTTGGCTATCGCCAAGAGAACTACCCCCTCTCCACGCAGCGTGGAGAGGGGGTCAAACGAATTTGCGGTAAGCATATTCGTTTGGGGGGTGAGGTGCACATTATTACCGCATTATTTTTATTTTCACCCTACTAAATCAATACTATGGGTCGCGCATTTGAATACCGCAAAGAGAAAAAATTTAAGAGATGGGGTGCTATGGCTAAGGCCTTTACCCGCATAGGAAAGGAAATTGCCATATCTGTCAAACTCGGCGGCCCCAGCCCGGAGACCAACTCCCGCCTGCGTCAGGCTATCATGAATGCCAAGGGCGCCAACATGCCTAAAGCAAACGTAGATGCTGCTATCAAAAAGGCCAGCAATAAAGACACTGCCAACTATGAGGAAGTGACCTACGAGGGCTATGCACCGCATGGTGTAGCACTGGTGGTAGATACGCAGACAGACAATACTACCCGCACCGTATCAAACCTACGTGTACACTTCAATAAGCTGGGCGGCACGATGGGCACGATGGGTGCTGTAGAGTATATGTTTAAGAAAAAGGCGGTTTTTAAATTCAACAAAGGCAAGCTCAACCTCGAAGAACTGGAGTTTGAACTCATAGACTTCGGCCTGACAGATATCCAGTCTGATGAAGAGATAGTGATCGCCACGGGTGAGTTCGTGGATTACGGCAAGCTTCACAAGGCCATAGAAGATAAGGGAATTGAGATCATAGAATCGACCTACGACAAGATACCGGACTTCTACAAAGAGGGACTCACTGATGAAGAAGCAGATGATGTCATCAAACTGATCGAAAGGCTCGAGGAAGACGATGACGTGAGCATGGTCTTTCACAATATGAAATAGAAAATGTGCCAATGTGACAATATGCCAATGTGCTAATGAAGCGGGCATTGAAAGATTATCTGCACTTTGTATTTGTCTTAAAACTTACTACCTAATACTTACAACCATTGTCTTTATATACTCTCAACATTATTACCCTCATCTGGATAGGCATTGGGCTGGTCTCTTTGCCATTTTTGCTGAGGGTCACGCAGCCTTATGGGCGTCATGCCAGCAGCAGTTGGGGCCCGATGATAGACAATCGTCTCGGATGGATAGTGCAGGAGGCTCCGTCTATGATCTTTCTATCGCTGTTCTTTTTCACCGGCACACTGATCAAGACACATGCGAGTTATTTCTTCTGGGGACTTTGGGTGGCGCATTATATCTATCGCAGTATCATCTATCCGCTGCGCACTAAGACCAATGGAAAAAAGATACCTGTTGTCATTGTGCTATCGGCTATAGGTTTCAATTTTATGAATGGTTTCGTAAATGGCAGCTATCTGGGCAGCTTTGGTGGAGATTATGGCGATGATTATTTCACCTCACCAAGGTTTATCATTGGGCTTATAGTTTTTATCACCGGAGTAGTCATAAATCATCAGTCAGATAATATCCTGCTCGCCCTTCGTAAGCCGGGGGAGACAGGATATAAGATACCGCATGGGGGATTGTTTAAATATGTCTCAGGTCCTAATTTCCTTGGCGAAATGATAGAGTGGACGGGGTTTGCGATCATGGTTTGGAGCCTGCCTGCATTGTCATTCGCCGTATGGACGATTGTGAACCTTACGCCACGTGCACTGGACCATCACAGATGGTATCTGTCGAAGTTTCACGATTATCCTAAGGAGAGAAAAGCGCTGGTGCCGTTTATATTTTAGTTCGTTCTTTGACTGGTATGACGAGTTTCAGGCCTGACCATACTTCATTAGATAAAATACTTCTTATACCAATATTGGAATACGATCAGGCCCCAGATGCGCGCATGTACCTCGCCCGGGCTATTTGAGAATAATTGTTGCTTGAGTTGGTTTATCTCATTCAGATCAAATATGCCTTGCTCGCGGATGAATTTTTCACTCAGCAGATCATCTTCTATCAATGACCGCAGCCCCGTCCTGAACCAATTGAGCAGTGGTACTTCGAAGCCTCTTTTAGGCCGCGTATACAGTTCATCAGGCAGCACATTTCTGAAGGCGTCTTTCAGAATCTTCTTCGTATGTCGGTCTGCTATTTTAAACTTGGTCGGGATCGTAAAAGCGAAATCTACCACAGTATAATCCAGTATAGGCACTCGCACTTCCAAGCTGTTTGCCATGCTCATCAGGTCTACTTTGGTAAGCATATCATTAGGCAACACCATCTGTGTATCGGCCATGAGCGCATCGTTTATCGAGTTTTTTCCTTCGATGAATTTCAATACTTTTTCCTTTCGGCTTTCGATATTCTTTTTGTCTATAAGAGTGTCGTTTTTGAGTAGGCGAAGTGCATCATTTTCATCTACAAAAGCACACCATCTCCAGTAGCGTTCCTGCGGAGACAGCTTCAGGCCGATGCCATAACGCTCCAGCTGGCGAAAGATATTTGTGAATTTGGAATTGCGTGATTTGGGCAGCATCTGCCAGATAGGCAAGCCTGATTTGACCGCCCAGTTGACAAAGCTATTTTGCCGTGCACGCATCTCCGCATCGTGCTTATTATATCCCGCAAAAAGCTCATCACCGCCATCGCCGGAAAGCGAGACTGTGACATGTTTGCGGGTATGCATACTCAATATATAGACTGCAATAGCCGATGAGTCAGCAAAGGGTTCGTCGATATAGTCGAGTATATCAAACACGTGCTGATACATGTCATCAGTCGTGATACTGAATACCGTATGATTGGTCTTGAACTTTTTTGCGACGAGATTGGCATAGTACGTCTCATCAAAGAAGGGCTCATCCTTGAAACCAATAGAGAACGTATTCAGGTCTGATTTATGTTTTGCAGCCAAAGACACCACAATGGATGAATCGATGCCGCCACTAAGGAAAGCCCCAAGCGGCACATCAGACACCAGTCTTCTCTCTACAGATGCGTCAAGCAATGAGACCAGTTTGCTCTTAGCCTCATCATAAGAAGCAGGCGTCTCAGGCACTAATTTAGAATCATCAAAGGGAACTTCATAGAACTGTGCCTTTGTTTGATTTCCATTCTTATCAATGGTCAGATACGATCCCGGATTAAGGCGGTAGATATTTTTTAGGATAGAAGATGTGCCTGGGATATAGTTGAGCTGAAGGTAAAGTGCCAACGAGTCAAAATCAATTTCCTTTTTTATCGGGAAAGCAAAGATGGCTTTAAGCTCTGAGGCAAAGATGATCTTCTCACCATCTTCGTATACATGCAGGGGCTTGATCCCCATCCTGTCCCGGGCAATGAATATGGAACCTTCAACTGCATCATATATCGCGAACGCAAAAAATCCATTGAGGTGCTGCAGGCAGTCTTTCCCCATCTTGATATAGAGATTGAGCAGTACCTCCGTATCAGATGTAGAGTGAAATATTCTATCACTGAAAAAAGTATTCTTCAGATCAAGGAAGTTGAATATTTCGCCATTGAAGATGATCGTGTACCTGCCGGTCTCATCTGTCATGGGCTGAGTAGCATGGTCAGACGTATCGATGATAGACAGGCGTGCATGTCCAAAACCTACCTTCGGGGACAATATCTGCGACACCTGCTTATCAGGCCCGCGTTTATTGAGAGCTTTTAATGCATTGTCCAAGGGGCCTCTGAGATCGACCGGGGACTTAGAAAAATATCCTACTATACCACACATTGTTTACAATAATAGCTTTTAGTCATGAGAATCAGTAATGAGAATTGGGTATTGAGTAATGAGAAAAACATATTATGCTTTCAATAATTGCGGCCTTTCGTGAGCTACCTTTAATACCAATTCTCCAAATAATGTATTCGCCCATGCGAACCATTTGCGGGTGAATTTCGATGGGTTATTGACGCTAAAGCCCTCGTGCATAAATCCTGTGTCGGCATGTGTGACTTTGATCGTATCGAGGCAATATTTTATCTCCTTATCATCATCACTAGTGAGTGCCCGTGCTATCAGACTTAGATGCCAGATATAGTTCTTTGGTGTATGGTCGCTACCGACGCCTTCGGCATATTTACCCTTATAGAAATATGGATTGCTGTCGCTCAGAGCAAACCTTCTTGTGTTCTGATAGACCGGATCAGTTTTGTCTACTGCTCCGAAGTATGTTAAGCTAAGCAGATTTGGCATGTTGGGCTCGTCAATAATGAGCCTGTTACCAAGGCCGTCCACTTCATAGGCATAGATATCACCATGCTTTGGGTGATGATAGATTGCATGTTCTTTGATGGCTTTGAGTACTTCATCTGACAGACTCGTACAATCAGCGGCCAGGATTTCATTTTTGATTGCAGAACAAATCTCCGCCAGTTGTCTCAGCGAAACCACGGCAAAGAAATTGGATGGTATCAGGAAAGGATATGTCGTAGCATCATCTGATGGCCGAAACATAGAGTATATAAGCCCGACAGGCTTAGCTGTAGCGCCATAGCCGCCATTACTCAGATTGTCTCTGGTCGGCAATATTCCTCTCTGAAAGTGATAAGGGCCTTGCCCATTCTTTCTTTGCTGGTCCCTGAATGTTTTCACTATTGTCTTCATAGCATCTGTCCACTCTGCATCAAATACAGAAGTATCCCCACTTACTTTCCAGTATTTGTAGGCTAACCTGATCACATAACAGAGTGAATCGATCTCCCACTTACGCTCATGCAACTCCATCTTCATGTCTGTATTGTCGCTATACCATTCACTTTTCTTAGAAGCATCATAGTTGAAAGCATTGGCATATGCGTCGATGAGCACTGATCGTGCATGGCGGTTTATTACTCCCAGTACCAGTTTCTTGAGTTCAGCATCCTGATTGACAAAAGGAACATATGGATACATCTGCGCTGAGGAGTCTCGAAGCCACATGGCATCTATATCTCCTGTGATGACAAATGTATCAGCCTTGCCCTTCAGCTCACCGAAGTGAGTGATGGTGGTATCGAGTGTATTAGGGAAACAATTTTCAAACAGCCACGCCAGCTCAGGGTCAGCTATCTGTGCTTTGACCTTTTCTATCTCAGCATCTATTGCCTTGCTGCCGAACTTTCTCTTCGCCAATGGTGGCCGATGGCTTTCATATTTATTTGTTGAGAAAATAAAACTACGATCTACAGCAAGCGCACTAGCTATCAGTGCTGTATTAAGTATAAAGGTTTTCCTGTCAAGCATCGTTTGGCTATTTGTGATGCAATATATCTAAACCCATAAATATGAGGCTATGATTTGCATTGCATTTTCAAATTTTCAAATTGCCGAATTAGCACATTGGCTTATTCCTCTTTACCGTGACAATTTTTGTACTTCTTTCCACTACCACAAGGGCATGGATCATTTCTGCCTGTTTTTTCGCCTACACGAATTGGCTCAGGTTTTTTAGCGGGCTGGTCTGCCTGTGGCGCCTGTCCCTGGCCTTGCGATGGGCCGCTAGTGATATCGGTACGCGATTCTTTCAAGCCTTTGAAGCTGGTGTGCTGCTCTTTTGCTGCCTTGACCTGCTGAGGTTCGGAGATCGGTATCATGCCCTTGAAAAGGAATGAAGCGATGTCTTTATTGATGCTGCTGATGAGGCCCTTAAAAAGATTGAAGGATTCTATCTTATATATCACGAGCGGGTCTTTCTGCTCGTAGCCTGCGGTCTGAACTTCCTGCTTGAGATCATCCATGAAGCGCAGGTGATCTTTCCATGCATCATCTATCAGAGCCAGTGCCACATTCTTTTCGAAATACATCATCAAATCTTTGCCTTCATTCTTTACTGTTTCCTCGAGCGGTACTAGTATATTAATTCCTCTCTTAGCATCTGAGAATGGGATAGCAACATTTTGTATTTGTTCGCCGCGCTCCATATAGAGCCCTTTGAGAACAGGCAGCGCATTGGTCAGGATGAAATCTTTTTTGCGCTGATATGACTGCATTACTTCTTCGAAAAGCTGGTCTGTGAGATTATCGATCTTGCCTCCGATAAATGCATCTTCGGTGATAGCAGTATCCACTGAGAAGTAACGGATCACTTCCAGTTTGAAATTGGTAAAGTCCTTTGACTCGACATGCTGGGTCACGATCTCATCTGCCAGATCATAGAACGAGTTTTGAATATCCAATGCCAGCCTTTCGCCAAACAATGCATGTTTACGTTTGCCATATACTACCTGACGTTGTTTATTCATGACGTCATCATACTCGAGGAGACGCTTACGTATACCAAAGTTATTTTCTTCAACTTTCTTCTGTGCGCGTTCGATAGATTTAGTGATCATGCTATGCTGTATCACTTCACCTTCTTCATATCCGAAGCGGTCCATGACCTTAGCAATACGCTCAGAACCGAAGAGACGCATCAATTCATCCTCCAGCGATACATAAAACTGTGATGAACCCGGGTCACCCTGGCGGCCTGCACGGCCTCTCAACTGCCTATCCACACGACGTGAATCATGGCGCTCTGAACCGATGATGGCGAGTCCTCCAGATGCCTTCGCTTTGTCATCGAGCTTGATGTCCGTACCGCGACCGGCCATGTTGGTGGCTATGGTCACATTGCCTGCATGTCCTGCCTCTGCGACTATCTCCGCCTCACGCTGGTTTTGCTTTGCGTTGAGTACATTGTGTTTGATCTTGCGAAGAGTAAGCATACGACTGAGGAGTTCAGATACTTCCACGTTAGTCGTACCTACCAGTATCGGCCGGCCTGCTGCACTCAGTTTGGTGATCTCATCGATGATGGCATTGTATTTCTCACGCTTGGTCTTGTATATCAAGTCCTCCTGGTCATCACGGGTCACGGGCCTATTGGTCGGGATGGTAGAAACTTCAAGTTTATATATATCCCATAGTTCCTGTGCCTCTGTCTCCGCAGTACCTGTCATACCGCAAAGTTTGTGATACATACGGAAGTAATTTTGCAAAGTGATCGTCGCCATGGTTTGTGACGCAGCTTCTACTTTTACATTTTCTTTTGCTTCGATTGCCTGATGGAGGCCGTCTGAGTAGCGCCTTCCATCAAGGATACGACCTGTGTTTTCATCAACGATCTTGACCTTGCCATCCATTACGACGTACTCTATATCTTTATCAAAAAGGGTATATGCTTTCAGCAATTGTGACACTGAATGTATACGCTCGCTCTTGATCGCAAAATCCTGCATCAGTTGATCCTTCTTTTGCAGTTTTTCTTCCGCTGTGAGAGATGATTTCTCCAAGTCTGCTATTATAGCACCGACCTCGGGTATTACAAAGAAGGTAGCGTCTTCTCCTGCACCTGTGATAAGTTCTATTCCCTTGTCGGTGAGATCTACCGAGTTGTTTTTTTCATCGATAGTGAAATACAACTCCTTGTCCACATCAGGCATGTTTTTCTGCTGTTCACCTATGAAATGGTTTTCAGCATCTCTCATGATCTGCTGCATACCCGACTCACTTAGGAATTTGATCAGGGCTGAGTTCTTAGGATAGCCGCGGAATGCGCGATAGAGTGCCATACCGCCTTCGCCTTCCTTGTAGCCGGTCTTGCCTTCTTTGATGAGGCGCTTTGCATCGGTTAGAAATCCATTACAGACACGCTTCTGTGTTTCAAATAATTTATTGATACGCGGCTTCAGTTCATAAAATTCCTTTTCATCACTGCTGTCTATCTGACCGGAGATGATGAGCGGTGTACGGGCATCATCCACGAGTACGGAGTCAACCTCATCGACCATCGCATAGTGATGCTTGCGCTGTACAAGCTCGTCAGGATTACGGACCATATTATCACGCAGATAGTCGAAGCCAAATTCATTGTTAGTGCCGTATGTAATATCCGCCAGATAGGCATTGATACGCTCATCAGAATGTGGCTCATACTGATCTATACAATCCACTCGCAGTCCGAGGAAATTAAATATCGGCCCATTCCACTCCGAGTCACGACGAGAGAGATAGTCATTCACTGTCACGATATGTACACCTTCACCTGGTAGGGCATTGAGGTAGGCAGGCAGGGTAGCCACGAGGGTCTTACCTTCACCAGTTGCCATTTCGGCGATCTTACCTTCATGGAGTACGATACCACCTATGAGCTGTACATCATAGTGCACCATGTTCCATTTGACTGGTACACCGGCAGCGAGCCATTCGTTTCTATAGGTCACCTTGTCACCGCTGATGGTGATGGATTTGTTTTTGACGGCCAGCAGACGGTCAAGGTCTGTAGCTGTAGCTTCAAGTTCGGCATTATTAGTAAACCGGAAAGCAGTTTCTTTCACCACAGCAAAGGCCTGAGGAAGTATATCTTTCAAAATTTCCTCGATGGCCTGATCCCGGCGCTTCTTCTGATCATCTACCTGTTTGAAAATGTTTTCCTTCTCATGCAGGTCCTCCTTTGCATTCGCACCTTCGACGAGTGTTGCGATCTCTTTGTCTATCTCTGACAGGTGCTCAGCTATTCTAGTTTTAAACTCCTGGGTCTTAGCACGAAGCTGGTCATTGGAGAGGGACTTGAGTGCCTCATATTCAGTATTTATCTCCTCGATGAGGGGCTGAAGTGCCTTGCGCTCACGCTCGTTTTTATTTCCGAATAGTGACCCGAACAGTTTCTCAATAAAATTTGCCATTACTTATTATCTATTATAATTTCAAAAAGGTGCGCTAAGATAGGATTTTTAATAAGCTATCGGCCCTTCTACCTTCTTTACAAAGGCGGAAAAGCCGCGTTTTTAGTTTATTTTCTGAAAACATCAAAAATCTTACCTTTTACCCGAAAACGGCAAGAATGGCAGACAAAAAGTGGAAATAATCGCCAAAAGCTGACATAACGGTGCTTTTTAAGGCAAATACACAATGTCTGTAAAATGATGACCTTTGCGGCAAATCTCATCAATGAAGTCAATCCTTATTCCTCTGCCATCTTATGGTTTCGACCCTACAGAAGCCGCCATTCCATGGAAAGTACTTTCCGATAAAGGCATAGGAGTCATATTTGCAACTCCTAAAGGTCAGAAAGCCACTGCCGACATCCGTATGCTCCGGGGCAATGACCTTGGCATTTGGAAGTCACTGCTCATGGCGCGAAAAGATGCCGTCGATGCCTACGCCGCGATGGAACAAAGTGAGTCATTCACTAAGCCGATCAGCTATGAGGAAGCTCGCGAAATAGACTTTGATGGACTCCTGCTGCCTGGAGGCCATGACAAAGGTGTCCGTGAATACCTTGAGTCATCCATTCTGCAGAAACTGGTCGTCGATTTCTTTTATGCTAAGAAACCCGTCGCCGCAATCTGTCACGGTGTGGTGCTTGCATCAAGAAGCATCGACCCTGCGACAAATAAATCAGTGATCTCTGATTACAAAACCACATCACTGCTAAAGTCCCAGGAGATGGCAGCATACAATCTAACCAGACTTTGGCTAAAGGACTACTACCTCACATACCCTGAGATCACAGTGGAAGATGAAGTAAAGAACAGCCGGTCAGACAAACAAAACTATCTGCAAGGGCCGACACCACTACTTCGCGATGACTTGTCACATCTGAGCCGAGGCTTCACTGTTCGCGACCGCCACTATCTATCTGCGCGCTGGCCTGGAGATGCATATACCTTTGCCATTGAATTTATCAAAATGATCAACCCGAAATGATCAGCTATTCATAAGTCTCATCCCGAGCTTGTAAAGCCCGCTAAGAATTAGAAACACGATAACTCCCCATACGGCATTGGACAAACCAAAGAATATACAGTCGGGAAATGTGATCTTCAGCTGCGGACATTGCATACCCTTATTGATAGCGACGAAAGGAATGGTAAAGGCAATCAAAAAATTGCAGATCGCTACTACCATTACTGCCAGTTCCCAATGCTCTCTATTTTTGAACCGGATACCGCTGATAAGGTCATACTGCAATGCAAACAACAATCCGGTCAGCATGATCATGCCCCAGCCAATATAGAAATACCAGGGAAGGGCAAAATAACCGACACAGGCATAATCCCATCCTTTGAGAAAATCGCTCAAATCCCTGGAATAGATCGGGAAAAGTCCAAACCACTCATACATGTGCGCGAAAACCTGTTTCATGCTGCTTTATTTTCTGCTTAAAGTTACAACTTTAGTATGTGATGTCCTATATTGACACTTATCGATAGGTGAAGCGATCAAATACCGTTATAGATTGATTTATTTACTCGGTGTACGTGAACGTATCACTGAGCATATATATTTCAGGTTTGATTTTTAGAAGGCCTTCTTTTGGTCGCAGAAATTGCCTTTACGATTGTAGCGCCTTTCATAATCTGCTTTGGGTCTTTCACCTTCATCAGCGAATTGGTATAAGCTTCTCTCAAAAGTGTTTTGATATAGGTCTTCGGAAAATCCTTTTTGCTTATAACTCGAATGTATCTGTACTGATTCCCATTCCCCAGCAATATCTTTTTTGGGTCTGATATCTCGCTTCCCCAATAAAATCCAAAGTGCAGATTATTTCCGCTGCGAGGCACAGCGATAGAACAAAATACATGCCCTTGTCTGTCCGTAGGGGACCATCCGAAAGCAAGCGCGTTATAGTTGTCGTAAATCAGTTCATTGGCATTCGGATACAAGTCCCAGACCCATTCCCTAAGCCATAATGCAATATCTCGGATCTCATCAGGATATGGTTTCAAAAACTTCAGCAGGTCTTTTGTCTGGTCTTTGCTCATATATTGAATTTTGAATCATAGCTATTGCATAGCCTTTAAACAAAACATTTGTATCAAGCGAAGAAATGCATCACAACCTTCCGCGGGGGCTGACCATTGGTGCTTTTCTCTGACAGGGGCATATACCATCTCCCAGGATTGAACCATGAGTCACTTTCACTGATGTGGCCCTGTTAGCCCAGCCGAGATTGTTCAGATTAGGTACATCAGATGTCAGCTGGGTAGAAGCGCCGGTATAGTTGGGGCCTTCAAATAACTCGACTGTCCATCCGTCGGGCACCCTGACAGAAGCGATGTGCTGTGTCCAGTTGGCCTGACAGCGGTAGCCGTCCAGACTCGGATACGAAGCTGTCAATGCCACGATCCCGCCGGAATAATCAGGGGTCAGATAGGCTGTCGGCACCTGAGAGAATGCTGTACAAAAGCCAGCCATTATCAATGCCATTATCAGAATTTTTTTCATATCGTTTTATTTTTTATAAATGTATAATTTAAATACAATACCGGGCTGATAACCCTGCCAATCAAGTTAAATAATTATATAAGTCAGCAATGCAAATTTAGCACAAATGCCCTAAATAACAAAACATCAGCCCTGTCAGTGAGGGGCTTTTTTCTGCCGATCTGAGCGACATCAACGTTTATCGGTCGAAGAGGAAATGCAGGAAGGGCCGGAACCCTGATAGCATGGGGCTCAGGGCATACCGGGCATGATTGATTTTCGAATTGGTTTTCGCAATAAGAAAAAAAGAACAGTTTTATTGGGCTTCACGCTCGGTCGAAAATCAATTATCGGCCATTTTATTTTATGATAGCAATGATAGTAAAGTAACACAGAAATGTGCCTTTCAGTCAGGAGGTCAGGGATAAAGAAGGGGTTAAGCTTGACACAAGAAGTCTGTGCAAAGGCTGTGCTTCATTCCTGCGCCAGATAGTGTTAGTTTTGGTAAGCTCAAAGCTTACCACATTTAAGGCCGAAGGTGGAACCTTCGACTAGATGGGGATTGAGTCTTAGGAAACTACATTCCATTCAAACATGTCTTTGAAATCCTCAAAACATTCCTTGCAAATCCATCTGTAATTACCCTCAGTGGCAAATCCTTCATGAAGTGCATCATGTGGCTGCTCCATGAATTTTGCCCAGCAAAACTCACAGTGGTCATGATCCCAATCATCACGATATTTCGTATAGGTCTTACGATAGAAGGTCAAACCCTTCAGGTATTTTAGCTGATTAGTAAGTCTCCAATCATTTTGTTCGATCATGGCAGCTGTATTATAGCAAGAGTGTTGTGTATTCCATTTTCAAATCTTCAAATTAGCCATCAGCACATTCTGTATTCAATACCCCAGATTAGGCCCCAGCCAGCGCTCCATATCTTCTATAGTGCGGCCTTTGAGTTTGGCGATATGCTCGACCTGGTCTTTGGCTATCTTGCCCACACCAAAATATTTCACCTCGGGATGCGCGAAGAACCAGCCACTCACAGATGCAGTCGGGAACATAGCATATGAAGAAGTAAGTTCGATGCCTGTATTCTTCTCGGCATCGAGCAGCTTCCATATAGTTGGTTTCTCTGTGTGGTCGGGGCAGGCTGCATAGCCCGGCGCGGGACGGATGCCACGGTATTTCTCAGCGATCAGGTCTTCATTAGTCAGCTTTTCATCAGGCGCATATCCCCACCATTCTTTGCGCACTCGTTCGTGGATGCGCTCTGTCAGCGCCTCTGCGAGACGGTCCGCGAGCGCCTTGATCATGATAGCAGAATAGTCATCTAGATCCTTTTCAAACTCAGCGACCTTCTTGTCTACACCTATGCCGGTGGTCACAGCAAATGCACCGATATAGTCCTGTCTGCCGGAATCCTTTGGCGCGATGAAATCACTCAGTGATATGTTGTGTTGCGTGCCTTGCTTTTTGACCTGCTGGCGCAGCTGATGAAAGGCGAGATCTGTGCCCTCGACCACGATAGATTCATCCTCCGTATGCGCCGGGAAGATACCTATCACGGCCTTTGCGGTGAGCCACTTCTCTTTGATGAGTTGCTTCAGCATCGCATTGGCATCATCGAAAAGTTTCTTTGCTTCGACACCATATTTCTCACTTTCCAATATACGTGGGTAAGTGCCGCCGAGGTCCCATGTCGAGAAGAACGGCGACCAGTCTATATAGTCCACCAGTTCGGCGAGCGGATAGTCTTCAAATACTTTCACCCCGAGGAAATTGGGTTTTGTAATGTCCGCACGGCCCCAGTCTATCGGGTATTTATTCGCGCGTGCCTGCGCCAGTGTGACATACTCCACATCAGATTTGCGAGCGAGAAATTTCTCACGCATGTCGTCATATTCCACACGTGTATCTTTTGCAAATGATACTCCCGTGTCCTTGCTGAGCAGATTGCTCGCCACTGTCACGGCCTTTGATGCATCGAGCACATGTATCACCGGTCCTGAGTATGCAGGGGCGACCTTCACAGCCGTATGCAGCCTGGATGTAGTAGCACCACCGACCATCAGCGGCAGTTTGAATCCCTGACGCTCCATCTCTTTGGCTACATGCACCATCTCATCGAGCGATGGCGTGATCAGGCCACTTAGACCAATAATGTCAGCACCGACTTCACGAGCTTTGTCGAGTATTTTGTCAGCAGGGACCATCACGCCGATATCCACGATCTCGTAGTTATTACATGCGAGCACTACACCGACGATATTCTTTCCGATGTCGTGTACATCACCTTTCACGGTAGCGAGCAGAATTTTTCCTGCGCCTGATTTGTCAGAGTTTTTGAGTTTCTCCGCGGCCAGATACGGCTCCAGATATGCCACAGCTTTTTTCATTACACGTGCAGACTTGACTACCTGCGGGAGAAACATTTTCCCCGCACCAAAGAGATCTCCAACCACGTTCATCCCCGCCATCAGCGGGCCCTCAATGACATGCAGCGGCAGTGCATATTTCTGTCTGGCCTCCTCTGTATCTGCGTCGATATGTTCTACTATTCCTTTTATCAGTGCATGTGCAAGGCGTTCTTCCACAGTTCCTTTGCGCCATTCTTCATCGGCGACTTGTACTTTATCTTTCTTGCCGACTGTTTCAGCAAAGGCTAACAGTCGTTCGGTCGCGTCATCTCTCCTATCAAGCAGTACATCTTCAATCCTTTCCAGCAGGTCTATCGGAATATCATCATACACTTCGAGCATAGCAGGATTTACGATACCCATGTCCATGCCGTTTTTGATCGCATGATATAGGAAAGCCGAGTGCATCGCCTCTCGCACCGGATTATTGCCCCGGAAAGAAAACGAAACATTGCTCACACCGCCGCTCACATGCGCGCCCGGAAGGTTTTCGCGGATCCATTTGGTAGCGCCAAAAAAGTCAAGTGCATTCTTACGGTGCTCCTCCATGCCCGTCGCGACCGGAAATATATTCGGATCAAAAATGATATCCTCTGCCGGGAAACCCACCTGCTCAGTGAGTATTTTATACGACCTCTCGCATATCTGTATCCTGCGTTCATAGCTGTCTGCCTGGCCTTGTTCATCAAAAGCCATCACGATCACAGCAGCGCCATATTGTCTGACGAGATTGGCCTGACGGATAAATTCCTCTTCGCCGCCTTTGAGCGAGATAGAGTTGACGATGCCTTTTCCCTGCAGACATTTCAGTCCCGACTCTATTATCTCAAACTTAGACGAATCCACCATCACAGGCACTTTGGCAATGTCGGGCTCGGAGGCAGTGAGATTGATGAAACGTTTCATCGCGTCCACGCCATCGAGCATGCCTTCATCCATATTGATGTCTATCACCTGCGCGCCGCCTTCGACCTGGTCATTAGCTATAGAGAGCGCATCATCGTATTTATTTTCTTTGATGAGTTTCAGAAATTTCGCTGAACCTGTTACGTTGGTACGCTCACCGATATTCATGAAATTTGACTCTGCGGTCAGTGTCACAGGCTCCAGTCCTGACAGCTGCATGAACTTGATACGTTTAGGTTTCACACGTGGCTGGTACTTTGCTGCTACCTCCGCGAAGACCTTGATGTGGTCAGGGGTAGTGCCGCAGCAGCCGCCGATGATATTGACAAATCCCGACTTAATAAAATCCTCAACATCCTCGCCCATCATGACAGGTGTCTCATCATAGCCGCCGAAAGCATTTGGCAGGCCTGCATTCGGATAGCAGGACACCCAGGTGTGAGATACGTTTGACAAGGTTTCGATATATGGGCGCATGTCTTTAGCTCCAAGTGCACAGTTGAGGCCCACGGAGAATAAGTTTGCATGTTTGACCGATATCCAGAATGCCTCTGTGGTCTGCCCGCTGAGTGTACGTCCGCTCGCATCGGTGATGGTGCCCGACACAGAGACAGGCAGGTTTGTGCCTTTTTCTTTTTGTACATTTTGTATGGCAAATAGCGCCGCTTTGCAGTTGAGCGTGTCAAACACCGTCTCTACCAGCAGCCAATCAGCCCCGCCATCTATCAGACCATGTGCCTGCTCGGAGTATGCCTCCACCAGCTGATCAAAAGTGATGGCACGATAGCCCGGATTATTGACATCAGGAGAGATAGATGCAGTACGATTCGTAGGGCCAAATGCTCCAGCTACAAAACGAGGCTTATCAGGATTAGCTTTATTGAATTCTGCTGCTACTTCTTTAGCGATCTTGGCAGACTCATAGTTTAGTTGATAGGCGAGATGCTCCAGCTTATAGTCCGCCTGCGCAATGGTTGTGGATGAAAAAGTATTGGTCTCGACGATGTCAGCGCCCGCAGCGAAATACTGGCGGTGTATTTCTTTGATGATCTCAGGCCTGGTGATAGAGAGCAGGTCATTATTGCCGCGCAAGTCATGGGCATGATCTCTCAGCAGCTGACCTCGAAAGTCTGCTTCCGTCAAAGTATACCGCTGTATCATCGTGCCCATTGCTCCGTCGAGAACGAGTATTTTTTCTTCCGCCAGTTGTTGTAAATTTTTCATTGCATTAAAGCCCCATCTAAATCTTCCCCAAAGGGGAAGACTTTAATACATCGGGTATGTATTCGCCTTTAAATATTATTATCAAGAAATATGAGTGGGTGCAGCATAGTATATATATACTGTTATCTCTCTACCACATATATAACATGGTAGCAGGAATTAGCACCTGCTGCTGCCGAAACTGCTTTTAAGCTTGATCCCGGCAAGGGTTGCTAAGACATCGTTGGGCCTGTCCCTCCGTCTTTCTTGATAAACAATCTGTAAAGAACGGCGCAAATATAAGGTATAACAGGCAAATTGCCAAGGAGGTCAATAAACTACTAAAGGGCCTCGATCTCTTTTGAAATATCTATTTCCTTGTAGCTTTTGGCATTGAAAATAACAGTGGCAGATATCTTATTGCTGTTTTCGTGCAGATAGATATTATGTGCACGATTGCCCACATACTGAGTGATGTACGCTTTCAGCTTCGCCCTCGCTGTGGCATTGGTGATGCCGGGTGAGCTTACTATGATCGTTATGATGGCCACTGTCACCACATGGTTAAAATCGCGGACCTCCTGTTTGTGTGCTGTCAAAATGTAGATTTAATGATAGAAAGGAAGGGGGCGAAGATACGCGCAATAAAGCAGACTGGCCGAATTATATTATTTTGAAGACTAATGCCTGCCAGAATATTTATTTACATAGATTAGCTTTACTAATAAAAACAAATGAAAATACACGAGATAAAGGTCTACCAGGAATTTGATGCACCCATAGAGCAGGTATGGGAAGCCTTTAATGACCATGCCAGCTTCGGTAAAATGATGGGGCAAAAGGTAGTAAGGGTCGTAGACAGTACTGACCCCAATAATATCAATGGCGTTGGCTCCGTGAGATCGCTGACATTACCTACAGGGCCATTTGAAGAGACCATAGTCAAATCTGAAAAGCCAAATCTGATAGAATATAAGATCAGTAAAGGCACGCCGCTTCAGCATCATTATGGGCGCATGCAATTTACAAGTCTACCGGACGGGAGGTCGGCTATTAATTACTCAATAGAGCTCGGTTCAAAATATCCTCTGATTGGAATGATCGTAAAAGCAGCCCTCGCTAAAGGAATAGCAAGTGGCCTCGCCAGCTATGCTAGAAAATTAAAGAAGCAGTAGAGCTACTATCATTCGATCCAGTCACTGCCCCACTGTGCCGGTGGTATATGTGCACGCAGTTTGCGAAAGAAGTAATACCCGTCAAAAAAGCCTATGGCCCTGTCGGTCTCTACACCACGCGGATCAAAGAAAATGACAGTGGGCAGTTGTGATACTTTAAAAAGCTTGCTATTGATCTCTGCCCCGTCGAAACTCTCCAGATCGATATAATATGCCAGATAGTTCTGATTGGCCAAAGCGGCTATTTGCTCATTGGTAAAAAGTTCATTTTTGATCCGGTGGCAAGGCGCACACCAAGGAGCGCTAAACATGATAAAGTAGGGCTTATTATCAAATCTTGCCTGCTTCTGAAAGGCATCAAAGGCCAGATCGGAGAAGATGACCGTATCTCTGACAGAAGCGATAAAAGTATCTGTGGGAATAGCACTATTGCTCTGAGCAGATGAAACCAAATGAAAAAAAAGACCCCAGAAAAGCAATAAATACCTCATGCAGTAGTTTATCCAAAATTAAGCCCATTTTTGCAGAAATCGCAATGAATACTCTGCCTAGTATGACAGTGGGATTAAACAGAACAATGTTAAAGCAGTCTAAATAAAACTAAAACCGCTTTTCGATCCTTATTTTAATACTACTTTTATCATATGAATATTTCTACTCACGACAGGTCAGCTATTGGTTTGATTGGTATGATGGCAGCAGTTTTGTTTTCGGGTAATATCGCTGCGCAATTTCCCAATCAAGATGCAGCGGTATTGTTTTCGCGAAACTCTGTGAGTGGAACAGCAGCTTCCACCGGTGCAGGTGGGGCATTCAGCTCGGTCGGTGGCGATCTGGGATCTATTGAGCTCAATCCTGCCGGATTGGGGCTATTCAAGTCCAACGATATAAGCATTACCCCGGGACTGAAGATATCAGCTGACCGGTCGAACTATGATGGCAACAATGCTAATACTCCGCAGGTCAGTCCGGAGATCGCTCAGGCGGGTGCGGCTTTCACAAAAAAAATGTCTAAAGGCCCTTTGAAATCTTTCACATTTGCGCTGAACTATGAAGGGCAGAATTTCTTCTCCAGGAATCAAAATTTCGGATATACTAATAACAGCCATTCCCTGATCGACAACTATGCCTATATATATAATAACGGCTACACCCCTCTCGTCAGCCTGGATGGAGCACTACTCAATTATGCAAATATTTTAGGCTATGATCAGAGCACCGGAAAATTCGGCAGCAACATAAAGACACCCATACAGCAGTCTGGCTCTCTAAATACAAGAGGCTTCAGCAGTAAGGTCAGTCTGGGCTTTGGGGCTAATGTATCGGATAAGCTTTTTTTCGGCCTTAGCGTCTCTGTACCGATATTAAACTATACAGTCAATACCCAAATGACGGAAACGAACAATAATCCAACAGACTCTAACCAGTTTCAGAATTATACACTCAACTCGAGTATCACTGAGTCGGGGTTTGGTTTCACCGGCACTCTCGGCCTGATATACCAACCGACCTCATGGATGAGGCTTGGCCTTTCATACGGACTTCCTACATGGTTCTTCATGAATGAAAATTCCAACTCAGCTTTGACATATAGTTTTGACAGCTCAGCGGGCAATTATATACCTACACAATACAATACACCTTTCACCTACAGGTTGCGCCTGCCTATGAAGGGTACCTTGGGAGCCAGTTTTTATTTTGCGGAAAACAGCTTCTTCTCTGCAGATTACTCCATCCAGAATGTTGGTGCCACGCATTACAGTGTACCGAATGACTCATTTCAGCTGGCACCGTTTTATAACACCTATATGAAAAACACCTATACATATACCCATACAGTGAAAGCTGGAATACAGGGGGCTTATAAAAAACTTAGGTTAAGGGCTGGATATTCTTATATCTCCACACCATTCAAAAGCGGACAAAACTATACCGTCCAGTACGGCTCCTATAATGAATCAGTACAAACAGCTACCGCAGGTATCGGCCTTGTGTTCAAGCGATTCTACATAGACATGTCTTATATATTCACATATACTAAGGACGGCCTTAGTCCCAATTATCAGGATTTCCAGGTGCCGCTCGACGAGATACACAGCACTTATATGACACATAGCATACTGCTCACGGTCGGCGTCAGGATACCTGCCAAAGGCGATAAAAACGCAACATCCACTCCTACCAAAAAGCAGCGCTCCGGCGACCAGCTGCCGAGGTATATCGACCCGGGAGATAAATACTAGAAAGAAGGGCGCATTTACTGATTTACCGATTTACGGAATTACAGATTACCATTAATGGCAGCAGGAAGAAAGAATAAGCGCAAGAAAATAGCAGAGATCAATACTATGTCAAATGTCTACCAATGCCCGGACTTTGGTGAGACGCATCTCTATAGCTCAGCAGGCGAAAAGCTGGACCTGAAAGGCAAATGGAAAAAGGATATCTTTAAAAACGATAATCCTATCACGCTAGAGCTGGCCTGTGGCAAAGGTGACTATACTATAGCCCTCGCATCAAAATATCCTGAACGCAATTTCGTAGGAGTAGATATCAAGGGCCCGCGTATTCACACAGGAGCAAAGGCTGCACTGGAGTCAGGTCTCACCAATGTGGCATTCGCGCGATTTAAGATCGAGAGCATCCTTAATTTCTTTGCGCCGCAGGAAGTGAGTGAGATCTGGATCACATTTCCCGATCCGTTCCCAAGGGACCGCTCAGAGAAACACAGACTGACCTATCATACTTTTTTGGAAAAATACAAAGCAGTGCTCAAACCCGGAGGTGTGATCAACTTTAAGACCGACGACCTGCCTTTGTTTCACTTTACTCGTGATAGTATCAATGCATTCGGCTGTGAGACTCTATACTACCGGGAGAATATCTACGCCACGCCGCTAGAGATGGAAGAACTGTCAATCAAGACATACTACGAGAAGCAGCATATCGCCGACGGACGGACCATCAACTATCTGAGGTTTAAACTGTGACCGGCTCCACCGATTCTACCAGTACTGTTGGTTGGAAAATGATCTTAGACTTAACCGAGTTTGAGATCAGGCAGTTTACTTCTGATTTTTGTAACACACGCTCGGCGCGTTCTTTGTCCTCCGGCCTTGTGATGGTCACTACAGGCATCAGCGTCACCTCGCTCATTATGTATTTGCCGTCGATCATTTCCAGTTTGCCGAGTGCCTTAGAGTCAAAGGATTTGAATTCGAGTTTCGAGTTTTCGGCAATAGCAAGGAATGTCGTCATCAGGCAGCTATTGACAGCTGCTGTGAAGAGATGCTCCGGCGACCATATACGCTCTATCCCTTTAGGAAATTGAGGTGGTGTAGCTACTTCTACTGCATCATTGAGTTCGCTTGAGGTCATGATCCCTCTTCTGTCCTTGTCCCATTTCACGGAGACCTCATATGAATGTTCTTGTGCCATTTTGATCTTATTTATATTGTTCTATAATTTGTTTGAGCTGCTCTGCGGGTATCACACCTGACTTTCGCCAAAGCACCTCGCCTTTTTTGAAAAGCATTAAAGTGGGCACACCCTGTATGTGGTAGGTCGAGGCGGCGAGCGGGTTTCGGTCCACATCTATTTTGATAATAGTGGCTTCATCGCCGACCATTTCCTTGACCTTGCTGAGGATGGGCGCCATCATTTTGCATGGGCCGCACCACTCGGCAGAGAAATCAACCAGAACGGGTTTCTCTGATTTTATCAGTTCTGTGAAATTTTCTTTTGGCATAGCGTGTTATTTTATCTCTGTGTAATCTGTATCCTGCAGTGACCTCTGAGATTCTTCTTTAGCATTTGCCCTGAAGGCACCGCTCATACCGCAGCAGCCTGTATTGAAAATACTCTGGTAAAGAAATATCCCGCCTACCAGAGCAAATGGCAGGTCTTTGCTCATCCATGCCTGGGTCATCAGCATAGCCCCGATGATGAGGTATATGAACCTGAGCGGATGCCAACCGGCGCTTAGAGATTGTATGAAGGTATTCATGATCTAGAAGTTTACATTTGACCAGGGCCCGCCGTTATATACATTCTTGAAACCCGCGCGCTCGAGTATGCCTTTGGCATTGGCGCTGCGCATTCCCGACGCACAGCAGGTGATGATGGCCTGATCTTTATTCTTATGTTTTTGAGCATATTCACTAAGCTTATCGAGAGGTACATTGACAGCTCCGCGTGCATGCCCGCCTTTAAATTCGCCCGGTGAGCGCACATCCCATATCACTGCACCTGCGTCTACTAGTTCTTTGAAGTTTACTGATGGTCCCATACCGAATAGTTGTTTAATGGTGTTTATCATTTTATTGTTTTTGTTTATTGTCGCTTGCTATGCTTAGTCCTGCTTTTGTCCATTTGGCGAATCCGCCACGCAGGTCATATACACATTTGAATCCTTTGTGCTTCATGATACGCGCCGCAAAAGGCGACCTGTGGCATGTCTGGCAGTATACGAAGGCTGTCCTGCTCCTATCCAGCGTATCCACATCCCGCCCATAGTGGAAGGCTAGAAAATCATAATTGTGCGCACCGGCCATGTGCGCTTTGTTGTATTCCCCCGGAGTGCGGACATCTATCAGATAATGGTTGCTGCTGTCTTTGAGATAAGTGGAATACTCATGCGGGCTAAGCTTTTTGTAAGTAAATTGTTTATTGCTCTTTACGGTGAAACAACTCTGCATAGAGATCAAAGCCACCGCGCTTATCAATAATAACCTGTAGCTAAACATGATGTTTTATTTTTTTTCTTCTGTACTGATACCAAAAGGCAGATACAACGGACAGACACCTATGAAACTGGTAAGGATAAATACCCCTGACAATACCAAACCCACACTCGCGACAATACCGCTGATGATATGAGTAAAGTAAAGCGCTATAATAGTTAGAGCCACCATAATCCGCAGCATCCGGTCTAAATTTCCCATATTCTTTTTCATGATCTTTTGTTTTATGATACAAAGGTACACCGCGATTAACTCATGGTTGGGAACAAATGTTACATAGAGGGCATTTTTATAAAAGTTCTATGGTATGCCGGCCAAGTTTGACCAGGTTTTTTTCCTCCATGGTCCGCAGCAGGCGGCTGATAGCCTCACGATGGGTATGCAGCTCATCGGCGATCTCCTGATGGGTAATGTATAGGGCTTTTGTATTGAGTGCTTTTGATCTTTCCTGAAGATAATGCAGAAGCTGTTTGTCCATATGGCTGAATGCGATGAGGTCTATGACACCGAGCAGCTCCGAGAACCTGCTCCCATAGGTGCCATTGATAAATGCTCTCCATTCGGGGTATTTGTACCAGTCTTCGATCAGTTTGACTGGCACCAGTATTATCTCCGTTTCATCTTCTGTTACAGCTCTTATCATGCTTCGGTGGCCGGTCTGGCAGCAGTTGAGCGCCATAGCACAGGTCTGGCCCGGGTAGATGTGATATAGAAAGACCTCATTGCCATTCTCATCCTGCCGCATGATACGAACGGCCCCTTTGATCACTATAGGCACGAACACGATCTCATCTCCGGGAGACATCATGGTCTCGTCTTTGCCCAGCTGTTTATGCCGGCAGTATTTTTCTATCTCTTCGTTGAGCTTAGGATCCTTGAATAATGATGTTAGCATATCAGCCATCTAGTGCAAAAATAAAGAAACCCAAAGGCTTGTTCCTCATTTCAAACATACTTACTTTTCTATCAGCGAAGTTGTACCCTATAGCAACAGGCGGGAAGTTCTAAATCATAAACCCAAGATGGCAAAACAAAGCAAATCAGCAAAAACAAAGGAAAGAACGGAAGTAGTATATTCTGCTGAGTCTTATTCGTTCTTTGAGAATGTGTGGGATGTGGCAAGGCTAGTACCTAAGGGTCGCGTGACCTCATACGGAGCCATAGCACGCTATCTCGGTACAGGCCGCTCTGCACGCATGGTAGGCTGGGCTATGAATGCAGTAGGTGGTGTCAAGCCTAAAGTACCTGCGCATCGTGTGGTCAACTCGGATGGCTTGCTGACGGGTAAGCATCATTTTAAAACGCCAACACTGATGCAGGAACTGCTCGAGAAAGAAAAGATCAAAGTGGAGAATGACCAAGTGGTCGATTTTAAAAAGATATTCTGGGACCCGATGACAGAGTTGGGATGAAGTTACTTCCTCAAAGAATTTTCGATGTTCTTGACATTCTGCTCACGGAGCCTGCGGCATAGTGTCTTGATGATACCCCGCGCTACTTCTATCCTGTTTTCCATCAACTCATAGAATGGTTCCTGATTCATTTTAAGCAGAAAGACATCTGTATTGGCAGTGGCATCTGCAGAGCGGGAGTCGGTATCGAGCAGCGACAGCTCACCAAAGAAATCGTTTTCCTTCAGCATGGCCAGTGTGTGTCCGTCCTTGTGTATTTTGATCTCTCCTTTGTGTATGATGTACATACAGCTGGCTATATCGCCCACTTTAAAAATAGTAGTGCCTTTTTCTATTTCGACTTCTTCCAATATCTCCGCCACCTCTGTCAATACGGTCTCGGGAGTAGCTTCAAATATACTTAGCGACTTGAGCAGGAGTACCTTCTCAATGAGCAATAAATGGTTTTCTGATGAATGGTGTTTACTCATACGGTTACTGCCAGTTTTTTGAGTGCATTTTCGCCGGTCTCTCTGAGCAGAAATTCCTGCGACGAGATGTTTGCATTGACCTGGTCTATATTCTTGGAAATATCTATACTGTCCATAGTATACAATATTACCGCTCTGGTCCATATATTGTAGTAATATTCCTTTGATTCCAGTATTTCTTTCGCCATCGCGGTGAAGCTTTCGGTATTCTTGGTGATATATGGTTTCAGCAGGGCCATCCTCTCTGCCACTGTTGCCTGCTCAAAGAGCATATTGAATTTCGAGGCCGTTTCCTTTGGTACCGTCAGGTCTATGATCTCCTGTGCATTAGCTATGCTTTCCTGTTTATTGATCTGGAAGCCATTTCTCGCGCGAATGATCTTTTCCTCTTCATATATAAAGGAGAACAACCACAGCAGCCTGGTCTTGGCCTGATTTAACTCGAGCAACAAGGCGCTCTCTACTGTCTGGTTCTCATGCTTCTGTTGCAGCCAGTGTATCTGCTCAAGCAGGTGGATAGCAAATGCCATCTCTGTATTGATCAATTGGTGAAATTTGTCGTTGTTATGATCTTGTACCCTGAACCGGGATATATGCAGCGCCTGATAAATGTCTATCCTGTAGTCAGGGAATCTGTCGATGCAGGACTCGATCAGATGCTGTGCCTCGGTACCACCTATCTTGGCAGCCAGATTGATCAGCTTAAGGCGAAGGTCTTTATTCAGGTCAGCCTGCTCCAGTACTTTGCCAATGACGGGCACAGCTACATGGCTTGAATCCAGCAAGGCTTGCAGGACCTTCCGTTCATATGATTTGTCATAAAGTTTCGCAATAAATGCCTCAGCCAATCTTATGCTTTGAAGTTTGCCTGAAGCTTCTATTGCGGCAGATACGACTTTTGTATGTCCGTCATCGAGTAGGTTCAGCAGCACCTTGTAGAATGACTTTACCCTCAGTTCACCTATCACCTCTGCGGCTATGGTGCGTTCGTCTATATCATCTGAATCTCTGAGCTGCTGTAGTTTCTGCCCGGCTGACACCACAGCATTGATGCTGCCGTTTTTGAGCAGACCTATCACAGAGGCCTTGACCACTGAGAGATCATGGCTGTCGAGATAGTTTGAGAAATCTTCGACATCCTCTTCGTGCTGTATGATGCAGATGGCCTGTATGGCCTGAGCCATGATCCGTTTGGAAGGATTGTCTGAGAGGATATTTTGTATATCAGGTAGTGCAGAGCGGATCTTCTTTGACTCTATGATCCTGATGGCTTCGAGCTGGACCTCCTCATCAGGATGAGTGAGTCCCTTTTTGATGAAAATATCCTTTTTTTCGTCAGGCAGTTTGGATGCCAGCTCCATAAGATATATAGCCTCACCTGCCTTAGCTGTAGGTATTTTTTCCGATAGCAGCTGTATCGTCGTTTCTTTGCTCAGGTCCATTTCCTTGCCGGTCACATATCTATTGTTGAGGCCGTCGATGAGTGAGCTGACATAGTTTTTGTCTACGATAAATACCCAGGCTATCCAACCTACTATAATGAGGATAAGCAGGTAGCTGAGCACATGCAGGTTGACACCGCCGGAGATCCCCATGACGATAAAGATCAGGATACTGCCAAATGCCAGTGCGAATGGGTCCATCACACCCTTCACGATAGTATGCCCGCGCAGGCGAAGGCTTCTCTTGAGCGGCTGCATGACTGCGATAAAGACAGGGTCCTGTATAGCGGCTTTGAGGGCCTGGCTGATGATACCCATGATGCCCAATACGTATAAGATGATGGTAGAATCTTCTGACAGTGCCGGAGACAAAGTCACTGCGAAAATAGGTACCAGCAGTACCAGCGGTGTGATAAGCAGGGAACCCCTGATACCGATTGCATCTGTGAGTTTGCCCGTGAGGAGCAGTTTGATAAACAGGGCGACCAGATTGCCGCAGGCAAAGAACAAACCGATAAATGCAGCGAGGTGCTCATTGTCATGTATCCTATGCTTGACCTCTGCATAGAATGTAAAATTGATGATCGTGGCTACAGTCCCCACTATAAATGACAGAACAGCCACCGACAGGATCAGGTTGTTGCCAAAGAAACCCCGTATCATTTTCATGACAGAGGGGTCTAAGCCATGATGTTCCTCTTGTTTGTGCTCATGATGATCCACATGCAGGTCCAGTTTTCCGGCCCTGGACAGCCTGTAGCAGAAGATCATCGACAGTCCTATTGATACCAGAGATATATATAGCATATTGGCACTGCCTATATAGGGCACTATCATGTATGCGGAGAAATAACCAAGAATCTTGGCAGGTATATCGCCTGCGCTGATAATGCCAAAGAGCCGTTTGCTCTGCCGGATATCAAAGAGAAGCGAGGACAGTCCCCAAAATCCAAGGTTAGACAATAGATAAAGTACATAATACCATGCGACCATGAGGTAGAGGAACCAACCCGATGGAGACTCCGAGATACCAAAGCGCAATAGGCCTACACTCACGGTCATAAAGATTATGACACTCACTATCATAGTACGTATGGACAGAATGTGCTCGAGCTTGGAATATATAAACCCAACGCCCAGCAGCAATATGGCTGCCATCATATATACCTTTGGCAGTTCATGCACTTCAAACCGCTCCAGAAATAAAGCATTGGCTACAGTAAAAAAAAGAGCGATACCAGCTCCCTGAAAAAACTGCAGCAAAAAAAGCTGGCTGACGAGCCATGATTCATCCCTACGGATATTAAGAATTTGCAATATGGATTTGTTCCACTTCACTATACGAGCGAATATAACTAATTTGATAATCTTCTATATATGCTATTCATGAGCAGATCGGTGCATTACTATAAGTGGAAGGTCTGATCTACTCAAATATTTCTTCTACTACTTTCCCCTGCCAGCAGTCAGGTATCTTAGCATTTAGCATTTTGGCAATGGTCTCCGGCAGATCGTAATTATTGACGTACGATTGGATGTGATGGCCCTGCTTGATCCCTGCACCGGAGATGACGAATGGCACATTGACTTCCTGAGGGGTATTGCCGCCATGTCCGTGGCCGATGCCTCCGTGATCAGCTATGATGACAAAGACCGTGCTCTCCAGCATGTGGGCTTTTTTGACAGCCTTGATTATTTTGCCAATGGACTGGTCGACCCGTTCTATTGCTTTGTAGTATTGGGGGCTGCCATGGCCATCCCTATGCCCGGTCTCGTCCACATCATTGAAATGTATAAATAGGAATTTTGGTTTGCGAACATGTATCACCGTCGGCACACGAAAATCCGTAATACCCTCCCATACCGTGCGCTGACGGATGGAGCATACCCCATTTTCGACCAGCCTTCTGAAACTCCACCATTCATTGATACAGCATATCTGAGCATGTTTGTCGCTTTCTCTCAATATTCGGAATATAGTAGGGAATATATGCCCCTTTTTGCCTCCGCAGAAGACCGAGTCTTTCACATTCTTATGCTGCCAGTCATTACCAAAGACGCCATTGACCTGCGGCGGTACACCGTCTATGATCGAACTCCAGTTTGGCGAGCTGACAGTGGGCTTTTGTGCTTTGGCCTCATATGTCCAGCTGCCGTGTGCCACCAGCGAATCAATATTAGGAATATGCGTGTGCATGAGACCGTCTATGTCGCATCCGTCTATGCCCAGCACTATGACATGCTTGATCTTTTGGCTATATGAGCAGTTGATCAATAAAAAAAGAGAAGCGAGGAGAAATGTTTTTTTCATGCTGATAAATGTATAAAAAGAGGCTGAATGCTGAGAAAAGTAACGTACTCCTGGTCCTAAACCAATCGGATATCGTCGCTATTCTCATTTGCCAGCCCAATTGAGGATCTATTCCACATAAGCAGTATCAATATTTCCAAGTCTGATTCTACCAATAAAAATAAAAACCCTCTGTTTTCTTGCTTACAATGATAGATTATATACTTTTGTTTTACTATAGCTCTGACAAGCGTTATTAGCTATATTTTGATGTTACCCAATGGTTTGAACCCTATTTGAAAATGTTTGATTCTTCTTTTCATTGGGGATTTCGCAGAAACGGATTTTCTGCCATATGGTAACCAAGTTACTTTTTTATATTATTCACTTTATATGTAATTAACTATAGGTTTAATCTACTAAATACAAACTTTATGAAAATGAAACTACTTCTACTTTTGTCCATAGTTTGCAGCACTTTTTTCGCTGCAAATGCCACACAAATAACGGCTCAGGATGCACATAATGTGGCTATCAATTTTTTTAAAATAGCCACCAGCTCACAAACAACCCTTACTGCAAATTTGGTTTATACGCGTACTGAAACAGACAGCACAGTTTCGTTGTATGTATATAATATGAGTCCTGTAAAAGGATTCGTGATCGTTTCGGCATCAGATAATGATGATCCTATTATCGGTTATTCAACGGAGTCGGCATTTGCCTCCGATTTCTCCAAAAGCGGATTAAATGAGTGGCTGGGACGCTGGGGCCAGGAAATAGATCATGTCGAAAAATACAATATTATTGCCGAGCCCAATGCTCGCGCACTATGGGCATCATACAGGCAAGGCATATCGCCCTATAACCAAAGATCAAGTGGTGTGGGACCCCTCTGCCATACCAGCTGGGACCAATCAAATACATCTGCTACTCCGGTTTTGTATAATGGAGATTGCCCTTCTTCCGGAGGGACAAATGCAGTGACGGGTTGCGTAGCTACCGCCATGGCGCAAATAATGAAATATTGGAACTATCCTACCAGAGGGGTAGGAATAGCCTCATATAACGATAATACCAGCAATGGATTTTCATATAATTATGGCATTCAGACATTCAACTTTAACACTACTCCGTTTAACTGGGCCAACATGCCCGATAGCCTTACAGCCAGCACAACGAGCGCTCAGGACTCAGCTATAGCACTGATCAGTTATGCCTGCGGGGTATCAGTACACATGGACTATGGCATCAACGGAAGCGGTGCATGGGTATTTACTGACCAATCAACGGATAGCGCCTCAGCACAGCAGGCATACCCTTTGTATTTTAAGTACAATCCTAACACTCTTCAGGCTTTTAATTTTGACAGTTTTACTACTACTGCCTGGATCACGGTGATCGAAAATGAACATAACCAGGGCCGTCCTGTCCAGTACCAAGGCTGGGGAGCCGGCGGAGGACATACCTGGGTTTGCGATGGATATAACAGTTCAAACATGCTGCATATGAACTGGGGATGGGGTGGACTGGACAATGGCTGGTACAGCTGTACCAATCTCAATACTTCGGTTGATGATTTTACCACTACTCTGGGAGCTCTTATTGGTATCGAGCCAGGTATTATTGCACAGGCAAGTCCGTCTGTAATTTGCATAGGCGATACATCTGTACTTTCGGTATCAGGCGGGCCGGCTATATCAACTTATTCATGGACACCTGCGACCGGGTTAAGCTGTACTACCTGCGCCAGCCCCAAAGCATCACCTGCAGTCACCACCACCTATACCGTAACGGTAGATAGTGCCGGAAGCAGTCTGACAGGCAGCGTAACGGTGTATGTAACCACACCTCATGTACTTAGTTATACATTATCCGACTCTGGGCTTTGCAATGGCAGTTCGGCTACTGCATCATTTTTTGGCGAATCGGGTCTAAGTATCCAGCCCTCTGCTTCGGTGGCTTGGCAAAATTCATCTACTGCTACTCTTACTCCTGATTCCTCCACTTTATATATGGTCACGGCGTCATCAGTTTGCGGTACCAATGATACGGCATTCATACCTGTACAGGTGACACAGCATACCCCGGTCAGCTTTAATTTAAGCTCCAGTACTATTTGTTACGGGAGTACTACCTACCTCACCTGTGCCGGTTTAAACAATATTACGGTCAGCCCCAACTATTATTATTACTACGGCAATGATAGTAATACACTCGTTTTTGACCCTTATTCCACAACTTCCTATGTGGTAAGCGGGACGAGCTCTTGCGGAAGCATTTACACTGATACGTTTACCATCTATGTATCGAACTATAGTGGAAGTATAGATTATACCTTGTCTCAGAGTACCATTTGCCAGGGCGACAGTAGCATACTAACTATCATCAATGCTACCAATGTGCAAATTACCCCCGCTGGCTCGGTAATACCATTAGGTAATAACATCTATAAATTACTTCCCGACAGCAATACTACTTTTTTTGTTACTGCTTACGATGCTTATTGCGGCGGCACAGTGTCTGCCCAAGTTCCGGTCAATGTGGTCCCGACAGCTTCACTTAGTTATTCGCTTACCAGTAATGTGACATGCGCCGGAAATTATGATTACTTGTATTTATATGGTATAAACGGTACAATTCAGTCCAGCCCTTACCTGTATTTTTATTATGAAACTACCAATGAATATTATGCCGAGCTTTACCCTGATACTACTACCACTTATACTATTTGGGCGCCCACTATTTGCGGAACTGTAGATACGTCGAGGGTCACGGTCTTTGTTCATCCTCAGCCATCCTACACTCTGCAGCGCAACAGTATATGCCAGGGCGACTCCACACTACTGACACTAGTTGGTTTGACCGGAGTGAGCATATCCCCTAATACCGGTTTTAGGATGACAGACTCCATACATTATGAATTGAGCCCGAGCGTGACCACTACTTATCAGGTGTCAGGCACCAATTGCAGCGGCTATTTGAGCTCTTATACTATTACTGTCACTGTTGTACAACCCGGTACGGTCAATTATACCCTCACAGATAGTGTAATTTGTTCATCGTATTATAATGATGAACTAAATCTATATGGAATCATCAACCCCCAGATCACGCCTTATAATTATGTTTATATGCTTGATTCGACTGACTATTACAGTTATTTAAGCCCTACCGTCACAACCCAATACACAGTAAGTGGACAAAGCGTATGCGGTGGGCAGGTGTCGGCCACATTTACCATTCATATATTGCCTGCGCCAAGCTATACATTATCAAATACCGACTTATGCCCGGGTACTTCGGCCACGCTTAAGACTACCGGCATCAACTATCCTAGTATCACACCCAGTAATACTGCCAACTGGCTCAATGATTCGGTAGCTATTTTAAACCCGACCACTACGACCGACTATTATTTGACAGGATATGATTGCAATGGCAACTTTGTCGAATACTATGTATACGTCACTGTTAGGCCAAATAGTCTGTTTACCTTTTCCATTGATTCGGAAATATGCAGTGGCGGTGATGCCTATCTTAGTGTGTCCGGAGGCTCTGACATAACCATTAGCCCATACGTAGCTAATCTCTACTATACAGATTCGTTCGATGCATACGCCTATCTATATCCGACTACTACGACCCGATATATGCTTACGGCCTTGTCGGCATGTACCAATACTCGCGATACCGACTACTTTACAGTCTATGTATTATCGGGCAGTGGCAGTTATACCCTCTCGCGTCCCACTGTATGTGGCACCGATTCGACTATTCTTAACATCATAGGATTATATAATGTCTATATATCGCCTACCCTCAATACTACATATATCAATACCAATAGTTATTACTTATATCCTACAGTCACCACCACTTATACCATAACGGGATATGCCAATTGTACCGGTGCGTATTCGGATCAGCAGTTTACCTTGACAGTCGGCGGACCGCTCATAGCAACTGAGGCACTTGACTCGGTCATTTGTCCATACGACAGCACTATTATTTGCGCCTCGGCGGGCTTTGTAAACTATACCTGGAATACCGGCCAAACGGGCTTATGTATAGAAGCCACCTTGCCCGGCTATTATTACGTCGTAGGTACCGATGTTTATAATTGCACCAGTCAATCGACCCCTCTGCACATTTCGGTTCTCTCCGGCACAGCATTGCAAATAACCGAGCGGAACGACACTTTGTTTGCGCCTGTTGCCAATACTTACCAATGGCTATTAAACGGAAACCCTATTGCAGGAGCTACACAATCATTTTTTGTAGTCGGTGAAGAAGGTATCTATGCCGTTCAACTGACCGCCAATGGCTGTACCGAAACATCTAACAACTTTAGCACAGGGATCACTAATATTGGTCAAAACAACGCATTTGAAGTATATCCTAATCCATCGACCGGAAAATGGACCATTGAGTCCGATCAGCCTAAACCCGGCGGAGTATGCCAAATATACGATAGCGAAGGCCGTTTAGTTTATACCCAAAACATAATGGCAGAAAAATTTGATATAGAACCCGATCTATCGGCAGGCGTTTATTTATTGAAAATTCTGACACAAGACCAACTGCAATACCAGATAAAACTGGTAAAATTATAATAGATCATAGTAAGACGGATCTGCGGAAATAATAGGCTGCAATAGGATTAGATGCTAATAAACCTTCTTGTACGCCAAGTTACTTATTTATGTCCCTTGGGTTATACTATGCCCAAATGATGTTACATCGTGGGTATAGTTAGATATTGGTTATAGGATAATTTTTATTTCAAATTGAAATAATTTCGCCTAAACTCCGTTTCTTAGCGCAAAATAGGCCATTGAAGAAGGTTTTCGCCATATCCATATTATTACTCGTGCTGATAGTGCCATCATACTCCCAGATAGGTGGTGCGACGACCTTTAACTTTCTGCGCCTGTCTCAGTCATGGCGAACCTCTGCCCTCGGCGATATCAATATCACCACTATAGACTACGACCCGACCACACAGCTATCCAATCCCGCTTCTCTGAACCCGCTCATGTCCCGTCAGGCTTCCTTCAGTACAGCTATATATCCGGGAGATGTCAACTACGGCAATGCCTGCTACGTGCAGGACTTTGGCACAAAAGGCACTTATGGCATGGGGGTACAGTATATCAACTATGGCGATATACCCCAGACAGATGAGTCGGGAAATATCCTCAGAAGTAACCTGCCCTGCAATGAGGTCAATATATATGGCGGAGGGAGCTATCGCTTTGGAAAGATATTCGCTGCCGGGCTCAATGCAAAATTCATCGGCTCGTGGCTGGATGGGTATAATTCGTATGGTTTGGCCGCAGACCTTGGAGTATCTGTCAATGATACCTCTCATGGCATCGTAGCCAGCATTGTGGCAAAGAATATAGGCGGGCAGCTCACTCCATATAAGTTTGGCAGCGGCCAGCGGGAGTCTATTCCGTTTGATATGCAGGCAGGCTTTTCGGTCAAGTTCAGGGGCTTCCCTGTCAGGTTTCATCTCACCTTCCACGACCTGCAGAGATGGGACATACGGTATAGTGACCCTGCCGCTGCGGTGCAGAACAGCCTGCTCGGAGATACTGTCACTACCTCTAAATCTGCTGCCGCTGCCGATGAATTCTTTCGACATGTCATTATAGGTGCAGAGCTGAGTATCAAAAAGGTTGTCTTCATAGATTTCTCATACAATGATGAACAAAGACAGGAATATGTACAAGCCACACGCAGGAGCATAGCGGGTTTCGCTGTGGGTATAGGTGTACATGTCAAACAGATCACCGTAGGTGTAGCGCTCACGCCTATGCCACTCAAAAGTACCCTGGCCATGTTTACACTCACTGTCAATACAGGAGGATTCATCAGGAAGAAGACCAAAACCAGTTAGGCTCACCCCACTTCTATTTTGACGTCCGCACATCACTGTTTTTTCTGCATGAGTTATAGACACACACCATGTATAAATATGGCCAGGTCATATCACTTTTTGATTACCTTCGACATATATATAATGTTCCTATCTTTAAACTACAAAAAGACCACCAAGTAAAGTAGGTGGCAAACAAAAAATGATCTGGTTAGCAATCCTTCTTTTGATCGCAGCTGCTTTGCTGGCTTTTGTCCGGGTTCCTTCTGCCACGGGTGGTATTGGGCCCCGGTCGAAAGGTATACTGATCTCCATGATGATGGGCGCGGCCTTTATTTTTGCTATCCTTAGTTCGTTGACCACTGTTTCGTCAGGAGCTGTCGGTGTACAGGTGGTTTTTGGTAAGGTCGACACCGACGGCTATCTGGGTGAAGGGCTTCACCTCAAAAACCCTTTTGCAGTAGTACATGAGATGTCGGTGCGCACACAGACCTATACTATGTCTGCGGTCTCTGATGAAGGGCGCAAAAGCGGGGATGATGCCCTCGAGGTGATCTCGTCAGACGGGCTCACGCTAAAGATCGAAGTATCTGTGCCATATAGATTGATACCTTCGGCTGCTGCTACCGTATATCAGAAATTTGGCGAAGAATATGAAGAGTCTGTGGTCAGGCCATCTATACGCTCGGCGATGCGTGAAGCTTTCTCAAAATACTCCGCTCAGGAAGCATATGGCACCAAGCGCGAAGAGGCGAAACACCTCGCACTGGAGAAACTCAGGTCCACTATAGACGAACTGGTCACCAAGGCGGGATTCAAAGGCGCGGCCATAGATGCAGAGCAGGCACTGATCCGCGATATCAAACTGCCGGCATCTGTCAAGAACTCCATAGAAGCTAAAATATCTGCACAGCAGGACGCAGAACGGATGGACTTTGTGATACAGAAAGAAACCAAAGAAGCTGAGCGCAAAAGAGTAGAAGCTGCCGGTATCAGGGACTTTCAGGCTATAGTCACGACAGGTATCACACAGACCCTGCTGGAGTGGAAGGGCATCGAGGCCACAGAAAAACTGGCTGCCTCGCCAAACACAAAAGTCGTGATCGTCGGCTCCCAAAAGAATGGCCTGCCAATTATCCTGGGGGATAAATAAATCGACCACAAAACGCCACTATGATGGTGTTAAGTATTGAAAACTTGCTCCGCCCTGATGATAGCATAGTGTACTTTTGCTAGTCATGAACTTCCTCAACTACGTCTTCTTTACACTATTTTCTGTCAGTGCTGCTGCGCAGACTGATACTATCCCCGCGTACCCTAAAGGGTATTTCGGTTCACCGCTTGACATTCCTTTTCTTCTTGCCGGAAACTTCGGCGAGCCACGTGCTTCGCACTTTCACATGGGTATCGACATCCGTACACAGGAGAAAGAAGGCCTCAATGTCTACGCTATCGGCGATGGCTATGTGTCTCGCATCGGCGTATCACCATATGGCTATGGTAATGCGCTCTATATCACCTATCCGAATGGTTTTACTTCAGTCTATGGGCATTTGCAGCGTTTTATTCCTGCCATCACCGCACTGGTACGAAAGGAGCAGTACGCTAAAGAAGAGTTCGCAGTCGACTTTACTTTAAAGCCCGGCGAATTTCCCGTCCATAAAGGAGAGCTCGTAGCCTATAGTGGCAATACTGGCGGCAGTGGTGGCCCGCACCTGCACTTTGAGATGAGGGATGCTATGGAGCGCACGATCAACCCTTTTAATTTCGGCTATACATCTGCAGATCATATAGAACCATTGATCGGCGCGGTCAAGTTCTACCCTATGGATGGAACGAAATACACTGCTGAGGGCTATCGTGTACCGGCACTTCATACTGATTCAGGATATATATTCAAGACAGGCTTGCAGAAACTCAATGCCACTTCTGTCGGCATAGCAGTCAATACTTTTGATAAAATGGATGAGCGCCTGCATTCTGTCGGTCTATATGACCTAAAAGAATTCGATGGAGACTCACTTGTTTTTGAATATACGGTCGACAGGATACCCTTTGACTACATACGCTACGTCATCACACAGATAGACTATCCGATCTTTATGAAGGAGGGCAGCCGGGCATTTCAGAAGTGTTTTGTAGAGCATAATAACACCATGCCGGCCTTTTATCATCACCTGAAAAATAAGGGCATCATAAATATTTCTGATGGTGTTATACATCGCATAAGAATTGAGGCCACCGATTATGCCGGCAATAAGTCTATCCTCAAAGCATTGATACAATATGACCCCAAAGCAATTGCCTTTAAGGATAAACCCAGCCATTATATGTTAGGCCTATCCCCCGATGGCGAAAATGTGATAAATGGAGATGGCTTCACTGTAGTCATACCCGGAAAGAGCCTTCATGACTCAGTTTTCATCGACTATTCATCCACCCCTCCTACCACTCCGGGTGTATTTTCAAACATCATAAAGATCGGCACCAGCTATGACCTGCTGGGCTATTATACCCTATCGATAAAAGCTCAAAACCTCCCTGTGGCGCTGAAAGATAAAGCCCTCATAGTATGGAAGAGTGCAGCAGGGGGCACTGCAGCACGTGGTGGCAAATGGGATGGTGACAAGCTCACCGCACAGGCCAGAGAGTTTGGTACATTCTATATCACTATAGACACTACCCCGCCAAAGATCACACCTATCAATATTCTCAAAGGCAAAAATATGCATGCAGCAAAAAATATAGCGGTATCTATCAGGGACAACCTCTCGGGCATCTCGGACTATCATGGTTATATCGATGGCAAATGGCAGCTGATGGAGCTCGACGGAAAGACAAGCGTACTTAGGATGGCCCTGCCTTCTGACCTCTCGGCGGGCGAACATAATTTCAAATTGATTGTTACTGATGACAGAAATAACACAGCGGAATATTCGGTAACCTTTATCTATTAAATAATGACAACTCTCAAAGTCGGCGACAAAGCCCCTGCCATCAGATCAAAAGACCAAAACGGTGAAGAGATCACACTCGCACAATTCAAAGGCAAAAAGATAGTCCTCTACTTCTATCCTAAAGACGACACTCCCACCTGCACCAAGGAGGCATGCAGCCTCAGAGATGGTTATGCAAAACTAAAGAAGAATGGATATGTGGTGCTGGGCGTGAGTGCGGACACAGAGAAAGCCCATCAGAAGTTTATCAAAAAATACGATCTGCCGTTTACACTCATATCAGACCCTGATCATAAGGTATTAGAAGACTATGGGGTATGGGGCCTGAAGAAATTTATGGGAAGGGAGTTTATGGGTATCATCAGGACCACTTTTGTAATAAACGAAAAGGGAATCATAGAGAGGATCATCGACAAAGTTGATTCGGGAGACGCTGCCGCTCAAATTTTAACAGAGGCTTAATATCTAAGTTCGATGATTATTCACTAGATTCATGTTTCAATAAATCGTAATGAAAAGAAAATTAGTCTTTGTCCTCATCACTTTACTGGCTTTAGTGATCTTTCAAACCAGCACCTTCAGACTCCAATCACATATTCTTAGGCCCCTTACCGGAGGCTTAGCTGGTGATCCCGGCCAGTCCAATTGTGCAGCATGTCATTACACCTTTGGTGCCCCAATAGTGAGGAACTCACAGTTCATAATTAGGATTGCGCCTGATTCAGCAGGGCTCGCCAATGCCAGCAGTATCCTTAACGGCTCCAATAACCTATATACCCCTAATCATCCAAACTGGATTTCCCTGACCCTGACCGGTACCAATACTAATTATGAGTCAGGAGATTCTACTATATATGGGTTCCAGTTTACTGCTCTCAAAGCCGCTCCAAATGATAGCATGGCCGGTTCATTTTCATTAGTTGATCCCAATACTTCATCACAGAATAGCTTTTATACTACACCATTCCTATATGGCACGGTGGATTATGTCAGCCACTATAATCCGGCCACCAGTCATACGATCAATACCTGGTATTTTATCTGGAATGCGCCTGATTCAAATGCAGGACCTGTCACATTCTACTACTCCGGAAACCTCGGAGATAACTATCCTATCCCTGACCAACCTGCACCGCCGCTTCCATATGGCGACTCAATATTTGTCGGATCAATGACGTTAGATCCCGGCCCATATTCTAATGTAGGAATAGCCGATATAGCAGGCAATATACACTCGGTATCAGTCTACCCTGTGCCTTTCGGCCAGGAGCTGAATGCTGCTATCTATCTGAATACTTCTTCTACTGTATCGCTTACGCTCATCTCTCCTGAGGGCCAAACGATAAAGGAACTATACAACGGCACAGCCCCTCAGGGTCACTTCGACCGTTCATTCGAGATAGGTGATATTGCTGCCGGGATCTATTTTGTGCGCATACAGTCGGGCACAGATACTAAGGTCGTCAAAGTGCTGAAGTATTGATAGCCTATAAACACTATCTTATATATTTCTTCCGGTCTGATCTTGCTTGCATTGAACTAGCCAAAACATGATGTCGCCCTTTGTTGCCTTAAATGTCACTCTTGTTTCTAATAGAAAAAGCCGTTTAAGAACTTGTAAATTAATTGTTTGGACATATATTTGCATGTTTTAGAACAAATAGTGTGTATGAATGGAAAAAGCCTTTGTGAAATTATATTGACAAAGTATTTCGGTATGATTGTTGTAAAAAATAATTGCTTGCTATACAATCACCTATCAAACCGACACCATGAGAATTTCGTACATTTATCATAAAACTGAAAAGAAATATCATATCAATAAATACCGATCTCAAATGAAAAAATCCCTGGTGATCATCTGTCTTTTAGTTTGCATTTTCGGATGGTACTCATGTACCAGAGATAAGGCTGTAGTAATCGCATCAAGCCCATGCGACTCTACTCAGGTCACCTACAATAATACAATATCACGTATCGTATCAACTTATTGTACTGCAGTCGGTGGTTGTCATAATCCCGCTTCGAATCTCGGCTCAAGTTATGGTATCAATGCCCTTGATCTGACCACCCTCTCGGGAGTAAAGAACGGAGACGGTGATACTACGAGTAGCACATCTATCGTTTGCTGGCTGAAGGCTGGTTGTGGTACCGAGACGATGCCAAAAGGCGGACGTCCATTGAGTCGTGCATATATAGATACCTTTTTGATGTGGAAAGCAAACAACTATTGCCAATAATATTGCCTCTGAATTTTAGTTCATTCTCATTCAAATAAATAAAATGAAAAGCATCGTAATCATATTTGCCTTACTGATCGGATATTCCTCCGAGGCACAGCAGTTTGTAGCTAAGGCAGGCAAAGCCCATTTTTTCTCTGCCACCTCTATGGAAAATATAGAGGCCACTACCACTACTGCTGTATGTGCGCTCAATACCACCAACAAAAAGATAGTCGTCAAGATCAGAAATACTTCTTTCAAATTTAAAGATGGTCTGATGCAAGAGCACTTTAACGAGAACTACATCGAGAGCGACAAATATGAATACAGCTCACTCGATGCGGTGATAGTCGAGAATATCGACTTTACCAAAGACGGAGTATATGATGTGACCCTCAAGGGTACACTGGATATACATGGTGTCAAAGTGGACAGGGAGATCAAAGGCAAACTGATCATACAGAATGGCGCTCCTGTCAATGGTGCTGCCAAATTTGATGTCAAACTCGCTGATCACAAGATCAAGATACCATCGCTGCTGGGTGCTAACATAGCAGAGGTGATCCCTGTAGATGTGGACTTCAACTTTGAGAAATACCAAAAGTAATACGCCATTCACGTTTCTAAAACAACAATCAAAATCATAAAAGTATTATGAGAAAAATATACGCTCTTCTTGCTGGTTTGTTTTTTGCGGGATGTGTCAATGCTCAGGATGATGTGATGGCCGACCTGCTGAAAGCAGACAAACCTAAACACGACTATGTAGCTTATACCTTCAAGGCCACTCACGTGATCTGCGGCGAGTCTATCGAAATGACCAAAAAGAATGCGCTTGACTTCAGGGTCGTGCACCGTTTTGGCAATATAGCCGACAATAATGCCGCTCATACTCTGGCTGGATTCTATGCTATATCTGATGTCCTCTTTTCTTTTGACTATGGTATCACAGATGACCTGTCCGTAGGTACCGAATTCTCTAAAGGTGCAGGCCCGATCCAGGAGCTCTATAATGTGCACATCAAGTACAAGGTGCTCAAACAAACCAAGGACTTCAAATACCCATTCACTATCACCCTCTATGGCAATGCGGCAGTGAGCGGTATGAAGACAGATCCATTCACAGGATATGCATGGAAATACTCCGTCACAGACAGCACTACTCATGTCACGACCACATACGGTACAGCTGCCCACAGGTTCTCATACCTGCTCGAGGCACTGATCGCTGTCAAGGCTACTGACTGGCTCTCTGTGCAGTTGTCGCCATCTTTCCTATGGAGAAACTATGTCGGCAATCCCGCTATACAGGGCAATCCCGGCCTCGACAAGAATGGTATGTTCTTTCTCGGCCTGCAGGCCAGGGCGAAGATCACAAAGCGTCAGGCCATCGTGTTTGAGTACTTCCTGCCTATCACTACACCGGGTGCTACCTATCGCGACTACTTCCCTATGCTGAGGCGTATCAATACAGGCTACTTCCCATGCCTCAATCTGGGCTATGAAGTAGAGACCGGCGGTCACGTATTCACTATCACACTGACCAATACTCAGGGACTCATGGAAAATGACTTCCTGCCGTATACCAGCGCTAACTGGGCCAAGGGCCAATTCCGTCTGGGCTTTACTATATCACGTCTGTTCCAGTTCGGCAATAAGAACATCAGCCCATGGACAGGCAAAGAGCCCAAGAAAAAGGCCGATAAAAAGGTAAAGACAGATCAGCCAGTCAACTAAGCAGCAATGATCAGATCCGGATGTGAGGCCAGATACTTGTAATTAATAAAATTGCCTTGTGGTGGTACCGATGAGAGCAGATAGTTCAGACCGCCGACGTCCTTCCGGAAGCCATTATTCAGATGAACCAGTCCTTCATTCAGCACACCATACACATAGTAATTATACTTTTTCAATACCTCGTTAAAGAATGTTTGCCTCTCATCATTCAGAAAGGATTCAAAGATGATCACCGGCCTGTCTTCTCTCAGAATGACATCCATGCCTCTGAAGACGCTCATCTCATAGGTCTCGACATCACATTTGATCAGGTCTATTTTGCCGATATTATTACTTGATTTGACATGGTCCAGGGTCGCCAGTGGCACTGTTTGTTTCTTCCATTTTACACTCGGGTGCATCGCTTTAGAGAACTCGCCATTGACTGAGGAGACCATGGTGATATCATTGCTCTCAGGCACGGTAAACTCTATCATACCTATACTCTCGCCCATAGCGACCTGCAGCGGTTTTACATTTGAGCAGTTATTGAGGCCGAGGTTGATTTTGAGCCTGTTGAAATTGGGGGCATAGGGTTCTATAGCGTACATGCTTGCGCTATTATTGGCCAGGCCCGCCAGCACCGAAAATCCTCCCGTATTGGCACCTATGTCTATGATCGTTTTGCTATTTTTTGCCAACAATATGAATAGCTTCAGGTCACTCTCCTCGGCATAGTCCATTTCATAATACAACTCATCGACCAGTCCATCATCACATTCATTGTATAATTTAAGGTCCTGGCCTGCGAATGAACAATCCACTATACCCGATGTGGGCCATCTGGCAATCATAAAGCCCAAACCATTTGAAAGCTGGCGGTTCGATCCCTTAAATAGTTTTCTGAAAAAAGCATTTACGAAAGGATTTTTCCTGAGAGACCTGAGCATCTATAGTGTTTGATATTAATTAACTACACAACAGGGAGTAGTCCACAAATCTAGTTTATTTAATTTCTAAATATAATAATCCATATCATTAGAATGAGTATAAACTCCTAAGACTTATGATTGATAGCAGTCGATGTGGGGGCTAAGAAATCCAGTGAGCGAGCTTGCATTATTTTTCACTTATACATATAAATAATCCTATTTTCCGCATATTGAGTAAATTTTCACCCTTTTCTTAGGTTAATAATAATTAGCATTATATGAATATTTTATTTTAATATGGTTATTTATGAAATGCATAATGGAAATTGGATTTTAATAGCTTATTATATCACTTCATCTAAATATCTATTGAGCATATAGGGTAATTCTTTCATGAACATTAGTGATTCCTTTTTAAGCCCAAATAATTCTCTCATAGCCGGATGACCTAACGTAAAATCAAGCATTTCCCTAAACTCTCTTATTGCATCACCTTTTATTTCCTTGTTTGCTTTCGATTTTAGGGTATCAACTAAATCTCTACCTAAATCATAGACCCAAGGAAAGTCGGGTTTAAAAAAACTTAGTGCAATTAAGAACCCGTAATGACCCTTACCATGTTTTTGGGACATATGCATTAACTCATCTATAAACATAGGATGCATTTTCCTTGACATTCGTCGAAATTCCAAATCGCCGCTCATATTCTTTTCTAATCTGAACATTTGTTCTTGCAGAATTTTCCTCACCTCGTCAACATTTTCGTATAGCTTTTGATCAGGATTCCTCAATAATTTTTGATTATTTCTTGATAAGTCAAGAATTTCCTCAAGTATTTCGGCATTGTGAATTTTACTGTCATTAACTTTTTTGGTTTCCTCCGTCTCATCGACGATACCTTTAAGTTTGTTTAATTCAGCTTCTAACGGTGGAAACCAAACTTCAAAAGCCTTTTCAAGCCTTGTGTCAGGAATACAACTTTCTCCGCACGCTTTATTTAGTGTATTTAATAGCTTTTTAATATCCTCTTTTGGGAAGATTGTTGATTGGAATTGTAGTATCGGTCCATTTACTTCTGAGCGCTTTATATCAAATAGAAATGGACTTACAAAAGATTTATCCATTGTTTTAGATAAAGCTCCAGCTTCGAATGACAGCCAAGGTGCATTCATATTTTCTTTGGTGACACATAGAATTCCAAATGTTGAATTCTCTAACTCTTTAGCTATATCTGTACTCCAACGCGCTCCTTTATCAATATCTTCAGATGATACATATGGTTCAACCGATTGAATAACTGATGGCAACCAATCTCTAAAAACCAATGCAACTTTATGGCTCTTGTTACCTGACCAACTTATAAAAACTTTCATATTCCCAATTTATTTACAATTAAACATACTACATAATGTAAATAACTACAATACAATTCATTAAAACAATCCCCATAAAGGGTGAGTTGCATTTTGTACGGCCAAAAAATCAAAGAACATTTATAATACAAATATAGCAAATATTAACCAAATAATGCAAATTATTTAATTACCTTTTTTATTTACTTTCCTGCCAACAGCCACCCTTCACCTGCCACCTGTCACATCGCATCAGCCATTTTGTCTGCTAATTTTATCATAAACTGCCATTTTGGCGTATATTTTGCCTTGGTATAGCTTTTGACTAATAGTCCCCGTAACCATTAATCAAAAACAAAAAATTAAATACCATGACATTCTTATCTGTAAAACCACAAGCCGGAAGAGTAAACTTCCCAAGATTTTCTCACTGGTTCGACACCTTCGCCGAAAATGAATTTAATACCGACGCGGTTCGCACACCAGCCCTCGTCAATACCAAGGAAACCAAAGAAAGCTACAAGATCGACATCGCTGCACCGGGATTTAACAAGGACAACTTTAAACTCGAAGTAGAAGATCAGGTCCTGACCATCAGCGCGGAGAACACCGAAAACAAGACCGACGAAAACGAAAAATGGACCCGCAAAGAATACCACTTTGCCGGATTCAAACGCAGCTTCACACTCCCTAAGAATGTAGATGCTGAAAAAATAAAAGCAGAATATAAAGACGGTATCCTCTATGTCACCCTTCCTAAGATGGAAGAAGGTAAAGCAAAAGGAACCATCGAGATCAAGATTTCATAAATTGGGTTTAGGGTTGAAAGGAACGGCTGTCCGAAAGGATGGCCGTTTCTCTTTTGTGGAAAGTCCGATCAGAATTTATAGAATTTACAGAATAAGCAGAATTGATAATAGCCTTTGAATACAAACTAGTATATGTATATTTTTTAATTCCTCGGGACAAGAAATCCTGCTCATCCTCAAAATCTAAAAAATCCTGATACTGATACTATCCCTCCCTGTCATCGCTCAGCCTGACCCTTTCGATAGGATTTGCGGTGAGCTCTTTGTACTCTGCGCGATGGTTGTAGATATCTATACCCTGAAAGATCGCCGACCTTAGTGAGTCAGGACTAGCCTCGCCTTTTCCCGCCAGATCATAGCCTGTGCCGTGATCGGGTGAGGTGCGGATGACGCTGAGGCCCGCAGTATAGTTGACCCCCGTGCCGAAAGCGATCGTCTTGAATGGAATTAGCCCTTGATCATGATACATGGCGAGCACGGCATCAAACTTCATGTATGAGCCCGCACCGAAAAATCCATCAGCAGGATATGGCCCCATCGCGAGGATGGCTTTATCGCGTGACTTGATGACCGCCGGAGCGATGATCTCTTTTTCTTCTTTGCCCAGCAGGCCATTGTCGCCCGAGTGAGGATTGAGCCCCAGCACAGCGATCTTTGGTTTATCAATAAGGAAATCCTGACGCAGGGTCTTATTGAGCAGCTCAAGTTTGCTGATGATAAGTGTCATGTCAATTTTGCCGGGTACATCTTTCAGCGATAGGTGATTGCTCACGAGGCCCACACGGAGCTTGTCATCGATGAGCAGCATCATAGAGCTATCTGCGCCTGACTTCATTGTGATATACTCTGTCTGCCCCTTAAAATCTGTATAGTGCAGACTGACGGTTTGTTTATTGAGTGGGGCAGTGACGAGTATGTCGATATTCTTTGCGACCAGATCATCCACTCCCCTGTTCAAAGCCAGCAGCGCTTTTGCACCGGCATCAGATGTAGCTTCGCCGGGAGTGATAGTGATATGCTCATCCCAGCAGTTGATGACATTGACGATCTTAGGGTTGAGTTGTTCGGTATCTGTTACCTCATGTACTTGCCAGTTGTGCGCCTTGATGGCCTTAGCATAAAAGCTCAGCACAAACTTATGGCCATAGATGACATAGTCAGCCAGATGGAGCATTCTCTCGTCTTCGAGCGTCTTGATGATGACCTCCGGGCCAATGCCATTATAGTCGCCTATCGTGATACCTACTTTTAACTTTCTTTCCATTGCTATTGTTTGACTCCCAAACCCCCTAAAGGGGGCTTTAATACACGCACTGGCTGTTAAAGCCCCCTTTAGGGGGTTTCGGGGTAACTATTAATAATTCTTTATAAAATCGACCATGAGCCTCACGCCCACACCTGTCGCATACTTGCCGCGATAGTTGTCTTCAGCCATCAGGTATGCGGAGCCTGCGATATCAAAGTGAAGCCAAGGGTATGTCGTGAAACACTCGAGGAACTTGCCCGCAGTGATAGCACCCGCATCAGGGCCACCGACGTTCTTTATATCTGCCACATCAGATTTGATCAATGGCGCATATTCTTCCCATAGCGGAAACTCCACCAGGCGCTCGTGAGTATTCTTGCTGCTGGTCTCCACTTTCTTTTTTATCTCGTCAGATGCTGTACCCATGTAGGCTGTAGCGAGGCCTGAGATGGCTGCTTTAGCCGATCCGGTGAGTGTCGCAAAATCAAATACCAGTTCAGGTTTGTATTTATCAGCATATGCCAGCGCATCACCGAGTATCATTCTGCCCTCAGCATCGGTATTGAGCACTTCTACATTCATGCCGTTCATCATCGTTACCACATCGCCGGGTACGTATGCATCCTCTCCGGGGCGGTTGTCCGTAGCAGGTATCAGGCCTACGACATGTATCGGCAGTTTGAGTTTTGCGATAGCATACATAGTACCAATGACGGTAGCTGCACCACCCATGTCGCACTTCATCATGTCCATCGAGTTTGGTGTAGGCTTGAGGCTAAGGCCACCAGTATCATATACGACACCTTTGCCAACCAGTATGAACGGCTTTTTATTTTTTGCTTTAGATGGTTTGTATTCCAGGATATTGAATGTCGGCGGGCGCTGTGAGCCGCGATTGACAGCCAGCAGGCCACCCATTTTGAGCGATTCGATCTTCTTTTTATTAAAAACTTCTACCTTGAAACCCGCATCCTTGCCCAGCTTAACTATCTCTTTGGACAATTGCTCAGCGGTCAGGTACGACAGCGGCTCATTGATCAGGTCACGGGCAATGAGGTTGGCCTTAGTGATTATTTCGAGTTCTTCGAGTTCTTTTTTTGACAAAGAGTTTTCATTCACCAGCAGCTTCACCAGCGTATTAGGCTTGACCTCTTTGGTCTTGTATTTCAGAAACTGATAGCTGCTCAGTATAGCACCTTCGGCGAGAGCGAAACCCAGTTCTTTATTGGCTGCTGCATTTTCCAGTGAGGCCTCACCTGCCTTTTGGCCATTGAGGAATTTTACTACACCGTATGCCGCCCTGCGGGTATCTTCTTTCAGTTTAAATTCCGGACGCGTATTATCGACCATGACCAGCGTGACACTTTTGCCGCCACTGTATGATTGATAGGTAGGTTGCTTGGCATCAAATGCTGCTTTAGCCTGTGCCGCGTCTTCTTTGGACAGAAAACCTGCATACGCGCTGGCTTTATCACAGATAATGATGCGATGAGACGCAGCAGCGGTGTTTTTTGCGAGTTGTACTTTAAGACTCATAATTGGGATAAAATTAGGGGAGCGAAGATAAGAGTATTATCGGTTTTTCTTAACATTGGCCCCGTGCCCCTTTATATTTGGGCAAAGTACTATAAGTCCATTATAATTCACGATTTTCGCGTATGCTTCATCTCAAAAAATCCCTCGGCCAGCACTTTCTCAAAGATGAGAACATACAGCGCAAAATAGCCGATGCTATCGGTGACCTGAAAGCCTATGCACGGGTCATAGAGATCGGGCCGGGTATGGGAGCACTGACCAAACACCTGACCAAAGGCAAACCTGACAATCTCTATCTGGTGGAACTCGATGACCGCTGGGCCGAATATCAGAAGACTACGAATCCCTGGATGGGTGACAGAGTGGTGCATGAGGATTTCCTGCATGCTGACCTGACCAAGATACTGGCATATCCCACGCATATCGTCGGCAATTTTCCTTATAATATTTCCTCTCAGATAGTATTTACGATCATCGATCATCGGGATACGATCACAGCTATGACTGGTATGTTTCAGAAAGAAGTAGGCCTGCGTATCGCCGCCAAACCCGGCAATAAAGACTATGGTGTGCTGTCTATCCTGACTCAGGCTTATTATGATGCGGAGTACCTGTTTGATGTGCCACCTGAGAGCTTCGATCCGCCCCCAAAGGTGATGAGCGGAGTAGTGAGATTAAAGAGAAAAACTGTAGCACTACAATGTGATGAAGTTCTTTTCAAAAAGATTGTCAAACAGGCATTCACCCAGCGAAGAAAGACCATGCGCAATAGTCTGAAAAGCATAGTACATGCGCAGGATATTCTGGCAAACCCTATATTTGATAAACGCCCTGAGCAGCTTAGCTTATTGCAACTTGAAGCCCTAACAAATCTAATAGCAGATAGCAAATGAAAGTCCTGATCACAGATGATGTGCACCCGCTGCTGATAGAGCAACTGCAACAAATGGGCTATAAAGTGGATTTTCGTCCAGATATTACTTTTGAAGAAACGCTTTCTGTCATTTTGTCTTACACAGGCCTTATCATCAATAGCAAAATATTTTGCAGCGATGAATTGCTTGATAAAGCCCCAAATCTCAGGTGGATTGGTCGTCTCGGCTCAGGGATGGAGGTCATTGATACAAAGGCTTGTGATGCCAGAGATGTGAAGTATTTCAATTCCCCTGAGGGAAACCGAAATGCTGTCGCCGAACATGCACTTGGATTATTGCTGGACCTGCTGAACAATATCACCAGATCTAATAATGAAGTAAAGCAAGGCAAATGGATCCGTGAAGCAAATCGAGGTGAAGAGCTAAGCGGCAAAACCATTGGCATTATTGCCTTTGGAAATACAGGCGAGGCATTTGCAAAAATCCTAAGAGGCTTTGATGTAACGATTTTAGCTTACGATAAATACAAAAAAGGATTCGGTAAGGATTTTGTCAAAGAATCCACCTTAGAAGAAATTTTTGAGAAGGCAGATATAGTTTCGCTGCATTTGCCGCTCACTGAGGAGACTAAGTATATGGTCGATGAGAATTTTCTGAATAGTTTTCACAAACCTATCTATCTCATCAATACTTCCCGCGGAAAAGTGCTGAAGACAACAGCGCTCATAGCTGCCCTGGAATCAGGCAAGGTAAAAGCCGCAGGTTTGGATGTGCTCGAAAATGAAAAGATCAACACTTTTAACGAAGCAGAAAAACAATGGTTTGATGCACTGATAAAAGATGAGCGAATCATCCTCACACCCCATATAGCTGGCTGGACAGTAGAGTCAAAACGAAAAATAGCTGAGGTGATTATTTCAGCCCTCAAAGGGTTTGGAACCCTTTGAGGGTTTTGTAGCCAAATGTTTAAAAAAAATTGAAATCTCCTCTCAAAGGGAACTATTTTAGCCCACGTGAATCAAGACTATTTATCAGAACTGAATGACATACAGCGCGAGGCTGTGGTCAATACCGAAGGCCCGACACTTATCATAGCAGGACCCGGCTCCGGCAAGACCCGTGTGCTTACCTACCGCATTGCACATCTTGTCCAGAATGGCGTAACTCCATTTTCCATTCTGGCACTTACCTTTACAAATAAGGCTGCAGAATCCATGCGTCATCGCATCGAGAAGATCTCCGGTACAAATGCCCGCTCACTTTTCATGGGCACATTTCACTCAGTATTTGCTCGTATACTACGGGTAGAAGCGCCACGAATCGGCTATCCATCCAATTTTACCATATACGACACTGAGGACTCGCGCTCACTTATCAAGACCATCATCAAGGAGCGCAACCTCGACGACAAAATTTACAAACCCAATCAGGTGCAGTACCGTATCAGCGCCTGCAAGAATGCTTTGATATTTCCGGATGCATATAAGCAGGACCCTGATCTGCTGGCCGAGGACCGCGATGCTCGCAGGCCTGAGACGGTGAGCATTTATGCTACATATTGTGACCGCTGTTTCAAAAGCGGAGCAATGGACTTCGATGACCTGCTGCTGAAGACATATGAATTGCTGGAGCGATTTCCTGATGTGCTGTATAAGTATCAGCATAAGTTCAAGTATGTGCTCATCGATGAGTTTCAGGATACGAATCAACTGCAATACGAGATCGTCAGACGCATATCAGATGTATTTCAGAATATCACAGTAGTCGGCGATGATGCACAGTCCATCTATGCTTTCCGTGGAGCTACGATAGATAACATCCTGAACTTTGAAAAAGACTTTCCTGATCTGAAAGTTTTTAAACTGGAGCAAAACTATCGCTCTACACAGAACATCGTCAAGGCTGCCAATGAACTCATCCACCGCAATAAGAACCAGCTCAAGAAAGAAATTTGGACAGACAATGAACAAGGCGACCTGATCAAACTGGTCAAGACTCCATCTGACAATGAGGAAGGCCGCTTTGTGGCGGACAGTATCATGGAGATGAAGAACCGGGAGCATTTCAGAAATGCCGACTTTGCCATCATGTACCGCACCAATGCCCAGTCGCGGGCCTTTGAGGAATCACTTCGCCGGCACAATATACCATACAAGATATACGGCGGCATGTCCTTCTATCAGCGTAAGGAAATAAAAGACTTGCTGGCATATATGAAGCTTGCCATCAATCACTATGATGAGGAAGCGCTAAAACGTGTGATCAACTATCCTGTGCGCGGTATCGGACAGACTACAGTAGATAAGATCATTATTTTCGCAGCCAATACAGATAAGCGTCCTTGGGATGTGATGGAGAATATTGACCTGTATGATTTTCCATCTCGTACCAAGAACCTCATCTATGAGTTTGTTATCATGATAAAGTCTTTTGCGGCTTTGTCAAAAGAAAAGACCGCCTTCGATCTGGCATCTCACATTGGTAAAACAACAAAGCTTGTCGCTGAACTATACAATGACAAAACAGTCGAAGGCATCGCCCGTTATGAGAATATCCAGGAGTTACTCAATGGTATCAAGGAGTTCGTGGAGGAAGATGTAGTGACTGAAAATGAAGAACTGGCGCAGGACAGGACATTGGGTTCATATCTCCAGAATGTGGCTTTGTATACGGGAGATGACAAGGATAAAGATAACATTGACACGGTGAAGATGATGACCATTCATTCCGCTAAAGGGCTTGAATTCCCGGTGGTATATGCAGCAGGTATGGAGGAAGGTTTGTTTCCTTCATCGCAGTCTTTGTATTCGCAGGAAGATCTGGAGGAAGAAAGACGGCTATTTTATGTAGCGATCACACGTGCGGAGAAAAAGCTTTTTCTCACCTATGCTACCTCCCGATATAAATATGGCAATATCCAGTATAGTGAGGCATCACGCTTTCTCAATGAGATACCGGAGAATATCATGAGCCTGTACGGACAACAGCAGCCAAAGGCTCAGCAGCCTATCCAGCGGCTTGAGGGCTGGGGCAAAAGTATCTACCCAAAACCCGCTCCTAAACCTATTGCTACGCCTGTTATTACATCCACTGATCCATTTATACCCGATGATGCTTTCACTATACAAAATGGCATGGACGTACGCCATGAGAAGTTTGGCGATGGCAAAGTGACCGCGATGGAAGGTGCAGGTACCAATAAGATCGCGACCATCTTTTTCCCTAATTTTGGGGAGAAGAAAATAATGCTTAAATTTGCTAAGCTGAAGATCCTAAGTTGATCTGAAGGTAAGACCTACTCCATCCCTGGTCCTTTATTTTCAGATATCTGCACTTACTCTTCACTACTTTACTTATTCTGCCATTTGGCAGCCTTTTTAGTATTTATTTATTTCAGTAAAAATGTCTCCTAAAACTTTATGTATGCTCGTATGAGCGGCTGAGTGGAGATCAAAAAATGAACATAGAACCAGATCTGTCAAATATGGACTATAATACATCCAGAGAAAAAATCACCCTCGCCGAATATGGCAGGCACGTGAAACGCATAGTAGACAACTGTGTGAAGATAGAAGACCGCGCACACCGCAATCAGACTGCCCTCGAGATCATCGAGCTGATGGGCCAGCTGAACCCGCACCTGCGCAATGTCGAGGACTTTCGCCACAAACTGTGGGACCACCTCTTTATGATCAGCGAGTTCAAGCTCGATGTAGACTCTCCGTATCCGAAGACCACTAAATCTCAAATCATCGAGAAACCTGAGCCGCTGGAATACCCTCAGACGAGAATCAAGTTCCGCCATTATGGCAAGAACGTGATAGCGCTCGTGGAGAAAGCCAAAAAAGTAGAGGACCCTGAGAAACGTGCAGCATTTGCGCAGTGCATAGGCAACTACATGAAGCTGACTTACCAGAACTGGAACAAGGAAAATACGAATGACGAGATCATCAAGAATGACCTGCGTATCATTTCTAAAGATGAACTGAGCCTAAGTGTAGAGGACAGCATCAGCGAACTCTCACGTGCAAATCGCCAGAATAATCCAAGACAGTTCCAGAATAAAGGGAATAACAATAACCGGAACAACAATAACAACAACCGGAATAACAATAATAATAACCGGAACAACAATAACAACAACCGGAATAACAATAATAATAACTTCCGTAAGCCGTATAATAAAACCAGAAACCCTAATGAAGGGCCGAAATAGTACGTACTAGGATTTTTGGGATTTAAGGATAATAGGATGAATTCACTTTAAAGTCAATTGAGGTATAGATAATATGAAACATGAGGAGTTGACGCATAAAATTATCGGATGTGCCATGAAAGTTCATACAACTCTGGGTAGCGGATTTCAGGAAGTCATTTATCAGCGTGCATTAGATATTGAAATGAGTAAACAGCGTTTGACATTTGCCAGAGAGCTGGAAATGACAATTTTTTATGAAGGAATTGATATTGGTACGCGGAGGGTGGACTTTTTTGTGGAAGACAAAATCATGCTGGAATTAAAGGCTGTTTCCGTTTTGAACGATGCCCACCTTGCTCAGGCTATCAATTATCTGGAGGCGTATAATATGCCTTTAGGATTGTTAATAAATTTTGGAAGTAAAAGTATGGAGCATAAACGGGTGTATAATACCAGACATCCTGATAATGCAGAATACAGTAAGACTAGGATTATTACGGATTAAAAGATTATAGGATTTTTGAGCTAAAATTAATCGTTCATACTATTTTCAAAATCCTACAATCATTAAATCTTATAAATCCTAGTAAAGACATTGAATTAATTAATACCCCGTATCAGGCGATGCGGGGCTAAACTATTTTGAAAATATCTGATGAAGATCGAAGAACTCATAGAAAAATACACGACCTCAGAGGGTCTCAGGCATTTGACCGAGCTACTGAAAGAATCAGAAGCGGACATCACACTGTCCGGGCTCACAGGTTCGCAAGAATCGTTTGTTGCGGCAGCGGCTTTTAAAATGACCGACTACAACCACCTTTTCATTATCGGCGATAAGGAGGAAGCAGCTTATTTTCAAAATGACCTGACCTCTATTCTCCCTCATAAGGATATTTTCTTTTTCCCGGATTCCTTTAAACGCCCGCAGGCTTTTGATGAGCTGAATAATACCAATGTCATGCTCCGTGCAGAGACTGTGAACAGACTTTCACATCCATCGTCTCGCGCAGAGCTGGCAGTGACCTATCCCGAAGCATTATTTGAGAAAGCTGTCAAAAAAGAAAAACTCGAAGAGCAAACCCTACGCCTCAAAGCGGGTGAATCGCTCGATATAGACTTCATGATAGATTTGTTGGTAGAATTTGAGTTTGACCGAGTGGATTTCGTGTATGAGCCAGGCCAGTTTTCTATTCGCGGCGGCATCATAGATATTTTTTCTTTTGGAAATGAACTCCCATATCGCGTCGAGCTTTTTGACAAGGATATAGAATCCATAAGGACATTCGACCCCAATACGCAACTTTCTACTAAGAAGATCTCCAGTGTCACCATCGTACCAAACGTACAGACCCATTTCACCAACGAGAACAAGGCTTCCGTCTTCGAGGTCTTTACTGATAATACCATCATCTGGGTCAAGGATATGCAGTTGCTATTGGACAAACTGGATGAGTGCATGACAAAGGCGGATAAGTTTCAAAAGAACTTAAAAAACTATACAGACCTTGATGAGCGCCATCCACTCCGTGAGGGCGAGGCTAGTCAGGTGTTTGTTTCATCCGGTGACATTATCAAACTGCTCAAACGATTTCGCATCATCGAGTTTGGTGGCAGCAATTTTTATCAGACGGATAAAAAGGTCGTGTTCAAGTCCAGGCCGCAACCTTCTTTCAATAAGAATTTCGAACTGCTCATTCAGGACCTGAAGGCCAATGATGAAAAAGGCGTGACCAATCTGGTCTTTTCAGAAAACCCTAAACAGATAGAACGTTTCTATGCGATATTCGAAGACCTCAAAGCCAAAGTGTCTTTCACTCCGGTTTACATTTCGATTCATAATGGCTTTATCGACCTTGACCTGGATATAGTATGCTATACCGATCACCAGATCTTCAACCGCTATCATAAATATAACCTTAAGCAGGGCTTCTCGCGTGATACACAGATGCTGCTAAAGACCCTGCGCGAGCTGAAGCCTGGCGATTATGTTACACACATAGATCATGGGGTGGGAGTCTATTCGGGCCTGGAAAAGATCGAAGCAGGCGGGCAGATACAGGAAGCGGTGCGGCTCATATACGCCGGCAATGACATACTCTATGTAGGCATTCAGTCCCTGCACAAAATATCTAAGTATGTTGGCAAAGAAGGCGAAGCTCCACGAGTACATAAACTCGGTACAGACACCTGGGCAAACCTCAAAAAGAAAACCAAGAAGCGGATCAAGGAAATTGCTTTTGATCTGATACAGCTATATGCCAAACGCCGTACTCATAAGGGTTTTGCTTTCTCAAAAGACAACTATATGCAGACCGAATTGGAGGCTTCATTTATGTATGAAGATACTCCCGATCAGGCCAAGGCGATCGATGATGTCAAGCGTGATATGGAGCGTTCATCGCCGATGGACCGGCTCGTATGTGGCGATGTAGGTTTTGGAAAAACAGAAGTAGCCATTCGTGCTGCTTTCAAGGCAGTCCTGGATGGTAAGCAAGTTGCTGTGATGGTACCAACCACGATCCTTGCGATGCAGCATCAGAAGACTTTTAAAGAGCGTTTGTCAGAATTTCCGGTAGAGATCGATTATCTGAACCGGTTTAAAAGTGCCAAAGAGAAAAAGGAAACACTTCAGCGCCTCGCCGATGGCAAGATAAATATCATAGTCGGTACGCATGGCCTGGTGGGCAAAACAGTAAAGTTTAAAGACCTCGGTCTGATGGTCATAGATGAGGAACAGAAATTTGGTGTACAGGTCAAAGAAACACTCAAAGAACTCAAAGCAAACATTGACTGTCTCACACTCACTGCCACACCTATCCCGCGAACATTGCAGTTCTCGATGATGGGCGCGCGTGACCTGAGCATTATCAACACTCCGCCACCAAACAGGCAGCCTATCACTACTGAAGTGCATACGCTCAATCCTGATATCATTAAAGAGGCAATAGAGTTTGAGGTATATCGTGGTGGTCAGGTCTTTTTTATTCATAACCGCGTCAAGGATATTGCCGAGGTTAAGACCATGCTGCATAAGATAGTGCCTAATATAGACATAGGGGTAGCACATGGACAAATGGAAGGCAACAAACTCGAAGAAGTGCTGCTACAGTTCGTCAATAAACAATTTGATGTACTTCTTGCTACGAATATCATCGAAGCAGGTATAGACATTTCAAATGCCAATACAATTATCATAAATAATGCACATCAGTTCGGTCTCAGTGATCTGCATCAGCTTCGTGGTCGTGTTGGTCGTTCAAACAAACATGCTTTCTGCTATCTCTTTGCTCCATCTAAGCACAGCCTCACACAGGAGGCACGTCAGCGCCTCAAGACCATTGAGGAGTTTGCCGATCTGGGTAGTGGCTTTAACATCGCTATGCGTGATATGGACATTCGTGGCGCAGGTAATCTCCTTGGCGGCGAGCAGAGTGGCTTTATAGCCGAGATAGGATATGATGTGTATCACAAAATACTCGATGAGGCAGTGCGCGAATTGAAAGAAACTGATTTCAAAGAACTCTATGCTGAGGAACTGAAGAACGATCATGAATATGCTAAAGAATGCACTATAGAAACCGATCTGGAGATGCTGATACCGGATGAATATGTCCGCAGCTCGGCGGAACGGATGCTGCTTTATAAAGAACTAAATGAAGTCAAGAACGAGGAAGAGCTCAAAGAGTTTGAAGATAAGATCACTGACCGTTTTGGCAAAGTGCCGAAGCAGATCTATGAGCTCTTTAACGGCGTACGGCTGAAATGGATAGCTACTAAGCTGGGCATGGAGCAGCTTATCATCAAGAACAAGCACATACGCTGCTATTTCATCTCCAATCAACAAGCCGCATTTTATAAATCCGAAGCTTTCTCCCGTATCATGCTATATGTACAACAGCATAAAAAAGGCATTTACCTTCGCGAAACAGAAAAATTTCTTGTACTGCACATAGAGAGCATCACCTCAATGAAAGCTGCATCGCACAAGCTAAAAGAGGTGAGTGAATTCGTATATGGTAAAGAAAGCGCCGAAGTTCCTGCCCAATAAAAAGCCCTGCTTATAATTACAAGCAGGGCTGAAATATTTTAATCGGATTATATTATCGCGCTATCGCTATACGGTTAGTGATCGAACTGGTGCCATCCGACACGGTCACAAGATAAATACTGGATGACAGGCCAGCAACTGATATCTGAGTCGACGTAGTATTTATGTTTCCCATAGTCACACTCCTGCCCGTGAGGTCAGTGATGGTATATTGTGTGCCTATCAGTTCGTTATTTACAGTCAATGTAAAGGCATCAGTGGCTGGATTCGGTGCTATCTTTACAGAAGCGAGATCATAAAGATTGGTCAAACCCAAATTGATCACAGCATAAGAAGAAGAAGTGCCGATGCATCCATTTACATCTCCCACCTGTACCGTAAAATTACCATCGTTATGATTCATTCCGTATGTGCTGTTTGTCGCTCCCGCTATCAGTACTCCATTATTATACCATTGATAGCTGGTGCCGGCAGACGCGATAAGCGTATCTCCATTTCGGGCAATAGTAGGCGTAGACAAAGGTGAACATTGGCCTATCGTAGTAAAATACTGTATAAACCCGCAACCAAAATCATCATGATAGTTCCCATTGCCGGGGTTATTACCATTCAGAGTAAGTTCTGCATTACCATTGTTATAATCCAATACCTTGAAATAACCTGCACTATATCCGTTGTAGCCGACCAAAAATTGCCAGTTCAAACCATAGCACTGGAGTGTCGATACAGTGAGTGTATAAAAACTGTTTGTATTCAATGTCACGGTATCATAATATGTAGTTGCCACATTGGTATTATTGCGAGATGCCACTATGTTGTTATTCTGGTCAGTGATCTGCCAACTGGCGTCTGCAGGGTTTTGGCCCAGGTTCCCATTCGCGCTCAGTGTGCTGGTCAGCATCTTTACGAGAAAGGTAGACGGCCATGTCGGGGCTACAGAAAAGTCAGAAGTGATGGTGTCATTACTCTGGTCATTGTCCTGCTGTCCATTCACCTGCTGAATCTCAGCTATGAAACCAAATGTACCCGAGTTGCCCCCCTCCGATAAATTCGTTAGTGCATTTAAAGCCGGCAAAGTAATAGTAGTATCATGCAGCGGGGCCAATGTGCCAAGCCAGATATATTGCGTCATAGCAGAATCCTTCACCCCATAGTTGAAAAGTATGGAGTTAATCGTAGTTCCTCCTGTATTGCGCACTTTTACTACAGGTGCACTGGCACGTGGGTTCTCTCTTCGGTAAAACTCAAATTTGGTCGGAGCTACCACATCCTCCAGAGAGGCATCTAGGGCTTTATTGTAGCCTCCATAATAAAATGCACTGGTGGCTATTTTATATATCCCGAAATATTTAAGCCCGTCATAACTGTCATCAAAACTGAGGCCCACAGTACCGGGGCTGCCGGCACTAAATCCTGATAATGGATATTGCGCTATATCCAAGCGGCCGCCAGGACACCAGTTTCCTGCCCTGTAATCCAGCCAAGTGCCTCCCTGCGGATAGATTTCGCTCATGCCGCAGTTAATATTCATATTATACTGCGCCACATTATTCCCATTAGATGAGATGGTATATGCGTGCCCTACTCCGGTATAGTCAAATTCGCAGCATCCGGTAGCACTATCTGCACCATGACCGGTGATGGCCATTTTCATTTCAGTAGATTGGCCACCTGCAGGAGGTGTGATAGAATATGGATGCAGATTGCTGTCTATAGGATTAGCTGGATCACCATAAGTGTACGTAGCATTCCACAGCTTACTATAGCCTAGTACGTTTCTCTCAGGGGTACCTTCTATGAAAGCAAATTTGACATCACCCGTAAATCCCCACGAATACCCTGAGTAAAATATCTGCATGGTAGCTGAATCATGTAGTATCGGATAGTAATCTGTGACATCAAATATATAATGCTGCTGCCAGGTCGTCGAGTAGCCTGGCGTGCCTGCTGTGGCAAAAGGAGTGATAAATCTGGCCAGTTCCAGTGTATCTCCCGCGGGAGTCATGACATAGTTCTCGACATCATAATCCCATTGATGGCAATATTGAGAACCTGCCGGGCAGTTATATTCGCCGATAGTGATGATGATGTATATTTTTCGATAGGTCCCCGACAGGCTGGGAAAAACCACACCTGTATCATAAGCTCCGTAATGAGTAAAGTCCCCGTGAAATGACTGCACCCATGTTGTATCTCCAACATTCGCATTGACAGTATAAATGAGTGAAAAGGTCGCGATAACAAAAAGGTAAAACTGTTTCTTCATTTTGATGATTTTTTCTTTATAATCCAAAGATGTAAAATATATCAAAGCCATAGTAAAATATGGCAACAAAAAACGAAATAATAAGAAGGGCAAAATCAGATGAGGATCACAAATACCTCTCTTTGATCACACCCAGATGGTGGCCCTCATGACCGGGTATAATAAAGCCCAATGCCCTGACCGATATTTCCTTGCCGTTTGCTATACCGGTGCGAAGGCTCATTTCCGGCGTGACATTCCTATAGAACTCTATCGTGGACCTCCTGAGTGCATGATATTCATCCAGCAGGCTCTGCAGGCTCCTTTGCGATGCATTTGATGCAGGTATATACTCATCTTCATCAAATCCGGGAAGCGGTGTCTTATCATTTCGCGAAAACCTCAGGGCCCGGCAGGTAAATACCCTCTCGACATCCATCAGGTGAATAATAATTTCTTTTATGGTCCACTTGCCTTCCGCATAACGGTAGTTGAGTTTCTCTTCCGAAAGTGACTGCATTAATTGGACCAATTCCTTTTCTCCATTTTTTAATGCCCCTATCAGGTCATCTGTATTTACCTTGCTGATATAGGTTTGATAATATGGCGCATACTCATTTGTATCTGGCCTCGCTATATTTTTCTGCTCCATTTCTGTTTATCAGGTTTATGTTTACAAGATAATATTAAATAAATATTTCGCTTAATGGCATAAAAAAAGCGCACATGACTGTGCGCTTTTATGATACTTTATTGTATTACTTCTAAGATTTGCCCTTGTTAGTGCCCAGCCGCTGCTTTTTGAAAAGTTGGCTTACCAGCATCAGGTGCTGCATTTTTGGGTTTTGCCGATTCTTCAATTCCCATAGCAGATGCTTTGTAAAAAGTTGGCTTACCAGCATCAGGTGTTGCATTTTTGGGCTTTGAGGATTCTTCTATTCCCTTAGCAGATGCTTTTTGAAAAGTTGGCTTTTGTTCCTCCTGAGCTGAAAGGGTAACTCCAATTATTATAAATAAAAAAAACAAAACATTTTTTTTCATATGTACTGATTTTAAAATTCTACAGCCGTAATAGCTCTACTAAATTGATTAGGATAGCTGACCGGTGTACAAAAAATTTCTGTTTGATTTCCTGTCAATACAGGAATGATCTCCCACTGTAAAGTAAGGGTATGAGAGGCACCGGCTGTGATAGTCACCAATTGCGAGTATGCAATACTGAACACGCCACTTATATCACCAAATGGGTCGATGGTCACACCAGGGGCGCTTGAACCGCCTATCGCTGTACCATCCAACAAAAGTCTAACTGCTATCTGTTGTCCTGAGGGGGTATTAGCGACGTTTGTCCATCCCGAGAGAGTAAAACCTACCATAAGATTAGTTTTAACAGAGGTGAAAGTCAGAGTAGTGCCTGTACTGGTCCAGTTTACCGCAGTAGTATTGATATCTGTAGTACCATTTGCTACGTGAGGTATTACCGTAGGTATTGTGGCAGTCAGTGTTCCTGCACAATCTGTAGATGATAGTATATTAGTAGTTTCGCTGTATGTCAGAGCTGTATTGCTGCATGTAGGACCAGTCGGACCGGTCGGGCCTGAACCAGAAGGTCCAGTAGGACCCGTGACTCCGGTTGTGCCATTCGTTCCGTTAGTTCCATTAGTTCCTGCCGCACCTGTTGGACCCGCTGCACCATTAGTTCCGTTTGTTCCAGCTGCACCTGTTGGGCCCGCTGCGCCAGCAGGACCAGTTGCACCATTTGTTCCATTGGTACCGTTCGTTCCGGCAGCGCCTGTAGGACCAGTTGCACCGTTTGTTCCATTAGTACCGTTAGTTCCCGCAGCACCAGTAGGACCAGCTGCTCCTGCTGCGCCTGTAGGACCCGCAGGACCTGTTGCACCGTTTGTTCCATTAGTACCGTTAGTTCCCGCAGCACCAGTAGGACCAGCAGCGCCCGCAGGACCTGTTGCACCGTTTGTTCCATTAGTTCCGTTTGTTCCAGCAGCTCCTGTAGGGCCTGCTGCACCCGCTGCCCCAGTAGGACCGGCAGCGCCAGCAGGACCAGTAGCACCATTTGCTCCAGCAGGGCCTGTTGCTCCATTTGTTCCGTTTGTTCCAGCAGCTCCCGTAGGGCCAGCAGCACCAGCAGCGCCAGTCGGGCCGGCAGCGCCAGCAGGACCAGTAGCACCATTTGCTCCGGCAGGGCCTGTTGCTCCATTTGTTCCGTTTGTTCCAGCAGCTCCTGTAGGGCCAGCAGCACCAGCAGCGCCAGTCGGGCCGGCAGCGCCAGCAGGACCAGTAGCACCATTTGTTCCGTTAGTTCCTGTAGGGCCCGTCACACCATTTGTTCCATTAGTCCCGTTTGTTCCATTCGCTCCGGCAGCGCCCGTTGGGCCTGTTGCTCCTGCGCCTGTTGGGCCTGTTGCTCCAACTGCACCCGCAGGACCTGTAGGGCCCGCTGTGCCATTCGTACCATTAGTTCCGGCAGCTCCTGTGGGGCCTGTAGCCCCCGCTCCTGTAGGACCGGCAGGACCAGTAGCGCCATTAGTTCCATTAGTTCCATTTGCTCCGGCAGGGCCAGTAGCACCATCTGCACCGGTGGGGCCTGTAGCCCCCGCACCAGTTGGACCGGCAGGACCGGTAGCGCCATCCGCACCATTAGTTCCATTTGTGCCATTTGCTCCGGCAGGGCCAGTACCACCGTCTGCACCGGTAGGGCCCGTAGCACCTGCACCGGTAGGACCGGCAGGGCCTGTAGCGCCATCAGCTCCCGAAGGGCCTGTAGCGCCATCATTACCAGTAGGGCCTGTAGCACCTGCGCCAGTAGGACCTGTTGCACCTACTGTACCCGCAGGACCAGTAGCTCCATCATTTCCAGTAGGGCCTGTAGCTCCGGCTCCTGTAGGACCGGTAGCGCCCGCCGTACCAGCAGGGCCTGTAGCTCCGGCTGCTCCCGCAGCACCTGTAGCTCCGACTGCTCCGGCAGGACCAGTAGCGCCCGCTGCACCAGCTGCGCCGGCAGGGCCAGTAGCTCCGGCTGCTCCCGCAGGACCCGTAGCGCCGGTGACACCACCGGATGACTGGCACATATTGACCCATGTCGTAGTAAGGCCATCATAATAAAAGAAGCATCCAACCTGTGTATCATAAACTAAGAGACCATCTTTTGGGGTTATCGCAGTTCTCTCTGCTGTAGTCATGCGAGGAGCCAAAAAGCCCGCTGATGAGGATTTAAGTTCCAAGACCGCACTCGGGTCCGGTGTGAGCGTACCTATGCCCACATTGTTCTGGGCTTCCACAGTTATTACTCCTGCTAGTAAGGCAGCGAAAAGGGTAATTTTTTTCAACATACTTTAATTTAAGGTTTCGGGTTTGTATTTATACTATTTATAATGATGATTATCTAACCAATGTTACGTTTCCGGATTCTGTAAAAGTTTTATCAATACCATTCAACTGATATTGCGCCTGCCAGACATACACGCCCAGATCTTGTTTCCTTTCTTTGTATGTGCCATCCCAGCCATCACCGATCACGTCAGTCTCATATACTTTTTGTCCCCACCTGTCATATACCTGAAAATTCAACTTCTTAAGATTTTTATTTAATGGCCTGAATACATCATTAAGGCCATCATTATTAGGCGAGAATGCCGTAGGGATCAGAAGTACGTCAGGAAGGATGGTAAGCGTGATAGAATCTTTGACCACACAGCCGAGGTCGTCTATCACAGTGATGATATATTGTGTAGTTTGAGCAGGAGTAGCAGTAGGGTCTGCTACAGTACTACTGCTTAAATACAGATCCGGGGTCCATTGTATACTGTCAATGTTTATAGTGCTGATAGTTGCATTCAGATTGACTGTCTGACCGGGATACAAAGTTTGATTAGGCCCTAAGCTGATGTCGAATTTTTTTGCTGCAAGTGCAAATGGATTTGGAGTAAAGTTTGACCAGTTAGGTGTCTCCATAGAAGTAAACCCATATCCTGTGCCGGTAGTAGGTGGTCCCATGTAGTTCCAATCGGTGCTCAAAGGTGCACCCCAGTGTGCCATTGTGTTCCAGCCACCGTCGCTGGTAGGGTCAAAATACATTTTTATAGCTACATTATCGCTGCCACTGGAGTGATACAGTCTATGATAAAAGTGCGGATTGACACTACACAGGCTATCGTCAAACTGAAGTACATTATATGTATCATTCGTTGGGTTGTCAGCCAACCTGGCACCATAGATATCCGCTGACGAAGAGGTAGGCGTCATATCTATCGGCCTGTAGTAATATGGATATGTAGCGGAGACACTGTCTGATGGTATGCCTACAGGAAAGAAATATGCTGCCGTAGAATTGGTTGCTCTTGATAATTTTCCTACTGTAATGCTGCTTACATATCCTCCGCCTGTACCTATATTCGGATTGGCCTGTGTGATCGCGGCAGTAGAGGTATTCAGCACCAGCATTTCGTATTGCTGTGTGGCAAGCTCACTTGTTCTAAGGTCGAGTATCCCACTTACTGTAGCATCTATTGTTTGCGTCTTGACAGAACTCGGCGTGCCGGCCAGTATGAGATCATAAAATGGCGTGACCACCTGACCTGTGATCAGCTGCGCACCACTGGGCCCTGATGATCCATTTGCATCTCCATTCAGAAGTACTGAATCCTGATAAGAAGTGACCGTTCCGCTATTGACCCAGTTTCCACCGATGTCGTAGAGTCCGGTGGCTGTAGCAGGACTACCTGCCAGTGTAGCTCCTGCATCATTATATATATCACCGGCTACACGGATGTCTCCTCCGTTTTGTATCAGTCCGGCGCTATTATGCAGTGAGTCATGATTCACGATCATGTATGAGCCCGGCATCATATATATGGAGGCACCCTTGTTATAAAACAAGGACGTAACTTGTGACCACGCCGAAAGCATGATCAAATTTGTGACTACAAAGCATAAAAATCGCTTCATAAAACTACTGCTAATTTATTATCAAAGTTTCTACCTGTCAATTATAAAGACGTGAAATTTACAAAAAAGTCACAGGCAAAAAGTCTTTTTATTAAATACAAGTTCCTTTTGTAAGGATAAATATACTTTTTTTATAGGATTTTGCTAGAAAATCCAATAAAATAAAGAATTTTACCTCTCAAAAATAAGATATTTCTAATATATGCGTATAGCGGTAGTAGGTGCCACCGGGCTGGTGGGGGGCAAAATGATGCAAGTACTGGCGGAGAGAAACTTCCCTGTTTCTGAGTTTTATCCGGTGGCTTCGGCCAGGTCTGTGGGCCAAAAAGTCACATTCAAAGGCAAAGAATATACAGTGATAAGTATGGAAGAAGCCATCAGCCGAAAGCCTGATATAGCTTTGTTTTCGGCAGGAGGGTCTACCTCCAGGACCTGGGCGCCGAAATTCGTAGAAGTGGGCACAGTAGTAATAGACAACTCATCTGCCTGGAGAATGGAGCCCAATATCAAACTGGTAGTGCCGGAGGTCAATGCTACAGTGATCGGGAAAGCTGACAAGATCATAGCAAACCCCAATTGTTCCACCATTCAGATGGTGGTGGCACTCAAACCATTACATAATAAATATAAAATCAAAAGAGTGGTGGTCTCTACCTATCAGTCAGTGACCGGCACCGGCAAAAAAGCTGTAGATCAGCTCATGAACGAAAGAAAAGGAATAGAGGGCGAAAAGGCATATCCTTATACTATAGACCTCAACCTTTTGCCTCACATAGATATATTTCTCGACAACGGATATACAAAAGAGGAAATGAAAATGGTCCTCGAGACCAAAAAAATAATGGGAGATGACAGTATCCGTGTCACTGCTACTACAGTTCGTGTACCTGTGGTAGGAGGCCACTCAGAGAGTGTCAATGTCGAATTCGAAAATGAATATGACCTGACAGAATTAAGAGAATTATTGGAAAAGTCCCCCGGAATAATAGTCATGGATGATGTCGCCAACCTCAAATATCCGACACCGCTCCACGCACATGACAAGGATGAGGTATTCGTAGGCCGGATGCGCCGTGATGAGACCCAACCTAAGACACTAAACATGTGGATCGTATCAGACAATCTCCGCAAAGGTGCCGCTACCAATGCAGTGCAGATAGCTGAATATATGGTGGCCAAAGGACTGGTAGGTAATAATTAATTCTTAATTCACCAGCGTCCTCCTGGCCTTTGCTGGCGGCGGTTTCGGATTGTTTGCATCAGTAGGCGCTTGAAGTCTTCTTCTGAGCTAACCAGTTTGTTGAGTTTAGCTCTACCTATCACCTGCTCAAACTGGGGCATATACTGCCTTTTCAGATCGAGTTTTTTCTGCTCAAACTCCATCTGTCTATCGGCATCCAGATGGGCATCTCCTCCTCCATCATTATTAGGAAAGAAATTTCGGCGTAGCTGCGCCAGATCATGACGATAGCTATTATAAATAGGCCAGAATTGTTTCGCTTGTTCAGGTGTGAGTTCAAGCCTGTTTGTGATAAAGGCCACACGCATTGCCTCCACTTTCTCTTTGGGTGATGGCTGCGCATGAAGCCCAACAGCCACCAGCATTGTTAGTGCAAATACTAAAATACTACGCTGATATTTGGAGTATATTGATTTCATGATCTTCCTCTTTGGGCTTACTTTCTTCAAAACTATTGAGAGGATGGTTTTAGTCTAAAATGTCGTCGTTTGTGATCTCATCATCTGCAGTCCCTGTGACGTGACTTTCTATATGCGGGGTCACCTGCTCAGGTTTATCAAAATAATGAGTAAAATCAACGTCATTGATATTGTGAAGAATTGTGTGCTCGTCAAACTCGTCCCTATGCTTGTCGATATAGTGATGCAGGTCGGCATCAGGTATCTGCTGCATCTGAGCAAATATTTTTTCATCGCCGGACATGGTGTTTTGAGCATTAAATACCAGTCCGATGCATACGATGGCGCTTATGACGCTGGCCATAGCAAATGCATAGCCGGGACGGGATATAAGCACTGAAACCCTCTCGCTTATCTCGGTCCATACATTGCTCCAATGCTCAACCGGTGATTCGATAGCTTCTTTTTTAGCGAGTTTCGTGATCTTGTCTGGGAATGTTGCAAAATAATTAGCAGGTGCTTTATACCATTCTTTCTTTTCAGCATGCTGCAGTACCGGCAGCGCATAAGATAATTCTTCATTTACCTCTTCCGTATGTATCTTTGCGATCAGATTTTCAGAGAAGGATTCAAAAAAAGCAGATGAAGGAGCAGGGTATAATTCTTTTTTCTGAATAGTGGATAATATAGGGCTTAGCTCAGCTTCTGATATCGTCCTTGCAATTGATTTTACGATCCTATTCTTTGAATCCTCAAAATAACCCTCCTCCACCTGATAAAAGTCCACTTTATCAAGTTTGGCAAGTGCCGGAGCAATCTCTCGCAACTCCTCTAATATTTTATTGTTCAGTTTCACCTTAAAAACACCTTAAAATTTAGGCTTAATGTTAAGACAATGTGGATATATGAAAGTTTAATCTGCCGAAAGTAAATATTTTTCTATCTTTTTGGCAGCATGAAAATATGATGCTTTCAGGGCTCCTACACTGGTGTTGAGTATCTCGCTGATCTGCTCATAAGGCATCTCGTCATAATATCGCATGTTAAAAACCAATTTTTGCTTCTCGGGCAGCGATTCGATCGCTTTTCGCAGCTTTTCGAGCAGTAGGTCCGGGTCCATATATTCTGAATCCGCCTTTATGTAGTTAGACGGGCTTAAATTGTCATCGTCATCATTATCAGTACCATCAAAGGAAACGGTATCATGTTTTTTCTGCTGGGCCAGATAGTTCAGGCATTCATTGGTCGCTATCCGGTACATCCAGGTAAAAAGCTGGGAATCAGACCTGAAATTTTCCAAACCCTTCCATATTTTTATGAAGGTATTTTGCATCACATCGTTGGCATTTTCATGCTCGATGACCATACGCCGGATATGCCAATATATTTTCTGCTGGTATTTTTCGACCAAAAGCTTAAAAGCCCCTTCTCTGGAAGAGCCATTGTGAAAAAGATCTAAGATCTCGCTGTCAGTCATGGTGGTGGCGGCTGTGAGCTAATGACCGGGCGGATAGGGTGATATCTGCCAGGTCATTTTTATTACTTTTTTCGGGCTATAACTTTTTTTGCGGCTGCTACCACATCCGGGGTATCCAGCTTGTATTTTGTCAGCAGTTGGTCAGGTGTACCACTCTCTCCGAATGAATCATTCACAGCTACTAGCTCCAAGGGTGTAGGATATTCCCGACCTAATAAAGTAGCAACTGTGCTTCCAAGCCCTCCGATATAGTTATGCTCTTCACATACTATGGCGCACCTGGTCTTGCTGACAGACCGTATGACCGCCTCTTTGTCCAAAGGTTTAATCGTGTGTATGTTGATGAGTTCGACCGATATGCCTTCCGCTTCGAGTTCTGCAGCAGCTTTGAGGGCTTTCCATACCAGGTGGCCGGTAGCAATAATGGTCACATCTTTCCCTTCATTCATCACTATTGCTTTACCGATCTCAAATGGCTTGTCTGCAGGAGTGAAATTAGGCCATTTAGGCCGGCCGAATCGCAGGTAAACCGGGCCCTCATATCTGCCTGCGGCGATAGTTGCAGCTTTGGTTTGATTAAAGTCGCACGGATTGATCACTACCATGCCGGGTAGCATCTGCATCAGTCCGATGTCTTCGAGTATCTGGTGTGTAGCACCATCCTCACCGAGAGTCAGGCCTGCATGCGAGGCTGCGATCTTGACATTCTTGCCGGAATAGGCCACCGACTGACGTACCTGATCATAAACGCGGCCGGTGACAAAATTGGCGAAAGAAGTGGCGAAGGGGATCTTGCCCCCGATGGTCAGGCCTGCAGCCACGCCTATCATGTTAGCTTCAGATATACCACACTGCACAAAGCGATCTGGAAATTCCTTAATAAAATCATCAAGCTTGAGTGAACCCACGAGATCAGCACAGAGTGCGACCACATTAGAGTTCTCTTTGCCCAGGGCCAATATTCCCGCTCCGAATCCCGAGCGAGTGTCTACTTCATTCTGAACGGTGTAATCTGATAGTGCCATGGTGGGCAAAACTATAATAAGATGAAAACTATTATTAACTCTTTATCTACAAGCGGTGGAAAGAACCAAGTGACAAAGAAACGGGACCTATTTGGGTGGGGCAATTCTATTGATCTCAGCCAGTTTCCACAACTCTATATTATCATCAGAATCTAAAAGTACGTGAGAAAAATGATAGCCTATTTGATTTCTGATGTCCGCATTGCGTGAGACTACTATATCACCATCTCTCAATTCTGATATTTGGACTATCTGCAGTTTTTGCCCTTTGTCTTGCAGTTTCCTTATTTGGCAAATTTGGGAATACCCTACCTGAGGATCATAGATTATCTTATAGCCATTCATATTTATCCCCTTGCTTTCACTGGCTTTGATATAATGGAGTACGGAATAGGACTCTTTTTCCCATGGAAACTCGTCCATGCTCAAATTGTTGCTGATTACTTTACTATAAGAAGAGCCTATTATCACAGTAAAGAAAAAAGTCAATAGAATTGATCTGATCCTACTGGGGATATTGCTATCTATTTTCATTAAAAATTCAACTACAGTATAAAAACCAAAGCCAGCTGTGAGCGCGATCAGTGGAGAGGTCGGAGCATCATACCAGGACAGTTTGCTGGCTGAAATACTAATAACAAAAACAAAAGTGACAACTATATATGTGCAAAACACGATCACTAGCTCCATTATGCTCCTTGATGATTTAAAAAATGCTCTAAAGATCCCGATAAAAACCAATGGCATTATAAATAGAAACTCTTCGTTGATCGTATTCCAATAGTATAACCACCCGCCTCTATGGCCTTCATTGGTATTGATATATCTTCCTCCCAGTTCATTATTATTTACAGCGTTCAAGTACCCCGGGTTTAAATGCTCTCTTAGGAAATAATAACCTAAACCAAATAATAATATAAAGAACATACTCAAGTATATGTCTTTCGACTTAAGCAGGTCTAATAATTTTTGCTGTGCCAATACATAAATAAATAAGCCTGGTATTGCCAATATACCTGCTACTCCTTTAGTAAGTATAGCGCAAATCACTGCTATAGTAAATACAAGCCAATACCATACTTTCCGGTTGGGGTCTTTATTTTGCAATATCATAAAAAAAGACAGGCTATATGTAAAGACAAACAGCAGCAAAAAAGCGTCGTATTCTCCTGATCGTATCACATGCATCCTGATAAATCCTGTCGAGGAGATCAGTATCAATACTGACAGAAATCCCACCAGAGAAGAATTCATCACACCGGCACAAAAAAAGAATAGCATGAAACATACTATACAGCCAGCAATTGCATTTGGCAAGCGTATAGACAACTCACTAAATCCTAATATTTTGCTGCTTGAAACCATAGACCAGATCAACAGTGGCGGCTTGGTGATATACATGTCCGGCTGGCCTAAGCAATGCGTAACTATATAATCGTGGTCTGCCCTCATCTCATATGTGTTCATCGCTGCAAAGGACTCATCCCACACTCTAAATGGCAATGAATCAAGGTGCAAGAAAATAGCGAAATAAATGGCGGGCAAAAGAATTAAAAGATAGAGGTAGTTTTCTCGTAAAATTTTCATAGAAGTAAATTTGCATTGTCAGATACGATGGGATAATAGTTTATTTGAATTTTGTAAAACAAGATAATCAAACAACACTGTGTAAGAAATGAGCGTGACCGGTACAAATACATACATATACGGCATCTGGATAAATCCAAAGAAAAAGATCAGGCTGATCTTTAAACTGGCATATGCCATATACCTATCATTCAATTCAAATTTTTGTTTAAGCTTTTGCGCGACTGATAAAAGTATGACAGGGGCCGCGAAACTCGTGATCACCTCCAGCACTGTCATGACACCATGATTACTGAATGTAAAAAACTTAAAAAATCCTACGTTGTAATATAAATGCTTATCTAAATCATAACCTAACCAAAAACGGTCAATAAATCGGGTATATGTGGCCGGAATATGGAAAAAATATGCAGGGTCTTTGACGAAAAAAGGGATAATAAAAAAAAGAGACATGGACAGGCCATACGATAAAAAAAGTTTCCAAAAATCTGAGCGGAACCCTGTGAAAAATACATAGCCAAAATAAACCGGGATCCAGAATACAAGACTATAACGGCTAAGTGTGCAGCACATCATGGCTATGCCTATCAGCCAGTAGTTTCGCCGCAGCAGAGCAAAGCTCAGAAAAAGATAGAAACCGGTTACTACACCTTCTTCCGTCATTGCCCAGTAGGTCGGATCTTTGACCATGAAATAATTGAGGAATAGAAATAATCCTATGCCTGCGATGGCTGATGGAATAAAGGGAATATTTCTATTGATGTTAAATACAGGTTTCAAGATCAGGGCTATACCCAGAAATTGAAGTCCGAATGTGATCCATCTGTAATCGAATTTGAATATTTCAGCAGGCAAAAAAGGCATCCACATGGTCGGAAAATATTGGACCACTGTATTTGGCCAGATCTGAGGTGTAGGAGCATAAACTGTTTCTCCGGCCAGCAGGCGCTGACATGCTATCCGAATAGCCGGCAACATATCTGCGACTGCCTTATCGATAGTGATGTTTCGATACAGCGGGATCAAAATATCCAGATGATACCCAAGTATGACCAGAAATAACAGGATAAAAAGGAAAGGAGTGTACTTACTAAACTTCCCAATGCCTTTTATTGGATTGCTCCCTTTGCCTATGGGTATAAGCGGTAGCAGGCAAACCATAAGACCACAAAGAAAATATAAGATCGAACTGGAATAATAATACAAATATCCTTTTTCCTGCATGTAGGTAAAAGATACAGTCTCAAGCAGGACGACTATAGAGAGCAATAAAGAAAAAGCATAATACTTTCTGTCAAAATTGATCGGATTCAATTATTATCAGTTTTGGTTTGTTTAGTGGACTCTCAATAATCTCCGAGTGTCTCTTCCAACTGTCCCAGGGCCTGTGCCAGCTGTGCATCATTCGGCGCATTGCCATGCCATTTATGTGTGCCGGCCATGAAGTCTACTCCCGACCCCATCACTGTTTTCATAATGATGAATACCGGTTTGCCTTTCCCTGTGCGGCTTTTGGCTTCGTTCAGGCCGGCGATCACTTGTTCTATATCATTTCCGTCTGCTATATGCAGCACATCCCATCCGAAGGCCCTGATCTTGGCGTCCAGATCGCCCAGGCTCATTACTTTGTCCGTAGGGCCGTCTATCTGCTGCCCATTATAGTCGCAGGTAGAGATGATATTGTCGACTTTTTTGTGTGCCGCAAAAAGTAATGCTTCCCATATCTGTCCTTCCTGCAGTTCGCCATCTCCATGCAAAGAGAAAACAAGAGAAGTGTCATTATTTAATTTCTTAGAGATCGCTGCGCCGAGTGCCACGCTCATGCCCTGTCCCAGCGAGCCGGATGCTACACGGACGCCCGGCAGGTGCTCATGTGTGGTAGGGTGCCCTTGCAGACGGGTGTTTAGCTTGCGGAATGTAGCCAGTTCTTTTACCTCAAAGAACCCTTTGTGTGCCAGTGTAGAATACCACACCGGTGATATATGCCCATTGGACAAAAAGAAGAGATCCTCCCCTACTCCATCCATAGTGAATGTAGGATTGGTCTTCATGATCTCAAAGTAAAGGGCGACAAAATACTCTGTACAGCCTAGTGAGCCGCCCGGGTGGCCCGAAGCGACTGCATGCACCATTCTTACTATATCCCTGCGCACCTGAGAGCAGATGCGTTTAAGTTCTTCTACAGATGCCATTCTTTGAATTTTGCGACCAAAAATAAATCTTAGTGTAAGTTTAACATCCTAAAGATATAAGATAGGTGTGAATAACCACAACCATCAAAACCAGACACTTAATTCAAGTAATTTCATCAAACATATCTTTGATATAGATGTTTTACTTTAATATTGCCTCATACGACAATCGCATATGAAAGACTACGAAAGACTGCTCAACGGAAACAGGGACTATGCCGCAGAGATGGTGGCAAAAGATCCGGATTACTTTAAGCGCCTATCTGAGATACAGCGGCCGGAATTTCTTTGGATAGGCTGCTCGGATAGCCGTGTACCCGCCAATGAGATCACCAATACCCCTCCGGGTGAGATATTCGTACATCGTAATGTCGCTAACATCGTGATCCAGACCGATTCGAACCTGCTCAGTGTTTTGCAATATGCAGTAGAAGTGCTGGAAGTGAAGCATGTGATAGTCTGCGGGCATTATGGCTGTGGTGGTGTGCTGGCTGCTATGAGCAATCATCACCTCGGTGTGGTCAATAAGTGGATATCAAGCATCAAAGACATATACAGGTTTCATCGGGCCGAGGTAGATGGCATCTCAAATATGGATGAACGTGCAGCCCGTCTCGTAGAACTAAATGTCTGTGAACAGGTCAATAACCTCGCCAAAACTTCCATCATACAGCGCGCCTGGAAGGTTAATAAGCGCCCAGACCTCCATGGATGGGTGTATGGCCTCAAAGATGGGCGGATCAAAACACTGTGCGACATGCCTGCAGGTTCTGCCATTGACCCCATCTATCAGTTTGACAATCTCTAAGTGTAGTTTCTTCAGTGTAGCGTATATTTTGTAATTTCGGATCATGAAAATAAGATTTGGTGCAATCATCGGCTTTATTTTAGGCGGTTAGCATTTTCAAATTGCCGAATCTTCAAATTTTCAAATTAAATATGAGCTACACACTTAAAAATAATGTCCGCATAGTCACTGCCGCCGCGCTTTTTGACGGGCACGATGCTGCCATCAATATCATGCGCCGTATCATGCAGGCCAAGGGCGCTGAGGTGATCCACCTCGGCCACAATCGCGGCGCACAGGAGATAGTAGAGACTGCCATTCAGGAAGATGCACAAGGCATAGCTGTCACCTCCTACCAGGGCGGGCACATCGAGTTTTTTAAATACATGTATGACCTGCTCAAAGAGCGTGGCTGCGGACATATCAAGATATTCGGTGGTGGTGGTGGCACAATACTGCCATCAGAGATCGAGGAGCTTCACAAATATGGCATCTCACGTATATATTCCCCTGACGATGGCCGCAAAATGGGCCTCGAAGGTATGATAGAAGATCTGGTGAAACAATGTGACTTTCAGACTGTTGCTTCTCTAAATGGCGAACTGAAAAACTTCAATACCAAAGATTGGAAAGTAATAGCCAGAGCAATCACCTATGCAGAGAATGGCAACAAAATATCACTTCCAAAAAAAGAAACCAAAGTCCCCGTACTTGGCATCACAGGTACCGGCGGAGCAGGTAAATCTTCTGTCACCGACGAGATAGTACGTAGATATCTGAATCATTTCCCTGATAAAACTATCGCTGTCATATCTGTCGATCCGTCAAAGAAAAAGACAGGCGGGGCGCTGCTCGGTGATCGTATCCGAATGAATTCTATCAATAGCCCCCGTGCCTATATGCGTTCACTCGCCACTAGAGAGAGTGACCGTGCTCTCAGCGAACATGTACAGGAAGCCATAGATATCTGCAAGTCTGCCGGATTTGATTTTATCATACTCGAGAGCGCAGGTGTGGGCCAGAGCGATGCATCGATCCTTGATTATTGCGACATCTCCATGTATGTCATGACGCCTGAATATGGCGCCCCGTCACAGCTGGAGAAGATCAACATGCTCGACTACGCAGATCTGGTCGCGATCAATAAATTTGACAAGGCTGGCGCACTAGACTCACTGCATGACGTCCGTAAACAATACAAACGCAATCATAACCAGTTTCAGGCTAAGGATGAAGAACTGCCTATCGTCGGCACTATAGCTTCTCAGTTTAATGACGCTGGCGTCAATCATCTTTTTGAATTGCTTTGCCATAAACTGGAAGAAAAAACAGGCATAAGTTTCAAGGTCGAACATACTTCTGCAAAAAATACCGTCAGCAAAACTCAGGTCATTCCTCCATCTCGTGTCCGCTACCTCGCTGAGATAGCAGAGGCGATCGAGGAATACGACAAATGGGCTGATGAACAAAGCGCAACCGCCAGAAAATTATACCAACTCCAGGGCGTCATCGATATGGTCGAAAAACCGGAAAAGAATTAATCGCCTTCATGCAGCTAAGCCTCAAAAACTTTGATCAGGTCGAAGACCATGAGACCAATGAAAGAGGACTGCAATATTATAAAGACGGTGCCATCAGCTATCTCGAGGAAGTGGAGAATGGCGAATGGGATGCTTCAGTCATGGGCACTCAGTTATACTCCGTAGGCGTCAATCTCAAAAAATTAAAGATAAATGCAACGGGCTGTGATTGCCCGGCCTTTACGCAAAACAACTACTGCAAACATGTCGCAGCAGTCCTTTATGCGATGAGAGATAATCTTGCTAAAGCAGAGTCAGCACCCAAGTCAGCCAAAGGGAAGAAATCAAAAGTAAAGACATCATCACAGCTTCTTCACGATGTCCTTCACGGAGCTGAAGCAAATGATCTGAAAAAATTTATTGAAAGCTACGCTACTCATCACAAGGATTTCACCAATGATGTGTTGCTTTATTTCAAACTACAAAGTGTGGTCCAAGAGACCTCGCAGGAGGGTTTTATGGAGGTCGTTAAAACTGCTGTAGATTCAAGCAAGATCAAAAATGAAACAGACACCGAACTCTTATCGCGCCACTTGCTCCCTATATCTACGCAGGCGCAGAAATATGTGGAAGATGGCAATTACCTTGAGGCTTTCTATGTGATAAAGGCGATCATCGAAATCCTTTCTCCATTTTTGGATGATCTGAGTTATACATTCCGGGCTGACACTAATGCAGTCACTGAGAGCATAGACCTGATAGAAAAAATATCAGGATTCAATATTCCGCCGATGTTCCGTGATGAGCTTTTTGATTATTGCATAACCCTCGCTGAGAGGCAGGATCTCATCGACATCGATTATGACAGGCGTATCGATCCTCTGCTGCTTCGCCTGGCCAATGACACTATGAGGAAAGAGCAGATACTCGATCTTATCGATAGGAAACTGGATCAACTGATTCCTGCAGGTAGCCGGCATACCACGACATCCAAACTCAATAAGCACTTCATCTATATTCAATACAAGATAGAGCTCCTGAAAGAACTGCATCGTGAGAAAGAGATAGAGCGACTCATTAAAGACAATATCTATTATCATGACGAATTGGCCCATACAGCTATCAGGCAGTTGATTAAAAATAAAGATGTGGCATATGCCAAACAGATCATAGAAGATAAACTGGATGGAAATAGTGTCATCCTCGATGTATATCTCAATAAGGAACGGGAGGCATTGAAATGGGAACCTTATTTTCTCGATATAGCCATATTGGAAAAAGACCTGGCCAATATCCTTCTGTATGCCGAGAAGTTCTTCAAAACATTACAGGACATCCGCTATTATGACATTCTGAAACAATATACTCCGACAGATAAATGGCATAAGAAGTTTGAAGAGATAGAGTCGTCCCTTTTTCGCAAACATTATTCATTTGGCATTTTGGCGACCATTTATATCAGGGAAGGCATGCTCAAGGACCTATATGAACTACTGAAGAAACATGCATTCCTGAGTAATATCCACGATACGATACATATACTTTTACCGGCTTATAAAACGGAAGTACTCAATCTATACAATAAGGCGATCATTTCGCTGCTTGGGCATGGCACTGCCAGCGCCTATAAGGAAGCTGTCGACCATCTTAATTATCTGCTTAGCCTTGGGCAGAAAGAGATCGTGCACGACTGGGTCGAAACCTTTAAATCTATTTACTCAAACCGTCCCCGATTTCTTAAGGAATTAAAAAAAGTAAAAGTCTAAATTTGTCCGAACGGGTCTCTTATCTCACGTCTATTGTCTCATGTCTGCTCAGATTTCTGCCAAAATGTCCCAAAATCCTCATTGGCAAACAATTTGATATGTTTGCGGCGGAGAATAATGTCAAAAATGGAAGAAAATAAAGATTACAACGCTGAATTGCCTCAGGATGAAAACCTGAATGAGGAAACGATTTCACAGGAAGAGACCGAAAAGGTGATCAATGATATAAATGAGTCTACCCTCGACCCTCGTGACGAGCAGATCTCTTTGCTCAAAAAGCAGGTAGAAGAATACAAGGACAAACACCTCCGCCTCTATGCAGATTTTGACAACTTCAAAAAGCGAAATGCCAAAGAAAGGCTGGAACTGATACTCACAGCAGGCAAAGATGTCATTCAGGACATGCTCCCGATATTAGATGATTTCGAAAGGGCTACCAAAGCCCTCGAAAACACAACCGATGTAGCGGCAGTGAAAGAAGGAATGAAACTCATTCAAACCAAACTCATCAAGACCCTCGAAGCAAAAGGATTGAAACCTATCGAGGCTATCGGTAAAGATTTCAATGTAGAGCAATGTGAGGCTATCACTGAGATACAGGCTGCACCGGAAATGGTGGGCAAAGTGATCGATGAAGTAGAAAAAGGATATTATCTCAATGACAAAATAATACGCTTCGCAAAAGTAGTAGTAGGCAAATAATTATAAATTGGAATACCTTGTATTCCCGGCAACAGCCAATCAACAACCGATAACAGATTCATGGCAAAGAGAGATTATTACGAAATACTGGGCGTAGCAAAGACAGCGTCGGCAGATGAGATCAAAAAAGCTTATCGCAAGGAGGCCTTGAAATATCACCCCGATCGTAATCAAGGCAATAAAGAAGCGGAAGAGAAATTCAAAGAAGCCGCCGAGGCGTATGAAGTTCTAAGTGATGATCAGAAGAAAGCCAAATATGACCGTTTCGGACATGCTGCTGATATGGGTCAGGGCGGCGGATATGGTGGAGGCGGAATGAACGTTGAGGACATCTTCAGAAATTTTGGTGACATATTCGGAGGCGGCCAAGGCGGAGGCGGTGGATTTGATCCGTTTGAATCCTTCTTTGGTGGTGGCCGCTCATCAGGTGGTGGCAGGCAGCGCGGCCGCAAAGGCAGCAACCTGCGTATCCGTGTTAAAATGACCATGAGCGAAGTAGCCAATGGCGCACACAAAACAATCAAGGTCAAAAAACATGTCGCCTGTCATACATGCCACGGCAGTGGTGCCAAGGATGCCAGCTCTGTGAGCAAATGTACGATGTGCGGTGGTCAGGGCGTAGTCAAAAGAGTGACCAATACCATACTCGGCCAGATGCAGACCACTACTACCTGTCCGCAGTGTAATGGCTCAGGAGAAATGATAACTAAGAAGTGCCCAACCTGTAATGGCCTCGGCACTGAATACGGTGAAGAAACACTCAATATAGATATACCCGCAGGTGTACAGGATGGCATGCAGCTCTCTATGAGCGGCAAAGGAAATGCCGGCGAACAAGGCGGCCCGGCAGGCGACCTGATCATTTCTATCGAAGTAGAAGCACATCCGGAATTGGAGATAGATGGACAAAATGTGATCTATAACTTGCATCTCAATTTCGCAGATGCGGCGCTGGGATGTAATGTAGAAGTCCCTACTGTCGATGGCAAGGCCAAGATCAAGATACCCGCAGGCACGCAGGCTGGCAAGGTCCTACGCCTCAATGGCAAAGGAATTCCATCAGTAAACAGCTACGGCAAAGGCGACCAACTCATCATCATCAATGTATTTACACCTACACATCTGAGTGCAGAGGAAACAAAGATCATCGAGAAGTTCCGCACCTCACCAAACTTCAAACCTTCTAAAGATTCTAAAGGTGATAAGGGCTTCTTTGATAAGATGAAGGATATTTTCAGAGAGTAATGAGTTAAACAATTCCTGATTTCCAAATTCCTCTTATCTTACCGCCAAATTGTACAATGAATCAACTCTCTCTGGCTCATATCGAAAAGAAGTACGGCAGCTATGAGGCATCAGCTGATGTGAGTTTTGATATTCCCAAGGGAGCGATCTTTGGACTGCTGGGGCCCAATGGTGCCGGCAAGACCACACTGATACGCATGATCACACGGATCATATTTCCCGATAGCGGCACGATACTATTCAGCGGTGAGCCCCTCAAAGAAGAACACACTAACAAGATAGGCTATATGCCCGAGGAACGTGGACTCTACAAGACCATGAAAGTATACGAGCACCTGATCTATCTGGCCCGGCTCAAGGACCTCTCGGCATCGGAGGCCGATAAAAGGGTCAACTATTGGATCGACAGATTTGAGATCGGCAGCTGGAAACAAAAAAAGATAGAAGAGCTCTCAAAGGGCATGGCGCAGAAAGTGCAGTTTATTGCCACCGTGATCCACGACCCGGAGCTGCTTATACTCGACGAGCCATTCTCTGGCCTCGATCCTATCAATGCAAAATTGATAGAAGATGAGATATATAATCTGAAGCAAAAGGGCAAGACCATTATTTTCTCTACCCATCGTATGGAGCAGGTGGAGGAGATATGCGACCAGATAGTACTGATAAATAAAGGCCACAAAATACTAAGCGGAGGTGTGGCAGAACTCAAACAACAGTTTAAAGAAAACAGGTACAGTATACATTATGATGGCATACTGGCGAACGGCTTCAGTTCGCAGTTTGATGTCATCTCTACGCATGATGGTGAAGCCATAGTCCAGGCCAAGTCATCAACTAATGAAATATTGAAGTATTTTATCGATCATGACATTACAGTGAGAAGCTATAATGAGATATTGCCAAGTCTCAATGAGATATTTATCAAAGCTGTGAATGATACTACGACGGCAGGCATCATGCAAAATCAAAGAACGATATGAAAAAAGTATTCATCATAATCAGGCGTGAATACATCACCCGTGTACGAAAGAGAGCTTTCATAGTCACTACGTTATTAGCCCCATTGGGATTTTTAGGCTTTATCATTTTTTCTTTTTTGATGGCTGGATACTCCAGCAGCAATAAGAGTGTAGCGGTCATCGATGATTCAGGGGTATTTGCCAGTGTTGCTTTTCCTGATGCACCTGATGGTTCTGTATTATTTCATAAAGAAACAGATCTGACTAAACTGGAAGCCGATACCAAGAATACAAAGAATCAGAAGTATGATGCCATCATTCAGATACCGGCCAATTATGAACTTGACAACCCCAAGAAGATAAATATCAATTGCCTCTCGGACAAAAGCATGGGAATGATAGCCCGAACTTTCATCAATAAAACATTTTCGGATAAGATCCGTGAACTGCGTGCTAAGAAACTCAACATAGATCAGGACCAACTGGACAATCTCAGCCAGGAGATTGACCTGACATACAAAGGACTCTCTGAGGATAAAAAGAAAAGCGCCAATGCCACGATAGGTGTTGCCTTCGGATATGTGATAGGCATGGCCATATATATTCTGCTGCTCATCTACGGCACTATGATCATGCGGGGAGTGATGGAGGAAAAATCCAACCGTATCATGGAGGTACTGGTATCCAGTGTCAAACCGGTACAGCTTATGCTTGGCAAAATAATAGGCATCGGAGCAGTTGGTATCACACAGTTTATACTCTGGATTCTATTGATTGTTCTGGGTCTGTTTATCATTCCTTTTTTAGGCATTACTCCTGATCATGTTCAATCCATGTCAAGGGGCAATATACAGGGAGGTGATTTCGACCCGGACAAGATCCAGATGGTGTTTGCCGGTTTAAATGATTATCATTTTGCTCCGCTTATTTTTGTTTTTATTATTTTCTTTTTTGGCGGCTTTCTGCTCTATGGCTCGCTCTTCGCAGCTATAGGAGCTGCCGGCGGAGATGAGACAGATTCTCAGTCGCTCACATTTCCCGTTATGCTTCCCATAGTCATCTCCTTTGTGATGCTGATGAATGTACTCGGCCAGCCCGAGGGCAACCTTGCCCTATGGGCATCATTGATTCCTTTCTCCTCACCTATCATCATGCCTGCACTCATGCCTTTCAATCCTCCCATCTGGCAGATCATCCTGTCGCTTGTATTACTTTACGGAGGGTTTGTGCTTTGTGCTATGCTAGCCGCCAAGATATACCGGACAGGCATACTGATGTATGGCAAAAAAACAACATTCAGGGAAATAGGCCGCTGGATATTCGCCAGAAATTAACTTTATAATTGATTTGATAGCATTCAGGTCGCAATGAAATACCTTATTGAGGTATTTTGCCCTTTATATTCTTGTCCAGAATTTGAATTTAATTAAATTGCGCTACAGATATTTTTCAGATGAAAGGAATTATACTCGCCGGAGGCTCCGGTACCCGACTTTACCCGATCACATATGCTATCAGCAAGCAGATCATGCCGATATATGATAAGCCTATGATCTATTATCCGCTATCTGTATTGATGAAGGCGGGTATCAATGAGATACTTATCATCTCCACTCCTGCAGACTTACCTAACTTTGAGCGACTGCTTGGAGATGGCAAAAAATACGGCTGCCGTTTCGAATACAAGATACAGCATACACCCAATGGACTTGCACAGGCATTTGTCTTAGGCGAGGAATTCATCGGTAAGGATAAAGCTGCACTGATATTAGGTGATAATATTTTTTATGGCACCGGCCTTGAGCAGTTGCTTCAGGCCAATAGCAACCCTGAGGGTGGTGTGGTATTTGCCTATCATGTATCTGATCCGGACAGATATGGAGTGGTAGAGTTTGATCAGAGTGGCAAGGCCATCTCAATAGAAGAAAAACCAACTACTCCTAAATCAAACTACGCAGTACCGGGCTTATATTTCTACGACAATGATGTGATACGCATAGCAAAAGAACTGAAGCCAAGCCCAAGAGGAGAATATGAGATCACGGATGTAAACAAAGAATATCTGCAAAGAGGCCATCTGAAGGTAGGTATATTGGACAGAGGTACAGCATGGCTCGATACAGGTACTTTTGACTCGCTGATGCAGGCATCACAATTCGTACAGGTGATAGAACAAAGACAAGGATTAAAAGTAGGCTGTATAGAAGAAGAAGCTTTCAGGCAAGGCTTCATAACAAAAGATCAGTTGAAAAAATTGGCAGAACCACTTATGAAAAGCGGATATGGCAAATACCTCATGGAATTAATCTCATAATCAAACACAAAGTGGAATGACAAAAAAGATACTCGTAACTGGCGGTGCAGGATTTGTAGGAAGTTGTATGGTGGACAAACTGATAGAAGAGCCCAACAACTATGTAGTGATACTAGACGATCTCTCTACGGGCAATATTGCCCGCCTGCCTGAGGTACATCCTGAGAGATGGAAATTTATCAAGTGCAATGTCAATAGCTACAGGGACCTATCTGCCGTCATGATGGCATTCCAGTTTGATTATGTTTTTCACTATGCGGCGGTAGTAGGCGTTCAGCGCACTCTGCTGAACCCCGTTTCAGTATTGCATGACATCAATGGTTTTAAATATTTGCTCGACCTCTGCAAGAATACAGGCGTGCAAAGAGTGTTCTTTTCATCTTCTTCAGAGGTATATGGAGAACCGTTTGAGCATCCGCAGAATGAGCACACCACTCCACTCAATTCAAGGCTTCCCTATGCAGTCGTGAAAAACGTCGGCGAGGCTTTTCTTCGTTCATACAAACAGGAGTTTGATCTGGACTATACTATTTTCCGTTTCTTCAATACCTATGGCCCCAAGCAGAGCCAGGACTTCGTAATGTCCAAGTTCATCAATAATGCACTCGCAGGACGCGACATCACTATCTATGGCGATGGTATGCAGACCCGTACATTCTGCTATAAGGACGATAACATCGATGCCTGCTATAATGCATTCGTAAAGGATGAATATGTGAATGACACAGTAAACATCGGTAGTGACTTTGAAACTACTATTATCGAACTGGCAAAGACCATCATCGAGGCCACTAACTCTAAATCCAAGATCGTATACCTGCCGCCGCTGAAGGAAGGCGATATGACCCGTCGCAAACCGGACAATACCAAAATGCGCGAACTACTGGGGCGCCCACTCATACCTATATTAGAAGGCATACAGAAAACTATCGCATCGGGAAAGTTTAATTTCTAAAAGATATTAGTTTTATTGGCATTGTCTTTCGGTCTATTGGATTCAATATTGCCACCATGTCAATAAGAAAGGATTTCATTGGCTTTACTTCTTCTTTTAGCGGAGCGCTTCCGCTTGATATTCTATGCACCCTGACCGGGCAAAATTTTGTCATTCCGTTTTATCATATAGTCAGTGATGAAGAATGTCCGCATATCAAAAACCTTTACCGGCATAAAGGCGTAAAAGAGTTTGAGCAGGACCTGGACTATATGACCCGGCACTATATGCCTATCGGAGCAGATGATCTGGAGGCAGTCCTTGCCGGAAAATACAATGGCAAAAAAATCATGCTACTTACATTTGACGACGGGCTGCGCCAGATGTATGATGTCGTGGCCCCGATCCTTTTGAAGAAAGGAATCCCTGCTATATTTTTTTTGAATACTGATTTCATCGACAATAAAGATCTGATGTTTCGTTATAAGGCCAGCCTTGCGATAGAGCAAGACCATGACCGATATTACAGCGCATATCAATCGCGCACTGAGAAGGAATTAATAGAAGATACTCACAATGAACTGGCAGCAAAGTATAATAGTTTCCTGGTGGACTATAAGCCCTATATGAGCAGTGAGCAGATCAGGTCGCTCATCGGCCAGGGTTTCGGTATTGGTGCACATAGCTACAGTCATCCTTATTATGCGGATCTGTCTTTGGCGGATCAATTGTCACAGACTTTGGATTGTATAGATATTTTGAAAACTGATTTCGGTATCAAACAAAAGCTATTTGCCTTTCCTTTTACAGATGATGGAGTATCAAAAGAGTTCTTTGATACTATTTTTAATAATGGCAAAGTAGAGTTTTCGTTTGGAGGAGCAGGGATCAAAAGAGATATTCATCCTCGGCAGTTTCAGCGTGTGCCGATGGAAGGCTGGAATGCATCTGCAGAGCAGATACTCAAATCGGAGTATCTTTATTATTTACTCAGAGCGCCATTAGGAAAGAATACAATTGTCAGAAAATGATGCCCGGCCATATAAATGGAAATAAGAACATACAATAGCGCCCAACTATATGACCTGATCACGTCAGACTCATATAAGCAGATGCCGGTGATACCTATCAGCACTCACAGGGCTATCTCTCATATCCATAATCCTCGAACAGATAAGGAAGATATCCTGATGACAATAGCCTATGAAAATGAGGAAATGATCGGATATCTGGGAGTGCTGGCTGACAGGATATATACGCTAAAGGGCGAACCGCTGAAATGCGGATGGCTGAGCTGCATGTGGGTCAATCCAACTCTTCGCGGCAAAGGCATAGCGAAACAACTTCTCGCGACAGTTTTTAAAACATGGAACGACCACATACTCGTCACAGAATTTACGCCCGAAGCTAAAGGGCTCTATGACCGCTCAGGAAACTTCACTGACCTGAGAATAAATGAGGGCCTGCGCTGCTATATACGCTTTAACCTGCGTGAGGTGCTTCCCAAAAAGAATGATAAATACAAAAGCTATACGCAAATATTGAAAGTGCTGGATAGCATAGCAAACATACCGGTCGATCTGAGACTGTCGCTGATGAAAACAAAGCAAGTTTCTTCTCTGCAATTTGTATCTGTGACCGGAATAGACAATACTCTGGATGAGTATATCCAGTCGAAGCAAGTCAATCAGTTCGAAAGGCGAGGTGCAGATGAGTTGAACTGGATAATTAACTACCCCTGGCTGAAAGAATCCCAACCGACTGACGAGAGCCGGCGATATCACTTCTCCAGTGTGGCGCATAGGTTCCAAAACTTGTGCTTTAAACTGATTGACAAAGGCGAGACAAAGGGTTATTTGCATTTGACCATCAGGGACAATCATCTTAAGATTCCGTATGCATATTTTGAGCCAGAATGTATGCCGGATATAGTGCAGTATGTATATCAGGTCATGCAGGAATACAGACTAAATATGCTGACTGTATTTCATCCCGACCTTGTCGCTTTTTTCAAATCAAATACTACCCCTTTTATATATCGGCGAGCCATCAGAAGAAACTATATCATAACAAAGGCATTAGCTTCTCATTTCAGTGAAAAGGAGAAATTAATGATCCAGGACGGCGATGCTGATTGTGTCTTTACCTGACCTAGTTTCCCCGTCCTGTAGGATGTATACCGGCCCTGCTAGAAGAAGACGCACAATATTTATAATATATTTCCTCTACACTGCTGTCCATCCCTGGTTTCATTCTTAATTTTGTCAGGTCTTCACATGCAGCAGCGTTATTGCCTGTATTGAGATAACAAAACGCCCTGATCACCAATGCTGCATCAAGGTTTTCTTTCTTGCTTATACAATCTTCTAAATCTATCATTGCTACATCATAGTTACCCGATTTATAGTTATCATATGCTCTCTTAAATATCGGATTAGTATTGTAAGCAACTAGAATGATATTTTCAGAAATAAATTTCTTTCGCGCATTTGAGTCGACTAACCCTTCATTAAAGGGTATTGTGATAATGGCACTAATTGATTCACTTGCTTTAGCCGATCCCGACCTTATCCATTTGCCCTGCGAGAGTTTTATCAGGCGTACACCTTCTTCATTAAGGTCTTTGTATGGCCCCTTTAATACTGCCACATCTGTTATTTGGTTGAAGGAATTAAAGGATGCCGATACTGTCACCGGGCCCCAAAGTTCGGGATGTATCAATACAGCATTCGGTACTTCAATATATTTCCTGATAAAGTTATAGAATGCTTCATCTCCACCTATAAATGAGATAGGGGCCACAGGCATAGTTATTTCAGCAGATTGATCCGAAGCCGTATCTATTTTGAAGTTTATTTTGAGATACTTATAAGTTTTGACCGGCTTGTCGCCCACTTTACCACAAAGCCATTTGCCACTTGTACTCTTTATGACCCTTTGAGCCTCTTCGTCCAGGGACTGGTAGATCCCTCTCGCCACTCTGGTTTGCGACACATTGCCCTGTTCGTCTATTACTGCCCTTATTTGCACTGCGCCTTCCTTTTTTTGCTCCCAGGCATCCTTTGGATATTTTATATTCTGATGTATAAAATCTAAAAGCGAATCTTCGCCGCCCTGATATGAAGGCATGATACTGGCAAAACTATAAACGCCACTGCTATCAGGGGTCTGAGCAGAAATACAGCTAACGAAAAAAAAGGTAATAATGCTTAGAACAAAGGATTTATTGTAAGTTTTCATTTAGGTAATATTTTGAGTTTTATTATCAGGTCGTGTTTGTTATATATACGCGATAGAAATAAAAAGTCCCGTTGAATAATACAACGGGACTTATAGTTTGTTCGATTATGAAATATTATTCAGCGGCTTGGGTCTGTTTTACATTTACTGTCAGAGCCGAAGAGTCAGACGCCACAGTATCCCTTACCATTTCGAGAGAAGGAATAGATATAGTGATCCAGCCATTGCTTCCTACTGTCACATTTGCCATAGCAGTAGCAGCAGAATATGGAGTAGGTAAGTATGTTTTACCTACATAGTTAGATCCTGTGGACAGGATCATGTTGATCGCTATTGCATTGGATCCTGAATCAACAAAAGTGTTTGAAGTAATAGGGTATGAGCCGCTTACTGTGGGATATTGCCAGAAATTAAATACTATGTCTCCATAACTATTGCTAGCCTGGCATACGGTAGCCAAGGAAGAGATCGTGTATGGATTACCATAAGCAGCGGTGACTACCGGAGAAACCTGATTTAGGCTTGCTATACCCGAAGTCACAGTATAAGTCTGCCCCTTAAAGGACCACGTACCGCCATTCACAGCCGTTGCTTTTTTGCATGATGTGATCGAGAGCGTGATAAGTGCCAGCGCTACGATACCGATTAATGCTTTTTTCATCTTTATATTTTTTATTTTTTCAATTTTAATCAATACATATCCCACCATACTTTGGTGCTCTGGAGGTCTGGACCCTGATCTGAAATAGCCTGATTATATCCTGTTGCGTCCAGTTGCCCTTCATCATACGGATACAGCATCCTGACCGGCAGAGATGTCGCCGGAGGTATAAAGCCATCCACAGGCTGATTGAAGATGCCGAAGTCCAGCCTTCTCCACTCGATCCAACCCTGCATACCCTGCATGTAGAGGGCAAGCCATTTTTGCTTGCCAATGGCCTGCTTGTATGTCTGACCTCCTCCTGTGGTAAGTGTAGTGTAGTTCACATTGGCCTGAGCATGATATGCAGATGGCGCTGCAGCACCGGTCCACCATATGAATGAAGCATCAATAGCTGCATCATAATAACCTTGTGCCATGCCGGCAGATTGACCGCCGATACCGCGGGCTGCCGCTTCAGCCAGAATAAACTGAACTTCTGCATAGTCCAACAATACAGTAGGAGCTGTAGGTGACAATGTAGGATATGCAACTGTGGTACCAACTAAACCGCCTGCTCCACCATTCCAGCCGCTGGGCTGAGATACTGCTGTATTGGGAGTGACCCCTGCATCGCTGCCGTTTTGGCCAAATGGGCGGCCAATATAAGCACCCCCCGTGCCTGGTACAGAGTCAAAATAGTAGCCTATCCTGCCATCACCCAGCGTATTCATCACATTTACTATAGTATTAGATGCGCAGAAGTCCTGTCTGCCATTTATGAATCGATCATAGTATAATGGGTTATAGTTTGGAGCAACACTAGAATAACTGAAAATAGCATTATCTGCATTGCTGGCAAATACACCGCCGGCAGCAGCCAAGGCTTTAGTTATTTGCTGTCCGGCAAGTACAGAGTTGCGGTCTGCTATCCTGATCGCTACCCTGAGCCTGAGAGAGTTGGCGAATTTCTGCCACTGGACCATACTTCCATTATACATGATATCACCCTGCAGGTCAGTTTTGGTCGGATCGATCAGGTTTGTAGCACTGTCCAGCATACTGAAGAGTCCGTTATAAATATCAGACTGTTTGTCATATTTCGGCTGGGTGAGATTTACATTCTTGAGTGCCTGCGAAAAAGGAATATCTCCCCACACATCAGTGAGCAGTTGGAAAGTCCACGCCTCGAGAATGAAGGCGACAGCCTTTTGGTTGTTTACCGCTCCTGATGATACATATAGAGCAGGGGATGTGTTACATTCGTTGATAATGGTCTGAAGGCTCATCATACCACCTACAGTCACTGATCCTCCACCCGGGTCAGTGATACTACTGGCGTAAAAAGCACCCCAATATTGTTTGGTGATATTTGCCCTGAAGAAGCCTTGTACCTCCTGGGGATAATCATTTTCAGAATAATACTGGGCCAGTGTCATACCATCGCTGGCATTCCACCATCTGTCCCAGGAGAAATCTGCCAGGCCCTTCTGTGCAGAGCTAAGCAAATATGCCGTTGGTACAAACTGTGGCGCATTTGGGTTGGTATTGAGAGATTTAAAATCTTTGGTACAGGCTGCGAGTGTCAACAGCAAACCTAATACACCTAAGATCGATATGTGTTTTATTGTTCTTATCTTTTTCATGATTTTATCTGTGTTTTAGGGTTATTAAAATTTAACCTGTACGTTAAAGCCCATAGACCTCTCTGTCGGTTTCGCACCTCCCTCTATACCCTGCAGGTTACCTGATGTATTGGCTGATTCAGGATCTATATTAGGTACATCCTTTTTCAGTATGGCCAGATTCCTTCCTACGAATCCTATAGATATTCCCCTGATAGGAGACTTAGCAAAGAATTTTTCAGGTATTGCATACATCAGTTTTATTTCCCTCAGTTTTACAAAGGTTGCATCATACACATTGGTAGTGCCCGGACCGTAAAAGGCCCCTGAGCCATTGAAGTAATAGTTATAAGCAGAAATATTTTGAGTGTTCTTGACACCCGAAGATGTAGGATTGCCGTTAGCATCCAGTATCGGAGCACCAGTACCATCTACTGCCTCAACCACTCCCGGTACTACCAGACCATTCACACGGATACTATTAGCTGCTGTGATCGCGAGTGTACCATCATACTTGCCCCACATATTGGTCATAGAGAATATCTTACCTCCTTTAGAGTAGTCTATCAGGACATATAGCGAAAGCCCTTTGAACGCCAGTGTAGTAGAAACGCCGCCTACATATTCAGGCAGGATAGATCCGATTGGTTTTTCCTGAGCTGTTTTCACATAGTTGCCGGTGAGGTCTACTATCTTATTGCCATTCTTATCATAAACATAATCTGTAGTGACGATCTGTCCATAAGCCAAACCCGGTATAGCTTCTACTTGCATTATTCCGAAACCATCTTGATTCAGCGTCAAGCTGCTGACAGAATTGCCTGATGCATCTTTATACAATTGTAAAACCTTGTTGTAGTTTTTTGCAAAATTGAATCCTACGCTCCATGTGAAGCTGCTCTTGGTCTTAACCAATACAAAGGTAGAAGCCAATTCTACTCCCTGGTTTGATAGCTCGGCTGCATTGGTATAGCGGTAGTTGATACCGGTACTGCCGGATTGCTCTACCGGCAATATATCTTTTTTAGTCAATGTAGTATAATAAGTAAGGTCCAGCTTGATCCTATCAGCAAAGAAACCAAGCTCCGTACCGACTTCGAGCGATTGGGTCAACTCTGAGGTCAATTGAGGGTTATTAAAGGTATTGGGGACATAATATATAGGATAGTTAGTAGTGCCGGAGTTAAAGCTGATACCGGCCTGCTGCTGGGTGCTGGTACCATAGTATGCAGTAGGTTCTTTGCCGGTTTCAGCGGCACCGATACGGAGTTTGCCAAAACTTAATACTTTACTCTTCTTGACCAGCTCACTAAACACCCAGCTCGCTGCGACGGATGGATAGAAGAAGGAAACATTGGAGCTGGTAGGATACGCAGGAGAATACAACACCGAAGCCCAGTCATTACGCAATGTGACATCAAGGTAAAGCATGTGTTTCCAACCCACAGATGCGCTTCCAAATATTGAGTTGACCCTGCTATGGCCGATAAAGTCAGTTTCTACTAATTTGCCTGAGGAGTTGGCCAGATTGTACCAGTCAGGCAGGTTCAGGCCTCCTTGGGTCGAAGTGTAGTAATTTAAAACATTGTTATCCCTCCTATTGATACCCAAAAGTGCAGTAAGATCAAAGTCATGTTTGAATGCCTGCTGGGCAATCAGTGTGCCTTCATAGTTATTTTCATTTACTGATATTTTGTCGATACTATATTGAGAAATACCAACTCCCGCACCACCGGCAGTCGCGCCGCCCGTAGCGACTCTTTCTTCTCTGATCTCATTGTAGAAATCGGTAGTAGCCCTAAATTTGGCAGTAAGCCATTTGGTAAGCTTATACCCTACTTCCGCATTGCCGAATATCCGGTCACGGTGATCATTCTGATAGTTTTCATATGTCTGCCAGTATGGATTATTCCAGTAATAAGGAGAGTATCCTCCGGATGAATTAGGATTCAGGTTCCATGCGCGTTGGCTGCCATCAGGATTGATATAATTTTTCAGATCATTTACATCCAACTGGCGTTCGAACCACTGGGTAAAGTTTGAAAATATACTATTGTAGCCTATATTAGGACGCCCCGTGTTATTGTCATGTACATAGTTAGCGCCTATGCTGGCAAATAATTTATCAGTAAAGTTATAGTTGCCGCTAAAGCTGATTGTATTTTTCTCCAATGTAGAATTTGGTACAGTACCTTTCTGGTCCATGTTAGAAAAAGACATCCTAAAGCCGCCTTTGTCATTGCCGCCATCCATTGAGACGTTTGTATTGTTTAAATACCCGAGTTGATAGAAGTCTTTGACATTGTTAGGATGCGCAATATATGGGGTCGAATTGCCATAAGTCGGGTCAAAAGGGTCATAGCTATTGTACTGTCTGACCAGACGGCCGTCGATAGCCGGACCCCAGCTTCCATCGTCCTGCATACGTAGCTGCAATTGTCCGGTGGCACTATTTGGGTCGACCTGAAAACTAGGTCCATAACCAGCACCATACTGATTCTGGTAATCAGGCAATACAGCTACCTGATTGAACATCAGGCTCTCGCTGACCGTGACACCGATAGGCGATTTATATTTGCCTTTATCATGTTTAGCTCCTTTTTTGGTAGTGATGACGATCACTCCATCGGACCCGCGGGAGCCATAGAGCGCAGAAGCAGCACCTCCCTTGAGTACGTTGATGGTTTCTATATCATCAGAGTTGATATCTGAGGCTGCATTTCCATAATCAATCCCTAAATCGCCCGCTTCCAGATTTCCTCCGCTACCATTTCCACTGGTGATATTAGAGTTGTCTATTACCACTCCATCTATTACAAAAAGTGGTTGATTGTCCCCATATAGTGATCTGATACCGCGGATCACTATACGTGATGATCCACCGATATTTCCGTTGCCTGTGATCTGTACTCCGGCAAACTTGCCCTCTAAGTTGTTTATCACGTTGGCATCTTTGGCTTCGTTCACATCCGAGCCATTTATCTGCTGGGTGGCATAGCCGAGTGCTTTTTTATCACGCTTGACACCGAGAGCAGTCACCACTACATCTTCGAGCTGCTTTTCATTTTCATCCATTGCTATATCCATAGATGCGCCAGTTATAGCGACAGTTTTGGTTTTAAAGCCTGTATATGAGACGATGAGGTTTACAGCATCATTAGGTATTGTCAGGGAGTATTTGCCATCTATATCGGTACTGGTCCCGATAGTGGTTTTCTCCACCAGGACGATGGCGCCTATGAGCGGCTGTTTGTCTTTTGCCGATGTCACCACCCCGCTTACGGTACGCTGACCATAAGAGAACATAGAGGCGGCAAACAAGAAGACAAAGACGGAGAGTAGCTTGTGTTTCATACTTGTTTCGTTTTGTTTAATAAATTGTTAAAAGGGATTGTGCTCCAAATATATAAGGGAAAACGTGTTTTTTACAATTTTAACAGAAAAAAATAACGATTCGCCGACATTTTTACAAGGATGTGACATTTATCTAATATCGACTCTGCTTCACATTTTGCTGTTTATAAGTCGCATTACCATTGCCGCTCAATAGCTTTTGATTTGCCTTAAATAATAATAAATGGGCAATGGCCTGATATTAGCAGTAGTCGCTATATACTTCCTGATCCTGCTTGTCATAGCCTGGATCACCTCACGCGGAGCCAATAACAGCGAATTTTTCATAGGCCATCGCAGCAGTCGGTGGTATCTAGTCGCCTATGGCATGATAGGCACATCACTATCCGGGGTCACATTCATGAGTGTGCCGGGTGGTGTACTGAAGGACCATTTCTATTATCTGCAGATCGTTTTTGGGTATTTCATTGGCTATATGATCGTGGCCTTTGTATTGCTTCCTTTATACTACAGGTTGAATCTCACCTCTATATATAGCTATCTGGAGGAGCGTTTCGGAAAGACGAGCTATATGACCGGAGCTTCTTTTTTTCTTATATCCCGAACTCTTGGTGCCTGCGCGCGGATATATCTGGTGCTGAATGTCCTTCAGGTTTTCATATTAGATAGCTGGGGAGTGCCTTTTGCAGCAACTACAGCAGTCATTCTGCTCATGATCCTGCTCTATACCTATCAGGGTGGTGTCAAGACCATAGTATGGACGGATACGCTTCAGACCACATTTATGATACTGGCACTGATAGTCACAGTTTGGTTCATATCGGGCTCGCTTGGACTCGGTGCGGGAGGGCTGATGAGGAGCCTCTCTGACCGTGGTTACGCACAGGTCTTTAATACCGACTGGCATTCACCGTCGTTTTTTCTCAAACAGATACTGAGTGGTGCCTTCATCACTATAGCCATGACAGGACTCGATCAGGAGATGATGCAAAAAAACATTTCCTGCCGCTCACTCAGAGATGCTCAGAAGAATATGGTGGTCTTTAGCATCACTCTGGTTCTGGTCAATCTTCTTTTTCTGATACTCGGAGGTTCGCTCTACCTCTATCTCACTGCCAATAACACCCCACTGCCAGCGAAGCCTGATGCTGTATTTCCCACTATCGCGCTGCAATATCTCCCGCCATTTGTCGGTCTGATATTCATTATCGGATTAGTGTCCGCCTTATTTCCCAGTGCTGATGGGGCGATGACAGCCCTGACATCGTCTTTTTGCATAGATGTCCTGGGATTGGAGAAACAAAACATAAGCGATGAAGCTAAAACCCGCACGCGCAAGACTGTTCATCTCACAGTAGTATTTATTTTCCTCGCCTGCATACTTTTTTTCAAATGGATAAACACAGGCTCTGTCATCAGCCTGATACTGAAGATCGCAGGCTATACCTATGGCCCGCTTGTAGCACTATATATGCTGGGCCTATACTCTAAAGTGAAATTTAAAGAACCACTGGTGCCAATCATATGTATTTGCGCTCCGATTATTACGTATATCATTGATACCATCTCTGCATCAGTGCTCGGGGGCTACAAAATGGGGTTTGAGATCGCATTCGTCAATGTCGGTATCACACTGATCGGGCTGATGCTGATCAAAGAGCGAAAAATAGTGGCTTAATTTTAAAATGAATTATTAATATCGAAAAAATAAAACGGAAAGATGAAAGAAAAGAAATGGAGTGACTACAGCGGCGATCATGCCTGGAGGATGTTTAAGATCATGGCCGAATTTACCGAAGGTTTTGACCGCATGGAGAAATTCGGCCCTTGTGTGTCAATCTTTGGCTCTGCTCGTACCAAAGCGGAAAACCCCTACTATGGTCTCACAGTGCGTATAGCAGAGAAGCTCGTTAAAGAAGGCTATGGTGTCATCACCGGTGGCGGGCCGGGCATCATGGAGGCAGGCAATCGCGGTGCGCATAATGCCAAAGGTAAGTCAGTCGGCCTGCATATTGTATTGCCGCATGAAGAAGGCGCTAATCAGTATGTAGATCACAACAGGATATTTTTCTTCCGCTACTTCTTTGCCCGTAAGGTCATGTTTACCAAGTATGCTCAGGCATTTATCTACCTGCCGGGCGGCTTCGGCACCATGGATGAGCTATTTGAGATATTGACACTGGTACAGACAGCCAAGATCGACCGAGTACCCATAATACTCATAGGCAAGAGCTATTGGAGTGGCCTCATAGATTGGATCAAGAGCTCGATGCTCACTAAAGAAAAGAACATCCATGCCAAAGACCTCGATCTCTTTCACGTCACTGATGATCCTGATGAAGTGATCAAGATCATTAAAGCATTCTATAAAAAAGAACCACTAAAGCCAAACTTTTGACAAAGCCATTGTCGCTTAAAACAACGGAAACCTGACAGAAGTCTTACGGGCTACTGACAATGCTCAGCATTTATGCAAATTTTCAGGCATACGTTTGTATCGTTCTTAACAGCCATAAGCGATACACTATGTATACCATTCCATTTTCAAAGATATCTCTGAAAGACCTGCCGGAAGCAGGCGGCAAAAATGCTTCCCTCGGGGAAATGTATAATAAGCTGAGCCCGCTTGGTGTTTTTGTGCCTGATGGTTTCGCAATCACCGCATCGGGCTACAGATATTTTATCAAAGCCAATTCACTTGAGAAAAAGCTAACTGAGATCCTTAGTAAGCTTGATAAAAAAGAAATGAGCAACCTGCCCGAGATCGGCAAACAATGCCGTGATCTGATAGCCTCTGCTCAGATGCCTGCTGACCTGTCAAAGGCTATCACCGATGCCTATGATATCTCTGCAAAAAATGAAACACAACCCTTTTCTGTAGCTGTCAGAAGCAGTGCGACGGCAGAAGATCTGCCCACTGCGAGTTTTGCAGGCCAACATGAATCTTATCTCAATATAATTGGAGGTGCTTCAGTTGTCGAGGCATGTCAACTTTGTTATGTTTCTCTGTTTTATGATCGTGCCATCAAATACCGCGTTGACAATGGTTTTGAGCATATGCAAGTGGCTTTGTCAGTTGGAGTGCAGAGGATGGTGCGTTCGGACCTTGGTTGCTCCGGTGTGGCTTTTACGCTAGAGCCGGAGAGTGGTTTCCGTGATACAGTTTATATTACCGGTGCATGGGGCCTCGGAGAAAATGTAGTGCAGGGTGCAGTAGAACCGGATGAGTTTCTGGTTTTCAAACCTACACTGGAGAAAGGTTTTGATGCCATCGTCAAGAAGAAACTCGGCGAGAAAGAGAAGACGATGATCTATTCCGAAAAAAACAGCGCAGGCAAAAGCACTCTCAATTTAGATACGGATCCGGTAAAAAGAAATCAATTTGTATTAACTGATGCGGAGGTCCATCAGCTGGCCGACTGGTGCTGCGTGATAGAGAAACACTATGGCTGCCCGATGGATGTCGAATGGGCCAAAGATGGCGCAAATAATAAGTTGTATATCGTTCAGGCGAGGCCGGAAACTGTGCAGAGCCAGAAAAAAGGCAATGTCGCCAGATCGTATAACCTAAAAACAAAAGGCAAATTAATTTGCAAAGGAACCGCTGTAGGCAAGAGTATCGTCAGCGGTCGTGCCTGTATTATCAATTCACTACAGGATGCTTTTAAGCTCCAGCAAGGAGATATAATCATTGCAGACATCACTAATCCTGATTGGAATGCCTTGCTGAAAAAAGCGGTGAGCATAGTCACTAATAAAGGTGGTCGCACGAGTCATGCTTCCATCATAGCACGTGAATTGGGTATACCCGCTGTAGTAGGTACAGTCAATGCCACCGACATCATTCACGACGGGCAGATCATCACGGTCAGTTGCGCAGAAGCTGAAACTGGCAATGTATATGAAGGCAAATTGGAATGGGATGAGAAAGTAGTGGATCTAGCCGAAGTACCGGAGACTACTACAAAACCTTTGCTTATCCTTGCTCACCCTGATCGTGCTTTTGAATTGTCATTTTATCCCAATAAAGGTGTCGGCCTATTGCGCATGGAGTTTATCATTAGCAATTCTATCGTTGTCCACCCGATGGCTTTGGTCAAGTATAATGAATTGCCCGAAGGTCCTGACAAGACTGCCATCTCACACATGACACGTGGATATGCCGACAAGGAGAAATATTTTGTGGAGAAACTTTCACTGGCTGTCTCGCAGGTAGCAGCGGCTTTTTATCCTCATGATGTGATCGTGCGTATGAGCGATTTTAAAACCAATGAATATGCTGCCCTAACAGGTGGCAGGTTCTTTGAGCCTGAGGAAGAAAACCCGATGCTGGGCTTCAGAGGTGCATCACGTTACTACAATGACAGATACCGTGAAGGTTTCCGGCTCGAGTGCGAAGCGATGAAACTCGTGCGTGAAAAGATGGGATTCACAAATGTCAAATTGATGATACCATTCTGTCGCACTGTAGATGAAGGCAAAAAAGTCGTCGCACTGATGCAGGAACTTGGATTGAAGAGAGGCGACAATGGCCTTGAGATATATGTGATGTGTGAGATACCAAGCAATGTGATCCTGGCAGAAGAATTCGCAAAAGTATTTGATGGATTCTCTATCGGCTCCAATGATTTGACACAGCTGACCCTTGGCATTGACAGGGATTCAACCATCGTCAGCAGTTTATTCGATGAAAGAAATGAAGCTGCCAAATGGATGATCGCTACTGCTATTCGCAAAGCGAAAGAAGCTCATGTCAAGATCGGGCTCTGTGGTCAGGCACCGAGTGACTATCCTGAGTTCGCACAGTTTCTTGTGGAGCAGGGTATCGACAGTATCTCATTCAATCCGGATGCACTCATCAAGGGAATAGAAAACATCAACAAAGCTGAAAAAAGTATGGTTCATTCAATGGTATTTTAAAACATAAAAACATGGAAAAAATATTCGAAGGAAAAGTCGCGATAGTAACAGGCGGAGCATCAGGCATCGGCAAGGCCGCAGCGGTGGCCTTCGCCAGCCGCGGAGCTAAAGTAGTAGTCGCAGATGTGCAGGATGGCGCAGAAACCCTTGCACTCATTAAGAAAGCAGGTGGTGAAGCCATTTTTGTCAAATGCGATGTATCAAAAGAAAGTGATGTCAAAGAGCTATTGGATAAAACCATTCAAACCTATGGCAGGTTAGACTATGGTGTCAACAATGCAGGCACTGAAGGTGTGCAAACTCCTATGCAGGACCTCTCAGAAAAAGACTGGGACAGGACCATCAATATAAACCTCAAAGGCATCTGGCTATGTATGAAGCACGAAATACCATATCTACTCAAACAAGGTAAGGGAGCCATTGTAAATACTGCTTCTATTGCAGGAGTAGTGGGCTTCCCCGGTATGGCAGCTTATGTCTCGTCTAAACACGGCGTTATAGGCCTCACAAAAGTAGCAGCACTTGAGCTCGCAAAAACAAACGTGAGAGTGAATGCCCTCTGTCCCGGTGTGATACACACACCTATGGTAGATCGGGCATTGAGCCCTGAGCTGGAGACTGCCTACAATGCAATGATACCTCAAGGCAGGATGGGCCAACCAGAAGAAATGGCAAATACAATCGTCTTTCTATGCTCTGATGCGGCATCATATGTCAATGGACATGCTATGGTAGCTGACGGTGCATGGGTAGCGCAATAAGTGTCAATGACCTTTTGCTTTAGCCATTAGTTTGGTGATCACCTCACTGAAATAATCCCCATTGCCCGGGCCGAACCAGCCCATCGTGCGGGTCTCGTAAGTATTCATATCGTACCATTTGTTATCTGTCACATATCCGATATAGCCGCCATTAAAGCTGGTAACTAAGAGGTATAAGTCATCCTGTCGTGCAGTGGAATCAAGCGCATAATCCAACTCACCACTGAAGTCACAAGGAGTACCTGCAAAATAAATATCACCGATCTGAAGTGTATTAATAAACGAAGGTTCATCGCCAAATAGTTTCTTAAATAACCAAGGCCTTATAATAATATTTTGCGAGACCCGCATTTCCGGCTCCCGAAGGTAGAGCGGCACATGTTGCATATTGATACTACTCACCTCGCCGACTTTAATACTGTCAAAGTTCGCTAGTACTATTTCAGCAACATGATCAGCCATATACGTTGATTCCTTTTCCTGGTCCTTGGTGATCTCATATGGACCGTGGCTGCCTACAGAGCCTGCACTAAAGCTTGCAAAGTTCATTTTGCCTGAAGTATCGAGCTGGTCCATCATCAGTCCACCCCAGTCGCCCGTGATCTGCATCATGTTCTTGTGAAAGACCGTGCAGTGTGCCGCAAAAGTAATGATTGCAGCCTTTTCACCACTCGCCTTTTCGATCTTGACGATACGGAGGAGTGAATCCACTTTGCCTCTTTCTTTCACTAATCGATTAAACACAAGCTTAGTTGTAGGTATCTCCGCATAGCCGATCTTAGCAGGTGAACAGTTTTTTTCTGCATTGATTATCGCATCAGCGATACAGTGAGCGATATGCATAGGCACACGGGGGTCATATTTACCCGCGAATATTTCCCCTACATAGGAGTCATGCCATGCGCCGATACTAGTATGAGTATGTGTTGCAGTGAAATAAATATTGCGCCTGTCAAAACCCTCTCTCATCAGCAGTGTATCAAATATTCTCGCCACTGTGGGCGGTATGATCAGTAGGTCAGCAGAGATGTAGGCAATCTTTTTTTTGCCTTGTTTAAAAACAAATGCCCGCACATAGATAGAATCATGCACCCCCTCGAAATTCCTGCCGCCGCGATTCGCATCTATAGCTATCGGTGTGGTGAATGGCGGAAGGAGATTGACCTGAGACCAACCCACTTGAGGCATTTCTGATGTATGATTGTTGATTTCTGATTGGAGAACAGGAATTGCGCCAATTGTTTCCATTTCCCTTTTATAAAATTCTGTCTGTCGATATGGCGTTGTATCAAGTGGTTTAAAGCAAACCAATGCTGCGGCAATCAACAGCAGAGCAATTGCACCTACTCCAATAAGAATGTATCGTAAGACTTTATTCATGGCTAAAGATTTGGCCTCACTAAAGCCGCTGCACCAAAGACTCCTGCGCTGTCACCCAGGCTGGGCTTCAGGATCTTTACATCCACGCCATTATTAAAAATGAAATGCCTGAGCGACTCTACCCCTTCAGTATATATTGAATCGATATTGCCCACACCACCACCGATGATGATCACATCAGGGTCGAGCAGATTAGTGACCACAGATAGCGCTTTGCCAAAGAAGTAATGCAAACGATCGATAGTCTCCGCTGCTGCTTTATCGTTATTTCTGATAGTGGCTATGTCTTTGAGTTTCATTTTTGTACCACTGAGTTTCGCATAGTATCGCTCCAGTGCCGGGCCGGATACTACAGTCTCCACGCATCCTATCCTACCGCAGTAGCACTTGCCGCCCGACTCATCGAGAAAGTTATGCCCCCACTCTCCGGCTATACCATGATGGCCGTTCCATACTTTGCCATCGATCACGATACCGCCTCCGACACCTGTGCCCATGATCACGCCAAAGACCATTCGCGCCTCTGGGTATTTTTCTTTTGCCACACCCCAGTGTGTTTCCGCCAGTGCGAAACAATTAGCATCATTGGCGATATGGACCTCTGCCTGCAATATTTTCTCAAGATCGTGTTTCATGGGTTTCCCTATCAGGCATGTAGTATTGCAGTTCTTCATGGTTTGCGAAGATGGGTCAGGCACTCCGGGAGCTCCTATCCCGACCGCTTTCGGCCTGAGGCCGCCGGATTGCTGCGACATTTCATCGACCACTTTTTTGATCTGAAGAAGTATATGTTCGTAGCCTTTTTCCTGCTCGGTGGGGACGCGCATTCGAGCCAGTGGGTTGATATCATCAATGGAGTGCATAATGACACCTTCTATCTTAGTACCACCCAGATCTATTCCCCAAAGTTTCTCTTCATTATTCATGCTGTAAAATGATCAAGCTGAAACTACTTAAATATATTAAGCCCGGGAAATTTATTCTGATGACTGAAAATAATTTTTTAGTTAATAAAATTAACATTATTAGCATTTATTATATAAATAATGCAAATTATAGATTGAACTTATCCCATCTATTGCACTAATGACATCTTAAGTTTGAACCCTCCCTTGATATTGGTGGTCGGGAAGCTGGACAGGACATATGGATTGGTATGGCTATAGTCCATGAACATGCTCAGGTTGATACCCTTGCTGATCATATAGTCTATGGACGGGCTGATAGTGAGCGTGCTGCTGCCGGCAGTGACCTGAGGCACTCCTTCATCTATGAGGTGGTTTATCGTGATGCCGTTTCGATAAGAGACATCGCATTTAAATTTCAGATCATTGTCCAACCGTAGTGGTTTACCTTTGAGCTTGATAAAAGAGAGCTTGAGCCCCTTGATGGTATAGCCTGCTCCCACCGTGATAGTCTGCGATTTGTTTTCTATAATCTGAAAATCAGAGAAACTCATCGTGACAGTCTTTGCCATTTTGTAGTCAAAACGTAAACTTACCTTATTAATAAATGTCATGTCCACGCCGATGAGCGGAGAGAACTGTTGGTTCATGACTATACTTGGCATATTGTAGGTCGAGAAGAAGTTATTGCTTAGACTATCTATAGAATTCAGGTGACCTTTGCTGTCAGTGGTGGACTGGAGATTGGTCTGAAAACTGCTGACTGTGATGGTAGAGCTATAGCCGTGTGTGAGGTTAAAGTTCGTAAATATCTTCTTCATCCATTTGATCTTGGTCAGGCCATTGTATGCGAGCCGCCAGTTGGGCAGTGGTATAGTCGAAAATGGATTCGTACTTGAAGTATGCGCATTCTTATTGGTATATGCCGCCAGGAAAGATGCGATCAATACATCCTGCTGCTTAGGGCCGTAGCCTGCCTTGTAGTTTGAGTTTGAAGTAGGTACCGAATCAGAAGGGTCGATCCAGTAGCCGTTTGAGTTTGGGTTTGAGCCGCCCAGTCGATTGGATATGATAGAACGGTTATTGAGGAATGAATTATAGACCTGCGAATAGCCGGAATTGCTCAAAGTTTTAAAGAATGTGCTGAGCCCTACATAGGACACTGTGTAGGATCCGGTTTCCATCGGGACGAGGTGCTCAAAATCTCCGCCCACACTTATGACTTTAAAATACTCACTATAATTATCCGAAAACTCCCTGAAAGCGGACAGATCTACTTTGAAATCAGGCAATGGCTCAAATCCTGCCCTAATGTCCAGGCGCTGCAATTTGTTTTGAGTAAACTGCTGATTGAGGAAAGTATCCGAGCTCATCCATCCGCGATTGGCAGCATTATTGAGCCAGGCATCGGCTGCTGCGGGATTATTCTTTCGGAAAAGCACATCGCCAGGCTGCATACCAAATGCAAAATCATATCCGGGCGCGGAGAGCGGTATACTGTTTCCTATGACCTGCGGACTCGGCATAAATCCTGCCACGGTCGTACCTTGTGTTTCCCTGTATTCTATACCGGCAGACTTGAGTGATAGCAGCGGCCTCATGATGATCGAGAGGAACGGGTCAGGCGGCATCTGTTTATCCCGATAGTCTTTACGCTTTTGCCGTATCTGCTTTTTGATCTTCTTGATATCGTCATGTATCTTTTTGGACTTCACCCTATAGACAGAGTCTGGCATAGCTTTGTCCTGACCCATCAGCTTCAGGTCTGCTTCGAGCTTATCCTTTTTCTCCTTCAGCTTTTGTATTTCCTCCAGTATTTTCTGTCGGGCATTTCGTATAGCTTCTCGCTTCTTATCATTCGCTTTTTTGTCACCGAGGTTAGGATTAGGAGAGTCATATACCTTGAGGAAAGGCGATTTGTCATACAGCTTTCTGAAGTTTAGATCAGCCTTGCCCCGCAGGGTCTGTGTGTTGCTGATGGTATTACCCAAGGGGTTGGCTGTATAGTATTTAGTGGCGGAATCATATACCTCGGGCGATGCCACCCATGTATAGCTGGATGCATATCCTACATTGGAGGTCAGCAGGTCGAGGGCAGGTATTTTACTAAGAGGCAATGTATAGGTAGTGGCAAAATTTTGCGCATAGTTAGTATTTCGGCCACCTTGCTTCATTCCCTGCCATATGAAATCCTTGCCGGCAGTATTCTGATCATCACCATACAGCTCGTCGATCAGCGATTGGTTATTGGCACTAAAGTCTATGCTCAATGATTTGAACGGATTGTATTTGAATGCATACACCCGGCTCCATTTGAAAGTCTTGCTGTATGTCGTAGGTATATCCTCATTGTCGCCGAGACTTCGGAGCGCTATCGACGTATAGTCCTTGGTCAGGTTGGTATTGAAGGACAAGGTAGATGGCATGAGATTAAAGTTGAAATCCCGTATGAGGTCCAGCCACTTGGTCTTTGACTTGATTATTTTTTTGAATGGCGTGAGTTCTTTGGCCTTGGGCGAGTAGCTCCATGCCAGCAGCCCCACGTGTGTCTTTCGAAGATTGAGCTGGGTGAATGGGTCACTCGATATTATTTCATTGTATGAATAGGTCAGGGTAAAGTTGGCCGGGTCGTATATCTGAGGTAGTTTTGTTTTCAGCTTGGGCATGATACGCACACCAGAGAAGTTGAATCCCCGTCTGGTATTGATGGTCTCTATCTGCCGTTTATAGATATTGGCTGTATCGGGATTCAGGGCATTTGCTTTGATCAGGCTGAGCTCCTGAGCTACCTTGATGTCGCCCTGATATGGATCATACTCCGGTGTACTGAATGACTGAGTGATGCCTCCGTAAAATGGCAAACGTATGCCTGCGCTGGCAGGCAGAAGCTTGCCCAATTCGAGATTGGCAGATGCCGAATACTGATATAGATTGTCGATAGATCTCTGATTGAGTGTCTGGTCTATCTGTCCCCAGCCTGCAGTATGCATATTTCCGGTCAGGTTCAGCTTACCCAGATCAGCCAGCTTCACTGCTACCTCACCGAGTGCGGCAGTCCCTCCCTGCTCGTCAAATTCTGATACCCGCAACTCATCAAACCAGACCTCCACGCATTTGGACTGTCCATCATCACCGTTGTATGGATTGTTCTTGCTACCTTTTTGTGGGTTATTGATACCGAGCATCATGACCTGCATGGCACTCAGGTCGGGACTGCCCATTATGGTATATAGACGCTTGATATTATGCACAGAATCTACCGTGACAAGGGTACTATAAGGTACTGTGACCGGCCAGTTTTTTGCATCCCGTTGCAGTTTCAAGGTTACCATCAATTCAAGGTCCACATCCACATTATTCACCGCCGGCCAGACCGAGTCCTGGTCCGCAGGAGAGTTGGTGCTGTAGGTCGTCTTATTCGGCGTCATATGCAGTGGTACCGAGTACTGATAGTAGTTGTCTGTAAAGTCACCACCCATTCTGACGAATGCCTCCACCTCACCGTCATGAAGTATAGGCTGCGCACCTGCCATGCTATTGGCATGGACGAACATCTGTAAACGTTTGTACCGCCGAATGTCCAGCGCCACATTTTTAAAGACAGCCTTAGAGCTACCATCGGGCAGGCCGCAGGTGGTCAGGTCAAGCGATTGCTCATTCTGCTGCACATACTGATTGGTCTGTGCACCGAGGGCATATGTCTGCTGTATGCCCGGAGGAATAACATAGTTGACAGGTGCCTTGGAGCTATTTTCAAAGAGGTTTACTTTGCCCACATTAAAAAATACATTGGAGTTGTTGGGTTGAGCTATTGATATGGTTCCGGGATCAAGTGTAGAGTTATAAGTGATCCATGTATTGCGTATCAGGTCGAGGGTAGCCATACGCAGGACCACAGTATCACTGAAGCCGCTCAAAAATACCCTCATGAACTGGATAGACTGAAAGTCAGGCAGGTTGCCGACCTTATTATCAAAGTTTGCTATCGGGATACGAAACTGATACCAGGTTTGCCTCTGCGTCGCACCGGCTGCGTTATACTGCACCATGGTATCCTGAGTGGAAACGATGTATTTATTGTTTCCGACACCCATACCCGGCTTGAGATCGACGCGATACTGAAAGTACTCTTCATCTTCATTCAAAGTAAAGTCAGCATTCATATCTTCAATATCCGGGAAGCTTGTTCCTGCCGAGTTGACAGTACCATTCTGTACAGGGGTGTTGCCATCAGGCCCGTTATAATTGATATATCGTTGCTCGATGCTGGTCACATTGGCCAATGAGTTGTCATCAAACCAGAGGTAGTCATCTGATGAGGGGTCAGTGGCAAGCGGATTCGGATTGCTGCCATAATAGGAATTCATAGTAGAGATAAATCCAGCCGGGGTAACGACTCCGGGTGAATTAAACCATCTATATTCTGCACTGTCCTTCATGCCATCGAAGCCCACATCTTCCCATGGACGGTCAGCATCAGAGGAGAATGCCGTAGTAAGCGGAAGCACTATCGGTACATAGCCCCAGGTGGTGCGGTTCATCTGAGTGGTATCCTGATTTAGTCCGTTCTCCACCAGCATACGTCCGTCCTTGAGGATATCTTCTGATACGTTACCGAGGTTGATATAGAGCTGTCCACCGCTGCTGGCGGGCTTATTGATAAAAGGATCAAGCAGCCAGAACTCTATGAACTCGATATTATTTGACTGAAGGTCGGTATTGGTCAATGCCCGCATGATACCACCCCATCTTGTATTAGGCTTGGCCAGGTGTCCCGATTGGTCATTTACCAGACCGGCAGAGCGTCCGTTTGGTGTAGGTGTACCATTTGGCACCTCATAGTTATACGGACCCCTCAGCATCGGGTAGAACGCGAGGTCAAAACTGTATATGTTATTGTCGAGATTTTGCAGAGGAGCATTCGGATAAATCTCATTAAAGTTGATCAAACGTGCATATGGGTCATAGAGCGCATTTGCCCCCGCACCACCGGAGTATACGGACGGTGCTGTATTTGTGGTAAAGAAAGAGTTGTCTATCCTGTAAAATGCAAGTTTAGCACGGTTGACACCATAGGCGAAGTTATTCTGGAGTGTTGCTTCGGGAAAGAGTACAGTGCCTGTAGGCCCGGGTGCACCGGCAGGAGTGGATGCCAGCTTCCAGTTTGTGGTCGGGTTTTTGAGGTCATAATTAGTGGTCGAACCTTCAAAGTCATCTATATATGCCTGTGGCTGTCCGTTTGGTCCATTGATCGATTTTTGTGTACCGGGAATGATATGCGCGACTTCACCATAGGCGGTGATGGTCGACATTTCTTTAGTAGAATATATCGGAAGTGCATCGAGTATCTTGGTCAGCCACGGAGCATTGGTCTCATACTTGACATCCGCACCGAGCATCGTATTGGAGATTGGCTCTGAGCCAATCTGGACCTTCTGCGTAAACGGCCGCTCTGTCTCATGCATGATGGTAGCACCGATATTAAATTTCTTGCTGACCAGATAGTCGAGACGAGTGCCGTACACAGACTTTTGTTGCATACCAAACTGGCTGTTATTCTCAAAATCGATCTTGACCTGCTGGCCGGAGTTGAGCACACCCTGATTGAGAATGGTCACTTTGCCCAGGCTATAATCTACTTCATAATCCACGCCTTCTTTGAGCAGTGTACCGCCTGCTGTCACTTTCACCGATCCTTTAGGAATATTGATACCGCCCAGCGATATCTGGCTTCCGTTGCTGCCTTTATATTGGCCCTTGATGACGAAACGGTTCAGCTGCGGATACTGCAATGCAATAAACCTCGTCGAGTCATACAGCTGGTCATAGATATACTGATTGTATATAGACGAGGGAGTGGGTGGATCTGTATTTTCAAAAGCATCCGCCAGGTCCTCTCCGAAGGGCTCTACCACCGGGAATATGACCCGTCCGTTTTGCGGTATGATCGTGATATTGGGCACAAAGTCAAATAGACCATCCGGCTGCGCATCTCCCTGTGCGTCGAGGTGGTCGAGGTTCAGTACCGAAAGGAGCGGTTTATCAGCCAAGCCGCCCTTGGGCAGATAGCGCTTCAGTCCACCACCCGGATCATTGTAGTATATATCGAGCTTGAAGTCGCTGGGGCTGACCTGATAAGCACCTATGGAATAGATGTTTTTCATCATCAGCTTATAGTATGGCAGGCCTACCCGCTCTGCATCTCCTTTGAGGAGCTTGAGGTATATGACCTGACTGGCTGAACCTGAATCGGCAGATGGAAAATCATTTGAAAATTCACCCACATTATGTATCTGTCCGTTGACCTCATACTGAAATGCTATACCAAGGATATCATTAGGATTGAGGGCCGTATTGAGCATGATATAACCCAGCTGTGAGTTGAAGCTATATTCACTGGGCTGGAGTTTTCGTGCATAGGTCTTCTCATAGTCTTGCCCCTGTGTGAGGCCATTTGATGCCATGGTCTGATCTACATTGTTTATACCCCTACCGACATTATTGTTTTTTATGGCACTATACAGGCCGTTACTATTATTGTCAGGATAGGAAGTCCCGCCGGTAGCAGGTACAGTATGCGGCTGTGACTCGCCGAGATCGGCCAGTGCTACTACATTTCGCACGTTCACAGTACTTCCGTTACGGTTAGTGACCCATATTTCGAGACGAGTCACATTGATGACAGACTGTATGGTAGGCAGATTTGACAGCGCATAATCGTAATGATTGCGGAAATACTGCGCCATGAAGAAGTTCTTATTGAGGTCATACTGATCGGCGGTCAGCGAGAAGTTCTGACGCAGTGCTCCGTTGTCCAGTGTGATGGTCTGGGTCTTGGATTTCTGCTGAGATACAACAGTGGTCCAAGTCAGGCGACCGAATTGCAATTTGGTCTTGAACCCAAAGAGTGATGTAGGCCCGCTGATAAGGCGTGTAGGCAGTGGCATGCTTACATTACCTACCGCTATCTCTTTGATGATGTCGTCTTCCTTGCCGGTATAGCCGAGTTTGACCTGATTGTCAAAGTCAAAACCGCTCTGGGTATTATACTTGAGGCCGAGCTGGAGCTTGTCACCGATCTTTGCCACGACATTCATATTGATATTCATGTCAAAGTCAAAACCTCCTGTGTGCCTGTTTCTGAGCGGTATGTTCGGGTTATCTATTTTCTGATAGTTGCCGCCGAGGGTCAGGTCCAGATTACCTTGTGGTTTGACCTCGATCTTGGTACCTCCAAAGAGCCTGTCGAGGATCTTGTTTTTCATATCGATAGGAGGTATCAGGCCTTTGTCCTCCACGAGTGAGATAGCATTGGAGCGGCTCTTGAAATAGGCATCCCTTTCTTCTTTTTCGGTATATGCCAGGTACTCCTCATAGGTCAGGTACATGGGCTCTTTGATATTCTGACCTCCTACGGTCTCTGTCACGATGTACTTGCCTGTGACCGGATCGTACTCTACATTTTTCACAATATTGGGTGGATCAGGCAGGTAAAATGGATTATTGGGCGGGTTTGTCACAAAGTCGCCGGTACGGTCCTGGATAGGATATTTGAGGTTACCGCTATCAGGGGGCGGCGGTATAGCTACCTCAGGGTCCTGCGAAGGGAAATGCTCCTTAAACCCCAATTTGAATACACTGGAATAGCCCGCGACTATCACTGCCAGCGCACTGACAGTCAATATGACCGTGTATAATCTATGCCTTCCCTTCATTAATCTATAACTGCTTCAGCGATTCTTTTATCAATCCTTCTATCGACAATCCCGGATTGGCGGAGATGATCTTTGTGACTATTTTCTCTACAGCCGCCTTGGTGAAACCCAATGCGACGAGCGCATTTAACGCCTCATCCCTGCTTGTATTGTGGGCTGGAGTGGAAATTGTGACATCTCCCGACACCTTGCCTATCTTGTCCTTCAGCTCCAGAATGATCCTTTTGGCCGATTTAGGGCCTATGCCTTTGACGCTTTGGATCATGGCTTCATTCTCTGTCAGTATGGCCTGCTGTATCTCCTCAGGCCTGAAAGTAGACAGCATCATGCGCGCAGTAGCAGCGCCGACACCGGATACGGAGATCATTTTTTCGAAGATGTCCTTCTCCAGCTCATCAGCGAATCCATACATGTCAAATCCAACGACAGACTGGTTTTCATTCTTTACGATGAGGCTCGTATGAAGCAGGCAGTGATCGAGGTGCTGGACTTTGGCGTAGGTATTGAGGCTGATCTTGACCATATAGCCGAATCCTCCCATGTCCATGATCAGATGGGTGGGGCTCTTATGTACTATTTTACCGTTGAGGTATGCGATCATCTACTCCTATTTATGATTTATGATTTATGATATGTGATATCAGATTGGCGATGAAGCAATCATACATCAGAAATCACACATCAGAAATGTACAGAATCGGGCTAAAATATGAACTTTGACCTAATTACGGGTAGAAATGGGCTATAGGAATAGATTTTGGTGGATGTATTTATGCTATAACAAGGGGTGAATGTAAAAAAAATAGGGCAAAATCACCTACTTCCGCCATTTTTTGAACTGTTAAAGATGTTTTGCCCTTGATAATCAAAAAAGGCGGAGCCAATGCCCCGCCCTGTGATACGTTATAGAGCTTGATGCTCCTATTGCACCTCACCCCCAAACAAATTTGCCTACCGCAAATTCGTTTTACCCCCTCTCCACACAGCGTGGAGAGGGGGTAGTTCTCCTGGCGGTATCAAGGAGGACGGGGGTGAGGATCCGTCAAAGATCAAAATGCAATTATCTGCTTATAATAAGTTTTGCTGTACCCAGTCCTGTCTGCGATAAAACTTGTACTGTATACACCCCTGCTGCGAGATGTGAGATGTCCAGAGTCTCTGAATGTTTGTTGTCAGAGCTAATAGTCAGCACTTCATTGCCTATGATATCGATGATCCTGATACTGGTCATACCTGATGATGAAGTGATCCGCACCTGATCAGCCGCCGGATTTGGATAGAGATTGACCTTAGTAGGCTGTGAAATATCTCTTATATCGTTAAGGAAGAATCCTACTTCATTTGAGTCGAGACCTGCATTGAGTGGGATATGATTGCCATATTGATCGATAGCTGTGATTTCCGAGATATAATTCAGGTTATTATAATAGCTGTAGTTCTTGCCATTGATATTGTCGGTAGTGATGATGCACCGGAAGGTCGCGATCTGGCCGTAGCCGCTGCGGGGCGAATGATCTATACCTGTGATAGCAGCCTTGACCTGACCTGTGCTGAGGTTTCTGTTGAAATTAATGCTGTTGGTGCTACTCCAAAGCGGTGATGATATGAAGTTGAACATCGAATAATTGCTATCCACCACCAGGGGGTCATAGTTGAATGTAAATGCAAGACCATAGATATCGCTGACCGGTACCGAGCTACTGCCTGCTATGATGTCGATGGTGAGTGTGTCATTATTATATACAGTATCCTGCGAAAACTGAACAGTGATCCCTGGTATGCCGCTCCTCCACGGGCCGGGCAGATTATTTGTCTTGGCGTGCACCAGTCCGAAGTTCGCCGCGATAGCGAGTGTATCGGCTGAGTTTACCATTCCGTTTCCATCACAGTCGGCATATTTAAAATTGACTGATGGTGAATAGCCCGGCAGTGTATCATTCCAGTCGGTAGCGACATCTCCCTGCCATACTATACCCTGCACAGCACGTACAGGACCTGTGCTGTCATAGGCCAGGCCTATGGGCAGGAGATCATTATTATCTACGAGATGATTGGCATCGGCATCGCCGGGCCAGACCAAGGTATCTGGCCCACAGGTATTACAAGGTGTAAATACCCATACAGCTCCTGTATCATTATTATCGGTTGGGCTACCAGTAAATAATGTTACTCCGTCCGCCGATAAAGCAACTGACCAACCTTGACCTTCGTTAGTGACACCATTTCGGATACCAGAGGTTCCAACTAATTTACTATTTTGAGTCCAAGTATTACCTGAACGGCCATATATCCAAGTTGCGCCTCCTTGTATATTATCCATAGGAGCTCCTGCGATCGCGAGATTACCATCTGCTGATAAAGCAACTGAAAAACCTTGCTCTATTCCAAAATTGGATGAATTGAGTGCTCCTGTACCTATTAATTTTGTTCCTTGTTGTGACCAAGTGCTACCCGACCGAACAAATATCCATACTGCACCAGTGTCATAATGGTCGTAAGGACCTCCTATAATTGCTGTATTCCCGTCTGCAGACAAGGCCACAGAAGTACCTTCATTTGCATCCCATGAGGCACCCGAGCCAACTAATTTAGACCCCTGTTGCGTCCATGTACTACCAGAACGTATATATATCCATGCTGCGCCTAAACCGGTTGTGCTCATTCCAGTAACAAGGCTATCATAAGGTCCGCCTACAATGGCAGTATTGCCATCTGCTGACAAACCTACTGACCAGCCCTGCCATGCTCTACCGGGTATTAGTGATCCATCATTCTCTGTAGCACCAGTACCGACTAATTTAGAGGTTTGAGTCCAAACACTACCAGAACGGTTGAATATCCATGCTGCTCCTTTATTTAACGAATCGCCCCATCCTCCTGTAATAAGTGTATTGCCATCGGCAGAAAGAGCTACTGATGTTCCCTGCTGTGCGCCTGAATAATTCTGGCTAACATCTACCCAACTATAATAATCATTGCTAACAAGTTTAGAGCCTTGCTGGGTCCAGACTCCTGAAGATCTCACAAATACCCATGTTGCCCCCACATAATCACTATCGTTAGGACCTCCAATAGCAGCGGTGTTTCCGTCTGCGGATAATGCCACGGAAACACCAAAATATGGAGAGCCAACAAGATCACTAGCTACTAATTTTGGTCCCTGTTGCACCCAAGAATTCCCTGAACGGACATATACCCATGCTGCGCCGTTATATTGATTGTCATAAATCCCTCCAACTATTGCAGTATTACCGTCAGCCGATACTGCAACAGAAAACCCTTGCTGTATCCCTACATATCCAGTACCTCCATTACCAAGTCCACCGGCACCTATCAGTTTATTGCCTTGTTGCGTAGCAGGATGCTGCGTGGGCATGACCGTAAAATCTGATGCAGTAGCTGTACCGCCTGATGTAGTCACAGATACACTACCACTCACGGCACCCGGCATGACCATACCTACAAGGGTTGCGCCTGTGTTAGACACTACGATAGCAGATACTCCGCCTATAGTAAAGGCCGTCGGGCTGCTTAGGTTAGTTCCCGTGATGGTCACTACGGTACCGACAGGACCATTAGCAGGCGAAAAACCCGTGATTGTTGGCGTTTGTCCAAATCCCTTGATGCTGACCAGCAGCACCAGGGTGATCATTAATTGTCTCATTGTTTTCATGATATTAGATTTTTTAAAAGTAGCGATTTGCATTGTTATATCTTTTTGACGATACAAAAGAATGGATAGCAAGGCAATAGAAAAAGTACAATTAATCGACTTTATACGGGAAAATAATTGATAATTGACAATGGATAATTGATAATTAAGAAGATTTTATTTACTTTTATACGGAGAATAATGAAGTGCCGGCACATAGAATTAAACAAAATGAATCTATCTCCGCCGCTCTGATCTTTGGAAATAAAATAAAAATAGCTATATTTGTATTAAATAACTTATTACGGCAAGATAAAATTCAATTATGCATATTTATTTTCAAGAATATCAATTTTCATTATGTTTAACGAATACATAATTAGATTTTTAGTGTTTTGGCACTAGTGGCACTTATACTGCCAAATATGGATTATTTATATGTATAAGTGAAAATAAATGCAGGATACAAAACTCCATCTTCTACTCAGTAAACTGAACGTCTATCAGCTTAACAGGTTCACTAAGTTCATCGCATCTCCATACCACAACGAAGATGAAAAGCTCATAAAGCTTTATGCTTACCTTCTGCCCTTTTATAAATCAGGGACCACTGATGAGCTCGACAGGCTGAAGATCTGGAAAAAAGTATATGGTACTAAACCCTTTACCAATCTGCATTTCGCACGCCTGCTATCAGACCTGCTCAAGAAGGCTGAGACATTCATAGCCATGGAGCATATCCGGTCCAATGGCCCCGATGAACTATATTATCTGCTCGATGCATACAATAATATGGGCCTCGCCAAGCATTTTACCGAGCCATATCTTCATGCTATCAATAAGCTGGAGAAGCAACCCTATCGGGACAGCGACTATTACTTCCACAGCTTCAGGCTCAATATTCAGGAGAACATCTTTCTCGAAAACCGGAAGCAGAGAACCACGGAAAAGAACCTGGTCGAAACCGTGCGTGGGCTTGATACTTATTACTTCATCAATAAACTCCGCTACAGTGCGGCGATCCTGCACTACAAGCACTTTCTGAACCTAAGCGATGAGTCGATACTGCTGCCTCAGATACTGGCACACCTGAAGGAGAAGCCGCTCGACACTCCTGTGGTAGATATCTACTATCACGTCATCCTCACGCTCATCGAGCCTGACGAGGAGCAGCACTTTGCCCGGCTCAAGGAGCTGCTCTTTACTCACTCTGCCATCCTGCAGATCGATACGCAGAAAGAAGTATTCGCCTTCGCGCTCAACTACTGCATCAGAAAGATAAACAAAGGCAAGGCAGGCTATCAGGCGGAGATATTCGGACTATATAAAGACGCCCTGCTTCGCGGCCTGCTGCTCGAAGACGGCCTGCTGACCCCATGGGACTATAAGAATATTGTGACAATAGGACTCCGGAATAAAGATTTCAAATGGACAGATTCATTCATCGAGGAGTATATCAGAAGCCTGCCCAAAAAGGAACAGGACAATGCCTATACATTCAATCGTGCCCGGCATTATTTCGCCACAAAGAAATATGATAAGGTGCTACAGCTACTCCAGAGTGTAGAGTACAATGATATCTTCTACCTCCTTGACTCCAAGACCACCCTGATGAAGACCTACTATGAACTGGGCGAATACCAGCCGCTGCAATCGCTTAAGGAAAGTTTCCGGATCCTGCTGCGCCGCAAGAAACTGATATCAGAACAAAACCAGGTGAACTATGGGAATTTTGCCCGTTTTACGATGAAACTGTTTCGCGCTGATGTGAAAAATAAAACGCAAATGGCTAATCTGAAAAAGGCGATCGAAGGAGCTTCCAATATAGCAGACAAGGCATGGATACTGGAGAAATATGCTGAGTTGGGAGGCTAGTAGTCATTGTCATAGTGAGCGTAGCCGAACCTATGACAGACACTGATGAGTCGCGCTTCGGCTTCGCTCAGCGTGACAGAGTCTAAATGATATTAGAGTGTTCTGGAGAAAGCAAACAGTTTGCCGTCTTCAAACTTCTCAGCCATGAGTTGGATACCGATAGGCAAACCTTCTGAGTTCTTTGCCAGAGGTAGTGATATAGCGGGAGTACCGACCAGATTGGCGAGTACGGTGTAGATGTCTGCAAGGTACATTTCTGTAGGGTCGCTTGTCTTTTCACCGAATTTGAATGCTACACTCGGTGCAGTAGGCATGAGGATGAAATCGTAGCTCCTGAATATCTCGCTGATCTGCTCGCTGAGTCGGCGACGGACCTTCTGAGCACGGGAATAGTAGGCATCATAATATCCGGCGCTGAGCACGAAAGTGCCGAGCATGATGCGGTTCTTGACCTCCTTTCCGAAACCCTCGGTACGGCTGAGTTTGTACACGCTCTCCATATCCGTAGAGCGCGGAGAACGGTAGCCATAATGCACTCCGTCAAAGCGAGCAAGATTAGACGAAGCCTCGGCGGTAGAGAGGACATAATAAACAGGGATAAGGTAATCCGTAAGGTCAAAATTAACAACGTCGACAGTATGTCCATTTGATTTCAGTCCTTCGATGACCTTCTCTGTCTCGGCCCTGACCTCAGGATTGATGCCTTTGTGATCGACGGTATTTTTGAGTACGGCTATTTTGGCTTTGCCTGAAAATTGTTCTTTGGAATACTCAGATACGGGTTTAGACGAAGCCGTACTGTCATAGTCATCAGCTCCTGCGAGCACCTCCATGATGAGGGCATTGTCCTCGACTGAATGAGTGAACGGGCCTATTTGGTCAAAGGACGAAGCATAAGCAATAAGGCCGTAGCGCGATACACGACCGTAGGTAGGTTTATAGCCGACTACTCCACAGAAAGATGCGGGCTGACGTATCGATCCGCCTGTGTCAGAACCAAGTGAGGCATGGCATAAACCGGCCTGTACCGCTACTGCCGATCCTCCTGATGACCCCCCCGGTACACGGGAGTTGTCGAGTGCATTGAGTACCGGCCCGTATGCAGAGTTCTCATTGCTGGAGCCCATCGCAAACTCATCGCAATTGAGGCGGCCTATGATGACGGCGTCTTCTGCCAGCAGTCGCTCGACGACAGTAGCAGAACATATGGATTCAAAGCCTTCGAGTATTTTAGACCCGGCAGATACCTTATGCCCGCGGTAGCAGATGTTATCTTTGATGCCTATCACGAGACCAAACAGCTTGCCCTTTGGAGCTTTTGATGCAACTTTGAGATCGAGTTCTTCCGCACGTATCACTGCCTCATCAGCGAAGACCTCAAGAAAAGCATTGAGGTGTTTGTTCTTGTCGATATTGGACAAATATCCTTCTACCAGTGCTTTGACCGAGGTCTGACCGGAGCTTATAGCTGATTGTATCTCTGCGAGTGTTTTGTACATTTCCTTGTCTTTTACCCCCAAACCCCCTGAAGGGGGCTTAAATACAAATTGATTAGGCTGTTAAAGTCCCCTTTAGGGGATTTAGGGGTTACTGATGCAATGCTATAAAATAAAATGGACACTTACCTATTATAGAAATAGCGTAAGCATCCAAAATATGATTTGACGGTATTAAATATTACTTATTGTCCGAAGGCGGAACTTGAGAAGGCTTTTCTTTCTTCATACCTTCTTCTATTTCGGTCTTGATGTTAGCCTTAGCAGCATTAAACTCCCTCACGCCCTCGCCGAGGCCACGCATCAATTCAGGAATTTTCTTGCCACCAAAAAGAACTAACACTACGATAAGTATCAATACTATCTCGGGTGTGCCTAATCCAAACATGATCTTTATTTTGAGGCAAATTTACTAAATAAATAGCAGATAGCCTCAAAAAACACTTGTTAAAGGTTCATAAGCCTTTTGCCCTTCAGACGGCACTATTGCTATGTATGGCTAATTTTCTACCTTTAAATCTATATGGAAAGCATCATAATAGGTATAGCCGGGGGCTCCGGATCAGGAAAAACGACCGTGGTAAGACGAATCATGGAGAATCTTACGGACAAAGAAGTGGCGATTATCTCTCAGGACCAATACTACAGGGACAATTCAGATATCCCCCTCGAAGAACGTCAGCTAGTCAATTTTGACCACCCGGATGCGATAGAATTTGAGCTGCTGGTCAGTCACCTGAGGGATGTCAAGGCCGGCAAAACCATTCAGGAGCCTACCTATGACTACATCACGTCCACCCGCCAGCCAAAGACGGTCACTGTCAAACCTCGTCATGTGGTGATCGTAGAGGGCATATTGCTCTTTACCGATCCACAGGTCAGGGAGCTATGCAATATCAAAGTGTTTGTAGATGCAGACTCGGATGACAGGCTGATGCGGATCATACGCCGGGATATGGTGGAGCGAGGGCGCACCATAGATGAGATACTAAACCGCTATGAAGTGGTCAAAGCTATGCATGATTTGTTTATCGAGCCTACCAAGAAATTTGCCGATATCATCATGCCGCAGGGCGGCGAAAACCTGATAGCCATAGATGTCCTGGTGTCTATGATCAAGCAGAAAGTAAACGAGAGATAACTACTTAGCGCGGTTTATGATACCGAGAAAGAAGCTGTCAAACATCCTGTCTGATAAGACTTTTCTCAGGAATAAGATCGGTTTAGCACCTCCGCCTACAGCATATCTTGTCTTTGGTTTGGATGCAGAGATGGCGCAATCGATTGCCTTGGCGATGACTATAGGATCAGAGCCCATATTATCGGCATTTTCAAACATCTTAGCATGCTTTTGTGCCAGGTTTTTGTACGGTCCATTGCCGGACACTTTGAGCAGGTTCTGGCGGGCTATTTCAGTCCATTCAGTCTTGATAGCTCCGGGCTCTATGACCACGACATCTATGCCGAATTGCTTCAGTTCCATACGAAGGCTATCACTAAGGCCCTCGACAGCGAACTTGGTTGCATGATACCAGACGCCGTGCGGCTCGCCGATCTTGCCGCCGATAGAGGAAATATTGATAATAGTTCCGCTATGCTGAGCGCGCATAGTAGGGAGTACTAGTTGAGTTAACCTCGCAAGTCCGAAAATATTTACTTCAAACTGGTATTTAGCTTCGGAGATTGGCACTTCTTCCAGCGAACCGTAAGAGCCATAGCCAGCGTTGTTTACCAGCACATCAATACGTTTTTCTGTTTGAAGGATTTCCTGCACACCTTTGGCCATTGACTCCTCGACAGTCACATCCATTGCAATGAGCTTGACACCTGCGGCCTTGAGATCCTGCATTTTGTCCACCCTACGGGCTGCGCCATAAACTGTGTGTCCCTTTGATGCGAGTAGTTTTGCGGTTGCCTTGCCTATGCCGGATGATGCGCCTGTAATGAGGATTACTTTTGCCATAATTTAGTAGTGAGTATTTAGTACTTAGTATTTAGACTAATACAAAGACGGATGGCCAAGGATTGTATTTTATTACATACCACCTATTTCAACCCGTAAAGGGTTTCAAACCCTTTACGGGTTACGCTAAAGATTCTATTGCTTCAGCTTGATCTTCATCCTTACAGGATTGTGATCAGAGTATTTGAAGCCAGCATTGATGCCATGTATATCTTCTACCTCAATATTAGGCGAGATGAAAAAATAATCAATGACCGTAGTATATGTGGTCTCGTCAAAAGGATGGTCATTCTTGCGGTTGGATGGGGTATTGCCATCATACACATATTTCCATCCTGGTATATAGTTTGGATCATTATTGAGGGTATAGAGTATATCCAGTAGCTTCACTTTCTCCCATTTATGGATGTTAAAGTCCGGTGGAGCTATATTCCAGTCACCGCCTAGTACCACATAATTTCCTTTGGCATATTCAGCTTCCATTAGTTTTTTGGTGACGGCCATTTCTGCTCTTTTGACACCACCATCATCATACGCTTCAAAGTGGGTATTGATCACTACGAGGTCTTTGCCATTGGCCAGAGGATATCGCTGCAGCATCAGACAACGCTCGAGATAAAATATCCGGCGCGGCCAGTCCGTGATATTCGGCAAGGATACACGAGTACACTCCGTCGGCTTAAACTTACTCAGGGTCAGCAGTCCGCCATAAATCCTCCCTAGTGGTTCTGTCCAAGGGAATGGCAGGTACTTCACATCATAGTTGACCGCAAAAGCATAATTGTGGTCAGGGAGCTTAGATGTGATTCCTGCCACCTCATCATTATTCCAGCTGCGCTTGCCTTTGCGGTCGGCCTCCTGTATAAAAATAAAATCCGCATCGCCATTTTCCTTGATGGTCTGATAGACCCCAGCAGTGTACTTTTTGACTAGAGACTCAGGAGCTATGACCCCTACACCGCTGTCGTAGAAAAAGTCAGTCTCAGCACCCTCTGCGCAGTAGCCGATATTCCATGTCATAAAGGTGAATGTGCTGTCCGTGATCGGCTTGTTGTTATTGCCTATCACCTGCACTTCCTCCATCGCGGCAGGTTTGTATTTGGTCAGTGTGGCCAAAAGAATAAGGCCACCCACATATAAAACCGGGATAGCGATCAGTATTACTATTATGATTATCATGTTTCTTTTCATGTCTTAGAGAGTTAGGGCTAATATGAAATATAGTTTTCAAAGATAATTTCTACATTTGAAATGATAGGATAAATCATTCAAACCTAAAAATATAAATGTATGGATCATTTCGAATGGAACTGGACCCAGGAAGGAACTAAACTATATGCACAGGGTTGGAAGCCTGCACAGGTCAAAGCAGTCGTATGTATCGTGCATGGTTTTGCGGAGCATGGTGGACGCTTTGCTCATGTGGCAGAGCGACTGGGCCGAGAAGGATATGCAGTGCTGGCACTGGACCAGTTCGGACATGGTAAGAGCGAAGGGCCACGCGGCTACTCACCAAGCCTGGAGGCGAGCCTTAATTCCATCAAAATATTACTTGAAGAAGCCGAGAAACGTTTTCCCGGTGTGCCGAAATTCCTCTATGGGCACAGCATGGGCGGCAATATGGTGCTCAACTATGTACTCCGCCGAAAGCCAAAGATAAATGGCGCAGTCGCCACCGCTCCATGGCTGAAGCTGGGTTTCGAACCGCCTGCCTTTAAACTAATGCTGGCAAAGGTCATGAAGAATATCTATCCGAAATGGCCAGAGAAAGCTGATCTGGATACCAGCTCACTATCCCGTGATAAAGAAGAAGTACGCAAATACGAAACTGACCCGTTGGTCCATAATACTGCACGTGCAGGTACTTTCTTTGAAACATACAATGCCGGTGCATGGGCCATCGAACACGCATCAGAACTTACCGTGTCGCTGATCATACTGCATGGCACGGATGACAAGCTAATTGCACATAGCGGCTCAGAGCAATTCGTCGCTAATGCACCTAAGAACCTTATCACCTTCAAATCGCTACCGGGCTTCTATCATGAGGTACACAATGAACCGGCAGCTGAACGTGAAAAGGTTTTCGTCGAGATCATCAACTGGCTGAATAGTAAAGTCTGATGAGAAGATCTCTGGCTTTTATCCTTTTTTGCATCATGCTCGTCTCAGTAGGCATTATATTCAAGACGCCCATACTGCGGTCTTTCTCCAACTTTCTGATCAGGCAGGATGCTCCTGAGAAAGCTGACCTCATGGTGGTCCTGTCTGGTAGTGCTTTTGACAGAGGCAACGAAGGTGCCAGACTATACAAAGAAGGCTATGCCAAACATATCATATGCCCCGGCGGCAATCTGGAACAGCTATTCCTCATACTCGGCGATACAGTCTACGAGAGTGACCTCTGCAAAAAGAATGTCATCCGAAACGGAGTCGCCGATTCATTAGTCACTGTCTTGCACTACGGAACGAGTACCCGCGAAGAGGCAGATACCATACTCGGCTATTGTAAGCAGCATCAGATCAAAAAGCTCATCGTTGTCACCAGTTTATTTCATACCCGACGCGCAGGAAGCGTGTATAAGAAGCGCTTTGCTGCAGAGGGTATCACAGTCCTCATGCGAGGCGCGCATGCTTCAGACTTTGACGAGGACCTATGGTGGCAAAATGAATACGGCCTGATCGGGCTGAATAATGAATACATGAAGACCCTCTACTATCTCATCAAGCGCGACCATCACAAAAAGACAGGGGCTTAAAATCCATACACTCCACATGCTCCTGTGGTTACTATGATTTATGATTTATGATTTATGATTTATGATTTGCGTTCATTTGTATTAGTCTAAATACTCAATACTAAAACTCAAACTCTTTCATGGCAAACTCATTTGAAGTCACAGGTGGCAGAAAACTGAAGGGCGGCATCACTCCACAGGGTGCCAAGAACGAAGCCCTGCAGATACTCTGCGCAGTACTGCTCACCCCTGAGAAAATGATCATCAGCAATATCCCTGATATACGCGATGTCAATCTGCTTATTGATATCCTCAAAGACATGGGCGTAAAGGTCGAGCGCATCAATGAGGACACTTATACTTTCCAGGCTGATGATATCAATCTGGAATACCTGCAGTCAGATTCCTTTCGCAAGAAAGGAGCTGCACTACGTGGTTCAATCATGATAATAGGTCCGCTCCTAACGCGATTCAAAAAAGCCTACATGCCCAAACCCGGTGGCGACAAGATAGGCCGCCGCAGACTTGATACTCACTTCTTAGGTTTTGAGCGCTTAGGTGCAGAATTCAACTTTGACTCAGAAGAAAGCTTCTATTCTATCAAAGCGGATCATCTCCGAGGCACTCATATCCTCCTCGATGAACCATCAGTCACCGGTACTGCAAACATCGTCATGACCGCTGTGATGGCCAAAGGCAAAACGACTATCTACAACGCAGCCTGCGAACCATACCTCCAACAACTCTGCGCTATGCTCAATCATATGGGTGCCAAGATCAGCGGCATCGGTTCTAATCTGCTGCACATAGATGGAGTAGATGCGCTAGGAGGCACAGAGCACCGTATGCTGCCCGACATGATAGAGATCGGCTCATTCATTGGCCTTGCTGCCATGACGCAGTCAGAGATACATATCAAAGGCTGCGGACTGGAGCACCTTGGCAATATCCTTCCTGTATTTCAAAAGCTCGGCATAGCGATGGAACTAAAAGGTGACGACATCTATATCCCGGCACAGGACCGCTATGAAATATCACGCTTCATTGATGGCTCTATATTGACTGTAGCTGACGGGCCCTGGCCGCTCTTCACTCCTGACTTAATCAGCATTGTACTCGTCGTCGCTACGCAAGCCAAAGGCTCGGTTCTGATCCATCAGAAGATGTTTGAGTCGCGCCTATTCTTCGTAGATAAGCTCATCGACATGGGCGCTCAGATCATTCTCTGCGATCCGCACCGCGCCAGCGTGATAGGCCTTAACCGAGAATACAACCTGCGCGGTATCACGATGTCATCGCCTGATATACGTGCAGGTGTATCACTACTCATCGCTGCACTCTCTGCTGATGGCAAGTCCACCATCAATAACATCGATCAGATAGATCGCGGCTACCAAAACATAGACGGCCGGCTCAATTCGATCGGTGCTCAGATCAAGAGAGTATAATAGCTGCATTTTTAGTCATCCTAAAAAAATCTTAAATTCGCTATATGAAGATAGACATTCAATATGTAAGCGATAGCGAGGGAAAGACCCAATCTGTTCAGTTGCCGTTGACTGATTGGAAAAAAGTAGTAGCTAAATTAAAGCACTACGAGCAAACCCTGAAAATTAAATCTGACCTGAAAGAAGCCTTCGATCAGGTCGCTGTGTTGAGAAAATCAAAGTCAAAAAAGCAAACGCTAAAGGATTTTCTGAATGAGTTATAATATTATCCCTATTGAGAAATTTAAGAAAGAAGTCAAACGCCTTATCAGGAAATATCCATCTCTCATAAAAGAACTTGCTGATCTTAATGATATTCTTTCTAAACAACCAACTACGGGCACCCCACTTGGCAATGATACATACAAAATCAGGCTTAGTATTAAAAGCAAAGGCAAAGGAAAGAGCGGCGGTGCAAGAGTCATTACCTATATCGTAACTGAAAACAAAGAAGTGTATCTGTTGACTATATACGATAAGTCAGAACTTGATTCTATAGATACCAAAACACTCAAAGTAATCATAGCTGGCATCACTGATAAATAAAGTTTTACTTCTGCACTATCCTGACCTGATAGGTCTTATGCGCTGCATTGGGTAGGCTTGAGTTTCGCATCCATGAGTTGAGGATCTTCAGTTCTTTATACTTCAAACCAAACTGTTCTGCAAAATTAGCGAGATCATTCACTGTAGTATCTACTTCTACCGTCTGATATTGGAATGGCTGATAGAGGTCGTCATCAGTGAGATGATAACCTGCCTTCTCTGGATTACCCATGATGACCTTCATAGCCAGCATCCTGAATACATATCGTGAGGTCTCAATAGTGATCCACAGGTCATAATAATTAGATGTGTGCTGTGACTGCATCTTACTAGCTATGCCTTCCATTCCGAAATCATACGAAGCAGCAGCAGCAGTCCATGAGCCGAGCCTTTCTTTAGCCGCTTTCAAATAAGTACATGCAGCACGGGTTGATCTTTCGACATTATATCGTTCATCTATTTTATCATTGACCTCGAGACCATATTGTTTAGCAGTAGCGGGTACGAACTGCCAGAAGCCACTCGCACCTGCATTGGAGTATGCATCTCTGAAATCACTTTCTATCATCGGCATATACTTAAAGTCGGTCGGTACACCTTCATCGATCATTATCTTTTCGATCTCAGGAAAAAATCTGTTAGCCAACTTCATATCCAAAATAGTATTAGAGTGGCGATAGAGATTGATGAGTAGCTCCCGGTCGAGACGCTCCCGTACATCCGGATCTTCGAGTGGTACACGTTCACCGGCGAAATATAATTCCCCTTCCACCCTAAGTGTATGGGCCTGCAAGGTCATGCTATCTCCTACCAGATTGAGCCGTGGAGTTTCCTGACGTGTCTCATCAAAGACATTGTATGGCTTGGGCTTTGAGATCTCGTATATCGTGGCTGAGGCCAGACCTGCTGCCAGGGTTATAATAATGAAAAGTGGTAGTATGAGTTTCTTAGCCAATGGTCAATAAGGATCTGGTATAAAAAATAAACGCCGCAAAGGTAGCAATCACAATGACTTCTTATATACAGGCACCATAGAGCATGGTTCACCATACATGATGGCGCGTGCTGTTGGTGCAAGTTTATTAGTGATATAGACGAATGCCGCACTGTCGATCTGTCTGTCTCCGCAGCCTTTGATGACCACACGCTGTCCTGCATAGTCCTCCGCATTGATCTTCTCTATGGCGCGATACATAAATATATCTACAGCATGATCGGGAGATGCATTGGCGATGTCTTTAGCATATGGCGTCAGTTCAGCGGAGAGCACCATATATGCCCACACAGGCACTATGGCATCTACCGAAGAGTGTATCACCACATACTTATCCTGATAGGCCGACCAATCAGTGTTCTTCACCTGCTCGCGAAAGTCAGCCTCACGAAGGATCAGACCTTTGAAGAGATAATCCTTCAGGTCAATGACCACAATCGCCTCTTGCTTCGGAAATAGATCCGCGAGGTCCAGTGTGACTATGGCCTTCTGGGCTACTTTATTGATGATAGGATCTGTGACTGACATATTGGTTGTAACGAAACACAAAGGTAAATAGTTTATAGCAAAAGATACTGTAACATTATTTAATGGTTTTCAAAAACCCGTTAAGGGTTTCAAACCCTTAACGGGTTATCCCTGAGAAGCAAAAAGCCCCATAAATACGGGGCTTTTTATATTCTTATCGGCTATTAGTTGCCGCCTTCGAAGTTCAGACGGTTGTCATCTATCTTAGCCAGTTTCTTCAGTGCTTCACTGGCAGCCCTGGCTTTCATGTATGAGTTTTGTTTCAGCATCATGGCTTGCTGGGTCAGGTCAGTAGGTTTAGGAGGATCGACGCCATTGATCTTCTGCACCACAAATACACCGCCGTTTCCTTTGACAGGTCCTGACATTTTGCCTTGTGCTAGTGCTACACCTGTAGCAGCTACAGCAGGCTCATTGCCTGTAGGCAGATTAGTATTGAGGAATGTCACCTTGTCTGCTTCGATCGCTGCTTTACCCAGTTTAGCTGCGAGGTCATCTATATTGCTTGCTTTAGCATCTGTGATCTTTTTGGCCAGCAGTTCATATTTTTTATCCTGCAGATAAGCAGACTTCACGGCAGATTTCACTGACTCCAGATCAGGTGTTCCTTTGCCGGTCACAGACTCCAGATATGCGATGATGTGCTTCCTGTCATTAGTAGAACTACCGAGAGAAATGATCGGAGATACATCGCCTCTCTTGGCGCTATATACCCATTTGACCAGTGAGCGGGCGCTGCCGAGGCCCATCACATCGTAGCTGCCTTTGGTGATATTCACTGCGGTCTTTACATCTTTCTCATGAGACTTGATGTATGCCAGAAACTTATCTTCAGTAGATGTAGTAGAGACAAACTGTGTCACATGGCTGTAAATTTCGTTCTCAGTTTCCTGACTAGGGATGATAGAACGTGTGAAGTAGGCCACTTTGATACCAGCCTTGCTTGGTTTCTCTTCGGCTATTTCCACGAACTTGATCAGGTTGTTATTTGCATCGAGATACTTATATGCCTTGCCCGGCTCGCCATTGTGAAATACGATGCTCTTGTAGTACTCATCATACTGAGGATCTGCAAATTTCACCCAGCCTACCACCCCTCCTGCCAGTTTAGATGCAGGATCGTCGCTATACTGTGCTGCTATCGTACCAAAGTCAGCATGCAGTGAGTCGATCGCTTTATACAAGCTATCGATCAGTGCGAGCCTTGTTTTTTGTTCTGCTTCTGTTTTTACATTGGCAAAGGAGAAAACGATCTCTTTTACCTTGACAGAGTCAGACATCATTTTGCGTGCAGATACTTTAGCGAATTTGTAGGTGTTGCCTTCTACATATGGTCCTATCACTGTGCCTACTTTAGACCCGAACAGTGAGTCAGCTATCGAGCTTCCCGCCAGTTGGTCCTTGGTCCTGTACAGGTCATCAAACGATGTTTCAGAATATAGTTTTACAAAAAGTGAGTCATCTGATTTCTTTTCCCCTTTTTTAAATTCATCCAGCTTGTCGGTCAGGCCTTTGAGGGCAGTAGCTGAGTCGACAGATGATGGTGTGATGTCGAAAGCCACATAGCGTATCACGCGAGTCTCGTCAGGTGCAGTAAACTTCGCTGCATTCTTGCCCAGGTAGTCTTTCAGGTCAGCGTCAGTGTATTTAATATCATTGTCGTTTACTTCTGAATAAGGCAGCTCCACATATTTGAAGTCCGCTGATTTGTTAGCCTCATAGTAAAGGTTTTCTGCCATCCAGTTAGGCACATTGCCCACGCCCTTCGCTACGAGGACGGCATATTTATTTTGCAGTTGTCCTTTCTTCACTTCTTTCACGAGCTGGTTCCATGCTTTTCTCTTGTAGCCGGGCTCCTGTCCTTTTTCATCGATATCAATGTTCGCAAGAAACTGCTTTACATACATCGGGTTGAACCTCTCACCACCGAATGGCTGCTTGATCATCGGGCTTGCATTCTCAGTAGTAGTGAGCGATACCATCTCATCATCAGATACTACTACACCTGTCTTGGCGCTGGCATCTTCCATTACGATCTTATTGACCAGGTCATCCCATGTCTGCTGACTCACCGCATTGCGCTGCTGGTCGCCCACACTCATCTTATACTGAGCCTCCATGTTCTTCACATTCTCATTGACCTGATTGCTGTAGTCCTGATATGAAATGTTCTGTCCGTTCACACTGCCGGCATCATTGCTTCTGCTTTTGCCGAGCACGCTGAACTGGTTATTCACTGCATCTCCGAGGAGGAAGAGAAATATACTGAGCGCGATAGCACCTACTAAAAGTCCTGAACGTTTTCTGATACTGCCTATTACTGCCATATATTAATGTTGATAATTTATTTTTAAAGGGAGCGCAAAATAAACGTTTTCGGCTGAAAAATGAAAATACAGGCGAAAAGAGCTTGATTTTTCGTCGTTTTTTATTGAATTTTGGTTGTATTTATTTGATAATTAGGCAATTGCGTGCTTTACAATAATAAAACTATTTGAGATTTGCTCAAATGCACCTTTTTCACTTATGTATTATAAAAATTTCTTTTTTACCACCTTAACCCCCCTTTTTGGGGAAATGTTAAAACTTCGTCAAATCAATCCATTACACATAGATAATTTTATTATTAGTAATTAAAATATGCATAATTGAATTTAATATTGCTTTTATTAATTACTAAAGACAAATATAGCAAATTATAGTGAAATTTCAAAGTGGAAATCATATCATCTTCCGCATGGCCCATGAGTCAATGCTGCTGCTTTTGACGACCATGTGGTTCATCAGGGTGAATCCCAGCTTCTCATAGATAGTCACATTCTTGGGATCTTCTGTTTTCAGCCAGCATTCGTTAAGGCCGAGCAGGCGCATCTGGTCAATGCTCTCGTCTATCAGAGCACGGCTGTAGCCCCGTCCACGTGCCTGCACCGATACACCCACACACCAGATATAACCCATATTGCGTCCAGCATGTTTTTTGATCCAGCCTTCGCTTTCTCTATCGTGGCTCATCAGGCGGAGAGTAGCTCTCTGCCCCAGCTGCACAGGCAGCGTCCACATACCGCTGCGTATCTCCATGGTCAGTGTCAATGGAAAGTACCGTCCCGGCAGCCATATCACAGCACCGAGATCATCGGGTGTCGTATGTATCCCACCATATATTTTAGCCGCAGACACACATCCGGTATATAGTTTAAACAGCAGAGCTGCGCGCTCCGCCTCAGTATGCCCCTCAAAGGCAAACTTCATCAGAGGATAATGCAGAAATGCATCAGCTAATACTCGCGTTGCGATCTGTTTTTTGGTTTCAGCCATTGAGGCATGCAATTTAAGGAATACCTAGATGGAAAATAAAATTGTTAAATATTCTATTGCGCAGATACATTGCGTAGTGAAAGGCTATTTTTCTCTTTTTATCATCTAAAATTCATAATTATGGAAAGATTTGGAAAAGAGAAGCTAGATATTATTTATAAAAAGACTGATGGTTATTGCCATTTATGTCATAAAAAATTGAGCAGAGTAAACTATGGAAAACGAGGTGAAAGAGGTGCTTGGCATGTTGAACACTCTCACCCGCAAGCAAAAGGAGGAACTGATCACATGAACAATCTTTATGCTGCTTGTATTAGTTGCAATATTGAAAAAGGCACAAAAGACAAACGCACTATCAGGAATAAAAATGGAGTAAAAAAAGCACCGCTATCAAAGAAGAAAAAAACCGAAATCAAAAACAATAACACAGCAGGTGGTGCATTAATAGGAACTGCAGTCGGTGCAGCCGTTGGAGGTCCAGTTGGAGCTTTCTTAGGAGGAACATTGGGTGCATTAATCGGGAATAGTTCTAGCCCTAAAAAGTGACTTTACATAGTTCATGTATACTACATCCACGTTCTTACTACTGACAATTTGTCACTTTCTAAACGATGGCAAAGTTATTGATATGTTTGAGTGGCTTTGTGTTGGAATGGAAGACATGCTTGATTTGGGGTCAGGTGCCGTTTACGGCGTAGGGGTTCGAATCCCCTCAGAGGATAAATGCCGAAAGGCTTGTATATAAAAATGACGTGTTCGTCTAATGGTAGGACAAAAGACATTCAAAAATAGGGAGAAAGTCTTTTAATCTTTGAACGAGGGTTCGATTCCCTCACACGTTACAAACTATCTCCCTATTTTAAGACTGACTTGATCGGTCTTTTTTTTTCTTCTTTCACCATTGTGTGTTTAAGTATAACATCACCGACAAAAAATTATCTTTTGCGCTTTCGCATTTTGTGAGAGATAAATTTTGTATTCCATTTTCAAATTGCCGAATTCTCAAATTAGTACTCCACCAACTCCCTCAACTTCTCTTTAAACCTTTCCTTAGGCAGGAAGTTACGCTCCAACGATAGCGCGAAAGGCACAGGTGTATCAAGCGACGCCACACGCATCACAGGCGCATCCAGTGAGGAGAAAAGATGCTCTGAGATATATGCTGCTATCTCGCCGCCTATGCCGCCCACGAGTGTATCCTCATGCAGGATGATGGCCTTGCCGGTCTTGTGGACGGTAGCTTCGATGGCGTCTTTATCATATGGTAGTAGCGTTCTCAAGTCAAGGATATCAGCAGAGATGCCTGACTCTTTCACTGCTTCCAGCGCCCAGTGTACACCGAGGCCGTAAGTAATGATGCTTACCTCATCACCCTCCTGCGCTAGGGCAGCTTTGCCGATAGGCACAATATAATATTCATTTGGCACATCGCTCTCCACACTACGGTAGAGAAATTTATGCTCGAAGTACATGACCGGGTTCGGGTCATTGATCGCTTCGCACAGCAGGCCCTTGGCATCAACTGGATTGGATGGATAGACCACCTTTAGCCCCGGCACATGAGTGAACCACGCCTCATTGCTCTGCGAATGGAACGGCCCCGCGCCGACACCCGCACCTGTCGGCATACGCACCACCACATCGGCATTCTGCCCCCAGCGCCAGTAGGACTTGGCGAGATTATTGACTATCGGATTAAAGCCCGTACTCACGAAGTCCGCGAACTGCATCTCGACGACGCTCTTCACACCTTTCACACTCAGGCCCAGCGCCGCACTCAGCACACCACTCTCGCAGATAGGAGTATTGCGCACACGTTCCTTACCAAACTCCGCCACAAATCCATCGGTGATCTTAAACACGCCGCCATACTCTGCTACATCCTGCCCCATGATCACGAGGTCATCATATTTCTGCATGCTCTGACGCAGGCCATCGGAGACCGCATCGACAAATCTTTTTGTCCCCATCCCGGCCTTCCCCGAAGGGGAAGGAGAAACAGTCGCTTCATAGGGTTTATAGACTTCCGTTTCCTCTTTAAGTGTATTCGGTATCACTTCGGGTTGCTTATCTGCCGCGTCAAATGCCGTGCGTACCTCTGCATCAAAATCTTCGCGGAGCATATCCGGATAGTCAGGCGAGATGACTCCACTATCTATGAGCCAGTTCTCATAGTTCATCACAGGGTCTTTTTTCTCCCATATCTCAAAGAGCTCTTTCGGCACATACTTCACACCACTTGCTTCTTCATGCCCACGCATACGAAATGTCATACACTCCAGCAGCACGGGGTGAGGTTTCGCTCGCATCTCTGCAGCTAGTTTTTTGATCGTATGATATACTTCGAGGATGTTATTGCCATCTATGGTCATGCCCTTCATGCCGTAGCCGATAGCACGGTCTGCGAGCTGTGCGCAGCGGAACTGTTCATTGGTCGGGGTCGACAGTCCATAGCCGTTATTCTCTATCAAAATAATGACCGGCAGATCCCATACAGCGGCGATATTGCAGGCCTCATGAAAGTCACCTTCGCTCGTACCTCCATCTCCTGTGAATGCCACGGTGATCTTCTTCTCTCCTTTTAGTTTTGAGGCAAGTGCGATGCCATCTCCCAGGCATAGCTGAGGCCCAAGGTGAGAGATCATTCCCACTATATGATGTGCATTGGTGCCAAAGTGGAAACTGCGTTCACGCCCCTGAGAGAAACCATTTTGCTTGCCCTGAAACTGTTCAAATAATTGCTGCAGATCACAATCACGTGTGGTGAAAACCCCGACATTTCTATGCAGCGGACAGACATATTCATCTTTATCCAGTGCTGCTGTGACGCCCACTGATATTGCCTCCTGGCCAATCCCTGAGAACCATTTGCTCACCCGTCCCTGACGGAGCAGTTTGAGCATACGCTCCTCGATCACACGAGGTTTGAGTATTAATTTATACAAACGGATCAGCTCCTCATTGCTAAGGTCCTTTCTGTCAAAAACCATTTTGTCCTTTACTTTCTTTGCCACTGTTATTTTCTTCTTTGTATTCCTGCCAACTGTCAACAGCCAACTGGTCTAGCAGGCTATCTTTTCGACCCTTCTCTGATGGCGTCCACCTTCGAACGGCGTATCCAAAAATGCATCGACTATTTCTTTCGCTTCATTGACACTGATATAGCGCGCAGGCAGACAGATGATGTTCGCGTCATTGTGCGAACGTGCCAGTTCTGCGAGTTCTTTTTTCCATGCTATCGCAGCGCGAATTTTTTCATGCTTATTGGCGGCCATCGCTACACCATTGGCAGAGCCGCATATCAGGATGCCGAGATCAGCCTTGCCGGTCTCTACCTGTTTGGCGACAGGGTGCGCGAAGTCGGGATAGTCGACAGACTCAGCAGAGTAGCAGCCCAGGTCATCGACCTCGTAGCCTTTCTCCAGCAGATAGGTGAGCAATTCAGTTTTGAGATCGAATCCGGCGTGATCGCCGCCTATGACCAGTTTCATAATGATGGATTTATATGTTTTTACAAAAGAGTTTTTCCGCTTGGATTGACACGTGCTGCAACGATGATACTCAACTCGTACAAGAAATATATCGGTATCGCTACTATCGTCATCGTAAACATATCGGGCGATGGCGTGATCACAGCAGCCAGTATCAGTATCACTACGATAGCATGTCTTCTATAGGTACGCATGAATTTAGCAGTGATGATGCCCATTTTAGCGAGGAAGTATATGACCATCGGCAACTCAAACACGATACCACAACCCAGCATCATCATGGTCACGAAGCCGATATAATTATCGAGGGTAAAAAAGTTGTTGATCTGGCTGCTGATGGCATATCCGGATGCGAAGTTCAATGAGAATGGGATGATGACAAAATATGCGAATGCCACTCCTGTGAAGAAAAAGAATGAACTGAAGAGGATGATCCTACTGGATTTTTTTGCTTCAGTCTCACTGAGTGCCGGGCGGATGAAACGCCAGATCTCCCAAAGAATGTATGGGAACGCGGCCACAAAACCCAGTACAAAACATATCTGTATCTGTGTGATGAACTGACCGAATAGTTCTGTGTTCAGAAATTTAATGCTAAGTCCCTCGGGGCAGAGGCCTTTGTCAGGACAGAGCAGCGGGGAGATATTGCAAAGTGCAGGGCGGATGATATTGCTGAGATGGCACAGTATACGGTAGGTGATAAAATCTCCCTTGACCGGCCCGAAGATCACCGAGTCAAATACCCATTTGCTATATATCAATAGAATGATGGTGATGATCAATACTGCCACTGCCGACCGAAAGAGATGCCCACGTAGTGCATCTATATGGTCAAAGAAGCCCATCTCTGCGCCGTCATTATTTGCATCCCCCTTTGTACCAAAAAGCTTCATAAACCTTTCTCTTTCTTAGATTGTAATCCTAATCGGGCGCAAAATAAGCAATACAATCAAGATGAAGAGATATGATAGCTAAAATTAACCCCCTATTTGTGATTATAGCCTTAATTCAGTAATTTTAATGTATGCTTCTGCAACTAGAGAATACCGATTTCACAAATATCAAAAAGCTGATGGACTACGCCCGTCAGTTGAATCTGCGTCTGTCACTGCTGGATGATAATGAAAGCAATACTGCCCTGCCCGGCAAACCACTATCTGAGGCAGCACTCAAATCACTGATCGAATCAAGCCGAAAGAGCGGTACAATCAGCATGGGAACTGCTCATAATATAATCCGCAAAAATTTCAATGCAGATTAGTTACACAGGTGATTCTTTTGAGGCTTTATCTGATGTGGTAAACTTTGTGGAATCAAAGAATACGCTGGGGGCCGGGGTCAGGTGGCTTAATAAATTTGAAACTTTCCTCAATCAATCCCTGACCAAACCAGACATCATTAAGCTTTGTAATAACAAGACGTTTTATGATTTAGGGCTGAGATGCGTGAACTATAATGATTGGGTCATAGCCTTTTCATTGAAAGGTGAACAAATACTCATTGAGGCTATTCTACATTCATCAAGGCTAATGGATTAGAATATCTGTATTACTCTTTCTCCGTCTTCACTTTCACCTTACCGATCACTTTCTTGATCACATAGTCGGAGAAGTCTTCATTGGCCTCCATGCCATTGCCCCAGATGATCTCGTCTGCGGTGGTGATCTTGACGAATGCATTGGAGTAGATGATCTTTTTTTGTTCATCCCAGATGATCTCTTCGGTATTGAGCTTTTCGCCCTTGGCATTGATGACCTCGACATTCTTGCGTGCGGTCATGATGTTAGAGTTCTCCACAGCTGAGGCATAGTCGGCCGTCATGGTCGTCCCGACGGTCTTGTCCTCGGAGTAGAAAGTTATTTTGATCCCATCGGTAAACTCCAGATAAGGCTTCTCTACGTTAAACCGTGTGAGGGTCTTGGCCACAGCCTTGATCTTAGTATTGCCGTGATCGGAATACTGGATGACGACGTCTTTGCCTTTTTCGATATTGACATTGGCCCGGCTGGTGACCAACTTGGCCTCGTCGAGGTCATTTTTGCAGCCAGACAAGGCACAGGACATCGCCAAGAGCGATAAGGCTATAATGACAATGCGGGCAGAAGCTGAAAACATGGCCCAAAAGTAAGGAAATCAAATATCTATTGGCTGTCTTATGACTGTTTTAGGTTTTATTAAACCTCTTTACTACCAAACCCCCATTAATGGGGGCTTAAATACAGTGCGCGGCTGTTTAAGCCCCTTCAGGGGGTTTGGGGGTTGACCTCTGACAAATAAAAATCCAATAAATCCTTAAAATCTGCGTCTTTAGCATAAGATTTGCACTATAATAACCAATCATGAGAAATTTCATCATCAAATTGTTCCTTAATTCAGTGGCTGTGCTGCTGGCTTCCTATATCCTGCATGGAGTGCATGTGGAGAGTTTCGGCTATGCCATCATCGTGGCGCTGACATTGTCCCTGCTCAATATCTCAGTCAAGCCGCTGCTGGTCATTTTTACACTGCCGGCCACTATTTTGTCGCTGGGACTGTTTCTTTTGTTTATCAATACCGCCATTATTGAGTTAGCCTCTTACCTGATCGGTCATGGCTTTCAGGTCGACAGCTGGTGGTGGGCTTTTTTCTTCAGTATCCTGTTATCACTTCTTAACAGTATTTTAGAAAATCTCTTAAAACTCCCAAACCAAACAATATCAAGGGAAAATGACGTTAAGATATTTGATAAGGATGGCAACAGGGTAGCGTGATCTTATTTCATTAAACTCTCTTAAAAAATTTGTGTCCTACAATAATAAACCAGTAATTAGCATCATCTTAAAACAACAAGCATCATGAGATACGTAATAATCGCAGCTTTGGCAGTAATGACCCTGGGGTCATGCAAGAACCTCGTACCATACACTGACGCCCTCAAGACAAAATATAATCTAACCGAAGACCAGCTGAAGCACCTTCAGTTTTACCTGTCCAGCCCGGTAGTATTGCAGCGCAAGATAACCGACCAGAATAACACACTGGTATATGGAGGCAAGATCAAAATCATCAACGGAGAAAAAATAGAAGAAGTAGTGGTTCCTACAGGTACCAAAGGTGTACTGGTGAAGAATGACAGCGGCAAATTTGAGGTCAGTTTTGAGAAAGACGACACTTACTACCTGCGTTTCGGCACCAACCCTAACCGTTATGAGTCATTCGTACTACTGGCCAGTGACTGGCATGGCAAAATTGGTACAGTGACCTATGCAGGAAATAAGTACGTGACCTCTCCGGAAAGTGCTGATGCAGTACTCCTCATAGATCTGCATAAAATATCTAACTTCCAGAAAGACTCCCGCATAGCCAAAGGCAGGAAGGCGATGTAATAAAAACGGTGGCTGTTGGCGGGAAAAAGGTGGCTGGGAGTTACGGCTAGCCTCTTTTGCAAGACAAACCGGAATTATCCACATGCGATAACCTTGCACAATAACAAGTGTTTGACTATGTTTGATATGAGGTTAATATGTGTCCTATGTCGTTTTTGCAGAAAGTATACAACACCGTTTTTTCGTCCGAAAAAGAATTGGTTTCCTACATCCGGTCTATCACCGGCAGCACCCCCGTCAAAATAAAGCTCTACAAACAGGTATTCAGCCACCGTTCTCTCTTTGGAGATGCCAAGGAAAATAATGAACGTCTGGAGCTGCTGGGTGACTCTGTACTCGACATGCTCGTAGCAGAATACCTCTACAAAAAATACCCATACCGCGAAGAAGGCTTCATTACCGAACTGCGCTCTAAGATCGTAAACCGTAAATCGCTGAACGAAATAGGCGAACGCCTTGGCCTGATCAATAAGATACAACTCAATAAAAGGGTCATGACAGGTATGCCTAAAGACATCGGCGGCAATACTTTTGAAGCGCTGATAGGAGCGCTATATCTCGATGCGGGTTTCGCTCCTACCAAGGAATTTGTATTCAAACGGGTACTGCAGGACCTGGTCGATGTAGACAATCTCGAAGTGACTGATGTGGATTTCAAAAGCAAGATGTACCACTACATACAGCGCGAGGGTAAATCGATAGAGTTTAAAGTAATAGAGGAGCAAAACCGTAACCGCCGCAGCTACTTCGTCATACATCTGGAGGTTGATGGCACTCTCGTCGCCAAAGGTGAAGGCTACAGCAAAAAAGTAGCCGAACAGAATGCTGCTATGAATGCGCTGAAGGAATTGAAGGAAACATAAGCACCCTTTTACTAAAAAAGATGAATTTAAAACTCCATACTGTTGTCAACGTTAGGCCTGTTTATTTTACTACGACGAGTGTTATGCTACTCATTTTTACCATTTCATTGATTATCGGTCTTGGCATTTTTACCAATAATATAATAGTAGCAATTATCTTTTCACCTGTTGCTGGCGCGATTACTGTCTACATAAGGCTAATAGTAGATCAAAGCTACACTTATGATTTTGGAGAAGATTTTACCATTACCGATACTCAGATTATTCTTGGTGACAAGTCTTATGATAGGATGCAAATGAATGCTCTAACAGTTAAGATAGGTGGTTACAATGAGATGTATATAGGTTATACATCTAAGACCACATTAGGTTTTTTTAATTATGTAGATATAGGATTTAGAAATGGGGAAGAATTGAATGTCAGACTATACTTGGAAAACAAGGAAGAAATGAAAGAGCTTTCGGATTTTTATCGTTCCTACAATCAATGATCTTTGCATCTTTAGTCTATTTCTCCAGTTTATTAGCGAGCTGGCCACAGGCAGCATCTATATCCTTGCCACGGCTACGGCGGATGGCGGCATTAATGCCGTTATTACGCAGATGAGCTACGAAGGCATCACGACGGTCTGACTTGGCTTTCTTAAGGGTTACTCCTTCGACGTTATTATACTCTATGATATTGACAAAGGCAGGAACTTTGGCGCAGAGCTGTATCAGATTATTGGCATCTTCTATGGAATCATTGAATCTGTCAAAGAGTATATACTCAAAGGTCATTTTATTGCCCGTCTTTTCATGAAAGTAGTTCAGCGCCTCGACCAGCGATGCCAGATTGTTGGAATGATTGATGTCCATGATCTGGTCACGCTTCTCATCATTAGCCGCATGGAGTGACAGCGCCAGATTGAAGTTCATATTTTCATCTGCCAGCCTCATGATACCGCGTGATATGCCCGATGTCGATACGGTGATACGCTTTTGCGCCATACCTAGTCCCTCGGGCGAGGTGATGAGACGTATGCTCTGCATCACATTGTCATAGTTGAGTAGTGGCTCGCCCATGCCCATGTAGACTATATTGGTAAGTGGCCTGCCAGTGGTCTCGATCGTCTTTCGGTTGATCAGTACCACCTGGTCGTATATCTCACCATAGTCGAGGTTGCGCTCGCGTTTGAGCATGCCTGTAGCGCAGAAAGTACAGCTCAGCGTACAGCCCACCTGTGAGGAGACACAGGCAGTGTTTCGTTCCTCATCAGGTATCATGACACCCTCCACCATACGCCCGTCATGCAGATGTATACCGAATTTCATAGTCCCGTCCTTGCTCGTCTGTATCACAGCGTCAGACAGGCCATAGAAGGCAAACTGCTCTTTGAGTTTTTCGCGTAGCGGCTTGGAGAGATTAGTCATCTCATCAAAAGAGCGTGCGGACTTCTGCCATAGCCATTCATAGACCTGCCCGGCACGAAACTTCGGCTCACCCATCTTAGCGAAAGCTGCGGTCAGTTCTTCTTTGGAGAGTTTCCTTATGTCTTTATTTGCCATTTTGAATTTATTTCCCGCAGATCTCGCGGATGAACGCTGATTCGTATTCTGCGATGATCAGCGCTATCTGCGGGAGCATTGTTCCGCAAAAGTACAAAAACAAAGACGGGCTTCCTATCAGGAAACCCGTCTTTAAATATCCGATATCGTTTATGATATTATTTTTTTACCGGTGCAGTAGCTGGAGCCGTACCCGGAGCAGCAGCAGGAGTTTTATCTTCTACCTTTCCGGTGATCTGTAGTGTCACGTTGCCATCCTTAGCATTTGAAGAAACTGTCACAGTCTTTGTAAAGTTTCCCGGACGGTTGATGTCATAGTGAACCTTGATCGAGCCTTCTTTGCCGGGCAGGATAGATTCAGTAGGACATGAAGGTACAGTACATCCGCATGATCCATGGCATGAAGAAATGATCAGTGGAGACTTACCAACGTTGGTAAATTTGAAGAAACGGGTAGAATTTGTCTCATCGCCTTTTGTAACAGTACCGTAGTCGATGTTCTTGGTTTCCCATTTGAAATCTGCTGCATTAGGGTCCGGAGCAGCAGGAGTTGCAGGAGTTGCAGCAGGTTTAGCTCCATTGGCAGGTGCAGCTGTCTGTGCGTTTGAGAAGGTGATGGCACCTATGGTGGCTAGCATTAGAATAAGCTTTTTCATTTTTCTTTAGTGTTTTTTATTAATTAATCAATTATGCTTTGGTACAAACAAATCTAATGCCTTTTTGCATTTAGGCAATTGCCAAGCCTACTTTTTTGGCAGATATTTAACAAATCTTTATGAATAACTGTATTTATTGTTGCCTTACTATCTACTGGCAATGAGCGTTTGCGATATATTATAGTTATCGCGCAAGTCGGTTTTTTGCTGCAAAGCCCTATCTTCGGTACTATGAAATACAGGCTACTCCTATTTTTCTGCGGGCTTTCGCTACTGCTGGTCACCATTTGGCAGCAGGTGTTTCATTTGCCGGCGGTACTGATCTTATATCATATGGCGGTAGCAGTTCCCCTGCATGTTTTCTGTATTTCCATGTTCGCTTTGATATACAAATGGTCGCAATCGCGTTTTTTCCTTGTCATTAAGGTCGGTTCCTGGAGCCTGATGGTCAGTTTTTTTTATCTGCTCATTTTCGGGAGTGTACATTTCTGGGGTGATATCATCACTCTCAAAGTACTGTTTACCTACCTCAAACACCTGCGCAGTTTCCTTCATTCTATGCCCTTTTCTTATACCGAATTATGGACCGCCATTATCGCATTCATCAGTATTCATTATATACTGGCTTTTATTTTTTCAAAAAAGATCGGTGCTGCTCTCATTGACCAAGCTGATGCCATGAGTGATCATAAGAAAGTGATCATAGCATTGCTTATCGTTTTACTATTGGCATCGCCACTACTCATGAAAGTCAAAAGGATCATTCACAGAGGCGGTGAACCGCTCATGGTGATGCTATTTGACCATATGTGGGGCGTGACTGACAATCCTCTTTTTAGTCAGCGGCGCATCAAGGTGGGTTTTAATGATACTGAACTACGCAAAAAATACGATACCGATACTCATGCACAACCAAAGAAGAATGTCATTCTTATTATCGTAGATGCACTCCGCGCTGACCATCTCTCGGCATATGGGTACCGAAGAAAGACATCGCCATTCATAGACGCACTGATAGACTCCGGCCGGGCTGCAAAAGTGAACCGCTGCTACTCGACATGCTCCAGCACGCTCTGCGGAGTCACCAGTATCCTGCTATCGCGTACTTGGAATGAATGTGCAGTCAATGGATTTAACATCATAGGCCTGCTCCATGATCAGGGCTATCAGACACATGCCCTCATATCAGGTGCACATAAGGAATGGTATAACATGGCCAAGTTCTATTCTGATGATTGTGCCTACTATGATGGTAAGGACTCAAAAAAGTATTATTTCAAAGATGACCGAGTGCTGCTGGAGGGGCTGGACAGGATACATGCCTATTCCGATACCCCTTCGTTCTTTTATTTTCATTTACAGTCGACTCATGAGACGGGACTGCTACAGGATAAATATGCAGTATACAAACCTTTCAAAAAAAGCATCACAACACAAGGCATGAATGGCGAAACTGCCATCAATGAATATGACGATAAAGTCCTGCAGGCTGATGATATCATACGTCAGCTATTTGATGCGCTTGATAAAAAAGGTTATCTCAAAAACAGCATGATCGTCATCACCGCAGATCATGGACAGGGCCTTGGCGAACATGGTGTATCGGGCCATGTGGACTGGCTCTATGATCCTCAGGTCTCAGTGCCTCTCATTATCTATGATGACAGTATCTCGCTATATCACAATCTTAGTTTCGCACGACATATCGATATAGCACCTACCATCGCTGACCGCCTCGTCCTCCCTATGCCATACAGCTGGATGGGTGTGTCGCTCCTGCATGATAGCATCGCTCTGTATAGCTATCACGAGACAGGAAAAAACGGACTGGAGACCGGACTGGTCAAGTATATGATCGCATATAGTCCCTCTCATACCGACACGGTTCCTTCAGTTTTATACAAATATATCTTCACTGCGGATAAAAAACATGAAGAGCTATACGAACTGATCTCTGACCCCGGAGAGACAAATAATCTGGTATCTACTCAAACAGAGATACTACAGAAATTGCGGAGCAAAGTCCGATCGAAGAGGGATGAGGTGTTTGGGAATGACTAATACACACAATTGACCGAATGAACTTTGCCACTATACCAGTCCGGGTATGATCTTGTAGGGAACCAATTTTCTATACTCCACCCAATGCTCACCATATTTTTTACTGCATTTCGCATCATCTCTGAAAGCGCGGTGAGTAAGCAGTACAGTAAGAAAGATCACATAAAAGAAAGGGGCGAAATAAGTGAAGCCTGTCGCACAGCTCCAGAAAAATGCAGCCAGGAGCTCAGGTATATAATGGAAATGGCTGCTGATGCCCCAGAAGCCGGATGCAAGCAAAATATTCTTCTTCCCCTCACCGGTCTCGGTCACATAATCCGCATGAATGATGACCGGGTCAATGCCCCATATTGTCGTTTTGCCTTCAGTATTTCTCACTACCTGGCGCTGCCTGTCAGCCCAGTAGTTGACAAAAATAGCTGCCAGGCCACCTGCAAAGATCATGATGGCCAGCCATAGCGGCAGGCCCACCGGATGCTGCACCATAAACATGACCGGCGATGTATACACCGCAGGCACCCATACCAGACAACCCCAGCAAATATAAAAGCCCGCACGGTCCACGATGATATCCATCGAGCGCATATATCCTGCCTCCCAGATAAAAAACTTGAACAGGTAGATGACGATGAGGGCGGCAGAAATGATAATAGAGAGATCCGCATGGCCATATATGCGCTGCTGAGCGAAAGCAAATGATGTGACTGCCAGGGCCCAGCCTGTCATTCCAAAACGGCAATTGGTAAATTGCTTGACATCCCATCCCAATATCCGCGGATATAGCTCAGTACCCCAGTAGTAATCAAAAATGAAATTGCCTGTAGAGCCATTGTCCGTGGAGGATGGTGCAAACCTTCCTTTGAAATACAGCAACAGGCAAAATATAAGAGCTGTGATATTTAATGCTCCCAGGATATCACCGAAATTGTCATACACGATGGAAGCAGGAAACAAATGCAGCCACAATGTGCAGCCGAAGAAAACCACAAAGCTGACAATATATGAGACCAGGCCATTGTCTGTATATTCAGGCAGATTGCCCATAGGGGTGATGGTGCCTGTGTACAGTTTGCCCGGCAGTATACGCATGAGCAATAATTGAAAGACGGCAAAGGTTCCGATTATTTTCCAGGCGATAGCTGAACCGAAAAAATGAACTATCCATGCACGATACAAAACAGTGAGCAGGCCATCAGTAAGTAATTCGTCGTAAAGTTTTGAAAAGGAACCGCTGAGGTCAGCATTGATATGCCACATCAGCATGGCAAACGTAGGACAAACAAAAACAAGAAATGCAGGTACCAGATAGCGAGTTAATATGTTTTCTCCTGTGACTGTTTTGCTCATGAATATGCGGTTTGGTTTATGTCTTGATCTATGACAGACCTTGTCACATATATCAATGAGACGGACCTGCTGCCGCTTCAATGATAAATAATTCTCTCTGAAATGTCAGAGAAATTAGCAGTAATGAACAGATATATTTCTGCTGTTGTCGAAGAAAATAATGACCGGATCGATTAAGCCTATGATACTTAATCTGCTATCTCGATATCAAACTGTACGAGGTCGATGAACTCACGTACACGATGTTCGATATCTTTATGAGTAAGGCCCTTTAACCTCTCGGTGCCGAATTTCTCTACACAGAATGATGCCATGGCGGAACCATAGATGATAGCACGCTTCATATTCTCATAAGAGATGTCGCGTGTTTTGTCGATATAGCCGCAGAATCCGCCGGCGAATGTATCTCCGGCGCCTGTCGGGTCAAATACTTCTTCCAATGGAAGCGCCGGTGCGAAGAACACATGCGACTCATGAAACAATAATGCTCCGTGCTCGCCTTTCTTTATGATGAGGTACTTGGGTCCCATCGCCATGATCTTGGCAGCGGCTTTGACGAGAGAATATTCATTTGACAGCTGGCGTGCCTCAGCATCATTGATAGCCAATACATCTATCATACCTATCGCTTTGGTCAGATTGGCTATGAACGGCTCAGTCATCCAGAAATTCATCGTGTCCATCACTATCAGTTTGGGGCGTTTAGGCATCTGCTCGATCACCTTGATCTGCAGCGCAGGATCAATATTGCCCAGTAGCAGTATGTCGCTGTCCTTATATGATTCCGGCACTTTCGGATCAAACTCCATGAGCACATTGAGGTCAGTGACCAGTGTATCGCGGGTATTCATATCAAGATGATATTTACCACTCCAGAAAAATGACTTCTTGCCCGCTTTGATCTCTATCCCTGCAGTATCGACACCCCTTTCACGCAGTAGCGCGAGTTCATTCATATCAAAATCATCTCCTATCACAGAGACGATATTGACACGTTTAGAAAAATAAGAAGCTGACCATGCGATATAGGTAGCTGCGCCGCCTACTATTTTGTCGGTCTTGCCAAATGGTGTCTCGATAGCGTCAAATGCGACTGTACCTACGGTGAGAAGTGACATGTATTGTTGTGATTTGGCGGCAAATATGTGAAATAAAGTTCGAAAAGAAGGAATCGGTCAATCGGAGAGTCAGCAAATCAGGGAAATACGCTGCCTGAGTCCCAAAAACTACCATTTAATCCAAGTCTCCACAAGCATCGGATACATAAATCACACCAACACAACAAATTGATTATCTAAATATTGTATCATTTATATTTTGATTCAGGTTCATAATTCGAGCCTATAATCGGAAAGAAATCCCCTTATAGCCTACGTACATTTGGATAAAGAACAGAACAAATATCTTAAAAGCGATGAATAGTCAGGAAGCAATAATCCTAATGATGGCACAAAAGCTGAAGTCATGCGACGAGCAGGAGATGCGTGAGCTTTGCTCACAAAGCCCTGACGCAGGTCAGGAATCGCCTGAGACAATATTTCAGACCATAGACCGCTGGGCAAAACTGGACAAAGCCACTCAACAAAAGATCCTGAGCCTAATCAAAGAGGGCAATGTGCACGATCAGATGCACAAGCTCAAAGCACATATCAGCCAGCTGATGCAAACACAAAGAAACAGGGCAAGTAATCATAAAGAAAAAGGACAGTAGGCCATCCGGGCTAGGGTACAAAAGAGGGTTTTTTCGCATTCTACCGCACCTGCTGTCCCTTCTTTATTTTTTCTTAACTTTAAAAATATATATACCCCAAACCCCCTAAAGGGGGCTTTAATACAAATCCTTTGGCTGTTAAAGCCCCCTTTAGGGGGTTTGGGGGTAGCCTTTGCGCTGATATATGAAAAAGAACGACCGCCTTTTTGACCTCATCCGATCACTCACCAAAAACGAGAAAGGCTATTTCAAAAAATTCAGTCTTGCCTATTCCCAAAAGGAAGATTCCAATCAGTACATCCAGCTCTTTGATGCTATAGACCGTCAAAAAGAATATGACGAGGACCCGCTGATAGAGAAATTTGCCAAAGGCAACAAAAAATTCAATTTCTCTGCTGCAAAAAATTTTCTCTATGACCGCATTCTCAGCAGTCTCGAGTCCTACCATGCAGGCCGTGTATCGGGCGAGATACGCAGCTATATGAACCAGGTGGAGATATTGATGCAAAAACTACTGCACCATCAGGCTGAGAAACTTCTCGAAAAAGCCGAGCTGCTCGCCATCAAACATGAAATGGATGAACTCATGCCGGACATCATAATTAAGCGTATCATGCTGTGGAAGGTGCGTAAGTATGACGGCGTTAAACAGGAGGAGCTGGAAACTGTCATGAACAATCTGCAGCTCCATTTGAAATATATCGGACAGCTATCGAGTGTGTACCGTTTTCAGTTTTTGTATGACAAACATTTCACATCACGAGGTGCTATCTCGGACCGTGAGGACCTGAAAGAGTTTAGCAAGCTACTCAGCAGCATAGAGGACAGCGGCATCGCGGAGAGCGGTAGCTTCCCTGTACAGGCGGGCTATCTGCTACTGCTGCATAGTATGTATATGTTCTCAGATCAGGCGGAGAAAGCCTATCAGGCCAATCTCAAACTACTGAAGATGTTTGAGATGAAACCTGCCAATATAGCCCACCGCCGCAATCAGTATCATCATACATTGGCACGTATCGTCGAGAGTCAGGCAGGGCTTCACTATTTTGATGAAGCAACTGAGAACCTCCAAAAACTGAAAGATAGCTGGCAAGCCAATGCCACCAATACGGACACTCATTTCTGGGCATATTACACACTCCTGCTGAATATCATGCTGTCAAGAGAAATGCATGACTTCAAAACACTGCTGACACTGATGGAAGAAAATCAGGCAATGATATACCCGCTGGTGATCGACATCCGCAACTCTGATATCCAACTCAAAATGCACGCTGCGCAGATATATTTTTATTGGGCAAAGTATGATACGGTAATGGACTTGCTCAACGCTGTGCTCAATAGTCCGCGAAATGGCGTTAGGACTGACTTCTATTGCTATGCCAAGGTACTGCTGCTAATCACCTATTGGGAAATGGGAAATCTGAATATCATGCCCTATGAACTCAAGTCAACGCGAAACTTCTTTGAGAATCGCCTTGCATTGATCGATTCGGACAAGATAATACTGCGCTTTATCGAAAAGAACCTCCAGAAAGAAGTCAACTCCCGCAGTCTCGTAGAGCCATTCAGGCAGCTCAAACAGGACCTTGAATCATGCTTCACTGATAAGTTTAATAAGCGGCCTACAGAGTATATAGACATTCAGCTCTGGATAGAAAGCAAGATACAGCGGGTGCCAATGACAGGGATTAAATTACCTGCCGGTTGATCAATCCTTAAACAGATCCCACCAGGCATCATCAGGCGTGGGTGCTTCAATTGACATAACATTCCCATCTATCGGATGTTTGAAGGTGAGTTTTGACGCGTGCAGTGCCAGCGCGTTGTCGATATATTTTTCTGTAGAGCCATACTTCTCATCTCCTACTATCGGTGAACCAATATGCGCGAGCTGTGCCCTGATCTGATGATACTTGCCGGTGAGCAGGTCTATTTCGAGCAGGGTCTTGCCATTCTTTTCTTTCAGGGTTTTGTAGGTGAGTTTGACCTCTACGGAGAGCTGAGTACGTGCATCAAATATCTTTGCGCGTTTACCTTCTTCATCCTTTATCAGCCAGTGTTTCAATTCTCCAGCCGGATTTGGTGGTGGTGTGCTGACGATCGCGAGATATGTTTTGCCGATCTCACGCGATGCGAATTGTTCATTGAGCACCTTTAGCACAGAGCGCTTGCGGGCGATGAGCAGGGTGCCACTAACTGGTTTGTCGAGGCGATGGACGTTTTGGAGAATATTATTGCCGCGCAGATCGAGCGCAAATTCTTTTTTCAAAAAGCGTATCACACTGAGCTGACCTCTGGCTGCCTCCTCGACCATCAGGCCCTGAGGTTTATTGACGACCATGAGATATTTATCCTGGTATATGACGGGTATAGACAATGGCTTGAATTAAGGCATCAAACCTATCACTTTTTCTCACAGCAATGAAAGAAAGCCTTATCCTATCGTATGTCTCTTTGCCATGCGAGCAATAAAGCGAAACTTCTCAGACAGAGGAAAACGTTTAAGATTGACCATCACAGCGCCTTTGGTGAGCATGGTCTTTTTGGTGTAATCGATCTTTACATTTACGATCACTGCCCTGCCTTCATCATTTAGTTTGAAGGCTTTGTCCATCATCTCATCGAGGTGAATGTCATTATCTATCTGAAGGAATGGCAGGCCAGCTGCTATCGCAAAACCTTCATAGTTTACCTTGGCGAGTGTAGTACAGGTTTTATATTTCAGTGGTATAGACTGAAACTCCGATATCTGGCCTAGCTCGCCATCGTTAAAAATAAAAATAAGAGGGGCGATGCCATAGGTAGCTGCTGTGATCACCTCCATGCCTGTCATCAGCATGGCGCCATCTCCTACTATTCCCACTACACGCTTACCCGGATTGACTAGTTTGGCGCCGATGGCAGCAGGAACACAATAGCCCATACAGTTGAAGTCAGTCGGCGCGACGAAATGTTTCGGCTTAGCTACGTTCAAAAGTTCTGCAGTGAGAAAAGTATGCTTGCCATCGTCTGTCATTACGATGGTATCATCCGTTATCTTTTTTTGCAATGACTGAAAGAAATAACCCGGCGATACGATGTCCTCTCTGCGACCAGTCAGCCAATCAGAAAAATATCCCTCGTTTAATTTTAATACAGTCGCTTCGTTACTTTCTTTTTGCGCCTTGCGGTTTATATTTCGCGATTTCAGTTCCTCATAGAGTGCCTTGAGTGCCTCAGTCGCATCAGCCTGTATGCAGAGATCGGCTTTATAGTTCTTATTAAAAACATCGCTATTGATGTCTATGTGTATAAGGTTCTTCGGGTTCTCCAGGCCGTAACTGCCTGTTGCTACCTCAGCAAAACGTACACCAACAGCGAGCATAGCGTCATGTTTTTTCAATGCCCACTGGCCGGATGGTTTGGCCACTGCACCCATACCTGCGGAGGTAAAGAGCGGGTGCGCATTGGGGAAAACACTTTTGCCCTGAATGGTCACAGCGACCGGCGCACCGAGCAGCTCCGCTATCTTGAGAGTATATTCAGATGCATTGCGTGTGCCCCATCCGAAATACAAAAAGGGAAACTCAGCTTTGACCAGCATATCTGCGGCTCTCCGTATATCGCTGACATGAAATGATGGATTGCTGACTTGCTTTTGATAGGTTGGCATTTCGCTTACTGCGCCTTCAAACATCTGAACATTCACCGGTATCTCTATAAAGACCGGACCGGGTTCACCCGATGTAGCTATATCATAGGCCTTATACATAGTAGGTATGATGTCTTCATGATCACCGATATGAAATTGTGCTTTCGTCACACCTTTGGTCATCACGAGCTGATCGATCTGATGGAGCTGGTATTCCCTGCCGGTATCTGTCCGCGTGCCGATAGAGATGACGAGCATAGGCACACCATCGAGAAACGCCTCACCCATACCACACATGGCATAGGCTGTACCGGAGGCAGGCACAATGACCAGACAGCCGATAGTATCTGAAGTACGCGATACGCCATCTGCCATAAATGATGCACCACCTTCATGCGTGACCAGAATAGGTTGGATCATCTCTGATTTATTGAGCTCATCATAGAGTTCAGTATTATGAGTGCCGGGTATACCAAAAGTATATTTAACCCCTACTTGTTCCAATGCAAATGCTGCCAGTTGTGCGCCTGTCTTTTTCATGTCAAATGATTTTATATTACCCTGATGTCAAACTAATTTCTTTCCTACGATATGATGTGCAGCAATACGACCGGTGTACACACAGCCGCCGAGAAATGTTCCCTCCAGTGAACCGATACCATGCATGCCACCTCCTCCGAACCCCGCCGCCTCGCCTACCGCATATAGCCCTTCTATCGGATGCTGTTGCCCGCTGATATCAGGCTTGCTGAGCACCCTGCTATTCATATCTGTCTGCATACCACCGAGTGTCTTGCGTGATAGAATGAACTCCCTTATCGCTATCAGCGGCATGGCACTTTTGTCATATATCTTTTGAAATTTACAGGTGCGGAGTTTGTCGCCGATATACTGGCGGGTATGTGCTATGCGGCGGAGCTGCTCATCGTTCATATACCTATATCCGCGGTCGATATTTGCATCGTAGTCCGTGATGGATTCTTTTAGATTGCGGACATCCACATCATTGGTGCCATGCAGTTCGTTCATTTTTTCTGCCAGCTCTTCTATGCTATTTGCTATTACAAAATCAGGACAGTTGTCAATCATATCTTTGACCAGAGGCCTGTTGCCAAAGAGTATCGTAGAGATAAATTTTATCCATTTCTTGTCGCGGATAGCCTCGTTTGACTCTGCTCCTGATATGGCAAATTCGCGATGAGCGATCCTGAGGTTCATGACCTGCCAGCTGTATTTTTTCTCCTGTTTGCATATCTGCTCTACCAAAAAGCGAGTGTCATATGCTGTGACCAAAGGCATAGGGCCGATACGAGTGCCTGTATAATCCAGCCATAATGCTGATTTCGGCGGTACAAGGCTCAGGCCGTGATCTTTCACTTTCGGTCTGGGATGATGCACACCGGCCGCATATGGCCAGTTCTTGTCTACATGTGTGATATGCCCGTTTACCCTTTCGACGGCATCATGCATCGTGCCATCTGCATATCTGTGAGAACCGTTGAGCAGGACATCAGGCGGTGTACCCCAGGGTTTATGCCAGTTTTGTTTTACCCGTTCTATATTACCTCCCATGCCGCCTGCTGCGATCACGGTTACATCTGCAGTTGCTTCAAATGGCTCTTTTGTGTTTTCTTTTGTACCGCGTACACCTGTCACTTTGCCATTCTGCGTCAGTACTTCCTCTACTTTATGTTCAAATTTCAAAGTAAGTAATGAAGGTGCTTTAGGATGATTGAGCAGTTGGCCCTCCATGACATTTGATAAAGCATATCCCGTGCCCCACACCATATGAAAACGCGGAACACTGTTGCCGGGCTTGAACATGCCGCGCTCTACCCAGTGCATGGCAGGGAAAAAAGTAACTCCCAGTTTTGTGATCCAGTCATAAACCTGATCAGTACAATTATAAACATATGATTCAGCCCATTGGCGAGGATAGTGGTCCTGGGGCTCAAACTCAGCTACTGATTGCCAGTCTTTCCATGCTTGTGCCGGTGTATCTCTGATGCCGCTCCAGCGCTGCTGTGGCGTATTGACAAAGAACATTCCGCCAAAAGATTTTTTGGCCAGGCCGCCCATCTCCTCTCGCACATCGCGATCCAGCAGCAACACTTTTTTGCCCTGACCGAGCAACTCATACGCAGCAGTAATTCCCGCGAGGCCCGCACCTACTATTATGACATCTGCCCGATAATTTTCCATTACCTATTCATTAGTACTTTTTGTCAAATATGAATCGTACAAAGGAATCGGATGTTTTAAAGGACAAATATGACCTGTATCAGCGAGCGATATGATAGGAATCGTAATCGGGATAAAGAGCTTGCGCGAACTTTACCGCGCCACTTAGAATATGCTTGAAAATAAAAAGGGCTGCAAGAAAAACTTGCAGCCTTTTGATTTTGAAGCTCCCAAAAATAGACTTTTCTCGAATCAGGTGCAAACGGATTTGAATAAATTATCAAGCATCTTTTCACTGCTTGACAAATATGATATTAAACAGCCTACATAACTGGAATGTGCTTCATTTCAATTAGTTCCTTAATAGAAATAGTACCCTTTTTGTATAGCACGTTTAATTCTAAAACCTCTGTTATAGGTGTAATATAGGAGAGTTGGGTACCATCATATCCCGTTGAGTTTATACCAACCACCCCACCGTCTTTAATAACAGGTCCACCGCTTGCTCCACCAAGAATTGTCATTGAAGTTTGATAGCATGGCCCAGGCAATAAAACTGTGTCTCTTCCTTTAGGAAAATGGTCTTCTATCACTCCGTTTATCCATTTGCCTTCAAATTCACCCCACTGCTCACCATCTCGATTAGATATTTTTGAGAGCGGATATGCAAAAGTTTTAATCTCGTCATTAATACTGAGTTGGGACAGATTCAAAGTAAGAGGTACAGCCCGAATTTCTCTTGGCTGCCATCCCATTTCTCTTGTGTATTGCTGCGGTACAAGAAGACCTACACAAATGTCCGAAATATTCGATTGCGACCAATGACCAATCCTTCGTATAACATGCTCTTTACCTTCAATAGTCTGCACGGCAAAAAAAGGTTTAGTGGGCTTGCCATCATTATCAAGCATGACATGCTTAGCTGTGACAAAACCACCGCCTGCATGAATAAAAAAGCCAGTTGCGACAAATTCAAACTCCTGAGTTTCAGGGTCGCCAGACAGAATAGGGAAAATTGTATCTACAGGATAAACAATCCTGCCTGTACTATCCTTAAATACTCGTCTTTCAATCATATTCTATCTATGACAGCTTCCTTCTAAAGTTAGGTATGCCCAGTTGCTTAGTCCAAGGTATAGAATGATTGGTTTCTTTACCCTTTTCGTCAACACTAATAATAGCGTTGCCATTTTTCAGATATACCTTTTCTTTACCCCATGAAATCTCAGTTGGATAAGGCAAGTTTATTGACCTTGACCAATCCCGACTATCACTAAGGGTCATTTCATATCGAACGCCTCTTTTAAATGGTACTCGACCCATTAGCTTGGTTTCCTTCACCCACTTATCAGGGTATTTTTGACCCTTTGAATCAGTTATATCAGTAAACTCATAGATGTAGTAGTCGCTATCCCTTGTGGTCTCATAAAGTCTTCTACGGACGAAAGTTGCCGCTATTGTGGTATTCTTCATATGTTATACGTTTCAGTTATAACCAGTTTAAATCAACGTCTCTGTTAGTTTCCAGAGTTTGTACATAGGCTTCTAAATTGTCAGCTATTTTATCAAAAACCTTTGGCAGATAGGGTGCCATAGATTGTATGGTCAATTTACCTGACATCGGGAAGCCATGATAATTGTGTAAGTGCGTTTTAATAGAGGTTATTTCATCAGCTTGCAGGTTGACAAAAGGGTCATTTGTTATATATTCATGAAACGATGACAGATGTATAAATGCGCAACCAAATTTATATACTGAATTTGTCCAACCGTTAAGTGTATCAGCTAAATCGACCATCTGTCTGTCTGTAATGTTTGCTCCCCTGAGCTTCCACTTTTGCCCACCAAGTGTAAGCGATATAAGGGTATTCCTATCTTCAGATGATTGACTTAACAAGAAAATGACCCTAACCATTGAGTCAAGCTCCTGTCTTAAAATTGACATGACCTGTCCAGATAAACCACTATGTGAAAGTAAAGTAACTGCTCGTCTGTTTTCAGATGAACGCTGTCTAACAATGGCACAGAATTTTTTATTATTGTCCATTATCAAATATAACTAAATATTATATAATGGCTTTACTTATGTGTTGTATCTGAAAAGAACTCTTGCGGTTCTACATCTAAGGCTTTGGCTATTTTCCAAAGGGTTTTTATGGTGGGGTTTGTCTGGGACTGTTCGATGCGTACTATATTCACTTTCTCAGTTCCGCTTTCATAAGCAAGTTGTGACAAGGTAAAACCTTTGGCTTTCCTTATTCGGGCTATGTTCGAGCCAAGTCCGACCAAAAATTTATCAAAATCATCCATCCAGCTTTTGTATCAAGACAAAAGAGCATGAGATTGAGTGTTATTTTAGTAGCATATAATACACCGCTATTTTTTATATATATTTGGGCTAACAAAATATCTACAATGAAAAAGAACTACTCTCTATTGGCTATGCTCATAATGTTTGCCAGTATCTCATTTGCTCAAATCCCCGTTAATGGTCTTATAGCTGGATACCCTTTCAACGGTAATGCCAATGATATAAGTGGATACGGGAATAATGGCACTGTGAGCGGTGCAACCCTTACTACTGATAGGTTCGGCAACTCAAACAGTGCTTATAGTTTCAATGGCTCAAGTAACTATATCACATTAGGCCAAAATGCACAGATAAATAATCTGGCGAATGATTTTTCAGTGTCCTACTGGATATATCTTGCTCAGGTAGCATCAAGTAATGAATCGGTTATTACTTCGTTTTCGACCTACATGTCTTCAACATGGAGATTCTTATCCCGCATCAATACATCAATCAACTTTGACTACATAGGTGGCACAGTATGGCAATACACAGACTATGCCACAACCCTTGCTACAAACACATGGTATAATGTTGTTTTCACAAGGATAGGCGGCACTACCAGCCTTTATCTTAATGGCAGCTTGGTAGCGACTGGCAACCTTTCCACGTCAGCTATGCCGACACCAGCAAGTCCAGCAGCTAACACAGTTATAGGGTATAATGTGGCATCGAATAGTGAATATTTTAACGGCAAAATAGATGATGTATATTTCTATGATAGGGGTTTAAATACTACAGAGGTGGGGCAACTATATTCCAGCACAACGTGTATGCAAACCGTCAATGACACTGTAAATCAAACTGTATATGATACGGTTTATACCCATGTGACTGTATATGACACGACCCATGTCACTGTATATGATACAACCTACACAGCCGTTGCCGTTACCGATACACTATATATCAATGCTGCTCTTACAGGTATCGCACCGCCGAATAACATCAATGAGCTAAGAGTATATCCAAACCCTGCTAAAACCGACTTGTATATTGATTGCGGTAACTATGCCAGCATGTCGGGCTATACTATAAAGGTTACTAATAGCATTGGTCAGGTAGTATTTTCAACGACTATCACACAACAGCAGTATGATATTAACCTTAGTTCGTGGTCAGGTCACGGTATTTACGTTTTGTCTATATATGACCAAAGCAATACAGTGATAACAACTAAGGAAATTGTTATACAGTAATTGCATTATTTAGTTAAATATAACTTTTTTAATTAACAAAATGTTATCTGTGCTACGTACACGAATAGGGATTGCATGTGCATGTATTTTACTGCCGCTATTATTTATTATTTACACCAACCACTTTTTCATTAGCGTGTTCTTCCACAGGTCATACATTGCCAATGCCACCCACCAAGAAGGGTGTATTTGTATATCCACTTCGTGTATCTAAGGGACTTGCATTTATCGCTACCCGTACATGGTGCTTTTTGTATTTCTCCTTCCCGTGCCATAAAACAGAATTTACTATAAAATAAAAGATAATTTGTTGTACGAACAAATCAATCAAATAATATAAGTATATATTCTAATGAATACTGATGTGTTCGGGGGCTTTTTTTGTGGTCAGTCCCAACTTTTTGACTTTTGTAATAGTATTGATATGTAGGTCTGTTAGCTTCGCGACCTCAATGGCTTTTAGCCCCTGTTTAAGGTATCTCAGGGCTTCCTGATTGGGTTTTTTGGATAAGAACGACAGTACATCTTCCTTGCTGCCCTTTTTACGTCCTGAGTACACGCCTTTCATTTTGGCAAGGCGGATACCCTCTAACTGTCGCTCTCTTATTTGCGCCCGTTCCATTTCACCTACAGTACCCAAAATGCTAATCATCAGCTTTGATATAGGGCTTTCCTTGCCGTTCCCGTCAAGTGTAGTCAATCCCTGAGACAGGAAGTGGATAGATATTTTTCTCTCAGTGAAAAAGTGGATGGTATTAATAATGTCGCGCAAATCCCGACCGAGCCTGTCAATGGATAAAACAGCCAATGACTTTAGGATACCTTCATTGGTCAGCTTCAATATTTCTTTTCCGCCAGCCCTATCAAAGAATGGTATAGCTCCCGAACACTTGTCCTCTATCACATATCCAAATTCTTTTTCACTGACCCGCTGGCGGTCTGTCTTCTGGTCTAAAGTTGAGACCCTGCAATATAATACCTTCATATTTTTAGCTTAGTACTTATTAGACCCTAAAAATATGAACAATTGGTCACTTTACCAAGCTTTTCCTCGAAAAAGTGCCAATATATTTTTCACATTTTGAGCTACACTCTAAGATTGTGAACTCTGCCATATCAGGACATATTTATACTGAAAGCAGTATGAACCAGAAAGAGGAAACAGTATTTGCCCAGCTTGTACCGTGTATAGTGGCATTGCAAAAAATAAGGATTTATTACAAGGGGCTGAATGATAACGCTGCCGACTGGCGCGATATTGACCCTTATCTTATCGGAGAAAACAAAAACGGACGTATAGTCCTATCCGCATACTTCTATCCTGATGATGGTCAGAGGTCATCAGGTCAGGTCAACGGATGGAAGACATACTTTCTATCTAATATCCAATCAATAGAGCTAACAGAGGATTCTTTTGATGATGACAGGCCAGAGTTCAACCGTCAGGATAAGAGAATGAAGACCATTATATGCTGTATCCCGTGATGATATGCGTATGCAAATTCTGGGCGGCAGGTTAGAAAGAAAAAGCCCTATGCTCTGGGGCTGCATAAATTTTCCCGACTAAAAAAAGTGTCAATAGTTCAACCAATCCCGACTGCTCCATCTCAATGGTCTAATACCATATTATATAGGTGTGACAATTATTGCATTATGATTAAATATATGTTATAAAAGTTGAAACTCTTTTTTGGAAATTACGTAGAACTAAATACGGCTGTTGTCAACTATTAGAAGATTGTAGGAAGAGGAGAAAGAGAGTTGTTTGAGTAATAAAATAAAATATATTCAAAAAACTGTAACTTTTTTTCTTGAATTACGTTTAACTGTTTGTAACCGAAGTGTGACTGTTTATCACATAAGATTACAAACTGAACTTGGTGCCAACACTTGTTATACGTTGCAAAGTATAAAAGGTTTCGCACTAAAATAAAACAGATGTATGGTTATACGTTGCAAAGTATAATTGGTTTCATCTGCAAGCAGGGTACTCCTACAGTTCCAACAAACAACAAACAATGATGTGAACGCCTATACATGCCAAGTGTATGGATATGGGCGAAGCCATGCCTTATTATTAACAATTTTAAAATAAAAAAAATGAGAAAGATTAATTTAAAAACAAAACGAGAACAGCTTATCACTATCGAAGTAAAAACAATAGATGCAAATTCTATTATCGAAAACATTCGCTCTTATAATGGTTTATTGCCTGAAACAAAATTCGGTGAGCCTATAAAAGTATTCGAATACATTTTTCGCCTAATATGGCAGAATACCGAAGAAGGCGATGAGGTAAGCCAAGAACTGAGTGATATTTGCAAAGATTACTTAGATAAAATCTTGGCAGATGAATTTGATGGTATTGTCGCCGTGACCTGTGACCACAAAAAGGCAGGCTGTGTGTACCTGTCCAAAAGCGATAAACTTTATTACACACATAATATAGTTGATGCTATGATATGCGATAAGGAAGAATATTCTATTTCAAACTGTGTTTGGGACGTGACACAATACTAATGAAGAACCCACTAATCAACTATCAAAACAGTGTGTCCTCAAATAGCATTGACGGAGAAAAACCATTGAGCGAAATCCTTGACCTTATACAAAATGGTTCGTCTTTGACCAATAGATTTATAAATGAAGCCCGCAGACGTGGGAAGGGGACAACTGAATATGATGAGATAAAGAAGAAGCACCTGCCAGCCTTTCTTTTCAATTTCAAGTTTGATAAAAAGTTGGCTAATGATAATATCACTGAAAGCACAGGTTTATTATATCTTGATATAGATAATATCGGGGGGGATTTTAATTTATCTCTTTTGAAAGAGGAAGCAAAACATATGCCGTATGTGGTGGCTTGTTGGAAATCATTATCAGAAAAAGGTTTATCTCTATTAATCTCAGTAAATGGCATGACCAAAGAAAATTATCATTTATTCAAAGCCTATTTCTTGTATTGGTATAAATATGATGCTGAAACTAATAATGGATTGAATTTAGATGAAAATGCTTGGAAGCCGACGCAAAAAACAGTCTTATCCAGAGATGAAGAAATATATATCAATAATCAATATCGTGACCTAACTTATAAAGAGGTTCTACACTCAACCTTTTATTCAGTGTACAAACCGAATAAAGAAAAAGTACAATTCAGTCTCCTAACTAAAGCAAGAAACAAGATAGGAGACCAAACTGTACCTTTTCCGAATATCAGTGTAATAAAATGGTACACCAATAAGAAGTTTCATAGTTTAACAGATAGACATAAGTATGCCGATAAGAATGCTCCATACACAGTATTTCCTATGGGAGTGCCAGTGAATAAAATATTTCTCAACACAAATTCTCTAATAAAAGAAGGAGGCAGAGCAAAGGTGCTTTTTATCATAGCCTGTAAGTATATCCGTATGAATGGAGAAGACTTTTCGGGAACGCTTTCCTATTTGAAGATGGTACGGAGAAATTATTGTGAAAATCCACTATCTCTTACAGAAGATGAGCTAAAAAAAATAGTCAAAAACTCACTAGCAAATTATCAGAGTGACAAAATAAGAATGGACACTGCAAAAATTATTTTCCCGATAGATTCCACCCTTTCATTAAAACAAAAGCAGAGTATTAGTGCAAAGGAAATAGGGAAAATAAGAACTAATAACATGATTGATTTTCTTACGAACATTTATAAACCTGGGATGAAGCAAAAAGAACTAATTGCCCTTTCTGGTAAATCAAAGGGGACAGTAAGTGCGTACTGGAATAAAGACGCTGATGGTAATATTTATTTCGCCCGACCTATCAGAAAACCCCGAAAGCGGTTGAACGAAAAGAAAAACAGGAGCGGTTAAATACGCTTCATTAATCAAACAAACAATGAAGATGACTTGATTAATGATTAACCACAAAACTCCATGTAATGCGTACAAAAAATATTAAATTGCAGTCTGAAAAATCTTATGAGTACCCACTCAAAAAAGCAAGAGCCATCTTGCAAGAAGACGGAACAATCGTAACAGATGAAGAGTTGCAACAGATAGTAGAAATATTAACATTATTAGCAAAAACCGAAGCGGAATTAACTCAGAAACAAAGAGCATAAATATGAAACAGCAAAAGGCAATACTCTACACCCGTGTAAGCACGGAAGAACAAGAAGAAGGTGCAAGCCTTAGATACCAAGAAACTCAACTTAGACAGTATTGCGAAAGCAAAAACATAGTAGTTGTGGCTTGCTATACAGACAATCAAAGTGGAAGAAACTTTGACCGAAAGTCTTATGTTGAACTATTGGACTACGTCAAAAAGAACAAGTCCAATGTGGACCACATATTAGTGACAAGGTGGGATAGGTTTGCTCGAAATCAATTCCTGATGGTAAAAGCTAAAACTGAATTCAAAAAGTTAGGCGTTTTCATTAAAGCCATAGAGCAGAATATTGATGAGACCATACCCGAACATAAACTAATAGAAAATATTCAGTACACACTTGATGAGATAGAAAGCGATAAAATATCCATTCGTGTAAAGGCAAGTAACTATGAGTTTGCTAAAGAGGGTGCTTTTCTGAATAGAGTTCCTAAAGGGTATGACAGGGAAGTAATAACTGGCAGGGCAAGTGTGAAGCCTAATGATTTTGCGCCTACAATACAGACCGCGTTTCAATTATTTTCTGAGGGAATATATTCTACGGAAGCACTCAGAAAAAAGCTCGAATTAAAAACTGTTAGTAAACAGGGATTCATCAATATACTGCGCAATAAAATATATGCTGGTTATGTAAAAGTTCCTGCTTTCAAAGGTCAACCCGCCTATTGGACTAAGGGTTTACATGAGCCAATTATCAGTAGTGCCTTATATGAAAAAGTACAGAGGGTATTAAATGGTAAACGTCCGACCCCTATAAAGGCATCAACAAAAGAAAATCAGTTTTTTCTACGGGGTCACATTATATGTCCCCTTTGCCATCACTCTTATACCGCTTCTAAATCCAAAGGTCGAAAACAGCACTATGCCTATTACCATTGTGACAGTAAGTATTCATGCCATCAACGGTATAAAAAAGAAGATATTGAAACTGCTATGATTGATATACTTGGTAAGTTTGAAGTCAAAAAGTCCGTAGAAAAAGTTTATCATAATATTCTACAAACAGTAATAGGAGATAATACGAAATATGCTACCAGACGGATTAACTCATTACAGGCAGATTTAGACGCATTGACTGAAAAGATATGTAAGAACCAAGATTTACTGATTGAGGGCAAAATAAGCGACGTAACGTTCAATAGCATCAATAATCGGTATATGCAGGAACAACAGGTTTTAGAAGCTGACCTAAAACAGGCAAAAGCAAAACCTGACGGCGAAACTCTAACTCAGTTTGACAAAGGTGCTACTTTCGTCAAAAGCCTAACAAAACTGATGCTTTCAGCGAATAATGAGGATAAAAGTCTAGTCATTGGTTCGATATTTCCCGAAAATTTGATTTTTCATAAAGGTGAATATCGAACCGCTAAGATAAACAGCTTCGTTTTGCTGATTTGCCCTAATATCAAGGGTTTGGGACTTATAGAAAAAGAAAAAGCCGTCATTTCTGACGGCTTGTCTAGTTGGGCTCCCCCTCTTGGGCTCGAACCAAGGACCCCATAATTAACAGTCATGTGCTCTAACCAGCTGAGCTAAGGAGGAATTTCCCGTAAAGGGATGGCAAATATATAATTCTCTCCTATTTTTTCCAACACATAGGCCATTTTTTCTGAAATGCGGTGTTTGACCCCTTTTGCACTATTTCAGCCAATATTTTCCTATATCGCCTTTGAAATGCAGAAACTATGGTTTGCAGCAGATTTTATTTACTTTTAAAACATGGATATTAACGACTTTATCGAAAAATTTGCTGCCTGTCTCCATCATACTCCCTCACCTGCAATCGGCCCTGATACTGAGTTTAAAAAGCTGGATGAATGGAGTTCGATATTTGCCCTGATAGTGATCGCGATGGTAGACACGGACTATCATAAAGTCCTGACAGCCGAGGATATCCGAAGCTCAAAGACCCTCTCCGATCTTTTTACCCTGATACAATCCAAGTGATATGGCCATCTTCAGCATATCAGGTATCGCCGTCAGGGGAATAAGCGCTGCCGTTCCCACCCAGTCAGAAGATAACGAAAGCCTCGACCTGATCCCGGATCGGGAAAGAAGCGCCTTTGTCGAGCAGACGGGCATCAGATACAGGCGAGTGGCTCCCGCAGGAATGACCGCCTCCGACCTGTGCATCAGTTCAGCAGAGCCTCTGCTCGCGAAACTCAACTGGTCACCTGCAGATATAGATGTCCTGATCTTCATATCACAGACCCCCGACTACCTGATACCAAACACGGCATCTGTGATACACCACAGGCTGGGCATGTCAAAAAAATGTATCGCACTGGACATAAACCTCGGCTGCTCGGGATATGTATACGGCCTCTCTGTCATCGGCTCCCTGCTCCGCAATATGCCCGGAGGCAAGGGCCTGCTGCTCGTAGGAGACTGCTCTACATCTGTGATTTCGCGAAAAGATAAAAGCACCTGGCCGCTATTCAGTGATGCAGGATCTGCCACTGCGCTGGAGTGTGCAGATGATGATGTCTGGCATTTTAATCTCCAGTCTGACGGATCGGGATATCAGGACATCATGATCAATGACGGCGGACACAGAAGCCCCTTTACCGCAGCATCTCTGACACCTCACGAATACGCCCCGGGCATATCCAGAAACGGGCTGGAGATGAAACTCGACGGCATTAATGTTTTCAACTTCGCGCTGCGTGAGGTCACGCCTAATGTACAGGAACTGCTCAGTGCTGTCGATATACCTCAGTCATCTGTAGATTATTTTGTATTGCATCAGGGCAATAAACTCATGCTGGAGTGCATCAGAAAAAAACTCAAAGAGGACACAAATAAATTTCCCTATTCGCTATATCATTTCGGCAATACAAGTTCTGCATCGATCCCGGTAACGATCGTTACAGAGTTGCAGATAAAGCTAACCGGCCGGAGAGCAAACCTCCTTCTCAGCGGTTTTGGTGTGGGACTCTCGTGGGGCAGCGTCCTTTTGTCATTGAATAATGCTATTATTCTCCCGCTCGTTGAAGTCTAAATCAAAAGAAAGTTTAACTTAGTGCAAGTATTTGTGCTACTCTATAATGCATCAACCATTGTACTCTGTCATCATCCCCGTTTATAACAGCGAAAAGACCCTGAAAGAGGTCAGCGAACGTGTCATTGAGCAATTTAAAAGTATCTCTGCACCTGTAGAGCTGGTGCTCATCAACGACGGCAGCAAAGATAAAAGCTGGGAAATAATAAAACAGCTCAAAATAGAATATCCCGATCAGGTAATAGGTGTCAATCTCGCCCGAAATTTCGGACAGCACAAGGCCCTCCTTTGTGGATTCAATCATTGCACCGGAGACTATATCATCACTATAGATGATGACCTCCAGCATTATCCGGAGGATATCAAATGCCTGATAGACCAGCAGGCCGAGACACAGGCCGACCTGATCTATGGTATTTACAAAAAGAAAAAACATTCATTTTTCAGAAATATAGGCAGCAATGCGCTGACGATGATCTTTCGGAGTTTTGCCAATACACCCGCACAGGGATCTTCGTTTAGGCTCCTCACACGCTATGTCATTGATAAGGTAAAAGACCATGATTCCCCATTTGTGTTTCTCGATGAAGTGATGGCATGGCATAGTCGCGGCAATTCATTCGCTGATATCAGGCATGAAGACAGGACCGAAGGCCGATCAGGGTATAACATTTTTAAACTGACCGCATATACCTTTCAGATCATCGTCACTTATACTGTATTGCCGCTGCGCCTCATCACCTGGTTTGGGCTCATCGCGTTTTTTGTTTGCCTCATTTTCATTTGCTTTTTTATCTACCAGAAATATACCTACGGTGCCGAGTTAGGGTTTACAGCTTTGATAGTATCCGTTATTATGTCGACAGGGCTTATTTTATTCAGCATTGGCATCATCGGTGAATACATCAGCCGATTATTTATCCTTCAGTCGCGTAGGCCTCCTTTTATCATCAAAGAAATACTGAAATGATCATCAGCAGATATGGGATCAATCTGGTACGTGTCCAGAAGGAACACATCGAGATGATACGGGTCTGGAGAAACGACCCGAAGATCAGGGACCATATGTTTTTCAAAAGTGAGATCACATCCGAGATGCAGAAGAAGTGGTATAATTCGGTCAATAATGATGAGAATTTTTATTTCATGGTCTGTCCGGCAGAGCAGCCGATCGGCCTCATCAGTATATCATCGATAGACTACGAGCACAATAAGGCCTTTGCGGGGCTGTTCATATATGATGACAACTATCTCGGTACTGACGTGCCTGTGCGCTCATCTCTGTGCCTGCTGGACATATTTTTTACCTATACCCCAATAGCCACACTCTATGCCAAGGTGCGTGACTCCAATATAGTGGCAGACCAGTACAATACATCACTGGGGTTCGAAAGGATAAAAAAGATCGAGCTCGGACAGGGATATGAATACGGACTGGAGAAAGACCAATACTTCAAAAAAGCAAAGTCCCTGCGTATGGCGGCAATGAAAATATATGGGTCGGGGACCAAGATATCTTTTGGTACTGACATGATCGAAACAAATCTGAAAAATAAATTTCTCGAGGCGCTGAAGCAGCCAGCAGGACCAAATGCCCCCATGGGATTAGAGAATCCTGAAATAGTATAGTGATATTTTCTACTTAGAAACAATCCGCCACCTTATTTCATCCAGCAGTATCTTAATTTTCCTCCTCAGGCTTTTGCCTTCTAGCTCTAGTACCATAGCAGTAGAGAAACATGGATTGAGCATCCATTTTGTAAGTCTTTTATGCAATGGCAATGCCGCATATGGGAACCTGCCTATATCCAGCAGCGGGCGCAGTTTTGGCAGGATATTGCTTTCGTATATGCCCCTGTTGTATTTATAGTATTCCTGATCTATCGGCGGCATGACCTCCATACCTATGTGAAAGGTCAGATGTAGGTCATCTGCATGTTTCAGGTTTTTGGCAAAAGCAATAAAATTGTGAAGCAATGTCACCTCTATGAATGGGACACCGATGCAAATACCATCTAACACAAATCTATCCAGCAGTGATCTGTGAAAGACAAAGCAGTCATAGCCCGGATGAGGACCACCTATCTCTGAGTACATCATCGGAAGCTGCACAACTGAGTCATATTGTTTGGATATGCGCCTTCGGGTGATGAGTATGGCATCATGCCCCTCTGCTATCATGGCTACCACTGCACTGTAGAACTGTGGCATCAGGCATATATCTGCGTTGGTATAGATCAGCCAGTCGCTGTCAGTATTGTCATAGAGCCTTCTCAGTATATCAGCTATGAGGGGTAGTTTCTTTTTTTTGGTAAAAGTGCCGAGATCCAACACTGACCTGTCGAGGTCTTTTAGTTTTCCAAAAAAATTAGGCATGGCAGCACTATCCTCCTCGTAGGCTACAGCATATAGTTTGACATCTATGTCAGCAGCAAACTCCTTCGCACGTCTTATGCTCTCATAGGTGATCGGCTGCACTACGTGCAGTTCTGAGCCTGGAGGAGTCGCTACAGGATTGACTATGTGAGCGAGTTTGATCATACTAATGCCGTTTTCGGAAACAACTGCAATATACTATCATTTCTATATTGAAATATCCGGCCCCAGCTATTCAAAACAAAAAGTGCCCTTGAAATTATCAAGGGCACTTACTATAATGCATTTAAAATGATTATTTAGTAATGACCAAATGCTTTGTTGCTTTTGCATTGCCAGACTGGATAGTGACCACATATGTGCCGGCAGCCATACTGCTCACATCAAATACATTGGTATTGTATCCTACTGACAGTGTCCAGTCCTGTGTCAGTACATCTCTGCCGAGTATGTCCGTCAGCTTGACAGTGGCATTGGCACTCACATTAGATATGACACCGATCGAAACCTGGCTTGTAGCAGGGTTAGGGTAGAGGCCTGTCAGGGTGAATCCTTTGTCTCCTGTCAGAGATGCTGATGCTATATTGCTGTATGCAAAGTTGCCGTCCACATCGACCTGTTTCAGACGGTAGTAGTAGACTATTCCCGGTATAGCTGTCAGATCAGAATACATGTAATCATTCGTAACAGTGCTTGTGCCATGTCCTTCTACCCATCCTATAGACTGGTAGTTGGTACCGTCTATACTGCGCTCTATCTGGAATCCTGAGTTATTGATCTCAGATGCAGTCACCCAGTTGAGCTCGATATATTGATTGTTTACTGCTTCAGCTGTAAACGAAACCAATGTGACCGGTAGCGGATCTCCTGTAGAGTTGCCAGCATACACATAGAATCCTGAGAATCCGCTGCTGTAGCACAATTGCCATACACCACTATACGTGACACCATCTACGGTAGGATTGTGCGTGGCAGAATAACCTGTGAGGATGGTCTCTGTAGTATGTGATGGAGGAGTCTCAGAGGCGCCATCATACTGCATGATCCTAGCCCCTGCCAAGAATGTAGTTGGACTAACGCCACTGGTCGGGAATGTGCCATAACTCACCGGTGCCGTATGTATGTCTGAGCTGCCACTGATCGTAGCAAGTGCATCAACTTCTCCATCAGCCATATAGATACAAACATTCGCTGTGGCCTGATTAGTAGGAATGATCTGAATATGTCTTTGCAGATAGTGCTGCAGGTGTGTAGGTCCAAACTCCCCAGGACTGCCATCATTAGTGATGATCACCTGAGTGCTACCGAGATTGGCTGTAGGGGTGATCTGTACCATCAGGTTGGCACTGGCATCAAAGAATGTCTGTGCAATGCCTGAAGTGACAACACATGTAGCGGAATTACTACCGGCCGATAGCGTAGACAGCGTAGCAGTAGGCGACGGAAGCGTGACCGGACTGCCCGTGATAGCGGTAGATGAAGGACATCCGTTGGCATCTGTCACCGCTGTAAGTGTGGCAGTAGTAGCACCTCCCAGGTCCTGATCATATGGCACCGTCTTATTGGTCAGGCTATAAGGTGTACCTCCGTAAGTCAAAGTAAAGTTGTACGGTGATGTACCACCGGTGATATTGACCTGAGCAGCCCATCCGCCATTACATTGGTCAAATACAGAACTGATAGATGCTGCCGATGGTGACGGATTGAGTGTCACCGCTACATTGAAGGCTGTGCCTGTACAAGAACCAGCTGTAGGGGTCACACTATAGGTAGCTGTGACCGGAGACGAAGTTGTATTTACCAGATTGTCAGTGATCGAACCGCCTGAACCTGCACCTGAACTACCCGAGAAGCCCGAGCCTGTAGGCGTACTCCATGAGTACGAAGTACCTGATGGAATGATACCACCCGATGGCGTATAGGTGAAGGTGACGCTACTGCACTGTGTGCTGCTCTGATTAGATAGCGCAGGGGTAGGACTGATGGTCAGCGTAAAGGTAGCAGTAGAAGATGCACATCCACCATTGCTGGCGGTCATGGTCAGCGTGACGGTGACAGCCGTAGCCGAAGTTTTGTCTGCAGTACTGAAAGTATAAGTAGGGGTATAGCCTGTACCGCCGCTTATTGTACCGTTGCTGCCTGATGTACTGCTTGCTGTCCACACTACGGTGGAGCCTGTGCCGGAGCTATATCCTGACGGTACAGTATAGGAGCTTGTATTGCTGCACACTGCATCGCTGGTAGTAGATCCCGCGGTCGCTGATGTAGCCGGATAGGCACTGATGACAAAGGTACTGGTAGCCGGTGTACAGCCTGCCACATTAGAGACTGTCATGGTCAGTGTGACGGTAGCACCGTTGCTTATTTCATCAGAGCTGAATGTATATGTCGGTGTATAGCCTGTAGCTCCCGCTGTGATGCTGCCCGGTGTACCTGATGTACTACTCGATGTCCATAGTACAGTGCCATTGGTAGAGCTATAGCCGGATGGTACAGTATAAGTGCTGCTGGTACCTGCACATACGACTGCTGAAGTAGTAGAGCCTGCAGTAGCAGTAGGGCCGCCGTATGCATTGATCGTAAAGGTAGTCGTAGATGGCGTACAGCCTCCAAGATTGCTCACGGTCATAGTCAGTGTGATAGTCGCACCATGCGCTATTTCATTAGCACTGAATGTATACGTAGGTGTAGCAGTAGTAGAGCCTGCTGTGATGCTGCCCGGGCTGCCTGATGTGCTGCTCGATGTCCATAGTATCGTGCCATTGGTAGCAGTATAGCCTGATGGTACGGTATAAGTAGATGATGTGGTCGCACATACGATCGCAGATGTCGTGCTGCCCGGTGTGGCTGCTGTAGCTCCATATGCATTGATCGTGAAAGTAGTGGTAGCCGGTGTACAGCCTGCGACATTTGATACGGTCATGGTCAGTGTGATCGTAGCGCCATTGGCAATTTCATCCGAGCTGAATGAATATGTCGGTGTATATCCTGTAGAGCCTGCTGTGATACTGCCCGGTGTACCTGATGTACTGCTCGATGTCCAGAGTATGGTACCATTGGTCGAGCTGTAGCCCGATGGTACGGTATAGGTAGACGAAGATGCTGCGCACACATTGGCCGAGGTAGTAGAACCTGGGGTAGCAGTAGGGCCGCCGTATGCATTGATCGTAAAGGTAGTCGTAGATGGCGTACAGCCTCCAAGATTGCTCACGGTCATGGTCAGTGTGATAGTCGCACCATGCGCTATTTCATTAGCACTGAATGTATACGTAGGCGTAGCAGTAGTAGAGCCTGCTGTGATGCTGCCCGGGCTGCCTGATGTGCTGCTCGATGTCCATAGTATCGTGCCATTGGTAGCAGTATAGCCTGATGGTACGGTATAAGTAGATGATGTTGCTGCACACACATTGGCCGAGGTAGTAGAACCTGGGGTAGCAGTAGGGCCGCCGTATGCATTGATCGTAAATGTCGTAGTAGATGGCGTACAGCCTCCAAGATTGCTCACGGTCATAGTCAGTGTGATAGTCGCACCATGCGCTATTTCATTAGCACTGAATGTATACGTAGGTGTAGCAGTAGTAGAGCCTGCTGTGATGCTGCCCGGGCTGCCTGATGTGCTGCTCGATGTCCACAGTATCGTGCCATTGGTAGCAGTATAGCCTGATGGTACGGTATAAGTAGATGATGTGGTCGCACATACGATCGCAGATGTCGTGCTGCCCGGTGTGGCTGCTGTAGCTCCGTACACATTGATCGTGAAGGTACTGGTGGCCGGCCTACAGCCTCCTACGTTAGAGACTGTAATGGTCAGCGTGATCGTAGCACCGTTAGTTATTTCATCAGTACTGAATGTATATGTCGGTGTATATCCTGTCGCACCCGCTGTGATACTGCCCGGTGTACCTGATGTACTGCTGGATGTCCAGAGTACAGTACCATTGGTCGAACTATAGCCTGCCGGTACAGTATAGCTACCGCTAGTCGCGCCGCAGACATTGGCTGAGGTGGTAGAGCCGTCAGTTTCAGTAGGAGCACCATATGCATTGATCGTAAATGTAGTAGACGATGTACAGCCTCCCGGATTGCTGACGGTCATGGTCAGTGTGATCGTAGCCCCGTTTGCTACTTCATCCGTACTGAATGTATAGGTAGGTGTCGTTCCTGTCGCTCCTGCTGTGATGCTGCCCGGTGTACCTGATGTACTGCTCGATGTCCAGAGTATAGTGCCCCCGGTCGAGCTGTATCCGGATGGCACAGTATAGGTGGCGTGAGTAGCCGCACATAGATTGACTGATGTCGTACTGCCAGGTGTGGCAGTGGTGCCCGGATAGGTAGTGATAGTGAAGGTAGCAGTAGCGGATGTACACCCTGCCACGTTTGATACCGTCATGGTCAATGTGATCGTCGCACTATTGGCTACTTCATCAGGGCTGAATGTATACGTAGGTGTATAGCCTGTCGAGCCTGCTGTGATGCTGCCCGGTGTGCCTGATGTACTGCTGGATGTCCAGAGTACAGTACCATTGGTCGAGCTGTAATCTGAGGACGGTACTGTATAGCTAGGTGTGGTCGCTGCACACACATTGGCCGATGTGATACCACTGGCTGTAGCCGTAGGTGCTCCGTATGCATTGATAACAAATGTGGTCGTAGACGATGCACATCCTGCATTGCTTACCGTCATGGTCAGTGTGATAGTAGCACCGTTTGCTACTTCATCCGTACTGAATGTATAGGTAGGTGTAGTAGTGGTAGAGCCTCCTGTGATGCTGCCCGGTGTGCCTGATGTGCTGCTACGTGTCCAGAGTATAGTGCCATTGGTAGCACTGTAGCCACCAGGTACGGTATAGGTAGGTGATGTAGCTGCACATACGATCGCAGATGTCGTACCGCCCGGTGTGGCAGCGGTAGCGCCGAATGCATTTATTGTAAAGGTAGTCGTAGCGTCAGCGCAATATGGATTCGACACGGTCATCGTCAGTGTGATCGTAGCACCGTTCGTTTGTTCATCAGTGCTGAATGTATATTGAGGTGTGTATCCTGTCGAGCCTGCAGTGATGCCGCCAGGGCTGCCTGATGTACTGCTGGAGGTCCAGAGTACTGTGCCGCCACCGCTGGAGCTATAGCCGGATGATACAGTATATGTAGCATTAGTAGCTGCACATACATTGGCAAATGTCGGACTGCCCGGTATGGCTTGATTGGTCGGGCTGATGGTAATCGTACCCGAGGCGACTGTACCGGAGCAACTGCCGCTTGTTTCGACAAAATAATTAAATGTTCCATTTACTGTCGGTGTACCGCTTATGGTATAGGTCAAGCCACTTAGACTGCCGGTGATACCCGCAGGCAGACCGATCGTAGAAGCACCGGTGGCGCCACCACTTAGTGTATATACTATATTAATAGGCAGTGGGGTACCCTCGCAGAACTCAGCCTGATTGTCTGAGCCTGCTGCCGATGTGAGCGTAATGATCTGGTTTGGCTCTACGGTGATACCGATCGCGCTGGTAGTGGTGCTGTTGCAACCAGTACCACTCGATGGTGTGAACACACAATAGTAGTAGTACGGTCCACCCACCACACCTGTACCTCCAGGTCCGGGTAGGGCCGTGGTAACGTTAGAAGTAGACAGGGTATATGTGGTCACAGCATTAGATGCCAGGCCTGAGCCGCTGGCACCAGAGATCGCCGAGCCGCCTGTAGTGCTATTGGTAGTAGCATTATAATACCACTGATAGCTGAATGTACCTCCCGATACACTATTGGTAGCTGCTGCGGACAGGGTCGATGCTACGCCCTGACATGGGGTATTGCTGCTGGCGCCCTGTGAGAATATGGTCGGCTGTGCATCTACGATCACCTGAGCATCATTCAGTGGTGATGGAGCACTGGTACAGCCGCTGCCCGTAGCGCTGATCACGCAGTAATAGTATTCTGTGCCGTTAGCCGTAGTAGGCGGTGTAAACGTCAGTGTCTGTGCACCGCTGCCGGAGCCCAGAGATGCGCCGCCACTATTAGCGTTAGATCCTACAGAGTACCACTGATAGCTCACTGTGCCGGTTCCGGCATTAACGACGCTCGTAGTGATATTTGTCGGAGTAGCGCCGTTGCAGTCCGTCTGTGAAGACGGACTTGGAGCTGTCAGGCTTGGTATAGCTACTACTGTCACTGATGCCGTCGCTGAGTTATACGTAGTACAGCCGCTGCCGGTAGCCGTCATGACACAGAAGTAATAGAGTGTTCCTATGGTACTGGTCGGTGGTGTATAGCTCAGTGTCTGTGCACCGCTGCCTGCGCCGAGGTTCGTGGCGCTGCTTGTTGAGTTTGAGTTTGTTGTATTAGACCACCACTGGTATGTGATCGTGCCCGTGCCGCCACTCGCGCTCGTAGTAATAGCTGTCGATGCACCATTCTGACAAACGGTCTGTGAAGACGGACTTGGAGCTGTCAGGCTTGGTATAGCTACTACTGTCACTGATGCCGTCGCTGAGTTATACGTAGTACAGCCGCTGCCGGTAGCCGTCATGACACAGAAGTAATAGAGTGTTC